>JAESFU010000034.1_pt1 | contig 420017 bp, 412 predicted proteins | sample 9269461 | NCBI WGS metagenome assembly JAESFU01 (sample SAMN14502556, study PRJNA617107) | algae metagenome | isolation source: Stenomitos rutilans HA7619-LM2 and co-occurring heterotrophs from cave walls | place: USA: Waikapalae cave, Hawaii | collected 2009-07-28 | reverse complement strand
CGGGTGCTTCCACGTATTCCCAGGCTTCGCCCTCGTTCCACGGGCCGCGGCCATCGATCTCGCCGTGATCTCCCTCACCGGTGGAGTCGTTGAAAAACTGATCGACAAGCCCCGGCGTGGGCGCGATACGCCCGATCGTGAACGGCGGTTTGCCCATCGTCTCGAGCGCGGCGGCGAACGCCTTCATATGTGTGATTTCACGGGTCATGAGAAACTGGAGCGCGTCTTTCGTCCAGGAATCCCGGCAAAAGTTGATCAGCCGCTCATAGACGATCTTGGCGCGCGCCTCGGCCGCGATATTGCTGCGCAGATCGACGTCGAGTTCACCGGTGATTTTCAGGTAGTCGGCGGTCCACGGATTGCCTTGGGAGTTGAACAGGTTAACACCGCCGCCGCCCGCAATGGCGATCAGCGGATCGGCCTCCGCCTCTTCGCGGATCGACTTCATGGGCTTCAGATGCATGCGGGCAAGCGTGCCCACGATTTCCAGATGGCTCAGTTCCTCGGTGCCGATATCCATCAGCAGGTCTTTGCGGCCCGGGTCTTCGCAGTTAAGCCCCTGGATTGAATACTGCATCGCAGCTGCGAGCTCTCCATTCGCGCCGCCAAACTGTTCCAGCAGCATGTTGCCGAAGCGGGGGTCGGGCTCGTCCACGCGGACCGTATACATGACGGGGCCTGAAGCCACCGGAGCAGTCTTCAGGGACGCTTTTACGAAACCGCCGCCCGCGTTTTCTTTGTCCGCAAACCACTCTATCTGACGATCTCAGCTAAACGGAACGCCAGGAGACGCAAAGATGCGGGATAAGCTGATCGACTGTCTCGTGATCGGTGGCGGGCCCGCCGGTCTTACTGCCGCGACCTATCTTGCCCGGTTCATGCGCGACGTGCTGGTCTTCACGGCGGGGCAAGCCGCGCTTCGCCCTTGCGGCGAGCCTGGGCGCCGAGACAGATGCAGACGGCGCGCTCCTGGTGGATCAACACCAGCAAACCTCTTTCCCGGGGCTGTACGCAGCCGGCGACGTTGCGTCACAACTCGACCAGATTGCGGTGGCGTTCGGCCATGCCGCCATTGCTGCGACCAATATTCACAACGATCTCCCGAAAAACCTCCGCAATTGAATTTGCAGAAAGAGAGGCACGCATAGCGTTTCGGGGAGGTGCGCCCGGCCGGCCTGTGCACCAAAGACAGGGACAGATCAGGGGTCGACAGCGCGAGCTATGCTGCCCATCAGTTCGATCGCAGCACGGCCCTGCAAGAGCTGCAGAATTCAACGATCTGCTGGGATCACTGGAGGGACCTGTTCGTCTCTGATCACACCAAGCCGGGGTCTGATTTTAAACTGGCCCGATGCCGGGTCTGAGCGCAGGTTTTACCTGAAAGGTCATCGTGTTGCCGAACCTCAAGAAGCAAATTGTGCCGTCGGCCGACGCCTCTACCGCGCCGATTACCTCAACCTAACCTGTTCTGGCCGCGATCAGGGGAATCAGGCTGGTTGGTACAATCGGTGGGAACAACTCCATTGCGACTGTAACGGACCACTGCGCGGGCCGGCGAACCGCGCGAAAGATTGGTTCAACGCTGCGTCATGCGTGAGATTGTTTCTTTTGTCCGTCCTCGACGCGCTCGCCGAGCGCATCATAAACGCACGCCATTTTCAAAGGCGGTGTCGGGTGGGCGGGATTGTGCCCGTACCTGCTAGCGGTCATGCGAGTTTCCCGGGCCCGTTCACGCCACCCCAATTTCCTAAGAGTTCAGCGTCCAGTACACCAGCAAGTTCTTTGCGCCCGTGCTGCAATTCATTTGTGGCGGCAGGATTCCGCCCGGCAGCAGGGAACGTCGGGATCAAGCGAGGCTTGTCCCCGCAGGAGAACACATGATCGGACGTCACGACCTCCCTGAAGGCTATCAAGCCGAACCCGTCTCCGACGGCACCCTTAGAGGCAAAGAGGTTATTGCTGTCATCATGATCTGCGTCATGGCCCTTGGCCCGCTGGCCGTCACGGCCTATCAAAATCCGTATACCGGAGCGATACAAGCGACGCCGAATCTGCCGAACGCTTAGCGGTGACCGCGGTCTCTATCTCGGTATTCCCAGCGAGATGAAACGCATGCTGGAAGCTTAACTTGTCTGTAGTCACGGTTTAACGGAGATCGCTTGGTGTTGCGAAACTGCATTCACTAGCCTGAATCGCTGCATCGCCGCACAAGAGGGAATGTTAAACACGCGCAGTTCCGGTTCCGTAGAGGCCGCCCGGCGACGGATAGCTCGAATCGCCCCTGCACGGGCGTGACGCGGTCTCGATCAAATCACAGCGGCGCCGCGGATTTAAGGGCATGAAACCCGAACCGCATCCGCGGGCTGAATGTTCTGATTTGGCTCGCGGCACGAGTGAAACGGTGACGTCACCGTCTCGATGGTCGCTTGAAGGTCGGCCCGCTGCCCGAATTGCTGGGGCTGAGCGTGCCGATCATTTCCGCACCTTGCCATAGCTCAAGGGCGTGACCGTCGACCAGTTTGATTGCAGCTGCGACTGCCTCGTCACGGCCAACTGCTATGAGCTCGTGAACGCCGATGTTGTGACCATTTATATCTAGGATGTACGCACGAAATCCGGCACGGCGACGTCCCTCCCTTCCCCCGAACCGAATTGTTCCAATGCGGACTCCCGCGGCGAAAAGCAAGCGAACGATTAACCGCAACGGAGGGGCTCTGCAGCCGCTACGGATCCGCAATCATAGGCGCCTGGCAGAGCTTTGGTCCGCCCCGGCCCCGCGATTGCCCAGATGCCCCCGGCCGGAACAAAGGCCAATTGGCCGCGTTAGCTCTGCGTAAATCCCTCGCATCCTTTTGGGTCCGGCCTGTCCCCCGCAGTCCGGACCGTTTTTTTTAGGACGGCTATGCTGTGGCGGCTGGCGCCGTGTTCCCAGCAACTGATCGGCGGACGAGCGTTTGTTCAAGAGTTGTTCGATTTGAACGAGGCATCGAATGCGCAACATGGCATCGGGACGGTCGTACTTATTGCCTGTCTGCTTGGCTTGTTAGTGCTTGCGATCATCTGGGCCATCAGCGTTTGGAGCGCATCATCCGACGGAGCTCCGATGGGGGCCCATGGGTGGATAGCACTCGGCTTAGGTACGTTCTTTTCTTTAGCAATCGGTGGTGGATTAATGACGTTGATGTTCTACAGCGCGAAGCGGTCACGACGAGACGGCCAACCCATTGCGACGAAAGCACGATCTTGAGTAGTACAATCGAAGTTTGAGTACCGAAGCGATCGGGTGGCAGTCTGACAGCCGCTGAGTAACGCAAGATTAACAGTGGTCGGCCAAAAGACCTTGGAGGTTGTTGCCTACCTTAATCCAACCAAGCTTGCCGAGGTTCTCCCGCGCGGCTTCTGCGGATCGCAAATAGGCTTTTCGACGGCATCCGGCTCATGGAATAGGGTCAAAGGCAATTTGCTTGAGAAGGGGGCGCTGCGGCGCAGCACATAAATGACATGACGGCCTCGTAAAGCCGGGACTATCATCGGTCGTCCCAGTGGCCGCGTATGGGTTTGTGATGCATGCGAAACCATTCCCCGCCATGTTCTCCACCATCATCTGCCCGCGCTGCGCAAAGCAGATGAGATTCGGCCATATGGAAGCCGGGCCGAAAACGACTACCGGATCGCTTTCGATTGCGAATGCGGTTTCGAGTATCGGCAATCAAGGGCTGTCGCAGCAGAACGCAAGGCAAGACATCGACCGAAGCATTTTAGCTAGTGGGCCGATACGCTTGTCGTCTAGTCTGCTTCGTCGATTTCCACCGTCGTCTCTTTTTGACAATCCTCGCACCAATAGCCTGCGTCTGCGGGCAACGTATCAGTGGCCGGAATGTAGGCCGGGATCCGCAACCGGGTCTTGCAATGCGGGCATTCCATTAAAGGAAGAGTGTCAATTTCCATCGCGGCTCCTTCACCCTTGTGGATGAGTCGGGGGCGATGAGTTAAAAAAAGACGTATCCAACATAATCGCGATGATGACGCCGGCCGCGACGGCGGTGGCAATGTACGACCACAGCCTAGGCGCCGGTCCGCCATAGTCGCTCGCGGCAGGATCAGCCCGACGAACCGGCCTGACAGGTTAGACGTGCAGAGCGGCTATGAATATCAGACGAGCAGCGGCAATTCCCGATGGGACGCTGCATCGTTGCGACCGGCTCAGCTCGGCTTGGCGGAGCGGGAGGAACTGGGATTCAACATTCTCCGCTTCGCTTGGAGGTGCGAGAGGAACTGGAACCCGAATTAGCATTCCCAGGTGGCACTACGGGAGAGCCGAGGCGAATTTCCGCACGACAACATATAACGGAGGGCAAAATCCCGGAGGGCCGGTAGCAGGCCAAAGTCGTGATCGCCGCCGCGAACGAACGGCCGATGGCGTCCTAGGTTGTCAGAAATATCTGACACAAGTCACACGGGAACGGAGTAGCCGTGAATTACTTTTAACCGACGTCCAAAGAGGGGCGATCGGAGCGGCAGATGGATATCATTCCCACCCAGATGTCTATTGGCGCAGCACTCGTGGTCGCGGTGGCGCTGTTTGCGTATTTCCTCCGACGTCGCCGGAACAGGCAGGCGGCCAAGGATGCACTGCTCGATTAGTCCCTAGTAATTCTCCAGTTGGCGGTACCGAGCGCGGGTGCGAGGGCAGGTACAAATCTAAATCGAGGGACGGCTCATGACCGAATTCACAGAAGAGCTGAAGTCACTGCATACGCAACTCGTCGATAGCATGGAGGGCTACCGGGCCGCCCTAGAGGAATTGCAGGACCCAAAGGTCAGCGCGCTCGTGAGCGGCATGATCGCCATGCGGTCCGCGCACCATCGGCAGCTGGATCAATGCCTGCACGCCATGGGAGAAGTGCCGGATGAAAGCGGCTCGTTCATGTCAAACATTCACCGGACGATCATCAAGATCCGGTCTGTGTTTACCGGCGTCGACGAAAATATCGTCCCTGGGCTAATCGATGGGGAATCTCGCATTCTCGAGCAATACGGCGACTGTATCCGGGCTGGCGACCGTCCCGACGTGGTTGAAGTGCTCCAGAGACAGAGCAGGGAACTCGCGCAGAAGATACATGAAATGGAGGCGCTACGAAAAGCGGCGACCTAATTCCGCGGGGCGCCCAGCTGGCTGGGCAGGCGAAACGCTCTAGTTGCAATCGGAGGATTCGTGGTGGGTCGACTGCGGCAAACTGCGGAGCGCGTTGACAAGCTGATCCTGGGTGTATGGTTTGCGCAGAATCCCGCAACCGGCCCATTCTGCCGGCAGATCGCCCTTGGCATAGCCGGTACAGAATATGATGGGGATGCCGCGGCGACCGAAAGCCTTTGCGGCTGGGAAGATGTCTTTGTCGAATAACGTCACGTCCAACAGAGCAACATCGGCTTCGACCGACTGGGCCTGCCTCTCGGCGTCCTCGACAGTTGCAGCGACGCCTGTAATCTCGCAGCCTGCTCCCTCCACCATATCAAGAAGAAGCATGCGAACGAGGACCTCGTCTTCTGCAATGAACACGCGCACCGCATTGCCTGTGTATTTTGACATAGTGGGATAATATTGGGGCTGATAGGGTGGCGAAGAGGCCAGCGCACTATATGCGATCCAGGTTGCGTTTTTCCAGCCAAACCTATCTCTTTATACTGGGCGCCGTGATCGTGTTGCCGCTGCTTATTTTCGACGGGAGCGTGCTGTTCCGGAGCTATCAGTCGGAATATCGTCGTACCCTTGAAGAGGCCGAGCAATTCGCTTCTCAACTCGACAGCCTAATCACGGCAACTCTGCAGAAGAATTTAGGGCTACTGGAGGGGCTCTCGGTTTCCAGTTCTCTGGCGCAGGACGATCTTCGGAGTTTCTATATCGAAGCAAAGCGCCTAGCAGCCGTGGATCCGCAACGGATCATTCTGTTGCGCGATCTGGAAGGCCGGCAGTTCCTGAACACCCAGAGAGAGTTTGGACGCGATCTGCCGCCGGCAATTCCCCTTACCGTAGCCGAGCGAAACAATTACCTGGCCGGACGGCCGACGGTCACCGGCGTCTACCGAAGCCCAATTTCTGGCGAAGCGCGCTTCGCGATTGCGGTGCCGCTCCCTCAGAAAGGCATGATCCTAAGTCTGACCTTGCCCACCTCGTATATCCGGGACGTGATCGCCAAGGCTCTGCCGCCGAACTGGATTGCGACGGTTGGCGACCAAAACGGAAACATGCTGGCGCGCTCGGTGAAACATGAAGAGGTAACGGCGAAGCCGGCCAACAGCCGGTTTCTGGAGCTGGCGGAAAAGCCGCGGGGGAGCTTTCAGGTCACAAATTTCGAAGGGGTTGAACTGATCTCCGGTTACGTCAAATCGAACTGGTCCGGCTGGATTGTTGCCGCCAACGTGCAAAATGACGAGATTGCGGCACCGTACCGCCGGCTCCTTTTGTCACTTGTACTCACGGCGCTGATTTCGCTGTGCTTGTCCATATTGTTCGCCTTCATACTGGGCCGCCTCTTCGCGAGGGACGTCAATGCGCTGACGGAGCAGGCGGCCGCGCTTGCAGATAACAGGAAGGTCGCAGAAGCTGATATAAGGCTGACGGATCTTTCGGCCGTGGGCAGCGCGCTTGCCGCGGCGTCGAAGGCCATTCGCACCAAAGAGCGTGAGCGCGATCTCCTGACCAACGAACTGAATCACCGGGTCAAGAATACTTTGGCCAGCATCCAGTCGATCGCTCACAATACGATCAGAGACAACAAGACGCCTGGCGAAGCGAGAGAGGCACTTTTTCAGCGCCTATCGGCTCTGTCACGCGCTCACGACCTCCTGACGCGCAGTAGCTGGGAGTCCGCGGGCCTTGACGAGATCGTCGATTCAGTCGTGCAGGCATTCGGAGGGCCTGAGCGCGTGTGTGTGGAATCAGGTGGGAATGTGAAGCTGAGAGCGTCGACTGCGCTTGCTCTTTCCCTGGCCCTGCATGAGTTGGCGACCAACGCGGCAAAGTACGGCGCCCTGTCGTCAACGACGGGCTTGATTTCGATCGCTTGGCATTTCCATGCCGGACCTGACGCACCCACCGTAGTCCTAAAGTGGAAGGAAACCGGGGGGTCGGCTCCATCGAAGCCATCGAGGGTGGGATTTGGCACCCGGCTTATTCACGCAGCCTTCGCCGATATTCCTGGCGCATCTGCCGAACTGTCCTATCCGTCGACCGGCGTGGTCTGTCGAATGACGATACCGACGGCGGCGCTGTTCCTCGGCCCGCGCGCCTGATCGGGCTGCGCAACCTCAGGCGAGACTTATGACATGCCCGGAACATTAGGTGCGAGAAGCGGTTTCTTTCGCATAAGCGATTTGAGAGATAAAATGGGCGGGACGTACGACGTCGATCCTGGCGCTCCACAGCGCAAGACCAGGGAAATAGGCGCCTCCGATGAGGGAACGGCTTTCAAAAGAACCGGCGTTGCGCTTAGTGAGTAGGGTGAGACCACCGTTCGCACCGATGGAAGCGCTATCAGTAGATGAGATCCCCGTCGGAGACGTATGGCAGTATGAACCCAAATGGGACGGCTTCCGTTGCTTGCTGTTTAGAGACGGCGACGACATCCTGCTGCAGTCAAAAGCCGGTAAGCCGCTGACGCGATACTTTCCCGATCTAGTCGATGCGGTTCGAAAGTTGAAAGATCAACGTTTCGTACTCGACGGAGAAATAGCAGTGCCGGCGAGGCGGACGTTTTCTTTCGATGCCTTGCTTCAAAGAATTCATCCTGCGGCCAGCCGGGTGGCAAAACTGGCAAAGGAAACACCAGCAGTACTGATTGTCTTTGATCTGCTTAGCGATGGAAAAGGGTCTTTGACGAATAATATATTGCCGATGAGACGTAAGCGTCTCGAAGCCTTTGCAAAGACGAACTTTACGAAAACCGATCAGTTTCGCCTATCACCCGCAACAACCAAATTTGGTGAGGCGAAGAAATGGCTTTCGCAGGCTGGCGGCGCGCTCGACGGGGTCATCGCGAAACGAAGCGACGTGCCTTACCTGTCGGGCAGTCGCAACGGCATGCAAAAAATCAAGAACTATCGCAGCGCTGATTGTGTGGTCGGGGGCTTCCGCTACAACGAGGGACGGGATGTTGTTGGATCACTGCTGCTCGGCCTTTACGACAGTGATGGAAGGCTCAACCATGTTGGCTTCACCTCTAACATTCCCAGCGCGGACAAGCTACATTTAACCAAAAAACTTGAGCGGTTAATCGAGCCGCCAGGCTTTACGGGCGATGCTCCCGGCGGACCGAGCCGCTGGTCGTCCACACGCGCGGCAAAGTGGCAGCCACTCAAACCGAGGCTCGTCGTTGAGGTCAGCTACGATCACTATTCTGGTGGGCGCTTTCGACATGGGACGTCCCTCATTCGCTTTCGACCGGACAAAGATGCCAGTCAATGCACGACGGAACAGGTTACACAGAAGCAGGTGGATTTGCTGAAGTTATTGAGATAGCGGTCGACCGTATTCGACGTCTTCAAAGATTCGACAGAATACAACGCTCGATGCGCCGCCCGCGTCACGTGCCGTGGAACTCTCCGCCCGGATTATCGACTCCCGACGTCATCGATGACGTCGGCTTCGTGTTCTTGAAGGTTCGATAGGCGAGGAAGCCCGTAAGCGATGCCAGCCCGAACACCAGTGCCGGCTGACGCCGCGTGAAGTCTGCCGCGTTATGCCAAAGATCTTCGACAGTCCTACCCTTTACGGTCTGGGCATAGGTAGCCAACCTGTCGGCAACTGTACCGGCTAGAGCTCCAAGCGGTGGCGCGTTTTTGGAAAAGTCGCAGCGGCGGTGCGGATTGAGGACGCAGCGTGACCAAGGTATTCCGCGCCGTGGTTGACCTGCCGGTCGAGCACTCGGCGCACCTCATCTCGTAGCGAGGACGCGGCGTCGGATGCGACCTGCTCGGCATCCCCAGCGCGGCTCGCAATGTCGGGCGCCTTGTCATAAGTATCTGAGGCCTGATCGAGACCTACGGCCTGTTCGCCGCCTGAGGCCGCGTAGGCTCCCGTGGAGCCGCTGGAACGAAGCCTGAGATGATTGAAGGCGCGGCGTTTCTTCCCAAGCCCTATGACCTTTCTGAATTGCCAAGACACGTTGGGATTGCGCTGGGACGTCGCTAGGCGCCGCAAGCGTCAGGATCCAGTCCGACCGCCTTGTTCCACTGAAATCATCACAGCCTTACGGGTCTTCATCCTCTGGGGCGAGTCCAGGAACTTTTCACACGGGCTGTGATTTTTCTAGGATGCAGAAAGCTTGGCACCTCCTCAAAAGTAGTGTTTTTGCCTTTATCGAGGATGAGGCCCTAACCCGGGGGGCTGCCATTGCATTTTATGCGGCGACTTCAATTGCGCCCCTTTTACTAATCGTCATTTCCATCGCGGGGATGGTTTTCGGCCGTGAAGCGTCGCAAGGCGCCGTCATTGAGCAACTCTCTGGTCTCATGGGGAAGCAAACCGCGGAATTCCTACAGACGGCACTTGCCAACGCCTCCAATACCGAAACCGGGACCGTTGCTGCGATCGTCGGAGTGGTGACGTTAATCGCAACCGCATCCGGCGTTTTCGGAGAAATGCAGTCGGCTCTGAATGTCATTTGGAAGGCAAAGCCAACCGGCACGACAGTGTCACGCCTTATCCGCGCGAGAGCAGCAAGTTTGGGCTTGGTGGGCGCGCTTGCCTTTCTGCTTGTGATTTCACTGGTCGTCAGCGCGGGAGTTACCGCGTTCAGAACGTATCTGAACGCGATCCTGCCCTTCGGGGAAGTGGTGGTGAGCACCCTGAATACGATTATTTCTTTCGGCCTTTTGTCGCTCGTCTTCGCTGCAATTTACAAAGTCCTTCCGGATCGGCCGTTGACCTGGCGAGACGTGGCTATGGGTGCCGTCATCACCGCACTTCTTTTCACAGTCGGTAAGTCCCTGATCGGTTGGTACATCGGAAGCAGTGCGATCGCCTCCACCTACGGCGCGGCAGGATCACTAATAGTCTTTCTTCTCTGGGTATACTATTCGGTCCAAATATTTTTGTTCGGGGCGGAGTTCACGAAAGCATTCATTGAGCGTTAAGTGGGAGCGAAGCGTAGACTGGGCGGAAATGACAAGAGAGCCGCCGCCGCGCTACCAGGCGCGGTTGGGCGAGCCGCTGGACATCCGTTTCGGCCTCCCGATTCAGCCGCAGAAGTCCCTTGGCTCAGAAAGGGACAACATCCGATATCGAAGTGCCCGAACGCTGATGAAGAAGATGTACAAGTTGCATTTCGGCGAGCGCCTGTGCGTGTCCTAGAGTCTCCGCGCTCACGTGCGATAACGCAAAGCCAATAGCGCATTGATGCACCGATACTTCAGCCGATGCATCAACGTGATCCACAAAGAACAGGTTAGCGCTTTCCCGGAACAGCCCCCGTGCCTTTGGTCGTGCCCTGGGCACCGCCGGCTGTGGAGGAGGGTGAGCTCTCACTGGAAGGGCCGGATTTTTTCTTGGCTTTTTTTGCCTTCACGGGCTTTTCCAGATCCCCGGATTTAGAGGTTCCCTGCGCGCCTCCAGCGGTAGATGATGGGCCGCTGGACTGAGCCGTCGCTAGCGAAACGGAAAGTAGGCTTGCCGCGCAGACCAGCGCAATTTTGTTCAGCATATCAATACCTCCCTGATGAGTGGTTCAGGTTGAACTACGCACGTACTTAGTCGTTCCATTAGTCGGCCCGACTTAGTGTAGCTTGCGTGTTAGTGGTTCATCAGTTTGATAGGTTGCACTTGCGTTCCGCGCACCTCAGGCACAATCGAGGGGGAGCCCTCATCAGGCACCAACGCTTTCATTGCGCGATTAACGTCGGCACTCTCCAGAAGTGCTGAAAGCCTTGCGATAGTCCATTCCTCTCTGGCACGGCACTGTGGATCCCGGTGGCACTCAAGCTCGAGGCGGGCTAGGCGGACGGCCTCTAACAAAGCGATAAGATGGTCTTTCATACGCAACTCCTCGCTGTCTAAACGCGGAGACGGTAAGAGGGTTGCGAGGCGACGATCGGTCGACAGTAAGGTTCACTGCTGCAAGGACAGGGCGACCCACATGGTCTCCACTTTTACGCCTGCGGCGCGTCCAATGATGCCAGACCGGGACCATCTTGATAGGCCCGTTGGTTGGCCTGAGTTAGCCCGCGCGAAATTTGCGCGGGTTCAGCATATTCAAGAGCGGAGGACGAAATTCCCGGCCAAAGTAAGACCTTGGAAGAGCGGGCGCGGGTCGAGATTGATTTCCCGCCGCGCCCGATAGTCAGTTGTTTCCTTCCGATGGTCTCAGCATTTGCCGTAGCCTGAGCGCATTAGAGGGAGCGTGAGCGTCGTGATCATTGTTGAAATATATCCACGCCCGCTTCGCGCCGCACGCGTTGATCCTTTCTGCCCATACCGCCAGCTCTTCGTCCGAATAATCATGCCGGTACCAACGCGTGGGACCGTGGAGGCGTAGGTAAATCTCGTCGGCGGTGCGGACAAGTTCATCGGGTAGACGCGGTCCGCTGCATGAGCAGAAGATTATGCCGGCCTTCCGGAACGCCTCGTAGACGCTTTCGTTCCACCAGCTCTTATGTCGGAATTCCACGACGTTGCGGCGCGCTGGATCGAGCTGACGCACAATCGCGGTCAGCCGAGCTTTCGTATAGTGATAGCTCGGAGGAAGCTGAAAAAGAAAGCACCCCATCCTCTCGCCAAGGATATCGGCGATGATCCCAAAATCCTTGACGAGGGTTTTTGTGCCGATGAAGCGCTTGATGTGCGTGATGTGCTCATTGACCTTTACCGTATAAATGAAACGCTTGCTGGCTGCCTGACGCCGCCAGGCTTGGACATTTGCGACCGTCGGCCAAGAATAAAAAGAGGCGTTGATCTCCACGGTGTCGAAGCATTTCGAGTAATGCTCGAACCAGTTCGGTTGAGGGACACCTGCGTAAAAGGAGTCGCGCCACTTCCAATAGCGCCAACCGGAGCAGCCGACAAAGATGGAGGTCTGTAAGCCGTCGGTCGGCGGGCTGGTACCGGCTTCTATTTTTAGCCGAGCGGCGCGCATCTTTGCCGCACGCTTGATGTTATCTTCTCGCTGTTTCTCGCGACGAAGACGGCGGCGCTCACGCCGCTCCTCCAGCGACAATTCCGGTTTTCCTGTTGTTTCACCCGCGCGCTTCATGCGGACTAACGATTGTGCAGGTGGTATGAGTTCCGGGCTGGCGGTTGCAACAGTTCGCCTGTCCGGGCTCACAGGCGGGTGATCTTCTGCGCTCGAACGACGATTTCATCTTGCGAAAGCTCTTTTTCCAGCCGGAGCCGCAGCGCTTGCCAGTAGTCAGGGGCAAGCTTCTCCGTCATCACTTCGATTACAGCGATATTGTCACGCTCCGTTTCGCCGCCGTTGCGCCAGAGACCTTGGCCAGGCGTGCGGACGAAGCTCGTCGCGCCGCCGAACGTTTCAGTCAGTTCCTTGAGAAGTGCTTCAAACCAGCATTGCTCAATTGGTTTTCCTTGGCCGGTCTCCATTGGCAGTAAGAGTTCCACGAGAAACGCGGGAGCGCTCATAACGCCGTTCTCATCCGCCATGGCCGGGCCAGCCCGCAAGCAACGTGTCCGTGCTCACGCACTCAATCTGCACGCCAAACCGGTTCATGAAGAGGTTCATCATTGCGTCGTGGGTTTCGTCGGATGAGCTGCACAGGGCGTCTGTCACAAGGATTGTTCGGAAACCCCAATCGATTGCGCCTAATGCCGTCGCGAGCACGCAGACGTCGGTCTCGCCGCCGGTGATGATCACGGTGTCAACATTTGCGCTGCGCAGCTGCGCGTGAAGATCCGTACCCGTCCAAGGCGAATACACGTGCTTGTCGAAGGTACGAGCGGGCGGGATAAAGCGCGCGAGGTCTGGGACTAGGTCGATCATGCCAGGAGCGAGCTCATCAATCGTCATGGTGGCCCAGCGCTCATAGTACCGCCGCCACATGCCAACACCGTGCCCGGCTTTTTGGGCCGGGATGAAGCGGGTGAATATCGTGCGTTTGGAATGTGCGGCGGAAACTTCAACGATGCTTGGCAATACGCGTTCTAGCCAGGGCATTTTCCATTCCGTACCTTCCGCGAACATGCGCTGCATGTCGACGCAGATATGTATTGAATTCTGACCCGGGGGCCCGTAGCGCAGAGTGTCGTGTTTTGCCATTGCCGTCCTCGACGGTCCGTCAAACAGTGCTGGAGCGCCTTGGTTCCTCCAAACTCTCGCAACTAGTTCGTCTCAGGCCAGAAGCCGTCGGCCGCCCCCAGGCTGTTCGCGGGTCGCCGCAGGGGAACCCTTAAGCTTTCGAGAATGTTAAGTCGGCGAACATGTCTGGAGGCTGCGGTGAAGAGGGCAAAAAAGCGAGGCACGAAGAAGAAATTGGCAAAGCGCGAATTTATCGCGCCGCGCGGCGATAAGCGCTACATCCGCCGCGATACGAAAGGCCGGATCAAGGAAAGCGATGACGTCGGAAGCTCGCTCTCTCAGGACCGACGGAGGAAAGCCAAAAAAAAGGCTGCGCCCGGTCAGGGCGACCGGGGCGACCGTAAACCCGCAAAAGCCAGCACCCGGAGAAAGACGAGTGCCCGCCGTTAGCGAAACGGATCTTTTCGGCGGCCCACAGCTTCCACCTGGTCTCAAGTACGAATCAGAGTTTCTGAGCCCGGAGGAAGAAAACGCGCTTCTGCGCCAACTCGAAGGGCTCCCCCTCAAAGAGTTCGAGTTTCAAGGTTTCCTGGGCAAACGCCGGACCGCGTCTTTCGGCTGGCGGTACGATTTCAATGGGGGCGGGCTCAGCAAGACGCAAAATATGCCGGAGTTTCTAGCCGGTCTCGGCGCGCAAGCAGAATTATTCGCGGGAAATGCGCCCGGCAGCTTCCAGCAGGTTCTGGTGACGGAATATAGGCCGGGCGCCGGCATCGGGTGGCACAAAGACAGATCCGTCTTCGGTGACGTTGTCGGCATATCGCTCTTGTCGGCGTGTAGTTTCAGAATGCGCAGAAGGACGCGTAGCGGATTCGAGCGCAAGACGCTCACCGCTGAGCCGAGGTCGGTCTATCTCTTACGGGACCGTCGCGCAGCGAGTGGGAGCATAGTATCCCCGGCTTGGAAAGCCTTCGTTACTCTGTGACATTCCGAAATGTGTTGGAAGGCGGCTAGCATGGCGCGCGTCTCGACGCTGCCCAAGCGCTTGCAGCCTATGCTCGCCACTCTGACGGACGGGCCGTTCGACGATAAAGAGTGGATATTCGAAGACAAGTATGACGGGTTTCGCATGGTCGCGGCCGTCGAGGGTGGGAGCGTCACGCTTTATAGCCGCAATGGAAAGATTGTAAGCCACAACTATATCGAAGTCGCAAGGGCGCTCGAAGGCGTCAAGAGTGATTCGGTTATGGACGGTGGCTCGTGGCGATCGGCAAGGACGGCGTGTCACACTTCCAGTTGCTACAGAATGCCCTTCGCAGCGAGGCGAAGCTGCAATATATCGCGTTCGACATCATGTTTATGAATGGCGAAGATTTGCGTGCTTTGCCGCTCTTAGAAAGGAAGGCGCAGCTCAAATCCATCCTTCCAAAGCATAAGCTCATTTCGTTCAGCCGTCACCGTAAGACCTTCGGGACAAAGTTCTTCCTTGCGGCAGAGCGCAAGAGCCTTGAGGGAATAATGGCGAAGCGCGCGGATAGCAGATATTTGTCGGGTGCTCGGACGGATAACTGGCTCAAGATCAAGACGTCGAAGCGCCAGGAAGTGGTCATCGCGGGCTTTACGGCCCCACGGCGCACCCGGCCTTTCTTTGGGGCTTTAACCCTTGCGCTCCGAGACGGGGATCAATGGCGTTACATAGGCCATGTCAGAGGCGCGCAAGTTCGGCAAGGCGATCTGGGAACCGGATTTAGCCATGAGGCGCTCAAAGCCCTGTATGGCAAGCTTGTCAAGCTCAAGACCACGAAGTCACCGTTTCCTAAAAAGACAAAAGATGAGGCGGTCACTACGTGGGTGAACCCGCAGCTTGTCGCGGAAGTGAAATTTACCGAGTGGACGAGCTCTGGTGAAATGCGCCATCCGGTTTACTTGGGTTTGCGCGAGGACAAGCGAGTGGAGGATGTTGTCCTTGAGCGAGAGAAGCAGCGCAAATAGCTCAGGCTCCGACAGCAGCAACCAAGCGATCTAGAAACATAGCTTGCCCCTTCAAGATTCGCTCTCGGGCGTCCGACAGCTCGAACCAAGCCACGCGGTCCAGTTCGGGGAACGATTGACGGCGGCCCGAGCGGGGCGGCCATTCCATCTCGAAGAGATTGCTCTTCAACATTTCTGGATTCAAATCGCCTTCCACCGCCCAGACGTGCACGATCTTGCCGCCGGGCTGCTTCGCTTCACCAAGCGAGACCGGCTCGCCGTCCGGGCGGTGTCCCGTTTCCTCGAAGAACTCACGTTTCGCTGCCGAGAGTGGCGCTTCGCCGGCTGCCATCAGTCCTTTGGGTATAGACCACGCCTCCAAATCCTTGTTACGCCAGAACGGCCCCCCCGGGTGGCCGAGGAGCACTTCCATGATTTTGACGCTCCGCCGGTAGAGCAGAAGTCCCGCGCTCTGTTTTCCTGTGATGCGCTCTGGCATGAGCTAAGCGGCGCGCCGCCCAAGACTATGCCGCCGCCTACGCTGGAGATGGCGCAGGAGGTGCGGCAACTTCATCGCGTTTAGCACGCGCTCTGCGGGTACGCCGCCCTTGCGCGCCATCACAACGCCCCAATGCATATGATCCAGCTCGCGTATAGAATGGGCATCCGGATTAATGCTGAAGATGCAGCCGAAGGAGAGCGCCTTTTGGTGCCAGCGCCAGTCTAGGTCGAGGCGCCAAGGATGTGCGTTGATTTCAACGGCGACGCCGTACTTGCCGCAGGCCATCAGGATCTTCTCGATGTCGATGTCATAGCCCGGACGGCGCTGAAGCTGGCGGCCTGTCATGTGACCAATAATCGTTGTGTACGGGTTCCTGATGGCCTTTAAAATTCGTTCCGTCTGTTCTCCTTTTGACATTTTAAAACGGCTATGGACGCTTGCGACAACGAAATCGAACTGCTCAAGGATGCGGTCCGAATAGTCGAGGGAGCCGTCCGCGAGGATGTCTGCTTCGATGCCTTTTAAGATCCGGAAAGTCTTACCGTAGCGCTTATTCAGGCGGTCCGCCTCGCGCAACTGAGCGTCAATTTCGCCTATAGATAAGCCGCCCGCGTAATGAGCCGATTGCGAGTGATCCGCCACCCCGAAATACTCGAAGCCGCGCTCGCGCGTCGCCTCCGCCATCGTTTCAAGTGTTTCAGTGCCGTCAGAAGCTGTCGTATGGCAATGAAGGATACCGCGCAGATCGTCATCGCGAACGAGCTTTGGCAGAGCGTATTTGGCCGCGTCGCTGATCTCGTTGCGCCCCTCGCGCAGTTCAGGCTCGATAAATTGCAAGCCGAGCGCTTTATAAACGCCTTCCTCTGTCGCCGATGATACGAGCTTCTTGCCGTGATAAAGGCCGTCTTGCTTGAGCTCGAAACCCTTGCCGTCGGCATATGCGCGTAGCTTCGCTAAATGCTCAGCAGATCCGGTCGCAGCGAGGAGAGCCGCGCCGAAATGTTTTTTATCTGTGACAGCGAGCTTGAGATCGCCTTCGCTCCCAACTTTCTCCGAACCGGCTTTTGTTTGGGCTACCAACGCGAGATCCGAGACAAGCTCGCATCCCCTGCGAAAGTCGCCAGCGATCTCTACGCGGGCAAACTCGGGATGTTGGCTCGTTACGATCGCGGTCGCGTTTTCCAGCAGTGCGGCGGCTCTATGCAAATGAAGGCTTGTTTCACCCACACCCCTCGCGGTAATCTTGAGGTTCTGCAGGATTGTGCTTTGCAGCGAAGCGCCCAAGCCTTTGACCGTGCGGATGCGGTCGTCCTTGGCTGCGGTCTCAAGCTCCCGCAGTGAGCCAATTCCGAGCTCGCGATGAAGCTTCAAAATCTTATCGGGCCGTAAACCTGGAATAGCAAAGAGCTCAGGTACCCCCTCGGGGATTTCCTTTCGCATCTTCTCAAGATTCGGATGCGAACCGCTCTCGTAGAATTTGGTGATGATGTCCGCGATGGCTTGGCCGACGCCGGGGATTTTCGTAAGCGTTCCAGCGGCAATAATGTTGCCCAAGGGTTGAGAGAGCGCTGATAGACTTTCGGCCGCCCGAAGGTAAGCTTTCGGCCGGTAGGGGTTGCCGCCCCGCAACGAACTACGCTGCGCATATTCTCTCAGCAGGCGGGCGACAGTTTTGGTGTCGGTTTTCGGCATGTCTCTGACGCAGACGGTCGGCGCGAACTGATGGTTCCGGAAGGCGTCTTGTCGCGGTCAGGAATCGACTCGGTAGCGCGAAGATGAGATAACGCCTCACTTACTTCCGTTTTCTACGTTGACGATTGAGTTTATTAATTTCTTGTCGGGATAGTTCGACAATCGGGTTAACGAGCGTGCGCGGCATCTTGACTTTTATGCTCTGTCTGCTCGCGCCCGTGTTAATGCCTGTGCGCCTCGTCCTTTTCTGCATTGGCTACCCATATGTCAGGCTCTGCGAGCCGGTCCAATATCGAGGGCGAACCTGCCTCTATGCCAAGATCGCGGTGCGTATAGGGTTGGTACTAACTATTGAAAGTCGGGCTCGATTTCCTCAGCACAGAAGGCGCAGTGCAACGGAAGCGGACACACATCCTCGTCAAACGGGGATGCGTGCCAGCTCGCGGTCTATCTGCCGTTCGTTTTAAAATGTGGCGCCGCTTCAAGCTCCTGTTTGGTCATGCCACGCAACAGGATCCGGTCCGGTTGCACAGTTCCAGACTTCTCACTAGTCCGATTGCCGGTGGTGTTTCCGCGACCTTGCTCCTGAATTTCAAGCGCCTGAAACGGGATTGCGACATTCTTCTCCCCGATGCCGAGGAAGCCACCGACGCCAACCACGACAGCGGCGATGCCTCCGTCACGTTCCAAAACAATGTCATCGATTTCGCCGATGTTTTCGTTATTGGCACCGTAGACCGTCGTTCCAAGAAGATCGGAACCCATGATGTGGGTCGGGCTCGCCGCAGCAAGCGGCTGCATCGCCTTTGCCGGTCCGGCCTGCTGACGAGGGGGGCGCTGGGCGTTTTGATCATGGCCCGCGCCACCGGCGGGGGCTTGACCAACCTGAGCCGGATTTTGTGGCAAGGCCTGCGCGTGCTGCAGGTGCTCTTGCAGGGTCGGTAGGGTCTTCTGAGCCCACGAGGTCAGCTCGGAGGTGTCACCGCTTTTGGCGTAGTCGGTGAACAGCTTTACCGCGTTTTGATGGGCTTCGATCTGCTGCGCTCGATAGAGCTGGTAAAACTGACGGCCGTCTGCCGACTGGAGCCTCTCCAGTTTCTGCCGATGTGGAACGTCCATCTCCGTCGGAAGCGGCACCTTGACGCCTTGTGCCAACAACTTCAACTCGTTGCTGGTTTTGGTATGGTCATCGACCATTTTCTTGGCGAACTGCTGAATCGCGTTATCATTTGATTTATCGAGAGCGAGCTTGTTCGATTGAATTTCAAACATGTCCGAGATCGCGACTTTCTCGACGAACTGCTTGGTTGCGGCTGAGGGGCCGGTCTGGTCCTTGGGTGCTGGTTGCGTTCCTGTCTGTGCGTAGGCCGGAACGGCCAACGCTAGGCAGGTGGCGAAGATCATGCCGTATTTCATGCTGGCCTCCATTGGATGCGACGGTGTCGGTGATACTCCGCCCAACTCTAGGGATCGTCCCTTGTTCCCCCGATGAGCAACTGATCGGACGCCACCTTGGTAAGGGATGCCCCGCTCGATAACGCCGCATAGGCCACTGACTGGGTTCGTTTGGACCTCGTGCAGTGGGGTTTTGGATGTGGCTGCCGGTGCCGCAAGGCGACGCCCCAAGCCACTGGAACGAAGTGCGGACGGTGGCCGTTGCCTGCAGTGCAGCATCTCGGCGATGTCGCTTTAATCGGAGGGTATTCTGAAATCTTCAGGGAAGCAGGCTCGTTCCGCCATGGCCGGCAAGGCATTGCCGATCGCGGTTGGGATTGTGACGACGGGTGTCGCCGCTGCGCTCTTGAACCGGTGGCTGGCCGGTAGGGCGGAGCGAAACAATCCGCCGATGGGGCGTTTCGTGACGGTGCACGGCACGAAGGTCCACTACGTTGAAAGGGGTACGGGCACCCCTCTCGTTTTGCTCCATGGCAATGGAAGTATGATTGAAGACTTTGAGTCCAGCGGTCTGATCGATGCGGCATCCGATAAATACCGAGTTATTGCCTTTGACCGACCCGGGTTCGGGCATACGCCTCGCTCGCGTGATACGAGCTGGACCCCTGCCATACAGGCCGATCTTATCGCTACGGCATTGAAGAGGCTCGGCATAAGCCGCGCGCTGGTTCTCGGACATTCTTGGGGAACGTTGGTGGCCTTGTCGCTGGCCGTAAACCACCCGGGAGCAGTGCAGGGCCTGATTTTGGCGTCCGGCTATTACTACCCAACCATACGAGCCGATGTCGTTATCCTTTCGCCCCCAGCCATCCCTCTGGTCGGAGATATCTTGAGCAACACGTTGTCTCCGCTATTGAGCAGGCTGATTTGGCCGCTGCTGCTGCGCAAGGTTTTCGGACCGAGCCCCGTTCCCAAAAAATTCGAAGGATTTCCGAAGGAGATGGCATTACGGCCGTCCCAGATTCAGGCGAGCGCGTCTGAAGCCGCGCTGATGATTCCCGCGGCGTACGAGCTACAGGATCATTACCGATCGTTGAAAATTCCCGTAGCGATTGTCGCCGGTGAAAATGATCGGCTTATCGAAGTGGAGCAAGCCGAGGCCCTGCACAGAGACATCCCTCAAAGTACCCTGACGTCGGTCGCTGGATCAGGTCATATGGTGCATCAAACGGCTACAGCGGCGGTCATGAGGGCCGTCGATGCGGTGGCAGGCAGCTTTGATCGGACCGCAAAGGTGGAGCCGATGACCTATGCTGATACGTAGTTTGGTGTTCTACATTATTAACCAGCCGGCGTACCCGGTATGACTTGGACGCTATCGACGCTTTTAGGCCTCGCAGCAGCTTCACTGACCACTGCAGCAAACGTCCCTCAAGTATGGAAGGCATGGCGCACAAAGCAAACTGAAGACTTATCACTTGCAATGACTTTGATATTGGCCGCTGGGTTGGGATTGTGGGTTATCTACGGAATATTGCAATCCGACCCCGTGATCGTCATGGCAAATGCAATCGCGACAGTTCTTTCTGTCACTCTGGCAATCTTGAAGTTGAGATTTGGGTGAGTTCGAAACGATCAGATAGAATAATGGCACAATCGATCGATCAGAGCCGGTGGGATTGCGTGATCGTCGGCGCAGGCCCCGCAGGATTGACGGCTGCGGTGTATGTAGCCAGATATCTGCGACGTGGCCTCGTATTGCACGACAACCAAAGCCGTGCCGCTCTGATCCCCACCAGTCATAATCTCCCTGGCTATAGTGGGGGGATCAGCGGCGTGGAATTTCTCGCCGATCTGCGGCGGCAGGCCGAAAGTTTCGGAGCGATTATAGAGCGGTCGGCCGTAACGCGGCTAGAAAGAGCGTCCGATGGCTTCACCCTCGGGACCTCATCACGGCTCATCTCAGCAGATCGGGTCATACTTGCAACCGGCGTGCAAGACATAAGCCCCGACATACCTGAGCTTGGCGGGTTAATATTCGATGGCCAGGTGCGTTATTGCCCGGTCTGCGACGGGTACGAGGCGGCCGATAAACGCATCGCTGTCATTGGCCCGCTAGAGCAGGCGATAAAGAAGGCTGACTTCCTGCGCACCTACTCTGCTTCCGTGACTGTACTCAGCCCGCAGCAGCCGTCCGCTGAGCAAGTCAACCAGTTGGAGGAGTCCTCTGTCACACTCGTTGTAGGCCGAATAACTGGAATAGAGCGAGGGGGTCAGTTGCTATTGTCGCTCTCAGACGGACAACGCTTGACCTTTGACATTCTTTACCCAGCCATGGGTTGCTCAGTACGCTCCGACCTGGGGAGGGCAGTGGGGGCCGAGGTGGACCACGCCGGCGCGTACAAGGTCGACGCGCAACAACAAACGACTGTGGTCGGCCTCTACGCGATCGGCGATGTGGTCTCCTGCTTGGACCAGATCGCAGTTGGGACCGGGCATGCGGCGATCGCTGCAACTGCTTTACACAACTCATTGGACCGCAACAGACGCAGATGATCTGCGGTAATGTTAACCGTTTGGCGCGTCAATGCCGCGCGTGCGGGCCAAGGGCTCAGCATTTCCGAGAAGTCCTTTAACAGCGCCGAAACTGTCCTGCGTAATAGACGCGGCAATGCGTTCTGGCGTTGGATCGCAGGGGTTCACGAGGGCGCAGCTGAGAGTCGCCACGCCTGGCGCGTCAGGGAGGTTTTTGTTCGTCTTAATGGAACGTCCGACATCTGTGCAACATTTAGGGTCATTGGCGCCAATAGGTCAGCAACAATGACGATTAGAGTCACGGTTCACAGGATCAACATACAGCGCTATGAATCCCTTCTTATGGGAGACCTGACGCCTTACGAGCGCCGTTTCCTCGAGGAACGGATCGAACAAGAACGTTCAGCGATGAAGCTACTGTATAGCCAAGGATTGCCTCGGGGAGCTTCGCTTCCGTCGAAGCTCACCCGCGCTGACTGCACGAACTCGTGAACCCAAGCCGCACATTGCCAAGCTTGCCTGCCTTTAGGGCGGTGAGGTGATTGCCCGTGAGGGTCCGGAAAGTGACAGGAGAAAAGGCTGAGAGGCCCGTCAATCAACCAACATAAGACAGTTTCTTTTGTATCCTGAAATCTGCTTCGGCCAAGATATCGGCAATCTGATTGCCCGCTGTTCCATCGCCGAACAAAACTGACTCTTCATATGGTCCGTTCGCAATTTGGCGCCGAATGGCTGCTTCGATCTTTCCAGCTTCGTATGGTACATCGCTGACGTTGATGCCACGCTCGCGACCATGCTGTCGTGTTCCGATATTGACGCATGGAACACCCATGAATACGCCTTCGCGAAGCCCAGATGAAGAGTTTCCCACCAAGCACGCACAATGCTTAATAAGCCTCAGATAATCCTCGGGTGCAAAGTTTCTATAAAAATGCAGGTAATCCGTTTTATTATTTTCCCGGAAGACCCTGAGTCCCTTCGAGACGTCGTCGGAGCCTGCATCGACATTAGGCCATAGCCACGCGACCTGCATTCCAATTTTAGAAACAGCGTTGAGGGTTTCACCGATCTGAGCAAAACCTTGCCCGTATTCCGTGGTGACCGGATGTTGCAAAACCACAAGATACGGCCGATCGGGGTCGATATCGGCGCCAACGCCAGCATAACGCTTAAAAATATCGGATGGCAGGGACAGATCAGTTTCGGCAACGAGATCGATCGACGGACATCCGGTTAGGTGCACGGTGTCTTTTTCCTCGCCCATACGCAGCAAGAAATCATACGCCTGCTCTGTCGCTGGAAAGTGAATGTGCGAAAGTTTTGTCACCGCGTGGCGTACACTTTCATCGATCGACCCAGTTACCTCGCCACCTTGGGTATGGGCGAGCGGAATATTCATGTAGCTGGCCGCTATTGCAGTGGCGATCGTTTCGAACCGGTCGGCGACCGTGATTACGACGTCGGGCTTGATGTTCTCAAATTGAGAAGCGAGTTCGATCACGCCGAGGCCGGTAGACTTGGCCATTGTCGTCGGCGTCTCGCCTTCCACAATCGAATGCACTACCGCAGTCGGCTCAAATCCATCGGCTCTCATGATATCAATCACGCTGCCAAAGCGATGCAATAGCGCAGAGGCGCCAACGAGAATTTGCAACTCCAGACATGGATGCCGCTGCACGGCCCGCATGGCACTCTTGATGCGTCCGTAATTCGCGCGGCTGTTCACAACCACGCAAACCTTCCGCCTTCGCATCACTCCAGGTTTCATTTTGAATCCTTGTGGCCCGCTTTCGGCTCGCCCGCTGGTCGTGCCCATCTCTACGGAATTTGAAATCCGCACACGTCCTTTTACATTCAAACCCAAACGTATTTGGGGTCCAGCACCAAGCCGGCTCGGCAGGTTGTTCAGCAGGACCCGCCCCTGTTCTTTGCGGCAAACTCGCCCGAAATGTCCCGGTCCCAGCTGATCTCAAGACGAGGGCGGGCTCACCGCAAACGCTGGAGGCTGCCCCTCCGCCGCCGCAGTCCCAACTGAGTTCAGACGGTCACGTTCCAAGGCCGTCTGCCGTGCCCTCGGTAGACGAAGGCGGACCGGTCATCCACGGGCGACCGGCCCATCTCAAGTATGGTAGCGTGCCCTTCCGTCGCTACTGGCCCGTGGACTGTGCGCTTACGGCCGGAGATCGGCCGATGCTGTGCGGCAAGGGACTGCCCAGCGGCTTGTCACTGGATTGTTCTAACTGGAGGCTTTGCTTCCATCTCCTCGCAATCCGGACAAATGTAGACAGCCCAGCACCCTCCTTCTTCAGCGGGCACCAGACCGGCAAACATCATCAGCCCGGCACATTCCGAGCAGGCCCTTTCGCGGGGTTCAGAGGCTTCCATCACAGCGGGCGAAGCGGCCGTACCCCAGATCGATCATGCAGGGACCTTGGACCGTCGGCTGATACGGACGGCCATTACGGTCAAACGACGGGTCGGCAGGGCCGGAAGCACGGTAGTGCGGCCGATACTGGTGAGCATGATATGGCGGCTTTTTATAATGACGCTTCTTCGCCGCGGAGAGCTGCATCGCACCTGCCTGCGTGAATGGAATAGATAATGCTATTGCCGTCAGGAGAGCGATTTTCATGTTGACCTCAGATCTGTCCCTGAGGGCAAGTAATCCTCGCCCGGTAAGTTGCGATTTAAAAAAGACACATCAAACATTAAGATTACTTAAGGCTGCTTTTCTTTTGCGCCGTAGCCGGTCGTGTTCTGGCGGGTGTGGCCGTCTCTGATTTCGTTGGTCGGCTGGGGCGCACCTGAAGTCTGTTGCTGGCTCGGTGACGTCCCACCGGTGGTGCCGGGAACGCCATAAATAACGAAAGCGCCAACAGCTACGATAAGAAGAGTCGCGCAGCCAACTGCAAGCACGATCCAGGCGGATGAATTCGCACGGTCATTTTTTTGCATCACGGTCCTTCTTTCCGTCCCTTTGTTTGGGGTATCCGGCTTGAACCTCAATCGAATGACGTTCTCGTCCGGCTTGCAACGCAGGTCTTCGTTTCCAGAAATCTCGGCCATAACTTACGCCTCCGGCCGCGTCCCATCGCTCACTTCCCCGAAGAACAGGCAGTCGGTTCAATCGTTCCCGCGAACTTCCGAAGCCTGGTTGCTCGTGCACCCGATAGCCACACCCCACTGGGGGCGGCGGCGCGGGTTCCGAGGATCTGAAATCGGTCAGGACAGCATGCCCGACCGAAGAGACTTTCCCGCCTATAACTGTTTCGGCCGCGGCGCTGCCCTTGACCAAATCATCAACGCTAAACCGCGCCTTTACAATTGTTCTGTGCTGGCACTGCCGCAGCGTTGCTTGGCCGGCTCTCAGTGCGCCGAAAGATGCTGCTCGACATACAGCGCAACACTTTCGAGGTCGTCGAATACCTCGTGCCGCATCGGATAAAGTCCGTTCAAGGCAAGTTCAGAATACCAAAGCCGCGCGAAATCGCCCTGATCCGCATCAAGGCGCGCCACGATCGCCACCAATCTCTCGTCGAAAAAAACCAGCCGGGCTTCCGACTGGCCATCTGACCGTATTTTGACAGGCTCAAAGCGTGTTCTCTGAGGCATGGCTTCTCTTGAAGTGAAGATATCCCGGATCAAACCCAGCAAGCTTACGTAGCCCTTCCCAATCGGTAATCGCCAACTCGTGTCGATGCAGCGTTATCAAGCCTTGCTCGCGCAACTTGCGCAGTGTCTTGTTGACGTGAACGAGCGACAGCCCCGTTGCGTCAGCGATGTCCGACTGTGTCACATCAAATCGTACGGCGCGCGCTCGTTCCGCAAGACCAATTGCCTCAAGCCGGATGACTTGCTCGCAAAAGACATGAGCGATGCGCTCATCCGCCCTGCGGGTTCCATTGTTGACGATGGCCATGTTCGCCATGGCCGTATCCAGAAGCGTGTCCCGCCAGAGTGTATATGCAAGGTTCGGATAATCACGGCACAGTTGCTCTACGCTGCGATGCGGGATACTCGCTACCTCGCAGGCGGTCAGTGCTCCCACTGCATGGTCCATATGTTTTAAGACGTAGCTGTAGAGATCGACAACGTCGCCCGGATACTGAAAGATGAGTATCTGGCGTCGCCCGTCTGCCAGTTCCTTGTAGCGGCAAGCTATGCCTGAGAGGATCACGGTTGAGACCGGAGGCTCGCTGGCATCCGCCACAATATCCTGTCCGCGCGGTACGGTACGTGGCGGTTCCAGGCAACGCAGCAGGGCCCGTTGCTCTTCCTCGCTGACATGATGAAGCGCGCTGAGCTTCCTGATCAGCACATGCGTGTTGCTTGCCATTGCACCTCCGAACGGCAAGCGGGGCATACCATACATAAGGGCTCGCGACGCATTTTTTTGCTATCAAGGCATCAAGTTCGGTATCCATCGCCGGCCCAAGTCTCGATTGGTAAAATAGCAGACGTAAGCTCGTTACCTTGTCGGATGTATATGGCTCTTTGTCTTTTTACATAGTTGAAGGTCCCAAGCTATCGCCGCGGAACTCTGTCCATATGCCCTGCGGCGGGATCGGCAGCCTCGCAGGCGCGGTCCGGGGCTACTTTTCCAGACAGATTTCCGAAGGCACTTTAGCAAAAGACAAAGCTCACCTTTCGACGACTGCTAGACTGTGCCCATGACAAACTATCTCCATATGAACGTCGCAGCGCTTGAGGCCGAGATCGCGCGCACCGCAGCAGCAATCGAATCTTTGAAAGCGCGTGGTCACCGAACGGTGGATGCCGAGAAGCATCTCGAATGGATGAAAGAACGGCTTCGGTTATGGAATGGGTCGGAGGGCGAGATCCGTGTTGCTTCGTAGAAAGTGGACTGCTGAACATGATGTAGCCCTTAAAGCTGCAATCGAAAGCGGGGTGAGCTTGCAGCGCATTGCCGTGCGGATGAAACGACCACAGGGCACTATAGTCGAAAGGGCGAAGGCGCTTGGCCTACAGGTGCGGCGTTCTAAACGAACGCCTCCATCTGAAAGGCCATCGACTGTGCACCTATAGCGATGAAGCGCAAGGACCCTACTGCACACACAGGCGCGTTGATCGCTCTCGATCTTTACAATTTATGTGTGCTTGCGTTTTCTAGGAACAAGCCAAAACCAGGAACGGCCTCAAGTGTCCCGCTCCGCGACACCCTTGCGGGAACTTTGACCGCGGGCCGCGCGTTGTCTGGGTCGAGCCTTTCAACATGGGAGCGAAAAATGGGAATTTTCACTAAAGACATTCACACCATGGAAGACCTGTTCATCCACGGCCTGCAAGATATTTATTACGCTGAACAGCAGATCACGAAGGCCCTACCGAAGCTGATTGATATGGCCACGAACCGCGATCTTTCCGCTGGGCTGCGCACTCATCTTGAGGAAACCGGCAAGCAGATCGAGCGCCTCGATCAGGTATTTGCCAAACTGGGTCAGACGCCGAAGGGTACGAGTTGCCCCGCCATCGATGGCATTATCAAGGAAGGCGATGAGATTGCGGGCGAGGTCGCCGACAAGTCGGTTCTCGATGCAGCCATCGTCGCGAGCTGCCAAGCGGTCGAACACTACGAAATTACGCGTTACGGCACCCTAATCGCGTGGGCTGAAGAGCTCGGACACGACGATGTCGTGCGGTTCCTGAACACGAACCTAAATGAGGAAAAGGCGGCTAACGCGAAGCTAAATACCGTTGCGCTGCGCAAGGGAGTTAACAAGAAGGCGGTTGCGTAGGCACATGTGTTGTCGGTAACCGGCGTCACACGGTGGGCTCTGGGCCGCTCTCCAACGACGCGGGCGTTATCAACGCCGAACGCCTAGGCCGGTCGCCTGTGGGGGCGGCGGCCGGCCACCGCGGCTTTGAAGTCGGATGCTGGGCCCTTTTGTCAGACTGTCCTGCCATCGGCGTCGTCGGCCACGTGCGCACACCGTACGTGGCTGCGTTATTCCTCCTCATCCCGGCCGCGGAGATGATCCCATAATAGCGGAGAGTTAAGCTCCGCCTTGAAGCGGGATCCGGCTCTTTAATTCAGACTGAGGTTTTTCGACACGAGCGCGTCGGAGCCGCCCATGCGCCTCTTCGCTGAATATATCAACTGCACGATTGGCAACTCTGATTGTTTTGAGTTCACCGCTTCGTCCGATCTGCATGACGATTTCGGCCAACCGTTCCCGGTCGCTTTCGTTGCTCCGCGTTAGCACCCGCTGCAGATAGCGCCAAGCCAAGTCGAAAGCTCGCGCTAGCACCTTCAGGGTTTCGGGATCGAACTCATCGCGAAACTGTTCCAATACGAACGCGTCGTCCATGACAATACCTCGCACGCGAACAAATCGGCTTCAGATCAGAATTGAACACCGTGTGTGCAAGCGGCGCAATACTTGTCGCAGCGCAAAAATAACAAAAGGCCCAGCTAGCCGGGGGGACTAGCTGGGCCGAAAGAATTGTAGGTCCACACATGAACTTGCTTGTTAAGCGGGCTTACGGCTTTTCGTTCCGTGGCTTAGCGATTTAATTCGGGCCCGTCGGAGCCATGCCGGCGAGCGCCAGCACTCCGCCAAGGTTCGCGGCGATGGCCGCAGATGCTGGCATTCGTATCACCGTCTTGTAGGGCGTTTGAAGGTTGGACCGCTGCCAGAGTTGCTGGGGCTAAGCGTTCCGATAATCTCGTCGCCAGTCCATAATTCCAGCGCGTGGCTGTCGACCAATTTTATTGCCTCTGCAACCGCTTCGTTCCGATCGGGCGCCACGATCTCGTGAACGCCAACGTAGCGGCCGTTGATGTCGACGATATAGGCGCGAAATTCAGGCATCAGTTCTAAGCCAACGTCCTTAAAACGACTGAGCAGGAGCTTTGGAGCGAAAGCCGAGCAGTCTATGCTAGGCGCTGCTGAGCCGTTAGTGCGTCAGGGCGTGAGCTTGGTTACGGATATGCGGACCGCACTTTGAATGGACAATTGCCCCCGTTTCGTCGAATGAAACGTACATCCGAACCGGCTTCGCTTCGAAGCTGAGATAGTCGATCACGAAGCGCTCACTTTCTTGACTGGTCCTTACCAGCGAAAATCTACCGGGCGCGTTTGATCGCAATTTCTGGACCCAATATTCTTGGATCGCAGCGCGTCCGGCGTAAACAGCGGGGCCGCTGCAAGCACACTCAAGTGTGGCTTCGACCGCGTAATATTTGAGGCATGAGTCAATGTCACCGGACTTACATGCCTCCAGCCACCTTTCGATTTGCAAAAGAGGATCTAGCGAAAACCGGATAGCTGATTTGGATGCCCGCCCGGGTCCGTGCCTTTGTCCAGCCAATCCAAGTTCGCGCATGCGGCGCTTAACGGCGTGTACCGAACGCTGTAGCCGGACCGCAAGACGCGTCGGACTTACATTGTCTCGCACGGCTTCGACCAGGATCGCCTCTTCTTCTGCCGTCCAGGGAATATTCTTGGTTTTCACAATTAAACCCAGTCGTTTTCTTGCGCCCTTAGTGTTTGGATTAATTCCAACGTGGTGTAAGTAGGATAACCTCGTGTTCATCCGGCGTTAATGGTTCCAAGGCGTTCGCCTGGCGCGATGATCAATTGCAGGCGGTGAGGCGTCTCGCGTTCGGGGCGGGCTGCAAGGTGCGCCTGGAGAGTATGGTCTCCAAGCGTAAAGGCCAATTGCTCCGGCCTCTGCAAGCGCTGGATCAAGGTCAAGAATCCGGATGCGCCGTGGAATGTTAGGTTGGACGAGGTTTTTATCCGTGTCTGGAACGATCAGCAAGGGAATCAGTTTCAACCTGACCTGTGTATTTGACGCGTCTTTGTTAACGGAAGAAAGATGCCTCGATATTTTTTCGACTACCTGGATCACCCCGACCTTTGTGACCATGCAGGCGCCGATCTCCCTAATGATGCAGCGGCGAAACAAGAAGCCGTAGCACGCGCTCAGGATGCCAGAAGCACCCACAGTTTAGTGGCTTTCACGGAGACGGATGAGATTGCTGTGCGCCGGGAAGGAGGCGAATACTTCTTCAAGATCCGGATACGTTGACCAGCGCTGATCCCGCCCTCCCATCTCCTCGTTGCACGGTCAGCGATTGCTTGCCGGGCTTTTTCTTTGTGCCTGCGGTCACCGCCGGACCACTGCCAATGACTTGAGTTAAAGTGCTGCTTCGTTTGCCTGCCGGGCGATCGCCAGGATATCCTCATCTACAGCGCCGCGGTGGCATCGGCTGATAAAGTGCGAGTGGCGGGACGATGAAACTTGGCAATGCGCAAGTTCCTCATAACTGTACCACGATGCGGTTCCCTCTTGCAGGCTACAGACGCAGAAGTCTAAACTGCCAGTTCCGGCGGAACAGGAGGCTGCGTCATGGGTAAAAGAGCCCCTGAATTTCAGCACACTCTGAATCGGTTGCAGTTCGACATTGAACAGCAACGGAACACCATCGAGAGCCTGAAATCGGATGGTCACGTCACTGACGACGCAGAGAAGCATCTTGCCGAACTGATTGCCTCTGCGCAGTTGCTAGGTTCCGCGCCTCTCCAGACTTAAGAGTTTGCTCGCGACGGCTCACGTCAGCCATCAGTTCCATCGCGGCGCGAAGGAACGTGCGGGAATCGACCGCCCCGTCCTTCAATTCGCACAAAAAAAAGTAGCCCGCCGCGCGTTGCTGTGGGCTCATTTTTTGGCCAGTCGAGAGATCCTGCCTTCAGATCGTTTTCTCTAGGGCTTTTTCGACTTCGCGATTGGCTCGCTCCAGGCATTTTCGTCGGATGTCTGCCAACTCTTCTTCCGTGAGGTCCTCAATGCCGATGTAGCGGTTCTGTGCCGCGGACACACGAATGAGTTCATCCAACTTCGCCTGTATCGCCGCACCATCACGGTTCTGGGAAATCTGAATCAGGAAGACCATCAGAAACGTAATGATGGTTGTGCCGGTATTGATGAGTAGCTGCCAGGTATCGGAGAACTTAAAAACCGGGCCGAATAGAGCCCATACAACAATGATAGCACAACAAGCGAGGAAAGTTACCGGCTTCCCGGCAGCATGCGCCATGGCCGTTGCGAGGTACGAGAACGCTTTTGAGACAGCAGACGGGCCGGACATTTGAGTCTCCTAGTATCGATACTCGTAGAGGCCAAAAATATTCCCGGTCCGGCAATCCGCAACGAAAAAACCCGGGACGCATTTCTGCGGCGGGGGCGCCACCAGCGGCGCGACCGGCAGCGGAAGGCTGAGTAGGAACAAGCCCGCCACGCACAGTGGGCGCACATGGCTGAAGCGGCTGATAGCAGGATGGTGCGCGTGACAATTGGCCAACAGCGCCCTGTTTACCGCGGCGTGGCATGATGTTCCCGTGATAGAGAGCCGGCCGCCCCACAGGCGACCGGCCAGCCGTTCAACGGGAGATAGAGCCTGGGTCGTTTGAGATCTGCCCAGAGCCACAGGGTCTTGCACCACGGTTAAGATTTTCTCTTCCGCAATTTGCCATGCCTCATCAGGCAGAGGATACTGCCCCGCATGCCGAGCTTTCGCGCCTATGTTGTCGGTCCTAGTGGCGACCATATCCGCATCCACGAGATCCCAGCGGTTGATGTGGATGAGGCCGTCGCTGCTGCAATCAAGCTGGCCAAAGACTCTGATCTAGCTCTCTGGTGTGATGATCAGTTTATAGGGACGCTGTCACCTTCCGCTGACAGCGCCAATGGTCCGACATTCAAGCGACCTCTTGGGCGGCGGCGGGATTAATGCGGCTTCCTCCCTCACGCCGGGCCCTCCGGCGCTCGCCTATTTCCCACCGACCGCCACGGCCCGACCTATGGCTGCTAGACTGCCTCGCAGGTCGAATCGCGGAGCGTGAGGCCATGGACACTGTCGATACTGTGCCTGCGATGCACTGTCCGAAGTGCAAAGCCAGGCTGCAGGTGCGAGCCTACTTGCCTCCTACCGACACACTGCCAGCAGTCGCTGGCTACTGGTGCGAGGATTGCCAGGACCAGACGATGGTCGAACTCGATTCAGAGGCGTAGTGAAAGCTTCTGTATAGGTTGTGACTAACGCTTCCGCAGAGCTCAGCCGCTAGTCACTCCCATGGAAGCGCTGGCGGCTTACGGCATTCCGGAGGCTGAAGTGCGTGACCAATCTCCCACCTATAAAAGGATAGTACGTTTAGGCAATCCGGTTCGCACGGGCGAGCAGGTTCGACACTGAGGAAACATGCCATCGACCGGCACGGGGAGATCGGGCCCCGCGCTCATTAAGCGCTTTCGTCGTGGCCCCGATGCTGGTGATGCCCCCAGCACGCATCGTCGTAAGGAATGGCAATAGCTCGCGGACATATCGGTCCGCGGTCTCTGACTGCACCGTTCGGCCAAGTTAGCCGCGTCCAGTGCGCTCACCGGTTTGCCAAGCCCAGACCCGGCCGCACGCCTTCGCCGCGAGCGCGGCTTTGGTTCGCTCCGAAATCAGCCGCCGCTCTTTCTCGACAAGCGTGGCGTACAGGTGAAGCCAGCTTCGATACCAGCACGCAGCATTTCGCGGACTTGGCAGCAGCCAGGGCTGCAGCGAGTTGAGGCCGCCGTTCGAGCGCGTCTGCACCCTTGCCGGTTTCGGGCATCGATGTACTCACCGAGCAGGGAAATGCCTTCCGCTTCGGCGAACCGGCTCATTGCAGCCCGCTGGGCCTCGATCCCAATCCCGAGCGCTGCTGCCGCTGTGTCGAGACTCGCAAGTAGGTAATCGCGCTGTCCATACAAACAGCAACCACCGTTTGCGGTTTGGATGAAGTCGAATCCAGAGCAATTTCATTGCTGTTTTCGTGTTGCAGCAGCGAGTGAAGCCCGCATCCCAAGCCCCGGAACCCGCGCTTCAACGCGGCTCGTTTTGAAAAGTGCCGGTCATTCGCCGGCGGGCGAAAAGCCCGCACGTGCCGGCTAGGCACCATAGGTGCCCTATGGCCGAACGAGGGCATCTATGGACACTCAGGGCGTCTACGCCTTGTCTTGCAGATTCAGAGCTAGGGTCGCTCTGCACTCAGTATTGCTGCATTGAAGGCGGGCGGCGGACTTGGCGCTCACCCTGTCGTCAAGCTACTAGAGCAGCGATATACCAGCGTACATCGCAATAGTTCCGGTCACGACGACGGTGACGTAAGCGATTTCCAGTGCCATGCCAGGCTCCCGCTAGCCGCTTGTTTGTCCCCCAACGGAGGTCGGTTTCGGAAGTTCAGGGAACTCATCAGTTACAGTGACAATTTCTTTCAAAGTTGAGACACCCGTTTCAAAATTTGCGGTGCAGGCCATTTCGCGATGCAATGACTCTTTTGCTGGCAAACCGTCGCCAAGCTGTCATGCTGAATCCGTAAGACGAAGGTCTAAGGCGGGGAGGCTCTCATGTTGCGTTTTTTCTGCCCGACTGCGCGGCAAGAATTCGACAGCGGCATCATCCTTGACGAGGAGACCTACCAGCGAAACCGGCTGAAGATCGTGGCCGTAGAGTGCATCCATTGCGAAAGGAAGCACCGGTTCCTGATAGCGGACTCAAGGTTCACGGCCCACGAGGTCGCGGCTTGACGGCAAAGCGTCTGGTCGGGATTGCCGCAATCGCACCCGTTTTATCGGTCCTCGTAATCGGGCGCGCTAGAAGTCAGAATTAAAAGCTCCGCTCTGTGAAACAAAGCGGAGTTTTTTTGCTCCAGCAAAATAAGTTTTCAATAGACGTCGACAACGCGACGTGTGCGGACCTCGACTATTACCGGCCGATCGTTGACGACGGTATACCGATATCCTGCAGGTACGCGATACTGTGACGGCACTTCGTAGTATTCCACCCCATCTTCTGGGAGAACTACGCCCGCCCGCACGTCGCCCTGGTACGAATATGAAGGATGACGCTCGCTGACGACATATTCGCGAAAGCGGGGCCGATCCTCTACTCCCAGAATGCCGCCCACGGTGCCGGTCGCCGCGCCGATTGCACCGCCGACAATAGCTCCGACCGGTCCCGCAGCATTACCACCCGCTGCCGCACCCTCTTCAGCGCCACGAAGCGTGCCCTGAGCCTGAGCTGTGAGCGGCGCCGCCAACGTTGCGACCACGGCAAGAGAAGCTAGCACTCGAATTGTCATAAAACCTCCGCGGTTTGAGATCGTCCAGACCCCTTTGGGGGACGACACCCCCCGTAACGGAGGCTTAAGATCGTCCAGACCCTTTGGAGAGACGAATCCCAACCCGCAACGGCTGCCCGCGTTCCACACGTCTCCGGCGAAGATCATTTTCGGTTGCGCGGGTTCAGCGGGCGCGGCTGACCGATCTTGCGATAACTAGGGCTAGGCAGCACAAGCTGCAATGCACTCCAGTCATTCAAGCTCTCCCGCCTGATGATTGGACGCCACCCCGAAAACCCCATACGCCTCGGCCCCGGGGTAGAGCGCCGCCTGTATCCGGGGTAGAGCGCCGCCTGTATGAGGCGGACGTTGGCTACCGCCGCGAACTCGAAGAGTTTTGTAAGCTCATTTTTCGAACCGTTCCGGCCGCCCGGGCAGCGCACTGGGCAACTGACCCAAAAATCTTGAGGACCCGGAACGGAGAAGGATTTCCGCGCGCAAGGAACTCGACTGAGACGTTCGGTCTTGAAACCATGACGGCACCGCCTGTTGGCATGGGCGTGTGCCGGTCGGGGAAGCTGGGTCAGCACCAGTGTTTGAGGCCGCAATGAACCTCTCTGTCCGCGTTTTGAAACGCAAGTATTACAAGCCGCTGAAGCGGCGTTTGGCTCGTTGGAGAACGATCAGCTACGGCGATATCCAAGTTCACTACAAGAAGCATCTCGACGGTGGGGGAACCTATTTTGGGCAAGACTTCATCCCCTTGTTCAAAAGGTGGAACCTGCCAAAGCAACAGCGAGCTTTCGAATGGTGCGCTGGACCAGGATTTATAGGGTTCTCAATGCTTGCGCACGGTATGTGCGACAGCCTTTGTCTGGCTGACATAAATCCAGAAGCGGTTGAAAGCTGCAATCGCACGATTGCGAGCAACGGCTTGGAGGGGAAGGTCGCGGTCTACCATTCCGATAATCTCAGCCAAATTCCATCGTCTGAGCGTTGGGATTTGGTCATCAGCAATCCCCCGCACTTCGACGATGGTTACTTCGAGGCTGAGCTGCGAGCGCATGACCCTGGCTGGCGCTTGCATCGCGAGTTCTTCACCACTGTCGGAAGGCACCTGACAGAGAGCGGCGTTATCGTTCTGCAGGAAAACAACAACGGATCAACGTCAACCACCTTCAAGGCGATGATAGAGGAAGCTGGTCTGGAGATTCTGTTCGTGCACAACGAGATTCCGACCAGAACTGCCGAACATCGCTTTTACTACATCGTTATCGCTCGGAAGGGCGCGCCATTACCCCAATGGGTGTTCCAAGTGAAAGCGCGGGAATCGTAGGGCATCGCTAACTAAACCAAGAAGATAATGATTGGAGTGTTGGTTCAGGCGCTCGTCGAGACGGGCGACTTAGTTGGTTGACGTTATCCACGGGAACTTTCCGCCGGCCGCTTGGTTGACTTGCGCTTCCGTCTGAGGACCGTGGCTAACCACAGAAACAGTCAGGGAAAGTTGGCGTGAAGACAAGGCTGACAAGTACTCTTGGCTCGAACTGGTTACGCGAGCCGTGGATCCGTTTACTTGATTATCGGTGTAATGGCTGTCTCTACGAGACCCGCTCGCGGCTTTTGAGGATGCGTGTTGGCACTCGTCTAGGTCGGCCAATCTTTGCCGGTTGCCGACGGGGGCTACTCGCGCTGATCACCGGCTGGGGAGGCGCTCTGCTAAACCGCACGAGCGACATCTGAATCGTAATACGCGCTTTCGGGGAGCGACGAGACTCATTGGTCGGTGACACTGATCACAGACCGGTGCGGACGAATCAGACTGATCGTTCGCAGAAAAATGTTCAAGCTGACGGGCTGTAGGCGATTCGAGTGCGCCCGTCGTCGTAGAGGCAATTCTAAGCAGTACCATGCGACTGGTATTATCAGTGTGCCAAACTTGCCCACAACCATTTTTCATATTCGGTCTGATCGGGAGTGTGGAACTTTCGTGCCCTTTTGAAAGTATCCCATCACGCTCGGGCGATCCGTATTTTGAGCTCTGTTGAAGATGGCCAACCCTTCAGGCGCTGGACAATACGCCAGCATCTTTTTTCCAAGCCGGTTGCTTCGCGCTGGGTCCAGGATGGGACTAATACTTGTTGCCGCCATATTCGCGGTCGGCATAGCTTACCGGCTGACCCAGTTGTGGCTTGTTCCAGAGATCGTTGTTGCGGTACCCGCGACGGAACCGGCTTATGAGGCAATCTTCGCAGGTCTCGCACGTGCTGCCGATCCAACGGCTTTAAAACTACAGTTGAAGGTTTTGCCTGACCTCGTAGCGACGACGGAGGCTTTGGATCGGAAAGAGGCCGACTTCGCGGTCGTTCGTGCCGATGTGGCCTTACCAGACAGCGGCTTGACCGTCGCACAATTGCGCGACGACCCAGTCCTCGTAATCGCATTTGATGTCGATGCGGCTTCCACCAGGCAGGACGAAAAAAAGTCCGTCCCCAAGCGTGGTGCAGGAAAGGCTACCGAGAAGAAGGAGGCAAAAGAAGAATCCGACCTGCGCGACAAAAGGATAGCTGTATTTGCCGACAAGGCGGAGGTCGCGCCTCTCATGTCCTTGCTTATGGCGAACGACATTCCAGCTACAGCAATTCGCACTGTCAAAGGCTCGCTCGACGCGTTGGAGTCGGCTCTAAGGAGTGACGAAATTGATGCGGTTGCCGTGGTGTCCCGGCCGAACGCGGTTAGGGCACTGGTTGCGTCAATGTCAGGGCACAAACCCTTGGTATTGCCGGTCACTGTGCCTGCTCCAGGTGGGAAAGCACCTGTGGTATCTGAAATCACTCTACGAGCACGGTCTCTGGGTCCAAGTCTGCCTGAGGAGGATGTGCAGACGGCAGCGTTATCATGGCGTCTGGTGGCGCATAGGGACGTGGAGCGTGTAACGGTAGCCGCATTCCTGCAGTCGATGTTCTCAAATCGTATTGCGCTCGCAAAAATCTCGGACCTTGCCTGGCCGATAAAGGGCGTTGCCGACGAGGATGCGACCTTTGCAAGGATCCCCAATCATCGCGGTGCTCTCGATTACTATAATCGGGAACAGCAGACATTTATGGATTTATACGGCGATTGGCTCTGGATCGGTTTATTCGCGGCGGGTGGGGTGAGTTCCGGGCTTGCATGGCTGGTCCAGTTGCTTTCACGCAGGCGCAAACAGCTCATAGAAAGCATCTTGGATAGGTTGCTTGAAATTCTTAGCGAGGCACGGCGTGCCGTTACTGTTTCTCGTCTGGATGAACTTACTGTGGAGATTGACGGATTGGTCACGCATGCAGTCCGGCAAGCTCGTTGGCGGGCTGCCGACGCGATTTCAACAACAGCCTTGACCTTGGCAATTGACTCGAGTCGTGCCGCGATTACTGACCGCAGGGAGCGCCTGCTCCGCGGCGAGGGAACAAACGAAGCTTGCAAGACTACGCATCGCCAATAAGGATGTTTCACGCTGCTTGCGTAGCCGGCTCCTCGGAGGTTTTGTCAAGAGGGGGGCGGGAGCAAATTCGGATAACCTGATCCATTTAGTCCCACAGCGGCTGACGCTCTCGAAATCGCCTCGGCAAGATCGCTTTGCAGGTAGGGCTTGCTGAGGCGGGTGATACGGCTGATGTCGTCCGGCAGTTCTGCGTAGCCGGTTGCGATAATGATGGGTAGATGTGGGTGCTGTGACCTGACCTCACGCACCAACTGGGCACCTGTCATGTGCGGCATCGCGTGATCGGTCAAGAGAAGGGTAAAGGTATGGTTCTGCATCGCAGCGAGCGCCGCAGCTCCCGACGCGGCCTTAGTCACTTGGTGCCCCAGATCCTCCAGCATGTGTGCCGTATTGTTAAGGATCAGCGGGTCATCGTCCACGACAAGAACATTTAGAATGCCACCATTGGGCGACCTCGCAGCTGGCACTGATACAGCTGCATCTTTTGGCGCTGCCGCGCTTGCGTTCGTAGCGGGCAGGTGTAGCTCAACGGTGGTGCCTGCACCTGGTCGGCTTTTGAGCTGCAGTTTGCCGCCGGATTGTTCGACCATTCCCTGAACCATGGAAAGTCCGAGCCCGGTTCCTTTCCCCACGCCTTTGGTCGTGAAAAAGGGCTCCGTTGCACGCCGGAGTATCGCCTCGTCCATGCCGGTGCCCACATCTTCGACGCAGAGGCAAACAAACTCCGGGTCGGCATCGCGTGGAGTTGAAGGCAGGGCGTAAGCGGAGATCCGCAGTGGGCCCTCGCCACCCATAGCGTCCCGGGCGTTGACCGCCAGGTTTAACAGCGCGGTTTCCAGCTGATTGGGATCAACGAGAATCGGGGGAAGGGTTTCGGGAATATCAATATCCAGCCTAATCGTTGGCCCAAGCGATCGCTCAAGCATATCCGCCATACCGAGAACGAGTTGGTTGAGCGATACAGCCTCGGGCTGCAAATGCTGCCGTCGTGCGAACGCCAGCATGCGGTCGGTCAGAGACTTGCCGCGCTTTGCGCCCTCTACAGCATTGTCGAGAAGACGCAAAAGGCGCTCTTGCTGAGGCACGCGCTTGCGAAGCAGCTCAAGGCTGCCCAGGACGGCCATAAGCAGGTTATTGAAGTCGTGCGCGATGCCGCCTGTCAGATTGCCAATCGCTTCGATTTTCTGTGCCTGATGAAGTGCCGCCTCGGCTCTGGCCCTCGTTTCTTCCGCCTGCAAGTAATCGGCAGTTCGGGCTCTTACCTGCTCCTCAAGCTCTTCGCGGAAGCAGCGCTCGCTCTCACGCGCTTCGGCTTCAGACCTAACCCGCTCGATATGCGCCCATGAGCGCTCGGTGACCTCTTTGATGAGCGCCAGCTCATAATCGTTCCATATATGCGCGGTCTTATGGTGGATTGCCATCAGCGCGGTGAGGCGCCCCTCTTTGACTAGCGGCATGCAAATCGTTGCACCGATGCCGATGTTCTGAAACGTTGCAGCCTCTTCAGGCGCTATTTCCTTAAGATTGTCATTTATGATGAGGGGCAGTCCGGCTCCAAGCCTTTCGACAGCCAGTTTGCCGAAGTCGGCCAAGCTATAGTGCCCCACGATATGGAGGGCACCCGGCGCCGCCCAGTCTCCCCTGATTGTGAATCCGTCCTGATCGGCGTCCATATCGGCGTAGGCGCAACTGGTGACGCCAAGGTGCTCGCCAACCATACGGGTCGTTATTGCCAAAACAGCGTCCGCGTCGGCCGACTTGGCTGTTTCCTTACCCAGTGAATCAAGGAAGTGAAGTCGCGCTTCGTTTGCCCGAAGCTGGCGGTCGGCTTTGACCGCCTGGGTGGTTTCGACGACGATAGCCATCACGCCGATCGACCGTCCGTTCTCGTCGGTGATCGGGGAATAGTCGAGGTTCATCCATACCTGCTCGGGGCCTGCGGTCCGTGACAGGGTCAGTTCATGGTTTTGATAGGAAAGGGTTCGGCCCGAGAGCCCGACCTTCATGACGTTATCGTTGAAATCCGCGACCTCAGGCCATCCTTCTCGAACCGGCGAGCCAAGCAATGCGGGATGTCGTCCGCCGGCGAAGCCCGAATACGCATCGTTGTAAATCATCGTGCCTTGCTCGCCCCACAGGGTGACGATGGGCACGGGGGAGCGCAGAATCAGGCTAACCGTCGTCTTGACCGCAGCAGGCCATTGTTCAAGCGGACCCAGCGGCGTCCGTTCCCACTTGAACTCGGTGATAAGACGGCCCAGCTCGCCGTCACCCGCGAGAAACATCGTTTCCGAAGAACGGAAAGTGGTCATGACTGCGCAAATGCTTACAAACTTGGGCGATGAAGGCGGGGTACATGTTCAAAAAGAACGCCCGATGCTCGGAATCCAGCAACTAACGAGGGGGCTTGCAAAAGGTTCCGAGCAGCCTCGGCGCCGAGCCCCTCTGAAACCTCCCGGGGCTAGGGAGGACGGGAACCCAGCTTGCTATGGTCCTTCGCGACTCAGCCGCGGCGTCGGCTCGCGGTGAGCGACGAAGGTGTCGGCTGAACGCGTAGCTTCAACGCTCCGATGACCAGGGAAAGTTAACGTAGCTGTCTCGGGTCTCGTAACAAATGTTGCCGTACATCCGCAGATAAACCGCGCGCCGTTGAGGATCGTGAAAGACCCTGCCTGGGTCTGCTACATCGGACTCATATTGCGCTATGTTCGATCTGGTCAACGCGTATGGCAAGATGTCCATTGCCTGCGGCACGCTCTTGCCCTCCAGCCAGTCCGCAGCGAACTGCCCTAGTGCGTATCCAAAGACGGGAGATGCCAGACTGACGGTGGCCTTGTACGGCCCACCTCTTTTGATCTCCGCCACGGCAGTAGGCTCGCCGTCGATGCCTCCCAGGAATTGCTTATCCGTCGCCTTCCCTGCGGCCCGCAACGCGGCGAGAGCGCCAAGGACGACCGTGTCCGCGCCGAGCACGGCGTCGATGTTTGGGTGCGCGAGTAGAATGGTCTGCATGGTGGCGAATCCACCGGTTTCATCCACTGTGACGGGAGAAATGTCGGCGACAATCTCCACTCCGGGCATGTCCTTGAGGGCGTCGCGCATTGCCACGAATCGCGGAGACAGGAACTGTAGACTGTCATGGGTGAGCAGCACGACGTTGGCCTTACCGGCAAGTTCTTTGCGGATAAATGCGGCGGCGGCATCGCCCAACACTTTCCCCGTCAGATATTGCGGCGCATTCAAAAGCGTGACAGCCGGTGGCGGTACCACGGTTCCCACGTACGTACCGGCGTGGATGAGCCTCTGCAGGCTCGGCGCTACGGACGGCGCGTCAACTGGCGCTACCACAACGGCACCGATCATCTGCTTTGCCAAGCTCTCGACCTGTTCGATCATCAACCCACCGTCGTTCCTCGCCAATTCGACACGGAACGATAATCCGCGGTCCGATGCGGCCGACGCCAGCCCGCGGCCGACCCCTTGCATGAATTGCCGCTCATTGTCCTGCGCAAATACAAGGTCTCGGTTCAGCCCCTGCGGCGGTGTGCAGGAGGCTGCCGCCGGATTGAAAGGGGGAAACGCCGTTGGGGTCGTGATGCCTTTCGGGATGGGCTCAGGAGCCTGCGCAAACGCCGACATCGCGACCAGCATCGCGGTTAGCAAGGTCGACGAAGTCCAAACGTGGCATCTTGCGCGCATATCAGGCCTGAAGTGGAAAGGTCAGTTGCGCAGCGAGGCCGGGTGCACGATTAATGTATCGTATGTCGCCATCGATCGATTCTGCCATCGCACGGACAAGCCGTGTGCCAAGACCTGTGCCCTTCGGGACCGACTGCTCGGGACGGCCAACTCCGCTATCCTCCACTAGCAGTTCACCGCGGTCGTCGGACAGCCGACGTAGCTGCACGCGAATCTCGCCGCTCTTTTCAGGGTAGGCGTACTTGTAGGCATTGGTCACCCACTCGGTCGCGATCACGCCTAGATTGATGCTCGCGTCAGTGCGCAATGTCAGCGGCTCAATCTCATAGAGGAGTTTTGCATGCAGACCCTCTTCCTGCATCGCGCCCGCCAAATTATCCAAGATGCTCGACATGTAATCCCGAAGATCGACAGTCTGAACGTTGCCAGAGGTGTACAACTTCTTGTGCACCGACGCGATCGCGTTGATCCGCGCCTCGGTCTCGGCTAGGGCGTTCTTGGCCGAGCCGTCAGTTACTGCTCGGCTCTGTAACTTCACCAATGACGCAACCATCGCCAGACTGTTGGCGACGCGGTGATTGACTTCGTCGAGAAGCGTCTCTGCGCGGTCGCGAGCGCGGGCCAATTCTGTTGTTCGTTGCGCCACGCGGGCCTCGAGACTGGTGTTGAGCTGCCGCACCTCGTCGCGCGCCTCCGCAACCTCGCGCGTATAGCGGCTGAGTGTGACCACAACGCCGGCGACCACGATGACGATCACGATCGCACCGAGTCCCGAAGCCCAGCGCAGCCCCGTCGCGTTAGTGTTGAGCTGGCTGACGCTCGCCGTTAGCCTTGCATCAGACGAACGGATAATGCCGGACAAGAAGACATTTGCTTCATCCATCAGGGCTTTGCCGCGATTGGTGCGGAACAGCCTTAGAGCCTCCTCGTCGTTGCGCTGGTTCTTGAGCGCGATGGAGTTGTCCATATCCGAAATTTTGTCAGCCACCACCTGCGACAGCCGCTGGTAGAGCGGCTGAGTCTCGGGAAACGGCTTAAGCAACTTTCCAAGGGTATCGAGGTGGTTGAGTGCGATCGTTTTCGCACGATCGTAGGGCGCGAGATAGATTTCGTTGCCGCTGACCAGGAGGCCGCGTTGACTGGATTCTGCAGTCTGCAAAGCGCTTCTCAACTCGACTGCGGCCGAGCGCGTCTCACGGGCCGCGATCACGTCCTGGAAATGGTCTTGTACCCGGTCGCCAAGCCACATTGTGGCTGCGATGATACCGAGTAGACTAGCAAATCCCACGGCCAACAACGCAATGGCCGAGCCGATCACGAAGCGGCGCGATATCGACATAGCTGCCAAGCGTTGACCGAAATTCGGGATTTACGCAAGTAGGGGCAGCCCAAGCCCTCAACTGACCCTCAGTTATGGGCCAAGTCTCATGGTAGCGCGTCTGAGCTGGGAGTTCTTTGGGGACATCAATACGGATTTCCCACCGCGCGGGACGCTCCGGCCGGACGGATCCTCAGAGGCTTTTAACCGCCTCATTCGGGTCGGCCAGAATGGGATTCGAGAAGCCGAATGCAGTTATGCTTCCAGCAATTTCCGCGATCTGCGATTTTGGGTGCTTGGGGGCGGAACGGCCGGTCGATCGGCCATGTCTCCAACTACAAATTGCGAACGGTAGATCGGTTGGCGTCAGCGTCTGTCATGGCCACCTCCCCCTTTGGCTAAAAAAAAGTTCTGGAATTCTGCGAAATTCCGCGCGCGCCCCCGGACCGGTCGACCATTGAGATTTCCGTTGAGATCTGACCCGCCCCGGGGGTATTGGCGCTGAGGTTGCGAGGCTTACTTATAATGTTCGAGGATGCCGGGTTGACCTCCCAACCACAAAGTGTGCGACGAGAGAAGTCACGGCCATTGCAATAAGCCTATGAAAGGAATGACGTGGTGAATCTGCCTCGAATTTCTTATATTTTTGATCCGGATCACCAAACCGCTCGCACCCTAAGGATCGAATTCCCTCTGCCTCGAAACGGCAGACGGATGCACAGGCAGTAGCTTTCTAAGGCTTCGTGCGCGTCCCGGTTCTAAGGAAGCGGTCCCGCTTATTGCGGCATCACTCGGTTGATCGAGGACTTTTGCCGCTCGATAAGCCGGCGTATCTCGGGGTCGAAATACGCTATTGAAAGCGGAGGCTTTTGGTCAGACTTGCGTCCCATGACCCACCTGCACACCCCTCGAAGCCAGTGGGAACCGATACCAACGGCCGTCAAATCGTTCACCCAGCGATGCACGACCAGATGCGCAGGCGGATTCTGCCACCAACTCGGCAGCGTTGCGTCGCTGTAACCGGCAATTTCTGCAATCTCGGCCGACATAGATTCCGCAATGCGGATGGTCCTCTCTTCATCTTTATCTGTCTTCTTGGTCGGGTTCGCTTTTTTGGCGAATTGGACCCTATCTGGCTTGTGCGCCGATGGTCCATTTTTTAGCCACGTCAGCCATTCGGGCGAAGTGATTTCAATGAGGTTCGTAAGGCTCTTTTGAGCACGCCTGGGGCGGCGAGTAATCTTGATGTGTCGCGTTTCTTTCCAGGCAATGTGCATAGTAGTCTGCACCGTCGTGCGTCCGACTCCGGCCAACGCCGCGATCTTGTCGATCGGAAGAGCGCAAATGCCATGACGTTTAACTTCGCCGCCCACGATACAGAGAACTGCGCGCTGACCTTCAGTGTAGTGATGGCGGAGCGTGTCCGGCAGCGCGCTTGACCCGCCCAGCCGCCGTCGCCGATTTCGGGAGGCCTTTCGATCTGGCGAACGCGGGCGCTGGCGAAGCGCTTGAGGGGCTACGATCCGTTCCAGAGACTGTCTGGAGCCCACGGTGCGAGCCGTGCCATTCTCCCAAGCGGCAATTTCTGAGGCGTAGCCTCGATCGGTTGCCTCGCGGACGCGCATGCGCTCGATACTTGCGAGTAGAACGGGGCTGGATGGCGGGAGCGCGCTCATCATCCGCTCCCGTCGGTTGAGCCCCAGCTCAAGCGAAGGCGTTAGCATCCCAATGGAGTTGTGCTCCCCTTCCGGGATAACTCCCCGATGGTCCGGTTTGGGAATGGCTTCGGAAACGTCTTGCATCTCAATGATGCTGGATTTCCCCAAACTTTTGGCTAAGGTATTGATATTGGCTGTTTGCGGCGCTTCCCTAGGGAGCGCCAGAGGCGCGTCGTATAATGCGACGCAATCATCCACGATGGCGCGCCCCGCGAATCCCGCTCACCGCATTCTGAACATCTAAGCCGCGCCTCTCAACTCGTCGAAAAGCGCGCGTTCAATCCTCGATGATTGCGATGGCTCGGGTCCATCCGGCCGAGCCGTTGCGGATCTTGACCGGCAGGCAGGACACCGTGAAGCCAGAGGACGGCAGCTGTTCGAGATTGTGCAGTTTTTCGATATGGCAATAGCCGATCTCGCGGCCGGCCTTGTGGCCCTCCCAAACGATCGACCGGTCGCCCGTCTCGCGGAAGCGCCGTGCCGTGTGCGAGAAGGGCGGGTCCCAGCTCCAGGCGTCTGTTCCGGTGACCCGAATCCCCCGTTCGAGCAGATACAGCGTGGCTTCACGCCCCATGCCGCAGCCAGAATCGATGTAGTCCTTCTGGCCGAGCCTCGATCCGGCGCGGGTGTTCACGAGCACGATGTCCAGCGGCTTCAGCTGGTGCCCGATCCGTGAAAGCTCGTCCTCGATGTCGCGCGCGCTGACGACATAACCGTCCGGGAAGGTGCGGAAATCGAGTTTCACGCCGGGCTGCAGGCACCATTCGAGCGGGACCTCGTCGATAGTGATGGCCCGTTCGCCCTTGTTCATGGTCGATGCATAATGCCAAGGCGCGTCGATATGGGTGCCGTTATGCGCCGACAGGTTGAGCTGTTCGGCTGCCGCGAACTCGCCGTCGGGAAAGTCCTCGGCCTTCATGCCGGGAAAGAACATCAGCGCTTCAGTGACCGTATCCTTGTGCGATTTGTAGTCAATTCGCGGCATTAGCGGCGGCGGGTCGGACGGAACGTCGTTCTCGATATGTATTGACAGGTCGATCAGTCGGCGCGGCATGTGAGTGCTCGTTGTTGTGGGTCAGCGGTCCTGTCGGATCACAGTGTTGCGCAGGGTGCCGATCTTCTCGACTTCGAGTTCGACCACGTCTCCGTGTTCGAGGTAGCGGTCCTGCTCGAGCCCGCAGCCGTTCCCCATCGTGCCAGATCCGAAGAATTCGCCGGGCACCAGTGTTTCGTCGCGCGACGCGAAAGCAATCATGTCCTCGAACGAATGCAGCATGGCGCTGGAATCGCCCCGTGACCAGACGTCGCCATTCACACGCGCCTCCATCCGAAGCTTGTAGGGATCGGGAATTTCGTCAGCCGTCACGATCCACGGGCCGATGGCGTTTCCGGTATCGAAATCCTTGCCCTTGGCGGGGCCGAGCATGCTGCGCATTTCGGTCATCTGCGCATCGCGCGCGGAGAAGTCGTTGAAGATCGAAAATCCGAAGATGCAATCGCGCGCGCGGCTCTTGGGGATGTCCGCGCCGCCCTTGCCGAGGAAGATGCCAAATTCCAGCTCGTAGTCCATGTACTGGCTGTAGCGCGGCCATCGCACGGTCGCGCCGTGACCGACCACGCTCAGGTGGTTGCCGCGATAATAGATCGGCTGGCTGCGATAAATCTCCGGCACGTCGTGGCTAGGCGCGACGTCAGGTGCGGGCTTGCCGGCAATCCGGGCAGCAAGTTTTTGCATACCGACAGGGGCTTGGCGAATGTGAGTCGGGAACACGGAGAAGTCCCTGATTAGCACCGGTCGCGGGACCGGCGGCAGCAATGCGACGTCAGAGAGCGGATAGGACAGGGCAGGATTGTCGGCACTGCGCTGAAGGGCTCGTGCACGGTCAAGCGCGCGTTCGCCACCCGCGATCAGCGCGAGCATGTCGGCAAATACCGACTCCGCGCCGCCGGCCGCGATCGCCGCAGCCTGGAGGTCGAACACACGCGCGTCGTCCTGGACAACCCCGGTGCGGACTTCGTCTCGGTAGCAAAAACTGGCCAACTTCATAAATCACCCGAAAATATATATACTTTTAATTTCTATCGATTATATTCGAGCGCGTCCAGAGGGCGGAGCAAAATGCAACTGGAAATCACGAGTGAGCCGCAGACCCTTGGGCCTGAAACACAGACCGAGCGCGCTGTTGCGGTTCTCCGACGTGACATTTTGAACGGCAGGCTGGCCCCGGCCTCGAAGCTTGTGATCGCCGATCTCGCCGCCGGCTACGCCATCGGCGCGACGCCATTGCGTGAAGGGTTATCGCGACTTGTATCCGAAGGTTTGGTGCGCGCCACCGGGCAAAAGGGATTTCGTGTCGCGGAAATTAGCCGCGACGATCTGGCCGACATCATTCGCATGCGCCGCGTGATCGAAAGCGAGGCGTTGCAACTGTCGATGCGGCAAGGCAGCGACGAATGGGAGGCCGGCATCGTTGCAAGCCTGCACCGCCTCAAACGCTTCGCCGCGCGCGGCCCGCAGGTGTTTCGCAACGAGATTGACAGTTTCGAGGTCGTGCACAAGGCGTTTCATACGGCCCTGATCGCCGCCTGCGGTTCTCGCCGCATGCTTGAGCAGCACGCCGCGTTGTATGACCAGACCTACCGCTACCGGCACCGCATGCTGGAAAGCGTACCGGAACTCGAAGAGTTTTGCTCCGAACACGACGATCTTGCCGCGCTGGCGCTTGCGCGGAACACCGCAGAGGGATGCCGGCGGCTTTGCGCGCATTTCGAACTGACACTCAAGACGCTCTATCCGGAACAGCCAACGAAGCCGGCGATCTCAAGCAAACGCGGCTAAAAAGGGAGGACAATATGAGGATTATAGCAGCAGCGGCACTCGCGGCCGTTCTGGTGTCGTCTCCGGCGCAGCTTCATGCCCAACTTCTGATCGGCGGGACGCCCAATCCCGAGCAGGTGACCGCTATGGTCGCGGAGCAGCAGGGAATTTTCAAGAAGCACGGGATCGACGGGCGCTTCACCATAATCCCGATCAATCCAACGATCCCGGCCGCGCTGCTCTCTGATTCGATACAGGTCGGTGCGCCCACACCGACCACGCTGCTGCAGGCGGTCGATAACGGGATCGACCTGGTGGTGATTGCGGGCGCATCGGTGAACAATCCGCAAGGCACCGGTATCGGCATCGTCGTCCGGAAGGATAGCGGCATCAAGACCGCGAAAGACCTGCAGGGCAAGCGCTTCGGCGCGCCCGGCCTTAATGCGGTCCTGCACGTGATGGTGCGGCGCTGGCTGACGCAGGAGGGGGTCGATCCGAAATCGGTCAACTTCGTAGAAGCGATGTTTCCGGTTCACGGGGATCTGCTAAAGGCCGGCCAGATCGATGCTGTCGTGACCGGCGACCCATTCATGAGCCGTATCATCCAGAGCGGCGATGGTGAGCAGATACTCAATCTAGTGACGACGCTGCCGGGCGACGTGCCGCCGGTGATGTATGTGACGACGCGCGACTGGGCGCAGAAGAACCCGGACAAGGTCAAGGCATTCCGTGCAGCAATCGAAGAGGCGGCCGCCGAGATCGCAGCCGACCCGGAAAAGGCGCGCGACGCCATCGGCAAGGCGCTGAAACTTCCGGCACCGGTCCTGAAAACGATCCCGTTGCCGAAGGTCAGCACCAAGGTCACGTCGGAGCAGGTCGCTTTCTGGATTGACGTCATGAACAAGCAGAACATGCTGAAGAACAAGATCGACCCGGCCAAGCTGATCCTGCCGTGAAGGAGTCGTACCGAGCGATTTCCTAGGAGCGTTGGAGGACTCACATTGCCGAGAAGGCAACGTATTCCGCTAATGGCACGAAGCAGACATCTGCCTAGTTTCGTTACCGATCCAAAGCGTACTTCCGCGTTAATTGCTTTTCGGAGGCCGCAAGAATGGCACTGATCAGGCCATTCCAAGGAGGGCGTAGATTTCGCGCGAATACCTGCCGAAGGCCTCGCTGGTCTTGATTTCGAGCGTACGCCGCGCCGGCAGATCAATCGTGATATCCGCGGCCATCCGCGCAGGCCCAGCCGTGAGAACGACCACGCGCTGACCGAGGAATACGGCCTCGCCAATTCCATGTGTAACCAGAATGATGGTCTTGCCGCTCTGCTCCCATATCCGCAGCAATTCGACATTCATGCGCTCGCGCGTGAGCGCATCGAGCGCTCCAAACGGTTCATCCATGAGCACGAGCTTCGGATCGTGAATGAGAGAACGCGCAATCGCAACACGCTGCTGCATCCCGCCGGACAATTCGTAGGGGTACTTGCGCTCCGCATTTGACAGACCAACCAGATTGAGCAGATCCCGCGCACGCTCGCGGCTCGCCTTGTGTGGAAGGCCCAGAATATCGGCTGGGAGCAGCACGTTTTCGAGGACGCGTCGCCATTTAAGCAGAAGCGGCTGCTGGAACGCGATCCCGACATCCCGCCCCGGCACGAAAGGCTCGGTTGCTCCGCCGATCGAGATCGTCGAGCCCCTATCGGCCTGCAGCAGGCCGGCGAGAATTCTCAGGAGCGTACTTTTGCCACAGCCCGAGGGACCGACGAGGCAGACCAGCTCGCCCTTTTTAACATCGAAGCTGGCATCCGTCAGTGCTTTGAAATCCGTGCCGTCGCGAGAGAACGTCTTGGCGACGTTTCGCAGCCGGATGAAGGGCGCCAAGCCCTCATCGGCTTTTGGTCGAGGCTCAGTTGAGGCGTGCATCACGCACCACCACCAGCGCTTCCAGCGCCGAAACCAATCCGTATAAAATAATTCCGATACCGCTGATCAGCAGAACCGCCATCATCATCGCGGCCGTGTCCAGGCGCACCTGAACCTGTAGCATAAGATAGCCCAGTCCGGCTTCAGAGCCGATAAATTCACCGACGATCGCTCCTGCTACCGCAAGAACCGAGCCGACTTTCATTCCCGAAAACAGATAGGGTAACGATCCCGGCAATTGAATCCGTGTGAAAATCTGCCAGCGCGTGGCTTTGAGGGCATGCACCAGTTCGAGCAGTTCCGGCTCGGTTTCGCGCAAGCCACGCAGCGTGGTCAACAGGATTGGAAAGAATGCGATCGCGAAGGCGATGACGATATTGGTCAGTATACCGTAGCTCATCCACACAATCACCAGAGGTCCCAGCGCCACCTTTGGGATCATGTTGAAGGTCACGAGCAGCGGCATCAGAAGCGCCAAGCCCCAACGGCTCCACGTAAAGATCAGCGCAAAGAAGACGCCGAGAGCGGTCGCGAGCAGAAAGCCACCGAAAATCTCCACAGCCGTGACCGCCGTGTTGGTCCACCAGTCATAACGCTCGTTGCCGAGCGTTGCGACGGTAGCGATCGGCGAAGGCAGCACAAAAGCCGGAATATTCCCGATTCTGACGGCCAGATACCAGGCCAGAACCGCGAGTACATGGGCGAGTATTGCTAGACTCGCCAGCTGTAAGGTTTTGTGCCGCACGGATCGATTCAGTTGGTCGGGCGAGCAGGAAGCCGCAACGACTTGTCGAGGAACGAGTTGGTGTAGACCGTGTCCGCCTTGAAGGGCTGCTTCAGTTCGAAGGTCTCGCTCACCACCGCAAGGTCCTCTTCGACCCGCTTCGGCACGAACCATCCGAACGCCTCGGTGCGGAAAGCGTCATCGTCCATCAACGCAGACACCGTGAGCTTCCAGTTCTGCATCTCCTCATCGGCCTTAATGCCCGAAACCACCGCCGTCATCGCTGCAACGCAGGGCTCGGGTGTTTTCACACAATGCAGAAAGGCGCGCTGCGACACTTGTGTGACGGCGCGGACCGCATCCGGCTTTTCCTTGAGGAACTTGCCGTTAGCGATCAAGCTGTTGCCGTAAAGATTAAGGCCAAGCGACCGCCACGAGGCAAAGCCAAGATCATCGCCGATCTCACGCTGCATGATGTAGTGGTAATTGTAGAAGAAGGTGGTGCCATCGACTTGCTTCGAGATCAACGCTGCCGGCTTGGCCGCGGGATTGATGTTGACCCAGCTTACGCCGTTCGAATCAACGCCCATGCGTTTTGCAATTGCGGGCCACATCACCCGGGCGGCATCTCCAGGCGGATTGCCGAGCTTGCGTCCCACGAAGTCTTTGGCGGAATTGATGCCCGACGACTTCAGCCAGTAGAAACCCTGCGGCGAGTTGGCGAAGATATTCATCACCGCAACAAGATCGGCACCCGCGCCTTTGGCGACCATCGCCGAACCGAGATCGGCGATGCCCATCTCCGCTCCGGCTCCAACTCGCGCCGACGATGCGCCGGAGCCGCGAGCGATCTCCAGCCTCACATCGACGCCGGCGTCGCGGTACCAACCTTGTTGAATGGCATAGTAGAACGGCGCGTGATCGCCTGAGGGCACCCAGTTGAGTACGAGCGTCAAGCGCTCCTGCGCAGAAACCGGCGATACGACCTGGAAACCGAGGACAGCCAGAGCCGTCGCGAACAATTTTCGCATGCTATTTCCTCCCATGGGGCGCTCTTTGTCGCCTCGGATGCCTGACGCTTCGGCGTCGATTAACTAGTTAATTAGCTTACGCAGGCTGCGAATAAAAGGTCAAGCCGGAGTTTTCGGCTTGGGCAATCGTCGGGCACCATCGTCGCCATCACGAAGATAGGTCAACACGACATCGACAATGTGCCGGCGGCGGCGTTCGCGCCGCGCGCGAGCATTGAGATCGGTGCGAAGAATGACGCTGAGCGTGTGCCTATTCGACAGGTAGAAATAGGACAGGCTTGTGATGGTTATGAACAGTTCCTGCGCATCCACCGCAGCGCAAAAAACGCCTTGCTCTCGCCCGCGCGTCAATTGCCGGTCCAGCAGTGACAGTAGCGGATCGTAGAGATGCGATATCCGCTCCGAGCCGCGTATATGTTTCGCGTGGTGGATATTTTCAGTCGAGAAAAGCCTGATCACATCGTCGGAGGCCACGAACAGGTCGAAAGTCGCCTCCGTAAAGCGTCGGATCGCCTCTTCAGGTGCAAGATTCTCAAGCTCGAGGTCGCCGTGGTGCGATCGAACATCACTATAGACGTCCTCCATAACGGCGACGAACAGCTGCTCTTTCGATCCGAAATAGTGATAGAGCAAATTGGGATTGACGCCGGCCGCACGAACGATGCTTTCCGTTCTCGCACCTGCAAACCCCTTCTCGGCAAATTCAGCGCGCGCACACGCCAGGATTCGTCCCCGGGTTTCGCCCTGCTGCGTGCGGACATTCGAGCGGCCGCGAGCAAGTGCTTTTCCCGTCTCCGCGGTTGAGACAGGCGCCTCCTTCGACGGTTTACGCTCGCGCTTCGCTGTCTTCTGCATGGACCGAACTATTCCTGCGGCTCAAGCCAAGTGCAAGCGCATCATCTATCATGACTTGACCTGCAAGAGGCTATAAGCCTATTTCTAACTAACCACTTAATCAAGCCGAGCGTAAAGCTTCTCGGTCGGGAGGAAATCGATGTATCGGCTCACGCGAGCGGGCGTCCGCCTATCGATCATCCCATCGCATTTCCGGACCATCCGTTGAGCATTTCCCGCCCCACCCACCGCCGGGAGGACCTACGCCTCGTTACGGGTCGTGGGGTTTTCGCCGATGACCTCTATCTGCCTGATCAGGCGCAGGCCGTTTTTGTCCGTTCGAACCTCTCCCATGGAATTCTGAAAGGCGTGGACACGGAAGCCGCACGCGCAGCGCCGGGAGTCCTGGGGGTTTTCACGGCCGAGGATCTTGCCGCGGCTGGTATCGGCAAGATCCCCTATCTGCCGATCCCGGGATTCGCGATGCCGACACCGGTCGACGCGCCTCGTCCGGCGCTTGCGACAGGAAGAATTCGTCACGTGGGCGAGCCGATCGCCGTTGTGGTGGCAAAAACACGGCTGCAGGCCGAGGACGCAAGTGAACTCGTCAGAGTGGATATCGACCCGCTGCCGGCTGTGGTCGATACTCTCGGTGCGGTACAGTATGGCGCTCCCCTTGTCTGGGACACCGCGCCAAACAATGTCGCCTTGACTTGGCAGGGCGGGGACTCGGCCGCTGCGGCCCAGGCTTTCGCGGACGCTGCCCATGTGACGCGACTGCGGATCATCAACAATCGAGTGATCGCGAACCCGATAGAACCGCGTACGGCGATTGCGAGCTACGACGCCTCATCTGAAGCCTGGCAACTGATCTGCGCAAGCCAGGGCGTGCAGTACATGCTGCGCGTGCTCTGCGATCATACCTTCAACGTGCCGCGTGAACGCATGCTGGTGTTTACCCATGACGTCGGCGGCGCGTTTGGAGTGAAAGAACAGCCTTATCCGGAGGACGTGGCGATCCTCCATGCGGCGCGCGCACTGGGCCGCCCCGTCAAATGGCAGGGCACGCGCGCCGAGCATCTATTGTCGGACAACCATGCCCGCGATTCGGTGATGGACGCAGAACTCGCGCTCGACCGCGACGGCAATTTCATGGCCGTTCGGCTTTCGGTGCTCGACGCTATGGGCGCCTATTACTCCGTTCATGGTCCTTACGTCACGATCCGCAATACGACGAATGGCCTTCCGCTGGTCTATCGGACCCCTTGTATCGACGTCACGGTCAAGCTCGTGATGACGAACACGGCGTCAATCGGACCGTATCGCGGGGCGGGCCGCGAGGCCGCAGCGCTGGTGATGGAGCGGCTTGTAGACGCTGCGGCGAGAGAGACCGGTCGCGATCCAGTTGCCCTGCGGCGTCAGAACATGATTCCTGCCTCGGCAATGCCATATCGTTCGCCGTCCGGGCGCCTCTATGACAGCGGCGACTTCGAAGCGGTTCTCGACAAGGCACTAGCGTTGGCGGACTGGGATGGCTTTTCCATAAGAGCAGAAGAGTCCCGCGCCAGAGGGAAGCTACGAGGTCTTGGCATCAGCTGCTTCCTCGAATGCGTCGGTGGGTTGCTGTTCGAGAGCGCCGATCTCCGTTTTGCCGATGATGGCGGGATCGACCTTGTTGTGGCCACACAGTCAAGCGGTCAGGGTCACGAGACCAGCTTTGCAGAGTTGGTCAGCGCCCAGTTGGGAGTCGATCCCGAGATCATTCGGCTGCGCCAGGGTGACAGTCGTGACGTACCGCGCGGTCTGGCCTCGATCGCATCGCGCTCGCTGCTCATGGCCGGCTCCGCCCTGTTCCTGTCTTGTCAGGAAGCCATCCGCAAAGGCCGCCAGCTCGCTGCCTTCCGGATGGAGGTCAACCCGGCCGATATCGAGTTCGTGGATGGTGCGTTCCGGATCGTTGGTACCGACCGCAGCGTCAGTCTCATCGACCTGGCGCAGTGGCTCAAGCGCCAACCAAATCTGCCGGAAGACCTGCCGCGGACGCTCGATGCCACCGGCGATTTCGACGCCGATGAACTGAATTTCCCGAATGGATGTCACATCTGCGAAGTCGAGGTGGATCCGGAGACCGGTCGCACCAGCGTGGTGCGCTATGCCGCTGTCGATGACGTCGGCGTGGTCGTCAACCCAACAATCGTACACGGGCAGGTGCAGGGCGGCCTTGCCCAAGGTATTGGCCAGGTGCTCATGGAGCACATCGTGTACGATGAAGAGGGTCAACTGCTTTCGGGCTCGTTCATGGATTATGGCATGCCGCGCGCGAATGACATTCCCGTAGCGCGGGTCGAGCTTCATGAGGTTCCGGCACGCAGTAATCCACTGGGCGTAAAAGGCGCCGGCGAGTGCGGTGTCACAGGTGCTGTCGCCGCGACCATTAATGCAGTCAGCGATGCGCTTTGGCGGGCGGGCGCCAGCGCCGATATTCAGATGCCGGCGACGGCTGAACGCGTGTGGCGCGCTCTTTCCCTTATGCGCAGCTAGAGTGGTGTGGTCGTCTGGGCCGGAGCTTCGATATGGCGAGGGGAAACCTAGTCGCTCAACGAACTTCTGCTTCTGGCACGAAGCGGACATTGGCCCAAATGAGCGTCTAGTCCGAAAGCCGCTAAACTATGCGGGAACTCGCCTCGACGCTGTCAATCAACGAGGCAGCGCGCAGATAGGCGCGAGACCGTGCCCGATCCTGAGCGATTTCTCTGAGGGCAGCGATATTGCGCTGTCGAACCTCGGGATCGTGCTCGTCGAGCAACTTCTTGTTTCGGATGGTTTGCGCCTGGACATAGTCCGCCGCAATTGTTCGGCGCTGCCGATCGTACAGGTCGAGCAGATCGTCAGCGCTCTCGCCAGCCCAGACTTTCGCAAGTTTGTCGGCCAGGTTGATCGCGTCATGAATCCCGCCATTCATCCCCATGCCGCCGATCGGATTGTTGAGGTGAGCTGCGTCACCGGCCAGTACCACGTTCCCCTTGCGGAAAGTTGCGGCAACCCGCTGGTGCACCTGATAAATTGACAGCGAAGTTAATTCGTAATCTTCGTCGCGGGGCATGAACTTTTTCAGGCGGGCCTGCACGTTCTCGTGGGCCAGCGCTTGGTCGTCAGTCTCGCCGACTCGTGCGGGAAAAACAACGCGCCAAAGCCCTGGTGGGCCGTCGCCTCTCTCCTTGAATAGATTGCACCATTCATTCGGATCGGAGAAGAAATTGCGCAGCGCGTAGTGCGACCCCTCGGTGTCGAACTGGAGCGCGGACCCGACGATGCTGCTGCATGAACTCGTCGAATTGGCGGTCAGTTCTGAAGTTTTTAAGCCGCGATTGCGCTTGTCGTCCAACTCTACCGGGATTTTGAGCTCGTTTGCAGCAGTGGGAGCCGGCGTGGCATTCAAGACCCGGCTCGGCCTGGAGCATGAGATCGCGCGCGAGGACATCACCTTCGTGCCGCTGTCGGATGCGGAGCTTCCGATGCAGCATGTGAAATTGTGGAAGCGTGTTTCGCATCCGTTGACGCCCGCCGCCGACAGACTCGCGTCGCTACTATCGGCCGGAATTCAAAGCCTCAAACAACACCACTAATGACTCTAGCTTGTATCCCCCGAGTTCTCAGTTCGATTAGAGCTTGAGGATTGCCCTATGTCGGGTCTCAAGTCAGCCCTGTTAGGTCCTCGGGTGGAGAGGGCTTTCCAAATGCTTGGCTAACCCATTGATTTATCGAATTTTCGTCGCCTCCCCAGGGAGCGCCAGCTCACATCATCGTACCGGATTGTGGTTCTGGGCCGGACATCGTGCGGTTGCTCAGGGCGAATGTGTCACTGAGGCATTTCGTCGTCGGTGGCACCGTTTTCTCTCAAATGTTTGATTGGACGGCATGCGAGCTGGGCAAACACGCCCTTGCGCGCAAGTTGGATTTGCCTGAGACGTGGGTTCCAGAGTGACGCAGCGATTTTTTCGTTAGAGGAATTTGTAATGATGCGCATTGTCTTGATCATCAGTGTTGCGCTTCTCATCGTGGCGCTCGTCGTGCTGCAACAAAGCCTCGGAATAGCGCCGGGAAATGCACTCAACGCGGTACTGGGCTGGCCCATCGATCAAAAGCTCGCGATCTTTTTGATCGCTGCGGTTGTGGTCTTTCTGATCGGCGCCGCGATCTGGCAGTCCGACCGGATCGCCCAGCAAGCCAAAGCAATGGATCTTCTGCAGAAGAGAATGAACGGACTGCGCGACCAGGTGTCGGCCGCGGACGAGCAGCAGAGCGGCGCCGACGCCGCCGTGCGCCATCTGGTCGGGACCGATCCCGTGGCCATCATCGACGACGTTCATCAGCGATTGGCGCAGACGGAGGCGCGGACGTCGGAGCAGGCGGCGCAGAACGAAGCGGTCGACCTTCAGAGCAGAATTGACGAGATCCGGCGCCGGCAGCAGGCGCTGCGCACACAACTGGGGTCGGTTTCCGAAAAGCGACGCGTGATCGAACCGATGCTTGGCGAAGTCAAGGAGCGCCAGGCCCTGATCGATCGGGCGCTGGGTGATCTGGAGAAAGACGAGACCGGCAAGACGCTCGATACGCGTCTCGAGGAGACGGAGGGGTTTCTTAACCGCGGGCACACGCGCCTGGAAGGTCTCGAAACCACCTTCGGCAAGTTCGAACAGATCAGGGACCGGATGCAGCAATTGCAGGGCGAGATTGCGCCGCTGCGCAGTGCCGAAACCGGTATCAAGGCGCTGATCGATCAGGTGGCCGCGCTGCAGAAAGAGGTCGACCAGTGTCTGCTGTCGCTTGAAAAGGACGAGAGCGGAACGATTGGCGAGCGGTTCGACCGGCTGTCGAAAACCAAGAGCGAGCTGGAACAGCGGATGGCGGCGTTGACCGCATGTTTCGGTTCGCTGGAAGCCATCCGGCAGGACGTTGGCGAACAATTCAAGCGGCTCACCGCCGCCCTTGACGGCCATCTGAAGCGGTGAATCATCCGCGCGATCTTAAGATTCGCATCGCGTCTCGACAGGTATGTCAAAATCTCCGGAACGGCGTCAGGATTCGATTCCGGACGGCCCTGGATTTGACGGTCTCTCCGCAACCCCGCGAATGGCGGCCATTGTCAAATCCGCCAATGGTTGGCGTCAGAAAAGCCAGATAAGGTGCGGGCGCCGTGCTCACGACCCCAGCCGACACGAGGCCGGATGACCCTGCTGCTCGATCCGCGCAAAGGCGACGTCGAGGACGATACGTCCAGTACCAAGGGCCGCTCGCTGCTGTCGCTTGCCGGCACGCTGCTGGTTGAAATCAGTCTGCCGAAGCTGGTTGCCGCCTGGCTGCTGCTGGTTGCGCTGCCGAGCTTTCTTCTCGGCCTCACCCCGCTGATCGGCTCCGCCTGGCTGCACACGTTCTCCCGCACCGCGGGCACGACCTATGGCGGGTTGCTGACCCTCGCGCTCATTTTCGTCGTTCTTGTGATCGGCTGGTTCGGGGGCCGCACTGTCTTTCGCGTCGCGGAGCAGGCGTTCTGGGCGCTCAATGCCATGGCGGTGCAGCCGCTTTATGCGCTGTTCCGGGAGGTCATCCGCCATTTCGCCGAGCTCGCGCTGGGACATTGGCTGGACGAGGCGAGTCGCGCACGACTGCGCGCCTTCAGCGCGGCGGCCGCCGGGCTCATACTCTGTGTCATCTCGCTGTTCGTCATATGGCTGATCGGACCTCACACCCGCTGGAGCGCGCAATTCGCCGATCTGCTGTCGCCACTCAGCCTGATCGTGCCGGCGCTGGCGAATGCGGGCGTGATCCTGTTCGCCTATTGCACGGCGGTGACATTCGTTTGGGGTCTCGCCGACGCGTCGATGGACCAGCCGCGGGGCTGGTCGGATTTCGTCGATGCCGCGACGCTGAAGCGGTCATGGCGGGTCGTGCATCTGTCCGACGTTCATGTCGTCGGCGAGCGTTTCGGCTTCCGGCTGGAAAGCGGACGCCTCGGTCCGCGCGGCAACGAACGGCTCGGGAGGCTGCTGCAGCGGCTCGAGGAGATGCACGCGCAGAAGCCGCTCGACCATGTCCTGATCACCGGCGATATCACCGATGCAGGCCGGTCTGCGGAATGGGCGGAGTTCTTCGCCGCCGTGCTGCGTCATCCCAAACTCAGCGAGCGGATGCTGATTCTTCCCGGCAACCACGACATCAACGTGGTCGATCGGTCCAATCCCGCGAAGCTCGATTTTCCGACCAGCCCCGGCCGGCGTCTGCGCGAGATGCGCGCGCTGTCCGGCATCTGCGCGGTGCAGGGTGCGCGCACCCATGTCGTCGATCTCGAGAACCGGCGCCTGGGGCAAACGCTGGAACAGGCGGTTGCGCCCCATGCGGCCGATATCGCGACTTTCGCGGATACAGGAACGCTGCGTTTGTCGGCGAAGCTTGCGAAGGTCTGGGCCGAGGCGTTTCCGATCGTGTTGCCACCCGAGACCGAAGACGGGCTCGGGATCATCCTCTTGAACTCGACCGCGCTGACGCATTTTTCTTTCACCAATGCGCTCGGCTTGATGTCGACAGAACAGTCGCGCGCCATGCATGCGGTGGTACGGCAATTCCCGAAAGCGCAATGGATCGTCGCGCTTCACCATCACCTTGTGGAATATCCGACGCCGGCAATCGCGTTGTCGGAGCGGATTGGTACCGCGCTAATCAACGGAACATGGTTCGTACGGGAAGTGCAGCGGATCGCCCGGCGCGCGATCGTCATGCATGGGCATCGTCATGTCGACTGGATCGGCCGCTGCGGACGGCTGGTGATAGTGTCCGCGCCATCGCCGGTGATGGAAGCCCGCGAGGCCGATACGACGGCCTTTTACATCCACACGCTCGGGGTGGACGAGCAGGGGCGCTATCTGATGGCGCACCCGGAACGGGTGGAGATCGCCGGTGAAGCGCCGTCCGCAGAACCCTAGCCGGTCTTGCGCAGGATCCGGTAGGCCAGTGCGAGGTCGAGCGCCGTCAGGCCCTGGATGACGGCAAGCACGCTTTCATTCGGATCGCCTCGTCCAGGCCAGCGGCCATTCGCGGCCTCACCGATGCTAGTAATGTTCGCCGTGACATCGGCCTGCGTCAGCGCGCCATCCTTCACCCAGGACGACAGGTCGCCCTGGTAGAGTGCATAATCGAGATCGTCGACGAAGCGATGCGCGGCGTTGTGCCAGACGCTGATGTCGAATTCCGGCCCGCCGCCCATCGACAGCACGGTGGCACCCGGCTTGATCCAGTCCGATTGCACGATTTGCAACGCCGCCGTGGTGATGGTCGCGACGATGTCCGCGTCGCGGACGGCTGCCTCTATCGAATCCGCCACCACGACACGGGCGTTTTGGACGCTGGCTGCGAGGCGCTCTGCAGACTCGCGTGTGCGCGACGCGACCGCGATCACTTCCGGTGTGCAGAGCTCTCCAAAGGCGCGCGCCATATGCGTTGCGATCGCGCCCGCGCCGATCAGCGCAATGCGCGGATTGGGACGCGGCGTGAGCCAGCGCGCAACCACGGCGCCGGATACGCCGGTGCGAAACGAATATAGCCAGTTCTCTTCGAGAAACAGGATCGGCGCACCGCTTGCGAGATCCCAGAGGATCATTCGCGGATGGCCGCGCGACGAGAGCCGCGCCCCGGCGATGCCGTCAGCCTTAAGAATCGCGCCCTTGAGCTGGATGCGGTGCGGCGGACCGGCGACGCGCATCGCCGAAGGCGTCGAGGGCTCGACCTCGCCGTTGCCGAGCGCCCTGTAGGTCTGCGCGATGACGTCCGCGGCCTCCGCGATCGAGAGTGCGTCGACCGTTTCGGCCTCGGAGATCATGCGCATGGATCGTGTGCTCCGGCGATCAGACCAGGATCTTGCCGTCGCGTGTCAGGGTCTTGCCGTCGACGGAGATTTCCGGTTTGCGGATCACGCCCTCCAGCCGGAGTTTGGCGTGGCAGGTGCCGCCAAGCGCCATGGTATCGCCCATGCCGATATGGGACGTGGCGTACATCTTCTTGTCGGTGCGCATCACGCCGGTTGGTGTCACGTTCGGGTTGAGGCCGATCGAGATTTCAGCCGGACAATTGTAGCTGTTCTTGTCACCGTGCTTTTCGAGGATCTCGCGCCAGATCGCGGCTTCGCGTCCGCCTTCGATCTTCGTCACCCAGCCGTTCTCGACCGTGAGCTCCATTGGCTCCTTGATTGCGCCGACGGAATGGGCGGTGAGATCGAACACCACGATGCCGTTGCCGGTGCCTTCCACCGGGCAGACATGCGCTTCGCCATCCGGGAACGCACAACCGCCGCCACCACCGGGCCGCAACTGAACCGGGATGCCGGCGATCGAGCGGCCGGGACGCCCCTTGATGCTGGCGGTGAGGTTGGTGCCGTTCGGGCAGGTGACGTGGCAGGTGTCGCCTTCGGTAAAGATCTTGGCGATGCGCAGACCGACTTCGTTGAGGGCCGCATAATCGGCGCCGGCAGGACCGTCGGGCGACAGCATCGCAGGCGTCAGTTCCTCCATCAGCAGGTGACGCTTGCCGTTGTCGATCAGCTCCTCGGTTATGGTCGCATGCGCCATCGCGGTCGAGGTGAGGTAGACGATCAGGTCGAGCGCCGGGTCGAGCGCGGCGCGATGGATCGCGCTGGTCGGGTTGGACGAATGCGTGGCGCGCGGCTCCATCACGCCGACAGCGACCTCCATTCCGAGCTCCTTCGCCGCATGGGAAAAGCCCTGCCAGAGGATCGGATCCATCTTGGTGTCGGTGATGACGAAGATCTTGTCGCCGGCCTTGGCGTTGAGCTTCAGCGGCGTCTGCATCACCTTGGCGATCTCGTTCAGGCTATAGGTCACGTCGTGTTCTCCCGGATGGATGCAGCGTTTACGCGATCGCAAGGCGCGCGCGCTTGGCAAGTCTGGTAGCAGCCCATATCATTCCGTTCAACAAAAGGTCTTTCCACTCAACGGAAAATACGGGCAATGAGCAGACGTGAGTTCGACGGGCGGGTCGCGATTGTAACTGGCGGGGCGGGCGGCATCGGCACCGCGACGGTGCAGCGTTTCCTCAGCGCCGGCGCGAGCGTGGCGGCCTTCGATCGCGATCAACAACGGCTCGATCAGTTGAAAGCGGCGTTGCCGGGATCACTCTCCGTCCATTGCCTCGACGTCACGCAATGGGACGATGTCGCGCGCGCGGTGGACGAGGTTGAGAAGGCGTTCGGGCGCATCGACGTCCTGGTCAATGTCGCGGGTGGCGGTTCCCCCACCACGATCCAGAGTGCGACCCCGGAGGATTGGGGACGTATCGTCGGGCTCAATCTCACGGCGCCGTTCTATTGCATCAAGGCGGTGGCGCCGGCGATGCGGCGCGCCGGTGGCGGGGCGATCGTGACGGTCGGCTCGCTTGCCGCGTTCCAGATGTCGTTCAACAATGGCGTCAGCTATACCGCCGCCAAATCCGGTGTGCTCGGGCTGACGCGGCATGCGGCATTCGAATTGTCGCGCGACAATATCCGCGTCAACGCGGTGCTGCCGGGACCGATCATGACGCCGCAGATGGACGCCAAGATCGACGCAAAAAGCAGGGCGGCGGTGCCGAAGCAAGTGCCGCTCGGACGCTGGCTCGCGCCTGACGAGGTCGCAGATCCGATCCTGTTCTTCTGTTCGGATGCGGCGCGGGGCTGCACCGGCACCCATGTCATCGTTGACGGCGGCCTGCATATCGGCGCGCAGTATGACAGCGCGACCTATTTCGCCAAGCGCGGGGAGTGATATCGAGTCGCCCCCGCTTTCGCGGGGACGACCAATTGGAGACAGCCGTTACTTCTTTTCCTGAGAGAGAGTCGCGAGCAATGTCTTGTTTTCCGCGATCTCGTCGGAAATCATCTTTTTGAACTCGGCTGGCGATTGCGGCATCACGTCGCCGCCGAGTTTTGCAAAGCGGTCCTTTGCTTCCGGAAGTTGCAATGCCGCAACCGTCGCATCATGCAGCTTCTGCACCAGTTCCGGGGGCATGCCCTTCGGCCCGAACAGGCCGACCCAAGCGCCCATACGCATCTTAAGGCCGCTCTCGCCGATGGTCGGGACGTCGGGGAATAACGGCGAGCGCTTCTTCGCGGTCGACGCAATCGGGATCAACTGCTTGTTGTCCATGAAAGCGCGGCCCGAGGCGAACGGTGCGATCACGAAATCCACGCGGCCGGCGGCAGTGTCGGCGATGGCTTCAGGCGCGCCGCGATAGGGCACATGCGTCAGTTTGATATCGGTGGCCGCACGCAGGCGCTCGACTTCGAGATGCGAGGCGCTGGCGACGCCGCTCGAGCCGAACATCACTTCTCCTGGCGCCTTGCGGGCTTTTTCGACCAACTCGTTGATCGACTTGATGCCCTTGGTCGGCGAAATCCAGATCACCGCCGGAAGATCCGCCAGCGGCGCAATCGGAGTGAGGTCTTTCTCGGTGTCGTAGGGCAATGATGTCTGGACGGCCGGTAGCGAGGCGATCGCCGAGGAGGATACCAGCAGGCGGTAGCCGTCAGGCTCGGAATTGGCGACCGCGTTTGCGCCGATCGAGCCGCCGGCGCCGGGGCGGTTTTCGACAACCACCGTCTGCTTCAGGATGGTCTTCAACCCGTCGGCCACCGTGCGGGCGATCAGGTCGGTGCCGCTGCCGGGCGTGATGTTGACGATGATGGTGATGGGACGGTTGGGATAGTCGGCCTGCGCCTGCGCGGAACCGGTCAGGGCAGCGAGCAAAGCCGCCGCGGCGATGATGGGTCTCATTCTTGTTCTCCCTTCGTGTGCCTATGTCTTCGACTTGTTGTTGCGTCCGCGCACTTCGACGCCCGCGATCTTCTCAAAATGGCGGACCATTTCGGTGAGGTCGCTGCTCGCGCCGATATCGTCGGTGATCACATGCCACAGCTCGGCGACGCGCCGGCCGATCGGGGTCTCTGCATCCGAGGCACGACCAAGATCGCAATACAGCTCCATGTCCTTGATGCCCATGTCGACGGGACCGCCATAGGCAAAGGTGCGCGGCAGGACAGCCTTCGGAAATTTGTCGACCGTCGCCGAATTGCGCCCGGTTCCCGCATTGATCACCTCGATCAGCGCATCGGCATCGACACCCGCTTTTACCCCGGCGACCATCGCTTCGGACGTGATCATCATCGCGGTGAGAGAGAGCGCGTTATTGACGATCTTGGCGACCTGCGCGAGCCCCGGCTTGTCACCGACGACTATTGTGCGGCCGGCCAGTTTTGAGAGAACGGGGGCCACCGTGTCGCGGGCGTCTTTCGGGCCGGACAGGATGGTGGTGAGCTTGCCCTCGCGCGCCCAGGTCGGACCGCCGCTGACCGGCATGTCGAGCACCGCAATATTCGCGGCGGCAAGCTTGTCGGCGATGGCGAGGATGGTCGGCTGGCCGATGGTGGAGGACTCGATATAGATGCGGATCGCCTTGCCCCCGACGACGCCATCCTTGCCAAAGGCAACATTCCGGCTGATCGTTTGCGAGGGCAGGCAGGCGAAAACGATCTCCGCCTGATCTGCCACGTCGCGTGACGTCGCTGCTGCAACGGCGCCTTTGGCGATGAGCGGCGCAAGCCGTGCTGCGTCCGGATCGCACACCGAAAGCGGATAGCCCGCTTCAGCAAGGCGTAGCGCCATTGCGCCACCCATGTGACCGCAGCCGATGAAACCGAGCTTTGCGGTCACGCTGTCTGCTCCCGAATGCGGCCGGTCAGTCGAACTTCAGCTTCATCTCGGTGACCAGCGGATCCCAGATGTCCTTCTGTTCGCGCACCATGGCCAGGACCTGTTGCGGCGTGGCCAGCGTGATTTCGTAGCCGCGCTTGGCGAAACCCTCCTGGATTTCCGGGTCCTTCACGACGGCATTGAGATCGCTCGACAGCTTTTGGACCACGGCGTCCGGTGTTCCAGCCGGCGCACCGATGATGAAGCGCACGGTGCCGGACACGTCGCCCAGGCCGGCCTCCTTGAGCGTCGGCACGTCCGGCATCAGCTTGCTGCGGTTGTCGCTTGCAAGCGCGAGCGCGCGCAGCTTGCCTTCCTGGATCAGCGGCAGAACCGAGCTGAGGCTGAGCGTACCGAAGTCAAGCACGCCGGACAGCAGATCGGTGACCGCGGTGGCCGAGCCTTTGTAGGGCACGTGGGTGAACTGGACCTTGTTCAGCTTGCTCAGGCGCTCGGTCGCAAGATGCTGTGGCGAGCCGACACCTGCGGAGGCGAAGTTCACCGGCCGCGCTTTTCCTTCGGCTATCAGGTCGGCGATCGTCTTGAACTTGGAATTCGGGTTGGTGACGATCACCGCGGGGGATTCTGCGACGCCGCCGATCCAGGCGAAATCCTTCTGCGGATCGTAGGGAAGGCTGGCATAGACTGTCGGATAAATGCCGACGATCGTTGCCTGCACCAGCAGCGTATAGCCATCGGGCTTCGACTTTGCGACGACGGCGGCGCCGATATTGCCGCTGGCCCCGGGCCGGTTGTCGATGACGACCGGCTGACCGAGCTTTGCGGAATATTTGTCCTGGATCAGCCGCACCAGAATGTCGGTGCCGCCGCCCGGCGGGAACGGCACCACCACACGCACCGGCTGATTCGGGAATTGCTGCGCAAGCGCCTGCGGCACAACGAGCGCTGCAAGGGCGGCGAAGACGAGAGCGAAAAGGCGCATGAATTGTTGCTCCTCCGGGACAGCCTCGGACTTCGGGCTGCCATTATGTTTTTGAGTTTCAGCGATCTGTGCCCCAGTTCCGCTCAATGGTCAATGATTCCGCTCATCGGAAAAATATATTGACGCGCCGCTGCATGGACCTATTTTGGCGCGCTGCAGCGGATGCAGGTGCAAGAGGAAAATAGGGCGTGAACCGGACGGATCGTTTGAACGTCGACACCAGCAACGCATCGGCGAAGATGCGCGATGCATCCGCCGCGGGCACGGTCGCGCGTGTCGTGCAACTGCTCGCTTGCCTCGCCGAAGCCGACGGCCCGGTTTCGATCAAGTTTCTCTGTCAGACTCTGAAACTGCCGGCGAGCACGGTGCATCGCCTGCTCGGCCTTCTTGCCGATGAGGGGATGGTCGAGCGCAGCGCAGACCGCCCGGTCTATGCGCCGGGGCTCGAACTGGTGCGGATCGCCTCGTTGCTTGCATCGAAGGTTCGGATCGTCGATGTCGCCAAGCCGTTCATGCGCGCGATTGTACGCGATTGCGACGAAACCTGTTGTCTCATTCAATATATCCCTGCACAGCGCAAGGTGATGGCCTTGCACGCGGAGTTTTCCTCGCATCCGTTGCGCTATCGCATCGAGCTGTTTCAGCCTCATTCGCTGCTGTGGGGCGCGACGGGACGTTCGGTTCTCGCCTTTCTCGAGCCGGAGGAAATCGCGGTGGCGCTCTCCGACAACGACGCGTCGCCTGCGACGGGTATTTCGCTGCCTGACCGGGACGCCGTCATCACCGAACTGGCGGAGATCAGAGCGCGGGGCTACGCCATCACCCATGGCCAGAAGATCGGTGGGGCGGTCGGTATCGGCACGCCACTCTTCAATTCGGAACGCAAGACGATCGGCAGCCTGTGCCTCACCATTCCAGAAACGCGCTTCAACAAGAAAACCCAGGCGCGTCTGTTGCAGATATTGATGCAGCGCGCCGGCGAACTCAGCCGGGCGCTTGGTTTTGCGCCGGTGCCGGCTGCGGCGGAATAGCGACGCCTAACGCCGCTGCGTTCCCAACAGGAACAGCTGGATCCATTTCAGTGCCGCATCGGCATCCGCACTTTTGCGGCGCGGCAACGTGACCGCCGCGCTGTTGCACAAGGCCAGTACGGCATCGGCCGCGACATCGACATCCAGGTCGCTGCGCCATTCGCCGCGTTCGACACCATGAATGAAGATCTTCTTCCAGAGCTGGCGATAAGCGCGCGCCAGGGTGTTGAGCTCCTTCAGAACGCCGGCTGGCAGGTTGCGTCGCGAAAACGCGAAATTCTCTACATAGGCCCGGCGGTCGCTGGTCAGATGCGAGAGCATGCCGGCACGGACCATGGCGACCGCGGGTCCGCCTTTGGCAATCACGGCGCGCAAGCGCTCGCAGAACTCTACAGCGCTGATGCGGCACATGTCCTCCAGCGCCGCCTCTTTCGAGGGATAATAGTGATAGAGGCTGGCCGGACGCATGCCGATCCGGTCGGCAATGTCTTTCATTGTGGCATTGAAATAGCCGCGCTCGGCGAAAACCAACGCGGCGGCATCGAGGATCGCGCGGCGGCGCCGGTCCTGCTTCTGCTTGACATGCGGCGTCGGCTGGCGTGGCGCTGCCATCGCGCGCTCGCTGCGTCGTACCGTACCGGCCGCCTTGCTCGCCATTCGATCCGGTTTCCGAAAATTCGAATTTAGATTTGAAAAATATCGCAGGCCAAAGCTATAATCCATGCCGCGCCCCGGCAACACTAAACTATTCGCCAGTGCGAAGTGAGGGCCAGCTGCCATGGAGTATCGCGAACTGACGTTCCCCGCGGTCTCGCCCGAGCGGATCGCGGCCATTCAAAGCGCCCGGAAGCGGGTGGCGTTCGAGCGGGCAAGGCTCTCTCCCTTCTACAAGGGGCGGCTCGATCACGTGAGGGCCGATCATCTCGATCAGCCCGAGGAATGGCTGAAGATTCCCGTTCTGACCAAGGAGGAATTGCGCACGATTCCCGCCGACCGGTTTCATGAGACCTTTGCGATCGCACCGGACAAGCTCGCGGTCGAATATTGGCGTTCGGGCGGCGCGACGGGACGTCCCCTGTTTTATCCACGTTCGGCCGAGGACATGGAAGCCGGCCTCGACATGTGGCTGCGGCTCTGGCTCGCCGCCGGCTGCACTGCGGATGACAAGGCGCATATCTCGTTTCCGATGGGCATTCACCCGGTCGGCCAGCTTTATGCGCGCTCGGGTGAAATGCTCGGTGTCGGTACGGTCTGGGCCGGAGCGGGCAACAATACGCCGTCCGAATTGCAACTCGATCTCATCCGCACGCTGCGCCCCACGGTCTGGGTCGGCATGCCCAGTTATGGATTGCAACTTGCGAGCCTTGCTCAGAAGCAGGGCTTCGACATTTCCGAATGCGGCGTGCGTACAATCCTGTGCGCCGCCGAGCCGCTGTCCGCGCCGAAACGACAGAAGCTGGAGCGGCTCTGGGGCGCGGAGGTTTACGATCAGTTCGGCTGCACCGAAGGCGGCGCAATGGGCTCGGAATCCGACGCGCATGACGGCCTGCATCTGTGGACAGACCTGTTTTTTACCGAAGTGGTGGATGAGGCGTCCGGCATGCCGGTCGCGCCCGGGACCGCCGGCATCCTGCTGATGACTCCGCTCTATACCAACACGATGACGCCGTTCCTGCGCTGGAGCCTCGGCGATATCGGCGTGCTGAAGGAGCAGGGTGCGACCAAGGGGCCGCTATCGGTCTATCCCGTTTTCCAGCACGCGGCGCGCACCGCGGGCTTCTTCAAGGTGAAGGGCATCAATATCAATCACACCGATTTCGAAGACTTCATGCATCGCAATCCGGCGGTGATCGACTTCCGGCTGGAGGTGCATGACCGATCGGGCATCGACACGTTGCTGCTGCAGATCGAATTGATGCGCGGCGCCGATGGCGACGCCGAAACCGCCAGGCTCTCTCATGCGGTGAAGACCGCGTTCGAGGTGACGCCAGAGATTGAAATGCTCGAAACAGGCCGGCTGGCGCAGCTCTTTCTCACCGACGTAAAGGCGCGGCGCTTCGTTGATGGGCGGAGCCGGTAGCACCACCGTCATGCGCGGGCTTGACCCGCGCATCCATCGTTTTCGCTTGATGGATTGCCGGGTCAAGCCCGGCAATGACCGAGAGAGCTCAGTTCGTCCCCCACACGGCGCGGGCGAGTTCGGTGACCCGGGCGAGCTTCGCCCATTCCTCGGCTTCGGTGATCGGATTGCCGCCGACGCTCGACGCGAAGCCGCATTGCGGACTGACTCCGAGCCGCTCCTCCGGCGCATGCTTGAACGCCTCGTCGAGGCGTCGGCGGAGTGAATCGATATCCTCGAGCGCGCCTGTCTTGCTGCTGATGAGACCGAGATAGCCACGCTTGCCCTTCGGCAGGAACCGCAGCGGCGCGAAGCTCCCGGCACGCTCGCTGTCATATTCGAGCAGATAGCCGTCGATCCCGGGCTCGGAAAACAGCCGTTCCGCGATCGGATCGTAGCCGCCCTGACCCATCCAGTGGCCCTTGTAATTGCCGCGGCACAGATGCACGAGCACGGCCATGTCCGCCGGCTTGTCCTTCAGAGCGGACGCAATCATGTCGAAATAAAAATCGGTCAGCTTCGCGGGGTCCTCGCCGCCGGCTTTCAGGGAATCGCGGATGTTCTGATCGCACAGCAGCGCGAGCGCGACCTCGTCGAGCTGCACCACCCGGCACCCGGCACGGTAAAGTTCGTCGATCTCCTGTCGGTAGACTGCGCAAAGGTCGTCGGCAAGCGCCTGCCTGTCCTTATAGGATTTGGGGTCCATCCCTTCCTTGCCGCCGAAGAAGTGCAGAATGCTCGGCGTCGGCAACGTTACTTTTGGCGTGCGCTTTGTGATACCCGAAAGAAAGCGATAATCGTTCACCACGATCGGCCGCTTGCGTGCGAGCTTGCCGGTGACCACAGGACCGAACCAGGTGGCTTCATGGCCGCCGAGGCGAAACATAAGTTCGGCCTTCTTGAGTTCGATGCCGCTGAGCGATTCGACAAACCCGAGAAACCAGGAGCCGCGGCGAAATTCGCCGTCCGTAATGAAGCGGAGGTCAGCGTCTTCCTCATGCCGCACCGCATCAGTGATGCACTCCGCCACGACCTTCTCAAGCGCCGCGTCGTCGATCTTTTTTTCCATATGGGCGCGATGAGCCTTTTTCAGCGCATCGGGCCGCAGCAGGCTTCCGACGTGGTCGGCGCGGGGCAGGTCGAGCATGGCATTTCCTCCTGTTTCTCCTACGCTATCAAATAGGTGACAAAAATCAAATCCGGATTCGAAAAAATTCCGCAAGACTTCGCAATGCCTTACCCCTAGAAAAGGGGCGAGCGGGGGATTTTGCAATGAGCCTTTATCTGGACGATCTGAAAGTTGGTCAGCGGTTCGAGACCGCGCGCCGCACCGTGACCGAAGCCGAGATCATCGCTTTCGCGAAGGAGTTCGACCCGCAATATTATCATGTCGATCCGGTGGCGGCACAGAAGTCCGCCTTTGGCGGGTTGATCTCATCTGGCTTTCATACGCTCAGCCTGTCGATGCGGTTGTTCTTCGATCTCAATTTGTGGCCGGATTCGGTGATTGCTTCGCCCGGTATGGAGAACGTGAAATGGCTCAAGCCAATGCGCCCGGGCGATACCATCCGTGCCGCCGCCGAGGTGATCGAGGTGCGGGTATCCTCGTCGAAGCCGGATCGCGGGGTGGTAATCATGGATCATCCCTGCTGGAATCAGAACGACGAGATGATCCTGAACCTTCGCTGCGCGCATATGCTGCGCCGGCGGACCTGAGACCCGCGGGATAGGAAGATGACGGCCTCCGGAATCTCTGCAAAACTGCGGCGGGGGAGTTTGGTCATGATCCGGTCCATTCGCTGCGCGGCAGCGGCAGCGGCCGCGCTTGTCACGCTGGCGCTTTCGCTGCCGGCCGTTGCGCAGGTGCCGTTCTATATTCCGCTGCCCGGAGAGATCGCGGGCCCTCCCGGCACCTTGATCCGCCAGGAGCCGGTGCTGGGCGCGCCGCTGGGTGCGATCGCTGTACGCATTCTTTATCGGTCGACCGGATTGAACGGTGAACCCATCGCTGCTTCGGGTATCGCAATTGCTCCGGTCGGGCCACCGCCGCCGGGAGGCCGACCGGTGGTTGTCTGGGCACACCCGACCACGGGCGTGGTTCCGAGATGCGCCCCCTCGTTGTCATTGACTTTTTTCCAAAAGGTGCAGGGGCTGCTGCCGATGTTGGAGCGCGGGTATGTCGTGGTAGCGCCCGACTATCCCGGCCTTGGTACCGCCGGTCCGCATCCCTATTTGATCGGTGAATCAGAGGCGCGCGCCGTGCTCGACGCGGCCCGCGCGGTGAAACAGCTGCCGGTCGGAGCTGGCCATCGCTTCGTTGTTTGGGGCCATTCGCAGGGCGGGCATGCGGCGCTCTATACGGGGTTGCTGGCCCGCCGCTACGCGCCGGAGCTTGAATTGCTGGGAGTCGCCGCCGCTGCGCCCGCGACCGAACTAGGCACGTTGCTCCGCGACGATTTCAAGACCGCCGTCGGAAAGATACTTACCACCATGGCGCTGTGGTCGTGGACGCGGGTGTTTGACGCGCCGATCGAGAGCGTAGTGTCCGCGGATGTGATGCCGACAGTCAATCGGCTGGCGGAGCAATGCATCGAGACGCCGTTTGAAAATCTCACTGCGGCGATGGTCGAGATGCCGTTGCAGCGCCGGTTCCTCACCGTGCCGGATATCACCAAGGTCGAGCCGTGGCGCGGCATCATGCTGCGCAATACGCCCGGAGCCCTTCCGCGCGACCTGCCGCTGTTGATGATCCAGGGAACGGCCGACACGATCGTCGAACCCGCCGTAACCGAAGCCTATGTGAGCCGTCAGTGTAAGGCCGGCGGTCCTGTCCGTTTCATGTTGATGTCGGGGATAGGCCATGACCCGATCGCGAGGGATACCGCACCGGCGGCGGTGCAATGGATGGCGGCTCGTTTCGCCGGCGCGCCACCGGAAAATGATTGCGTACGGTAACCGACCGGATCGCCGCGCCGCTCCGACGCAGGTCCGATATGCGCTTGCGGGATTTTCTCGCCCGACCCGTCGTCTATAAGATGCGATAAACCTTCTCGATGTCAGGGGAGGGGGCTGTGGAGGAATTTGCGTGGCACCAGCGCTCGATCGGACTTATGACGGCATCATCATCGGCGCGGGCCAGCACGGCCTGGTGCTTGGTTCCTATCTCGCAAAGGCTGGGTTGAAGATCCTCCTCGTCGATCGCAGGCTCACCTATGGCGGCGGGCTGTGCACACAGGAAGTCACCAAGCCCGGCTTTTATCACAACCTGCATTCCATCAATCATTTCAGCATCAGCGACGCGCCCTGGTTCGGCGATCTGAACCTTGCCGACAAGGTCACTTATATCACGCCGCGCTACGAATTCGGGCAGGCGCATCTCGACGGCTCGGCGCTAGTGCTGGGCCGCGATCTCGAAGAGACGGTCGCCAATATTGGCCGGTTCTCGAAAAAGGATGCGCAGACATTCCGTGACTGGAACGCGCGGGCGGAAGAGATGACCGCGAAAATCCTGATTCCCGAACGTTACGCCGAGCCGCTGTCAAAGACTGAGCGCGGGGCATTGCTGTCGCGCACCTCGATCGGGCGTGAGTTTCTGGAGATGACGCAGCGCCAGCCCCTCGATGTGGTCGAGGAACTGTTCGAAAACGAGCACGTCAAGCTCCTCTTCCTGTTCAAGGTCTCGCTGTTCGGCACTTGGCTTACCGATACTCTGTCCAAGACCAGTCCCATGGGCTCGGTGATCCGCGCCTTCGATCTGCAGACCGGCTATCAGCTCTGTCAGGGCGGCTCGTTCAACCTGGCGCGCGGGCTGATGGAGACCTTCATCGCCGCGGGCGGCACGTTCCAGCCGCAGGTGTCGATCGACAGGGTCGTGGTCGAGGGCGGGCGTGCCACCGGCATTGCGCTCACTGATGGCCGAACCGTGCGCGTGTCGCAATTCGTTGCCAGCACCGTCGACGTGCATACGACGCTGGAAGGGCTGCTCGGACGCGATCAGCTGCCGCAGCATTTCTGCACGAAGCTCGACAACTTCAAATACACCGCCTGGACCCTGTTCGGGCTGCACCATGCGCTGCATGAAAGCCCGAATTTCTCCGCGTCGGCGTTCGACCCCAATCTCAACCGGGCGTTGAAATGGAGCCTGGGAGCGGAGACCATGCAGGACCTGTTTGCGGCACATCAAGACGTGCAGGCCGGACGGGTGCCAAAATTGGTTCAATTCGGCTCAGGTCCCCTGAGCCTGCTCGATCCGACGCAGGCGCCGCCGGGTAAACACACGACCTATGCGTGGCATGTGATGCCGCTTCTTGATGACATGAGCGAGCCGGACTTTGACGCCTTCAAGGAAGAGTTTTCCGACCGTATCGAGGAGGTGTATGCGCGTTATTGTCCCAACATGACCAAGGACAACATCATCGGAAGGCACGTCTACACGGCGCGCGAATATGTGCTTGAGCTGCCGAACATGCGCGGTGGCGACATTTTCATGGGCGCCTTCAACGCCGATCAGGTGATGTACAATCATTTCGGCTATCGCACGCCGTTACCCAATTTCTACTACGCCGGCTCGGGCGCGCATCCGGGCGGCGCGATTTCGGGCGGGCCGAGCTACATCACCGCCGGCATCATCGCGCAAGACCTTGGGATCAAACCCTGGTGGACGCCGTGGGACGCGCGTGCGGCGCTCGAAACGCTCGCAAGCTCACAGGCGGCCTGAAATGAAATTGCAAACCGACGCCGGGATTGTGCAACCCGATTTCTCCTCGCTTCGTGGCCGCGTTGCGATCGTCACCGGTGCCGGGCAGGGGATCGGCAAGGTATTCGCAAAAGCTTTCGCCGAATGCGGAGCCATCCCGGTCATCGCCGAACTCGATGCCAAGAAGGGAGAGGCGGTGGCGAGGGAGATCGAGGATGGCGGCGGTCAGGCTTTCGCGGTCGCAACCGATGTCGCTTCACCCGACTCGATTGCGTCGATGGTAGAAGCCGTTGATCGCCGCTACGGCCGCCTCGATATCCTGGTCAATAATGCGGGGATTTTCTCTACCCTCGAGATGCGTCCCTTCGATCAGATTCCGCTCAACGAATGGGAGCGGGTGCTGCGCGTCAACGTCACCGGTCCCTTCCTGTGCTCGCGCGCAGTGCTGCCGGCAATGCGGCGCGCGCAATGGGGTCGCATCGTTCACATGGCGTCGGGAGCGGTCACCATGGGGCGGCCGAACTATCTCCACTATATTGCGTCGAAAGGCGCGCTGTCAGGCATGACCGGGTCGATGGCGCGCGAATTGGGGGCGTCTGGCATTACGGTGAACGCGATCCTGCCGGGCGCCACCTTTACGGAAATCGAACGCAAGACCGTCAGTCCCGAACAAAAGGTGCGCATCGTCGCGCAACAATGCATCCCGCGCCCCGAAACTCCCGACGATCTCGTCGGCACTGTTCTGTTTCTGTCATCCGATGCGTCCGCCTTCCTGACCGGTCAGTGCCTGACCGTCGATGGCGGCGCTACCCACCGATAAACGAAGGAGCTCGACGATGACCGTTCACCCCCGCATGAAGGCGTTCAATTTTCAGGACTGGATCGAGCGCAACAAGGGCAGCCTGAAGCCGCCGGTCTCGAACAAGCAATTGTTCGACGAGAAGACCGGGATGATCGTGATGATCGTCGGCGGGCCGAACAAGCGCGTCGATTTCCATGACGATCCGGTTGAGGAGTTTTTCTATCAGCTCAAAGGCGACATGCTTCTGAAGATCGCCGAAGGCGGCAAGATCTACGACGTGAAGATCAAGGAGGGCGAAGTATTCCTCCTGCCACCGCATGCGCGGCATTCACCGCAGCGGCCGATGGAAGGCTCGGTCGGTCTCGTGGTGGAAGGGACGCGGACCGAGGCGATGCGCGACGGCTTCGAATGGTTCTGTTTCAAGTGTGGTGGGTTGGTTCACCGGGTTGAGGTACAGCTCAAGGATATCGTGAAGGATCTGCCACCGCTCTATGAAGCTTTCTACGCCGACGAGAAGGCGCGGACCTGCCCGTCATGCGGTACAGTGCATCCCGGCAAGACTCCTCCCGACGATTGGGTGCAGATGTGAGGAGCGGGGTCGGACTGGCCCGTATCGTAGCTTAAACTGCTCTTTTGGGTTGAGTCAGGCGGCAGCACGGCGCCATGGCGCGTCGCTGCCCAATTTGCAGACCCGGCCGTGCCACCGATAACGACAAGCGATCACTCCTCGCGGCGGAAACCGGGATCTGCTCCTTTGTGCCGCGGCCGGATCGCTTGCGCCGATGGGCAATTGCCCTATAGATTGCGGCCAAATAACGCGCACCAAGCGCGGCTCAGAAGGGAGAGATTGATGTTCAAGCGAATGATGGTGTCGGCGTTGGCGCTTACCGCCACGGCTGGCCTCGCGGCAGCGCAAGAAATCAAGGTCGGGCTGGTGCTGCCCTATACCGGGGTTGGAGCGGAACTGGCGCAGCCGATTGACCGCGGCGTAGAGCTTTATCTCAAGACTCATGCCGATGAAATGAAGCCGTTTAGCGTCAAGCTGATCAAGCGCGACTACAAGGACGCGAGCGGCGCGACTGCAAAAATCGTGGTGCAGGAACTGCTCACCCAGGACAACGTCGACGTGCTTGCCGGCTGGGTCTACTCGCCGAACGCGATTGCAACGGCACCGCTGGTCAGTGCGGGAAAGAAACTCGCGGTATTGATGAACGCGGGAACCGCGCACATCACCAATATGTCGCCCTATTACGTGCGCACGTCCTTCAGCATGTGGCACGCGGGTCATGCGTTGGGTGAAGCGGCTGCGAAGCAACTCGGCGCCAAGACCGCAGTGATCGGCTATACCGACTTCCCGCCCGGCAAGGACAGCCTTGCAGCCTTCAAGATGGCGTTCGAGGCCAATGGCGGCAAGGTGATCGACGAAGTTCCGATGGGCGGCGCCAATGCGGTCCCGGACTTCACGCCGTTCTTCCAGCGCGCCAAGGACAAGAAGCCGGATGTCTTCTTCGTCTTCGTGCCGGGCGGCGATCATTCGAGCGCCGTGGTGCGCACCTATAACGCGCTCGGCATGAAGGACGCCGGCATCAAGCTGATCGGCCCCGGCGACATCACGCAGGACACCAAACTGCAGCCGATGGGCCAGAATGCCGATGGCCTGATCACCATGCACCATTACAACGCCGACCTCGACAATCCCGAGAACAAGAAATTCGTCGAGGCCTGGAAGAAGGAATATGGGCCGGATTCCACGCCGGACTTCATGGCCGTAGCCGGTTATGACGGCATGGCCGCGATCGCTGCTGCAATCAAGGCGACCGGCGGCAAGCTCGAAGGCGATAAGGCCGTGGCGGCGCTCAAGGGCTGGAAGTTTGCAAGTCCGCGCGGTCCGATTCAGATCGATCCCGAGACCCGCGACATCATCATGAACGAGTATCTGTCGCAGGCCGCGTATCAGAACGGACGCGTCGTGCAGAAGAATATCGGCAAGATCGATGCCGTGAAGGACGCCTGCAAGGCCAACAAGGTCGGGCCTTGCGGCAAGTAACGGCGCAGTTCATCGATTGAGGGGATCCGCCGTCCGGGACACCGGACGGCGGCTTTGCTTGGCAGGCGGGGTATCGCGTGATTTTCGGGGAGGACGTGGCTGGTATCGTGCTCGGTGGTCTCGCCGCCGGCATGGTGCTGTTCATCGTCTCGGTCGGCCTCTCGGTCACAATGGGATTGATGGGGTTCGTGAATCTCGCGCATGGCGGCTTCGCCATGATCGGCGGCTACGTCATCGTGTTGTCGATGAACCGGCTCGGCGTGCCCTTCGTTCCGGCGCTTGTGCTTGGCTTCGTGGTTACGGCTGCCTTCAGCGTCGTAATGGAGCGGCTGTTTTATTCAAAGCTCTATCGCGCGGCCGAACTCGACCAGGTGCTGTTCTCGATCGGGCTGGCCTTCGTCATGATCGCGACGGTGGTGATCGTGATCGGCCCGGAGACCCAGCCGCTGATTCTTCCCGACTGGCTGCGCGGCCAGCTGGACCTCGGCTTCACCTCGTACCGGACCTACAGCATCTTCCTGATCGTGCTCGGCGGCCTCATCGCGTTTTTGCTCTGGATCGGCTTTGAGCGCACCCGGATCGGCGCGCAGATCCGTGCTGCAGTCGACAATCGCCGGATGGTGGAATCGCTCGGCATCAATATCGACCGGCTGTTCACCTTCACCTTCGCTTTCGGCAGCGGCATGGCCGCAATCGGCGGCGGGCTGGGCGCCGAATTTCTCGGACTCGATCCGCAATACACGTTGAAGTATCTCGTCTACTTCCTGATCGTGGTTGCGGTTGGCGGGCTCGGCCGCATCACCGGCGTGTTCTACGCGGCGCTTCTGATCGGCATCCTGGATTTCGTCCTGAAGAAATATCTCCCTCAAGGTGGCACCGTATTCGTCTACGCATTGACCATCCTGATCCTGTTATTCCGGCCGCAAGGCCTGTTCGGACGGAGCGGGTCATGAGCGAGTCCGGCGCCCGGTTGCCTGCGGCAGTCCAGGATTTCGTGCGTCGTCATCGGTTGCGCTGGTGGGAGCCGATCCCGTGGATCTGCGCGATCGCGTTTTTCTATCTGTTCCCACGCCATCTCGGCTTCGGTAACGAACTGCTGGTGATGGTGCTGTTCGCGCTGTCACTCGACCTCGTGCTCGGTTATGCCGGTATTGTCACCCTTGGACATGCCGCATTCTTTGGAATCGGCGCTTACACCGTCGGTATGCTGGCGCATCACGGGTTGTGGACCGAGCCGATCAGCGGCCTGTTGATCGCGGCGGTCGTGGCCTCGATTTTCGGCCTGTTATCCGGCCTGGTCTTGCTGCGGACCACCGGCCTGACGCTGCTGATGCTGACCTTGTGCATCATGTTGCTGTTGGAAGAGGCAGCCAATCTCGGGCAAGTCTGGACCGGCGGCTATGATGGGCTCGACACCGTGCCCATCGACCCGATCTTCGGGATATTCGCTTTCAATCCGCTGATCCCTGCGACCCAATACATCTATATCCTGTGCGTGCTGTTCGTCTGCTTTCTGATCTTGCGAACGATCATCTATTCGCCGTTCGGGGAGAGCTTGACCGGCATCCGTGAGAACACGCTCCGCATGCACGCCGTCGGTGCCCCGGTGCGCAAGCGCCTCGTGATCTGCTACGCGATCTCGGCATCGATCGCAGGCGTGGCCGGCGCGATCTGGGCCCAGTCCAACGCCTATGTGAACATGTCGACCCTGTCGCTCGATCGTGCCGCAACGGTTCTCATCGTTCTCGTGCTGGGCGGATGCGGCCGGCTCTACGGCGCCTTTGTCGGCGCCGTCGCATACATGGTGCTGTCCCATTACCTCGCCAAGCTCTACCCGACTGCCTGGCAGCTCGGACTTGGCCTGATGCTGATGATCATCGCGCTGTTCGCGCGCAACGGCATCCTTGGCATTTTCGAGTCTCTCGTGAACCGCGTCCGTGGCAAACGGGCGGTGTCATGACGCAAGCGCTGCTCGAAGCCCGCAATGTCGGCAAGACTTTCGGCGCCCTGGTCGCCGCGAGCAACATCAATTTCCGTCTCGATACCGGTGCGCGTCATGCCCTGATCGGGCCGAACGGCGCCGGCAAGACCACCTTCATCAATCTTCTCACCGGCGTGCTTACGCCGACCACAGGACAGGTGCTGCTCGGCGGCGAGGATGTGACGCAGGTCGCACAGGCCGAACGCGTCAAGCGCGGCATCGCACGCACCTTCCAGATCAACCGGCTGTTCCGCGGCCTGTCGGTGCTGGAGAATGTCTATATCCCGGTCTCCGAACAGCTCGGCGCCGCACCGACCATGTTCAAGCCTGCGGGGCTGCGGAAAGACGTGATCGACGCCTCGATGGCGCTGCTTGAAATGCTGAAACTGCAGGACGATGCCGGCCACCGGATTTCAGAGTTACCGTATGGCCGCCAGCGCCTGGTCGAAATTGCGATCGCGCTCGGTCTCGCGCCCAAGGTGCTGTTGCTCGACGAGCCGGCCGCAGGCGTACCGAGCGCGGAAAGCCACATCATCCTCGATGCCATTGCACGGCTGCCGAAGGAGATTGGTGTCCTGATCATTGAACACGACATGGATCTCGTGTTCCGGTTCGCCGAGCGCATCACCGTGCTGGTCGGCGGGCGCATTTTCGCGGAGGGGACGCCGAAGGAGATTGGCGCCAATCCGGACGTGCGCGCGGTCTATCTCGGTCAGGCCACCCACGGTGCGGATCATGGCTAGCGCGCTCGCCTGGAAAAACCTGTCCGCCGGCTATGGCGAGACCGTCGTGCTGGAGGATATCGACCTCGCGATCGCTGCCGGCGAGAGCGTGAGCATCATCGGGCGCAACGGCGTCGGCAAGACCACGCTGCTGGTCACCGCCATGGGCCAGACCAATGTCACGAGCGGCGATGTCATGCTCGACGGCGCTGCTGTCACCCGGCTGCCGATCTACCAGCGCGCGCTCAAGGGCATCGGCCTGGTCCCGCAGGAGCGAGAGATATTTCCCTCCCTGTCGGTAAGGGAGAATCTCGAGATCGCGGCCCGCCCCGGCTATTGGACCGAACAGAGGGTTTTCGAGCTGTTTCCGCGCCTGCGCGAACGCCTCGGCAATATGGGCAATCAACTGTCTGGCGGCGAGCAGCAGATGCTTTCGATTGCGCGCGCGCTGCTGACCAATCCGCAGGTCTTGCTGATGGACGAGCCGACCGAGGGGCTGGCGCCGGTATTGGTCGAGACTTTGGCCGAAGTGCTCGGCAAACTGCGCGACGAGGGCGCGCTGACCATTGTGCTGGTCGAGCAGAACAGCCGGGTGGCGCTGGCCTTTTCTCCTCGCACCGTGGTGATGGACAAAGGGCGGATCGTCTATGACGGGCCATCGCAGCCGTTGCGGGACGATCCAGAGCGGCTGGCCAGCCTCATCGGGGTCGCCGAACAGGCGTGATCCGGAAAAATGCCTTGCCCCGGACTGACCCAGGGTGGAGCCCGCCTCCGTAACATCACGCTGGCGTTGCCTGCGGCAATCAGCGAGCCCGGTTTAGGTCGCGCACCAGCCCACGTCTGCCTATGATCAGTCCCCATGATTCGGATCGGGCCCAGGATCATGTGCATGCGCGTTCGCGACGCCGCACTCGGACTGTGCGCCGTCTTTGCCGCGATCATGGCTGCTGCCGATCCCTCGCACGCTCAGCAGCGCAGTCTGTCCGGCCTCGGCATCGTGCTGATCCACGGTAAGGGCGGCACGCCGACCACCGGGATCGAGGGTTTGCATGAATCGTTGAAGCGTACGGGTGCTTTGGTCGATGCGCCGGAAATGCCATGGTCGGCGCGTCGCATCTATGACGCGACTTACGACCAGGCCATGACCGAAATCGACGCCGCGGTGGATCGGCTGAAGAAGGCCGGTGCCACCAGGATTGCCGTGATCGGCCACAGTCTCGGCGCCAATGCTGCAATCGGCTATGGCGCGCGCCGCAAGGATCTGCACGGGGTGGTCGCCCTCGCGCCCGGCCATCTGCCGGAGGCGTGGGCGTTGCGCGCGCGCACGCGCGGGGCGATCGCCGAAGCCAGGAAGATGATCGCCGCCGGCAAGGGCAACGTGCGCCGGTCGTTTCCCGATCTCGCGCAGGGGATTCCCTTCTCGGTCAACGCAACACCGGAAGTCTATCTCTCGATGTTCGACCCGGACGGGCCGGCGGTCATGCCGAAGAACGCTGCAGCGATCGAGGCGCCGCTATTATGGATCGTGGGCGTCGCCGATCCGATGGTCCTGCACGGCAAGGACTATGTTTACGGGCAGGGCACGCGGCATCCGAAGAGCAAATATGTGGTCAGCGCCAGCATGCATCTGTCGACGCCATACCAGTCGCGCGGCCAGATCATCGAATGGCTGAAGGGGCTGTAGCTTTCGTGTTGCCCCGCGGCCGGCGATCGAGGGACGGAGGTTACGCTACTCCTTGAGCCCGTTCGCTTTGGCCACCCAGGCCCGCACATCCGGCAGGATCTGCGGCAACAGCGCTTTCACCTGTTCCTTGGTCATGCCGGCGCGGATGCGCGGGTCATACAGGATGTTCAGGAGATACTGGTCGTAGATACCGAAGAAACCCATCTGGACGTCGTCGTTGAACATCGTCCAGGGCAGGTCGTCGTCGTCGTTGATCGGCCCCAGGGCCTGCAGCAATTCTTCGTAGATGCAATCGCGAAAGATGAATTCCCCGGCGTCGACCACGACGATCACGTCGGAATGCTCGATCCGGAACAATTCGTCCTTGCGGAAGCCTGACAGGCATTGCGGCTCCAGCGACTTCACGATCCGGGCGGCTTGCTCGCGTCCGTAGAATTGCCGTATGGTCTTTTCGATGTCGCGGTCGCGTACCAGCGTGACCGTGACATTGGCTTCCTTTCGGCTGTCGGCCATCGCAATATCGAGATGACGTATCTTGGAGCGGATGTCGTCGACGACCTCGGCCACCTCCTTGCGGCGATCCGGCTTGGCGCGGCTGTCAACATGGACGCGAACCGGTTTTTCATATTTGCGGATGCGGTCGACGCTGCCGGAGACATGAAACTCGGCGCCGAACACGATGCGGTAAAACCCGTCGATGATCTCCGCGTCGGTGAAGGTTGTGCGCTCGGCGGCGCGGCGTTTGTCGATTTCGGGATGCTCGGCCCGTGCATCCGCAGGCCAGAGAGCCGATGCGACCAGAACCGCCAGCACTATGGCGAACAGGCCGCGCAGCATCGCGAGCGCCGTCGGAATGCCCCAGTTCGGACGCGCCATCATGCCGGATACTCCGCGCGCGATCCGCGCCCGCGTGTGGTCTCAAGCTTTTGCGGAGTCACGAAGCGCAAGTCTTGATCAGGAGGACGTGGACAGGCGCGACGCCCGGCTCTGCAGCGCGCGCATACGATCGGCAAGACTGCCTTTCTCTGTGTCGGCGCTGACGTCGGTTGCGACCAGCACCGGGCCGTTGGCGACCTTGAGTGCGGCAGGCGCTGCGCTCGGGGCCTTTGCCAGAATCGCCTCGATCGGAGAATTGGGGCCCTCCAGCGTGACCGCAAGCTTCGCCACCTCGGCGGCGACGTCGTTGATGCGTTCGCGCAGCAGCGCGTTTTCCACCCGCTCCGCGGCCCAACTGGATTCGGCTTCGCGCTTCATTGCAGCGAGTTCGCTCTGCAGCTTGGCCCGCTCGGCATTGGAGCGCTCGAATTCCTTCTGCAGCACCTCTTTCTCGGCGGTCAGGTTCTGGATCAGCTCACGGTGCTGGGCGCTGGCCGAATTGAGTTCCTCGCGCAGGTGAAAGCCGCTCCGGCGCGCATTTTCGAGCTCGGTGCGCAGACGGTCGCATTCGTAGTCGCGCTCAGTCAGCAGGCGCCCCTGATCGACGACGCGGTCATCGAGTTCCGCAACGCGCTTGCCGAGCGCTTCGGCTTCGGCGGTCTGCACGCCGAGTTGTTGCTCCAGATCAGCGACGCGCTTGCTGAGATTCTCGACCTTGCCGCGTTCCTCGTTCAGGTTGAGCGTGGCAGCCGCGGCATCCTCGCGTTCCTTGTCGAGGCGATCTTCGGTCTTCTTGATATCGCGTTCGTAATCGCCGATGCGGATTTTTAGCGCTTCGATCTGTGTCTTGAGCGAGATCAGTTCGACCCGCTGGGCTTCGGTGGTCGCGGTGCGGTCGCCAAGATCGGACGTTATCCGCGTCATCTCGGCCTGCTTGTCCGACAGGCTGCGTTCGGTTTCATGCAGGCCAAGCGTCTTGACGGACAATTCGTCTTCCGTCGCCTTCATCTGATCCTTCAGCGCCTTTTCGCGCGCTTCGAGCGCAAAAATGGTCGCCGATTTTTCGCCGAGCTCCAGCTTCAGCCGGTTGATGGCATCGTTCTTCTTGCCGAGTTCGGCCAGCTGGCTGGTGCTCTTGGCCTTCAACTGCTCGACACTCATCTCTAGCCGCCGCGTCGACATCGCGAATTCCGCGCGCAGCTGATCCTTGTCGGCCTGGATCTCCGCCATCGAGAGCGGCGTCGCCGCTTCCATCCGGCGCATCGTCAGACGGACCGCGCGCGCGTGAACCAAGGGAATGAATATGAGCCCGAACAGGCTCGCCACCAGGAAGCCGATGCCCAAATACATGGCCGGCTCGATCATGACGGAAACTCCAACCGACTGGCGAATCTGAGCGGATGGCGTGACATAACCGTGCCACGAGAGCGCCGCCGCCCGCCAGCGCCTCTCCCGATTAACCTAGACCGGCGCACGGCCGGCGGGGAAGGAAATTCCGTTCTGTCACAAGAGTTAGAACGGGTTCCAGGTCGCCTTGGGGGTGAACTTGAGATAGCCGATATTGGCCCCGAGCCGCAGTCCGACTCCGGCCCGGATCGGCACAACTATGATGTTGCCGGCCCCGAGCGCGGTCATGCCGAAACCGCCGATAAAGTAAGCCGATCCGTCGATCCCGCCAAAGCGGTTGTAGATGGTCTCGGTCGCGGGCAGGTTGTAGACGAGCATCATGGTGCGCGCGCCCTCGCCGCCGGCGTCAAAACCGATGGAAGGACCCTGCCAGAACACCCGCAGGTCGCCGGCATTCTTGGTATAGAGCGTGCCCTCGCCGTAGCGCAGCCCGGCCACGAAGGCGCCGCCGGCTTCCTCGCCCAGGATATAGCCGTTTGGCTGCCCGAACTGGCTGAAGGCCTTCTCCACCACTTGGGCGAGCCCGCGGGACACTGTGCCGAAAAATTTGTGGCCGTTATCCAGGATTTCGTTGGAAGAATATTGCGGCTGCCCCTGAGGCTGCTGCTGAGGCACGGGTTGCGGCTGCTGCCCGAATGCCGGCTGCCCCTGCGCGCAGGCGAGGCAAGCCGCGACGGCCAGAAGGCGAATCAGCGAACGCATCTTGTGCTCCATCAGGAATAGGGTCGGCGCGCGGGCTTAACCGGTTACTCACGCGGATGTTGTCAGCTAATGGGCATCCGAATCGGAACACTTGTTAGACCGAATCATGACAACACTGCGCCGTCAACGCCGGAGCCTGCGCGCGGCACTGCTTGCGCTGGTTCTGTCCCTGACACCGGCGCTCTTGCTGTGGCAGCAGGGACACGCCACCACCACCGAGCAGATCGTCGTGGACCGTAATTCCGGGCTGGCGATCTATGGCTATGATCCGGTCGCCTATTTCACCGACAGCGCCGCGAGGGTCGGACGCGCCAACCTCGAAGTGACATATGCGGGTGCCGCCTGGCGCTTCGGCAATGAGGGGAACCGGGCGGCCTTCGCCAAGGACCCACACGTCTACATGCCGCAATATGGCGGGCACGATCCGGTCGCGATCGCGAGCAACATCGCGCGCGCGGGGCACCCCGAGGTCTGGGCGATCCACAACGGCCGCCTCTTTCTGTTCTATTCCGAAGATGCCCGCAGGCAATTCGATGCCGATCCCGCCCACATGGCGCAGCAGGCGGACGTGAACTGGCCCCAGGTCAGGCTGACGCTCGCGCCCTGATCAGCCGTATCTTGCCGCATCCCCGGGATCGCACCAGGCGACGAAGGACGGGACCTTGAGCTCGCGTGCGATCTGTCCGTAACGCACCGGCGTGCCATCGAGCGAGACCACGGCGCCGCCGGCCGCGCTCAGAACCGCGTCGCCGGCTGCGATGTCCCATTCCGATGTGCGCCCGAGCCGTGGATACACATCGGCCTTGCCCTCCGCGATCCGGCAGAATTTCACCGACGATCCGCAATCCATGCGGTCCACCTCGGCAAAGCGAGTCAGCCATTGCTCGGTATTGGGATCGAGATGCGATCGGCTCACCATCGCGCGCCAGGGACCGCTCTGATGGGCCTGGGTGCGCAAGGCGACGCGTTCGGTCGCGTCTTTCGGTGCGGCGCCAGGTTGCAACCGGAGCCGTTCGGATCCTGTACCGATTGCCCCGCGCCAGATCGCGTTCAGCGCCGGTGCGCCGACAATGCCGCTGACCGGCCGGCCGCTCCGCACGATCGCAATATTGACGGTGAACTCGTCGCGGCCGTCGATGAATTCGCGAGTGCCGTCGAGCGGATCGACCAGAATGAAGGTCTCCGACAGTTCAGGGAGCGAGCTTGCTGATGCCGCTTCCTCCGACACCACCACGATGCCCGGCAATGTGCGCGCAAGCCCGTCCAGAATGATCGCCTCCGCCGCCTCGTCGGCCTCGGTCACAGGGCTCGCATCCGCCTTGGTGCGGATGGCGGTGCCGGCCTGCCGCACGCGCATGATCGCGTGGCCGGCCTCAGAGGCGATCTGCGTCAACGCATCGAGTAGCGACGGATCTGCAAAATCACGCGTCATTGTAACGTCCCTCAACGAATGGTGCTGCGATAGGCAGCTTGGCGCACCGGCGTGCGCGGTGTATCAAGCGAGCGCCCGCGCTCGGATCGAGTGATTCGCGTTCCGCCGCCGCCTTGACCGGAGCCAGATTCATGTCCGCCAACTCTGTCGCTCAAGCGTCCGCTGCTCAGAAGTTCGACGACCAAAACTCCGAATCCGGCATTCATGTCGGGTCATTGGACCTGGCTGCTCTGCTGTGCTCGCGCGTTTGCCACGACCTGATCAGCCCTGTCGGCGCGATAGTCAATGGCCTCGAAGTGATGGAAGACGACAACGATCCGGAAACCAAGGCCTTCGCCATGGACCTGATCAAGAAAAGTGTGCGCCAGGCCTCGGCGAAGCTGCAATTCTGCCGGCTGGCCTTCGGCGCCGCCGGGTCTGCGGGCGCGCAGATCGATATCGGCGATGCGGAAAAGGTGGCGCGCGCTTTTCTCGAGGACGACAAGACCAAGATCACCTGGAATCTGCCGCGCCTCCTGCTCCCGAAGAATCGCGTCAAGCTTTTGCTCAACATGCTGCTGATTGCCGGTCAGTCGATCCCGCGCGGCGGCCAGATTATTGTCGATCCGGTTGGCGAGGGCGAGACGATGGCGTTTCGGATTGCCGCCAGCGGGGGCTATGCCAAGGTGCCGCAGGCGGTCCCGGAATTGCTCGCCGGTGGTGCGCATGGCGGCACCGTCGACGCGCATGCGGTGCAGCCTTACTACACTAGTCTGCTCGCAAAGGACTGCGGATTGACCGTTGCCGCCGTTAGCGAAGGCGAGGCGATCGTCGTCGCGGCCCGATAGGCGCGCGAACAAGCGTAAGACGGCGACCTGGATCGACAAGGTTAACCGTGGGTTAAGCCGACGATCTCCTGCCTTCCCCTTACGCAATATTAAACGGTTACCAACACACTACCATGGACGGAGTGGTGCGCCGCCGGAGATGTCCGGCGCGGAGAGTCTTTCGCCATGGACGAGTTGTTGCGGGATTTTTTGACCGAGACCCATGAGAGTCTCGATATGGTCGATTCCGAGCTCGTGCGTTTTGAGCAGGAGCCGAACAACGCGGACATCCTCGCCAACATTTTCCGCCTCGTTCACACCATCAAGGGGACCTGCGGGTTTCTGAATCTGCCGCGGCTTGCGACGCTCGCACACGCCGCCGAGAATCTGATGGGCCGGTTCCGTGACGGCCTGCCGGTCACGCAGAGCGCGGTTTCGCTGATCCTTGCCACCCTCGACCGCATCAAGGAAATTCTCGAGACGATCGAGCGGCGTCAGATCGAGCCCGACGGGACCGATGACGATCTGATCGTCCGGCTTGATGCGATGGCGGATACGGTGCCGCGTGTGACGTCTCCCGCCTCGGACTCGCTCGACCGCCCGGTGCCCGCCCGCACGTTGAAGCCAGGCGAGGCCACAGTCGACGAGCTTGAATCCGCGTTTCGTGAAACGCCCGGACCGGCACCGGCCGCGAGCTTGCCGGGAAAGCCTGTTCCTGCCGACTCCGGAAAGATTGCGGAGCGTGCGGACGCCAAGGCTGCGAGTCCATCGATCCGGGTCAATGTCGACACGCTCGAACATCTGATGACCATGGTCTCGGAGCTTGTGCTGACCCGCAATCAGCTGATGGAACTGGCACGACGCCAGACCGAGACGGAGTTCAAGCTGCCGCTGCAGCGGCTCTCGCATGTCACCGCCGAATTGCAGGAAGGCGTCATGAAGACGCGCATGCAGCCGATCGGCAGTGCCTGGCAGAAACTGCCGCGTCTGGTGCGCGATCTGTCCGCCGAACTCGGCAAGCAGATCGAACTCGAAATGCAGGGCGCCGAGACCGAACTCGACCGGCAGATTCTCGACATGATCAAGGATCCGCTGACGCACATGGTGCGCAACGCCGCCGATCATGGGATCGAGTTGCCGGCGGACCGACGCCGCGCCGGCAAGCCGGAGCGCGCGACGATCCGGCTTACCGCACGTCATGAGGGCGGTCATATCGTCATCGAAATGTCGGATGACGGACGAGGTCTCGATACCAACAGGATCCGCTCACAGGCGCTGGCGAAAGGACTCGCGAGCGAGGTCGAACTTGAGAAGATGTCCGATGCGCAGCTTCAGCGGTTCATCTTCGCTGCCGGCATGTCGACCGCGGAGGCGGTCACCAACATTTCGGGCCGCGGCGTCGGAATGGATGTTGTGCAAAACAATATCGACCAGATTGGCGGCGTGATCGACGTGAAATCGGTGCCCGGGCAGGGCACGGTGTTCACCATCAAGATTCCGCTGACGCTTGCTATCGTCTCGGCGCTGATCGTCGAAGTGGACGGGGAGCGCTTCGCGATACCGCAGGTGGCGGTGATGGAACTCGTTCGCGTGCGCGGTGACGGCGAGCACCGGGTTGAGCGCATCAAGGATACGCCGGTATTGCGCCTGCGGAACAAGTTGCTGCCGCTCATCTTCCTGAGAAAATTCTTGCGTCTCGGTAGCTCGGCCGACCAGGAAACCGAAAAGGCTTTCGTGGTGGTGACCCAGGTCGGCGCGGAATCGTTCGGTATGGTCGTCGATCGTGTGTTCCATACCGAGGAAATCGTGGTGAAGCCGCTGGCCACGAAACTGCGGCACATCCACGCATTCTCCGGAAATACCATTCTGGGTGACGGCACGGTCATCATGATCCTCGATCCGAATGGGATCCTTGCCGCTTTCGGCTCGGTGCGAACAAGCGGGATCACGTGCGACGCCATCCCGGTGCCTGAGGCAGACGCGCCTGAAAAAAACAAGACGGCGCTGCTGATCTTCCGCGCCGGCTCGATTTCGCCGCGCGCCGTTCCGTTGTCGCTGGTAACGCGCCTCGAAGAGATCGATGTGGGCAGTATCGAGGTCGCGGGAGGCCGCCACCTTGTGCAATATCGCGGCCATCTGATGCCGCTGATCTGTCCGGGCGAATGTGTTCGCGTGAAGGAGAGCGGAACGCAGCCGCTTCTGGTTTTTTCGGACGGTGTCCGCTCGATGGCGCTTGTTGTCGATCAGATCGTCGATATCGTCGAGGAGCAATTTGAGATCGAGGTGAGCGACGAACGCCCGGGCATCATCGGCTCGGCTATCGTGAAGGGCGAAGCGACCGATATCATGGATGTCGGACATTACCTGCCTGCCGCCTTTGCGGATTGGTTGGGCGGCGATACCTTGGAGCGGCCGCGCCAGCACCTGCTGCTGGTCGACGATTCCGCCTTCTTCCGCAACATGCTCACCCCCGTTCTGCGTGCCGCCGGCTATGCCGTCACCTCCGCTGCGAGCGGGCACGAGGCCTTCGGCATGATCCGCAATGGCCGCGCCTTCGACCTCATCGTCACCGATCTGCAGATGCCGGGTATGGACGGCATTGCGCTCGCGAGCGCATTGCGGTCCGAGGCCAGGACTGCGCAGATACCGCTGATCGCACTGTCGTCGATCACGACCCCCGATATGATCGAGCGCGTGCGCCGCGCCGGTTTCCACGACTTCGTCGGCAAGTTCGATCGTCAGGGCCTGATTGCCGCGATCAAGGAACAGGCCGGCGGCGTCACCAGTCGGGCGGCCTGACGCCATGCTGAATACGCAGCAACCAGCGGCAAGCGCCGAATACGTCACGGTCACCATCGGGGGGCAATTGTTTGGTTTGCCGATCTCACGCGTGCAAGATGTGTTCGTGCTCAGCCAGGTCACGCGCGTTCCGCTTGCAGACGAGGACATTGCAGGGGTCATCAACCTGCGCGGCCGTATCGTCACGGCGATCGACCTGAGACGGCGGCTCGGCGTCTCGGGTGATGTCGGTCGCGCGAAGATCGCCGTCGGGATCGAGGGCGACGGGGAATCCTATGGGCTGGTGATCGACGCGGTCGGCGAGGTTCTGAAGCCTGGCGCCGAAACCGTCGAGCCGATTCCTGTCAATCTCGACGAACGACTCAAACGCGTCGCATCGAGCGTTCATCGCCTGGACGACAGGCTGATGGTGGTGCTCGACGTCGACGCGGTTCTCGATCTGAAATGCACTGAGATAGCCGCTTGAAGCGGTGGGGTATGCGGACCAGTCCGCCAGAACAGCGAGTGAGGGTGCCATGAAGACATGTCTGATCGTCGACGATTCCAGCGTCATCCGCAAAGTTGCGAAGCGAATTCTGGAAGGGCTGGAATTCCAGATCACGGAGGCCGAAGACGGCCAGCAGGCGCTCGATCAGTGTCATCGCACGCTGCCGGACGCGATTCTGCTCGATTGGAACATGCCGAGGATGGACGGCTACGACTTCCTCAAGGCGCTGCGCCGGATGCCCGGCGGTGAACGGCCCAAGGTCGTGTTTTGCACCACCGAGAATGATGTCGCGCATATTGCGCGCGCGCTCCATGCCGGGGCCAACGAATACATCATGAAGCCGTTCGATCGCGATATCGTCGAGGCGAAATTCCAGGAAGTCGGTCTGATCTGAGCCCATCATCCATTCGGCCCGGTGGTCAACGTGACGGCACTTTTCAATCGTGAAACCCGGCCGCCTGAAACGGCGGCTGACCGATTGCGCGTGATGGTGGTGGACGATTCCGCGGTTGCGCGCGGGTTCATTCGCCGCTGGCTCGAGCTCGAGCCGGGTATCGAGATCGTCGCGTCGCTGCGGACCGGACGCGAGGCGATGGACTATCTCGATCGCGCCGATCCGGATGTGGTCTTGCTCGATGTCGCGATGCCGGACATGGACGGCATTACCGCGCTGCCGCTGCTCCTGAACAGGAAGCCCGGCCTTGTCGTCATCATGGCGTCGACTCTGACGCGGCAAAACGCCGAGGTCACGCTGCGCGCGTTGTCGCTCGGCGCTCTCGACTGCATTCAGAAGCCGGAGGCACAGGGCGCCGTTACGACCGAGACCTACCGGCATGCGCTCGTCGCCAAAATCCGCGAACTTGGCGCACGGGCGCGCCGGGCGCGGGAGCCCGGGCGGGTGCTGCGGCCGGTGGTGAGCCGCAGGAGCGCGTCCGAGCCGGAAACTGCCCAACGATCTTTCGCGCTTAGAGCCGCGACCAAGGCCAGGCCGCGCGTGCTGGTGATCGGAGCCTCCACCGGGGGGCCGCATGCGCTGGACCAGGTCTGCAGCCGGCTCGGTCCGGTGATCGACGAGGTCCCGGTGCTGATCACACAGCATATGCCGCCGACCTTCACCACCATTCTTGCCGAGCATCTCGGCCGGGCGACCGGACGCCTCGCGCGCGAAGCCGAGGACGGCGAACCGATCCAGGCCGGCCGGATTTATGTCGCCCCCGGGCATCGCCATCTCAGGTTCGTGCGCGCGAACGGACAGCCGGTGGCGGTGCTGGACGATTCGGCGCCGGTGCATTTCTGCAAGCCCTCGGTCGACGTGATGTTCTCGTCCGCGGCGGAGATCTGGGGCGGAACTGTGCTCGGCCTGGTGCTGACCGGCATGGGCAGCGACGGCACCAGAGGCGGCGCGGATATCGTCGCCGCCGGCGGCAACATGATCGCGCAGGACGAGGCGACCAGCACCGTCTGGGGCATGCCGGGTGCGATCGCGCAGGCCGGCCTGTGTGCGCAGGTTCTGCCGCTGCCCGAGATCGCGCCCGCGATCCTGACCGCCTTCGGGAGGCGGCCATGACCGGCAGCGACTTCGAGTTCATCCGCAAACTGCTGAAGCAGCGCTCCGGCCTGATGCTGTCGGCCGAGAAGCAATATCTGGTCGAGAGCCGCCTGATGCCGGTGGCGCGGCGCAACGGCATCGCCGATCTGTCCGAGTTGACGCACCGGCTGCGGTGCGGCACCGACCAGGCTCTGACCGCCCAAGTGGTCGAGGCGATGACCACCAACGAGACCTTCTTCTTCCGCGACCGCATCCCGTTCGAGCACTTCCAGGCCTTCATCCTGCCGACGCTGATGCGCAGCCGCGAGCTCTACAAGCGCATCCGCATCTGGTGCGCGGCCGCCTCAAGCGGGCAGGAGCCCTATTCGCTGGCCATGGCGATCAAGGAGAGCGGTGCCGCGCTCGACGGCTTCCGCATTGAAATTATCGCCACCGATCTGTCCAGCGAGGTGCTGAAAAAGGCGAAGGCAGGCACCTACAACCAGTTCGAGGTGCAGCGCGGATTGCCGATCCATCTGCTGGTGAAGTATTTCAGCCGGACCGGCGAGGCTTGGCAGATCGCGCCCGACATCCGCGCGATGGTGCAGTTTCGCCCGCTCAATTTGCTCGACGATTTCTCCCGGCTCGGGCAGTTCGATCTCGTCGTCTGCCGCAACGTGCTGATCTATTTCGATCAGGCCGCTAAATCCGACGTGCTCGACCGGCTGGCACGGGTGGTGGCATCCGACGGCTTTCTCATTCTCGGCGCCGCCGAAACCACGATCGGACTGACCCAGGGCTTCAGGTCGGTGCCTGACAAGCGCGGGCTGTATGCGCCCGTCGCTCCGGCCACGCCGATCGCTCCCGTCGCCGATCGCGTGCTGCAATTTCCGTCGCCCACCATCCCGCTCGCCTCGTAACGCCGCGACTCACGCCTTGCGCCGGCGCGGCGCCGCGAGCCGCGCTGCCAGCACGATCAGCGTGACCGAGACGAGCAGCACCCAGGTCGGCGTCGCGAGGCCAAGCGCGATCAACAGCGTGGTCGAGATCACCGTGGTGGCGTAGCCGAGCACGCCGAGGAACGCGACATTGCCGTGCTTCATGCCGATATCCCACAGCATGAAGGCCGAGCCGATCGGGCCCAGTCCCAGCAGCACCATCACGATCCATTGCGAGGCGGTCGGCGTCTCCCAGCCTTCGAAGACGAGATTGCAGACGAGCGCGAGCGCAGCCGTTGCGAAACACGCGGGCGCCACGCTCTCGCTCGGCACCGCCGCGATCGTGCGCGACATGACAGAGTAGGTCGCCCACACCACGGCACTGGCGAACGCAAAGCTGAACCCCACCAGCGCATCGGGATGGCCGCTGGATGCGCCGATCTTGTCGAACACCAGCAGACCCGCGGCGGTGAAGCCCATCAGCGCGCCGACGATATGCCGCCAGCTCAATGTCACGCCCGGCAGGAAGCCGGACAGCAGCACGGTGAGCAACGCCCAGAGCGAAGCGATCAGACCTGCTTCCGCCGGCGGGGCGAGTTTCAGCGCGGCGAAATAGAGGACATGAAACACGAACAGGCCGTAGATGCCGAGCAGGAACGAGGGCAGCGTCGGCACCATGGCGCGCGTTGCGCCTGTGGCGATCGCGTAGGCCGCGATGGTCGCGCCGCCGACCAGGAAGGTGATCGCGGTCGACTGGAACGGCGGAATGCCGCCGCCCTTCAGCGCGGTCAGCGTCGCCAGCGTGCCCCACAGGATCACCGCGCAAAAGCCGATCAGCGTCGCAGTGCGGCCGTGAAGGGGGGCGCGGTGTTTGCTGGCTTCCGCGCTTGTCGATCCTGCTGCATCTGCCATCTGGTGAGGTCTTTTGTGTTCGTCGCAGCGGGGTCGGTGTGCTCCCTCCCCCCTTGCGGGGGAGGGTTGGGGAGGGGGGTCTAACAAATTCGATCGCATTGCAGCTACCCCCCTCCCGCCCGCCGGCGCTTCGCTTGGCGGGCGACCTCCCCCGCAAGGGGGGAGGTCAACCGCGTTTGATGAAAGAGTGCGGGCGCGCGCCGTTGCCCGTGTTGTTTGGAAGGCGCCGGGTACGCCTCGATCTCTCGGACCCTCCGCAAAGGGGAGGGGGGACGGTGCGCCGGGAAGCGCAGGCCAGTCCTTTGTGCCGCATGATTTTTTGTCATGCGGCCGCCTCTCGGCGCACCGTCCGCGGCGTTCTCATTTCGGTACCGGGCCGCGCTTTGCCTCCATGCGCCTGAAGCTGCGCATGGCGTCAGCCAGCTCCTGGCAGGGGTCCGTAGTGACCCCGGGCGGAGCCCCGGCACCGCCCGAGTGCGGGGTTACGAGCCCCGCCCGCAGGCGCCGCATCCCACCCCGCCTTCATGACGTCTCATGACAACGCCCTCGGTGGATGGGATGGATAGGAATATAGTCCATAACCGTTCATGTGTCAAGTCGCACGTCTGCCGCGAGAGGCGAGTCGCGGCAATCCGAGTTACAAGAGTGGTTGTTGGCTGATCCGTCATCCTGAGGTGCGAGCGAAGCGAGCCTCGAAGGATGGACGGCCCCTGCTTTCTTTCCGGGCCGTCGCCCTTCGAGGCTCGGCGCTGGGCGCCGAGCACCTCAGGGTGACGGATTTAAACTGCTGTTCGTCGCAGAATCTTTATTTTGCCGGCCACTCCCTGCTAAACCCCACCCACCATGCTGAAAGTCGCCGCTCTCTATCAATTCGTATCGCTGCCGGATTTCCGCGACCTCCGCGAGCCGCTGCGCGCGCTGTGCGAGCGCCTCGCGATCAAGGGCACGATCCTGCTGGCGCATGAAGGCATCAACGGCACCGTCGCCGGCAGCGATGAGGCGATCGACAGACTCATCACCGAGTTGCGCGATGGCGCTCTGTTCGGCGGGCGGCTCGACAATCTCGAGCTGAAATATTCCACCGCGCCGGTCATGCCGTTCCAGCGCATGAAGGTGCGGCTGAAGAAGGAGATCGTCACGCTTGGCGATGCCACCGATCCGACGAAAAAAGTCGGCACCTATGTCGATGCCGCCGACTGGAATGCGCTGATCGCCGACGGCGATACGCTTGTGATCGACACCCGCAATGATTTCGAAGTGGCGATGGGCACGTTTGACGGCGCGGTGAATCCGAAGCTGTCGCGTTTCGGCGAATTTCGTGATTATGCCGCGCGCGAACTCGATCCCAAGAAGCATCGCAAGGTCGCGATGTTCTGCACCGGCGGCATCCGCTGCGAGAAGGCCAGCGCGTATCTGCTCGCGCAGGGCTTTGCCTCGGTCTATCACCTTAAGGGCGGCATCCTGCGCTATCTCGAAACCGTGCCGGAAAGCGAGAGCCGCTGGCGCGGGGAATGCTTCGTGTTCGACGAGCGGGTGGCGCTCGGCCACGGACTCGCGGTGACGCGCGCGGGCGAAGACGCGGCGCCGGGCGACCCGCTGTTGGCGCCCCGCGACGACGACGCGGCGTAGCGGGAACAGCTACGTCATTGTTAATAGAGTTGCCGTTTCGTTCGCGCTAAAAGCCACCATTGCCGGCATCGAGCCTACAGGCGCCGGCACCCGAGAGCGGCGTGTGCTCCCCTGTAGATCTCGACCGATGAGTTCTTGGAGCGCCTGCATGCCGAATTATCGCGCCTATGTGATCGGACCCGACGGCAGCTTCGCCCGCGCGCATAATTTTTCCGCCGCCGACGACCAGGAAGCCCGCGCGCATGCCGCGCGCTACGTCGACGGTCACGACGTCGAATTATGGTGCGGCGACGTCAAGGTGGCATTGCTGCCGCGCGAGGATGCGGTCAAGCGCAAGTGGGGATGAGCGGGCGGGCCGACCACGCCGCGGCGAACCTGCGACACGCTGTCGCTTTGGCATAAACCTCTGAAATAGAACTGAAAATGGGCGCGGCCCCAGGGGTCTCTGCGCGCCCATCCCCCTCTTGACGGCGTGCCGCTCCGCCCTAAATCGTCCAGCCGACGGGCGCCGGACCGGGCCCGTTGCGGGCGCTGGAGGACGTCCGGCGCGCGCTCGTAGCAACGTTGCTCTGGTGAGCATGCTCTTTGGAGACTTTGGCTATGAGACGACACCGTCTTGCCGTCCCTGCCGATGCGGAGGGCCGGCGATGAGCACACGCTTCGATCTCGACGAGTTGCTGCATCCGTCCCGCGCCTTCGCGCATCCGTCGGATGTGGTCCGCGATCCCGATCTCAGCCTCAACGAGAAGCGCGCGATCCTGGCCTCCTGGGCGTCGGATGCCTGTGCGCTGGAAGCCGCCCCCGATCTGCGCGAAATCCCCGGCGGCAATCAGGTGCGCTTCGAGGAGATCATGGACGCGTTGCGCACGCTCGACCGGCAGGCGAATGACGCGATGCCGGGCGTGGGGCGGACCCTGCGCAAGCGGCGGCTGCGCGGCCTTCTGCGCCGCGACAAGCCCGATCACGGCCACTCGCTGCAATAGGTGCGATCATGATCGCGACCATGATCGACTGCTATGTGATCGGCCGGGAGCGCAATGTCGTGCGCGTCGACTTTTCCCGCAAACCCGAGCCGCCGGCGCCGACCTTTCCGGGCGCCGGCGCGCTGCGATCCTGTGCGGCGCTGTTTCAGACGGTCAACGCCGCAGCCGGTCTGCGCACCGAGGCGGCGTGATGAAGACCGCGCTGATCGTGCTGCTGATGGCCGGACTGGTGCTGGCCGCGTACGGCTGGCCGACCCTTGCACGGCCGGGTGAAGCCCGGCCGTGAGGCGCGGCGCTACTGCGCTTTCGCGGTTCTGGTCTTGCCGAGGTTGCGGCGGACATAGGCCGCGGGCGGCTCCGGCAGGCGGAACACCACGACCATGCGATTGACCTCGCCGCGTTTGAAGGCGGCGAGGAATTTTGGATAGTCCTTGACCGAGACGCAGCCGTTCGACTGGCCATTCGGCCCGAGCATATAGGGGTGCACCAGGATGCCGTTGCGTCCGAACATCGCGGCGTGGTCTTCCGGATTCATCCGGATCGCCTCGACACCGTGGAAACGCGCTTCGCGCATGGTGAGCTTGTAGGTGTTCGGCGGGGTCACGCCGCGCATGCGGAGTCGCACATGTTTGGGATCGTCCATGTACTGGCCGAAACCGGAATGCGCCTCGAGCTTCTCGCCATCGGGCATGTAGACCGCCTTGGCGTTGATGTCATAGATCGCGGTCTTCTGCAGCTGCGGATCGTCGTCGGGGATTTTGATTCCGGTCGCCGGCGGCAGCGAGGCCCGCTGCGGGCGCCGCGGCAGGATCATCGGCGGCTGATCCTTCTCCCGCACGACGCGCTCGACGAAGCCCGCCGAATAGGGGCGGCTGTCGAAGCGATCGGTCACCGCGGCGAAGCGCTGCTCGAACTGCGCCTTGTGCTGGCTGCTGGGGTCGAAGAACAGCGGGTCATTGGTCGAGGCGCCCAGCAGTCCGGACGAGGGCAGCGCGATCGATTGCGGCGCGGCGGATTGGGGCGTGACCGAGCCGGTGGTGTCGGCGGTCTCGTCTTCCGGCCAGTTGCGGGTGACATAGGGCAGGGTCGAGGCGATGGCGCTTCGGGGGATCGACAGCCAGGCGAAGTCGCTTTGCTGCGGCAGCCCGATGGTCGAGAGCCGCTCGGTCTTGGCATCGCTGGCGATGGAAATGATCCAGCCCGCGGCGGTCAGCGCGCCGGTTACGAGCGCAAAGGCGACCGCAAGTGTCATCATGCTGCGGCCGAACGAACCGGCGAGTCGGCCCACGAACCGGGCCGCCTGAAACGATGCTGCCTGCCGCTTGCGCGTCTTGACGCGCCGGCCATGGGTCGCACGCGTCATGGAACGCAAATCCCCCACACAACCCAACGAGAATTCCCCCATTCACCTTGGACCCAGCGTGGTTAAACGCGGGTAAAGGCGCGAGGAAGGATTGTACGCGACCAAATCGTGGCAGCTTCGGGCAAACACGCAGAATGGTTAACGCAAATGGTAATACCCAACCGGCCGGGAACCGTGAGGGCGACGTTGCGCCGTGTCGCGGCACCTAGACGCGCCGTGCGAATCACGGCCTCCGGGGCGGTTCGGCTACAGGACCTGCATCAAGCCGCAGGCCGATCTGACCAGGGAGACGTGCGGCACCTCTCCGTCGCGTTCATAAACCTTGCCGTTCGGACACCAGACGCGGGCTCTCTTGTCGGTGATCAGGCAGGTCCCCAATCCTGTCTCAATGGGCTTGATGCGCTCCTGGCACCCGCTCCCGAACTTGATGCTCTTGCTCTCTTCGAGAAACTGGGCGGACGCGGCCGTGCTGAGCACCAACAATGCGCCGACAACAGGCAACCGCAATGCGACCGTTAGCTTGGCACGAAACCGGTGCGTCATGTTATCGACCTTTCCGATGGGGGCGTGCCTGCCATAAGCAGCTCGCTCCGCGCATAAGCGACGATTCATGCCGGTCACAGCCCGAACGATTGTCGCGCAAGGACCACGATAATAAGGAGGGCGAGCAGTCCGACCGGAACGACGACCGGTGGCACAAACCAAGCTGGCATCGAAAGCTCCTTGAAATGTCAAAAGCGGAAGTTGGCGACGGTCAGATCTGGCGGCCGCGCATCATGGCGTCGACATCGCGTTGGGCCTGCGCCTTATCGATGTTGTATCTGGCAGCAATCTCGGTCACGAGATCGTCGTTGCTGCGAAGTCTGGTCAGGTCGTCTTCGGAGAATTTCCCCCAGGTGGTGCGGATGTCGCCGAGGATGCCTCTCTTTGTTTCGGAGAAATTGGCCATATCGGCCAGCGCCAGCCTTGGGTTGATTTCATTCATCAGTATCACCTTGAAAAGACGTGAGGCATTGGGGAGCTGAAGCGGTCTCATCGAGATCCGGTCGTCTCAACTTGCGGCGGCACGGCATCGCGTTGAACGCGCGACATCGCAAGCCGTGTCTTTTCCGATCTTTTTTGCAGATGACCCGGAGATAAGTATGGGATGGCGTTTCCGTTAGAGCCGACACTGCAACAATGTCGGGCAGGATCGCGATTGCGCCGAGCAAATGGTGCGATGCAGGCGGACGACAGGCGAAGCTGGCGGAGACCGGTCAGGACGTCACCTTTTCCGCTGCCCTGTTAATCCGCAATAAAGTGCATATGTGAGGAGATGAACGAAAACTCCGAACAGCGAAAAGCTCGCCTCGCATTGTTTTCGCGCGACGCTAAGGTCGCAGTGTCCGACTACCGCGTGGAAACGGATGCGGTCATCGCCCGCACCGCAAGGCTCAGGGCGGAGCGTCTTGAGCGTGACTCCGTCATCCAGCTTCCAGCGCCCCATAAAAAGGCCAAGGCTGCCGCCCGCCCGCGAAAATCTGCGCCAAAAGCGGCGATGCGGCGGCCGAAACCGAGTGGGCGGCTGAAGGTGGTCTGAGTCTCTCGACCGCCTGACCAATGCCGCGCAGCGAGGAATGTCATGCTCAGCCACCGCTTTGGACGAAAGCTCAAGCTGCCCTCGACGGCGGCGATCAAGCATCAGCTATTGATGTTGATGCTGGAAGATGAAATCCGGGCGGTTCCTGCTGGCTCGTTCAAAGCGGACACGTCTGCGACCCTCGAGAAGCTCCGCCGCTTGAGGACCCCACCATCGCCGGTGCAGCCGATTTAATCCCGTGACGCGGGAGCGATTCGGGCGTCCCAAGGTGAGACGCAACCAAAGGGCGATGCCGACGTGACCAGAACGCCGACCGAACCGGTCTTCACGCATCTGAATGCCTGCATTACCCAGGAGGAGGGTGCGTTCACCGTCAGCATCCGTATGTCCTGCAGCGCGCTTGAGGAGGACCGTGCCTGGGGTGAGGAAGTCGCGCCGTCGATCGAAATTGCCGGCGAGATGATTTCCGGTCTGGCCGAACGCTATGACATTCCGCAGGACTGCATCACGATCCATCTTGTGATGACCAACGTGCGCGATGGCACGCGCCACTGATGTAACGCTACACGAGCGGGGAACTCGGTGGCGGTACGCTGCTATGCGTCGCCGCTGTCCGGGGTAGAGGGCGCGGCGAGTTGCAGGCTGACCAGCCGCGCCAGCAGGGTTGCGGGGTAAAGCTGGCCGATGATGGTCTCGACATTGCTCAGGCTCCGCGCGATAGGGTGCACGGGCAGGATGTCGCCGTAGCCGATCGACGTCAGGGTGACGAAGCTGAAATAGATCGTCTCGCTGGCAAGCCCGCCGTCGTCTGCCAACGTAAGGCCAGTAAACGCTTTCGGGATCAGGACGCCGACAATGGCGAACATGCCGGCAAAGACCACCCCGATGAGCAGATAGAGCGCCACCGCACCGACGATGCGATGAACGGTGACGCGTCCCGGTGCAAAAACATCACGCGCCACGACGACGCCGAGCGTGGCCGCGACGATGATCCAGCCGCTGGCGAGAAATGCGACATCGATCGTCGATGGATCGAATGCGCGTTTCAGAACCGTCGTGCCATTGAGACAGAATGCGAACAGCATCAGCGCCAGGGCGGTGAGGCTTCCGGACATTGCGACCGTGCTGGCGATCAGTACGAGAGCCGCCGCGAACCCCATGGCCTCGAGTGCGATGACATTCGCCGCCTGCAATGGCGCGAACACGAAAAGCACGAGCGCGAGGATGACGGTCGTGGTTGTCAGCAGTCTTTCGCCGTAGCGCGTGCGCGAGCGGGCAAGCGCGTTTCTGAGCTGTGTGAGCATGTCGGGCCTGCCAGGTTATGCGCGGACGGGAGTGATGATGCGGAGAACGCCGGCTCGGCCGGCGACTGCGCCAGGCCAAGGATCTTTAGCAAACTCATTTCATGCACTCGCGCACGAATTCGATACGCTCCACCGGCCCGAGCTTCCGGACGTCCGCCTGCTGAAGGCATTGCTCGCGCTTGTCCAGGCGGCCTTCAATCTTCTGGATCAAGCCTTCTCCTGCGGCTGCTGAAACAAGTTCGATCTCGCCCGGCTTCCAAGTCTTGTCGAACCATGGCTCCAGCGGACCGTAGAGGCGGAGAATCATGAACCAGCCTTTTCCCGGCAGAGTCTGGATCCAGTTATTCTCCGCTCCGGCCGGCGGCTTGGGACCGAACCAGACATCGACCGATCCATCGGCGTTGATTTTGACGTCCTTGTTCTGGCTGCTAACGCTTGGAGCCGGCTGGTCGGTTTGTACCATCGACCTTGTTTGATTGTCGTAGACGATGACCGACCAGAAATCTTTCACCGGGACATTGGGTGGCAGCCGCAACCGATAGGTATTTGCGCCATCGAAGGGATTGCCCTTCGAGTCCTGGACCGACCATGGGTATTGCGACCCAAGGCCGACCATCTTCTCTTCCATCGCGGGCGTCACGCCAGTGGCGAAGTAATAATACTGGATCGCGCCATCCAGATTGCTGACTCCCGGCGATACCTCGAATTTGTAGCCACCAAAGAAGGGCAGCCGCCAAGCGCTGTCCGGAAAGAAATAAGCCTCCTTGGACCGAATCTTGAAGGCGACTGTTCGCGCCGTTACCGCGCCGATATTCGCCGCATCGGTCAGAATCTTTTTCATCCGCTCGTCGGGATTGAAGGGCTGACCCTTGACGATGCCGATCGATGCGAAAAAACCCAGGGTTGTCGGATCCGACCCTTGACTCGGCTCCTCCTGGATCACCTGATTCAATAGCGTCCAGAACGAGTAGTCGCCCGGAGCAACGAAGTTGGAAGGAAGTCCTGAGCCGTTGACGAACTTCATCGCCGGCGGATTGGCCGCGTCGGAGAGCCGATAGATCTTGAGATTCTTCTTCACCGACTCGACGCCAGGCTTGGTCGAACCGTCGACGACGAACGCACGGAAGACCAGCCAGTTGCCGTACGTGTTGGGGCGTACCACGTGATAGCCGGCCGGCACGTCGCCTTTGTATCCCGGTGGCAGCATCAGGTATTTGCCGCCTTGGCCCTTGTCGGCGCCCGTGATGCCGACGTCGGCCACCCAGCGATACCAGAAGTCGTTGACCAGACCGAGAACCCTGGGTGGGATTTCGACGACCAGCGGGGACTCTTTCGTATCGACCCACATGAAGTTGTAGATCGTGTTGTCGTTGGCGGTCAGCTCGACCGTTTTGGGGTCGACCAGATTTTCCCAGATGACGTTCGTCTGGTTGTCCGGCCCGAATTGGCGCAGCGAAGCACGCATGCCCGCCTGGTTCACGATCGGAATACCCAAGAGGTAAGCCTGCAGCGCACGCGAACGATCGAGGTTGTCGTAGATCTTCTCGGCGGTCTCCGCCGAGGGATAGCCGTAGCTCAGGTTCAATGTGCCGATCGAAGACTCGATCCTGTCGGGAACGGCAACCCCCGGCGCGATTGGCGTCGTCATCTTGTAGGTCTGCGCGAAGACTGTGGTGACGAAGGCGGCTGCGGCGAGCGCGCCGAGTGTGACTCGCTTCATGGCTTTCACGGTTCCCTAACTCAAAAAAAGGGGGCGCGATGCCCCCTCATGCTTTTTGCGCAGTGTCACTTCATGCACTCGCGGAAGAATTCGATCCGTTCGACTGGACCGAGCTTCTTGGCCTCGGCCTGTTTGCGGCAGTCTTCGCGCTTGTCGAGTCGCATTTCGATCTTGTGCAGCACGCCGAGATCTTCACCCGAGGGGCCGTCTGCGGCCGTGCTCATTGCAGCCTGAAACTTCTTGATGTCTGCAGGGCTGAGTTGCGGCCGATCGATCTTGACCGTCAGCTTGTTGAGCTTGCCGGTAAAGGTGAAAGGCGGCTTGTAGTCGGCATCGTTGACGCCGGTCAGCGTGTCGGAGCCGATGTCGAAGCTCTCGTCCCACTGCAGGATCATCGGCAGCGTCTTGGGCATGGGCTTTGTATCAACGACCTTGCCGTCGACTTTCAGAGTGCCGGTGCCAGGACGGCCGACGCCCGAGAAATCGTTGAAGGCAAGCGTGCCCGCTCCCAACCCGTCATACTTGAAGTCGAACTCGACCGTATGGCGTCCCGGTGTCAGTGCGTCCGGCCCCTCCCACTTGAGGCGCTCCAGATCGACCAGATTCCACAGGAACACCGGCTTGCCTTTCAGCAGATAGAAGCCGTAGCCCGCGAAGCGCCCGCCGGAGGTCAGAATCATGCCCTCGGCGCCGCCTTGCGGCACCTCGATGTCCGCCGTGATCGTGTACGAGGCGTTGAGGATGAACGGCGAGTCGCCTTGCGGCAAACCGATCATCGGCCGCGTATAGACGAACTCGGTACGGCCGGCGGTGATGTTCGGACGCGGTGCGACGATGCGCGCCGCGACCGAGGCATCGAGCGGCAACACCTGATATTTCTTCGCCTCAGCCAGGAATTGCTTGCGCATCTCCGCAACCTTTGCGGGGTTCGCGGCCGCGATGTCGTTGGACTGGGTGAAGTCCTTGCTCAGGTCATAGAGCTGGAAGTCCTGTTTGTTGAGCGGATCGGGATTGGCGGGGCCGAACGCCTGCCAGGGCGCCCGGTTGACTTTGGTGCTCAGCATCCAGCCGTCCTTGTACAAAGCCCACTGACCCATCATCTCGAAATACTGGGTGGTGTGGCGGGACGGCGCCTTCGCGTTTTTCGCATCGAAGGTATAGAGGAAGCTCGTGCCCTCGATCGGCTTTTGCTTGATGCCGTCCACCATATCGGGGGCACGGATGCCGGTAGCCTCGAGGATGGTCGGCAGCACGTCGATCACGTGAACGAACTGCTCGCGCAGGCCGCCCTTGTCCTTGATGCGGGCCGGCCACGACACCACCATGTTCTGGTTGATGCCGCCGAGGCGTGACGCGTTCTGCTTGAACCAGTCGAACGGCGTATCGAACGCCCAGGACCAGCCGGCCGACATGTGATTGTAGGTCTGCTCGGTGCCCCAGACATCGTACCACTTCATCTGCACATCGACCGGCACCTGGACGCCATTGAAGAACGCGACCTCGTTCGGTGTCCCGTTCGGGCCGCCCTCGGCGCTGGTGCCGTTGTCGCCGTTGATGAAGATGATCAGCGTGTTGTCGAGCTTGCCGAGGTCCTCGAATTGCTGGATCACGCGGCCGATCTCGTGGTCGCTGTAAGCGGCGTAGGCGGCGAACACCTCGACTTGCCGGATGAACAACTTCTTTTCGGTGTCGGTCAGTTGATCCCACGGCTTCAGGATCTCTTTAGGCCAGGGCGTGAGTTTAGAGTCCTTCGGAATCACGCCGATGCGCTTCTGGTTTTCGAAGATGCGCTCGCGCAGTTTCTCGTAGCCGTCGTCGAACAGCTTCATGGCGCTGATCTTGTCGACCCATTCCTTGGTCGGGTGATGCGGTGCGTGCGTGGCGCCCGGCGCGTATTTGATGAAGATCGGCTTGTCAGGCTGGGTCTGGTGGATCCGGGTCATGTAGTCGATGGCGTCGTCGGCCATGCCGGTGATCAGATTCCAGGTGCCTTCCTTGCCCTGAAATGGAAAGATCTGCGTGGTGTTGCGGAACAGGTTCGGCTGCCATTGATTCGCGTCGCCGCCGATGAAGCCGTAGAAATATTCAAATCCCATCCCGGTCGGCCATTGATCGAATGGCCCGACCTGGCTCGCGGCGAATGCCGGCGTGTTGTGGTTCTTGCCGAACCACGAGGTGGCATAGCCGTTTTCGAGCAGGATGCGGCCGACGGTGGCCTTGTCCTTGTCGATGATCGAGTTGTAGCCGGGGAAGCCGGTGGACTGCTCGGAGATCACGCCGAAGCCGGCCGAGTGATGATTGCGACCGGTGATCAGCGCCGCGCGCGTCGGTGAGCAGAGCGCGGTCGAGAACATCCGATTGTAACGCAGGCCCTGGCTCGCAATGCGATCCATGGTCGGAGTCGGAATGACGCCGCCAAAGGTGCTCGGCGCACCGAATCCGGAATCGTCGGTGATGATCAGCAGAACGTTCGGTGCGCCCTTGGGAGGCACAATCCGCGGCGCCCACCACGGCTTCGACTGCAAGGCCTCTTCCCTGATGACGCCGCCGAATTTTGGATCCGGCGGCGGAAGTTGTTTTCCGTCGATCGTCGTTGTCGCACTTGGAGATCCCGGCGTGCCGGTCGCTCCCTGGGAGAGCGCCTGACTGGTCGCCAACAGAACCAGCCCCAGAGCGGTCAGTGTCGTGTTGCGTGTCGCCATGACGATATCTCCCGGCGCGAGCGAAGAGGATCAGTAGCAGGGTGGATAGGGATAATAGCCGCAGGCCGGACGCGGCGGATAATAGGCTGCCGGCGGCGGCGCGTAGTATGGCGCACCGTAAGCCGCCGCCGCACCGACTGCTGCAGCGGTCCCAACCGCCGCCGCGGCGCCCGCATAATACGCACCGCGCCACGCGGTGCGCCGTGCAGCACCAGCGAACGACAACGGCGTGAACGGACGGCCGATGATGTCGATGAAGACGGCGGCAGAGCCGTCGGCGCCGTTCAGGTCGCCTTCCAGCACATCGATATCGAAGGTCAGTTTGTCGCCCTCTAGCTTCGGTGATTTCAGCACCACGACCGCATCCTTCACGCCGGAGCCGTCCTTGGTGAAACCAGACACGGTCGCGTTCGGCGGATCTTTCGCAAAGTTATCCGTACCCTTATTCCAGTCATCGACGATCCGGCTGGTGAGATCGTGGCCGGCGGAGCGCACCGGCCGATCCGCGAATACGATCGCGTTCGGGGAAACGCCGGTCAGCACCAGTTTACCGCCTTCGAGGCTGGCACCGCGCGAATTCAGAACGAACAGCGACGGCACCACCTGCGGCTTGCCGTGTCCGATGGTTTTTTGCAGCGGCACGTGCGGTGCAGGCGCCGGGCTTTGAGAATAGGCGGCTCCCGACGTCATCAGCACGAACGATGTCAAGACACCGCTCAGAACGAGCGTTCTCATAGGCATTTCCTCTTTCAGATATTAAAATTGTCGCTGATATGAGCCAAACTTGCTTCTTCCGCGCGTCTGATCATAAGCCCCTTGTCACGCTATCAATTCGGCCGCGCTCAATCTTGCCATTTGAAGCCAGCAAAAGATGACAGTTCGAATATGTGAGCGGGATCAATCGAGACCGATTGACACGACCGCGATCGACCGTAACTTGCCGCTCACTTCGGCCGCACGTCCGGCCGTATCTCACTGAGGAGTCGAATCGATGTTTTTCAGTCGTCGCGCATTGCCGGCTGCGGTAGCATTTGTTGCATGCACCGTTACGGGCGCCGTCAATGCGCAAGCTCCCGTTCCGCCGCCGCCGCCGGGCGTGACCGGCGTGAACACAGGATTGTTGAGTTGCAATCTGTCGCCGACGATCGGCCTCGTGGTCGGTTCGCTTCAGACGATGAACTGTACATACAAGCCGGTCGGGCCGTATCCGCCTGAAATCTACACGGGCACGTTCGGCACGCTCGGCGTCGACATCGGCGTGACGCTGGCGCAAGGGTTAGCCTGGCAGGTCTACGCTCCCACAGCCGGTCCGTTGAACGGTGCGCTGGCCGGCACCTATGTCGGGCCGAGCGGCGAAATCGGCGTCGGCGTGGGCGTCGGTGCGAATATCATGTTCGGCGGCAACGGGCGCTCCTACGCGCTGCAGCCGGTCTCGCTGTCAGGCGAGGTCGCGCTCAATGTGTCGGTCGGTCTCTCCACCATCGAATTGAGGTGGGTGCCTTAACTTCCACGGCATTAGCGGATGTCCGGTGCGCCAAGGCATCCGGACGCCGCCTCGCCCTCGCAATCAGAACCGCGCGCTGATGCCTGCGATCGGTCCATGCTGCAGCATGTCGAACTGATAGAGCGTGTCGCCCGAGCCCTTGCTGTAATCGGCATAGAGGGCCCGGTATCCGAGCATGCCCGACCATTCCGCGCCATACGCTTTCGCGATCGCGAAGCGATACGCGCCGATCGCCTGCCACGAGAACTCGCTGCCGACACCGAAGCCGCCGACGTCGCCGCTCACGGTCAGCTCATGCCCCGGCGTGAATTGATGACGCAGCCGGAGGCCGACCAGGGGATCGACCCAGGTCACGTCGCCGGACCTGACGTAGGCGCGGGTGCCGTCGAAGGTGAAGGTGCGGCGCGGCAGCAGCAACGCGAGATTGGCATTCACGTCGAGGCTTGCCTCGGCCTGCTGCCACCACAACCGGCCGCCGGCATAGATGTCGACTGCGGTCGCGGAGCCAGTCGGCGTTCCCCACCGCGCCAGCTCGTACGCGCCGGCGAGTTCGGTGATGACCATCTTGATGGTGGTCTCGAAATTGGCGCCGACCCCGAGCGTCAGACGCGGGTCAAGCGAGACCGACCGTGAACCGCTCTTTGAGGCGCCGAGCAGCAGATAGGTGAAGTCGCCGATCACCGCGAAGCGGTCGTTGCGGGCCTCGAATGCGGTCATCAGGCCAAACAGCTGTTTCGGGATCTTGCGGTGAATGAGGTCGCCGAAAAAGGTCGCGTCGATGTCGGTCACGTGGCCCTTGATGGTCGAGCTGCCGTTCAGCGACGGCATCCAGGCATAGGGCGTCAGGTCGAAGCGCCAGGGGTTATAGACCGGCACAGGAGCGGGGGGAGGTGCCTTGACGAGCATGTCGGCGGCATGAACTGCAGTGCCGGCGCAAACGACGCATCCAATGAGCGATGCGGCAATCGCGGCGCGCAGCCGAAAGCGCCGACCCAAGAAATCGTTCTGACCCATAAACGCCCCCAATAGCCGCCGCCGCCGGATGCCTCTTTGGGCCCTCGGTCAACCTTGCGCTGTTGTGAAGATTACCATGATCGCCGGGGCACATGTCTTGCCATTTCCGGTCATCACATTTTCCGGCCCGTCACAAACACCGCTCGCTTTGAGGCTCTGCCGGTGATTTAGTTCCCTGCATATTCGTCAGTTTGTTGGCGCTGCAGCATGTCTGCGTTTTCCTACCACTTCTCTCACCGGTCTCTGACGCTGATCCATGTCCCGCGATTCCTGAGCGAATGCGGGATCCGGGCGGCGCCTGTCCTGCGGGATGCGGGCATCGCGCCGTCGCAGCTCGGTGATCCGGAAGCGTGGTTCGATCGCGATGTCTGTTTCAGGTTGGAAGACAGCGTCGCGCGTGCGACCGGCAGCCGGTTTTACGGACCGCAGATCGCAAACCACTATGAATTGCCGCAACTCGGATGGTGGGGCAAATCGATCGCGCAATCGCCGAACCTGCTGGCTGGACTTCAATTCGCGTCGCAGACCATCGATACCCTACAGAAGGGCACGCAATTCCGGTTGGTGAAGTACCCGAAGTGCCTTCACTTCAACTTCAATTATCTCGGCCGCGGATCGCTCGATCCCATCCAGCACATCTTCGGGACGCTGGTGGTGATCCGGAAGATCGGACTGATGACGGGAGAGCCCGGCGCGGTTTCGGTCAAGGTCGCGCGTCCGTATTCACCGGTGTTCGACGGACTGTACGATTTTCTCGGCGCGTCCATAACGTATGACTGCGACTTCGATGGCGTTGTGTTCGACAGCGACATCCTTGACGCACGGCTCGATCGCCATCCGCCCGAGCCGACGCCGTTTCTCGACACCACGCATGATGCGATCGCCCTCATCGCCAGCATGCTGCCATACGAGCATCCGACCCGCGAGCGCGTGGCAAGGCGGCTGAACATCAGCGCGCGCACCTTGCAGCGGCGGCTCAATGACTGGGGAGTTACCTTCGAGGAACTGGTGGACGAATACAGGCGAGATCGTGCGTTGCGGTTGCTGATGCGGGACGATCACAGCGTTCTGGAGATCGCCTATTCGCTTGGATATTCCGACCCGGCGCATTTCACGCGAGCGTTCAAGCGCTGGCAGGGAGTCAGTCCCCGCATTTATCGTAATGCGGTCGTGGCCGGTCTGGTGGAGAACCCACTGACGCAGGACACCGTCGAGCATTGAGCCCGCCGCTCTCCGCGGACGACGCTGCCGCCTGCCAAGAAAAAACCCCGCCGTTTCCGGCGGGGTTTGAGTTTCGTGACCTTGCAGAGGAGAGTTCAACGCACGTCGTACATCCCCAGGGACAATCGTCAGGCCGGGATACGGGCCTCTTCGTCGGACGGCTCGCGCAGCACATAGCCGCGACCCCAGACCGTCTCGATGTAGTTCTTGCCGCTCGACGCATTCGCAAGCTTCTTGCGCAGCTTGCAGATGAAGACGTCGATGATCTTGAGTTCGGGCTCGTCCATGCCGCCGTAGAGATGATTGAGGAACATCTCCTTGGTCAGGGTGGTGCCCTTGCGGAGCGAGAGCAGCTCCAGCATCTGATATTCCTTGCCGGTCAGGTGGACGCGCTGGCCATGCACCTCGACGGTCTTCTGGTCGAGATTGACCACCAGGTCGCCGGTATTGATGACCGACTGGGCGTGACCCTTGGACCGGCGCACGATCGCGTGGATGCGGGCGACCAGTTCGTCCTTGTGGAAGGGCTTGGTCATGTAGTCGTCGGCGCCAAAGCCGAGACCGCGGACCTTGTCCTCGATGCCGGCCAGGCCGGAGAGGATCAGAATCGGCGTCTTCACCTTCGAAACCCGAAGGGAGCGCAGGACCTCGAAGCCCGACATGTCGGGCAGGTTCAGGTCCAGTAGGATGATGTCGTAGTCGTAGAGTTTGCCGAGGTCGACGCCTTCCTCACCAAGGTCGGTGGTGTAGACGTTGAAGCTCTCGGATTTGAGCATCAACTCGATCGATTGCGCCGTGGCGCTATCGTCCTCGATCAGCAAAACGCGCATGCCAGTCCCCTCTCTCGCCGCTGCGGGGCCCCAAAGGTCGGCACGCCGGGCCGGCGGCCTTTCAAACGCCTTGCAACAATACGATTCGGGAACAGTAGCTTCACATGGTTAACAAAAGCTGATTCCGGTTCGCAAGGCCGATCTAGGCATGAGCTGTCGAATCGGCCTAAATTCTTACCGAGATACAGTTTTTGGCTCCACGCGAGTTTAAAGTTCCACCTCAAGAGCCGGCGCTAACCGACTCCCGGGACCAGCCCTCGACATGATGTCTCCGGCCGGTCCGTCGCACCGTCACAGGAACGGTGTCGCAATGATTAACGACGCGGGTAAACACAAAGTTAAGACGGCCGCTTTGGCGGTAACTTTAAGCGCGAGTGAAGACCATTCGCCTGCTTCGCTGTGCTTTGCGGGTCACCGATGAAAGCGCTCGCCGAACAGATCGCGGAACTGGACGGCGTCGAGATTTACGGCCGGGTGGTCGGCGTGCGGGGGCTGATGGTCGAAGTCGCGGGCCCGATCCATGCCATGTCGGTTGGCTGCAAGGTGTCGATCGAGACCGCGCCCGGCTGTTCGATCGCCGGCGAGGTGGTTGGCTTCTCCGGCAATAATGCGCTGCTGATGCCGTTCGGCGCGCTCGACGGCGTGCGACGCGGCTGCCGGGCCATCGTCTCGTCGGCCCCGGCCGCGGTGCGGCCCTCGGATGGCTGGCTCGGCCGCGTGGTCAATGCCATGGGCGAACCCATCGACGGCAAGGGGCCGCTGCCGTCCGGTGCGTCGCCCTATCCGTTCCGCGCCGCACCGCCGCCCGCCCATGCCAGGCAACGCGTCGGGGCGCCGCTCGATCTCGGTGTGCGCGCACTCAATACCTTCCTCACTTGCTGTCGCGGACAGCGCATGGGCATTTTCGCCGGCTCCGGCGTCGGCAAGTCGGTCCTGCTGTCGATGCTGGCCAAGAATGTCGAGGCCGACGTGTCGGTCATTGGCCTGGTCGGTGAGCGCGGCCGCGAGGTGCAGGAATTCCTGCAGGAGGATCTGGGCGAGGAGGGGCTGGCCCGGTCCGTGGTTGTGGTCGCGACCTCCGACGAGCCCGCCTTGATGCGGCGCCAGGCCGCCTATCTGACGCTGTCGATTGGCGAATATTTCCGCGACGAGGGCCGCGACGTCCTGGTGCTGATGGATTCGGTGACACGCTTTGCGATGGCGCAGCGCGAGATCGGCCTGTCGGCCGGTGAACCACCGACCGCCAAGGGCTATACCCCGACCGTGTTCTCCGAATTGCCGCGTCTCCTGGAGCGCGCCGGACCGGGCACAGAGGCGGGCACCATGACCGGGCTGTTCACGGTTCTGGTCGACGGCGACGACCATAACGAGCCGATCGCCGATGCGGTCCGCGGCATTCTCGACGGCCATATCGTCATGCAGCGCGCCATCGCCGAGCGCGGCCGCTACCCGGCCATCAACATCCTGAAATCGGTGTCCCGGACCATGCCGCGCGCGGCCGACCCGGCCTTCCTGCCGGTGATCACCCGCGCCAAGCAGGTGATGGCCACCTATGCCGACATGGAAGAACTGATCCGGCTCGGCGCCTACCGGCCCGGTTCGAGCGCGGAGGTGGACGAGGCGATCCGCCTGCACCAGCCGCTTGAGGCGTTTCTGGGGCAGGCCAAGGACGAGGCCACTAGCCTGAATGAAGGATATCAGCGGCTTGCCGGCATTCTCGGGAATCTGGAAACCGAAAAATAACGATAGCGCGGCACAATACCGCCATATCCCGTCCGTGCGTGTTCGCGCGGCGATTGGAATTGGGGCTTCGGGGAGTATGTGTCGATGAAGTCGCGTGACACGCTGATCAGGCTGCGGAAGTTTCAGGTGGACGAAAAGCGCCGCCGGACCATGCAGATCGAAACCATGATTGCCGAGTTCGAACGCATGAGCGTCGATCTCGAGCGCGAGGTGAAGACCGAGCAGGACCGTGCCGGTATTCAGGACCCGTCGCACTTTGCCTATCCGACCTATGCGAAGGCTGCGAACCAGCGCAAAGAAAATCTGAAGCGCTCGATCGACGATCTGCGGGTTCAGCTCGACGAAGCCAAGGCCGCGCTCGGCGAGGCTTTCGAGGAATTGAAGAAGGTCGAGTTGCTCGATGAGCGCGACCAGGCCCGCGAGCGCGCCGACAACAATGCGCGCGAGCAGATGGAGCTCGATTCCATCGGCGTCATGCGGATCAAGAACGCCGTTCGCGCCTGAACGAGCCTGCACTTCCGGGGGTTGGGTCGGCCGGGCCTTTAGGTCCGGCCGCTGTCGTTTCGATGCGGATCAGGCTCAGTCGAGCGGCTTGGCTGGAAACTGCTCGCGGCCCTCACGCGGATAATAGCATTGCATCGGCATCTGGCCCGTTGCCGGATTGCAGGTCCGCGCCCTCAATTGAGGGGCGTAGCCGAGCTGGCTGTCGCGCTCATAATAGACGTTCGGGTTTGCCGGCGGGGCCGGCGGCCTCGTCGCCGCCTGGACCGGCGGGCGCGGTGCTGCGCGTTCGCGAGTCTCCTCCCTGGTGGGGGAACGGCGTGCCTGCTGCGGCCTGGCCTGCGGTGAGGATTTCGGTTCGGCGCGTTGCGGCGTCGCGGCTTCTTGCGGCGCGCGGGCGGTGGCCGTGCCGGTGGCCGGACGGGGCGCCGGGATCGGAATCGAACCAGCGGCCGTGTTTCTCGCCGGAGCCTTTTCAGGCTGACGCTCGGGTTGTTGTGCGACGCCGACAGTGCCGGGCTCCGCGGCCGCTCCCTGGGTGTGAGGCGGCGTGTCGGCATGCCTGGTTCCGGCGGTCGCCGGTTCCGGAGCCTCGGCTGTTTCCGCGCGCACCGGCGCCTCGCTAACCGCTGGTTCGGGCGCCGACGGCTCGGCCACCTGCACCCCGGCGTCGCGATACCAGCGATAGGCTCCGTCGGCCGCCAGCACCCCGGCCGCAACGACAGCCGCGATCAGCGCGTAGGCAACTACGCGCGGGCAATTCTGAAATGTCAGTCCTGCAAGCAATCTCATGGCGATACTCGGACGCTGGACCTGTCGAAAGCCGTTCCGGGCGGCGTTACGCGGCCAATGCCGCACAGATTCAACCGCGCAGATATGGATTCAAATGACATCGGCCAGTGCGTTGTCGAGCGGATTTTGAGTTTTTGCTGAACAGGGCTGGTTAATGGCGGCGCCCGTTCGCCTTTGTGGCGCTGCGTCGAACAGCCTGTGGCAAAAGTGTAGCGAGCCCCAAGCCCCGGCTATTCGATCTTCATGCCCAGCGCGTTGACGCGCTTGCCCCATTCGCCGACGTCATCGTTGAAGCGCTTGGCGGCGGCGGCCTGATTGCCGGTGACGGGGTCAAAGCCGAGTGCGGCAAGGCGCTGCTGGAAGCCGGGCTGTTTGACGATGGCGTCGATCGCGCCGTTGAGCTTCGCGACGATATCGGCCGGCGTCTTTGCCGGCACGAACAGGCCGACCCATGACGCGGCCGTAAATCCGGCGAAGCCCGCTTCGGCGAAGGTCGGGACGTCGGTCATGCTGCCGACGCGCTGCTCGCTCATCACGCCGAGACCTTTCAGATTTCCCGAGCGCACCTGAGCGACGAGGCCGCCGCCGAGCGTGATGGAGAGCAGGTCGATGTGGTTGCCGACCGCCGCATTGATCGCGGGTGCACCGCCCTGGAACGGCACGTGGGTCGCGGGAAGCTTGGCGATTTCCTTGAAGAAATATTCGGCTGCGATATGCGAGCCGGAGCCGACGCCGGCCGACCCGAAAGTGATGGTCTTGCCTTTGGCTTCGGCGAGAAAGTCCGCGAGCGACGTCGCGGTGCTAGCCTTGCCGACGGCAAAGGCTTCCGGTGATGAAGCGACGATCGCCACCGTCTCGAGGTCACTTGCGGCGAAGCCCTTGTTCCGATGCAGCGTCTCGTTGATGGCGAGCGCGGTGGTGGTTACGAGGATGGTGTAGCCATCCGGCGCCGCGTTCGCGACCTGCCGCGCCGCCAGATTGCCGCCGGCGCCGCCGCGATTCTCCACCACGACGGTTTGCTTGAGATTTTCACCAAGCGACTGCGCGATCAGGCGGCCGATCCCGTCCGCCACGCCGCCGGCTGCGAATGCGACGAGGAAGGTGATCGGCTTTGAAGGATAATCCTGCGCGGGTGCTTGGCGGGGCCACAGCAGCAGCAACGCGCCGATGCAGACGGCCCAGTATTTGAGCATTCGCGGCATAACATCCTCCCGGATTGCCCTTGTTTATGGCGGGCTTGTCCGTCGATTAGAGCGGCGGTGCCGGGCAAAGACAAGCATTCGGTCTCAGGATGGAATAACAAACCGCGATCCGTGTTCGCTGTCTTTGACAATCTCAAACATGCCTGGAGCATATCGATGTCGCCGCGCCTTGGTTGTTTTGTCGCCGTGGCCCTCGCCATATTCGCCACGCCTGCCGCTGCGGCGGAGGTGAAGGTGCTGACCGCAGGCGCCATGAAGCAGGTGGTGCTGGCGCTGCAGCCCGAATTCGAGAAGCAGGGGCATACGCTGGTGGTCGACAACGATACCGCGGGCGCGCTGCGCAAGCGCATCGAGGGCGGCGAAACCTTCGACCTCGCGGTGATCACGCCGGGCGTCATCGATGCGCTCGGTACCGCCGGCAAGGTCGCGCCGGCGACGAAAACGAATCTCGCCCGGGTCGCGATCGGCGTCATGGTGCCGAAGGGCGCGCCGCTGCCGGACATTTCGTCGGTGGATGCGTTTCGCAATGCGCTGATGCAGGCGAAGACGGTGGCCTATATCGATCCCGCGTCCGGTGGCTCGAGCGGGATCTATCTCGACAAGCTGTTCGAGAAGTGGGGCATCGCCGACCAGATCCGCGCCAAGGCGAAGCTCAAGCGCGGTGGCTATGTCGCCGATCTGCTCGTCTCGGGTGATGCCGAACTCGGCATTCACCAGATCAGCGAGATCGTGCCGGTGAAGGAGGTGGTGCTGGTCGGCCCGCTACCGGCAGAGATCCAGAACTACACCACCTATGCCGGCGCGGTGTCGGCGACGGCGCGTGACGCTGCGGCCGCCAAGGCCTTCCTTGATCTGCTCGCCGGGCCTTCGGGCGCGGCCGTGCTGAAAGACAAGGGCATGGAGCGGCCGGCGCCGTAATCAATGTCCCGCTCGCCGCCTTGCGCGGAGGCGAGCGGGACACGTCATCACGGTCCGGTCAGTTGACCGCTTCCACCGAAAGCACCGTCAGCGAGCGGCGGCCGCCGCTCACGGTGTCCCATTCGATCGATTGGCCGACGGACAGGCCGATCAGCGCCGCGCCGATCGGCGTCAGCACGGAGATGGTGCCCTGCGAGACATCGGCCTCGCCGGGATAGACCAGCCTCAGCGTGCGAACGGCGTCGGTGACGTCGTCGCGGAACGTCACCCGCGATCCCATCGTCACCAGGCCGGGGAGGCGTTCGGATTCCTCGATCACCCGGGCGCGGTCGACTTCGCGCGCCAGGAATTCGGCGGTCTGGGCGAACGCTCCGGCGGACGAATCGGCGATTCGGGACAGCCTTTCGGCGTCCGCGCGAATCATGGCGATCGGCGGCAATTCGGGGTGCGGATAGCTCATCGTGGTTCTCCTTCGCTTGCAGCGGTGAGCAGGCCCGATACGGCGCGAGCGACCGGTTCTCAGGCCAGAATTTCGATTTTTGGGGTCGGGAAGCCGTCGGCCCGGAGGCAGGAACGGCAGAACGTCAGCCCGGAGGGCTGACAAGCGCAGCCGTCCGGGTCAGGAGCCTGCGTGCAGGCGTCCGGCGCGGAGCATGAAACGGGTCTGGTGCGCGATCATCACGGAAATCAGGTAGGAATTTGAAACCCGAAGTCAACGGCCACCGTGTCTCATGCCGCGGCTCACCGGCCGTGCTATGCATATCGAAACTGTCCGGACTGCCTCATGTCGACGACCGCCGACCTCACCGCATATCTGGCCGCCACGGCCCAAGGGGACCGGGCTGCTTTCGAGCAGCTTTACGCCGCCACGCGTGCGAAACTCTACGGTGTGGTCCTCCGTATCTTGAGGCGTCACGATCTCGCCGACGAGGTGATTCAGGAGACCTACCTCAAGATCTGGGGTAGCGCCGGGTCGTTCGACCCGTCGAAGGCGTCTCCCATCACCTGGATGGTCACGATCGCACGCAACCGGGCGATCGACCTCCTTCGCAAGCGCAGCGAGGCTTCGATCGAAGAGGAGCCGGAGGCCATGGACGTCGCCGCCGATCTGCCCAATCCGCTCGCCGCGCGTGAATTGAGCGAGGATCTGAAACGGCTGATGGCCTGCGTCGGCGCGCTCGATGGCGATCGCCAGCAGATGGTGCTGCTGGCCTATTACAACGGACTGAGCCGCGAGCAACTGGCAGCGAAGTTCGCAAAGCCTGTCAACACGATCAAGACCTGGCTGCGACGGAGCCTGATCGAGATCCGAGAATGTCTCGGATCATGAAAGGGCCGCGACGATGATGGACGAGGACCGCGAAATCTTGGCTGCCGAATATGCGCTCGGAACGCTCGATGCGTCCGAACGGGCGCAGGCCGAGCAATTGATTTTGTCCGATACCGGGTTCGCCGCGCAGGTGGAATACTGGGAGCGGCGATTGTCGGTGCTTGCCGAGGCGGTCGAAGGCGTCGAGCCGCCGGCGTCGGTCTGGAATAACATTATCGCCGGCTTGCGCGGCGCCGCGGTGCTGGCCGGCACACCGTCCGGCAGTGCCGAGATTGTTTATCTGACGCGGAAAATGAACCGCTGGCGCACGGCCACCTATGTCGCAGGCGCGCTCGCTGCTTCGCTGCTTTTGTTTATCGGCATCCGCGATGGCACCCCGCCGGCCCCGGATCTAGGACGCTACGTTGCCGTGTTGCAAGCCGACAAGGTGTCGCCCGGCTTCCTGCTCACCGTCGATCTCAAGACCAAGGATTTCACGGTGCGCCGCGTCGGCGCCGCGGTGCCGCCCGACCGGTCCTACGAACTCTGGCTGGTGCACGACAAGTTTCCGCAGCCGCGCTCGCTCGGCCTGATCGGCGATCATGAATTCACCCGCTCGCAGCTGGCTGCATTCGACCCGCAGATCATCAACGAGGCGACGTATGCGGTGACGGTCGAACCGCCGGGCGGTTCGCCGACCGGTGTTGCGACCGGGCCGATCGTTTATGCGGGCAAGCTGATCGAGGCGGTGCCGTAAGCCGGACTCAGGTCTTCGCTTTGCGGACCCATAAAAAAGTTGCGCCCCCTTGGGGGGAGGGGGCGCAACACACAACGTTGATCCCTGGGGGGAGGGAGATTCAACGTCAGAAAAACTAGCGGATGGTTCCGGCTTCGCCGGCGGCGATGGTCGGCGTCGCACGGCCCGCGCGGATCACCGGACCGGATGCGTCGAAGCGCTGAGCGAACGTGCTGGTACCGTCCGAGAAATTCGGCTTCGCCAGGATACCAACGCCCACCACCATGATGGCGGCAAAGAGCGAAACGATCACCACCTTCAGATGGGTCGCGCTGTCGGCACTGCGCAGCGAGGAATTGTTCATGACACGTCCCTGCCTGTTAACCTGCGGTCCCAGTTTGTCGGGTTCCGGCGGCGCCCGGTTCAACCTTGCGGCTGTCCGAACCTCACGAACCAAACGTAGGAACCCTTTTGGGGTTCCGCAGGGGGCTTCACATCTCGTTGACCGGAAGTGAAAGTACGTGACTGTTGCGTGTGGGTCTTGGTTACTTCGTGCCGGTGGTTAATCGGCCTTGCGCACAAATTTCGTGCGAAACAGCGTTTTAAACGCTTCCAACCGTCTTCAGACGCACCCGCGGATGGATTTCCGACTGCGACAGAACCGGGGTCTGGGCGCGGAAACGGTCGACAATGCCGCGCACGAACGGTCGAATTGACGAGGACGTGACCAGAACCGGGGCTTCCCCTTCGCGCGCCGCCTCCTCGAAGCGTTCACGAACGAGTGTAATAAACTCCGACAGCTTTGAAGGCTGCATGGCGAGAGTCCGCTCGTCGCCTTGGCCGATAACGGAATCGGCGAAAGCCTGTTCCCATTTGGCCGACAGCGCGATCAGCGGCAGGTAGCCGGACGGCGATGTGTGCTGTGCACAAATCTGCCGGGCCAGCCGGGTGCGTACATGCTCGGCGATCTGCGTCGGATTGCGGGTGAAGGCCACGGCCTCGGCGATGCCTTCCAGAATGGTCGAGAGGTCGCGGATCGAAATCCGCTCGGCCAGCAGCATCTGCAGCACGCGCTGGATGCCGGACATCGAGATTTGCGCCGGCACGATGTCCTTGAGCAGTTCGGCCTGCTCCTTCGGCAACTCCTTCAGGAGTTTAGAGACCTCGCCGTACGACAGCAGATCGGCGACATTGGCTTTCAGCAATTCGGTGAGGTGGGTCGACAGCACGGTCGCGCCGTCGACCACGGTGTAACCTTGCATCGCGGCCTCTTCCTTGTAGGCCCCGTCGACCCAGGTTGCGGGCAGGCCGAAGGTCGGCTCGATGGTGTGAATGCCGGGCAGGTTCACCTGGCCGCCGCCGGGATCCATGACCATGAATTGTCCCGGCCACAGCTTGCCGGAGCCGGCCTCCACCTCCTTGATCTTGATGACGTAGGTGTTGGCGTCGCTTTGCACGTTGTCGAGAATGCGGACGGCCGGCATCACGAAGCCCATTTCGATCGCGAGCGCGCGGCGCAGCGCCTTGATCTGTTCGGTCAGCCGGTCGCCGCCGTCCTGCGCGTTGACCAGCGGCAGCAGCGCATAGCCGAGCTCGATCTTGAGGTCGTCGATCTTGAGCGAGTTGGAAATCGGCTCCTCTGCCGGAGCGGCTGCAGCCGCGACCTGCTCGTGTTTCTCGGCCTTTGCCGCCAGCGCCTTGTGGTGCTTGTTGAGATGCCACGCGAGTGCGCTCGCTCCGCCGCCGAGCACCAGAAAGGGCAGCATCGGGATGCCAGGGAGCAGCGCCATGATCAGCATGACGCCGCCCGACATGCCGAGCGCCTTCGGGTAGCCGGAGAGCTGCTTCACCAGCGCCTTGTCGGCGGCGCCGGAGACGCCGGACTTCGACACCAGGAGGCCCGCCGCGGTCGAGACGATCAGCGCCGGAATTTGCGTGACCAGGCCGTCGCCGACGGTGAGCAGGGTGTAGGCCTTGGCGGCATCCAGAAAGCCCATATTCTGCTGGGCGACGCCGATGATGATGCCGCCGATCACGTTGATGAAAACGATCAGCAGGCCGGCGATCGCGTCGCCGCGCACGAATTTCGAGGCGCCGTCCATGGCGCCGAAGAAGCTGCTCTCGTCTTCCAGTTCCTTGCGACGGTGACGCGCCTGCTTCTCGTCGATCAGCCCGGCGGAGAGGTCGGCGTCGATCGCCATCTGCTTGCCGGGCATGGCGTCGAGGTGAAAGCGCGCGGCCACTTCCGCGATGCGGCCCGAGCCTTTGGTGATGACCACGAAATTGACGATCACCAGGATGGCGAAAACGATGATGCCGATCACGAAATTACCGGCCATCACGAAATTGCCGAATGCCTCGATCACGTGGCCGGCCGCGGCGGGGCCGTCATGGCCATTGGCCAGGATCAGCCGGGTTGAGGCGAGGTTGAGTGCGAGCCGGAGCATGGTCGCGATCAGCAGCACGGTCGGGAAGGAAGAGAATTCCAGAGGGCTGTGGATGAACAGCGCCGTCATCAGGACCAGCACCGAAACCGTGATCGACACCGCCAGGAACAGGTCGAGGACGATAGGCGGCAGCGGCAGGATCAGGACGACCAGGATCGTCAGCACGCCGGCGGCGAGCAACAGATCGCCGCGCTTGGCGAAGGCCGCAATGTCCCCGAGGGCGGGCAACACAAATCGCCCGCGCGATGGTGTGGCTGTAATGTCGGACATTTAGGTGGATGGAACTCCCGGACGTCTAGGTAATATTTGCCCGGTTTATGGTTAGGGAACCGTTAACGCGGGTGCCGTGGCACCGGGGAACGATTAAGGTCCGCGTCAAATCGGGGGCAAAAATGAGTGAGAATGAGAATCAGACATTCGACGTGGCCACAGCGCAACAGTTGCTGGCCGACGTGTTCGCACCCTGGGTTCAGGATCTGCAGCTGAGCGTCGAGGCGATTCACCCGCCGGGAGCCGAGGGCGGGGCAGGTGCCACCCTGCGGATGAAATTTTCCGACCGCATCTGCCGCGACGGCGGCATCATCTGCGGGCAGGCGCTGATGTCGCTCGCCGACACGGCCATGGTGTTCGCGGTCGCCTCTGCCTCGGGCCGCTACCGGCAGATGACAACCGTGGACCAGACCTCGCATTTCATGAAGCCGGCCTCGAACGGTGACGTGCTTGCCGACGCCCGCATCGTGCGCATGGGTCGAACCATGGCATTCGGACAGGTGATGCTGACGCCGGCCTTCGACACCAAGCCGGTGGCGATGGTGTCGACCGCTTACGCGCTGTTGTGACCGGGCGGGCGGCCCGACGGTTCGTCCGCGCGCTAACGCTTGACCTCGGCGCGGAACGTCACCGGCCAGTCATCCATCGGGATGCGCTTGCATTCCCCCATCGAGCGTTCGAGCGCCAGCTGGAATGACTTGCCGGTCCAGACCCATTCCTCCTCGACACCGCAATCACCGATGCCGCGGCCTTTGTCGAAGCTCGACAGGGTCATGGTTTCGGAATCGAAGACCGGGTTGGTCAGGCCAGAACGCGGCTCGTCCTTGTTGCCGTCGCTCACGCCGGGCGGCCTGCGGAATGTCACGGGACGCAGGGCGTTCACATTGCCCGCCGGACCGATCAGGAACACGTTCCAGAAATTATAGGCGCCGCTGCTGTCCGGGCAGGTGAACTGATAGAGGAATTGCCCGCCGCCCAGCGGACTGACATCTTCGATCTGCGAATTCTTGTCATCCTCCTCACAAAGCTTGCGGCCTTTGGCGAGCAGGGCGGGCGAATGCTTCTCCGGCGCCTTCGCCTTCGAGGGCGGGGCCGCGACGATGACCGGTGCTTTTGGCTGCGGCGGGACGGCGCTCGCCGGCTTCGGCCCACGCCGCACCAATGCGGTGACGGTATCGAGCCGTTTTTGCTGGTCGTCGATCCACAGCAGCGACGCGACCGCGCCCGACATCGAGATATGCGAGAGCGGCGATTCCAGTTTTTTGCCCGGTGCCGGCTGCCGCGTCACCACGATGGACTTGGCCTTGCGCATCGACTCGATCAGCACGTCGGCGGCTGGCCCCTTGGCGATGGTGACGCGACGATAGTCGCTGCCCTCGCCCTCCTCGCCGACGAGAATGCCGGCTGGCAGGCCGGGGAGCGCATGGTCGTCGAATGCGACGGTGTAGCCCTTCGCGTCGCGGAGTTCGACCGACAGGGTCACCGTCACCTGCGCATCGGCCGCGCCGCCGCGCTCGATCCGCAGATAGGCGGCCGCATCGTCGGATTCGGAATTGACCGCAAAGGCCGAGCAGTTGCGAAGATTGTCGCAGGCCGCGAGCCAGTCGCGGAAATCCTTGAAGGAGGCATGTGCGGATGCGGATGGCGCAATCAATGCGGCGGCAAGCGCGCAGCGAATGACGGAATGCATGAAGGCGTCTCGTCCTGTCAGGTCAGCGTCGGGAACACATGCCGCCCATCGTCTCCGAGCGGCAGCGGATCGGCGCGCACGACATGCTGAAGGTCGAGTTCGGCATAAAGATGAGGAAACAGCGCGCCGCCGCGCGACGGTTCCCATTTCAGGGCGTCACCGAGCGTGTCGGTGTCGACATGCAGCAGCATCAAGTCGGTCTGTCCGGCGAAGTGTTTCGCGGCGGTCTCCGCCGCCTGTTCGGCGGTGGAGAAATGGATGTAACCGTCGGTGAGATCGATTGCGGCGCCACGGAAGACACCGGCGTGCTGGGCTTCGGTCCAGAGGGACAGGGGAAGGATTTTGTAGATGGTGGGCATTGTCCTCTCGTGTCCCGGACGCGGTGCGGCGCGAAGTGACGCACCGCAGAGCCGGGACCCAATCATACCAAATGGGTCCCGGTTCTGCATTGCATCATTGCGCTTCGCTTATGCTGCGCTGCGCCCGGGACACGAGCGCGCGCATCGACTACCCCGCAAACCGCATCTCGCCGCCATGCGGCGCTGGCACCGGTACGCCGTCGCCGGCATATTCGTTGAGCTTGTTGCGCAGGGTGCGGATCGAGATGCCGAGGATATTCGCCGCGTGGGTGCGGTTGCCGAGGCAATGCTTGAGCGTTTCCAGGATCAGGTCGCGCTCGACATCGGCGACGGTGCGCCCCACCAATGCGCGCGTCACCTGTTCGGCGGCGATCGTGGCATGCGCGACCTGCGCGGAGGCTTGCGGCGCATCGAGGCGCATGCCGTCCGGCGTCATCAGCGCGTCGGCGCCGATCTCCACGCCGCTGGTCAACAGCACGGCGCGATGCAGCGTATTCTCCAGCTCCCGCACGTTGCCGGGCCAGGTGTTCAGCGCCAGCGCCTTGCGGGCTTCCGTGGACAGCGGACGGCCCGGCAGGCCATTGGCCTTGGAATATTTGTCGATGAAATGATCGGCCAGCGCCTGCACATCTTGCGGACGTTCGCGCAACGGCGGAATGCGCAGGTTCACCACATTGAGCCGGAACAGCAGGTCCTCGCGGAACGCGCCATTGCGAGCGGCCTCGGCGAGATTGCGATTGGATGTGGCAATGATGCGGATATCGACCGGGACCGGCTTGGTGCCGCCGACGCGATCGATCACCCGCTCCTGGATCGCGCGCAACAGCTTCGCTTGCAGTCGCACGTCCATCTCGGAGATTTCGTCGAGCAGCAGCGTGCCGCCATTGGCCTCTTCGAACTTGCCGATGCGGCGCGCCACCGCACCGGTGAAAGCGCCCTTCTCGTGGCCGAACAATTCCGATTCCAGCAGCGCCTCGGGAATGGCGGCGCAATTGACGCTGATGAAATGCTTCTTCGCCCGCTTCGAGCGGGTATGGACATAGCGCGCCAGCACTTCCTTGCCGGTGCCGCTCTCGCCGGTGATCAGCACGGATGCGTCGGAGCCGGCGATCTGCTGCGCGAGGCGCACGACATGCCCCATCGATTCGTCGCGCCACACCATCTCGCGATCGTCGCTGGCGACGGCGGCGAGTACAGCCGCGATCATCTCGGGATCGGGCGGCAGCGGGATGTATTCCTTGGCGCCGGCATGGATGGCGGCCACCGCGGCCTTGGCATCGGTCTCGATGCCGCAGGCGACGATCGGCGCGTGGATATGCTCCGCCGCGAGCCGGGCCACCAGGCTTGCAATGTCCAGCGCCACGTCCACCATCAGCAGATCGGCGCCGCGTCCGGAGCGCAGCACCGCCAGCGCCTGGTCGGCATTCTCGGCGTGGGTCACCGAGGCGCCCTTGTCCATCGCATATTTGGTCGCGAGCGTGAGCTGGCCCTTCAGGGTGCCGACGATGAGGAGACGCATGATCCAGTTTCCTTATTGATACGCCAGCGAATGGCTACTCGGCTTTGTCGGCCTTGATGATTTCGGTCATGGTGACGCCGAGCTTGTCTTCGACCAGAACGACCTCGCCGCGCGCGACCAGGCGATTGTTGACGTAGATGTCGATCGCTTCGCCGACCTTGCGGTCGAGCTCCAGCACCGCGCCCGGTCCAAGCCGCAGCAATTCCGACACGTCCATGCGCGAGCGGCCAAGCACCGCCGAAACCCGGACCGGAACGTCGAACAGCGCCTCGAGATCGGCCGCGGTCTTGCCATTGGTCTCCGGCTCCGATGAGGCGATCGCGAGATCGCCTGGCGGCAGCGCGCCATTTTCGAGATTCGGAAACGGAACGCCCTGGTTGTCACTCATCGTCGCCACCTCTCAACTCCGCATGCCCGGGCGCGCGGCGCCCTTCGACAAATCGCTTCACCGTCTCGCCGATCAGAGCGTCCGCGGCCGCCCTGTCGCGCATCATTCCGCCATCCGCCCATTCGATCCGGCAATCGCCGACCGCAATGTCCGGCTCCGCCATGATCAGCAGCCGGCCGTCGAAGCCGGTCTGGCGTGCGATCGCGGTGAGTTTTTCCTGCGCCAGTTCGTAAAGCGCGTCATTGACGCGCACCACGACATGCGGCGTCGTGACGAGTTCGCGGAAGCAGTCCGTCGCCAGCGCCTCGATCTCGGCGAAGGGTTCGCGCGCGATCAGCGTCTCGGCCAGCTTGCGTCCGGTCGCTACCGCAACCTCCACCGCTTCCGCTTCGACCCGCACTTCGACCGCCGAAAGCCCGCGCGTCAGGATCGACAGCGAATGGGCGACGCTTTCCATCGCGATCGCAAGCCGGCGTGCCGATTCGGCCGCCGCTTCCTGCTGGCCGGCGGTGAAGCCGTTGCGATAGCCGCGCGTTTCCGCTTCGCCGACCTTGGCCTCGTGCTCGGACAGCAGCACCGTATTCGCGGGCTTCGGCGCCCCGAAATCGATGTCGAACATGAATTTGGCGGGCGCGCTCATCAGTAAACCAGTTCCTCGTCGCCGCGCTGCTTGGAGATGATCAGTTCGCCCTTGGCCGCGAGATCCTTGGCCAGATTGACCAGCAGGACCTGCGCATCGTCGACGTCCTTCAGGCGCACCGGACCGAGATTGCCCATGTCGTCGGTCAGCATCTTGGCCGCACGCGAGGACATGTTGGCGAAGAAGAACTGGCGGACCGCCTCGTTGGCGCCCTTCAGCGCGACCGCCAGCTTGTCCTTGTCGACGTGACGCATCAGCGTCTGCGCCGATCCGGTATCGAGCTTCACCAGGTCGTCGAAGGTGAACATCAGCGCCTTGATGCGTTCGGCACTGTCGCGGTTGTCTTCCTCGAGCGAGGTGATGAACCGGGTCTCGGTCTGGCGGTCGAAATTGTTGAAGATTTCCGCCATCACCTCATGCGAGTCGCGGCGGCGCGTCTTGGAAATGTTGGACATGAATTCGGTGCGCAGCGTCAGTTCGACCCGGTCGATGACTTCCTTCTGGATCGATTCCAGCCGCAGCATCCGGTTGACGACATCCAGCGCGATATCCTCCGGCAGGATCGACAGCACGCGCGCGGCATGTTCGGGGCGCAATTTCGAGAGCACCACCGCAATGGTCTGCGGATATTCGTTCTTGAGGTAATTGGCCAGCACGTCCTCCTGGACGTTGGAGAGCTTCTCCCACATGTTGCGGCCGGCCGGCCCTCGGATCTCGTCCATGATCCCGCCGACGCGATCGGCCGGCAGGTATTGCTGCAGCAGGCGTTCGGTCGCCTCGTAATTGCCCATCAGGGCGCCGGTGGCCGACAGGCGGCTGACGAATTCCAGCAGCAGGCCTTCGACCAGATCGGATTCGATGGTGCCGAGCGTCGACATGGTGATCGACAATTGCCGCAGCTCGTCGTCGTCGAGCAGCTCCCAGATCTTGCCGCCATATTCGTCGCCGAGCGCGAGCATCAGAACCGCCGCACGCTCGGGCCCGCTCAGCTCGCGGGTCGGCCGCGGCGCTTCCGCTTGGCGGCTGGCGAGACCGGCGACGATATTGTTCAGCTGCTCGCGGGCCTGTTCCTTGGTCGCAGTGACGGCCATGACGTGTCCTTATGCCGGCTCGTGCAGCCATTGACGGATGATGGCGACGGTCTCGTGCGGATTGCGATCGGCGAGTTCGCCGACCTTCTTCACCGACTCGGCGTGCACCTGGCCCTGCACCTTGGCGATGTCGATCATCGACGAGGTGTGGTTGGAGATCGCTACATTCTGGTCGCTGCCCACGATCGACACATTGGGGCCGCCGGTCGTTGTGATCCCGCCCGGTCCGATGCCGCCGGGGAGGCCGACGATGCTGCCTTCAGGCAATGCCAGAGCCGGCTCGTCGGGGGTGATGATGCGGCGGACCAGCGGGCGGATCACGAAGAACAGCACCACCATGCCGAGGAGGAACATCACCAGCATCTCGATGCCGCGCATGATGTCATCCTTGGTGAAGTCGCCGATATCCAGCCAGCCTTTGGGGGTTGCGGCCAGGTTTTGGGGCAGTTCGGCGAAGCGCAGGTTGACGATTTCCACCTGGTCGCCGCGCTTCTGATCGAAGCCGATGGCCGAGCGCACGAGTGCCGCGATCCGGTCCAGCTCTTCCTTCTCGCGCGGGGTGTAGACGGAATCGCCGGCGGCGTTCTTCGCGTAGGTGCCATCGACCAGCACCGCTACCGAAATGCGATTGACCCGGCCGCCTTCGATCACCTCGGTCTTGGTGGTGCGGGAAATCTCGTAATTGACGATTTCCTCGCTCTTGCGATTGTCGTTCTTGTTGACGGCGGCATCGGCCGCCTTCTGCTGTCCGCCAGGCAGTTCGTTGGCGACCGTGACCTGACCATCCTTGCCCTCGTGCGAGTTATGGGTCTCCTCGCGGGTCTGGCTGGAGCGCACCACCCGCCCCTCGGGGTCGAATTTGTCGGTGGTCTGGGTGATTCGGTTGAAGTCGAAGTCGGCGGTGAGTTGCACCCGGGCGCGGCCGGGACCGACGATCGAGGACACGATATTCTCGACATTCTCGCGCATGCGGCGCTCGAAGGTGAGTTTGCGGTCGTCGGCACCGGCGCTGAGACCCGACAGGTTGTCGTCAGAGCCGTCGGCCAGCAGCCGACCGCTTTCGTCGACGATCGAGACCCGGCCGGGCTTCAGGCCATTCACCGCCGAAGCAATCAAATGGCGTATGGCCCGCACATGCTGGGCCTCGAGCGAGCCGCGCAGCTTCAGCACGATCGAGGCGGAAGGCTCCTGGCGCTCGCGGGAGAACAACGGCCGCTCCGGCAGCACCAGATGGACCCGGGCGGAGGCCACCCGGTCGATCGAGCGGATGGTGCGGGCCAGTTCGCCCTCGAGTGCGCGCAAGTGGTTGATATTCTGAACGAAACTGGTGGCGCCGAGCGCGTCCGATTTGTCGAAAATCTCGTAGCCGACGCTGCCGCCCTTGGGCAGGCCGGATTCCGCAAGCTTCATGCGCAGGCGCGTCACGGCGTCCTTGGGGACGAGGATGATCGCGCCGTCGTTTCGGGTCTGGTAGGGGATCGCCTGCCGCTCAAGGTCGCGGATGATGGCCGAGGAATCCTCAAAGGCAAGGTCGGTGAACAGAGGCGTCATCGGCACAGCCGTCACGCGCAGGATCAGAAACGCGAAAAACCCGACCAGTGCGACTGCGACCGCAGCCATCGCCATCACGCGCGTCGCACCGATAGTTTTTACAAACTCGACCAGACCTTGCACCGAAGAGTCCCCCCAACGCGCGACCCGGCAATATTTGCCGTGCGTATGGTTTCCAATCGGTTAATGCCGTTAACGATTGTTCCGTTGGGCGGGGCTTCAGGCGCAAAATCAGCCACTGAAACGAAAAAGGGCGGGATGGCCCGCCCTCTGTCATTTCAGGTTTTACGTTTCAGGCCTGTCCTACGAGCCCTGCGGCAGATCTGCCGCGATGGCCGTCAATAGAATCGCCGGCACATCTCGTAGCGGCCGTATCCGATATCGGTGACGCAAGGCGCGCGGCGCACCCGCTTGACCGTGGAGACCTTGGTCGGCCGCCGGTAGACACGCGGCGCGTAGGGGTTCGGCAGGCGTTTCCAGTAATAACCGCGGACATAGACGTATTTGTATCCGCGCGGGGTCGTGTAGAAGGGCTCGCGGAAGGTGTATCCGAACGAGTTATCGGTCGGGGTCCAGGCAGGGCCGCGCGGCCAGGTGTAAACCGGCACCGCTTTGTAACCGGGCGGCTCGAAATAGCCGGAGGCGGCGCCGACCGCGAGCTGGCGCGCCGAGGCGGGCAGGGCGACGGCGACAAGCGCCAGCATGGCGAGAAGAATCGGACGAATCGACATCGGGCGCTCCGGGAACCAGCCAGGCCAGTCTAGCGGGGGCGTCGCCGGACCGGAAGATGGCTTGCGCGCTCATGCGCAGCAATCGGCGCGCCTGTGTCTATTGCGTCAGGCCACGTATCGCGGCCGTCAGGCCTGCAGACCGTTCAGGGACCGGCAAAATGAAATCGGGCGCCGGATGGACCCGCGCCCGTTAACACCGCGTTAGCAAGCTCTCACGGAAGCTTACTGCCGGTATTGCTGAATGCGCGTGGTGCGCAGGCCGGCAAGACCGTGCTGCTCGATCGAGAATTGCCAGGACAGGAATTCCTCGGTCGTCAGCGTGTAACGCTGGCAAGCCTCTTCGAGAGAGAGCAGGCCGCCGCGCACAGCCGCGACTACCTCCGCTTTGCGGCGGATGACCCAGCGCTTGGTCGAGGGCGGCGGCAAATCCGCAATGGTAAGCGGAGAACCGTCCGGCCCGATTACATATTTGACCCTCGGGCGATGAGGCTCAGTCATCGTTGCACTCACACACTCAACCGACAAACTCAAATTAACGTAGCTTGTGCCGCTTAAGATTTGCCTAAGCGCAACATTCAATTGAGAAATGTCTGTCGGTCCGATCGCGTGCATCGCTTTAATCGCCCGTTAAGAGATGCAAACCGGTTCGCTGCAAGCGCTACAGCGACAGAGAGGTTTGCCGGACGACGCGCTTGATCTTGTCGAGCGCGTATTCGGTTTTGTTCACCGACAGCACCGGCGGGCTCTTCGTCATGTCGACGGAGTCGACGATGCCCTGGACCTCTGTGGAAACAGCGACAGCCTGGCCGCTTGCATCCTTCGCGGTGATGGCCAGCTTGTAATCGCCGTTGGGCTGCTTGACGCCGGAATTGTTGCGGCCATCCCAGACAAAATTCTGGACGCCGGCATTGAGCGAATAGCTGCCGGTAAACACAGTGGCGCCAGCAGAGTTGATGATGTTGACGGTGGCGGAGGCTGGCTTCGGCGAATTGAAGCTCCAGCCGGCGCCGGTGTCGCTCAGCAGCGAATTCTGACCGTCGATGGCAACCACTTGTCCGACATAACCGAGCGCTTGCGTCGACTGCGCGGTCTTCTGCAACGAGACCAGCGCCTCAAGCTGCGTGTTCGACTTGAGCTGTTGTTCGACCTGCGCGAACTGCACGAGCTGCTGGGTGAACTGGTTGGTATCCAGCGGATCGAGCGGGTTCTGATGCTTCAATTGCGTGGTCAGCAATTGCAGGAACTGGGTGAAGTTGCTCGCCAGCGTGTCTTTTGTGGTGGTCGATGCCGCACCGCTATTGATCGCCGCTGCGACGGTGCTGGTTCCGGAAATGGTGGACATGCTGATCGTCCTTTCGTCAGACGCGAATATCGATGCCGCCGCGCGCCCCGAGGAGCCGCGCATAGCCGTTTGCCGCTTCGCTCGGCGCCACCTCGGCGTCGTGAATCATCGCACGGGTGCCGCGCGACTGTTCGTCAGCGTCGCGGTGCTGCGCGAAGCCCTGATCGCGCAGCGAGAATTCCAGCGAATTGTCGGACGTCTTCAATCCGGCCTGCTGCAGCGCGCGTTCGAGCGTGGACTGGTCGCGGCGCAGAAGGTCATAGGTATCGCTGCGCTCGATGACGAGCCGCGACTTGACGTTACCCTCGCGGTCGACGTCGAGGCGCACATCGATGCGGCCAAGCTCCGGCGGATCGAGCCGGATCTCAAATCGCGAATTGCCGGCGCGGGCCTGGCTCGCGATTTCGACCGCGATCGCATCGACGGGCACAGGCTGTGCGGCAGTGACCGGCATGGCGTGCGGCGTTGCGGCTTGCGCCACGGCCACATGACCGGGGGCAGGGGTGGACAATTGAGCGGCATGCGCGGCCGGATCGATCGAAGGCCTGCTCGTCGGAGCAGGGTCATCCGCTATGGCCGCGACGTCTGGCCGCAGATCCGGCGCATCGGGCTTGGCTTCCGCGCGCGCCGGTGCCGGCTGAGATGAGACCTCGGTCGGGGTCTCGGTCTTCTTGGGTTGCGTTGGCGCATCCAGCTGCGGTGCGGCTGTCTCGGTGTCCGGCATATCGGTGCCGGACAGCAGCGGGTCGGCCGCGTCTGTTTCATCCTCGCCGGAATCACCGGCCGTGGCCGGCGCCGCCGCCTTGATCACCGGGGCGGCCATTGCGGATTGCGCCGCAGCCTGGGAGTTTGCCACAAGAGGCTTCGCCGGATCGGCGGCCCCTTCAACGTTCGGAGTCACGACCTCTCCCGCTGGCTTCGCCACCGCGGACAGTTCGGCCGGAACGTCCGGCGGCGTTGCTGCTGCCGCAACGGGCTGTGCCGGTACGTCGATGGCAACCGCGACAGCCGGTGCTGCAGTGGGATCGGCCGCAGGGATAACCGGGGGCGCGACGAGTGCTGCGTCAGGTGCTTCGGGTACGGTGACCTCGGGAAGCCCCTCCGCGGCTGCGGCGAGTTCTTCATCAAGCGCGCCCTCAACCGCTGCAGGCGCAGCTTCGCCCGTTTGCAGCGTCAGTTCCGTCCACAGGGGATCGGCCGGGATCGCGGCCGGCGCAGCGGCGTTCGCTGCCTGCTCCACGCCGGACGGTGCGGGAGCGGGTTCGGTCGATTTGGGCGCCGAGACAGCCGCGTTCGCCGCCGGCGCGTCGGACGCGGCTTGCGGTTTCTCGGCTGGATTGACCCGATCGCGGGTCCGGGTCTCGTTGGAAGACTGTTTCGGCTCCGGGCGCGCCTCGTCCACCAAGGCGGCAAAGCCGCCTGATTCCGAGCGCATTCCCGTCGGCCGGACGGCGCGCTCGGGCTTGGCGGATCGATGCGAAACGGCGGATGCTTCAGGCACGACGCTGGTCACTGACAACTCCGGAGACATTCCAAGAAAGGGCGGCAGGCTGCCTTGAAGGAAGCTTTGCAAGCCCCACGCCATCGGGCCGGGCAGGAAAATCCTGAAAAATCAATGCTCTTTGGATGGCGTCGGGGTCCGAAATCGGCAAGCTCCGCCGTCACCCGGCAGGAAATTCCTATCTGGCTCCCTATATGTGCCGCGATTGCCTCGGCCTGCGATCCGCCTGTACAAGCGGGCGGGGGACGGCCGTCTGGTGCCGGTCATCCAGGGAGTGCGGCCGAAGCCGCGATCGTCATGCTCAATTCGCTCGGTCTCGACAGCCGTCCGCAGGATACCCGCGTCGTGGTGGCGATGTCGGGCGGGGTGGATTCGTCCGTCACCGCGGCTTTGCTCGCAGCCGAGGGCTATGACGTGGTCGGCGTGACGCTGCAGCTCTACGACCATGGCGAGGCGACCCATCGCAAAGGTGCCTGCTGTGCCGGGCGCGACATCCACGATGCGCGCAGCGTCGCAGCATCGCTCGGAATTCCGCATTACGTTCTCGATTACGAGAGCCGCTTCAAGGAAGAGGTGATCGACCGTTTCGCCGAAAGCTATGTCGCGGGCGAGACGCCGGTGCCCTGCATCTCCTGCAACCAGTCGATCAAGTTTCGCGATCTGCTCGATACCGCGAAGGATCTGGGCGCGCAGGTCATGGCGACCGGGCATTATATTGCGTCACGCGCGCTGCCGGACGGCGGACGTGGTCTTTTCCGCGCCCGCGAAGAAGAGCGCGACCAGAGCTATTTCCTGTTCGCGACCACCCGCCAGCAGCTTGATGTGCTGCGCTTTCCGCTTGGCGATCTGACCAAGGCGCAGACGCGGGAGGTGGCGCGCAAGTTCGGACTTTCGGTGGCCGACAAGGACGACAGCCAGGACATCTGTTTCGTGCCGCAGGGCCGCTACACCGACATCATCGAGAGGCTGATGCCGAACGCGGCCGATGCCGGCGACATCGTCGATATCGACGGCAAGGTGCTCGGCCGCCATCACGGCATCATCCATTTCACCGTCGGCCAGCGGAAGGGGCTTGGCGTGGCGGCGGGTTATCCGCTTTACGTGGTGAAGCTCGATCCCGCGACGCGGCGGGTGATCGTCGGTCCGCGCGACGCGTTGCGGACGCGGCGCATTGCGTTGCGCGAGGTCAACTGGATCGGTGACGGCACGATCGAGGGGGCGCTGGACGGCGGCCGCCGCGAGGTGTTCGTGAAGGTGCGCTCGACACGGGCCCCGCAGCCGGCCTGGCTGACACGGAGCGCGGCGGGCATCGGGGTCGAACTGATCGATGGCGAAGATGGCGTCGCGCCCGGGCAAGCCTGTGTGTTTTACGACGCGCCCGAGGGCCAGTCGCGTGTTCTCGGCGGCGGCTTCATCCAGAGTACGCTCTCGATGACTCACGCCGCGCGCATCGACAATGCCGGCGTCGCCGCCGCATCGCCTGCAGGCTGAGACGCGCATGGCGGGGGAACTCGATACAGCCACGATCACCAAGGCCTATGCCCGCTGGGCGCCGGTCTACGATATCGTTTTCGGCGCGGTGTTCGACAAAGGCCGGCGCTCGTCGATCGAAGCGGCCGAGCGCATCGGCGGCCGGGTGCTTGAAGTGGGCGTTGGCACCGGCATTTCGTTGCCCGACTACAAGCGCACGACCAAACTCGTCGGCATCGATATTTCAGAACCAATGCTGCGCAAGGCGCTGGGGCGCAAGCGCGAATTGAAGCTCGACAATGTCGAGGCGCTGTCGGTGATGGATGTCGGACATCTCGGCTTTCCGGATGCATCCTTCGACGTGGTGGTGGCGCAATATGTAATCACTGCGGTGCCGGATCCCGAAGCGGCGCTCGATGAATTCGCCCGTGTGCTGAAGCCGGGCGGCGAGATCATTCTGGTCAACCACATCAGCGCCGAGGGCGGATTGCGGCGTGCGTTCGAGCTGCAATTCGCGCCAATCGCGCGGCGGCTTGGCTGGCGTCCGGAATTCGAATGGGCGCGGCTTCAGGCCTGGATCGACCGCAATCCGCACATGCGGGTGATCGAACGCAAGCCGATGCCGCCGCTCGGGCATTTCTCGATGATGCGTTTCGGTAAGGCCGAAAAGCTCGGGTAGGAACCTCTCCGCTCCCGTTCCGTTGTCCCGGCGACAACGGGAAACCAGATATGCCGCTCACAATCCGCATAGGGGCAGCCGCCATGATGGGTGCGGTGTTGTTTGCAGCGCCGCTGCGGGCGCAAACGCCCGAGCCGGCGGTTCCCTCTCAGCCTGCGGCGCCGAAGCTCGATCCGAAGGCCTGCACCGACCGTGACCGGCTACGGCAGGGCGATACGGTCGGCAAAGTGACTGCGCCGGACAACCTGACCGACACACTCGCCCGCACCGATGGCGTGATCTGTCCGCCGGCCGGCCTCGATCCGCATATCAGAGCGCCCGCGCCCCGGACCGGGAGCGACATGCCGGTCATCGAGCCGCCCGAGACCCCGGACGGGACGCCGCAATCGCCGAAATAACGGCCCCGGGCGGTTTTTCCGGCCGCCTTGCTTGACAGCTTTTCCGGCTGAACCCTATATCCCCGCACGCTTTCGGGCGGCCCGGCTCTCGGGCACCCGATCCGGCGGCGGGGTAGCTCAGTTGGTTAGAGCAGCGGAATCATAATCCGCGTGTCGGGGGTTCAAATCCCTCCCCCGCTACCAATAAAATCAACAGCTTAGCCCATAGTCGGCTCGGCGCTCTGGGGCGCGAGCAACCAATAAGCAACCAACGCCATCTCTATTTCCTGATCGCTCGGCCGGCGATGGCGGTCTGTTACTTGTCACCCTCGAACATCGCTCATCCCCCGGTAGTCCCCCCGCAATTTCAAAAGGGCTGGCTAGCGAAGACGGAGAGAGCTCAATTTAAGTCGGTCGCCACCCCCGGCGACCGCGCGGAGTAGGTCGTAGCCTCAGGGGTGAGGATGCTTATTCTTCATCTGAAGGCGACGAACTCACCGATCTCACTTGCCCCACGCGGAAAATAGTTCGTCAAACGAAAAAAAATCTTTGATTGAGCTGGCCAACGCCCTTTTGAAAGCTCTCCTTCCGAACGGCTGGATTGAATGCAAGACGGGGCGCGCCAAGCAATAGGAACGAGCGGTGATTTTCCTTCCGCCAAGTCCATTTGCGTTTAAGCTGTGTCAGCAACGCGCTATGTCGCTTCCACCAAGTTCGACCTCGTTGCTCCAGCATCAAGTTTTGAAATTCGGGCCAAGTGCTGGCGTGCCCTAGAAACTCAATTTTAGCGACGTAACTGATGCCGACGTTGACCCCTGGGTGCAACTCCGTAATTCGATGCCCAAAGTGTGGAGCAAAATAAAGAGCGTCGCCAAGTCGGCTGCCTGCCTGATAGTTACATCCGTAAAGTTGCGCCTTGAGAAATAGTTCTAGCGTGATCGGTTCATTGATCTCCCGAGCATAAATCTCGAATGACTTGCGCACTCTCGCCATGCCATGTTCCTTCAAGTATTCAATGAAATCACGCTTGAGGAAGCGAAACTCTGACGATCCCGTTCCGCCAAGTCGCTCCAGCGCCTCAGCTAGTTCCTGCCAACTGAGGTAACGTAGCTTGCGATTGACTACGCGCGATGGCCGGTGCGTGAGCAGTGCCTTCCATGCTGACGGATAACGCCGCGCCTGCATTACGGGATCGGTTGCGTCGATCTTGGCCTCGATCAATCCGGTCCCGGTGTTCGTTTCCACCAATATGTCAGAGCGGCCTTCTTCATGCCGGGTTTCGAGCGAAACCCGCTGGGCAAGTCCGGTAAACCCGAAAAGTGGCATCAGGGCATCGGGATACAAGGCAATGATATAGCCGAGCATCGCGGTAAGTCTTGTCTCGCTGAGCGATTGTCCGAATGCACCTGTAAGTGTTGAGACAACCGCGCCTCCGCGCATGAGTTCGATATCCTGCGCTATGCCGTTCGAGCGAGCAGAGTGTTTAGAGTTGCTTGTGAGCGGTGCCATCGATCAGCGCCGATATCGATCTTCGCCGTTGGCGGGAGGCGAGGCTATCCTGTCCCTTCCCAACACCTTTGCCCTGAATGCCCGAACGAGCAACATGAATTCAACGCAGCCGTTACTTGTCGCTATTTCGCGCCGGGGAAAGTGAAAACGCCGCGAACATAGTATGTTTCTGTGGGTGCGCAGTCATCGGGGTCGATTTGAAAGTCAAATATCCATTTGAGCTTTTTGCCTTCGCGCAGGGGTATGATCTGATAAGTTTGGATCATGGGCGGCTTGCGGCCTGAACTCGTGCGAAAGAGTAATTGCACTTTTGTCGGGTCTTGGTCGCTCTCTATTTCCAAATGCGCTGCGAATGCGTGGCGCGGATCGCCTAATTGAGGCGCAAGCTTGTCTTCATCTTCCAAGGTGAATTCAGGAATTCCGGGCATCGTAATCCTCCTACGTGCAACTTGTTTCGGCTCGTATCGTTGGACAATACTTGCTGGCGCTATGCCGCCGTCCTCTTGTCAACGTCACACAGAAATTCTGACAATGCTGTCTGAATTCCGCAAGCCGTGAAAAAAGTGCTGCACGTCCTAACCCAGCCGGGTCAGATCGGTGCCACGAACGCGCGCCCGGAATGAGGCCAGAGGCTTCTCGACAAGCCTTTGCATCACGATTGAGAGCAGGACCACAAGGACACCGTTCAGAAGCCAGTATGCTGCTCCGCGCTGGTCCGCAGCAAGATATCCGGACAGCAGGATCATGACGCTGTAGTGGTTAAGGTAGGCGGCATAGGACAGGTCGCCAAGTTGCCGGTCGACGGTGCGGAAAGCGGAACTGGCGCGGATTTGGGCGCAGCGGACAATGATGGCGACTAGCACCATGACGACAGCAAACCGGAAAAACCACGGCGCGCCGGACGCGGTGTATTTTTCGCTTGTGGCCATATGCACCATGAGTGTTGCGATGCAGATCGCCACAGCGCGCAGAACGATCGGCGACCGGTCGCGCTGCCAGCGCCACAGAAGCGCCCCCAGAAGGAATGCTGGCGCGTTTTGTGTGTAGAACGTCAGGACCTCCGGCAGCTTCAGGAACGCTGTTGCGATATAGGCAGCGCAAAACGCAGTCGTCGCAACAAGGACGTTACGATCCGAGAGAGGCTGCCGCCGCATCATGACAAGTATGCCGGCCAGCGCGACCATGTAAAACGCCATCTCAACATTGATGGCCCAGAGATACCGGACGAAGGGGTAAGCGGTCTCGATTATAAGACTTTCGGCAAAGTGACGGTTGAATGGCGGAACGACCGCGAAGGGCTGCCACAGCATGTTTCCAAGCCGCCAAATCTCCGAGAAGTTTTTGTAGCCTTCGAAAGACATTCCGGCTTCGAGTCTGCCATCGAAATACAAGATTGCATGAGCGGCGATCGCCACGAAAAGGGCGGCCAGGTAGGCTGGATAGATTTTGAGTAGCCTATTCTTGGCAAAGGCCGTCGGACGGCTCTTGTAAAATGTCGCTGCCGCCTCGGTGATGACGTAGCCGGATATGATGAAGAACACCATCACGGCAATGCCGCCGCCGCGCATCCATGCCAGCCACTGAACAAAAGCATTGTCAGGTGCGAGCCATGCGGAATGACCGTTCATGACAACAGTCATCGCAAGAGCGAAACGCATCCATCCAAGCGCGCGGTAAGGCGGCACTTCGATGGCTGTCGCCATCGGAAGAGTGTTGGACGTGTGATGCATGTCAGCCCCGACAATACCGCAGACCCGCGGCGCGCGCACCATAAACGCCCGAACTGACGCGCTCAACGATAAGTTGCTAAGCTCCCCTGTGATTGCGTGTGCTCTGGCGTGCGCGTCACCTTTTCTGTTGTCCGGCGATCGGTCTCTGGACGAGGTCTTTTGCCGCCGCGTGGCGGGTGCTGCACGATAACCGGCGAGCGGCCGGCCGGATCTGGGCAGGCCTATTGCGGCTGCGCATCGGCGCGCACGGGGCTTGCGCGGGCGGCAATGGCTGGGCAATGGCCGCTATCGGGCGGCCTTATCGAACAGCATTCCGTTCTGAGTCACAGTCATGTGACGACCGAAACTTTCGGCCCCTTTGAACCGAAGCTGATGGTGAACCGACACACGGCCACGGGAGTGGTGCACCATCAGGTCAGGGGACGAATATGAGACGAGCAGCAATATCCGAGGCGACCGAGTTTACCGCACTGGTCGTCGGCGCCTTTGTCATCCGCAACGGACTGCTGATCGGCGGACTGGCGTTGTTCCTGCTCCTGGGCTGGTTAAGCGGCTGAGCGAACCGGCGCGCGCTCCGACGCTGAATGCAGCGACCGCTCTTTACCCGCCATCTCGCGGCGTTGCGAATTGCATGTGCCGCTGCCGCCCACCATGATCTGCGAAACGGCGTTCGGGTGAGTCGATGACCGGCCTGCCCAATCATCATGGTGCACATGGCCGATGTCCTACGACGCGATCATCATCGGTGCCGGCGCCGCCGGTATTGCCGCCGCCCGCAGGTTGCACAATGCCGGCAAGCGGGTGATCGTGCTGGAGGCGCGACCCCGCATCGGCGGTCGTGCCTGGACGATGGCCGCCGCCGGATTTCCACTCGATCTCGGATGCGGATGGCTGCATTCGGCCGATCGTAATCCCTGGAGCGGGATTGCCCGCGATCTCGATCTCTCGATCGACAAGACGCCGCCGCCCTGGACCCGGCCCTCGCTTCCGCTTGGCTTTTCGATCCAGCACCAGCGCGCCTTTCGTGAAGCGCTCGATGCGTTCTACGACCGCGTGGAAGAGGTCGCGCAAACCGGCAGGGATGTGGCCGCCTCGGAATGCCTGCCGCCAGATGGACGCTGGAACGCGCTGATCGGCACGGTTGCGACCTTTATTGCGGGCGCGGAGTGGGACAAGGTCTCGGCCATCGATCTTCATCGTTACGCCGACACCGGCGTCAACTGGCGGGTGACCGAAGGTTACGGCCACCTCATCGCGACATATGCGGACGGTCTCGACATCGTGCTCGATTGTCCGGTGCAGCGGATCGACCATGGCGGCAGGGAGTTGCGTATCGAGACGGCGCAAGGGACGATGACCGCGCCCGCCGCCATTGTCACGATCCCGAGCGTGCTCCTCGCGCAGGAGGCGATCCTGTTCGCGCCGTCATTGCCGCAGAAGATCGAGGCGGCCGCGCAATTGCCGCTCGGGCATGACGACAAGTTATTCCTGTCACTCGCGGATGCCGACGAATTCGAGCCGGACAGCCGGCTGTTCGGGCGTACCGATCGCACCGGCACCGGCGCCTATCACATGCGGCCGTTCGGCCGTCCGCTGATCGAGTGCTATTTCGGTGGCAGCCTCGCCGAAGGGCTGGAGCGCGGCGGACCGCAGGCTTTCTTCGACTTCGCGAAGGCCGAGCTCGTCAATTTGCTGGGCAGCGATTTTGCGCGGCGCATTGCCCCCGTCGCCGGGCATTCATGGGGCGCCGATCCATTCGCGCGCGGCGCATATTCCTACGCAAAGCCGGGCTTTGCGGATTGTCGCGCCACGCTTGCCGCGCCGGTGGATGGACGCCTGTTCTTTGCAGGCGAGGCCTGTTCGACAGACGATTTCTCGACCGCGCACGGCGCCTATCTCAATGGACTTGCGGCCGCCGAAGACTTGCTTGGCGGCCGCACATGATTCAGCAGAAGAGAGTCGGTCGCCGTCACGCGATCCGGCCCTCGGGGGTGTATTGATCGACGGCCTGCGGCAGCGTCTTCGACAGGCGGTCGAGCAGGTCCTGCTCGCTCAGTCCGGTTGCCCGTGACAGCGCGGAGAGCGTGTCTGCGCCAAGCACGGACTTCAGATCGGTCGGGGCGACGTCCTTGTTCGGACCGGTGCCAACCCAGGACTCGACCTTGTCCTTCTGTCCCGCCTCGTTGAACTTGTCCATCAGTTCGCCAAGCCCACCGGAGAGCAGGCCGCCGACGCTGGTGCCGGCCAGCAGACCACCAAGGCCGCCCGGCAAGGCTGCACCGGTACCGGGAGACGTGCCGCCCTGATTGGAGCCGCCCTTGGTGAGATTTCCGAGCAATTCGCCGATCTTGTCACGGTTCTGATAGCCCGCAATTGCAAGCAGGCCGAGCAGGGCCGTCATCGAAGGGAAGCCGCTATTGCGTGACATCTGATCGAACTCCGGTGCTGGTGGGTAAGGTCTCGCATTTCGTATGGCGAGAGCGCATCTACGCATACTGCGCGGCAACCCCTCAATCAACACGAGGTTCCCGTGGATGAGTGGACTTCATGCAAATGTGAAGTCGTCATCGTGTCACGGTAATCTGCCGCACCGCGTGCTTCGACACGACCCGCTTAGGCGCAGCCGCATTGACGCAGCTGGGATTCCAGATCACGTTAGCCGGCCCTCCTGCTTGGCATCCATGTCCGATTCCACAGACCTGATCATCCCGCAGCTTGCCGGATTCTACAGCGCAGCCGCGCCGCTCGCGGAAGCATTGCTGCGCGTCGTCGTCGGGCTCTCGCTGGTGCCGCATGGTCTGCGCATGTCGATGGGCTTCTTCCCGAATTCGGGCGGCCCGGTCAGCAATGTTCGGGACTTCGCCACGCTGCTCGATAATGGCGGTTACCGCCCCGGCCGGTTGTGGGCCTGGGTGATCGTGATAACCGAACTGGTGGGTGGTCCGCTGCTGGCGCTCGGCCTGTTCACCCGGCCGGTCGCGATCCCGATCGTGATCCTTCTGGCGCTGAGCATCTGGGAGCATCGGCGCAGCTTCTTCTGGAATCAGGGCGGCTTCGAATATCCGCTGCTGTGGACTGCGGCTGCGCTCTACTTCCTCGCCGCAGGCGGCGGCGCCTATTCTCTGGACGCCGTGATCGGCCGGGCGTTCTGATCCCGCCTCTGCTCATGTTACAAAACCGGGTGGCCGCCGCGCCGCGAGGATTTTGCCGCCATGACCTATTTCGTTGCCGCTGTCGTCCTTGCGATCCTGATCTATGGCGTCTGGACCTTCAACCGGCTGGTCCGGGAGCGCAATCTCGTGCGCGAGGGTTGGAGCGGCGTCGATGTGCAATTGCGCCGGCGGGCCGATCTGGTGCCGGCTCTGGTCGAGACCGTGAAGGGATATGCCGCGCATGAGCGCAAATTGCTGGAGGACATCACCGCCATCCGCTCCGCCAGCCTGGCCGCGTCGAATGTCAAAACCCAGGAGAATGCCGAGCGCGAATTGAAGGGCGCGCTGTCCAGGCTGATCGCGCTGCAGGAGGCCTATCCCAACCTCAAGGCCGACCAGAACTTCCTCAAGCTGCAGGAGCAACTCGCCGAGATCGAGGATCACCTGCAGATGGCGCGCCGCTATTATAACGGCTCGGTGCGGAACCTGAACATCATGATCCAGTCGTTTCCGAATGTGCTGATCGCGCGTCCGCTCGGATTTACCGAAGCGGAGTTCTTCGAGGCCGACGACGCCGCATCGGCGACTCCGCGCGTCACCTTCGAACGAGCGGCGCCATGAGACTGTATCGTTTCATCGCAGTCGCAATCTTCCTGGCGGCGATGCTGCAGCCCGCGTTCGCGGTCGAGCGCATCCTGCAATTCATCAGCGATGTGAAGGTCGAGAACAATTCCGATCTTCTCGTCACCGAGACCATTCGGGTGCAGGCCGAAGGCCGCGAGATCAAACGAGGGATCCTGCGCGATTTTCCGACACGGTACAAAGGTCGCGACGGGCGCCGGGTCGAGGTCGGGTTCGAGGTGCTGTCGGTCACCCGCGACGGCAAGCCGGAAAATTATACGACGGAAGGCCTGTCGAATGGCGTGCGCGTGCGCATCGGCAATGCCAGCCAGAATGTCCCGCCGGGACCGAACACCTATGTGATCCGCTATCGCACCACGCGGCAGATCGGCTTCTTCGAGACATTCGACGAGCTGTACTGGAATGCGACCGGCACCGGCTGGCCCTTCCAGATCGATGTTGCCGAGGCGCGCATCACCCTGCCGGAGCCCGCGAACTTCATCCAGACCGCGATCTATACCGGGCCGCAGGGCGCGACCGACAAGAACGCGACCATCGTCGCGCAGCGCCCGGGGTTTATCGCGTTCCGCACCACGCGACCGTTGCCGCCGCGCAACGGGCTGACGGTTGCGGCGGCGTTTCCGAAGGGCATCGTCACGCCGCCGTCGCAAGCGCAGCTCACCCAATACTGGTTGCAGGACAACCTTCCAGCCGTGACGGCCGGCGCCGGGCTGCTGGTGCTGCTTGGCTATTTTCTCTTGGCTTGGTTCAAGGTCGGGCGCGATCCCCGCCGCGGGACCATCATTCCGCTATTCACGCCGCCCAAGGGCATGTCCGCGCCCGCGGTCCGATACGTCTATGAGATGGAATTCGACGACCGCGCGTTCGGCGCCGGCATCCTCGATCTTGCCGTGCATGGCGGCGTGATGCTCAACGACAGCGGAAATCAGATGCGGCTGACCGCAACGAAGGCCACGCGCGATGTTTCGTCGCCGGTTGCGGCGATGGGGCGTGAATTATTCAAGTCAGGTCCATCGCTGCTGCTCGACCAAGTCAACCACAAGATCATTGGAACGGCAAAGCGCACATTGCAGAGCGATCTCGAGAATCTTTACCTCAAGACCATGTTCACCAACAATTACGGGTGGTCGGGCGTCGGTTTGCTGTTGTGGTTCGGTTTCATTGCCGCGGTCGCGCTTTCGGTCTTCATGAGCTATGGCAGCGACCTCGGTGGAGCGATGCTGTTCGGTACGGCATTTGCTGCGCCTGCCATCTGCGTGATGACCGCGTTCCTGCTCGGTGTTCTGACCGGCCGGACCGGATTTTTCACGTTCCTGTTCGGTTTCCTGTTTGCGGGCGCATTTGCGGTAGCGGGCTTTGCCGTGCTGCTGGGCGCGACCTATGAGGCGACCGGGTCGCTCTTCAATCTTTACACGCTGGCGATGCTGACGCCGATCCTGGTCGCGCCACTGATCGCAATGTCGTTCTACGTCATGAAGGCGCCCACCGTTCGGGGCCGCAAGGTCATGGATGAGATCGAGGGCTTCAGGCAATATCTCGGCGTCGCCGAGGAAGACCGGCTGAATCATTTGCATCCGCCGGAAAAGACGCCGGAATTGTTCGAGCGCTATCTGCCCTATGCGGTGGCGCTCAATGTCGAGAACCGTTGGGCCGAGCGCTTCGCCGGCGTCCTCGCCGCTGCGGCCGCCGCCGGCGCTGCAACCGCGGCCTGGTATGTCGGCAACCGCGGCTCCCAGACTGACTGGGGCAACTTCGCCGGCCGTGTCGGCAGCAGCCTCGCCAGCACGGTTGCGTCCTCCTCGACGGCGCCGGGATCGTCCGGCGGTGGCGGATCGTCAGGCTCCGGCGGTGGCGGATCGTCCGGCGGTGGCGGCGGTGGCGGTGGCGGCGGCGGTTGGTAGGATCTGCGCTACGGCAGCAGCTTGACCTTGCGGTTCTTCATCATGCGAAGGAGCGCGCCCCGCATGTTCTCGTATTCCTTCGCAGTGAAGCCCTTCATCGCCGCACGATATTCGGAGACCGCGAGCGGCAGCATCTTGTCATATACCGCGCGTCCCTTTGGCGTGATGAACAGGTGCACATTGCGCGAATCCGTCTTGCCGTTTTCGCGCGCGACATAGCCGCGCTTGGCGAGATTGGCCGCAAGCCGGCTCACGCTCGGCTGCGGGATCACGGTGGCCTCGGCCAGTTCGGTGAGGTTGGTACCCTCATGCGCGGCGAGTACGGCCAGCACCCGCCAGTCCTGGAACGTGAATCCGCGCTTGCGTAATTCGTCGGCGAGATTCTGATTCATCCGGGCGATCAGCCGGTTCATCAGATATGGCAGCAGGTCGTCGAGATGCAGATCGCTGCTCTTGGCAGGGCGGGCGGTCATGAGCTCAGCATACTGGGCAGCCAGGTGGCGATCGGCGGAAAAAGGACGATCAGCAGCAGCACCAGCAGCCCGAACAGCACATAGGGCAGTGCCGCCATATAGATCTGGCTCATCGTGATCTCGGGCGGGGCGACACCTTTCATGGTGTAGAGCAGAAGCCCGAAGGGCGGCGTCAACAGGCCGAGCTGCATGCAGATCAGGAAGATGATGCCGAACCAGATCGGATCGAAGTTGAGCTGGGTCACTAGCGGCATGAAGAAGGGCAGCGTGATCAGCATCATCGACACCTGATCGACAAAGCAGCCGAGCGCCAGCAGGATCAGGATCATGCCGATCAGCACCGTCATCGGCGCCAGCCCCTGTCCGGTGATCAGGCCGATGATGCCGTTGACCACGCCGGAGAAGCTCAGGACCTGCGAGAACGTCGTGGCTCCGACAATGATGAAAAGGATGATGCCGGAAATCGCGACCGTGCCGAGCAGCGACTGCATCAGGTTGCGGACTGTCAGCCCGCGATAGCAGATCGCGGCGACGATGGTGCCGGCGGCGCCCAGGGCGGCCGCCTCGGTCGGTGTCGCCCAACCGGCCGACATTGCGCCGACCACCAGACCGAAGATCGAGAGCAGCGGCAGCACATACAGCAGGAACGGGCCCCAGCGGTCCCAGAATGCGGGCTTGGCCTCAAGCGTTTCGGCCGGTGCGAGCGACGGATCGATGATGCTGCAGACGACAATATAGCCGATGAACAGGGCGCTCAGCATCAGGCCGGGCACGATGCCGCCGATAAGAAGGCCGGAAATCGAGATGCCGGCGAGGCTTCCCAGCAGCACCGTCAGCGCCGAGGGCGGGATCAGCATGTCGACGCCGCCAATCCCCATGATCGGGCCCAGCGCCATCTTCGGATGATAGCCGCGCGCCAGCATGGTCGGCAGCATCAGCGAGCCGAGCAGAGCCGTGGTCGCGATGGTCGATCCCGAAATCGCCGAGAAAACGGTGCCGGCGACAATCGCAATCACGGCGAGCCGGCCCGGCACGCGGCGGATCAGCAGCGCGAAGGCGTCGATCGCCTTCATGGCGACGCCGGAATGGAACAGCACCTCGCCCATCAGAACGAAGAACGGGATCGGCGTCAGTGCGAAAGCGGTGACCGACTGCACCGCATTGCGGTTGAACTGGACCAGTCCATTCTCGCCGCCAAGAAACAGCGCGGCGCCGACAAGGTTGATCCCAAGAAACGCAAAAGCGACCGGCAGGCCGAACGCCATAATCACGATCAGGCCGCCGAACAGAATGATGGTCGCCTCGATCCACGGCATTGGCTTCAAGCGACCGAAGTCGCCTCCTCGCGCTTTTCGCGATTGGTGATCAGCCGGTGGAACCGGAAAATGAATTCGATCGAGAGCAGAACGAAGCAGACGGGCAGGGGCGCGAGCAGCCACCATTCCGGGAACACGAGGTTCTTGATGGTGATCGAGCCGTTGCGCCATGCGTCGAAGGTCATCAGCGACGCATAACGCACCATGGCGATACAGATAACGAGGCCGGCAATGTCCCCGATGGCTTCCATGATCAGGGCAACGGACTTCGGCACCGCGGTCAGAACGAGATCGAGCCGCACATGCTGTCCGCGCCGCAGCAGCCACGGCGCGGTGAGCACGGTAATCATATAGAGCGCGTATTCGGAGACTTCGTTCGCCCAGACGAAGCCCTTGCTGACGGTGTTGCGCAGCACGATGTCGCCGGTGACGATAAGGACCATGGCGAGCAAGGTCAGCGCCGCGATCACCGCGAGGCCGTCGAGCAGTTTGCCGTAGAGGTCGGAGAGGCGGGTCATCCGATGGAAACTCAGCGATGCTTCATTCTCCGCTCATTCCCGCGATGGCGGGAATCCAGTGCGCTTGGCTCCTGGGTCCCCGCCTCCGCAGGTGCGAGCGGACAATGTCTTTTCGCGGCCGGACGGCCGCAGACTAGTTTCCTGCCAGTTCGCGCAACTTCTTGCCGTTTTCTGGAGACTTGGCGATCACCGCCTGCCAGGCAGCATCATTGGCCTTCTTCAGGAAGGCCTCGGATGCGGCGGGGCCGAAATCGAGTGTTTCGATGCCTGCTTTGGCCTGACGCTCGCGCTCCGATTTGATCAGAGCATCATTTTCCGAGTCGAGCGATTCGACCCACAGCGCCGCATCGGTGAGAACCTTTCGCTGCGCATCGGTCAGGCTTTTCCACTTATCGAGGTTCACAAGGATGTTGGCCTCAACGCTGTAGAAAGCCGGGTCCATGCGGAACTTGGTCACCTTCTCCCAGCCGAGGTCGAAAATGCCGAGTACGGGCCAGCCATAGCCATCGACCACGCCGCGTTCGAGCGCAGTATAGACCTCTCCGGGTGCAGTCGTGATGGGGGTGCCGCCCGACGCCTGCACGATATCTCGGTAGACCGGGGTGACGCGGATTTTCAGGCCTGAAAAATCAGCTTTGTCGATCTTTTTCGTCAGGTAGATGTGGAATGGTACATTGTGAAACTGTCGAGCCAGAAAATGCGAATTGAGTTTCTGGTTATGCAGTTGATTGATGAACTCCCATGAGCCGTTCTTGCGCTGCTCGCTCATCGGTTTGCTGAACAACTTGAAGGCGTCAGACTCGGGCATGAGGTTGCTGTAGAACGCGCCAGTCGCGTTGGCGATATCGACGACACCCGTGCGTACGGCGTTGCCGACTTCGAACGGAGGCATGGCGCGCGGACCGCCGATATAGTTGATCTGGATGACGCCCTTGCCGTCCTTGTTCACCTTCTCGATGAAGCGCTCGAAATTCTTGGAAAACTGGGTGCCCTCGGCGAAAGAGGTGACCCCGCGCAGAGTGACCTCCTGCGCGGAGGCCGGCGAAAATGCCGCGGCCAGTGCCAATCCGGTGACCGCAAAGACTGTCCTGATGCCCATATTTTAACTCCCGCTGGGTCGGATTACAGATTATATTCTTTTGAATATAATTGCCGGGCAGGCAACCGGAGTCAAATCCGGGGCGTGCCGCGAGGCAAAATCGGCAGACGCAACGGGACAAGACCATGGCCGAGCGATCATTCAAGAAGGAAGTCGAGCAGCTCAAGCTTGGCGCGGGACAGGAATTCCGCGGCGAGGCGATCCTCTGCGTCACAAAGGCGCTGCTGCAGTCGGGCGTGTCGTATGTGTCCGGCTATCAGGGTGCGCCGATTTCTCATCTGATCGACGTCCTGAACGACGCCGAACCGATGCTGAAGGAACTCGGCGTCCGCTTCGAATCGTCCGCCAATGAGGCGGCCGCAGCGGCGTCCCTGGCTGTCTCGGTGAGCTACCCGCTGCGCGGCGCCTGCACCTTCAAGGCGCCGGTGGGCACCAATGTCGCCTCCGACGCACTCGCGAACCTGTCCTCGGGCGGCGTGAAGGGTGGCGCGCTCATTATCGTCGGCGAGGATTACGGCGAGGGCTCCTCGATCATGCAGGAGCGCAGCCACGCCTTCGCGATGAAGTCGCAGATGTGGCTGCTCGATCCGCGACCCAATGTCGAGACCATCGTCGACATGGTCGAGAAGGGCTTCCGGCTTTCCGAGGCCAGCAATACCGCGGTGATGCTGCAGTTGCGCATCCGCGCCTGCCATGTCTACGGTTCGTTCATCGCCAAGGACAATGTGCGGCCGGACTATACGCGCATGGACGCGCTGAACAATCCGGTGCGGGACGTGACGCGCTACGCGCTGCCGCCCTTCACCTATGAGCACGAGAGGGAAAAGATCGAAAAGCGTTGGCCGGCGGCGGTGCAATTCATAGTCGACAACAACATCAACGAATTCTTCGATGGCGACGTGTCGGACGTTGGCATCGTCATGCAGGGTGGCATGTACAACAACACCCTGCGGGCGATGGAAATCCTCGGCCTTGCCGACATCTACGGCAACAGCCGGATCCCGATCTATGTCCTGAACGCCACCTACCCGCTGGTCGATGCCGAGTTCGTGCGCTTCTGCGCCGGCAAGAAGGCGATCATGCTGATCGAGGAGGGGCAGCCGAATTTCATCGAGCAGGCGGTCAATACCATTCTGCGTCAGGCCGATCTGCAGACAAAGGTCGAGGGCAAGTCGGTGCTGCCGATGGCCGGCGAATATACCGGTGGCGTGCTGAAGGCGGGGCTGCAGAAATTCTGCACCCTGCATCGGCCGGACGTTCTGGCGCCCGACGAGCCGATGATGACCAACAAGAGCCTGCCGGCCGCGCTGGAAACGCTCGGCACCAACGTGCAGGGGCGACCGCCATCTTTCTGCACCGGCTGCCCGGAGCGGCCGATCTTTTCGGCGATGAAACTCGTGCAGCAGGAAGTGGGCCCGCTGCATGTCTCGGCCGATATTGGCTGCCACACCTTCGCGGCGCTGCAGCCGTTCAATCTGGGTCAGGCAACCATGGGCTACGGCCTCGGCGGCGCCGGCGGCTCGCCTTTATCGGGACAGGGCGGCAAGCGACCGGTCTCCGTCGTGGGTGACGGTGGCTTCTGGCATAACGGACTGGTGTCGAGCGTCGGCCACCAGGTCTTCAACAAGACCGACGGCGTGATGCTGATTGTCGACAACGGCTATGCCGCCGCGACCGGTGGGCAGGACATCCTGTCATCGGCTGCCACCGTGGAGACCCGTTCGACCCAGCATCCGATCGAGAAAGCCGTGCGCGGCGTCGGTGTCGAATGGGTGCGGCACATCACCCGCACCTATGACGTGGCCAAGATGCGCGACACCCTGCGCGAAGCTCTCACCACCGAGACGAAGGGGCCGAAGGTCATCATCGCCTCGTCCGAATGCATGCTGAACAAGCAGCGCCGCGTGAAGCCGCTGTTGCGCGAGGCCGTGAAGCGCGGCGACCGCGTGGTGCGCGACCGCTTCGGCGTCGATCCCGATACCTGTACCGGGGATCATTCGTGCATCCGGCTGTCGGGTTGTCCGTCGCTCACCATCGCGCCCAACCCCGATCCGCTGCGGCGCGATCCGGTCACCAAGGTGATCGATACCTGCGTCGGCTGCGGCAATTGCGGCGAGGTCGCTCACGCCGCGGTGCTGTGTCCGTCCTTCTACCAGGCGTCGATCATTGACAATCCGACGGGCTGGGACAAATTCAGGCAGCGCATGCGCGATGCGGTGATCGGCTTCTTCCAGCGCCGGCTGGAGAAGAAGGCGGTGACGGCATGAACACCCCGCTGGTCGATACCCGCGGCGCCGCCCGCATCCGTCCGATCACCATCGCGATCCTCGCCATGGGCGGCGAGGGCGGCGGCGTGCTCGCCGACTGGATCATCGATCTCGCCGAACATGGCGGCTATCTCGCGCAGATGACGTCGGTGCCAGGCGTGGCCCAGCGCACCGGCGCGACCATCTATTACGTCGAGTTGTTCCCGAAGGCCGCCGCGCGCGACAAGAAGCCGGTGCTGGCGTTGATGCCGGTCCCGGGAGACGTCGACATCGTGCTCGCGTCCGAATTGATGGAGGCGGGCCGCGCCATCACCCGTGGCCTGGTCACCCCCGACCGCACCACGCTGATCGCGTCCACGCATCGCGTCTACACCATGCTGGAGCGGATTGCGCTCGCCGACGATCGCGTTGACCCGACCGCACTCCTGAAATCGAGCGAGGAAGCCTCGAAGCGCCTTCATGCGTTCGACATGGCGAGCATCGCCGATGCCACCGGCAGCCTGGTCAGCGCGGTGCTGTTCGGTGCACTCGCGGGCTCCGGCACGCTGCCGTTCCAGCGCATGGCGTTCGAGGCGACGATCCGGCGCGGCGGCGTCGGCGTGGAAGCGAGCGTGCGCGCCTTCAATGCCGGCTTCGAGGCGGCCGCGTCCGGTAATACGCCCATCGCTCCGGTAGAACGTCCGTTCGATCCGCAGGCTCGCGACGTTTCGGTGCAATCGCTGCTCGCGCCGATCGACGGCGCGCTGTCGATCGTGTCGCGCCCGATCGTGAGCGCCGGCGTTGTGCGGCTCGCCGATTACCAGAACGACGACTATGCGAAGCTTTATCTCAATCGTCTCGCGCCGGTGATCGAGATCGAGAAGGCCCGTCCCGGCAAGCCCGACGAACTGCTGACCGAGGTCGCGCGCAACCTGGCGCTGGCGATGGCGTACGAGGACACGGTCCGCGTTGCCGAGCTGAAAATCCGCGCATCGCGGTTCGAGCGCGTGCGCAAGGAAGCCGCCGTCAAGCCGGGCCAGCTTCTCGACATCGTCGAATACATGCACCCCCGCACGCAGGAGATTGCCGAGACTCTGCCCGCGCCGCTGGGGCGCTTCATCCTCAATACGGGTTGGGTCCGCGGCATCGTCGACGCCTTGACGCAGAAGGGCCGCAAGGTGAAGACCTCCTCGATCCGCGGCTTCATGCTGCTCTACATGGTCTCGAGCATGAAGCCGTTGCGGTCGCGAACGCTGCGCTGGGCCGATGAACAGGCGCGGCAGACGGACTGGCTCGCCAAGGTGGTGGAGATCGCGCGCGAGGATTACGCGCTGGCGGTCGAGATGGCGCATCTCATCGGCCTGGTGAAGGGCTATGGTGACACCCATGAGCGCGGGCGCGAGAAGTACCACGCGCTGATGGCGCTGATCCCGAAGCTGCGCGAACGCGGCAATGCCGCGGCCGAACTCGCGGGTCTGCGCAAGGCCGCGATGATGGACGAGAGCGGCGAACGGCTGAAAAAGGCGCTGGCGGCGATCAGCTAGTCTTTGTTCGTCTATCCCACCCCCGCCCGCGGGGGAGGGAGGGGCGGCAAAAGAAGAGCTAGCGTCCCGTCAGCACGTTGAAATTCACCGGCACAGTGATCGATGCCTTGCCCTGCGGCGGTATCGGGAACGGCGCCGCTCTGCGCACGAGGTCCCGGCTCTCGCGGTCGAGACTGGCATTGCCTGATGACCGCACCAGCCGGACCGCACCGACATTCCCCGCGCTGTCGATTGCGAAGGCGATGACCGCTGTCCCGCCAATGCCGCCCGCAAGGGCGTCGCCGGGATAGCGCTTGTTGCGTGCAAGTTGCGCGGTGACGCGGCTCGCCCAGTCACGCACTTCGCGCGATGAGCCCAGGCCGACGCCGCTTCGCGACGCCGCGACCCGCGGAGGTGTCGGCTTGGATTGTTCGCGCGGCGTCTCGGTTGGCTGTTCCTGCGGTGGCGGCGGCCGACTGGCAACCGGTTCCTCGACAGGCTTCGGCTCGATGACGTCCGGTGGTGGCGGCGTTTCGGCGACCGTGGGCGTCGGCTCCGGTTCCTCAGGCGCCGGCGTTGGTTCCGCTTCAGCCTGAACCGCGGCGGTCTGCCGCTCTTCGGTTTTGGGCTCTTGCCGTTGCGGCGTTTCGCGCGGCGGCTCGCGCGTATCGTCCAGCCGGGGCCGGAGGTCGGGTTTGGCTTGCTCCGCGGTCTCGGTGGGCTGCTCGGGCTCGGCCGGCTTCGGTGTGCTTTCCGCCGGCTGAGAGGGCGCCGATTCCGCCGGGCTCGGCATCTGCGCGATGCCCGCCTCGGTCTGTCCACCCAGCACGATATCGACCGAAATCGAATCCAGCGCGAGGCTCTGCATCGGCGCCGGGTCGCGCATGAAGATCGCCACGATCACGAGATGCAGCAGCAACACACCGGCAATCAATGCGGTCCAGGGGGTCCGGTCAGACCATGTCAGCCACGGCGCAGGCCGCTCGTCGTCGCTGATCTTGACCGCAGGTGCATCGATGCCGCCCGGGCTGCGCCGGCGCGACAGCACGATCACGTTTGTCAGGTCGGCGCCGTCCAGTGCACTCGTTGCCGCCACGGTCACGATTGCACCGAGCCGGTCGGACGGACCGAGCTTTGGCAGCGGGGCCGGCTTGGTATCGGCGGACGTCATTGGCAGACCCTGCGGCAACAGGTCCCGCCGATCAAGCACCCGGGACGTTGGCATGCCGGTGTCGCATACCTCATGCCCAAGCCTAAAAGACTGATCTTGCATGGCTTTCGAACTGCCGCCGGTCGAATCATGACGGTCGCGAGACGGAACTTTCTGCGGCCGGATTCATTGAGCCCGACTAGCATGTACACCATGTAAGAGTTCGGCTGGGAAATTGTCCATGCGATCCACCACTTTGCGCGACTTGGGCGCTTCGCACGATTTGCAGGAGCGGAGACAGCACTGGCGTGACACCTTCCACGCGGTGCGTCGCGAGACGGAATCGCGGGCCTCGCATCTGTCTGCCGAAGACCAGATCGTGCAATCGATGGCGGACGCGAGTCCGACCAAGTGGCACCGCGCCCATGTCACCTGGTTCTTTGAGACGTTCCTGCTGGTACCCTTTGCCCGCGACTACCGGATTTTCGACGAGCGTTTCCCGTTTCTGTTCAATTCCTATTACGTCGCCGCAGGTCCGCGCCATGCGCGTCCGCAGCGCGGATTGATCACACGCCCGGATGCGAAGGATGTGACTGCCTACCGCGCGCATGTCGACGCCGCCATCGAACGGCTGATCGACAGCGCGGATGAAGAGGCGGCGCGGCAGATTTTTCCAATCCTTGAGATCGGGTTGAACCACGAACAGCAGCATCAGGAATTGCTGCTGACCGATATCCTGCATGCCTTTGCGCAGAACCCGACCCATCCGGTCTACGACGAAAGCTGGTCGATGCCTGCGGCGCAGACAGGCGAGACATATGCCGATATTCCGCCCGGCATTCACCAGATCGGACACCAGGACGACGGCTTCCATTTCGATAATGAGGCGCCACAGCATCGCGTCCTGACGCAGCCGGTGCGGATAGCGCGTGGGCTTGTCACCAATGCGCAGTGGATCGAATTCATCTGCGATGGCGGCTACGCGACACCGGCGCTGTGGCTGTCCGATGGATGGGCGATGCGGGAAGCGGAGGACTGGCAGGCGCCGGGCTACTGGCTTGAGATCGATGGCGTCTGGCACGCCATGGGTTTGGGCGGCTTGCGCGCAATCGATCCCGCGGCACCGGTGATGCACGTCAGTTATTATGAGGCTGACGCTTTTGCGCGCTGGGCCGGCAAGGACCTGCCGACCGAGGCCGAATGGGAGATTGCCGCGCGTCATGACCTGATCGACGATGCCTTCGGCATCGTGTGGCAATGGACCCGCAGCGCCTATCTGCCCTATCCGGGCTACCGCGCCGCCGAAGGCGCGCTCGGCGAATACAACGGCAAGTTCATGATCAACCAGATGGTGTTGCGTGGCTCTTCACTCGCGACACCGAACGGGCATGCGCGGCTGACCTATCGCAATTTCTTTCAACCGCCGGCGCGCTGGCAATTTACCGGGCTCAGGCTCGCGGAGTATCAGTAGTCATGGCCTATAAACCCGGAGCGCTTACGGCTCCGCTCGCGGCCGGTGCCGCGCGCGGACGCGAAACCGAAACCTTTGTGCATGACGTGATGGCAGGACTGTCCGCCACGCCAAAGCGGCTCGCTCCGAAGTATTTTTATGATAGCGAAGGTTCGCGGCTGTTCGAGGACATCACGCAGACGCGGGAATATTACCCGACCCGCAGCGAGCATGAGATCCTTCGCTTGCAGGCGGGCGCGATTGTGCAACATTTTCCGACCGGCGCGGCGCTGGTCGAATTCGGCAGCGGCGCCTGCATCAAGGTTCGCTTTCTCTTGGACGCGGCGCGTAAACTCAAAGCCTATGTGCCGGTCGACATATCGGGCGATTTTCTGGCCGAAGAGGCTGCGGCGCTGCGCAAGGATTATCCCACGCTTTCGATCCTTCCGGTGGCGGCGGATTTCATGAAGCCGTTCGCACTGCCGGACGAAGTGGCTGACTTGCCGAAGGTCGGATTCTTCCCGGGATCGACGATCGGCAATTTCGAGCCGCACGAGGCGTGCACCTTCCTGCGGCATGCGGGTACGATCCTCGGCGCCGGTGCAGTGATGATTGTGGGCGTCGATCTGATCAAGGACGAGACGGTTCTGAACGCCGCCTATAACGACTCGTCCGGTGTGACCGCAAAATTCAACCTGAATCTGCTGCGCCGCATCAATCGCGAACTGGGTGGCAATTTCAAGCTCGACGCATTCGAACACCACGCCTTCTACAATCGAGAGCGCAAGCGGGTCGAGATGCATCTCGCCAGCCGCGTCCGGCAGAAGGTGACGGTCGCGGGATCCACGTTCGAACTTCGGGCGGGTGAAACGATTCATACGGAGAACAGCTACAAGTACAGCCGGGAATCGTTCGCCGCTCTGGCGCGCGGGGCGGGTTGGACCATGCTCTCGAGCTGGACCGACGCCAAAGGCAATTTCGCGGTCTGCGCGCTGGCATTGCCCGCGTCATCCTGAGTGATGCCGGCGGGCTGTATGCCGGCGGGCCGGTAAGGCCTTGCTCAGACAGGCTTGATTGGTGAGGCTTGGCGATCCCGGTGCGAGCGGCTAAACAGGCCGCCCGGACAATACGGTCCGTCACCCAGACAATCAGGATTTCCGCCTCATGAAGATCGTCGGTTTCGAGCTCGACAGACAACTGCATCTCGGCGTCGTGGACGGCGACCAGGTGATCGACCTCCAGGCTGTCGATCCGAAAATCCCTGCCGATCTCGGCCAGGTGCTGGCGCGTTCAGGCGGCGATCTGTCCGGCATTGCCGATGCCGCGAAAAAGGCGCCGACATCGGCGCGGCGCCCGCTTGAGGGGATCAAGTACACGTTGCCGGTCGCCAATCCCGGCAAGATCGTTTGCCTCGGTCTCAACTATCTCGAACACGCCAAGGAGGGCGGCCACCAAAAGCCGACCGCGCCGTCGATCTTCATGCGCTGCGGCACTTCGCTGGTGCCGCACAACATGCCGATCATCCGGCCGCTGGTATCGGAGACGCTCGATTACGAATGCGAATTGCTGATCGTGATCGGCAAGCAGGCCAAGCATCTGACGATGGACAACGCCTATTCCTGCATCGCCGGCTATTCCTGCTTCAACGACGGCTCGATCCGGCAATTCCAGCGCCGCACCGCGCAATGGGATATGGGCAAGAATTTCGACATGACCGGCGGTTTCGGACCGTGGATGGTGACGGCCGACGAACTGCCGCCCGGCGCTGTCGGCCTGAAGATCGAGACCCGGCTGAACGGCAAGGTGCTGCAATCCGACAATACCGCGAACATGCTGTTCCCCGTCGCGGAGACCCTGGTCGATATTAGCCAAGGCATGACGCTGATGCCGGGCGACGTGATCGTCACCGGTACGCCGTCGGGTGTCGGACACGCTCGCAAGCCCCAGCTCTGGATGAAGCATGGCGATGTCTGCGAGATCGACATCGAGGGTGTCGGCATCCTGGTCAATCCGATCGAGGACGAGAAGAAAGCCTGATGCAAGCGCGCGCGCTCGCGACGCTCCTGGTCGCGCTCGTCTTCGCAACGCCCGGCGCTGCGCAGACGCGCGGCCAAGGCGAGCGCGCGCAACGAGCGGGTGAGATCGCGATCGGTGTCGGTCACGGCATCGGTTTCCTGCCGCTGTTCATTGCGCAGGACCTTCGCCTCCTCGACAAGCATGCCAGAGCGAACGGACTGAACGGCAAACTTGCGCTGCGGCGGTTTCCAGCCGCGGCGCCGATGCGTCAGGCGCTGGCCACGGGCGAGATCGCGGCCGGCGCCTATGGATTGCCGGCCTTTCTGCTGGCCCGCGACGCCGCGCGACAGACGCCGCAGGAATTGCTCGTTGTGTCGGGCCTCACCACGCTGCCACTCGTGCTCCTGACCGCGCGCCCGAACATACGCGCGATCAATGACCTGAAGCCCGCCGACAAGATCGCGGTGCCGATGCTGACCGCGCCGCAGGTGAGCTATCTGTCGATGCAGACCCATCCATGGTTCGGCCGCGAGCGGTTGCGCCAGCAATTGGTGGTGATGCCGCATCAGGAATCGCTGGATGCCCTGACCGAGGGCAAGAGTATCGCGGCCTATTTCTCCTCGCCGCCCTTCACCCAGATTGCGCTCAAGGACTCCAAGGTCCGCGCAGTCACATCATCGGTTGACATCATGGGGGGTAAGACCTCGTTTCTGGTGATGGCCTCTCCGAAATCCGCTCTGACGTCGCATCCGAAGCTTCCGGAGGTTCTGGCGAAAGCGATCGAGGAAGCCTCGACCATCATCCGCAACGATCCGCGCCGTGCGGCCATGATCTGGCTGAAATGGGAACCGTCGCACACGCTGGATGCGCGCACGGTCGAGGGCATCCTGCGCGACCTCAAGGACGAGTTCGGCAACGGCGTGTTCGGCGTGGAAGCGACGGCGACCTATCTGCGGCGCGACAACCGGTTGAAAGACAGAGTATCGACCTGGAAAGACGTGGTTGCGCCCGCGGTCGCTGCCGGGCAGGGGTCCTGAGCATGGCGCTTGTTGATGCCGCAAAGCTGACGGCCTTCGTTGCCGATATTTTTGCCGCGCTCGGTTCGTCACAGGAAGAAGCCACGCGGATCGGACGCTGTCTGGTCAATGCCAATCTGACCGGACATGACAGTCACGGCGTCGCCCGCGTGCCGCGCTACGCCACCTGGCGGCGGGACGGCCTGATCGTCGCCGACCAGACCGTGCAGCGTGCGGTCGACATTCCGGTGCTTGCGATCCTCGACGGGCAATTCGGATTCGGCCAGACCATCGCGCCGCAGGCGGTGTCGCTCGGCGTCGAGAAATGCCGTGAGCATGGCTTGTCCGCGATCGGGCTGCGTCACTCCGGACATGTCGGGCGGGTCGGCGAATGGGCCGAGATGGCGGCCGAGCAGGGCATCGTATCGGTGCATTTCGTCAATGTCGCGGGCTCGGTGCTGGTCGCGCCGTTCGGTGGCATCGATCGGCGGTTCTCTACTGCACCGGTCTGCATCGGCATGCCGCGTTCGGCAGGCTTACCGGTCATTCTCGACTTTGCGACCTCGCTGGTGGCCGAAGGCAAGGTGCTGGTCGCAAGTCAGGGCGGCAAGGCGCTGCCGGCCGATGCGCTCGTGTCCGCGGAGGGGCGGGCGAGCAGCGACCCGCACGAACTTTACGGCGATTACGATCCGGCCTCCGGGATCCGCTATCACAAGAAGGGAAGGGGCGCGTTGCGCGCCTTCGGCGATCACAAGGGATCGGGCCTCGCGCTGATGTGTGAATTGCTCGGCGGCGCGTTGACCGGTAATGGCGCCTCCGATCCGGAAAAGCGCTGGTCGCAAGGCATGTTCTCGTTCTATGTCGATCCGCAGCGGGTCGACCCGGAACAATTGTTGCCGGCCGAATTGTCGCGGTTTCTGGCCTACGTAAAAGCTGCAAAGCCGATCGATGCCAATGAGCCGGTCTTGTTGCCGGGCGAACCGGAGGCGCGGCGCCGCGCCGATCGGCTGAAAGGCGGCATCCCGCTGACCGAAGAAACCTGCGACGCATTGAACGCCACCGCGCGTTCGGTCGGCCTGGACGATCGGCTGCTGGCCTAGAGCGTTTTCGAGCGAAGTGGGTACCGGATCGCGTTGAGAAAGCGCGTCAACGCAAGTGTTCTGACAGCGACACGGTTTGGAACGGAGAGGCCGGCATCCCGGCCTGTGCTGTGACGGGCATCTCCCGCTCCCTCTTATATGTCGCGATCATATCGGCATGCAGGGCGTGGCCGAGGGCGGCTGCGGCGGAACGCAATTCGCGGCGGAACGCAACATTCTGGCTTTCGGTGAAGCGGGCTGTCGGTACCGCGAGATTGACCGTGCCCAGGACATCTCCGTCCTTGATGACGGCGGTCGAGATGCCGGTAATTCCGGGGGTGAATTCTTCGCGCGAATAGGCGAAGCCGTCCTGCCGTACTGCGCTGACCTGTTTGCGCAATGTATTTTTCGATTGCAGCGTGTGCGCGGTGATCCGCTGCAATTCGACCCGATCGAGATAGGCGCCGAGTTCGTCGTTGCTCAAACGCGACAGTACGATCTTTCCCGACGAGACCGCATAGAGCGGCGCGCGCTCGCCGACCTTCATCGTGAAGGCCAATGCCTGACGACCCATCGCTGTGGCGACTGCCTCGACGCTGTCGCCGACCCAGACGTTGAAGCCGGAGGTTTCGTTCAGCAGGTCGCTCAAGGATCGCAAATGCGGCAGCACGGCCGCCGCGAGAGTGGGGCCTTTCAGCCGTGCCGCGAGGAGCGCGACACGCTGGCCAAGGCGATAGCGCCCGCCCGATCCATCCTGCTCCAGATAGCCGCGCGCCAGCAGATTGTTGAGAAGATGAAACAGGCTCGAGCGCGGCACGTGCAGATCGGCCAGCAGACGCGAGAAGGTGGGCGGTTCTGCCGCATCCGCCACGTACTCAAGGATGTCGAGTGCGCGGTTGGCTGACTTGACAGCGGCGTCCGACTTCGGTTTCATTTATGAAATTAGTTCATATATGTGAACTACGGTCAAGTCGTGCCGCGCGGGCGAGCTCCGCTGGCGGCAAGACCGGCCAAGCCACGCCTCGCATGCGGGACTGCGAGGTGGTTCAACAAACAGAAACCGGGAGGATCGGGATGAATCGGACACTTCGGCTTGCGTTGGTGGCGGCAGGACTGGGCCTTGCACTCGGCGTCGGTCCGGCAAGCGCGCAGGAATGGCCGACGCGAACCGTGAAGTTTCTGGTGCCCTACGGACCCGGCGGCGGCACCGACATCGTGAGCCGCATCATCGCGCAGCAATTGCAGGAAACGCTCGGCCAGAATTTCGTGGTCGAGAACAAGCCGGGTGCGGGCTCCACGATCGGCGCCGATTCGGTCGCGAAGGCTGACAAGGACGGCTATACGGTCCTCGTCCTCAGCAACGCGCATGCGGTTGCAGGCGCGCTCTACAAGAAGCTGCCCTACGACTCGGTGAAGAGCTTCGAAATGGCGACGCAGATCGGTACCGTGCCGCTGCTGCTCGTGGCATCGCCGAAATTCGAGGCCAAGGATGTCAAGGACGTTGTTGCGCAGGCCAAGGCGAGCCCCGGCAAATACAATTACGGCGCCGCCGGCGGCGTCGGCACCACCCAGCATTTCGCCGGCGAATTGTTCCGCGTCCAGACCGACACCGACATCAAGCACATCCCCTACAAGACGACGCCGGACGTTGTGACCGCACTGATGCAGGGCGACGTGCAACTCACCTTCGAACTGCTTCCCGCGGTTCGCGGGCAGATCGCCTCCGGCAACGTCAAGCCGCTGGCAGTCACGTCCTCGGAGCGCAATCCGGCTTATCCGGATCTGCCGACGCTCGCGGAAGCGGGCGTGCCCGGCTACGACGTCACCAGCTGGTATGGCTTCGCGATGCCGGCAGGCACGCCGAAGCCGGTGGTCGACAAGTTCACCAAGGCGGTCCACGAGGTGCTCGCCAAGGACGAGGTGAAGCAGGCGATCGCCAAGACCGGCATCGTGGTCAAGCCCTCGACCAACGAGGAGCTGACCAAACACGTTTCTTCCGAGATCGCCAAATGGAGCGATCTCATGAAAAAGGCGGGCATCGAGCAGCGCTAAGACTGGCAACCCGTCCAGAGGGGGCAAAGGCCGGCACCGGGTGCCGGCCTTTGCTTTTCATGCAGATGACTTTTCCGCCCGGCACCGCTATCAAGCGGCCTGCCGGGCAACCCCTGTCCACGATTGATCGTCCCAAGAGGTATCCGAAATGTCGAATGTGATCACCATTTGCGGCTCGCTGCGCAAAGCCTCGTTCAATCGCATGCTGGCGAACGCGCTGCCGGGCCTCGCGCCGGCGGGGATGAGCATCAAGGCGTCGCCAACGATCGAAATGCCGCTCTACAACGCGGATCTCCAGGCCGAGGGCTTTCCGCCCGCCGCGACGGCGCTGGCCGATGCCATTCGTGCCGCCGATGGCGTGATCATCGTGACGCCGGAATATAATTACTCGGTTCCGGGAGCACTGAAGAACGCGATCGACTGGGTGTCCCGCATGAAGGATCAGCCCTTCGTCAACAAGCCGGTCTGTCTGCAATCTGCATCGATGGGGCCGCTGGGCGGCGCCCGCATGCAATATCACGCCCGCACGATCATGGTGTTTCTCGACGCCTTCGTGTTCAACAAGCCGGAAATCTTCGTCGGCGCCGCGCAAACCAAGTTCGACGACAAGACCGGCGAGCTGAAGGACGAAGCCACCGCCACCATCATCAAGCAGCAGCTCGAGGGCTTCGAGAAATTCATCGAGCGCCACAAGCATCACAAGGGCTGAGGCTCTGCGATGTCGAATAGCCTCAACATCGTCACCATCTGCGGCAGCCTGCGCAAGAATTCCTACAATGCGAGCCTTGCGCGGCTGCTGCCATCGCTGGTGCCCCCCGACATGACCATCACGGCGGCGCCGGGCTATGCCAGCTTCCCGCATTTCAATCAGGATCTGCCGGTGCCGGCCGATGTGATGGTGCTGGCCGACGCGGTGCGCGCGGCCGACGGCGTCATCATCGTCTCGCCGGAATACGGCTGGACCATTCCCGGCGCACTCAAGAACGCGCTGGACTGGATATCGAAGACCAAGGACCAGCCGTTCAAGGACAAGCCGATTGCGCTGCAATCGGCATCGGTCGGCCCGCTCGGCGCCTCGCGCATGCAGTACCACATGCGTCAGACGCTGGCCGCGATCGACGCACTGGTCTTCATCAAGCCAGAAGTGCAGATCGCCTTCGCCAAGGACAAGTTCGATGCCGAGACCGTGGCGCTGAAGGACCAGCCCAGCATCGACCTCATCAAGCAGCAGCTCGAGGCGTTCGGCACATTCGTGCGGCGGGTAAAGCTGTAGCGAAATAACCCGCTGGCCATATAATCCCGTTCGTCCCCGCGAATGCGGGGACCCAGGGCCACGAGCACTGGGATGCCCGCTTCGCGGGAATGAACGAAGTTTGTGGCTGTCTACGCGCTCTTGGCCGCCCGGTTCGGAAACACCTGCGGCCGCATCGATGGATGCGCTGCGCGCCCACGCGGCGGGTATTCCGTCTCGACGCCGAGTTCTTCTGCGGCATGCCAGGCCCAGCGCGGGTCGTACAGCGCGCCACGTGCGATCGCGATCAGGTCGGCCTGGCCGGATGCCACGATCTCCTCGGCCTGGCGCGCCTGCGTGATCAGGCCGACAGTCATGGTCGGGATCTGCGCTTCACGACGAACCTTCTCCGACAGCGGCGCGTTGTAGCCCGGCGCGAAGGGTATCTTCTGACGCAGATCGACCTGCCCGCTCGACACGTCGACATAATCGCAGCCGAGCTTTTTCAGCTCTTTCGCAAAAACCACGGCGTCCTCGATCGTGGTGCCGCCCTCGACCCAATCGACCGACGAGATGCGGATGCCCATCGGCTTGTCCTTCGGCCATACCGCCCTGCAGGCGGCGAAGATTTCGAGCGGATAGCGCATCCGGTTCTCGAGCGAGCCGCCGTATTCGTCCGTGCGCTGGTTGGCGAGCGGCGAAAAGAACTCGCTCAGCAGATAGCCGTGACCGCCGTGAATCTCGAGAAGATCGTAGCCCACCCGATCGGCGCGCTGCACCGCGCTGACGAACTCATCCGTCACCTGTTTCAGGTCGGTTTTGGTCATCGCGCGCGGGATGTGCCAGCCTTCACCAAATGGGATCGCTGAGGGCGCCAGCGTTTCCCAGGCGCCTTCTTCAAGCTTGAGAGGCCTTGCGCCCTGACCCGGCGGCGTCGTCGAGGCCTTGCGGCCGGCATGTCCGACCTGGATGCCCTGCTTGGCAACGCCGATCGATTTGCAGAAATCGATGACGCGCTTCAGCGCCGTCTCGTTCTCGTCCGAATAAAGGCCGGCGCATTTGTAGGAAATGCGACCGACGCGGCTGACCATCGTCATCTCGGTCATCACCAGGCCGGCGGCGCCGATCGAAAAGCTCCCGAGATGCTGGATGTGCCAGTCGGTCGCCGACCCGTCGTCCGATGCATATTGGCACATCGGCGAGACCACGATGCGGTTCGCAAGAGTCAATCCCCGCATGGTGAAGGGCGAGAACAGAACGGATGTCATTGTCGCAATCCCCCGATGTCTGACGACCTGCTTTGCCGACTAGATTCCCTTGCCTTCCAGCCAGCCCCGGCCACGTGCATAAAGCGCTTCGAGCTCGGGACCGTCCAGCCCCGGCATGTCGCGCTTCACCTTGTAGCCGATCTTGTGCTGCAGATAGGCGAGGTGGCGATAGCCTTCCGGATAAAGCTTCAGGATATTCTGATCGAGATTCAGCTTGGCGCCCGGGTCGACTGGGTCACAGCGGTCCATTTCGTAGATCGGCTGACGCAGCACCAGGCCCCACTGGCTGAAGCGGTTCTCCAGGAAATCGTAGAACCGGCCGGTGCAAACCACGTCGCACAGAACGCCGTCGACCAGCCCGCGCTGCGTGATCGTCATCTTGGTTTGCGCAATGGCGCGGTGTGTATTGATGTCGATATGCATGCCGCCGAGGAAATGCAGGATGCGCACGCCCTTGTCGTAGCCTTCCTGGCTCACCTTGATGAACTCGTCGGCCGTGCCCTGAAACCAGGTGGCCTGCATCACGCCATCCTCGTGCCAGACCTTGCGGAACTCATCCCACAACCGTGCATCGCGCAGGACGGCCCAGTTCTCGATCAGTTCACGGATGGCGAGGCGGTCTTCGGTACGGGAGGTCATATTGCGCTTTCTTCCTGCAACGGTGCATAACTCAGCGGACTTCTAAAGGCTGGGACAGACATGGCAAGAACTGAGCTCGGAAGACTGGCAGGACGGACCGCGATCGTCACCGGTGGCGCGAAGGGGATCGGGCGGCATTATTCAGAAGCCTTGGCGGCCGAGGGCGCGGGCGTCGTAATCGCCGATATTTCAGGTGGTGAAGAGGCGGCGGCCGAAATTGCCGCAAAATACGGCGCCAACGCCACCATGAGTGTGACCTGCGACGTCAGCCGGGAGGACCAGGTCAAGGCGCTGATGGCCAAGGCCGTCGAGCGGTTCGGCAAGATCGATATTCTGGTCAACAATGCCGCGCTGTTCGCGCCCCTGCAGCATACCAAGGTGCAGGACATCGACGTCGAGCTCTGGGACAAGGTGTTCGCCGTCAATGTGCGCGGCTCGTTCCTGACCGCGAAACACGCGGTTCCACACATGATGGCCCGCAAATACGGCAAGATCGTCAATATCGGGTCCGGGACGGTCTACAAGGGCCTGCCGGGCATGCTCCATTACACAGCGTCCAAGGGTGCGATTGCTACTTTTACGCGCACCCTGTCGCGCGAACTCGGCGAATACGGGATCTGCGTCAATACGCTCGCGCCGGGCCTGGTGATGAGCGAGACCCTGGTGGCGAGCGGGACCCATGACGACGCGCTCAAGGCCCGGGTGGTCGGCAGCCGCGCCTTCAAGCGCGACCAGATCCCCCAGGACCTGCTTGGGGCGCTGATTTTTCTGTCGTCGCCGGACAGCGATTTCGTCACCGGGCAGACCATCGCGGTCGACGGCGGCTCGGTGAACACCTGACGCGCAGCGGGGCGGGATTTACCCATCCGGTGAAAAGGCCGAATGGCAGATATGCCGCGGTGGGCCGCCCCTAGGATCAGGGCCGATTTGCGACTATTGTCTGGGCAACCATCCAGAGAAATTAATGAGGAGGAATGCATGGCGACCGCTACCGCCGTCCAGCCGAACGATAAAAAGGCCAAGGTCTACGAGGGCAGCAAGGATCCCAAGCGGGCCGCCTTCTACGACAAGATTTCGCAGCGCGACATGGCGCCGCTGTGGGAGGTGCTGAAGGATCTCGTGGCCAAGAGCCCGAAATCCATCGCGGCCCCTGCCATCTGGCATTTCGACGAGGTGAAGCCGATGGTGGAGGAGGCCGGTGGCCTGCTCACCGCCGAGGAAGCCGAGCGCCGCGTGCTCGTCCTGGAAAACCCGGCTCTGCGCGGCCAGTCGCGCATCACCCCTTCGCTCTATGCCGGCTTGCAGTTGATCCTGCCGGGCGAGATTGCCGGCGCCCACCGCCACACCGCAGGCGCCATCCGCCTGATCCTGGACGGTGACGGCGCCTATACCCAGGTCGATGGCGAGAAGACGCTGATGAAATACGGCGACTTCGTCCTCACTCCGAGCTGGACCGCGCACGACCACGGCAACGAGTCGAAAAAGCCGATGATCTGGCTCGACGTGCTCGACGTGCCGACCATCAATTTCTTCGAGACCGCATTCTCGGAGCATCTCGATTCGGCGGTTCAGAACACCAAGTACACCGACAACGATTCGCTGTGGCGCTACGGCTCGGGCGTGCTGCCGGACGGCACCGACACTAAGAGGGAATCGCCGATCATCAACTATGCCTATGACCGGATTCGCCCGATCCTCGATCGGATGGCGAAGACCGACGAGGTCAACAAATATCACGGCTTCCGCATTCGCTACGCCAATCCGTTCAATGGCGGTTGGTCGACGCCGACCATGGGCGCGCATCTGTCGCTGTTGCCGAAGGGCTTCAAGGGCCAGCCCTATCGCTCGACCGACGGCACCATCTTCGCGTGCCTCGAAGGCAAGGGGCAGACAACGATCGACGGCGAAGTGTTCGAATGGGGACCGCGCGATGTGTTCGTGATCCCGTCCTGGAAGCAGTATTCGCACAAGGCCGATGATCAGAGCGTGCTGTTCTCGATCTCCGACCGGCCGATGCAGGAATCGCTCGGCATCTGGCGCGAAGTGAACTAGGCGGCAATCGTAGCCTGCAAACGAAAAGCCCCCGTGAGAGCGGGGGCTTTTTTGTTGCGGTCGTCGGCGCGAAAGTGGGGCGACAACGGCCTTACGGTTCGACCGAGAACCCGTCGCCTTCCAGCGTGATCCGGCCCTGCGCCGCATGTGCGGCCCATTTCGATGTCGCGGCGACACCGCCGAATGAAAAGTAGTGCACAGCGACTGTGCCAAGCGAGCCTGTCGCATTCTCGCCCGCCAGCACGCGGACGACGGAGTCCGGCGCGCTGACGCCGAACAGGTTCTTGACCAGTCCGGCATGTTTGGTGATGCCGCCAATCGACGCCTTAACGCCGCAGCGCTGCGCGTATTTCAACAGGGTCGTGAGATTGGTCGGGCCGGCAAGGCCGATGCGGATCGGGGCTTCGATCCCGAGATCGCGCATCTTCATGACCCAGCGGGTGATCGCCTGGGCGTCGAACCCGAACTGTGTGACGATGTCGGCCTCGAGCCCGCTCTGCTCCGCCGCCTCGATCTTTGCGACCAGCGCGCGATGCATGACGTCGTCCGCCACGACCGGATGGCCATCCGGGTGCCCGGCGATGCTGACATGGGTGATGCCATGTTGCTGCAGGATCCCGCTCTCGATGATCTCCAGCGAAGCCGTGAACGGGCCGGCGGAGTCGCCGCGATCGCCGGAGATGATCAGCACGCGCTTGACGCCGGCCTCCTGCGATAACCGACCGATCAGGGACGATAATTCATCCCGGCTCGTATAATTGCGCACGGCGATGTGCGGGATCGGCTCGAGACCGCATTGGCGCGTCATCGCCGATTGCTCGATCAACTCGGTCGATGGCCGCGTCGGGATGGCGCTGACATAGACGCGCGTGCCCGCGCCGGCCGTGTCGCGGATCGCTTCCAGATCGGTGAGTTTGGGCCGCGTCACCTCGACGGAGAAATCCGCGAGGAAAGCGCAGATCCCATCGACGGTGTCGGACTCAAAGCGCGGAGAGGGCTTTCGCAGCGGGGCGGCCATTGATCATTCTCTTCTTCGGGAAATGACGTAGGATTCGTCGTTGAACCAGAGGCCGTTGTGCTTGCGCAGGACTTCGCGGGTCGCATCGAGATAGCGACTGTCCTTCACCGCCTCGTTGAGCCGTTCGTCCTCGACCTGCGAGACATAGATCGCGGCATTCCACGCCGCGAGCACCGTCGAGGTGCCGATCGAACCGGTGACTTCGCTCGGCAGCGTATGCATGTCGTAGCGGAAGATCGCGCGGTTGTCGGAATAGGTATTGAAGTTCAGATCGCGTGCGGCCGGCCCGAGCGCCTTTTTCACTTCACGCAGGATCGCATGGCGGTCGGTCTGGAACGGATTGTCTCCGGGCCACACGCTTTGCACGATCTCGGCGGCCGGATCGTTGCCGCAGGAATGCATCGCGATCAGGCGCCCGCCGGGCCCCAGTGCACGGGCCAGTGGCGCGATCACCTTCTGCGCCTTGAATTCGGCCGAAGCGCGCGCGCGATAGGGTTGCGAAGCGATGACGAGATCGAAATCGGCATGCGCGGCGCCGCGGCGCGGGATGATCGGGTCGAGCAGGAATTTGTGGTCCTGCCGATAGATCACCAGGACGACGGGCCGCTCATAGACCGGGTTGCCGGTCTTCGGGCTCACGCCGGCCTTCCAGTTTTCCGAAAGGAAGTCCTGCAGCCCGGTGATCTGCTCTTCGAATTCGTGCGAGGTATTCCCGGTCAGCGCGACTTCGTTCCAGACCAGACTGTTGGCCGCAGCCGTTGACTTCACTGTCAGCCACGGGGCTTCCGAATAATACATGTTGGTGAGCACGAGCACGGTGGCGGGATGCTCGTACAGCCGGTCCGGCATCTTTTCGAGCGTCAGCCGGATGTCCTCGAGGCTGATCTCCTTGCCGGAAATATAGAACGGCATGTTCGAATAGCGGTGGTGCATCGCGCGCATGACGCGCGTCAGCACCGTGCCGTCGCCCAGGCCCGCATCGAACAGGCGGACGGCCGGCGGGCGCGGATGGATGTTGCTGAGTTCCTGCGAAACCTTGTTCGCAACGACCCACTTCTCGCTGCAGGTGTTCACGAACAGAAGATATTTCTGCCGGTTGTCGAAGAACCGGAATTCACGGTTGCCGTCATCGTTGGCATTGGCGGGCGCAGGCCTCGCCGGTACGGGATCGACGGTCGCCGGACGGGCACCACGCTCGATGATCATGGGACGCGCGCTTTCGTTTCCATTGTGGATGGTCATGAATGTGCGGATCCGATCGAGTGTCTCGGTGGTAATGCGCCCACCGTTGCGCAGCCGACTCGTGAGCTTTCCGTCGTTGACCGCTCTCCGCCCGAAGGTGGATTCGGCCAGCCCGGCCTGACGGCAATAGTCGGAAATTTCCTGCAGCAATTCGTGTGCGTTCATCGCACGTCCCTCGTTCGTTTCCTCGCAGCGGATATCGTTGTTATTTCGATAATCGAACCCCCTTGTATACAGGAGGTCAACCACAAAACGTCCCACCGACTCTTTGGGGATCGATATGGGCAATTGCCCACTCCATCAAAGCATTAAAAAAACTAGATTTTTATCGGAATCGCCAGAGCGAATACTGCCCCTGTCTGGGGATGTGCTGCCCATCGCCTCTACAGCAACAGGCGCCTGAGAGGCGAATTGTGCACAGCGGCAAACCCGCGGGCCTCATGATAGGAAGCGGCTTCGGTTTCAGTCCGCCAAACGCGGACGGACAAGTCCGCTTCTACCGGTCCGAGGTCCGATGCCCCGTTTTGCCGCCAATATTGCCTATCTGTTCACCGAGCGTCCGCTGATCGAGCGGCCCGCCGCCGCGGCTGCCGGCGGCTTTCTCGCGGTGGAAGGTCAGTTTCCCTACACCACGCCCGCATCGGCTCTCCGGGTTGAGATCGAACGCCACGGGCTCGCCTTGCTCGGGATCAACACCGAGCGCGGCGGTGAGGGACAATTCGGACTGGCCGCGCTGCCAAACCGCGAACGCGAGTTCGATGCGCTGTTTGCGCAGGCGCTGGATTACATCACTGCTGCCGGTGGCAGTGCTATTCATTGTCTCGCCGGCTTTGTGCCGGTGAACGAGCGACCGGCGGCAGAGCGGACCTTTGTCGCAAACCTGTCGCGTGCCGCCGATCTTGCGGCCGAAAAGGGGATCACGGTTCTGCTCGAGCCGATCAACAATCGCGACCGGCCTAACTACTTCCTCAACCGCGTCGAGCATGCCGCCGACGTTATCGCCAAGGCGGGTAGATCCAACATCCGCATCCAGTTCGATTTCTATCACGCGCAGATCATGGGCGGCGATCTGCTCCGGCGCTTCGAGGCCCATCTGTCGCTGATCGGACATGTGCAGATCGCGGCGGTTCCCTCGCGCCACGAACCGGACGAGGGTGAGGTGAACTATCCGGAGGTATTCAGGGCGCTCGATGCTTTGGGCTATTCAGGTTGGGTAGCTGCTGAATACCATCCGCGCGCGCGAACGGAAGATGGGCTGGGATGGCTGCGCACGGCTCTTCCAGTGCCGGCATAACACGGCTAGTTTCCGCTGATGTGGGGCCGCAGGAAACGCGAAGAGAAGCCGCCTGAGCCTGCTTCGGCGCTGAAGGAGGCGCTGCGGCAAGCCAGGATCGAATCCGCCGAACGCTCCGGCATCGTCCTCGAGATGCGCGATGCGGAAGCGGCGCGGCTCGAGATGCTGAACGATGCCCTGGATCCGGTCTTCGCCGAGATTCCTGCAAGCGTCGATATTTTTGATCGCGGGATCAGTCGCGGAGAGGTGCCGCGGCTTTGGATCGATATCATCGCCTGCGTCGTCATGGGTCGCGACAAGCGCACCTATCGTTTCGTGCAGGAGACCCGCTACGGCCGCAAGGTCTTGTCCGAATCCTCCGATATCGGCGAGACCGCCAGGGCGATCACGCGTTATGTCGCAGGAAGGCTGATCGAGCGGGACCGTGCTCTGGCACAGAGCCGCGAGCTGCACGGGCAGCCGCCGCAGACCAATTGGCGCACGGCCAGCGCTTTCGTGCTCGGCTTGTTGGCCGGCGCTGCCGCTCTGGCGATCGTGGCGCTGCTGGTCGGCTAATCGATCCTAAGCGGCAAACAGCTCGCGCTTGCCTAGTTCGACGATCGAATCGCCGCCGCCGCGCTTGAATCCGCGCGCGGTCATTTCGCAGCGCCAGCCATTCCCGGCCTTCTCGATGCCATAGAGATTGTACCCCGCGAGTTCGCCTTCGCCGCCGATAGCGGAAGCAGACGGAACCCCGAGCGCCGGTATTTGAACGGACGGGCCGTCGAGCATCACCAGCGAGTGAATATGATCGTGGCCATGCAGCACGAGTTCGGCGCCGTGCCGGCGCAGCACGTCGCGGAATTTGGAGGCGTCCATCAGGCGCTTGAAGCGATGCGCCGGCTTGGTGACTGGCGGATGGTGGATCAGGACGACCCGGAACAGGCCCTCGGCTCCGAGCCGGTCCAGGAGACCGGGAAGGGCATGGAGCTGTTGGGTTCCAAGCTTGCCGGTGGCCATGAAGGGGGCGGTGGTGATGGCACTGGACAACCCGATCAGAGCAATGTCGCCGCGCCGCCGCACGAACGGAAACTGATCGGCGCCGGTGGTGTCGCCCTTCATGAAGTCGCCCCAGTGCGAATGCCATTCGCGCGCGGCCTTACGGACATAGGCGTCGTGATTGCCGGGCACGAAGGTGACATCGTGCGCGGGACCGACGGTGTCGAGCCAGACTCGCGAGGGCGCGAATTCCCCAGGGAGCGCGATGTTGAGGATGTCGCCTGTCACCGCGATATGATCGGGCTGATGCGCCTTGATATCGGTGACGATGCGCGACAGCGTCTCGCCGCGATGGAAGGTCTTGCGGCGCCGGTGCCAGTTCATGAAGCCGATGGCGCGTTTGCCCGCGAGGTCGCGGATACGGGCCGAGGGCATGGGACCGAGATGGGGGTCGGACAGATGAGCGAGGACGAACATGGTAGTGACGGTGACGGCTTTCAGCGGTGATGTCGATTGAGAATATAGTGAGCCGGACGCACAATCCGACGACAACGCGGGCGCGGGCGCATCGTCAGCGCGAAACCAAGGATACACCGTCCGGATGATTCGCCCTTTGATGCATTTGTACTGGCGCTTTTCCCGCGGGCTTACGCTCGGCGTGCGCGGCATGGCAATCGATGCCGACGGGCGGATTTTCCTCGTCAAGCATTCCTACATCCCCGGCTGGCATCTCCCCGGCGGCGGGGTGGAGGCACGCGAGAGCATGCGCGAGGCGCTCGACCGGGAACTGATGGAAGAAGGGAATATCGAAATTCTCCAGTCACCGAGGCTGTTCGCGATCTATCACAACCGGACTGTCTCCGGGCGCGACCACGTTGCCCTGTTCGTCATTGACGCCTTCACTCAAGGGACGCCGCCGCAACCCAATGCCGAGATCATCGCGCATGGTTTCTTCGCCCGCGACGACCTGCCGCCCGACACGACAGCGGGAACGCGCGCGCGCATCGCGGAAGTGCTGGAGGGAGTCAAACCCAGCGAAACCTGGTGAACTGAGACTGTTCTCCAACAGAAAAGGGGCTCCGCACCGCGGAGCCCCTGATTGCCCAACAACCGGATGTTAGTACTTGAACTCCGGCATGCCGGTGAGCTGGTCCTTGTTCGTGTTCATGACAGCACGCTCGGGATACCACCTGCGATCACCGTCACGCGCCGCGCCGGTGGTGGCCGCGCCGTCATTGTTGGTGAAGCGGAGCTGGTTGAGCGGCACCATCACATTGCGCTCGCCCATGCCCAGGAATCCGCCGACGCCGATAATGGCACCTGCGATCTGGCCGTTCGAGGTCATGATGAGCTCGTCGATCTCGCCGATTTTCTCGTTCTGATTATTGTACACGTCGACGCCAATCAGTTTGGACGCGCGCCACTGACCGCTGGCGGGCTTGTTCATGGTCTGGTTGGTCGCGGCGGGCGCACCCGGCTGCGGAGCGGTGGTCTGCGCGAGGACGGGCGTGGCGAGCAATGCAGCGGCCACGATAATGGGATAAGCTTTCATGGAGTTCCTCCTTCTTAAGGGTGACAGGAGGTGAAGTCCGCGCGCGCTCGAATGTTCCGTGACAATTTCTTTAATCGACCGAACCGTGCGCGGTTCCGTTGCGTCAGGACACTGAACCTATCCGAAGCGCCTGCGATCGTGCGGCCGCTCGAACGCGAGCGCCGGGCCGACGGGAACAATTCCAGTCGGGTTGATGCTTTTGTGACTGCCGTAATAGTGCCGCTTGTATTGATCGATAGCGACGGTGTCGGAGACGCCCGGCCATTGGTAAAGCTCGCGCGTATAATTTGACAGATTCTGGTAATCGTCGATCCGCCGCTGATTGCATTTGAAATGCCCGACATAGACCGCGTCGAAACGGATCAGGGTCGGGAACAGACGCCAGTCGGCTTCGGTGACGGTCTTGCCGCACAGATAGCGCTGCGTCGACAGCCGCCCCTCGAGAAAATCGAGCGTTTCGAATAATTGCGCGAAGGCCTCCTCATAGGCCTCCTGGGTGGTGGCGAAGCCGCAGCGATAGACGCCGTTATTCACCGTCTCGTAGATCCGCTGGTTGATGGCGTCGATGTCGGGCCGAAGCGCCTGCGGATAGTAGTCTACGGTGTCACCGGTGAGCCCGTTGAAGGCCGAATTGAACATGCGGATGATTTCGGAGGACTCGTTATTGACGATTGTGCCGCGCTTCTTGTCCCACAGCACCGGCACCGTCACGCGGCCGGAATATTTCGGGTTGGCCTTGAGGTAAATGTCGCCCAGCGTCTCGACATCGTGCAGGTGGTCGCCGGTCGAGCCCTCGTCTCGCTTGAAGGTCCAGCCCTTCTCAAACATGAGCGGCGAGACTACCGAGACCGAAATCAGGTCTTCCAGTTTCTTGAGCTTGCGGAAGATCAGCGTGCGATGTGCCCAGGGGCAGGCGAGCGAGACGTAAAGGTGGTAGCGGCCCGCCTCCGCGGCAAAGCCGCCGTCGCCGGAGGGGCCGGGCTCGCCATTCGGCGTGATCCAGTTGTGGAAACGGGTCGCCTCGCGCTTGAACCGGCCCTTGGTTTCGCTGGTGTCATACCAGGTGTCGTGCCAGACGCCGTCAACGAACAAACCCATGTCGCGCTCCCTGTCTCTGCCCGCTCATATGGCGGGAGAGGGCGAGCGCGCCAAGTGTTTTCGGCCGATAGGGCCTCTCCGGCGCCGCGTCGCCGCGCCGCGCGGCGCTTATTTCATCGCCTGCGGATTGATCGGGCTTCCCGTTCCGCCGGTGATGATCAGCGGCGGGCCGGAGAAGAAGAATTCGTAGACGCCGTCACTCTCGCAATCCTCGGCGAGTTCCTTGAGATAGAAGATCTCGCCCATGCACAGGCCCATGGCCGGGATCACCACCCAGTGCCAGGGCTGGTTGGCCTCGGTGGTCTCGTTCGGCCGCACCTCGCAGCCCCAGGTGTCCATGCAGAGCGCCGCGATCTCCTTCTCCTGGCACCAGTAGCAATTCTCGAACATCACGCCGGGCGCGTCGCCGCCGGCATAGCCGCCCCACACGCCTTCGGACAGGCAGCGCTCCATCTGGCCGGTGCGGACATGCACGAAATCGCCCTTGCGGATCTCGACATTCTGGGCCCGGGCGCATTTGTCGAGTTCTTCATTGGAGATGCCTTCGCCGTCCTTCATCCAGGGTACGCCGCGAAAGCGCGCGATATCGAGCAGCACGCCGCGGCCGACCATCTTGTTCTTGGAGTGCTCGATGCCGAGCACGGCGAGCCCGCGCGAGTCGATCAGCTTCGCGTCGTGGCCATTGTAGCACTTGTCCTCGTAGAAGATGTGACCCAGCGCGTCCCAATGGGTCGCGCCCTGCACGCAGAGGTTCAGCGTATCGTCGGCGTAGCGGATCTTGTTCCAGTCCTGCTGACCGGTGACGGCGTCGGTGCCGGTCGCCAGCATCTGGTGAATCGGATTGAAGCGGCCGCCAAACAGGCCGGTCTGCGGGCCGTTGCGGTCGAGCGGGATGCCGAGCGCGAATACCTTCCCCTGCTTCACCAGCTTGGCAGCCTCGACGATATTTTCCGGCGTGATGTGGTTGAGCGTGCCGATCTGGTCGTCGCTTCCCCAGCGGCCCCAGTTGCTGAGTTTCTCCGACGCCTCTTCGATGGCCTTGAGGCCGACCTTGATGTTCATCGACACGGTGTTCCTCCACGACAGTCTCGTTGCGGCTCTTCCCCATGCGCTCCGGGCGGCCGACGGGATTGTGATCAAGCGGCGCTGTTACGTCCAGCGCCAGATTGCTCTGATTGCGAGACGAGTTTGACGATGTGGGAAATCTCGTGAGGTCTCGCTACACCTTCCCAAGCGCGCGCAGCACCTTGCCGGGCGTGAACGGCATGTCGGTGAGCGGCTTCGCGCCCAGCGGCCGCAGCGCGTCGTTGATCGCATTCATCACGCAGGCGGGTGCGCCGGCGGTGCCGGCTTCGCCCGCGCCCTTGGCGCCGAGTTCGGAATCGGCTGTCGGCGTCACCACATGGCCGACCTGCATGTCCGGCATCTCCATCGCCATCGGCACGAGATAATCCGCCATGTTGCCGTTCAGCATCTGGCCGCGCTCGTCATAGAGGCAATGCTCGAACAGCGCGCCGCCCAGGCCCTGCACGATGCCGCCGCGGATCTGCTCGTCGACGAGCTGCGGGTTGATGACGGTGCCGCAATCCTCGACGCACCAGTGCTTCAGCAGCTTGATGAAACCGGTGTCGGTGTCGACCTCGAGATAGGACGCCTGGATGCCATTGGTGAAGGAGAAAGCCCAGGCGCGTGGCACATAATGGCGGGTCGCGGACAACTCGGACTGGAAGCCGGGCGGCAGCGTGTCGGGCCGGAAATAACAGATGCGCGCAACCTCCTCGAGCGAGATGCGCTCGGTCTTGGTGCCCTTGTCAACGACGATGCCATCGTCGATGTCGAGATCGGCGGCCTTGGCTTGCAGGATGGAGGCCGCGGCGGCGAGGACGTTTTCGCGCAGAGCCTTGCCAGCCTGCCACGCCGCCTCGCCGCCGATGCCCGCTGCCCTGGATGCCCAGGTACCGCCGCCGTAAGGGGTATTGTCGGTGTCGCCCATGATGACGCGCACCTTGTCAATCGACACGCCGAAGGCCGATGCGACGCATTGCGCGATCACCGCCTCCGCGCCCTGGCCCTGCTCGGACACACCGGTATGGCAAAAGATCGCGCCCTTGCCGTCGAGCCGCACGGTCGCGCCGTCCTGCGCGGAAATCTTTGCGCCGCCGACGCCATAGAACGCCGCGCTCGGATTGGTGACTTCGATGAAGGACGCGAATCCGATGCCGCGATAGATACCCTTCTCGCGCGCCACAGCCTGGTCGGCGCGCAGCGCCTTGTAGTCCATCATGCCAAGAATCTTGTCGGTCGATGCGATGTGCGACAGCTTCTCGAACTTGATCCCGGAAGCCGCCGTCGCCGGATAGGCATCGTCTGGAATGAGATTTTTCTTGCGCACCTCGACTGGATCCATGCCGATCTTCGCTGCGGCGAGATCGACCAGACCCTCCGTTACGGCAACCGCGATCGGATGGCCGACCGCGCGGTACTGGCACATGACATTTTTGTTCTGGAACACCACCCGCGCGCGCGCCCGATAATTCGGGCAGGCATAGGGTCCGCCGGTCAGGTTGACGACCTGGTTCGCTTCGATGCCGGAGGTGCGCGGATAGACCGAATAGGGGCCAATGCCGGTGAGATCGTCAATCTCGAAGGCGGTAATGGTGCCGTCTTTCCTGATGCCGATCTTGCCCTTCACCCGGTGGTCGCGGGCATGAATATCGGTGACGAAGCTTTCCAGCCGGTCGGCGACGAACTTGATCGGGCGTTTCAGCATTTTCGAAAGCGCCACCACCGCCATCTCGTCGGCATAGGTATGCACCTTGATGCCGAAGGAGCCGCCGACATCCTTGGTGACGACGCGGACCTGATGCTCCGCCAGATCGAGATGCTTGGCGAACAGGTTCTGCATCATGTGCGGCGCCTGGGTCGCGTGATAGACCGTCAGCCGCTCGTCGCCGGGATTCCAGTCGGCCAGGATCGCACGCGGCTCGTTGCAGACGCCGGTATGCCGGCCGAAATGAAAGGTCTGCTCAATCACCGCGTCGGATTCCGCGAACGCCTTGTCGACTTCGCCGGCATCCAGCGTGCGTTCGAAGGTGAGGTTGTCGCCGAGCTCCGGATGGATCACCGGCGTCTTCGGATCGAGCGCGGTCTCGGGATCGGTGACGGCGATCAGTTCCTGGTAGCTGACCTCGATCAGTTCGCAGGCGTCCTCGGCCTGTGCGCGCGTTTGCGCCACCACGGCGCACACCGCCTCGCCCTGCCAGCAGGCGCGGTCGACCGCGATGGCATATTGCGGCGCCGACTTGATGCCCTTCAGATGCGTGAGCACGCCAACCCAGGGCGTGATCACCTTCGCAAGTTCGGGACCGGTGACGACCGCAATCACGCCCGGCGCCTTCTCGGCCTTGCTCTTGTCGATCTTGACGATCCGGGCATGGGCATGCGGCGAGCGGAGATAGGCCACATGCGCCATGCGCGGCAGCGTCATGTCGCTCACATATTGGGCGCGGCCTTGTGCAAGGCGCTTCAGGTTCGGGCGCGGCACCGAGCGGCCGATATAGGAATTCGGACGGTCGAGCGCGGTGAGCGGCGAGGGGAGGTCGGAAACGATTTTCATGTCACTTCCCGTTCCTTGCCATCGCCACCGCTTCCACCGCATCGACGATCGCGTGATAGCCTGTGCAGCGGCAGAAATTTCCGGAGATATGCTCGCGGATGTCCTCACGGCTCGGCGTTTTGCCGCCCGCCAGCAGTTCCTGCGCGGTCAGCAGCATGCCCGGCGTGCAAAAACCGCATTGCAGGGCGTTTCGCTTTTCAAAAGCATCCTGAAGGTCGGCAATCTCGCCGGTGTCGGATACGCCCTCGATGGTCTCGACCCTGGCGCCATCGCATTGCACCGCGAGCGTCAGGCAGCCGCGCACCACTTCGCCATTCACCCGCACGGTGCAGGCGCCGCAGACGCCGTGCTCGCAACCGACATGGCTGCCGGTCAGCATCAGATCCTCGCGCAGAAAATCGACCAGTGACTTGCGCGCCTCGACGCGGGCGGTCACAGTTTCCCCGTTAACGGTGAGCCCGATATCGTAGCTGTGGCTCATGCGCGCGCTCCCGCCAGTTGCGCAGCGACACGGCGCAACAGCACGCTGGCGAGATGCATTTTCACCGCGCCGGTTTCCTGGATGTCGTCGGGCGGATCGAGGTCGGAAGCGAGCGCCGTTACGGCATCGTCGATCGAGCCTTTGGCGAGCGCGGCCTCCGCGTGCTTTGCTCGAAGGGGCATAAGTCCGACACCGAAATAGGCGAGCCGCACGTCCTTCAGCGACGCGCCATCGGCGCGCGCGGAGGCAGCCAGTCCGGCGAGCGCATAGTCGCCGTGACGGCGTGAGAGTTCGGCGAAACCATAACGCATATCAGGTTTTGCGGCCGGCAGGCGGATCGCGGTCAGTACCTCGTCCGGGCCAATCGCGGTTTCGTACAGTCCCTTGAAGAAATCGTCGGCCTTCACCCAGCGGCCGCCACCCTTGCCGGCAATCTCGGCTTCGCCGCCAAGGGCGAGAAAGCAAGCCGGCAGTTCGGCAGCGGGATCGGCGAAGGCAATCGAGCCGCCGATGGTGCCGCGGTTGCGGATCGCCGGATGCCCGATATGCGGCATCGCCATCGCGATCAGCGGAGCGTGTCTGGCAATCACGTCGGATTTCGCCGCTGCTGCATGCCGGACCATCGCGCCGATCGCGACGTCGCCGCCATGCAGCGCGATACCATCAAGGCCGGCAATGCCGTTCAGATCGATCAGGATGCCGGGCTGCGACAGCCGCATGTTGAGCGTCGCCATCAGGCTTTGCCCGCCTGCAAGCAGCCGGGCGCCGTCACCGTGTTCACCCAACAGCTTGACCGCGTCCTCGACAGAACGGGCCTTCGCATACGCAAACGGCGCCGGCTTCACGCTGAACCTCCCCAAGTCTTGTTCTTTGCATTCTGTTTTTTCTTATTTGAGGGGGAGAATGCTCAGGCGTCAATGCGGATTCGCGCAGTAACGGATCAAGACCCGCAAATGAGGCGGTCATGAGCGGGCTTGCCCCGCGCATCCCTCATCGTCGCATCAGCGCTTCACTAATTAATGGATTGGCGGGCCAAGCCTGGCAAAGACCCGAGCCAGCTTTATTCCGAATTTCGGTTCGTGAAGCGCGCATTGCCGAGGCCTGTGCCGATCGTCAGCACCGCCCAATGATCGATATCCTGCATGAACGGGGTCTCGCTCAGGCCCTGCACAACCGCATCGTTGTGCATCACGATGGCGGTGTCGTCGTCGCCGATCTTCGGGATCGCCTCATGCAGCCGCGTCGGCAGGTGAAAGCGGCTCGACTCCCAGTTGCCACCCGGCAGGTTCTGCCCGCCGCGGTCGATCGAGCCGTCGGCTTCGATCATGCCCGGACAGCCGATGCCGATGAACGGCGCCAGCTTGATCTTTTCGCGCTTCGCCTTTGCAATCAGACGCTCCAGCATGCCGACGAGATTGTCGACCGCGGCTTCGCGTTTGACGTCGTCTTCGTCTGCATGCTTCCAAAGCTCGTACTTCCACACCGTCGCCTTGGACAGGTCGGTCTTCTTCTTGAGGTTGAGATCGATGACGCCGGCGCGGATGTTGGACCCGCCGATATCGACGGCGAGGATGGCGTCGTGCGCCCTGAACATCCAGGCCGGCGCGAGATGTGCGGCGCCGAGGAGTCCGGCCTCGTCGGGGTCGTTGCGAATCGGCACCAGGTCGATCTTGATCTTCTCTGTTTTCAGGATCACAGCGGCGCGGCCGATCGCCAGTTCGCCGATGCGGCTCGCACGAAAGCCGCCACCCATCACGATGCGTTCGGTACCGGCCCAAGCCTTGATCTTGAGGAAGCGACGGATGACCAGTGCAAGCTCCTGCGAAAAATCTTCGATCGCGCCGTGCAGAAGGCCGGCGGCCTCGGGCTCACCCTTGGTCAGGAAATCATCGAGCTGCTTCTTGCCAAGGTCTTCGGTCGGTGTATCGCCGAAGGGATCGTCACCGCCCTTGCGCATCGCCTTGCGCCAGTTTTCGATAATCTCAGTGAAGGCCGTCTTGCTGGCGCGGTCGCCCAGAAAGCCCTCGTCGTCCTTCAACTCGACGTTATAGCTGTCGACCTCAACCGACGGCAGGCGCGATGCGCCATGCGCTGCGACCGCAGGTAACGTCTTGCTGTCAGCCATCCTGAGCCCTCCGAACGCGGGTCAACGATGGAGGCGCGGAACGGTTCCACGCGCTCGGAGGCGCGATCAGAGCGATTTCACGATATCGATGGCGCGGCGTAGCAGCGTCATCGAGGCCTCCAGCGTGCGGAAGGCAGCATGTGCAGAAAGCGTGACGTTCTCCATCTGCGTCAGCGGATGACCGGCCGCCAGCGGCTCGTTGTGGAACACATCAAGTCCGGCGCGACCGATATGGCCGGAACGCAACGCCGCCAGCATTGCTGCTTCGTCGATCAGCGCACCGCGTGCCGTATTGACCAGGATGACGCCGGGCTTCATGCGCGCGGTGCGCTCGGCATCGATGAAGCCGCGGGTCTCGTCGTTGAGCACGAGATTGAGCGAGATCACGTCCGAGGTCGCGAGCAGCGTATCGAGATCGACCATCGGCACCGGTGCGTCGGGGCGCGGCGTGCGGTTGTACGCAATCACCTTCATGCCGATGCCCTTGGCGATCCGCGCGGTCTCGGATCCGATGCCGCCCAGGCCGATGATGCCGAGCGTCTTGCCGAGAAGCTGCATGCCTTCCAGCGGCTTCCAGGTGCCGGCGCGCAGCGTGCGATCCATCTTGGCGATATCGCGCGCACAATCGAACATCAGCGCAATCGTATGCTCGGCGACGGCCGTGTCGCCATAGCCCTTGATGATGTGGACGGAGACGCCGAGCTCCTTCAGTTCGGCGATATTCATGTAGCTCGCCGCGCCGGTGCCGAGGAACACGATATGCTTGAGCGATTTGCATTGCGCGATCATCGGCGTCGGCATGGCGGAATGATCGTCGAGCACGACATCGTAGCCGTCGAGCAGGCGCGGCAGGTCCTCGCTCTTGAATGGCCTGGTATTGACCGTGACCGGGGGGTCGTCGGCGCCGTGCACGCGGTGCCAGACCGGTTCAAGCTGATGATTGCAGTCGATGAAGATGGATTTCATGGTGACGTCTTCGCGTGTTTCATCGCTGCGCGCAACATCAGCGCCACGGCGAGGCCGCAGACCGTGACGCCGAGGAACAGAAACGGCGCGCCGCCCCAACCGAAATGCTGCACGATGGCGGCCATGGCCGCCGGGCCGAACAGGTTGCCGAGATTGCTGGTCTGGTTGAGCAGGCCGAGCACGATCGCCAGCAGGGCGGAGGTCGGGGCAAAGCGCGGCGCGGCGGCGAAGATCGAGGCCGGGATCAGGCCGGTGACGGCGAGGCTTGCGGAGGCGAGGGCGGCGATCAGTACCACCGGAAGGTTTTCCGAAAAGACGCCGAAGCCCGCGGCGCCAACGAAGCAATAGGCGAACGCCGCGATCGCCCAGAACGGCGCGCCGAAGCGCAGCAGCGCCCCCGCAAACACATTGCCGACCGCGTTGGCCGCGACGGTGATGGCGCTGATGGTGCCGGCCGCCGCGATCGACAGGCCGAGGCGCTCCACCAGCAGGGTGGGGAGGAGGTTGGCCATCGCCGCATACTGGAAGGTGTAGATGCCGAAGGCGAGCGCCAGCAGGATCGGCCCGGGGGCGCCGAGCGCCGCCTTGATGTTGGGCATCACGGTCCGCAGCACGCCGGCGGGCTGCGTCTCGTCCGGCAGCCGCATGAACGCCACCACTGCCGCATAGGCGAGCGCGGCGATGCCGTTGACGATCCACAGCGCCTGCCAGCCCTGGGCCATCAGATGCGGACCGGCGACCATCATGAACACCGAGCCGACCGGCATATAGGCGCCCCACAGGGCCAGCACGGTGTCGCGATCCTTCACCGCGGTGACCGCGCGCAGCAACCGGGGGATGGCCAGCACCGCGGCAAGGAAGCCGCCGCCCTCGATCGCGCGGGTGGCGATCAGCAGCGTGCCGTCGGTGACGAAGGCGCCGGCCAGGCTGCCGAGACCGGAGGCGAGCAACCCCGCGACCAGCGTACGCCTCGCGCTGAAGAGAGAGGCCACGATCCCCGACGGCAGGCCGGCGACCGCGCCGATGAGGCCGTAGGCGCCGATCACCCACGACGCCAGCACCAGCGACAGCGCCAGTTCCTTCTGCAGCACCGGCACCGCGATCGCGGCCTTGCCGATCTGCAAAGCGACGACCACGCCCGCGAGAATGAGGGCGGCGACCGCGCCCCAGCGGGTCCGTAATTCCATGTCGACAAGCCCGGCAGCCGTCACGATGCGATCAATGCGGCGTGTTATAGCGATTCAATGGCGACGCTCAAATCCGTCCTGCTGGTCGCGCTGGTCTGCTATGTCGGGCTGGTCGCGGTGATGTATCTCGCGCAGCGCAAGCTGATGTACTTCCCCTATGCGGCCCGCATGGCGCCGGCCGATGCCGATTTCCCGCAGGCCAGAGAGGTCGATCTCAAGGCCGCCGACGGCGTGCGCATCCTCGCCTGGACGGTGCCGCCGAAGCCCGGAAAGCCCGTGGTGCTCTACCTCCACGGCAATGGCGGCTCGGTCGCGCACCGCGTCCCGCGCTTCCGCAAGCTCGTCGACGACGGCACCGGCCTCGTGGCGCTGTCCTATCGCGGCTATGGCGGCTCCGACGGCAACCCCACCGAGGACGGGCTGATCGCGGACGGCCGCGCCGCTTACGATTTCGCCCGCGCCACCTGGCCCGACGCGAAGATCGTTCTGTGGGGCGAGTCGCTCGGTACCGGCGTTGCGGTCGCGCTGGCCGGCGAGAAGGACGTGGCCGCCGTTATCCTCGAAGCGCCGTTCACCTCGACCGCCGATGTCGCGTTCTCGGCCTATCCGTTCATCCCGGTGCGGCTCCTCATGAAGGACCAGTTCCGCTCCGACGACCGCATCGGCAAGGTCAAAGCGCCGGTGCTCGTCATGCATGGTGCGCGCGACCGCGTGGTGCCGTTCCGGATGGGCGAGCGGCTGTTCGCGCTGGCCAACGAGCCGAAGCAATTCGTGCGCTTCGCCGATGGCGGCCACGAGGATCTCGACCGCTACGACCATCTCGCTGCCGCGCGCAATTTCATCGCGCAGCATTTGCGTTAGCGTTTGTTGTCCTCCGCGCCGCGAGCCGCCACGGCAGCACCAGCAGCGGGAAGCTCAATCCCGCCATCGCGGTGACGATGATCGCCCGTTGCGGCCACGGACCCAGCGCATCGATGAAGGGCGGCACCTTCAGCGGCGGCGCCGGATCGCCGAGATAGGCATAATTCGCCCCGAGCCAGGCATTCACCGCCACCATTGCCAGCACATAGCCGCCACTGAACAGATAGACCCGCGGCAGATCGGCAAACAGCGGGCGGAAGCCCAGCACCGCGATGTCATAGAGCGCGCAGGCCAGCACGATCGCGTGTGCGGCGAAGAAGAACCAGAACACCGATGTCGCGGGCCCGGCCGACAGCGCCGGCTGGATGAAGGCCTGCGCGGTGAGCGCGAAGGTCCAGAAATACAGCGTCGCGCGCATCAGCCGGTTGCCGGTGAGCAGCGCGATCGGCCCGATCAGCCCGCCCAGATCGCAGATATGCAGCGGCAGGCCGGCGAGCCAGTCGATGCCCGAGGCATGGAACCACGCATTCTGGAACACCCAGAACGCGATGCACGACCAGGCGAAGCCGCGCCGGAAGGCGGGCTCGGCGCCGCTCTCGCGCATGCGCCGCGCCGCGAGGATCAGCATCGCGATCGCAAGCGCGCAGACCAGCACCGACACCGCATGCAGCGGCGTGTAGGGGATGAAGATCTCCCACGGGCTGCGCGGTGCGAGCGAGGGCTGCATCGTCTGAGCCTTTCCGGTGAATCATGCGGGCGGTGCGAAGTGTAATGCGAAAGCGTGACGGCGGGGAGGCGAGAAGGCACGGAGCGCGCGGCGATCCTCCGTCATCCCGAGGTGCGACGCGCGGATGCGCGGAGCCTCGTAGGATGCACGGCCACGGTGGCGCCATGCGGGCCGTCGCCCTTCGCGGCGCGGCTTTCGCCGCGCACCTCAGGGTGACGGAGCGGAAACGGATTCGAGCTTCAAACAGCCACGGCGCATTGTCCTCGCGATGCCATTGGCATCCGAAGGTGAGGTGAGGGGAGACGGCGCGCCGACAGGCGCAGGGCCGTTCCTGTGTGCCGCGCGGCTTTCACCGCACAGCCGCCTCTCGGCGCGCCGCCCCGGACACGCTTGCGCCGTCCGGGACTTCGTCTGGCGGCGTTCTCATCCCGGTGCCGGGCCGCGCTTTGCCTCCATGCGTCTTGAGCTACGCATGGCGTCAGCCAGCTCCTGGCAGGGGTCCGTAGTGACCCCGGGCGGAGCCCCGTCACCGCCCGGGTGCAAGCTTGCGAAGCTTGCCCGCGGGCGCCGCACCTCGCTCCACTCACACGACGCCTCGCGAGAGCGCCCCTCGGTGAGCGAGGTGAAATGGGGTATATGCTTTTATTCCTAGAATGTCAAGGGGCGTCCGAGACGGGGTTTGCCGCTCTTCAGGATGAGGCGCGAGCTGCGCGATACGCTTATCGATCTCGTGTCCCGGGCGCAGCGCAGCGTGAAACGATGCGCTGCAGAACCGGGACCTATTGCTATGTGGGGAAAATGGGTCCCGGCTCGGCGGTGCACCGCTGCGCTTGCGCTACGCGCTGCACCGCGTCCGGGACACGAGACCGTAGCCCGGATGAAGCGCAGCGAAATCCGGGGGAGGTCGGTCCCGGATGTCATTGCGCTCCATCCGGACTCTATTCGCTCGCTCAGTTTGCCGCAGCTCACGGGCAAGCGGTTGCTCAATCCGTGGTTGCAGTTCAAACTGTTGGCTGGAGGAGATTCGGCGTATGACACTCAATGCATTTTTGGCCGCTCAACAATTTGTTGAAGACCCTTTTCAATCGACAAATGCAGGCGAGGAGCCTCGGCTCGAAAAATATTTCGTGCCGCCGCCATACTTTGCATCCGTGCTGGGTGATCCCACCAATCCTACCCGCAGAAACTATATATCGGGGTGTCCAAAATTTTGCTCAAGAGAGATCGGAGGAGCTGTTCGCGACGAATCTTGTCCAGCTCAAAAAGCTTGCCTCAGTCACTTTTACGGTCAACCAACTCGCCAGCGATTATCTACGGATTTCGATTCAAGCAGCTAGAAACAGGATCGGCCCTTGGCAAAACTCTGGCGCGATTAAGAAGATTGATGAAATCGAAAATCAGGGAAGTCGACCGCTTCATCTCTATGGGGTGAGTGACATGAGGCTTCTAATTGCTCTGTTTCCTAAGCTGGAAGTGCGGCACATACTAGCCAATTGGGCTTTCGTCTGTCCCTCTTGCGGCTCAGTTGCTCTATCTGATCGGAAAGAGATTGTTTGTGAGTGCGGCGAACGGATTGCAAGTCAAGATGCAAAATCGTTGTTCGTGGAGTGCAGCTTAAAGCCTCTATAAAGGCGATCAATCGCTGACCTCGCACTACTTTCTGCAAGATTGGACTTGGGATAGCCGTCGAGCGGAACGAGGGCGTTGCTGCGTCTGCGGGGTGCAACCGGTAGATTCAAATCGACTTGGGTGAGTTTCGGCTGCGGCCAGCGATGACTAGCTCACCCCGTCGCCACACCGCCGGTGGGTTATGCGCCTGCGGCGCTAACCCACCCTACGAAGCGAGCGCGTGGCTCCGCACGCAGCCCGCACCGCATCGCGCTCCACCTGAAAGCGCCTGATAGGTCTTCCCGTACTTTCCGCCCACCCGCCGGAAGCCGTCCGCGGCCGGTGCATAGTTCTGCTGGATGTTGAGCGCCTTCGCGTATGAGCCCGCGGCTGACCCCAACTCGCCTCGCTTACTTCTGTGTGGCGATATACGCCGCCAGATCGCGCGCCTCGTTCCGGGTCAGCGTCATCGCCGGCATGGCCGGATGCGGATTGAGCAGCACGAAGGCGAGTTGCTCGCCGCTGAGGTCGCCGCGCTGCGCGATCGCGGCGAATGATGGGACGCCGTCAATTGCCTTGGTCTGATCCTTCGCCACGATATGGCAGGTGCCGCACCAGCGCTGCGCCAGCACCGCGCCGTTCTGCGGGTCAGCGCGCGGGATTTTGCGTTCGGGCTCCTGCGCCAGCGCGGCGAGCGGGAGAAGCGAGAGCGTGGCGGCGATGAGCGTGCGTTTCATGATAATTCTTTCGTCTGCAGGACGGGCCGTCGATTGTGAGTCTGGGTCCCGCTTTCGCGGGGACGAACCTATACGTGTGGTCTCGTGTCCCGGACGCGGCGCAGCATGAAGCGAAGCGGAATGGTGCGACGCTGAGCCGGGACCCATGCTGTTGCCGCGTGCGAGGTGGCTGCCGGTTCTGCCCGGGACACACGCATCGTAGGTGGGGCGGCGCGACGCGCCTTGCCCCACATCAATGACGGACACTCAAAACGCCTGATACGTCTTCCCGTATTCGCCGCCGACGCGGCGGAAGCCGTCCGCGGCCGGCGCGTAATTTTGCTGGATGTTGAGCGCCTTTGCATACGAGCCCGCGGCCTTCTGCTTGTCGCCCATGCGCTCATAGGCCAGACCGCGCGAGGTCCAAGCGGCGAAATTCTGCTCGTCGAGCTGTACCGCATTGTCGAGATCGGTCGCCGCGGCCTTGAGGTCGCCGGCGGCGATGTAGGAGAGCGCGCGGGCGAGATAGGGATCGGCCTCGCGCGGCGCCAGCGTCGCCGCGGTGGAGAAATCGTCGATCGCGAATTGATGCTGCGCCGAGCCCTGATAGAGCAGGCCGCGATTGTAATAGGCCTGCGCATTGTCGGGCCGGATCGCGATAGCGCGGTTGATGTCCTCCAGCGCCTTCAGGGTCTGCTTCTTGTCGCGCCAGGCAAGGCCGCGGCCGAGATAAGCGGTGGCGTAATTCGGATCGATGCGGATCGCGGCGTCGTAATCCTTGATCGCGAGATCGGGCTGGCCGTCCTGCCGGTAAACGAGGCCGCGATTGGCATAGGCCTCGGCATATTTCGGATCGAGCTGCACCGCCTTGTTGAAGTCGATCAGCGCTTCCTTGCGGCGGCCGGCCGAGGCCAGCACCGTGCCGCGCATGTTGTAGGCCTGCGGGTCGTTGGGCTGCGACTGGATCACGTCGGTCAGCGACGCGATGTTGGCCGGCGAGGCGGAATAGGTGGCCTCGGGGGCGAGCCCGCCATGCTCCAGCACGGTGGAGCAGCCGGCCAGCGCCAGCGCGGCGGCAAGGCACGCGGCAAGGGATGCGGCGCGGCGCGCGCGGGGCGCGGCTGTACGGGCAGGGCAGGGCGATGGGAGCGGGCGCAGCGTCATGGGGCGCGATGATAAGCAATCCGGCGTGGCGGTAAAACGGCGGGGTCATTCTTGTTGTCCCTCCCCCGCTTTCGGGGGAGGGTGGCGAGACGCGACAGCGTCGAGCCGGGTGGGGGATTGGCTCGCCTCGAAAGCGCCCCCACCCCGATCTCCTTCGCTGCGCTCAGTCGATCGACCCTCCCCCGCACGCGGGGGGAGGGAAAAGAAAGGCGGGGGAGGGACAAGAAAGGACGAGCAAGGACGAACAAGCCCCCAAAACAAAACCGCCGGGGAAGGCCCCGGCGGTTGTCGTAATCCCCTCGTGCAGAAAATCAGTCGGGCCTAGCGGCCGCCGAAACCACCGCCGCCGCCGCCACCAAAGCCGCCGCCGCCAGCAGGGCGCGGTCCACGGCCACCGTCACGGCCGCCCGGTCCGCCGGCACCCGGCATCACCTTCGGCTTCATCGGCAGCAGGCCTTCGCGCTGCAGCTTCTTGCGCGCCAGCTTGCGCGCACGCCGCACCGCTTCCGCCTTCTGGCGGGCCTTCTTCTCGGACGGCTTCTCGTAATGGCCGCGGAGCTTCATCTCGCGGAAAATACCCTCGCGCTGCATCTTCTTCTTCAGCGCCTTCAGGGCCTGATCGACATTGTTGTCGCGGACAAGAACCTGCACGGATAATCCTTCTTCGCAGAGCCGCCCGAGCCGGATCGGCCGGCGGGCAGGCATGAATTGTTGGCACGAATTGTTGTTCGGGGAGCCGAACAGGGCGCTTTCGGGCCCTTCGAGTCCCGGGGCAATTACCAGAAGCGCGACCGAAAGTCCACAGCGTCGCGGTGACGCGTGTGGAACCGGCAAATCGGCTTGCCCGGGCCACATTTCGCCGCCATTCAGATTCGCGATGCAAACCGGGGGCTCTGAATGACTTTTTCCAAGTGGACGGCTGTCGCGGCGTTTCTGATGCTGTCACCCATGATGTTACCGACGGGCGCCCAGGCCCAGCAGCAGCAGATGCCGGCGCCGTTTCCGGACATGATGAAGGGGACGCCGCAGGAACAGGCCGCCTGCGCGCCGGATTCGAACCGGTTCTGCAAGCAATTCGAGCCCGATTCGATGCGCGTGCTGGGCTGCCTGCAGCAGAATCGCGAGCGCATCAGCAAATCCTGCCAGCAGGTGCTGCGCAACCGCGGGGTCTAGCGCCCGCTGCGCGCGCGGGCGGACCGCGATCAGTCCGCCTGGACCCGCGTGACGTGACCCATCTTGCGGCCGGGAACCGGGTCGCCCTTGCCGTAAAGATGCAGCGAGGCGCCCGGCACCGTCAGCCAGCGGCCATAGTCGGCTGCTTCGGCGCCGATGAGATTGATCATCTCGACCCGGCCGAGCCGCACCGGCACCGCCAGCGGCCAGCCGGCAATGGCGCGGATATGCTGCTCGAATTGCGAGACCGAGCAGCCGTCGATGGTCCAGTGCCCGGAATTGTGCACGCGTGGGGCGATCTCGTTGACCAGCACGCGCTGGGCCATGCCTGAGCGCATCACGAACATCTCCACCGACAGCACGCCGACATAATCGAAGGCGGTGGCGATGCTCTCGGCGATGCGGACGGCTTCGCCCGCGACCGGATCGGGGATCGCGGCCGGCACCCGCGACACTTTCAGGATGTGGTCGCGGTGCTCGTTCTCGGTGACGTCGAAGCTCTGCAGCGAGCCATCGCGGCCGCGCGCCACCACGACCGAGATTTCGCGCTCGAACGGCACGAAGCCTTCGAGAATGCAGGACGCGCCGTTGACCGCGCGCCAGGCCGCCGCCGGGTCGCCGCCGGCATCGATCTTGTACTGGCCCTTGCCGTCATAGCCGAAGCGCCGCGTCTTTAGGATCGCCGGCAGACCGACCTTGCGCACCGCCTCGAACAATTGCGACGCATCGCTGACCGGCGCATGCGGCGCGGTGGCGATCTCGAGATTGTTGACGAATTCCTTCTCGATCATCCGGTCCTGTGTGGTCGCAAGCACCCGCGGGTCCGGCAGCACCGGCTTTCGCTGCGACAGGAAGGACGCGGTCTGCGACGGCACGTTCTCGAATTCGTAGGTGATGACGTCGCAGTCCCTGGCGAAGCGCGACAGCGCGTCCTGGTCGGAATAGGGCGCGACGGTCGCGCGTTTCACCACGTCGAGGGCGCAGGATTCCGCGTCCGGCGCATAGACATGGCAATTGAGCCCGATGCGCGAGGCAGCCTGCGCCAGCATCCGCGCCAATTGGCCGCCGCCGAGAATCCCGATGGTCGAACCGGGCGGAAGCGGGCCGTTGTCGCGCTTGAACATCATTTGGCCCGCGGGGCTGCCGCAATCGCCTTCGGCTTCTTGGCGACGCTCGCGGTCTGCGCCTTGCGCATCGCTTCAAGCCGCTTGGCCAGCGGCTTGTCGTGGAGCGCCAGCACGGCGGCCGCCAGAAGCGCGGCATTGATCGCGCCGGGCTTGCCAATCGCCAGCGTACCGACCGGGATGCCGGCCGGCATCTGCACGATCGACAGCAGCGAGTCCTTGCCCTCCAGCGCAGTCACGTTCATCGGCACTCCGAAGACCGGCAGCGCGGTCATCGCCGCCGCCATGCCGGGAAGATGCGCGGCGCCGCCGGCGCCGGCGATGACGATCCGGTGCTTCTTGTGCGCCGATTTTGCGAAGGCATAAAGACGGTCGGGCGTGCGATGGGCTGAGACGATCAGCGCCTCGTAACCGACCTTCAGCCGGTCCAGCGTCTCGGCGGCATGCTGCATGGTTGCCCAGTCGGACTGGCTGCCCATGATGATGGCGACGGGCTTCTTCGCGGTGGATGTTTTCGGCCGGGAGGCCATGGAGGCAAATCCTGCAGGCAAAAAAAGCGAATCCGGAGCGCGAATCCGGAGCGAAAGACGCGGCAAAGTACAGGTAGCAATGGACCCGGAGCAAGCGAAGACCGCCGATCCGGAGCCCGAATCGGCGGCCTGATGACGGCCGGAATGGCTGATCGCGCTCAGTTCTCGGGAGCGGCCCGATAGCGGCTGACGGCGACGCCAACCGCCGCTGCGACCGCGACGCCGGCAAGGCTGAGCAGCACCTGGCTTTGCGGGTCTCCGCGCAACGACCGCGCTCCGTCGGCAACGTCGTCGAGCAGCGCCCGCCCGGTCCGTTGTGATCGCGCCAGCATGTCCCGACCCAGATCCTTCGCGTCGCGGCCCATGGCCTCGGCTTCTTCGGTAAGCCGCGCCGCAGTGCTACGGGCCTCGTTTGCCAATGAGGACGCTGTCGCGTGTATGTCGTCGGTCGCTGCCGATGCCCGGTCCTGAGCATTGCCGATCAGCGAGGAGGCTCTGGACTGCACGTCGCTGGCGATCTCCGCGGCCTTGTCGCGAACATCGTGCGCCGTCGCGCGCGCCGTCTTGGCTGCGGCCGAGGCCGCGTCCTCGATCCGGTCGCGCGCATCGCGAACCGCGTTCTGGACCGGATCGTTGTCCGAACCGCGAAGCAAGCTGAACAGACCATATCCGACCAGAGCGGAGGCGACCGGCGGATTCTTCCACAGCTTCCAGCCGATGCCTGCGCCGATTGCCGCTACTGCGGCCGGATTCTGGATCGCCTTGTCCTTCAGGTCATCGAGCACATTGCGCATCATCGACAGACCGCTTTCCTTGGCGCGGTCCATCAGATCGTCGCCGGCGTCCAGCGCTTCGGCCTTGACCGTGGTTTTCAGCTCGTCGAACGTCGCGCCGGACGTCAGCACCGACAGGTTGCCGGCCAGGCGCGCGCGTGTCGTACGGATATCGCGCTCGAGGCGATCGAGGTCTTCGCTCATAGCTGTGCCTTTGCCGAGCGGGCGTCAGGCTGCCGGCTGCCAGGCTTGCTTTCGCCGCTGCCGGTCAGATTGCTGGTGAAGTCGGTGGCGACATCGCGCACGACCTCGCCGATAGTGTCGGTCGAGAGCTTACGCTCGACCACCGCGTCCTTCAGTTGCTCGCCGGCCTTCATCGCCGCGTTGGTCATGCGTGCAACCGCGGCGCTTTTCACAAGCTCTCCCGTCTCGGACGCGGCATCGGCGGCACGCCGGCCGATCGGGCCCAGCGTCTCGCGTTCAAAGCGTGTCGAGGGGAATACCGCGGCTGCAAGGCAACCGGCAGCAAGGCCTGCCACGGCGATGGAGACCGGGTGAGCCTCGATGGTGTTTTCCAGCGAACGATAAGCGCTGCCGGCGGCGTCGCGGGTCGACTGATAGGCAGTGTCTGCGACCTCACGCGTCCGCCGGGACGCCGTCTGGCCGAATTCGGACGCCTTTTCCGTCAGGTCATGCGCGGTCTCGGAGACGTAACCGCGCACATCATCCGCAGCGGCGGCGACCTTGCTGGCCAGGCCTTCGCCGGCAGCGGTGGCGTTAGACGCCATGTCTTCGGCGCTGTCGTAATAGCTGTCCGCCGCGGCCCGCTTGCGGCGCTTGCGCTGAGGCTGGGTGCTGTTCAGGCTGCTCGCATGCCGGAGCATCAGCGCGACGCCTGCGCCGAGCAGCAACAATCCTTCCGGATTTTGACGGATAGCGCGGGCAACACGATCGATTGTGGTCATGACAGGGATTCCTTCGCCGTGGCGATGTCTTGTTTGACTTGGTTAAGCGCGCGGGTCGGGACTTTCTCGCGCGACAGGTGAGAGCGAGCGACCAGGAACGCGATCAAAGCCAGCGCGAATGCCGCTGCGGCGACAATCAGACAGGCCACGGCCCCGGTGAACCCCGTGGCGATCAGAGCAAAGACCGCCGCCTGGCAGAGCAACAGCAACGCCACCAATCCGAACAGACCCGCCGCCATCATGTAGATCACGGCACGAACGTGATCGGCGACGATCAACGACATCTCCGTCTTGGCGAGCTTGAGCTCCTGCTGAAACAGCAGGCCAATATCCTCGAACACTTCGGACAGCGCGCGCCCGAAGCCGGACGTTCTGAGTGCGTCACGCACCGTGAAACTCCCTGGCGGGCTTTTCATCCGTTGCCGGCTGCGTGCTCTTGATGGTCCGATAGACAAGGAAGCCGGCAAGCGATGCCAGCCCGAACACCAGAGCCGGCTGACGCCGGGTAAAGTCGATTGCGTCGTCCCACAATTCCTCGGCGGTCTTGCCCTGCACGGTTTCGGCATAGGCATCGAGTTTGTTGGCAACAGTATCGGCGAAGCCGGCGAGCGGCGGAGCATTGCGCGAGAGATCGTCGGCGGCGGATCGGATCGAGGATGCGGCGTGGCCAAGATAGGCTACGCCGGTCTCGACCTGACGGTCGAGCATCCGGCTCACTTCGCCTCTCACCGACGAAGCCGCATCGGTCGCGGTATCCTTCACGCCCTCGGCGGCGCGGCGCCCGAGGCTGGCGGCTTTTTCAGCAGTATCGCTTGGTGCGCGCTCGCTGCTGCTGCGTGTCGTGCGTGGGGAATGGGTCTGGTTCATCGTTGCCTCCGGTTGGTCGGGCAACGGCGCGACCCCCGCTTTGTTCCGGCGGGGCGGCGTCCAGATCAAAAGAAGTGCGGCTGGGGGCCCTCCCGATGGCAACTGCCAGCAAATGCCTGGAGTTGCGACGTCTTTCCTGTTCAGGCTGCAGTGCGACGGAGGTCCGGCCCGCCTTGGCTTACGCGCTGATATCCGGCGTGAGCTGGTCCTCAATAAAGGCGATGCGGTCGCGCAGGATCAGCTTGCGCTTTTTCAGGCGCTGAACCTGGATCTGGTCGCGGCCGAGGGATTCCGTCAGGGCCTCGATGGCGGTATCGAGGTCGCGGTGCTCCTGCTGCAGCCGCGCCAGTTCGTCCCGCAAAATTCGCTCTTCGTCGGCAGTCATGCGAATCGTCTTGTGAAAACCCTGTATCTTCAGAAGCTTGGCAATGTCGTTGCCAGTGGGCTCCTGCGCTCACTTGTGCCGCGTAATCGGAACCCGTTCAAGCGAAGCGAAAAACTAACGAAAAGCGGGGATTTGCCGCAACGCAGCAAATGGTGCTGTCGACTTGCCACAATCTCCGTGTCAGACTTGCTGCGTGAGGACTCCATTCAAACGAGGAGGCCAAATCCCCCATGTCCATGCAAGAGCATCTTGTGGAGCTCAAGGCCCGTCATCGGGCGCTTGAGAACGAAATCGCTGACGCTATTGCGCATCCGTCGACCGACGATGCCAAAATTGTCGAATTGAAACGTCGCAAGCTTCAGGTGAAAGACGAAATCGCGCGGATGCAGGCCTCGTCCAGCATTCATTGATCGGGCGATTTCAGCTTCGGTTTATCGCGTGACCGCCGGCTCCCGAACGGAGACCGGCGGTCTTGTTTTTAACGGCGCCGCATCTGACATTGCATCCGCCTGGCAAAAAAAGGGGGCGGTCGTGAGTGCTTACGGGAGCGGAACCGCAGCGTTGCTGCGTCGTGGACTGGTCGGGCTGACGCTCGCCGCCGCTGTGACGATCGTGGCGGTGCCGATGTCGCAGGCGCAGGACTATCCGACACGTCCGATCACGCTGATCGTGCCGTTCCCGCCCGGCGGCGGCAACGACGCCATGGCGCGCATCATCGCCGACAAGCTGTCTGCCACGCTCGGCCAGCAGATCCTTGTCGACAATCGCGGCGGCGCCGGCGGTGTCATCGGCACGCGGGCGGTGGCCAAGGCCGCGCCCGACGGCTACACGCTGCTGCTGGGCCATACCGGCACGATGGGGATCAACCCGAGCCTTTACGCCAGTCCCGGCTATGACATCCGCAAGGATTTCGACGCCATCGGCCTGATCGCGGTGATGCCGATGGCGTTCATGACGCAGCCGTCGGCGCCCTACAAGACGATCGCGGACCTGATCGCGGCGGCGAAGGCGGCGCCGGGCAAGATCAATGTCGGCTCCTCGCCAAAGGGCACGGGTTCGCATCTATGCGCCGAATTGTTCATGGCCTCGGCAGGCGTGAACATGAACCTCATTCCCTACAAGGGCACGGCGCAAAGCATCACAGACCTGGTCGGCGGGCATGTCGCGGTGGCGTGCAACATCATCCCGCCGGCCTTCGGCAACCTGAAGGCGGGGACGTTGCGTCCGCTCGCGGTGACGTCGGCCAAGCGCTCCAGCCATTTTCCCGACGTGCCGACGGTGGCGGAATCCGGGCTGCCCGGCTTCGAGGCCGATCTCTATTACGGTCTGCTCGCGCCGGCCGGCACCCCGCGTCCGATCATCGAACGGCTGAACAAGGAATTGCGCGCGGCGCTGGCGCAGGACGACGTGCGCGCACGCATTGCCAACGATGCCGCCGAGCCATTGTCGAGTTCGCCGGAGGAACATAAAGCGCTGCTCGACCGCGACGAGACCAAGTGGTCGACGCTGATCAAGAAGCTTGGCCTGAAGATCGACTGACATGCGCGCTGCCGCCGCCCTTGCGATTGTTCTCTTGCTTGCCTGCGGTGGCGCGCGCGCATCGGATCAGGCGGCGCCGCAATCGACACCGTCTCAAACCGTCCCGGCGGACAAGTCCGCCGATGACGCAAAGCTCGATCTGCAGAAGCCGGAGGAGGAAAATCCAAAGGCGGCGGAGAGCTGGTGGCAGCGGGTGCTGCGCGCCGCGCCGAACTGCAAGTCATTCACCGATGGCTGTCGCACCTGCAGCCAAACGGTCTGCTCGAATATCGGGATCGCCTGTCAGCCGAAGGACTGGTCCTGTAACGACGACACTCTCAATCCAACGCCCGAGGCCGTGCCGGATGAAAAGCCAAAGCTCAAACAATAAGCGGCTGCGTGCCGTTCAATCCGTCACCGCGCTCGTGCTGTGCGGCCTCTGCGCCGCATCGCCCTCATATGCCCAGGACGTGCGCGGCCTCGAGGTCTGCACCGCCGAAAAGCAGATGGATCGCCGTACCTCCTGCCTGCAGGCCAATACCGAGTTTCTGCAGACCGCAATTGAGCGCGGCGCGCGCGACGCGCGGCAGAAGCTCGACGCGGCGGGGAAGGAGCTGGCATCGGCGCGAAACGAGATTGCGGCATTGAAAGCGGCATTGGCCGCGACCCAGGCGCGGCTCGACAAGCTCGAGAAAGCCGAGAAGCCGGCTCCGGCCAAGCCGAAATGAGCGCGCGCTAGAAGCGCAATTCGAACACGCATTCCGCGGCGCCGGCCGCTTCGCAGGCGGTCTCGACGGCCGTTGTGCGGGGATCGACCAGTTCGCGATACAGCCGTTCGAAGGTTGCGGCGTAGAAATCGCATACCGCTTCACTGGTGTTTGCGCCGCGGCTGATCGGGCCGCCGGCGATCACCAGCTGCAGCGGATGGCCAGGCCTCACGCTGAATGTGCCGGACCCCGCGAATGTCCAGGCATGGCGGCCGATCGCCCTCAGCAGCAGGTTGCTCGACAAGTGTGACGGCAGGCGCTTCAGCAGAATTTGCGCGAATTTCGGAATGCGGTGCGCCAACAGATAGTCGCCGGTGCGATGCCCGGCCTGCCAGCCGACATGGCGCGCGCGTGCGACGCCGAGGCGGTCACGCAACACCGCATGCAGCGCGGTGACCTCGTCCTCGTCGATCATCTCGTCCGGCATGGCGTCGAGATAGCGCGACAACCCGGCCGCCGCGAACAGGGACCGGGTCGCCGCCGCACCCATCTCCTCGGCGAGCACTTCGGCGACCCGGATCACCGCATTCGGTCCGATCCGGCCCGCCGCATCGCCGCGACCATGCTCGCCGGTCAGCGCCAGGGTGGCGTGCATGTGAGTCAATGCACCGCCGATTGCGGCTGGCGCGCCCCGCCGGACAACGCTTCGAGCTGCGCTTCGCTCAGTTGCTCGGCACCGCCGCCGCACGCCATTACGCTCGCTGCGCGATCCGCCGCCTTGTCCTTCATTTGCGCGCGCAACGCGGCCTTGCGCTCCTCGGCCTTGCGCGAGCGATCGGCGGCGGCTTCCCAGTCGGCCATCTGCGCGGTCGCGATGGTGCGGGACTCGTCGAAATGGAAATCGACATTCTTTTTCGATTGCGGTCCCCAATATCCGACCTTGCCGAGATCGTAGAAGGTGCGCTGGAAGCCGGCTTTCATGAAGGCCTTGAGGCAACCGAGCAGATAGCGCCGGCGATAGCCGGTACCGCGCCACGGATAATGGAACAGGGCCTTGTTCATGTAGAAGCGGCGATAATTGTGCATCACCCGGTCGAGCAGGGTGGCGCGGTCCATCGCCGCGGGCTTCATGATCGGCGTCACGAAATTGTACTTGTCGAAGTCGAACACCTCGACCTTGTCGCGCATCTCCTGGAATAGCGGCGAGAACGGCCACGGCGTATACATCGACCAGTTTGCGAGATCCGGATTCCAGTCGCGCGCGAAGCGATAGGTTTCCTCCAGGGTTTCGACGGTCTCATTGTCGAGACCGACGATGAACTGTGCTTCGGTGAAGATGTCGGCCTCGCGCAGCAACTGGATGGCGCGCTTGTTCTGCTCGACCTTGGTTTCCTTGTTGAAAAGGTCGAGCTTCATCTGCGCGGCGGCTTCGGTGCCGAGCGAGACATGCACCAGCCCGGCCTTGCGATAGAGCGGCAGATACTCGACATCGCGCATGATATCGGTGACGCGCGTGTTGATGCCCCATTGCACCTTGTCGGGCAGCCCGCGCGCGATCAGTTCCTCGCAGAAGGCGATGAATTTCTTGCGGTTGATGGTCGGCTCTTCGTCGGCAAGAATGAAGAAGCCGACATTGTATTTCTCGACCAGCAGTTCGATCTCGTCGACCACCTTTTTCGGGTCGCGGATGCGATAGTCGCGCCAGAACTTCCATTGCGAGCAGAACGAGCAGGTGAACGGGCAGCCGCGGGCCATGTTCGGGATCGCCACACGCTTGCCGAGCGGGATGTAAATGTACTTCTCCCATTCGAGCAGCGACCAGTCGGGCACAATGCCGTCGACATTCTTGATGGTCGGCGCCGCCGGCGTCGCGACGATCTCGGAGCCGGCGCGATAGGCCAGTCCCTTGATGCGGTCGCGGTCATGCGGCCAGCGGCCCCGGTCGATCGCCTGCACCAGTTCGAGCATCACCTCTTCGCCCTCGCCGCGAACGATGGCGTCGATCCACGGCGCCTCTGACAGGACCTGCTTGAACATGAAGGTGGCATGCACGCCACCGAGCACCGTGATCGCGTCCGGGCACACCTCCTTGGCAATCTGCAGCGTCCGTTCTGCCTTGTAGATCGAGGGCGTGATCGCCGTGCAGCCGACGATGTCGGGCTTCTCGCGTGCGATCTCGGCGCGCAAGTCTTCGTCCGTCAAATGATTGGTCATCGCGTCGATGAAGCGGATGTCGGTATAGCCCGCGGCCTTCAAGGGTCCGGCGACATAGGCGACCCAGGCTGGTGGCCAGTTGCCCGCGATCTCCGCGCCGCCCGAGTGATAGTTCGGATGGATCAAGAGGATGCGCATGGTCGGCCTCCTTGTGCGGACAATCTGATTGTCAATTTACGTTGACACCAAGATTGTCCGAAATCGGAGACGGCGATTTGATCTGGGTCAAGCGCCGGCCGGGCCCGCAGCCTTGCGATCCATCCGCGTAAAGATGACGCGCTATTTCCGCGCCAGCGCCGCGTCCGGTATGGCGACCGACCGCGCCATGGCCTGCCGATAGGCAGAGATGACGCCGTCCACCATCGCATCGACTGAGAAGGACGATGCCACCCGCAGCCGCAATTCGGCTGCAAGCGCGATGGCCGCGGCCGGATCATCCAGCGTCTGCACGATGGCATCTGCAAGCGCCCCGGCATCGCCGGCCGGGATCAGCGCGTCCGACAGCGAACCGAAGATTTCCGGAATGCCGCCGACATCGGTCGTGATCAGCGGCTTGCCGGCGGCCGCCGTTTCCAGAACCACATAGGGCAGCGACTCGGCGCGCGACGGGATCACCATGATGCGGCCGAGAGTCAGCGCCTCGCGGGCCGGCATGGCGGACCTGAAGCGGATGGCGTTCTCCAACGACAGGCGCGCCACCTGCGCTTTCAGCGCGGCCTCGTCCGGGCCGCTGCCGATCAGGGTCGCGGTCACCGGCCGGCCGGCGGCATGAAGCGCGGCGATCGCATCGATCAGGATGTCGATGCCCTTCACCGGTCGCAATTCGCCGATGAACACCAGATCGGTCGCATCCGGCGCAGGCGTGATCGGCTCGAATTCGGCTTTTGCCACGCCATTATGGATGACACGCACGATGCCGTTCGGCGTACCGATCTTCTCGCGGAAGATCTGGCCGCTATAGGCGCTCTCGAACAGGTACAGCGACTCGCGCAGCAGCAGCATGCGTTCGAGCGTCAGATACATGCGGCCGGACCAGTTGCTGTGACTGAGCAGCAGGCTGCCGCCATGCGGCGTATAGGCCCGCACCACACGGTGGCCGGGAATCGCCAGCCGCGCATAGGCGCCGCCCTTGGCGCCGTGACCATGGATCACGTCGGCGCCGCTGTCGCGAATGCGCTGGGTGACATGCAGGACGGCGGGAAGATCGAGCGGGCTGAGCGGCCGGCGCATCGGGATGCGGGTCAGGCCCAGCGCCAGATCCGGTGCGAGGTCCGCGAAAATCGCGTCGGACCGTGCATTGCCGGTCGAGGAATCCGCGACGATGCCGACGCGGTGGCCGCGCGCGGCCTGTCCGCGAACCAGATCGACGACATGGCGGAACAGCCCGCCGACGGGAGCGCGGAAGACGTGGAGGATATTGAGCGGCATGACAGGCTTCGTCGATCGTGGGTGGCTTTACCTCAACGCGCCCGAAGCCGGTTTCGATCAGGATGGAAGCCGCAATCCTGCGGATTTACGCCGTCTGCTTTGCGTAATGATTAACGGCCTCGTGAATGATGAATGAACAGTAAACGGCGCAGAACGCCGCACCCGCCGTCAGAGATGGAAGGAGGCGCGGACCGCGTGCGCAAACTGCCGGAGATGCGACGGGTCGGCCATGATCGCGCGCTCAGACCTCTTTCGCCAAGTCGCGTGCCAGGTCGCGCAGCCTGAATTTCTGGATCTTGCCGGTGCTCGTCTTCGGCAAGTCGCGGAACACGATATGGCGCGGCACCTTGTAGCCGGCGAGATGCTGCTTGCACCAGGCGATCAGGTCCTCGGTGCTGGCGCTTGATCCGGGCTTTAGCTCGATAAAGGCGCAGGGGGTCTCGCCCCATTTCTCGTCCGGCTTTGCGACCACCGCGGCGGCCTGTACCGCGGGATGCTTGTAAAGCGCATCCTCGACTTCGATGGACGAGATGTTCTCGCCGCCGGAGATGATGATGTCCTTGGAGCGGTCCTTGAGCTGGATATAGCCGTCCGGATGCATCACGCCGAGATCGCCGGTGTGAAACCAGCCGCCGGCAAAGGCCTTGGCGGAGGCGGCCGGGTTCTTGAGATAGCCCTTCATGATGACATTGCCGCGCATCATGACTTCGCCCATCGACGCACCGTCGCGCGCGACCGGCTGCATGGTCTCGGGGTCCATGACATCGAGCGCTTCCAGCGCGCCGTAGCGCACGCCCTGCCGCGCTTTGCGCGTCGCCTGTTCGGCCGGGGCGAGTGCATCCCAGCCGATATGCCAGTCGTTGACCACGGCGGGGCCGTAGCTTTCGGTCAGCCCGTAAAGATGCGTGACGTTGAAGCCCGCCTCCTTCATCCCGGCCAGCACCGCTTCCGGCGGCGGCGCGGCGGCGGTGAAGAATTCCACCACATGCGGAAGCGGCTTCTTTTCGTTGGCCGGTGCGTTGAGCAGCGTCGCCATCACGATCGGCGCGCCGCACAGATGGGTGACCTTGTGCGTGGCGATCGCATCATACATGGCCGCGGCGCGAACCTGACGCAGGCAGACATGCGTGCCGGCCACGACCGAGATCGACCACGGGAAGCACCAGCCGTTGCAGTGGAACATCGGCAGCGTCCACAGATAGACCGGATGCTTGCGCATGCCGCAGGTGACGACATTGCCGGTGGCGAGCAGGTAGGCGCCGCGATGGTGATAGACCACGCCCTTCGGGTCGCCGGTGGTGCCCGACGTATAGTTGAGCGAGATCGCGTCCCATTCGTCGTCCGGCATCTGCCACGCGAAATCCGGATCGCCTTCCTTCAGAAAGTCTTCGTATTCGATCGTGCCGATGCGCTCGCCGTCGCCTTTATATTCGGGATCGTCGTAGTCGATCACCAGCGGCTTGACCCTGGCGCTTTGCAGCGCGTCCTTCATCACGCGCGAGAATTCGCGGTCGACGATCAGCACTTTCGCTTCGGCATGATCGAGGGTGAAGGCATTCACCGCTGCGTCGAGGCGGGTGTTGATGGTGTTGAGCACGGCGCCGCACATCGGCACGCCGTAATGGCATTCCAGCATCGCCGGCGTGTTGGCGAGCACGACCGAGACGGTGTCGCCGCGCTTGATGCCGCGTTTGGCGAGCGCCGAAGCAAGGCGGCGGGCGCGGGTATAGAAGTCGCGGTAGTTGCGGCGCAGCGGCCCATGGATGATGGCTGTGTGATCGGGATGCGTGCTTGCCGCGCGCTCGAGGAATTGCAGCGGCGTCAGCGGCTGGTAATTCGCCGGATTGCGGTCGAGGTCGATGTCGTAGGGCGTTTTCGCCATTGTTCGTTTCCCCTTGGATTTTGGGAACGACGTTAGCGAACAAATTTGCGGTCGTCATCGCCGGGCTTGACCCGGCGATCCATCACTTTCACCAATGATGGATCACCGGATCACGGCGCTTGCGCCGGCCCGGTGATGACAGCACAATTACCGCAGATTCACCGGCTTTGGCGCCGCGATCCCCTTCGGCAGCGCGGCCCGGGCGCGATCGGGGTAATCGGAAATGATGCCGTCGATGCCGGTCTGGTACATCAGTTCGAGATCGGCCATCTCGTTGACCGTCCACGGGATCACCTTAAGCCCGAGATCGTGCGCTTCCTTGACAAACGTCGCCGTCACATTGCGGTAATAGGGCGACCAGACCTGGCAATCGGCGGCCTTGACCAGACGCGGCACCGAGCCATCGTGATCGTCGATATCGAGGCCGGCGGTCCAGGGCGACGGGCCGGGCAGGTTGCGGCGGATATTGTCCTCGCCGGGGCTCTGGATCGTCAGGCAGACGCGCTCGATCTCCGGCGCGAGGCGCTTCGCTGCCATCAGCGTGCGCCAGTCGAAGCTCTGGATGCTGGCGCGTTTGGTGAGGCCCGCATCCTGGATCGCCTTCACCAGCGCCGCCGCAAAGGTGTCGGGGTCGGGCGTGTCGGCGCCGGAGGTCGGCGTGAGCTTGGTCTCGATATTGAAGCGGATGTGATCGGCATCGTTCCGCTTCACCAGGTCGAACACCTCGGTCAGCCTCGGGATGCGCACGCCGTCGGCGCCCTTCTGTGTCGAGAAGCGCGCGGCATAAGCCGTGCCGGGCTGGATGCGTCCGACGTCATAGGCCTGCAACTCATCGAACGTGAGCGAACGGATCGCAGGGCCCGTGTCTTTGAGGAATTCGCCGTCCGGCCCGCGGGTGTGCTCGGGATTGAGCAGCGAATCGTGGCTGACGACCAGCACGCCATCCTTTGTCATGGCGGCATCGAGTTCGAGCGTGGTGACGCCGATCCGCAGCGCGGTCTCGAATCCGGGGATGGTGTTTTCGGGCGCGAGCCCGCGCGCACCGCGATGGCCCTGCAGGTCGAAGGCGGATGCGGAAAGGGTCATGAGGGCGAGTATAGCAGATGCGAGGATGGGCTTCATATGCGCAGCCTAGAAAGCCGCTGTGTCAGCACCGTGACTTTAAGATCAGCCGCGCATCAGCCCTGAGGCACCCTGCCACAGCAGCATCACCGACACGCAAAAAACCAGCGTATAGGCGATACGATAGAACAGCTCGACCGGCGTCACCCGGACCAGATAGATCCCGAGCGCATTGGCCGCGACCGCGACCGGCAGCAGCATCATCGAGGTGGCGAAGTTGATCGTGGAGAATTGCCCGAGCGCGAAATAGGGCCCGATCTTGAGCGCGTTGACGATCGCAAAGAAGATCACGTTGGTGCCGACCAGCGTCAGCTTGGGCAGCCGTTGCGGCAGGACATGGACCTGAAACGGCGGTCCGCCCGCTTGGGACAGGAACGAGGTGAAGCCGGAAACCGCGCCCCAGAACACGCCGCTCAGCGTGGTCTTGCGGTGTCCCTCGGCCGGGATGCTTCTCAGCACCGAATAGATGACGAAGGAGATGCCGATCACGCCGATGCTGATCCGCAGCGCATCGTCGTTGACATAGGCCGCGAACATCCATCCCAACCCCATGCCGGCCAGCGCGCCGGGCAACATCACCTTCAGGTTCCACGGATCGTAGTCGCGCCGGTACCACCAGACCGAAATCACGTCCTGCACGATCAGCACCGGCAGGATCAGGGCTGCTGCTTCCAGCGGCGGCAGATAGAGCGCGGTCAACGGCGTTGCGATCACCCCGACGCCGGCAAATCCGCCCTTCGACAGGCCGAGCGCGATCAACGCCGGCACCGCGACCATGTAGAAGAGGGGGTCAGTGATGATGGTCATTCGTTACGCGATAAAGGCGGTCACGCCGTTGCGGATCAGTTCGAGCGAGATCACGAAGGTGATCACATACACGATCTTGTAGAACGTTTCCTGCGGGGTGATGCGGACCAGCCAGATCCCGATGAAGTTGGTGGCGATCGCCAGTGGAAACAGCACCGCCGAGATGACGAGATTGTCGGTGGTGAACTGGCCGAGCGCGAAGATCGGAATCAGCTTGGCGAGATTGGTGATGGCGAAATAGATCGTCATGGTCCCGGCAAAGACCAGCTTCGGCAGATGCTGCGGCAGCATGTGCACCTGCACCGGCGGAGCGCCGGCATTGGCGAGCGTGGAGGTGAAGCCGGAAACCGCACTCCAGAACAGCCCGCTGACGACACTGGGCCGGATGCCGATATCGCCGCTGCTCGGGCCGAACCAGCGCCACAGGACGAAAGTCGCCCCGATGACGCCGACCGCAAGCCGCACCGCGGCATCCGGGACGTAAGCCGCGAGCAGGCCGGCGATCGCGACCCCGACAAGACCGCCGGGCAGCAGCACTTTCAGGTTCCAGGCGTCCCAATTGCGCCGGTAGGCCCAGACCGAGATCGCATCCTGGAGAAGCAGGATCGGCAACATCATGGCGACCGCCTGCAGCGGCGGCACGATCAGCGCCAGCATGGGCGTCGCCACCATGCCGATGCCGACGAAACCGCCCTTGGCAAGGCCAAGCAGCGTGACGGCGGTCGCGGCAACGATCCAGAACAGCGGGTCGGTGGGAAGGGTCAAGGAGGGGTCTCGATTTGCGGCGGATCAAACTCCCTCAGGCGCGTCGCCGCTAATGCTATTTGCGAATGGCGCGCCTGCGTTGGGCTTGTTTTCGGGGATGCGCGCGGCAGCGCTTGCAATGAAGCCGGGCTCACCCACAATGCGGGCAAACGCGACAATTCACGTCATCCCGAGATGTGAGCAAGCGCGAGCGATTGAACCTCGACGGATGCCAGGCGCAGCCTTCGAGACCGCGCTTCGCGGCTGCCCGGGGTGACGGAAAAAGGGGAGGATAGAATGATGGACGCCAAGACGCCGCACGCAGCGACCGGGAGCCGCTACCACGAGGTCTATGCACAATGGCAGCGCGACCCGGAAGGCTTCTGGGCGGAGGCGGCAAAAGAGATCGACTGGTTCGAGCCGGCGAAAAAGGTGTTCGATCCGGCGATGGGCGTCTATGGCCGCTGGTTCGCCGGGGGCGTCATGAACACCTGCTACAACGCGCTCGACCGGCATGTGGTGCGCGGCCGCGGCGGACAGGCGGCTCTGATCTACGATTCCCCGGTCACCGATACTGTCGCGTCCTATTCCTATGAAGAGATGCTGTTCGAGGTGGCGACGCTCGCCGCCATCCTGCAGGATTTCGGCGTCGGCAAGGGCGACCGCGTCATCATCTATATGCCGCTGGTGCCGGAGGCTGTGTTTGCGATGCTGGCCTGTGCCCGTATCGGTGCGGTGCATTCGGTGGTGTTCGGCGGATTTGCCGCCAAGGAACTGGCCAAGCGCATCGACGACGCCAAGCCGAAGCTGATCCTGTCTGCCAGCTGCGGCATCGAGCCGGGCCGGATCGTCAAATACAAGCCGCTGCTCGACGAAGCGATCGCGATGGCGGAGGCGAAGCCCTCCGCCTGCATCGTGCTGCAGCGTCCGCAGGAGCTGGCGGCGCTGGTTGAAGGGCGCGACCATTGCTGGGCAGGTTTGCGCGATGCGGCAATCGCGGCGAACAAGAGCGCCGCTTGCGTGCCGGTGCTGGCGACCGATCCGCTCTATATTCTCTACACATCAGGCACCACCGGCATCCCTAAAGGCGTCGTGCGCGACAATGGCGGACATGCGGTCGCGCTGAAATGGTCGATGAAGAATCTCTATGGCGTCGATCCCGGTGAAGTGTGGTGGTGCGGCTCCGATATCGGCTGGGTGGTCGGGCATTCCTACATCGTCTATGGGCCGCTGCTGCATGGCGCGACCTCGATCATGTATGAGGGCAAGCCGGTCGGCACGCCGGATGCCGGCGCCTATTGGCGGGTGATCGCGCAGCACAAGGCGGTCGCCTTCTTCACCGCGCCGACCGCGTTCCGCGCCATCAAGAAGGAAGATCCCGAGGCGACGCTGCTGCCGAAATACGACCTGTCGCATTTCCGCGCGCTGTTCCTTGCAGGCGAGCGCGCCGATCCGCCGACGGTCGAATGGGCGGAGAAGAAATTGCGCAAGCCGGTGATCGATCACTGGTGGCAGACCGAAACCGGCTGGTGCATCGCCGGCAATCCGGTTGGCCTCGGCACGCTGCCGGTGAAGCATGGCTCGGCCACCGTGCCGATGCCGGGCTGGGACATCCGCGTGGTCGATGAGAGCTGCAAGGAAGTGCCGAACGGAACCATCGGCTCCATCGTCGCCAGGCTGCCGATGCCGCCCGGCGCGTTTCCGACGCTGTGGCAGCAGGACGAGCGCTTCCGCGAGGCCTATCTCGACGAGTTTCCGGGCTATTACAAAACCGCCGATGCCGGCTTCAAGGACGAGGACGGCTACGTCCATGTGATGGGCCGCACCGACGACATCATCAATGTCGCGGGGCATCGGCTGTCCACCGGCGGCATGGAGGAGGTGCTGGCGGCGCATCCGGACGTCGCCGAATGCGCGGTGATCGGCATCGCGGATCAACTCAAAGGCGAGGTGCCCTGCGGTTTTGTGGTGATGAAGGCCGGCGTCACGCGCGATGCGGCGGCGATCGAGAAGGAGATCGTGGCGCTGGTGCGCGAGCGCATCGGTCCGGTCGCGGCGTTCAAGCTTGCGATCACCGTGCCGCGGCTGCCGAAGACGCGCTCGGGAAAAATTCTCCGCGGCACCATGAAGAAGATTGCCGACGGTGAAGACTGGGCGATGCCGGCGACGATCGAGGACCCGAAGGTGCTGGACGAAATCGGCGCGGCGGTGAAGGGGAGGAGTGGGTAGCGCAGCGCCACCTGCGGCAGTTCGCCCGCTTAACGAGACATTAAGCCGGTTCATGGCCCCGTTGCGCGCCTGTCTTTTCTCCCGCGCTACGGACCGCTTCAATGACCGACCGTTTTGCGACGGATGCCGCGCCGTCTCCCGCCGGCGATATCCGGCTGGCCGAATTGCTGGGCGCGCTCAGCCACGCACTCGACCTGACCGAGGGCCAGCCGGCCGGACATTGCGTGCGCTGCTGCTTCATCGGCACGCAGATCGGTCATGAGATCGGGATCGACGACTCCAAGCTGTGGGAATTGTACTATACGCTGCTGCTCAAGGATCTCGGCTGCAGCAGCAATGCCGCGCGGATCTGCCAGCTCTATCTGGCGGACGACATTCAGTTCAAACATGACTTCAAGCAGATCGATGGCAGCCTGCCGCAGGCGCTTCGCTTCGTGCTGTCTCACACCGGGCTGCAGGCCGGCCTGACCGAGCGCTTCCGGGCGCTGATCAACGTGTTCCAGAATGGCGGCACGATAGCGCGCGAACTGATCGAAACACGGTGTCACCGCGGCGCCGATATTGCGCGCAAGATGCGGTTCAGCGAAGCGGTCGCGCAAGGCATCCAGAATCTCGACGAGCACTGGAATGGCGGTGGGTTGCCGGATCGGGTCCGCGGCGAGGAAATCCCGCTCTACGCGCGCATCGCGCTGATGGCGCAGGTGATCGACGTGCTGCACACCAGTTCGGGCCGCGACGCCGCAATCCGCGAAGTGGAGAACCGCTCCGGAACCTGGTTCGATCCGCAGCTGGTGGAGGCCTTCAGCCGGGTGGCCGCGCGTACGGATTTCTGGGACCAACTTGCAGCGCCGGACATCCAGCGCAGGATTTTCGATCTTGAGCCGGCACGGGACAAGACCGCCGTGGATGAAGACTATCTGGACGACATCGCCGCGGCTTTTGCGCAGGTGATCGATTCCAAAAGCCCGTTCACCAGCGGACACAGCGAGCGTGTCACCTTGTTCACCGACATGGTGGCGGAAGAACTCGGATTGCCGCTCGACAAGCGTCGCTGGCTGAAGCGGGCGGCGCTGCTGCACGACATCGGCAAGCTTGGCGTCAGCAATGCGATTCTCGACAAGCCGGGAAAGCTCGACGATGCGGAATGGACGGCAATGAAGATGCATGCCGCGCATTCGGAAACGATCCTGTCGCGCATTGCGGCGTTCCGCGATCTTGCCGCGGTGGCCGGCGCCCATCACGAGCGGCTCGACGGCAAGGGCTATCCGCGCGGGTTGCAGGGCGACGCAATCACGCTGGATACGCGCATCATCACTACGGCCGACATTTTCGATGCCTTGACCGCCGATCGTCCCTATCGCGCGGCGATGCCGGTGTCGAAGGCGCTCGCGATCATGTCGGAGATGGAAGGAACCGCGATCGATCCCGATTGTCTGCAGGCACTGCATCGCGCATTGCGCCGGGTCGACCAGACGCTGGCGGCCTGATCCGCTGGGCCAGCCGCGCTGGCCCGCCGCGACCGGCGACATACATTCAATAGTCTGAAAATGTGTCGTCCGGTTGCAAAATGTGATCGTTCGGCGTTTTCAGAATATTCCATGGCTTTTTTGGCTGCGTTAATACGCCGCAATGACGAAGAACACACTTTGGACTCCGGAAGAAGACGCAGCCCTCGCGAAGGCGGTGGAGGACAACGTTAGTCCACTCCGTCTCGCGGCGAGGCTGCAGCGTTCGCTCAACAGTGTGAAACGGCGTATCCGGGAACTCGGCTTGACCGCAAACAGCCGCGAGCCGTCCCAGGTCCGTATCGATCCACTGATCCAGGTCAGGCGCTGGATGACGATTGCCAAAGCTGGAGACCTGATCGGTCTTGTCGGGATGTATCGCGAGGACGCGGCGCTGGAATGCGGCTGCACCAGACAGGCGGCTTACGTGGGTTCGGGGGCGATTTGGGAATACTGGGAGTCAAAGCTGCGGTCGGCGCGGCCGCTGGCCTTCTCACTGATCAAGGCGAGCAAAAAGGACACGCGTGTCGTGGTCGAGTATCTCGGTTACGAGGCCAAGCCGATCACCATGATCCTGACCTTCGACGAGATGGGAAGAATTGCGCGCTCGGAATGCGCACCGGCCGATCGCTCGCAGTCGGCGGCCTGACGAGCGCTCGCTCTAAGCAAAAACGTAGAAGGCGATCGCGGACAAGAGGGCGGTCGCGAGCAGTATAGTCAAAGCGTCGTGCGCATCGTCGACGCTTTCCTCCCGGAAACGCGCGGGGCTCATCGCCTGATATCCTGCGATGCCAACGTCAAGGCGTAGCCGTCCGCGTAGTCCATGGTGTCGGACACCGCCAATCCGATCGCGCAAAAGGCCATCGCGCAGAAGACTGCGCCGGCGCAAACAAAGTATTTCATACCTAAAGCTCCTTGTTGGCCGCCCAACGTGAAGACGCGTGCAACGTTCCCGCATTCATCAGCGAAAAAATGCGGAACGTCGTCGCGCGTTTGATGTTGAGGCGGCGCTTCCAACGAAGCGCCGAACGAAGGAGGAAACCCAATGCGTATTGTTCTCGCCGCCGCGCTTGCCGCCGCGTTCTCGACATCCGCTCTGGCGCAGACCGAGTATTACGTCGTGCAGGACGTCAAGACGAAGCGGTGCACCATCGTCGACAAGAAGCCGACCACGACCACGGAAGTGACCGTTCTCGGCAACACCGTCTACAAGACGCGGACCGAGGCCGAAGCCGGCATGAAATCGGTCAAGGTCTGTACCTCGAACTAAGCGATCACCTTCCAGAGGTGCGGAAAGGGGAGCTCTTGTAGCTCCCCTTTTGCTTTCCGGTCGCGACGACGCGGTGAGCCGGCTGGGTTCCGGGCTGAACGCAAATTCAGGGAACGTTGACCGGCGCGGCGTGTTCGGTGTCGCGAGCGCATGGAGCGCCACCATCAACTTTCGGAGCCAGTATGAAACACGCAACACGAACAAGCGCACTGAAGTCGTTGCTGCTTGGCAGCGCAGCCTTTGCAGTCATTGGGTTGTCGCCGGCGATGTCACAGGATCGCGCGCCGATGCCGGGCGGGCAGAGCCCCGCCGCAACGCAATCGAAGGATGCTGAACCCGCCGCACGCGAGCGGGGCAAGCCGGCGGCCGGCGAGGAGAAGAGCCAGCGCGGCGCCAAGGGTGAGGGCGCGTCGCCTTCCGCAGCACAGCCGGGAGACAAAAACCCCCGCGCAACGCAGAATCGCGACGACGACCGCAAGCCCGCGAAGGGCGGCCAGGCTCAGGATCGCGATGCGCCGGCCTCGAAGGGCAATGAAGCCAGGGATCGTGACGGCAAGCGCGACCGGAACGAGGCCAGCGAGCGCGATAGCAAGCGGGATCGCGATCAGGCACAGGAGCGTGACGGCAAGCGGGATCGCGATCAGGCGCGCGAACGCGACAGCAAGCGCGACCGGAACGAGGCCAATGAGCGAGACGGCAAGCGCGACCGCGATCAGGCCCGCGACCGTGACGGCAAGCGCGATCGCGATCAGGCTCGCGATACCGACCGTCGGGATCGCGATGGTGGCCGCGCAGCCGAGCGGCAGGTGACCGAGCAGCAGCGCACCCGGATCTCAACCTCGATCCGGCAGGCAAATGTTCAGCCCGTGCGCAACGTGAACTTCTCCGTCTCGGTTGGTGCGGTTGTCCCGGCCAGCGTGCGGTTCTATCCGGTGACCCCGGCCATCGTTGAGGTGTATCCGGAGTATCGCGGTTACGAGTTCGTCCTCGTCGAAGAGGAAATCGTGATCGTCGAGCCGCGGACGCGCAAGATCGTCACGGTGATCGAGTCGGGCGGCTCCGGACGCGCCGCTTCGCGCCCGCGCGGCAAGCTCTCGCTGACCGAGAAGCAGCGTGAGGTTGTGCGGCGCGCCGCCATCCAGCGGCACACCACCGGTAGCGCCCGCACCACGACGATCGAACGGGAATACGTGATCGGCGACGACATTCCCGAGACGATCGAATTCGAGATGTTCCCCGATACGATCTACACGGAAGTGCCCGAGATCAGGAGCTATCGTTACGTGGTGCGCGATAACGACGTCTACGTGATCGACCCGTCCGAACGGCGGGTGATCGAGGTGATCCGGTAGCGTCGCAAGACCCTTCAGCGTCGGACGATAAAGAAACGGCCGGGCTTTCGCCCGGCCGTTTTGCTTCCACGACGCGCCGTCGCGAAGCCCCCCATTTAAACCTGTCTCGATCAGCGCTGCACGATCACCGTGGCGCCCATGCGGGTGCGTTCGTAGAGATCGATGACGTCCTCGTTGGTCATGCGGATGCAGCCGGACGACACCTCTTCGCCGATCATCCAGGGCTCGTTGGTGCCGTGGATGCGATACAGCGTGTCGCCGAGATAGAGCGCGCGTGCGCCCATCGGGTTCTGCGGTCCGCCTTCCATGTGGCGCGGCAGGTTCGGCTGGCGCGCGAGGATCGCGGGCGTCGGCGTCCAGCTTGGCCATTCGCGCTTGTTCGAAACCACCGAGGTGCCTGACCAGGCCGCGCCCTCGCGGCCGACCGCCACGCCGTACTGGATCGCCTGTCCGTTGCCGAGCACGTAATACAGCCGCTTCTCGCGATGGCGCACGATGATGGTGCCGGGCGCGTAATTGCCCGGAAACGCCACCGTCTGGCGCGGGATCTTGGTGTAGAACATGCCGAACATCAGGCGGTTGTTCGGCCGCGCGGAATAGGCGGGAGCCTGCGGCTGGGCCGGGCGGGCCGAGGCGCTCGGATCGGCCGGCGCGTTGTCGACGCCCCACATCGCGCGCATGCGCTCCTGCCAGGTCGTCGGCTGTTGCTGCTGCTGTTGCTGTTGCTGTTGTCGTGCGACCGGACGGCGCACCGGCCGCGCCTGCGGCTTCGCACCTGCGGCGGGAGCCGGATCGACCGCCGCACGCCCCGGAGGCATCGCCGCGGGCGAGACCTGCTGTGGAACGGAGGCAGCGGCCGGAGCGGTCACAGCCGGACTGGCGGCGGCATGGCGGGTTTCGGCGGTCTGGGCGGAGGCTTGGGCCGTGACGACAGCGAGCACCGAAAAGCTGAGAAAAACCTGCAATTTCATGGATATTTCCTTCGACGCCCCCGCCGATGAGGGGCGGACATTATCCGCGTCACCGCACTGCACTAGTGCACGGAAGCCACAACTGACCCCGAACGGCCACGCATTGAAAAGCCGCCGAATACCGCCTGAGTCGCGGGGAACTATCCACAATTTTCGCGCAGCACCCGCAGGAACAACGTGAGCGCATGCGACGGCGGCGCCGTGCGCGTCATCACCCCGACCCAGGGCAGCCGCTCGCCCAGATCGAACGGCAGGATCGCGAGCGCACGGCCGGCGTTGTAGGCAGCCGCGGCCGCGTCGGGCATCACGCCGATCATGTCGGAGGAGCGCATCAGCTCGTAGTTGAGGCGGATCGACGTCGATTCCACCAGCGGGACCGGCGCCGCGATTCCGGCCGTGGCGAAGATGCCATCGATGACGCTTCGGATCGGCGCGCCCGGCTGCGGCAGCACCCATGGGAAGCCTGCGAGTTGTTCCGGCGTCACGCGCTTGCGCGCGGCCAGCGGATGCCCGCGGCGCGCGACAATCCTTGTCGGCAGTCGCGTCAGCTTTTCGGCCTGGATATCCCTGCCGTCGGCACCGGAATCGAGCCGGCCGATAACGCAATCGATCTCGCCGCGCCGCAGTTGGTCGAGCAGTGCTGCGCTGGTGCCTTCCTGCACGCGGATGCGCAGCGCGGGAGCGACCTTGCGCAGCGCCATCAGGCTTTGCGGCAGCAGCGCGCTCTCCACCACCGGCAAGGCGCCGATGCGCAGCTCACCCATCGTGCCGTGACGGATCGCAGCCACCTCGTCACGCGCTCGCTCAATATCTTTGCGGAGATATTCGGCCCGGACGGCGAGTGCGTGGCCGCATTCCGTGAGCGTGACGCCGCGCTTGGTGCGGTCGAAGAGCGGGGCGCCGAACATCGTCTCCAGTTCGCGGACCAGCTTGGAAATCGCGGGCTGGGTCAGATGGACCCTCTGCGCGGCGCGCTGCATCGAGCCTTCGGCCGCGACTGCGAGCAGCACGTCCAGATGGCGGATCCGCAGGGTCGAGGACATCGCCGATATTCCTTCTGGTTATCAGCCGATATCAGAATGCGATTTCTGTTTATCACCGTCCCCGGTCATAATGGAAGCAACAGGAGGGCTAGCCATGCGGATCGTGATGCTCGGGACCGGCGCGGCGTTACCCGATCCCGATCGCTGCCACACCTCGATCCTGATCACGCTCGACAGCGGCCGCCACCTGATGCTCGATTGCGGGCACGGCGCGACCCGCCAGTTGATACGCGCCGACGTCAACCCGGCCGAGGTCGGCGACCTTTTCCTCACCCACCTGCATCACGATCACGTCTGCGAATTGCCGTTCTTCGTGATCTCGGGCTGGATCCTTAGTCGTGTCGGCGCGCTCAACATCTACGGTCCCGACGGCACGAAAAAGATGGTGAGCCATCTGTTCGAGAACGGTGCCTTCGATGCCGACATCCGCGCGCGCGGCGCCTATCCGGCGCGGCAGGCCAATATGGAAGCCATCCGTCCGCAGGTGACGGAATACGGCGAGGGCGTGGTGTTCGAGGACAAGGAGATACGCGTCACTGCCGCTCTGATGGATCACATCCCGGCCGAGATCTCGCCCTGCTACGGTTTCCGGATCGAAGCCGAAGGCAAGGTGGTGGTGTTCTCCGGCGATACCGCGCCCTGCGACAACATCCTGACGCTGTCGCGCGGCGCCGACCTGCTGATCCACGAATGCACCTTCACCGAGGCTTTCATCGAGCATCGGCGGCAGTCGAAGGTCGGCACCTTCTCGCATACCAGCCCGCATGACCTCGGCCGACTCGCGGTCGAAGCCGGCGTGAAGCAGGTGGTGGCCACTCATATCGGGCACGTCGACTCTCTCAGCCCGGTGCTGAAACGCGCCGCGGGCAAGCATCTGCCGGTCGACCTGATGGGGCCGCATCAGATCGACGCCTTCGTTTCGGAAATTCGCAGCGTGTACCGGGGCCCGCTGCAGATCGCCCATGACCTGATGCGCATCGACCTGTGACCGGAGACACGCCATGACCCGACTGACCCGACGCGCCTTCCTTGCCACCGCGGCGGCAGCCGCAGCGTTCGCGCCGCGTGGTGCCTTTGCCGCGTTCCCCGATCGGCCGATCACGATCATCATTCCTTACGCCGCGGGCGGAGCGGGAGACGTGATTGCGCGCCTGATTTCCGATCCGATCGAGAAGAAACTCGGCCAGCCACTGGTGATCGATTCCCGTGCCGGGGGTGGGGGCATGATCGGGGCCAAGGCCGTCGCCGGCGCCGCGCCCGACGGTCACACGCTGATGCTGGGTGCGACCAACAATTTCGTCAGCAACCAGTTCATGTTTCCGAAGACCAGCTTCGACCCACTGACCGAGTTCGTGCCGATCACGCGGGTCGCGGTGGTGCCGTCGGTGATGTACATGAACCCGTCGGTACCGGTGAAGACGCTGGGTGAGTTCGTCGAATACGCGAAAAAGAATCCGGGCAAGCTCAGCTATTCGTCGCCAAGCGTCGGCACCGCGCCGCATCTGGCGATCGAGCGATTGAAGCAACTGACCGGAATCGAACTGGTGCATGTGCCGTATCGTGGCGCGCCGCCGGCGATGCAGGCGCTGATCACCGGTGACGTGCAGCTTTATCTCGCCGGCTGGGGCGTCGGGCGTGCGTTCGTTGAATCCGGCAAGGCGAAAGCGCTTGCGGTCGCCGCGGAGCAGCGCCTGCCCAATATTCCGGATGTGCCGACGGCAGGAGAAAGCGGCGTGCCGGGTTTCGTCGCCGAAAACTGGTGGGGATTGGCCGCACCGAAAGGCACGCCGCAGGCCACCATCGATACGATCCATGCGGCAGTGAAGGCGGCGTTGCAGGACGCGGCCGTCGCGAAGAAACTCGAAGAGCTGGGTTTCCTGCCGGGCGGCGAGACGCCGGCGCAATTTGCGAAGAACGCCAGGGCCGAGGCCGAGATCTGGCGCGAGACCGTCGCCAAGGGGAAGCTCGCGGTGGATTGACCGGGCGGTCAGGCCGGATTGCGGAATTCCGGCCCGTTCCATTCCGTGGGAACGCGAACGCGGCCGTCCCTGATGTCGGCCGCGAGCGCTTCGACCTTCTTGCGCACGTCATCGCTCACCGAAGGCGAGAGCGCGAGCCGCACGGCGTCCGGCCGGTCCAGTCCGATTTTCACGACGCTGTTGGTCTTCACGCCGGCGCCCTCGAGGTCCTCGGCCGCGCGCAGCAGTGCGATGCCGGAATTCGCAACCGCCGAGCCGATGAACACGTCCGGCTCTACGTTCGTCCAATCGCGCACATTGCCGATCTGCTTTGCGCCGCCGTCGCGGCAAGCCTCGATCGCGCCCGTTCGGCCAGCATTGAGCATTGTGAAGATGATGTCAGCCTTGGCGGCGATCATGGCGGCTGCGACACGCTTCGACAGAGCGTTATCGTCCTGGTTGCCGGAGAAATTCGTCAGAAGTTGCACCTTCGGGTCGGCATGCGCGATGCCGTTGGCGTAGGCGGCGCGGCCCTTCAGACCGGGAACGACGCGAATTCCGGACATGTGACCGACGATGCCGGTCCTGGTGCTCCAGGCCGCGAGAGCGCCGGCCAGGAACGCGGAGTCCTCCTGCAGCACCTCGTAGCTCGCAAGATTGGTTCCGGTTACGTTGCCCTGCGTGACCACAAACTTGGTATCGGGAAATTCGGCGGCGACCAGCTTTGCGGCTTCGTTGTTCTGGCCGCCATGGGCGACCACCATCTCGGCGCCGCTGCGCGCCAGTTCGCGCAAGGCGGCGAGCAAGAGCTCCCGCTCGGGCCGCACGCCCTCGCGCCAGCCGATGTCGACGCCAAGCGTATCCCGCGCCGCCAAGAGCCCGCGATATCCGGATTCCATGAAGCCGCCGTCGGAAATGCTGCCGGCGAACAGCGCAACGATCTTGAGCTTGGATTGTGCGCGGCTCGACTGTGCCGGCGCGCGGGTGGCCAGCAGGCTACCGCCCAGGCCGGCCGCAAGTCCCATCAGACGCCGGCGACTGATCCGGTTTGGCATGACGTCGTCACTCCCCCCGATGCGGGCACGCGGAAGCAAGGCAAAAGTGCAGAGACGACATGCCGCGCATGGGGCGGCACGGAACGCAGTGCTTAGTCTTCCTCGGGCTTCGTTCCGCCGATCTTCTTCAGCTTGGCGAATACCGATGCCACGTCGGCGTCTTCCTGCGACTTGGCGCTGGCCGCCGCGGCACGGCTGTCCTCGTAGACCGGCTCGTGGTCCGGCGCGGTGGTCACCGAGGCCGGCAGCAGCGTAACCCGCTCGTGCTCGGACGGCGCCGGCTTTTCCTTGGCGGCCTTGGCGACCTGCATGTCGAGATCGATCTGCGAGCACAGGCCGAGCGTGACCGGATCGAGCGGGCTCAGGTTCGCGGCATTCCAGTGGCTGCGCTCGCGGATGCTCTGGATCGTCGACTTGGTGGTGCCGACCAGACGCATGATCTGGCTGTCCTTCAATTCGGGATGGTTGCGCAGCAGCCACAGGATCGCGTTCGGCCGGTCCTGGCGGCGCGACACCGGGGTGTAGCGGGGGCCGCGCTTGGTCTTCTGTTCGGGCACCCGGACCTTGCGGTCGGCGAGATGCAGGCGGCGGGTCTTGTTCTGCTCGGCCAGCTCGATCTCCTCGCGGGTCAACTGGCCGGTCTGGATCGGGTCGAGGCCCTTGATGCCCTGCGCGGAATCGCCGTCGGCGATCGCCTTGATCTCCAGCGGATGCAATTTGCAGAACTCGGCGATCTGATCGAACGACAGCGCGGTGTTCTCGACCAGCCACACGGCGGTGGCCTTCGGCATCAGCGGCGCTTCCTGCATGGCAAAATTCTCCTTCACGCTCCGCCCGCCCGGTCAGGGCGCATTTGGACGGCGAAGCAGGTCGTCATCGGGGATGACAGGAATAACGCGAATATAGGCCGTGGAGCGCGACGGGGCAACCTGTCGCAGGCGGGGGATCAGCAGCCGCGGCAGATATCCATCACCCGTTTCAGCCGGGCGTCCTCACGCCGCTCCTTCTCCCACCACTGGTCGGAAAAGGGCTTGTCGGCCTCATTCTGCACCGAGCTGCGGGATCCGGTGGTGCTGGAGACGCTATCCACCCGCTCGATCGCGGTCGGTCGGGTGCGCGCCACGGCGCGGGTCGGTGCCCCCGGAGGCAGCGGCTCGGCATACCGGCGCTCGACCACATTGCCGCGCGGCGTTTGAGCGAGGCGGCGCGCGGAGGGTCCGGTTCCATCGAGGAACACTTCGTCGGCGAGGGCGTGGTGCGGGATCGGCTGGCCCGTGGCGTTTTCCACCTGATAGCCGCTGCCGCTGCTGACGCATCCGGCCAGCGTTACGGCCAAAGCCGCGACCGCCAGCACATTCGTGTGGATTGACATCATGCCCAACGCCCCGGTCCGCCCGGACTATTCAACTAACATAGCCTTACTTTGGCGTTAAGTCGAATGCTGTGCCTTGACTTCCCGGGGCGGCCGCCCCCATGTCCACGGGACAGTTCCGATGAAAAATGCGCCGATGATGGGCCCAACCGGCTTTCCCGGCGGCGACAAGCCGCCGCTTCGGGTGATTCTCTGCTCACCGCGCGGTTTCTGCGCGGGCGTGGTGCGAGCCATCGATTCGGTGGAGCGTACGCTCGCGCTGTATGGCCCGCCGGTCTATGTCCGGCACGAGATCGTGCACAATCGCTATGTGGTCGACAGCCTGAAGGCCAAGGGCGCGATTTTCGTCGAGGAACTGGATGAGATCCCCGACACGACCGCGCCGGTGGTGTTCTCCGCGCATGGCGTGCCGAAATCCGTTCCCGAGAACGCCAGGTCCCGCAATTTCGTCACCCTGGATGCCACCTGTCCGCTGGTGACCAAGGTTCACCGCGAAGCGGAGATCCATTTCCGCCGCGGCCGGGAGATCGTGCTGATCGGGCATGCCGGTCACCCGGAGGTGGTCGGCACCATGGGCCAGTTGCCGCAAGGCACGATCACGCTGGTTGAATCGCCGGATGATGCGCGCAGCTTCGTACCCAGGGACGAGACCAACCTCGCCTATGTGACCCAGACCACGCTGTCGGTCGCCGACGCCGCCGAACTCGTGGAAATCTTGAAGGCGCGCTTCCCCGCAATCGTCGGACCGCACAAGGACGACATCTGCTACGCGACCACCAATCGTCAGGAGGCGGTGAAGCTGGTGGCGCCACTGGTCGATGCCATGGTCGTGGTCGGTGCGCCGAATTCGTCCAATTCGCAGCGGCTGAAGGAAGTCGCCGAACGCGCCGGCTGCCCTTATGCGGTGCTGGTGCAGCGCGCCGCCGATATTGACTGGAGCCGTTTCCAGCATATTGCGTCGCTGGGCGTCACCGCCGGCGCTTCGGCGCCGGAAGTGCTGGTCGAGGAAGTGCTGGATGCGTTTTCCGAACGCTATGCGCTGAATGTCGAGACCATGTCGGCTGCCGACGAACACGTGTTCTTCCCGCTGCCGCGCCCGTTGCGCACCGAAGCAGCGGAGTAGGCGGTGGCGGTCTATACCGATGTCCCGGCCGAAGAGCTGGATGCATTTCTCGCCCGCTACGAGATCGGCAAGCTGTTGTCCTACAAGGGCATTGCCGAAGGCGTGCAGAACTCGAACTTCCTGCTGCATACCGATGCCGGCTATTTCATCCTGACGCTGTATGAGCGGCTGGTCGAGGTCGCGGATATTCCGTTCTTCATCGGCCTGATGGAGCATCTGGCGCTGCGCGGGATCAATTGCCCGCAGCCGGTGCGCATGCGCGACGGTAACACGCTCGGCACTTTATGCGGCCGGGCCGCGGCGATCGTGACCTTTCTCGATGGCGTATGGATGCGCCGCGTCGAGGCCCGGCACTGCACCGCGGTGGGCGAGGCGCTGGCGAAGCTGCATCTCGCCGGAGCCGACTTCGAAGGTCATCGGGTCAATGCGCTGTCGGTACCGAAGCTGCGGCCGCTGTTCGAATCCTGCGCCGACCGCATCGACACCATCCAGCACGGCATGCTCGCAGCGATCCGCGACGAACTCGATTTTCTCGAGGGCGCATGGCCGCACGGATTGCCGGAAGGCGTGATCCACGCCGACCTGTTTCCGGACAATGTTTTCTTTCTCGGCGAGCGGCTGTCCGGGCTGATCGACTTCTATTTCGCCTGCAACGACATGTTTGCCTATGACGTTGCGATCTGCCTCAACGCCTGGTGCTTCGAGAACGATCATTCCTATAACGTCACCAAGGGCCGGGCGCTGCTGCAGGCCTATGCCAAGGCGCGGCCGCTGACCGACGCCGAACTTAACGCGCTGCCGCTGCTGGCGCGCGGCGCGGCGCTGCGGTTTCTCGCCACCCGGGTGGTCGACTGGCTCAACGTGCCGCCCGGCGCGCTGGTGCGGCCGAAGGCGCCGCAGGAATATTTCCGCAAGCTGCGCTTCCACCAGCATGTGAAGAGCGTCGACGATTACGGCATCAAGGCCCGAGAGCTGGCGTAAGGCCTGCCGGAAGCCGGCGTGCGCGTCTTCGGCGTCGCTGGCTGAGCCTGCCGCTGATCCGAATTGTTCCAAAACCCAAAGTTGTTGTACACGATTGGTGACCCTCGGCATTTGACACGAGGGCCGGCGCAAATATTTCCTCCGGCGAAATCTCGTCGCAGCGAAGCGAACAGCCCTCGACGGTCCGGATGCAATGATCGGCTCTTCGAAAATCTGCGTTGTGTTGCCGGCCTATAATGCAGCCCGGACGCTCGAGAGAACGGTCAGGGAGATACCGACCGACGTTGTCGACGACATCATTCTCGTCGACGACGCCAGCACTGACGAAACCGCCCGGCTCGCTCACGAACTCGGCCTGTTCACCTTCGTCCACGACGGCAACAAGGGCTACGGCGCAAACCAGAAGACGTGTTACCGGCTGGCCTTAGCAAGGGGTGCGGATATCGTGATCATGCTGCATCCGGACTACCAGTACAGTCCCAAGCTGCTGCATCCGATCGCGCTGCTGCTCTCATCGGGCTATTTCGACGTGGTGCTCGGCTCGCGGATCTTGGGCGTCGGCGCGCTGGCCGGAGGGATGCCGCTCTACAAATACATCTTCAATCGTGTGCTGACCTTGATCCAGAATGTTCTGATGGGGCACAAATTGTCAGAATATCACACCGGCTATCGCGGATTTACCCGCGCAGTCATTGAAGACATTCCTCTCGATGGCAATTCCGACGATTTCGTTTTCGACAACCAGATGCTCTCGCAGATCATTTATCGCGGATTTCGTGTTGGAGAAATTTCTTGTCCGACCCGATACTTCCCCGAGGCCTCGTCGATCGATTTCCGGCGCAGCGTAACCTACGGCTTCGGCGTACTGAAAACGGCTGTTCAGTTTCGGCTGTCCTGCTGTGGGCTCGATCGAGGCACCGTGTTTGAAGGATTGAAGCGTCGCAGGTCAGTCAGTGTGCCGGAAGCAGGGGCGGACCTTTGACCCGTTACGGCTTACGAGGGCCTGTGGCGCTGTGGTCCATCCAGCACGACGACAGCGCTGGATCGACATGACGGCTCCAGCGCAAAGTGCGGATGCCGCCACGCTGCGGGATTGGTCGCGCTGGCAGCCGGACAGGATTTCCGGCGCATTGATCGTATGTCTGGTTCTCGCGCTGTCGCTTGCGATTTTTTTCCGGCTGACGCTGTTCAGCGGCTTTGGCTGGCTGTTCGGCGACACTCTGGACAGCATGATCGAAAACGCCATTCTCGAGCACTGGTACAATGTGTGGCGGGGAAGGGCCGATTGGCATACGACAAACTATTATTTTCCCCATCGCTTCACCCTCGGTTACAACGACGGTTATCTCTATTACGGCATCGTCTATTCGCTGTTTCGATTTGCCGGGTTCGACGCATTCCTGTCGTCGGAATTGCTGAACATTGTTCTGCGGGCCGTCGGATTCCTTGCATTGTTCGCATTCGCGCGGCGCGCTGTCGGTCTTCCGTTTCTCTGGTCGTTGCTCGGCGCCGCGTTGTTTACGCTGCACACTGCGATGTATTGGCGAATGCTGTCGCCGCAATTGCTGACCGTCGGTTTCGCGCCGCTGCTGGCGCTGTTGCTGGTGCAGTCCTGCCGCACATTCATTGCCGGCCACGTTTCGCGCGGCTTCGCCTGGGGCGCCCTGGCGGCGGTTTTCTTTGCCGGCTGGCTTCTGACGACATTCTATATGGCGTGGTTTTTCGCCTTCTTCGCCGCGGCGTTCGTGTGTGTCGCCGTGGCGACATCGCGGTTTCTTCCGATCCTGCCGGACTTGAAATTGCTCGCACGTCATTGGCGTGCCATCGCGGCAATCGGCGTCGTTTTCGCGTTTGCAGTCGTGCCGTTCCTGTATCTCTATCTTCCGAAGGCCAGCGAAACCGGCCAGCATCCGTTTGAGATGGTAGCCCTTTATTCGCCGTCGGTGATCGATACGTTTCACGTCGGCGAATACAATCTCGTTTGGGGCTGGCTCGATCGGCAGGTTCACGACTGGCTGAGGCCCGGTTTCCCGTTATTCAGCGAGAGGACCACGGGTTTCCCGTTGGCTCTCCTGCTGCTCTGGGCGACTGCGTGCCTCTGGCTCATGCGTCGTCCGATGCGCGAACGGCATCCCTGGTTGGTGATCCTGGCGCTGACGACCGCCGTAACCTGGATGCTGAATCTGCATTATGGCTTGTGGACCGCTTGGTACTATGTGTGGCTGCTGGTTCCTGGCGCGAAGGCCGTCAGAATCATTGCGCGATATCAGATATTCCTTGCCTTCCCGGTCATCGTGATTGCGATGGCGTTCCTGGCCAGTATTCGCTGGACGCCGTCGCGGGTCTGGCTCCTGTCGATCCTGTCTGCGCTGCTGCTTCTCGAACAGGTCAATTTCGTTCGGACACACCTGATCGATCGGCCGCACGAACTGGCGATCTTGCGCCGGTTCGCGGCTCCGCCCGTCGAGTGCCGGTTGTTCTTTTCGGTGGGAAAACGGCCGGGCGGGATGCTGTTGAATGCCGAGTTTGACGCGGCCTATAATCCCTACGCGCTGAGCATGCTGGTCGCCGAAACGCTCGGAATTCCAACCGTCAACGGTATCACGGCCTTTTTTCCGCCCGAGGCGAATCTGGGCCGTTCCGACAGCCCGGATTATTTCTCGCGTGTCGCCCGGTATGTGGAGTTGCACAAGCTTGAAGGCGTGTGCGGCCTGGATATGAGGTCGGGCGAGTGGCTTCCCGCTTCGATTCTCGATGGAAAAGTGCCGCCGCTTCGGACCGGAGGGGGCTGACCGAGCAACAAGACGGGGACAGGCCGGTTCGATTTGAAAAATGGCTGGCATCCCGGCTTGTCAGCCGCCATGAAGCGTCGCCGATGAACGATTGCAGGGATTGGGGTTCAATTCTTTCGTAATCGATCGATGGTGATGTTCGTGCCGCTTATCCAGTCACTTTGAGACATCCGCTCCCATGAGTTTGCCTCACGTTGTTGTTCATACCGACGGCGCCTGTTCGGGCAATCCCGGCCCCGGCGGCTGGGGCGCGATCCTGCAATCCGGCGGCAAGACCAAGGAATTGAAGGGCGGCGAGGCGCACACCACCAACAATCGCATGGAGCTGATGGCGGCGATCTCGGCGCTGGAAGCGCTGACCAAGCCGTGCCGCGTCGACCTCTACACCGACAGCCAGTATGTGCGGAACGGCATCTCGGCCTGGATCCACGGCTGGAAGAAGAACGGCTGGCGCACTGCCGACAAGAAGCCGGTGAAGAATGTCGATCTGTGGCAGCAGCTCGATGCAGCGCTCGCGCGTCATGAGGTTACGTGGCACTGGGTCAAGGGCCATGCCGGGCATGACCTGAACGAACGCGCGGATGAATTGGCCCGCGCGGGCATCGCGGAATTGCGGCTGAAGGGGAAGATGTAGCCTGGCCCGGCCATGGCCTCGCGCCCTGCGACCGAGTTCACCGTCTGAGTTGGGGGTGATCGTGCAGGACCACGCTCAGCAACGAGCTGTGGACTTCGAGGCTCCCATTGTACTTGATGTATCCCATCTTACGGAATTTGTTCATAAACTTGCTCACTCGCGAGCGCGTCGTCCCAATCATCTCCGCGAGTGTTTCCTGACTGATTTTTGCAATAACGGTCTCAGGTTTTCCTTCCTTGCCGAAATTCGCCAACAGCAAGAGCGCGCGTGCAAGCCGCTTTTCACTGGAGTTGAATAACTGATCGACCAAATCCGCTTCGACGCGAAGAGTCCGGGCGAGCAGGTGGGCGATGAACATCTCGGAGAATGCTGGTTCCTCTTGGAGGACTCGGACAATAACCTTCTTGTCCAGCCGCATGATTTCGCATTCCGTCAGCGCCTTGGCTGTCGCCACGCGACGTAACTGGCCCGTGAGGCAGCCTTCCCCGAGGAATTCGTCGGGGCCAAGGACGGCGACAATGGCTTCCTTGCCCTGTTCGGAAACAACGGTGACTTTGACCTTGCCATCGCGGATGTAGAAGACTGAGTCCGCCAGATCGCCCTGTGAGAAGACGACCTGGTTTTTTCGGAACTTAGAGATTGTTCTTCCCCCGTTCGCCTTCGCAAGGAAGGCCTTTGGGTCGAATTGTGGTTTGGGCTTCTTCATAGGTCAGGCTTTCTCGGGTTCGCTGCATAGTCGCGTCATCTTGCCCGGGGTGAGTGGTCCCTATTATACAGACTCACCCCCCCCAGCGCCTTTAATTTTGCGATTGAGAGACCTCGCGGGTGCAACAAGTCCGCACGTCCGGCGGCCTGACCCAGCCCAGCGCTCGGTGTCGCTCTTAGAAAATCGTGGGTGTTCGTGTGAGGCGTAATGGATTCATCAACGCGGTTCAGGGATCAGTTTGATTCCGTAACTGATGCATGCGCGCTCGCTCAGGGCATTGTCGACACCGTCCGGGAACCCGTCCTCGTGTTGGACCGAGACCTTCGCGTGATCGCAGCGAGCCGCTCCTTCTATGCGACATTCAAGGTCGAGCCCGAGGATACGCAAGACAAGCGCCTGTACGAACTGGGCGACGGCCAATGGGATATCCCGAAGCTTCGATCGTTGCTCGAAGATATCATTCCCGCGCACGGCGTCATGGAAGATTATGAAGTCGAACACGAATTTCCGGCGCTTGGCCACCGGATCATATGCCTGAATGCAAGGCAGGTCTTATTCAAAGACGGCGCGGGCGCAGCCATCCTGCTGGGGATGGAAGACGTAACGCAAAGGAATTTACTCATTCGCGAAAAGGAAAATCTGCTGCAGGAGAAGGATGTCCTTCTCTATGAATTGCAGCACCGGATTTCCAACAGCCTGCAGATTATCGCAAGCATCATATTGATGAAAGCGAAGACCGCGCAATCGGAAGAAACGCGCAATCATCTCAAGGATGCCCATAGTCGTGTCATGTCCATCGCCGAGGTGCAAAACCAGCTTCATGCCTCCGCAAGTGCCGGACCTATCGAAATGATTCCCTACCTCTCACGGGTGTGTGAAAGCCTGGCGGCTGCGATGATCGGCAACGCCCGCTCGATCTCTCTGAAAGTGGAGGGTGCAGGTGGCGTCGCCACGTCCCGTCAGGCGGAAAGTCTAGGGCTGATCGCGACAGAGCTGGTCATGAATTCTCTCAAACATGCATTTCCTGATGAAAAAAAGATTGGCCGTATCAGCGTTGGCTACGAAGTCGACGGGGCGGACTGGAAACTGTCCGTTTCGGACAACGGTATCGGAAAGCAGGACGGCGTCTTTGCCCAGCCCAAAACCGGCCTTGGAACAGGCATCGTCAAGGCGCTTGCACACCAGCTCGACGCCAAGGTCGACACTTGCGCTGGCCCGGAGGGCACTTCCGTGTCGATTACTCATGCTACGTTCTCGAAAGCCGCAGTTCAGGCGGCGTAATGCAGTTCGGGCTTCGTATTTGCTAAACCTTTACCCCTGCGCGAGTCTCGCAAACGCCGATAAGGCGCGTCCCTCTCCCCCTTTGGGGGGAGAGGGAAACAAGCATTACAGCGACTTCAGCAGCGCCTCGGCGCCGGACGCGTCGGCCTTGCCGGGCGAATCCTCGATCGCCAGCGACTTCACCACGCCGTCATCCACCACCATGCAATAGCGCTTGGAGCGGATGCCGAGGCCGCCGGCCGATGCATCCAGGTCAAGGCCGGTGGCCTTGGCGAAATCGGCGCTGCCATCGGCCAGGAACTCGATATCGTCGGAGCCGGCCGCCGACTTCCATGCACCCATTACGAACGGATCGTTGACGGCGGTCACCGCGATCGCGTCGATGCCCTTGGCCTTGATGGCCGCGGCATTGCTGACGAAGCCGGGCAGGTGGTTCTTGGTGCAGGTCGGGGTGAAGGCGCCGGGCACGGCGAACAGCACGACCTTCTTGCCCTTGAACACCTCGTCGGTGGTCTTCGGCTTCGGTCCGTCCGCGGTCATGACGCGAAAGGTGGTGCTGGGCAATGTGTCGCCGACCTTGATGGTCATGGTGGTCCTCTTCGATTGTCACGTGGTTTGAGCGCGGCGCGAACCGGCCGCGCGGAAGGGCGCCGCAGAGCAGGCGTGGCAAAATAGGCCGGGCGGCGGCGTTAGTCGAGCCGGAAGGTCGTCTCGATCGCGTCGGGGCCGGCGACCGCGGTCACCTTCAGGGTGGCGCCGCTGGCGTTCGCCCCCGGAGGCAGCCCATCCAGGGCGAAGGCGAAGCGCTGCAGGCCCGCCGGCGCGCCGTCGACCTTGTCGGGGACGGGAAGCGCCCAATCGACCGTCGGACCTTCCGCAAACACCGTGACGGGGCGACCGTCCGGTGCGGCGATATCGACCAGCACCCGCGCGGGCTTGGCACCATCGTCGCGGTGCACCGCCTTGACCGAAAGCTTCGCGTCGGCGCCGAGCGGCTGCGCGCGCGGCACCGTCTGTTCGGCCTTGACGATGGCTGAGTCTGCGTTGGCGCCTCCCTTGATCGTCAGTTCGCCCCTGGCCTGAACCGGGATGCAGACCTTCTCGCAGATCGCGTAATCGAGGGTGATGCGCAGCACCACCGGCTTGCCGGCATCCTTGGGCTCGATGCTGAGCGGGAACAGCACATTGTCGCGATAGCCGATGAAGCTGCCATCGGCGTCGGTGAAACGCTGCGGCGCGGGCCAGGCCACTTGCACGGATTTCAGATTTTCGGATTTGTCGAAATCGAAATGTGGCGGAACGCCGGAATCGCCGGGGTAGCGCCAATAGGTCTTCCAGCCGGGCGCAAGGCGAATTTCTACGCCGGCGCGCAGCGCGGATGCACCGTCTGCGACTTTGGTTCCGCCCGCGACCACTCGCATGGCGGCGCGCGTATCGCCGTGCCAAGCCGACATGTCGGCGCGGGCCTGCGGCATCGGCGCCAAACCGAACGTGATGGCCGCGAGGCTGATTGTGGCAGCAACGGGCAGGCGGATTGTGGCAATGCGCATGGCAACGATCTAGGCGTTCGGCGCGTTGAGCACCACTGAATTCACCGTGAGCTGGGGCCAAACTTCCCTTTCACAAGGCGGCATGAAGGGGTTAACCTTGGATACATGAAGATTCCGAAGAAGGGACCGGGGCGCAAGTCACAGAGTGGCGAGCCATCGGCACGCGGCTACCTCGATGGCCAGATGCTGATCGCGTCGCCATCGATGAGCGACGACCGCTTCGCAAAGACGCTGGTCTACATCTGCGCGCATTCTCCGGAAGGCGCGATGGGTATCGTCGTGAACCAGCCGGCCAACAACATCAAGTTTCCCGATCTGCTGGTGCAGCTCAACGTGGTGCCCGATGGCGATGCCATCCAGGTTGCGACCCGCCACGACGATGTCATCGTGCTGAAGGGCGGCCCGGTCGAAACCGGGCGCGGCTTCGTGCTGCATTCGGCCGATTTCTTCATCGAGAATTCGACATTGCCGATCGACGACGGGATCTGTCTCACCGCGACCATCGATATCCTGAAGGCAATCGCGACCGGTGACGGTCCGGCGAGCGCGATCCTCGCACTGGGCTATGCCGGCTGGGCGCCGGGGCAGCTCGAACAGGAAATCCAGAATAACGGCTGGCTGCATTGCGCGGCCGATCCCGAACTGATCTTCGGCGAGCCCGAGCGCAAATACGAGAAGGCCATGCGCAAGCTCGGCATCGCGCCGGGCATGCTGTCGAGCGAAGCCGGCCACGCCTAGCCGGCCGCGAAAAGGCTATCGCGCCAGCTCCATGCGATCGCCGGACAGCATCTTGGTCGCAGCTTCCGCTGTCATCGGCTGGCCGAAAACGAAGCCCTGCGCGTATTCGCAGCCCATGTGATAGAGCTCGACCGCATCCGAATCCGTTTCGGCTCCTTCGGCTACGGTTTCCATGCCGAGATCGTGCGCGAGCGCGATGATCGAGCGCAGGATCACCGGGCGCGTGCCCTTGGCGCTCATGCGCACGAAGGACTGGTCGATCTTGATGGTGTCGAACGGGAAACGCTGCAGATAGGACAGCGAGGAATGTCCGGTGCCGAAATCGTCGAGCGCCAGCCCCGCGCCGAGCTCGCGCAAACGCGACAGGATCTGCGCGGCGTGTTCGGGATTTTCCATCACCACGGATTCGGTCAGTTCGAGCTTCAGCGTGCCGCGCATCACCGAAGAGCGCGCCAGCACGGTGCGCACGTCGCCGATCAGATCCTGCCGCAGCAACTGTTTCGATGAGACGTTGACGCTCGCGAACAGGCTTTCCTGCGCGCGCAAGGTGCGCTGCCAGATGCTCAATTGTCGCGCCGTGCGTTCGAGCACGAACATGCCGAGATCGACGATCAGTCCGATCTCTTCGGCGATGGTAATAAATTCGGCCGGCGACATGCGGCCGAGCTTCGGGTGCTCCCAACGGGACAAAGCTTCGAAGCCGGCGATGGTGCGATCCTCCAGCCGCACGATCGGCTGGTACATGATCTTGATCTCTTCGCGCTCGATCGCGCGCCGCAATTCGGCTTCCAGCGTCAGGCGGTCGGACTTGCGCGCACGCATCGCCGCCTTGAAAACCTCGATGCGATCGCCGCCGATGCGCTTGGAGTGATACATCGCAAGCTCGGCATCTTTCAGGATTTCCTCGGTGCGCGAGGACTGGCTGTCGGCCAGGCAAAGTCCGATCGACGCCGTCACGAAGATTTCGCGATCGTTGAAAGTAATCGGCGCGCGGATCGTGCGGCGGATATTCTCTGCAAAGGCGATGATGCGGCCCGGGTCGCGTTCGGACAAAAGGATCAGCGCGAACTGATCGCCCGACAGCCGAGCGAGCGTGTCCTGCGGCTTCAGCAGGCGTGCAAGGCGACGAGCCAGCGTCAGCAGGATCGAGTCACCGACGGCCATGCCGACGGAATCGTTGACCTGCTTAAACCGGTCGAGGTCGATCACGATCACGGTTGGCCGCATCGCCGGATCGCTCTTGGCGAATGCCAGCACGGCTTCGAAACGATCGAGGAACAGCTGACGGTTCGGCAGCCCGGTCAGGTTGTCATGCACGGCGTCGTGCAGCAGCCGCTCTTCGGCGGTCTTGAATTCGGTCACGTCGGTGAGCGTGCCGACGAGCCGCACCACCTCGCCGTCGGAGCCGACAACAGGGCGCGCTTTCAGGGTGAACCACAGAAAATGGCCGTCCGGCGTGCGCAGCCGGAAATCCTCCATCAGCCGGCCGCGGCGCTGCTCGATCACGCTGTCGAGGGTGGCGCGGAAGCGGTCGCGATCGAGCGGGTGCAGGACGTCGAGCCATTTGGCGGCCGAGCCTTCCAGCGCGCCGCGCTTGAGCCCCAGCATCGCCTCGGTTTCGGGGCTGGTGTAAACCTTGTCGGAGGAGACATCCCAGTCCCAGATCATGTCGCCGGCGCCGGTCAGCGCCAGCGCACGGCGCTCGACATCGGTGACGATTCCGTGCGTGATCGAACCGGCAAAGGCGTGCTGCATCACCGTAAAGCCGATCAGCATCACGATCAGCACCAGACCGCCCAGCAGAGCAGGGCCGACGATATCGTTGGTGACGAGACCGGCAATGGTGAGGCCGGCCGCCACTGTCCAGATGCAGAGCAGGAACCAGGTCGGGATCAACAGCACGGCGCGGTCGAAGCCTTGGGTCGACAAGAGCACGACCACCGCGAAGCCGAGGAAGGCGACGCCGAGAAGCGAGAAGCGCGCGATGCCGGATGCGACCGCCGGATCGTAGAGCGCGACCGCGATCAGTGCGGCGAGGCCGCCGAGCCAGGCGATGGTGATATGCGCATAGCGTACGTGCCAGCGGCTGAGATTGAGATAGGCGAACAGGAACACGAGCAGGGTCGCGGCCAGCACGCATTCGCCGATCGCGCGCCAGATGCGCTCGGCGCCCGCCGACATGTCGAACACCTTGCCCCAGAAGCCGAAATCGATGCCGATATAGACCAGCACCGCCCAGCCGAGCGCGGCGGCGGCGGGGAACATAACCGAGCCCTTGACCACGAACAGGATGGTCAGGAACAGCGCGAGCAGCCCGGAAATGCCGATGACGATGCCGTAATACAGCGTGAAGGAATTGATCTTGTCCTTGTACGCATCCGGCTCCCACAGATAGAGCTGCGGCAGCTTGTCGGAACGCAATTCCAGCACATAGGTGATGACCGAGCCGGGGTCGAGCGTGATGCGGAAAACGTCGGCGGTGGCGGAATCCTGTCGCTCCGGGCGTTCGCCCGCGCTGGGGGTCACCGTCACGACGCGCGACAGGCCCAGATCGGGCCAGAACAGGCCGGACCCCACCATGCGGTAATGCGGCACGACGATCAGGCGATCGATCTGCTCGTCGCCGGTATTGGCCAGCGCGAACACCGCCCATGAATTCCCGGCCTCGCGCCCGCGCACCTCGATGCGGCGCACGATGCCGTCGGGGCCGGGCGCGGTGGAAACCTGGACACGGTCGCCATCGGTCTTGGGACGTTCGGCAGCCAGGGTGAGATCGATCGCCGGGGCGTCGGTTCTGACATTGACGGCGTCGACCGCGCGGGCGGGGTCGAGACCGGCCCACAATGCCGCGCAGGCAAGCACCAGCGCAGCGGCGGCGTGTGACACATGGTGCCAAAAGCCCGCTGGCCGTCGCGTCTTGGTGGTGGTTGCGCGGCGTCCCGACAAGTTCCCCGTCCTGTAGAGGTACCAAAGTCCGACGTTACGCCGTTTTCGGGGCGCGGCCGGAGACAGCGGTCTCCTTATACGGGGTTAGCGCTGCCGATGGGAAGAGCGGGGCAGGACAGCGGATATCCGCACCGACTCAACCCACGGTAAGGACGATTTTTCCGATATGCGCGCTGGATTCCATGCGGGTATGGGCGTCGGCGGCTTTCGCCAGCGGAAAGGTCGAATCGATCACCGGCTTGATCTTGCCGGCCTCGACCAGGGGCCAGACCTTCTCGGCAATCCCCTTGGCGATCTCGGCCTTCTCCTCGACCGTGCGAGGGCGCAGGGTCGAGCCCTCATGCACCAGCCGCTTCATCATCAGGCGCGCGAAATTGGCGGTGGCTTTCGGCCCGTCGGAGAATGAGATTTGGGCGATCCGGCCCTGTTCGGCGGCTGCGTCGTAATTGCGGTCGATGTAATCGCCGCCGACGATATCGAGGATGACATTGGCACCCTTGCCGCCGGTCGCCTTCTTGGTCTCCTCGACGAAGTCCTGGGTCTTGTAATTCACCGTCACATCGGCGCCGAGTTTTTTGGCTGCCGCACATTTCTCGTCGGAGCCGGCGGTGGTAATGACATGCCCGCCAAAATTCTTCACCAGCATGATGCCGGTGGTGCCGATCCCGGAGGTGCCGCCATGCACCAGCACCCATTCGCCGCTCTTGAAATGGCAGCGCATCATCAGATGCTGCCACACGGTGAAAAAGGTTTCCGGCATCGCCGCGGCTTCGACCATCGACAGCGACGGCGGCACCGGCAGCGCATGGCTCTCATGGGCGATGCAATATTCGGCGTAGCCCCCGGCGACGACCAGCGCGCAGACCTTGTCGCCCAGTTTCCAGCGCGTCACGCCATCGCCGATGGCAACGACTTCACCCGCGATCTCAAGGCCCGGAATGTCGCCTGCGCCCTTCGGCGGCGGATACGAGCCCTGACGCTGGCGCACGTCCGGCCGGTTGACGCCGGCTGCCGCAACCTTGACCAGGATTTCGCCCTTGCCGGGTTTCGGCACATCGCGCTGTTCGGGGATCAGCACTTCGGGGCCGCCCGGTTCCTTGATGCCGACGACGGTCATGCGGGCGGGAAGCGTGGTCATGGGGATGTCCTGCAAGAGAAGGGCTGGATGGGAGCGGCCTTTGATAGTATCCGCCTGCCGGTGTGACAACCCGACCTGGCGCCGCTAAATTTCGGCGCGCAGACGGAGGCCAAAGGCATGCCCGCATTCGACGACGACGACCGACCGAAAAAGAAGATCACGCACGAGATCGGTCAGGATCTGACATTGCTGTCGGTCGCCGAGCTGAACGAGAGGATTGCGCTCATGCGCGAGGAGATCGCGCGGCTCGAGGCCGATGTCGTGAAGAAGCAGTCGTCACGCAGCGCGGCAGACAATTTCTTCAAGAAATAGCCAGCGTTAACGGTTCCCGTTCGGTGGAATTGTCACGTCCGAGTTTACCGATCGTTTTGCATTTAACGATCATTTAAGCTTTCCCCGGTATTACTGGCGGCGTCCATCTTCTGGACATCGAGTGGCTCCTGTCCACTCTGTTTGACGCCTCCCTGTTATTCACTTGAGCCGCCGGAAACGGCGGCTCTTTTTTGTTCTGTGCCAAATCGGAACAGCTTTCGGGTCGCGGCCATGCGGGCTGCGCCCCTTGGCAACTATGACATCAAATAGACGTCCCAATTGCTTTACCCGGTGTGCGTGCTGCCCTTATGCTCCCGGCATCGAGTTGGCGCTGCACCGACCGGGCATATGCGACGTCCTTGCCGGTCTGGTGCATTGGGGTGAGGCGTAGCGTGATGTCGGATGTATCCTTTGAGGTGAGCGGGCCGATCTCGTTTCGGGAAAAGCTCGCGGGCTCGCAGGCTTTCTCTCAGCTTTTCCGCGATGGCATGGGTCTGGTCGAGGAGACCGCGGCCTATCTCGACGGACCGGGCCGCAAGGAATCGAAGGCGCTGCCGCGTGCTGCCGCGCTGACCTACGCGACCGAGAGCATGCGACTGACAACGCGTCTGATGCAGCTTGCATCGTGGCTGCTGCTGCATCGCGCGGTGAAGGAGGGCGAGATGTCGCTCTCGCAGGTCAATCAGGAAAAGACCAAGGTGAAGCTGTCGCCGACCTTTACGGCGGACCAGGACACGCTGAATTTGCTGCCGGATGCGCTGGTGACCCTGATCCAGCGCTCGCTCGTGCTCGCCGATCAGGTGCGGCGGCTCGATGCCACCATTCATTCTCCGTCGGAGACGCCACGCAATACGAACAATCCGGTCGAACATCAGATCGGCATGCTGAAAGCCGCGTTCGAGCGGCAGGGCTAACACTGCTTGCCGTTGTGAGCTTTGAGCCTGCGGTTTGTCATGCGTTCCGGCTGGAGCCGGTCGCATACCATTCGTAGATCTCTTCCGCCGTCGCGAACCATACGCCATCGTGGCTGGCGAAATAGTCATAGGCCTGCTCGAAATACTTGATCCGGTGCGGCACGCCGGTGATGTAGGGATGCACGCTAACCGGCATGACGCGTGCGGATTGCGCGCCGTCCAGATAAAGCCGGTCGAACTGGTCCTTCATGCGCTGTAGCCAGACGTCGGATGCGTGATGATGAGCGACCATCATCGGCAGGTCGCCAGTCTCAAGCGAGAACGGCATGGCGACCAGCGGCCCCGCCGATGTCCGCATCGTGACCGGTTGCTCGTCCATCGACCAGTCGGTGACATAGGCGTAGCCTTCTTCAGTCAGCACATCGAGAGTGTCCCAGGTCTCGGCGAGACCCGGGCCCAGCCAACCTTTCGGAGGCTTGCCGGTAAAGGCCTTCAGAAGGTCGCGTGTCTGGCGGATGACGGCGCGCTGATCCGGCGCGGTGGTGAGCGGGCCCTGTACGACACCATGGCCGACGAATTCCCAGCCGGCATCGAGCATTGCCTGCGCGATGGGGCGATAGGTTTCGCAAAGCCGCGCGTTTACGGCAGCTGACGCGCGAATCCCGCGCACGGTCAGCGCATCCAGGATGCGCCAGAAGCCGACCCGCATGCCGAATTCGTGCCATGACCAGTTCTGCACGTCCGGTACCGGGACCACACCCTGCGGCGCGGGCACATACTGGCGAACGATCGGCTTTTGGATGTCCCATTCTTCAACGCTGACGACGGTGTAGATCGCAAGGCGCGCGCCGCCGGGCAGGGACCATTTGTCGCGGCGGGGCAGAGGCGAGAAGTCGAAGCGCTCGCTGGGCAAGGTGACTTTCGTCATAGGGTTCAGCTCCTTTTGTCGCGGTCGCCCTTTGGCGTAGCGGGGTTCAGCCAGCGATTGCTTGACGGAAAGGACGATCATTTACAATATCAAGTGATATTTCACGCGTCTTTTCGGGAGATGGCTGTGCTGTTGAAGATCGCGCTGGCTGCCGCAATATCCATATACGCGACGATGGCTTCGGCGCAGGGGACGTGGCCGACGCGTCCCGTGCAACTGGTCGTGCCGCTTGCTGCGGGCGGGACCGCGGACGGTGTGGCCCGCGTCGTCGCGGAAAAGCTGTCCGATCTCTGGGGGCAACGTGTCTATGTGGAGAACAAGCCCGGCGGCAATACGATCATCGGGACCGACGCGGTCGCGAAAGCGGCGCCGGATGGCTATACACTCGGGCTTGGGGTCATCACGTCCCACGCCGCCAATCAGTTTGTGTTCGACAAGTTGCCGTATGACCCCGAGCACGGCTTCGCTTCGATCACGCTGCTGGCCAAGAGCCCGATCTTCTTGATTGTCCATCCGTCGGTGCCGGCGACCAACGTCAAGGAATTCGTTGAATACGCGAAAGCCAATCCGGACAAACTATCGTTTGCGACGACCGGCCACGGTTCGTCGTTTCACCTCGCGACCGAGCAACTCGTCCAGCATACCGGCATCAAGATGGTCCATGTCCCCTACAAGGGCATGGGCGCGGCCATGATAGATCTGCTGTCGGGAAACGTGCAGGTCGCGCTCGATGTCTCGAGCCTGGCTCAGGTGCGCGAGGGCAAGTTGAAGGCGCTCGGTGTCGTCGGCGCGGAGCGGTTTGCAGGCGCCCCGGAGATCGCGTCGTTTAAGGAGCAGGGCTTTCCAGATATTGAGGCAATCACCTGGTTGAGCCTACACGCCCCGGCCGGTCTGCCCGCCGACCTTCAGAAGAAGATCAGTGACGACGTGAACAAGGTGCTACAGATGCCGGATGTGCGCGAACGCATGCTCAAGATGAGCTATATCGCGGCCGGTGGCACTCCGGCCGAACTCGACGCGTTCCTCGTCGCCGAACGCAAGAAGATTCAGGCCATTGTCGAGAAGGCGGGAATCAAGATCAAGAACTGAGGCCAAAAACCGGAAGCGGCGCAGCGGGTATCCGGGGCGCCGATGATCGGAACCGGTCGCGCGGAACGGGCTCCCCGCTTATTTCTTCGCGGCGTCTTCCTTGATGAAGCCCGAAAACTTCTTCTGGAACCGCGACAGGCGGCCGCCGCGGTCGAGAAGCTGCTGGCTTCCGCCGGTCCAGGCCGGATGCGACTTCGGGTCGATATCGAGCGCCATGGTGTCGCCGTCCTTGCCCCAGGTGGAGCGGGTGACGAACTCGGTGCCGTCGGTCATCTTGACCTTGATGGTGTGATAATTCGGGTGAATGTCGGGCTTCATGATGGGCTCCCGCGCGCGCTTGGGCCGCGCCAGTCGGATCTGCGGATTGATGAAAATTCGCCGGGTCTATAACGCAAGCCTCGCCCCGGCACAAGTTGCACGTTTGTGGCTTGCGGGGGCCTCCCGCACGCGGCATTCAGGGGCCCGACGAGACCGGAGACCGGGCGGATGGCCCTAGTGGCAGACAGCGAAAAGGCGGCGGGCGCGACCCGGGCGGCACGGGGCCGTACCACCCTGAAGCCGCTGCGGCTGCTGATCCCTTACCTGTTTAAGTACCGTGTTCGTGCATTGTTCGCCTGCGCGGCGCTGCTGACCGCGGCGCTGGCGACGCTCGCGGTCCCGGTCGCGGTCCGACGCATGATCGATCACGGATTCAGCGGCGAGCGCTCGCTGATCGACAATTATTTCACGGTGATGATCGGCGTGGTGTTCGTGCTCGCGTTGGCGAGTGCGTGCCGGTACTACCTCGTCACCACCCTTGGCGAGCGCATCGTGTCGGACCTGCGCGAAGAGGTGTTCGGCCATCTCACACGGTTGTCGCCGTCCTTCTTCGACCGCTCACAGACCGGCGAGATGATGTCGCGGCTCACCGCGGACACCACCCAGATCAAGGCCGCGGTCGGCGCTTCGGTCTCGGTCGCGCTGCGCAATCTGGTGCTGTTTCTCGGCGCCGGCACCATGATGGTGATCACCAGCCCGAAACTGTCGCTGTTCGTGCTGGCGGTGATCCCGGTGATCGTGCTGCCGCTTGTCGCGTTCGGGCGAGCAGTGCGGCAGCGCTCGCGGCTGGCGCAGGACTCGCTCGCCAACGCCTCGGCCTATGCGGCGGAAACCATCGGTTCGATCCGCACGCTACAGGCCTTCACCAGCGAGAGCTATGCCGCCAGGCGCTTCGGTGCGGCGGTGGAAGCGGCCTTTCAGGCGGCGCGGCAATCGACGCTGGCGCGCTCGATCCTCACGGCGATTGCGATCTTCCTGATTTTCGCAAGCGTCGTGGTCGTGTTGTGGGTCGGCGCCATGGATGTGCTCGCCGGCGAGATGACGCCGGGACGGCTGAGCCAGTTCGTGTTGTATGCGGTGTTCGCCGCGGGTGGCCTCGGCGAACTCAGCCAGGTCTGGGGCGAAGTGCAGCAGGCCTCCGGTGCTGCCGAGCGGCTGTTCGAAATCCTGAACGTCAAGCCGGACGTCAAGGTGCCGGCCAATCCGGTGAAGATTTCCGACAAGGCGCGAGCCGAAGTCACGTTCGACAATGTGATCTTCTTCTACCCGACGCGGCCGGAGCAGCCTGCACTCGACGGCGTGTCATTCCGGGTACCGCCGGGCGAGAAAGTCGCGATCGTCGGCCCCTCGGGTGCCGGCAAGAGTACGATCTTCCATCTGATCCTGCGCTTCTACGATCCGTCGTCCGGACGCGTGAGCTTCGATGGGGTGAATGTAGCGCAGGTAGATCCGCTGGATTTGCGCCGCCATATCGCTCTGGTGCCGCAGGAATCCGCGATCTTCGCCGCGTCGGTGCGCGAGAACATCGCTTTCGGCAAGCCCGATGCGAGCGATGCCGAGGTCGAGCGTGCTGCCGAGATGGCGGCGGCGACCGAATTCATCCGAAAGCTGCCGCAGGGCTTTGCGACCCTGATCGGCGAGCGCGGGGTGACGCTGTCGGGCGGGCAGCGCCAGCGCATTGCGATTGCGCGCGCGATCCTGCGCGATGCACCGCTTCTGTTGCTCGACGAGGCGACGTCGTCGCTGGATGCCGAAAGCGAGACGCTGGTGCAAAAGGCGCTGGCGCATTCGATGGAAGGGCGGACCACGCTGGTGATCGCACACCGGCTCGCGACCGTGCTCTCGTGCGACCGGATTCTGGTGCTGGAGGACGGAAAGATCGTGGAGCAGGGGACGCACGAACAGCTTGTCGGCGCAGGTGGGCTGTATGCGCGGCTGGCGCGGCTGCAGTTCGGATTGACCTGACGCACCGCTTGCGCGGTCAGGGCTCCGGAAAATCCTGACCCGGCCGCCACGTCATCATGTAGACCGGCGCGCCGGACCTGCGGTTCACGTCTTCGCCCGCGATGACGAAACCGCATTTCTGGTAGAATTCGAGCGCGCGCACATTGTCCTTGTTGACGTGCAGATAGAGGCCTTCACGCCCGATATGCTTGGCCGCGTCGATCAGCGCCTTGCCGACGCCGAGATGCTGCACTTCGGGCGCGACGGCGATCTGGTCGAGATAGCCGGTGCGCTGCGACACCGCGACGAAGCCGGCCAGATGGTCCGGCGCCGCGTCGTATTCGGCGATCACGACTTTTGAATCCTGCGTGAGGTCGGCCCAGTGTTCGCGAAACCAGTCCACGCGCTGGGAGAAGTCGATCTGCGGATATGTCTGCTGCCAGCTGCGTTGCCAGAGCGCCAGAGCCGGTTGTTCGTCGGCCGGCTGATAGGGCCGCAGCTTGACCGTCTGGTGCGGCATGGATCGTCCGTCCCCCCATTTATTTCAGCGGACGACGTTAGCGCTCGGTCAGTTTGAGCTCAATCCTGCGGTTGCGGCGAAACGCCTCTTCGGTCTTGTCCGCATCGAGCGGCTGGAATTCACCGAAGCCGGCGGCGACCAGGCGCTGCGGCGAGATGCCGCGCGAAATCATGTACTGCACGACCGCGATCGCGCGCGCCGACGACAGCTCCCAGTTGGAGGGGAATTGCACATTGGCGATCGGCCGGATGTCGGTATGGCCGTCCACCCGCATCACCCAGGGAATGTCGGGCGGAATCTGCTTTTCCAGCTCGATCAAAGCGGTGGCGATCTTGTCGATTTCCGTGCGGCCTTCCGGCTTCAAGACCGCCTGACCCGGATCGAAGAACACCTCCGACTGAAAAACGAAACGATCGCCGACGATCCGCACGTCAGGACGGCTGCCGAGGATTTGCCGCAGCCGGCCGAAGAAGTCGGAGCGATAGCGCTGCAATTCCTGCACGCGTTGCGCCAGCGCAAGGTTCAGCCGCTGGCCGAGATCGGCGATCTTGCTCTGGGAATCGCGATCGCGCTTCTCCGCAACTTCGAGCGCCGCCTCGATCGCACCGAGCTGGCGGCGCAACGCCGCGATCTGCTGGTTCAGGATTTCCACCTGCGCCAGCGCCCGCGCCACGCTCTGCTTCTCGAGGTCGAGAGCGGCGGCGAGTTCGTTCGCCCGGCCCTGCGCGGCGGCCGCTCCGCCCGCGCCCTCGGCCAGCCCTCGCAGCCGGTCGCGCTCCTGTTCGGTTGCAGACAGATTCGATTTGACCGTGCCGAGAAGCGCTTCGAGGTCCGCCCGGCCCGACCGCTCCAGCGCCAGCAGGTCGGTAAGCTGGGCAATCTGCGCGGTCAGCCGCTGCAGCGCCGTGTCCTTTCCCGTCACCTCCTGGGAGAGATAGAACTGCACCACGGCGAAGATCGACAGCAGGAAGATGATGCCGAGCAGAAGCGTCGACAATGCGTCGACAAAGCCTGGCCAGTAATCGACGCCGCGATCCCTGCGGCCACGCGACAGTGCCATGACGTCAAGTCTTTTCGCGTGCCAGCACTTCCAGCACCTTGCGGATTTCCTGGTTCTGCTCGGCCTGCGAATCCGCCCAGTCGCGGATCATCTGCTGCTCGGTGCGCATGTGATGCACGAGGCCCTGGATCGCCTCGGCGAGGTTTGCCATGGCGGCGGTCGCGGCCTTGTTGCCGCCGCCCTCCGACACGGTCTCGCGCAGCCGCTCCATCACGGCTTTCATGTCGCCCGACACCGGCGCCGATCCGGCAGACATGGGCTCGACGCTGATGTCGTGCACCGTGGTCGACAGCCAGTCTTCGAGGTTGGTGTAGAAGCGGTTCTGCGCCTGGCTCATCTGCAGGTCGAGGAAGCCGAGGATGAGCGAGCCGGCGAGACCGAACAGCGAGGACGAGAACGCGATGCCCATGCCGCCGAGCGGCGCCGCAAGTCCCTCGCGCAAGGTTTCGAACACCGAGGCCGAGTCGCCTCCGGGCTTCAGCGTATCCACCACCTTGCCGACCGAACCGACGGTCTCGATCAGGCCCCAGAAGGTGCCGAGCAGGCCGAGGAAGATGAGCAGGCCGGTCAGGTAGCGCGACAGGTCGCGGGCCTCGTCGAGCCTCATGGCGATCGAATCGAGGATGCCGCGCATCATCTGGGTCGAGATTGCCATGCGGCCAAGCCGGTCGCCGAGCAGCGCCGCCATCGGCGCCAGCAAGGTCGGGGGCCGCTCGACCGCTATCCCCGGATCGGCCAGCCGGAAGCTGTTGACCCAGGCAACCTCGGGAAACAGCCGCAGCACCTGCCGGAACGACAGCAGGATGCCGATCACCAGCACGCCGATTATCAGTCCGTTCAGGCCCGGATTGGCCATGAAGGCACCGAGGATCTGCCGGTACAGAACCACCCCGACCAGCGCGCAGAGCACCAGAAATACCAGCATCCGCACAAGAAAAATGCGGGGGGAGGAGAGCTTGTTGGGATCGTATTTGCGAGCCATCGCTGGCAAGCCTTTCAATGACAAAGCGTGCCTTCAATATGGCACAGGCGCGGCGAAATAGAACCTGCTGGGCGCCGGATCGGCGTGGTGACGACTGAAACGGTTTGAAATCCGGCCCGTATCTCGGGAAGATCGGGCCCAAAAACGACGCGCGGAAGGCCTTACGGTTCCATTATGACATTCGCATTGTTCATTCTTTCGGTCGCGGTGATTGCGCTGGCGCTGTCGGTGATCATGTCGGGCGCCTGGCTGATTCGTCAGCGGACCGGCAATTCCGGATGGGTGGACACGGTCTGGACCTTCGGGCTCGGGCTGGTGGGGATCGGCGCCGCGCTGATGCTGCCACCGCACAATTTTCCGCCACGCGAGATGGTGGTCGCGGTGCTGGTGGCGCTGTGGGCCGCGCGGCTGGGCATGTATATCGCCGCGCGCACCACCAAGATTTCCGACGATCCGCGCTACGCCAAGCTTGCGGCGGACTGGGGGGAGGCTGCGCCGCGCCGCATGTTTTTCTTCCTGCAGCAGCAGGCCTTCGGCTCCGTGCCGCTGGCGCTCTCGGTCTATCTGGCCGCCAAGAATCCGGCGCCGACGATGCGTGTGCAGGACTATATCGGCATCGCCATCGTCCTGATCGCCGTGATCGGCGAGGCGCTGGCCGACGGTCAGTTGCGGCGGTTCAAGGCCGATCCCGCCAACCGCGGAAAGATCCTCGACAGCGGCCTGTGGGCATGGTCGCGGCATCCGAACTACTTCTTTCAATGGTTCGGTTGGCTGGCCTGGCCGGTGATCGCGATCGATCTGTCCGGCGGCTATCTCTACGGCTGGCTCGCACTGATGGGTCCGGCGGTCATGTATTGGGTGCTGCGTTACGCGACCGGTGTGCCTCATCTGGAGGCACATATGGAGCGCACGCGGGGCGCCGCCTTCGCCGATTACCAGCGCCGCACCAGCCTGTTCTTTCTGTCACCGCCGAGATCGTGAGGGGAGGGCCGCATGGGGCTGATTTCCGCAGCATCCAGGATTGTCGAGCGGGTTCCGGTGCCGGACCCGCTGACTCGCGCCGGCATCGACTTTCTGTGCGGCCGGACGGCGCGGTCGTTGTCGCGCAGCGATGCGGATGCGGAGCGTCTGTTTGCACGCGAGATGGCGGCACGCCCGATCGCAATCAACACGCAGGAAGCAAACGCGCAGCATTACGAAGTGCCGGCGGATTTCTTCGGCCTCGTATTGGGACCGCATCGCAAATATTCCTGCTGCTATTACGACAGCAAGACCGCGACGCTGGCCGATGCCGAGGAACGCGCGCTGCAGCTGACCGTCGAACATGCCGACCTGCACGACGGCCAGGACATTCTCGAACTCGGCTGCGGCTGGGGCTCGCTGTCGCTGTTCATGGCGCAGCTTTATCCGAAGGCGCGGATCACCGCGGTTTCGAATTCGCAGTCGCAGCGCGAATTCATCGAGGCCGAGGCGCAGTTGCGTCAGATCCGCAATCTGCGGGTCGTGACCTGCGACATGAACGCGTTTTCGCCGGAACAGACTTTCGACCGCGTGGTCTCGGTCGAAATGTTCGAGCACATGTCGAATTGGCGCTCGCTGTTCGAGCGCGTGCGCTCATGGATGAAGCCGGACGGCCGTTTCTTCATGCATGTGTTCAGTCACCGCCGTGTGCCTTACCGGTACGAAGTGTCCGACGAGGCCGACTGGATCGCGCAGTATTTCTTCACCGGCGGCATCATGCCGAGCCACAATCTTCCGCGGCATTTTTCCGATCTGTTCGAGGTCGAACAGGACTGGCTCTGGGACGGCACGCATTACGAGCGCACGGCGCTGGACTGGCTTTCGAATTTCGACGCGAGGCGGGGCGAGATCGAGCCGGTTCTGCGAACCGTCTACGGCCAGGATTCAGCGCTTTGGGCGAAGCGCTGGCGCATCTTCTTCCTCGCCACGGCTGGTATGTTCGGCCATGCGGGCGGCAAGGAATGGGGCGTCAGCCATTACCGGATGCGGGCGGTCTGAACCTTGGAGCGTTGACGCGTTTTCTTGACGCGAACCGGTACCCACTGCGCTCGAAAGGGCTCCAAGCTCAGCCTACGGTCGCCGACTTCTTCAGCAGCGTCAGCAAGTCCTTCAGCAGCGTCTCGTTGCCGGCGACGATATTGCCCTTGGCAAACATCGCGTCATGGCCGTCGCAATCGGTGACATAGCCGCCGGCTTCGCGCACCAGCAGGATGCCTGCCGCCATGTCCCAGGACTGGAGATTGCGTTCCCAGTAGATGTCGAAGCGGCCGGCCGCGATATAGGCGAGGTCGAGCGCGGCCGAGCCGAAGCGGCGCAGGCCCGCGACCTGCTCCTGTACGGCGGCGAATTCGGTGCGGAATTCCGCGAGGCCGCCGCGTCCGCGATGTGGCAGCCCGCACGCGACCACCGCGTCCTCCATCGTGCGGCGCCCGGCGACGCGCAGGCGCTGATCGTTCACGAATGCGCCCTTGCCCCGTTCGGCAACGAACATTTCGTCGGAGACCGGATTGTAGACCAGCGCGGCGACCATCGTGCCTTCGCGCTCGAGCCCGATCGAGATCGCGAAATGCGGAATGCCGTGCAGGAAGTTGGTGGTGCCGTCGAGCGGGTCGACGTACCAGGTATGGCTCTTGTCCGGACCGTCGATGCGTCCGCCTTCCTCGCCGACAAAGCTGTAGCCCGGGCGCGCGGTCATCAATTCGTCGCGCAGCGTCTGTTCGGCCTTGCGGTCGGCAGCGGTGACGAAATTCGCCGGTCCCTTGACCGAGACCTGCAGCTTTTCGACTTCGCCGAAATCGCGATTGAGCTGCCGCGCGGCCTTGCGGGCGGCTTTCATCATCACGTTGAGGAGCGCGGAGTGTTGCATGATGCTTCCTTATCCCGCCCGATGGGGGAGGGATAAAACTCAATCCGCCCGGCGAACGTAGGTGACTTCGTTGGTGTCGACCACGATCTTCTCACCCGCGGTGATGAAGGGCGGCACCATAACGCGCAGGCCATTTTCGAGTTTGGCCGGCTTGTAGGATGAGGATGCGGTCTGCCCTTTGACAACGGGATCGGCTTCGACGATCTCGAGCGTGACGTAGTCGGGCAGCTTGATGCTGATCGGGCGCTCGTCGTGCAGTTCGAGCGTCACCGTCATGCCGTCCTGCAGGAAGGCGGCGCGCTCGCCGACGAAATCCTCGTGCAGTTCGGTCTGCTCGTAGGAGTCGTTGTCCATGAAGACGAGGCTCTCGCCTTCGCGGTACAGGAACTGGAAATCCTTCTGCTCGAGGCGCGCGCGCTCGACCCGTTCGTCGGAGCCGAACCGGTTGTTGAGCTTGCGTCCGTCGATCAGGTTTTTCAGTTCGACCTGGTTATAGGCCGGGCCCTTGCCGGGCTTGACCGCCATGGTTTTGACAGCGACCCAGAGCGTGTCCTGGTACTCGATGACATAGCCAGGACGGATTTCGTTGCCATTGATCTTGGCCATGAGGCGTTCCGTGATTTCAGGAATATCGGCGCCATGTGCCCGTCGGCTTGGCCGCCGTCAAGAGCGTGAATTGGCGATGATGAACAGCCAGGGGTCGGCCTCCTTCCGCGCCGCGGCACGGACCTCGTCGGATTGCTTGGCCATGTACTCGTCCAGCCATGGATCGCTGGCGCCGGCCGCCTTGGACACGATGTGCCATTTGACGGCTTCCTTGGGGTCCTCCGGCAGGCCGCGTCCGGTGGCGAGGATACGTGCCAGCCGGTTCTGGGCCACCGGAGCGCCGCGCCGGGCCGCCTTGCGCAGCAATTGGGCGGCGGTGGCCTCGTCCTTGGTGATGCCCGTGCCGTTATGCAGGGCGATCGCGAATTCGACCTGGGCATCGAGGTGGTCGGCCAGCGCCGCGAGCGAGAGCAGGCGGGTCGCTTCCTTGTCGTCCTTCGGAACGCCGCGGCCTTCCTTGTGCATCGTGGCGAGGGCGTATTGGGCCTCGCGATTGCCGGCCGCCGCAGCCTGACGAAACAGCTCGGCGGCGCGGGCGAAGTCGCGCGGAAACTGCATGCCTTCGAGATAGAACAGGCCGAGATTATAGGCCGCGTTCGCCTGTCCGAGCTTGGCGGCGCTTGCGAACAGCTTTGCCGCCGCGTCGCGGTCCCTGGGGCCGCCGCGGCCAGCCAGCCGCATCATCGCCAGCGAAAACATCGCTTCGCGGTCGCCGCGTTCGGCAGCCTTGCCGTACCACTCGACCGCCTTCGCATCGTCCTGCCCGACGCCGAGCCCGCCGCCATACAGGACGCCGATCAGCGTCATGGCCTTGGGGTCGCCGTTGGCTTCGACCCGCTTCTGCGCCTCCGCCATAGCGGACAGGTAATAGCCGCGCTGAAACTGGGCATAGGCCACGTCGCCCGGATCCTGCGGGGCGGCATTCGGAGCCGGCTCGGGCAGGGGCGGCGACGGGTTGGCCTTCTTTGCCGCCGCGTGAGCCGGGACAGCCAGGAGCGACAACGAGATTGCGAGTACGATGTGGATCGGCGCCTTCACGTCGCGACCTCCGCGACTGACAGGCGCGCAGAGGCCTCCGCGACCGCGGCGGCCACGCCGCGTGGGTCCGAGAACACCGCATCGCCCACGGCGATAAAGTCGGCACCCGCATCGACCAGCGGCGCAATCTCCTCGAGCGCGGTGGCATAGGCGACGCAGGGCACCTCGAAGAGATCGGCCCACCAGGTGACGCGCTCGATCAGCGCATCGAGCGATGGCCGCTCATTGTCGCCAAACATCACATAGTCGGCGCCGTGCTCCGCCGCGATCATGGCGTCATGTCGGGTTTCTAGACCACCAATGCCCGCGATCCGGTCGGGCTTCAGCGCTGCCGCGGCATCCTGGAATGCGGCAAGCCCGTTCAGGTGCGCGCCGTCCGCGCCGCTGCGGGCGACAATCCGCGGATGGCCGTCGAGGATCAGGGCCGCCTCGGCCCGCTGCACGACGGGGCCGATCTCCTTCACGCGGTTGATCAGCGAGCGCTCATCCTCGTCGGGAAGCCGCATCAGCACGGCTGCGATATCGGCGGAATCGAGCGCGCCGAGCAGGTCGAGCCGGAGCTGCGCGGCATCGGCCGCGGCCGGCGTGACCAGATAGAGGCGCGGCCGAGGGCGCCTGAGCTCGGTTGGTCGGGGCGGTGCCATCCGGTTACCCGATGTGACCGCAATCGGGCGGCAGTTTGACGGGGAGCGTCGCAACCTCGTTCATCCCCGCGAAAGCGGCAAATCCGGCGCAATCGGCCGGATTTCCGCGTCCGCGAGGAGGAGCGGACATTACGCTATGCTGCCTTCTTTTCCAGATCCTGCTTCCACTGACCGAGCGAGGCGAGGCCGTTCATCATCGCGCGATGAGTGAAGGCGCGCTGCGCCGCCGCGACATTCTCCGTCTTGCCGCTCCAGGCCTTCTGCGGCGCGGCCTGCAGCGCCCGGCCGTAGGAGAAGGTGAGCTTCCACGGCAAGCCGCCAATCTTGTTCATGGCGTCGAGATGGGCGGTCGCTTCCTCGTCAGACTGGCCTCCGGACAGGAAGGCGATGCCTGGCACCGCGCCCGGCACGCAATTCTTCAGGAGCTTCACGGTCTTTTCCGCGACCTCCTGCACCGAGGCCTTCTTCGCACTCTTCTTGCCCGGCACCGCCATGTTCGGCTTCAGCACGATGCCTTCCAGTGCCACTTTCTGATAATAGAGCTGCTGGAAGGTCTCCTTCAGCACGAACTCGGTCACCTCGTAGCAGCGATCGATATCGTGGCTGCCGTCCATCAGCACTTCCGGCTCCACGATCGGCACGATCTGCGCGTCCTGGCAGAGCGCCGCATAGCGCGCGAGCGCATGCGCGTTGGCGCTGATACAGGCGTAGCTCGGAATGCCTTCGCCGATGTCGATCACCGCGCGCCATTTCGCGAAGCGCGCGCCCTGCTCGTAGTATTTCGCGAGCCGGTCCGCGAGCCGGTCAAGACCAACGGTGACGAGTTCGCCGGGGCAATTGGGCAGCGGCTTGGTGCCCTCGTCGACCTTGATGCCAGGAATGGCGCCGGCCTTCTTGATGAGATCGACCAGCGGCGTGCCGTCCTTGGCCTTCTGCCAGATGGTCTCGTCGTAGAGGATGACGCCGGAAATGTGCTTCGACATCGCTTCCGACGTACGGAACATCAGCTCGCGATAGTCGCGGCGATTGTCCTCGGTGTTTTCGGTGCCGATCGCGTCGAAGCGCTTCTTGATGGTGCCGGTGGATTCGTCGGCCGCCAGGATGCCCTTGCCGGGCGCGACCATGGCTTCGGCGACCTTGTTCAGTTCAGCGAGGTTCATCGGTTGCTCCGTTCGCAGGCCGGAAAAACCGGCAGAATTCGACGGTCTTTTACATCCTCTCCGGGCGAGCGGAAAAGAGGCAGGGCTATTTTGCCCTTAATACTTCGACCCCCGGCAGCGATTTCCCCTCGCAGAATTCGAGAAAGGCGCCACCGGCTGTGGAAATGTAGCTGAAGTCGTCCGCGACCCCGGCGTGGTTGAGCGCCGCCACGGTGTCGCCGCCGCCGGCGATCGAGACAAGTTTGCCGGCCCGGGTTCGTTCCGCGGCGTGACGCGCTGCCGCAACCGTGCCGCGGTCGAACGGCGCAAGTTCGAACGCGCCGAGCGGGCCGTTCCAGAGCAGGGTGCGCGCGTCGTCGATGGCGCGGTTCACGCGCTCGATGGACAGCGGACCGATATCGAGGATCATGCCGTCATCGGGGATGGCGTCGAGGCCATAGGCCTGCGACGGGGCGTTCGCTTCGAACTTGTAGGCGACGACAGCGTCGACCGGCAGGATGATCGCGCATTTGGCCGCTTCGGCCTTGTCCATGATGCGGCGCGCGGTATCGGCGAGATCGCGCTCGGCCAGCGACTTGCCGATCTTGACACCTTGCGCATGCAGGAAAGTGTTGGCCATGCCGCCGCCGATCACCAGCCCGTCGACCCGGCCGACCAGATTTTCGAGCAGGTCGATCTTGGTCGAGACCTTGGCGCCGCCGACGATGGCGATCACCGGCTTGGCCGGCGCGACGAGGGCCTTGGTCAGCGCGTCGAGTTCGGCCTGCATGGTGCGGCCGGCATAGGCGGGCAGCTTGTGGCCGAGGCCCTCCGTCGAGGCATGCGCGCGATGCGCAGCGGAGAAGGCGTCGTTGACATAGATATCGCCGAGGTGAGCCAGCGCCTGAACGAAGCCGGGATCGTTCTTTTCCTCTTCCTTGTGGAAGCGGGTGTTTTCGAGAACGAGAATATCGCCTGCTTTCATCGCATCGACGGCAGTTTTCGCGTCCGCGCCGATGCAGTCGTCGGCGAATTCGACCGGCTTGTTGATGATCTTCGAGAGAGCGGCGGCGACCGGGCGCAGCGAGTCCTTCTCGTCGCGTCCCTTCGGACGGCCAAAATGCGCGAGGATTATGACCTTGCCGCCCTTGTCTGCGATTTCGGTGATCGTCGGCACGACGCGTTCGATGCGGGTCGCGTCGGTGATCTTGCCGTTCTCCATCGGCACGTTGAGATCGACGCGAAGCAGGACGCGCTTGTCGTTCAGGTCGGCGGTGTCGAGGGTGCGGAATTTGGACATTCGGGCGCTACTCTTGCTCGTCACCCTGAGGTGCGAGACGCGCAGCGTCGAGCCTCGAAGGGACAGCCGGGCCGTCGTCCTTCGAGGCGCGCTTCGCGCGCGCCTCAGGATGACGGATTGATCAGATCAGCTTCCCCATCGCCACGGCCGTGTCGGACATGCGGTTGGAGAAGCCCCATTCGTTGTCATACCAGGACAGGACCGACACCAGCGTGCCGTCCATCACCTTGGTCTGGTCCATGTGGAAGACCGAGGAATGCGGATCGTGGTTGAAGTCGATCGAAACGTTCGGGCTCGTGGTGTAGCCAAGGATACCCTTGAGCTGCTGCTCGGACGCGCGCTTGATCGCGTCGTTGATCTCGTCCTTGCTGGTGCTCTTCTTCGCCATGAATTTCAGGTCGACCACCGAGACGTTCGGAGTGGGCACGCGCATGGCGAAGCCGTCGAGCTTGCCGTTGAGTTCGGGAAGCACGAGACCGACCGCCTTGGCGGCGCCGGTCGAAGTCGGGATCATCGACAGCGCGGCGGCGCGGCCCCGGTAAAGATCCTTGTGCATGGTGTCGAGCGTCGGCTGGTCGCCGGTATAGGCATGGATCGTGGTCATCATGCCCTTCTCGATCCCGACGGCGTCGTTCAGCACCTTCGCCACCGGTGCGAGGCAGTTGGTGGTGCAGGATGCATTCGAGACGACGAGATGGTTCTTGGTCAGCTTGTCGTGGTTGACGCCATAGACCACGGTGAGATCGGCGCCGTCGGCGGGGGCGGACACCAGCACGCGCTTGGCGCCGGCGGTCAGATGCGCCGAAGCCTTGTCCTTGGCGGTGAAGATGCCGGTGCATTCCATCGCGATGTCGACGCCGAGATCCTTCCAGGGAAGGGTTGAGGGGTCCTTGATCGCCGTGACCTTGATCGCGCCGTTGCCGACCGAGATGGTGTCGCCCTTGACGGTCACTTCGCCCGGGAAGCGGCCATGCACCGAGTCGAAGCGGAGCAGATGCGCATTGGTCTCGACCGGTCCGAGATCGTTGATCCCCACCACCTCGATGTCCTTGCGGCCGGACTCGGCGATCGCCCGCAGGACGTTGCGGCCAATGCGGCCAAACCCGTTGATGGCGACCCGTACCGTCATGGTTTTCCAAGCTCCCGGCTGATTGGTTTCGAGGCGCGGCCCGGCGGAAATCAGCGGCCGCGCACTTGCGGCTTTCCTATAACGGGATTCCGCACCAACTCAACTCGTGGGCAGGGTTGCTGTTGCCGCAACGCGGCAAAAAGCGCCGGTACGGTTATCGCGGCCGGAACTTCGCCAGAGCCGCCGCGGCGATCGCCTCCGGCGTGATGCCGAAATGGCTGTAGAGGTCCTTGTAGGGCGCGCTGGCGCCGAATGAGGACATGCCGACGAAGACGCCGTCCGAGCCGATGATCGCGTCCCAGCCCTGACGGATGCCGGCCTCGACCGCGACATTAACCTCGGCGCCGCCGATCACCGGGTGGCGCTTCTCCGGCGGCAAAGCCAGAAACAATTCGAGACAGGGCACCGACACCACGCGGGCGGGCTTGCCCTGCCGGTTCAGCAATTGCGCGGCCTCGACAGCGATCGCGACCTCCGAACCCGAGGCGAAGATCGACACATCGACATTGTCGCCCTCGGCGGGGAGGATTTCGTAGGCGCCACCGGCGCAAAGGTTCTCGGTGATGTAGGACGTCCGGAGCTGCGGCAGGTTCTGGCGGGTGAGCGCCAGCACGCTTGGCGTCTCGGCGGCGCGCAGCGCCAGCTCCCAGCATTCGATCGCCTCGACCGCGTCGCAGGGCCGGAACACATTCAGGTTCGGGATCGCGCGCAATGCCGCGAGATGTTCGACCGGTTGATGGGTCGGGCCGTCCTCGCCCAGGCCGATGGAGTCATGGGTCATGACGTGGATGACGCGCTCGCCCATCAGCGCGGCGAGGCGAATGGCCGGGCGGCAATAATCGGAGAACACCAGAAAGGTCCCGGAATAGGGGATGATGCCGCCATGCAGCGTCATGCCGTTCATCGCCGCGGCCATGGCGTGTTCGCGGATGCCGTAATTGATGAAGCGGCCGGAGAAGTCCGATGCGCTGATCGCCTTCATCGACTTGGTGCGGGTGTTGTTTGAGCCGGTCAGATCGGCCGAACCGCCGATCATTTCCGGCACCGCCGGCACCAGGCCTTCAAGCGCGAATTCCGACGACGCGCGGGTGGCGATGTCCTTCGGAACTTCGGCGAGCGTCCGCTTCACTTTCTGCACGGCATCGGCGAGCGCCTTCGGCAGTTCACCTGTCATGCGCCGGTTGAATTCGGCGCGAGTCTCGGACGCGAGCGCGCCCAGCTTTTTGTCCCAGGCCTTGCGCGCCTCTTTCGAGCGCTGTCCGGCCTCGCGCCAGGGCTTCAGCACATCGTCCGGCACCACGAAAGGCTCGTGGGTCCAGCCGAGCTTTTCGCGCGCGCCCTTGATCTCGTCGGCACCGAGCGGCGAGCCGTGCGACTTCTCGCTGCCAGCCTTGTTCGGCGCGCCGAAGCCGATCGTGGTCTTGCAGGCGATCATGGTCGGGCGATCGGCGCCCTGCGCCTTTTTGAGAGCGGCGGCGATCGCTACCGGGTCGTGCCCGTCGATGCGTTCGGCAATCCAGCCGGCGGATTCGAAGCGCTTCACCTGATCAACGGAATCCGACAGCGACAGCTTGCCGTCGATGGTGATGCCGTTGTCGTCGAACAGCACGATCAGCCGGTTGAGTTTCAGATGACCGGCAAGCGCGATTGCTTCCTGGCTGATGCCTTCCATCAAATCGCCATCGGAGGCGAGCACATAGGTGCGGTGATTAACGACATCGCCGAAGACCGCGTTGAGATGACGTTCCGCGATCGCCATGCCCACCGCATTGGCAATGCCCTGGCCGAGCGGCCCGGTGGTCGTCTCCACGCCCGGCGTGATGAAGTTTTCCGGATGGCCTGGCGTCTTGGAGTTCAGCTTGCGGAAGTTCTTCAGTTCCTCGACCGTCATTGCCTCGTAGCCCGTCAGGTACAGGAGCGCATAGATCAGCATCGAGCCATGCCCGGCCGACAGCACGAAGCGGTCGCGATCGGGCCATTTCGGATCGGACGGATCGAATTTCAGGAATTGCGTGAACAGCACGGTCGCAATGTCGGCGGCGCCCATCGGCAAGCCGGGATGACCGGACTTGGCCTGTTCTACGGCATCCATTGCCAGCGCGCGGATCGCGTTGGCCATGCGGTCGTGTTGGTCGCGGGACATGGGGAAAATCCGGAAAGCGTGCGGTGCTGGGGCGGGCATAGTCAGGCAGGCCCGTGGAGTCCAGCGTAACACCCCTCCCGCCGGACATTTGTCCTCCGCGCGAGGATGATGGGGATGACCGGTTAGCAACATTGACGCCGTTGAAGCGTCAATTTAGGCTCATCGCCTTAACGCCTTGTGTCGCAACAGTTTTTGACCCAGTGAGTGCTGCGTGACATGACTGACCCGAGCGCCATCGACGCTGCCGCCCGCAGGCTCGCGCAGGCGCTGGATGCGCTGCAGGCCGCCGTGGCGCGCAAACGCGAGGCCGAAACCGGCGGCGATGCGGTGGCGATGCAGCTTCATGCGCTCGGCATCGATCGCGCGCGACTGGCCGCCGAGCTCGACAATGTCGCCGCTCATGGGCGCAAGCTCGAAGATACCAATCGCGAGGTGGCGCGCCGTATCGATGTGGCGATGGGGACGATCCAAAAGCTGCTCGATGAGCACGACCGCTAGCGCGCTTGCGCGGGAAGAACGCGTCAAGGAGACGATGCGATGGCCCAGGTGAATGTCACGATCAACGGCCGCCACTACCGGATGGGCTGTGAGGATGGGCAGGAAGACCACGTGACCCAGCTCGCCGAAGAGATCGACTCGCGCATCGAACAATTGCGCGGCGCGCATGGCGAGATTGGCGATCAACGGCTCACCGTGATGGCAGCGCTGACGGTTGCAGACGAACTGGCGGAGACCGGGCGCCGCATCCGCAGGCTGGAGGAAGAGATCGCCGCGCTACAGGATGCCCGCGTGGTGGCGGCCGAGCGCAGCCAGCAATCCCAGGCCACGGTGGTCGCGGCGCTCAATCTTGCGGCCGAGCGGATCGAGGACATTACCCGCCAGATCAACCAGTCGGTGCAGGCGAACCCCGGCGTGGCGATAGGGTAAACCGCTCGCGGCATGCCGACGCGCGCCGCCGGGGAGGTAAACGGGCAAGCGGCGCCGCGTGTCACGAACCTGCTGGCGGTCCGGCCTCACGCACACTACATTGTCGGGGCGGGGCTGCGGGGTGCGACTGGAAACATCATACTCCCGGGGCCTTACGATCCTGAAGGGAGCTGTCCCTGGCCGGGTCCGTGGATCCGGTTATATGGCGCCCACCTACTTTTGTAGGTTCCCGGGGTCGAAAATTCCGACGGCCATCGTGGCTCCGCACTCTCTCTGTCGATGGTGTTCTGGCGTTGTTCGTGGAAGACAAAGCAACGCTCCGGCAATCCGCTCTCGCGCAGCGCGATGCCATGCCGCCCGCGGCGCGTGCGGCGGCCGTGGACGCGGTCACGCAGCGCCCGTTTCCGGTCCTCGTTTCGCCCGGCATGATCGTGTCCGGCTATTCGCCGATGAAGAGCGAGTTCAATCCGGTGCCGCTGATGCGCAAGCTGGCCGATGCGGGCGCACGTCTGGCTCTGCCGGTGACACCGAAGCGCGGTAACCCGCTGATCATGCGCGCTTGGGCGTTCGGCGATGAGCTTGCGTCCGGCGTGTGGGGCATCCGCGAGCCGAAGCCTGATGCGCGGGAGGTCTTCCCCGATATCATGCTGGTCCCGCTCGCAGCCTTCGACCGCTCCGGCCACCGCATCGGCTACGGCGCCGGCTATTATGACAGGACCATCGCCCGTGTCCGCGCGATGAAGCCGGTGACAGCGATCGGGCTTGCGTTCGCTGCGCAGGAGGTCGGCAAGGTTCCGGCGACGCCGTTCGACCAGCCGCTCGACCTTGTGCTAACGGAAACGGAAACAATCGAGATCCGTTAGGGAGTTTCGCGGTTGCGCATACTGTTTATTGGTGACGTCGTCGGCCGCTCCGGGCGCACCATCGTTCAGCAGCGGCTGCCCGGCCTGATCGCCGACTGGGCTCTCGATCTGGTGGTTTTGAACGGCGAGAATTCTGCCGGCGGTTTCGGCATCACCGAAACGATTTATCGTGAATTCATCGATGCCGGTGTCGATGTGGTGACGCTCGGAAACCACTCCTGGGACCAGCGCGAAGCACTTGTCTTCATCGAGCGCAGTCCACGACTGGTCCGGCCAATCAACTATCCGCAGGGGACCCCGGGCCGCGGCGCCACCATGATCGAGGCAAAGAACGGCGCGCGCGTGCTGGTCATCAATGCCATGGCGCGGATTTTCATGGATCCGCTCGACGATCCGTTCGCCGCGATCGATCGCGAACTGGAAGCCTGCCAGCTCAAGCGCGACGCCGATGCGATCGTCGTCGACTTCCACGGCGAGGCGACCAGCGAGAAGCAGGCCATGGGCCACCATCTCGACGGCCGGGTCTCGGCGGTGATCGGCACCCATACCCATGTGCCGACCGCGGACTATCAGATCCTGCAGGGCGGGACCGCCTTCCAGTCCGATGCCGGCATGACCGGCGACTACGATTCCGTGATCGGCATGGTCAAGGACGAACCTCTGTCGCGCTTCCTGCGACGAATTCCTGCGACCAAGTTCGAAGCCGCAACGGGTCCGGCGACCCTGTGCGGCCTTGCGATCGAGACCGACGATCGATCCGGACTGGCCACAGGGGTGGCCGCTGTCCGGCTTGGCGCGCGCTTGGAAGAAGCCGTGCCGCGCTTCTGGCAGGCGTAATCCGGCCCCCGGTCAGGGATCGGGACGCGGCGCACGGAGATGCGCCGCCATGCGCAATCTTTGCCAGAGCTTCAGCCGCAATATTGCCGGCGCCCTTCTGTCGGGCTGCCTGCTCACCGTCGCTGCAACCGCGCAGGCGCAAACGCCAGTCAGCGCCGACGAATTCGTGAGCGAGAAAACCTTTTTCCGAACCACCATCAACGGCAAGGCCGTCCGGCTCGAAGGCTTCGTCGTCAAGCGCGCCGACCTCACCGGTCCGCTGCCGATCGCGCTCATCACCCATGGCAAGTCTGCGAATCTCGCCGACATGCTGGCGCTGCGCGCAAGTGACTACGGGCCCTATGCGCGCGACCTTGCGCGGCGCGGCTATCTGTCGGTGGTGGTAATGCGGCGGGGTTTCGGACAATCCGATGGCCCGATGCCGGTCACCATGACTTGCGACACCAAGACCTTCTCCGATTTCTTCAACGCCGATGCGGACGACCTGCACGGCGCGCTGGAGGTCGCCGCGAAACGTCCGGATGCCGATCCCGAGCGCGCGATCGCCATCGGCGTGTCGGCCGGCGGTGCTGCGGTGATGGCGCTGGCCGCCCGCAATCCGAAAAACCTGCGCGGCGTCATCAATGTCTCAGGCGGCCTTCAGACGCCGGACTGCCCTAAGGAAGACGTGCTCGTGAATGCATTCAAGGATTATGGCGCGGCGAGCCGTGTCCCCAGCATCTGGGTCTATGCGAAGAACGACAGCCTGTTCGGCGCGCCTTTGGTCGAGCGCATGCAATCGGCCTATCTCGATGGCGGCGGCGACGTGAAGCTCGTGATGTTCGACAAGCACGGCAACGACGGGCATCAAATTTTCGCGGAGGCCGCGGGTCGTGCGAAGTGGCTGATGGAGATGGACGCCTTCCTCGCCTTCCACGATCTGCCGGCGACCAAGCGCGACCGCGCCGACGATTTGATGAAACGTCTGAAGCTCAGCGAACGCAGCCGTGGCTTCGTCGATCAATATCTCGCCGCGCCGACCTTCAAGGCCATGGTGCAGACGCCGGACGGCCAGAACTACATGACGCAGTTCGGCGCCTCGACCCTGGAGATCGCGCGCAACGCGGCACTTGAGAATTGCCAGTCCCGCAACAAGACCGCCGGACCTTGCACGGTTATTATGGAAAACGATACCTGGGTCGGTCCGACGGCGCCCGAGCGGGTTGCTGCCGGCCCGGCCGAGCAGACCATCCGTTAAGCCGCCGTTGATGCTGGCCGCGCAAAACCCAAAGCGCTATTCTGGGATGTTCAAGATGCAAGCCAATGCGCGCTGACGACCCCATACCGACACGGCTGCCTGCGTTCCGGCGCCTCGTCGCTGCCGTGTTGAGCGTGCTGTGCGTCGGCTTTTGTTCCGTTCCGTCGTTCTCGCAGGCCGCGTCCGACGAGTTCGTGGTCGAGCGGACCTTCCTGCGGACCACCATCGAGAACCGCTCCGTCCGGCTCGAGGCTCTGATCATGAAGCGTTCGGACGTCACCGAGAGGTTGCCGGTCGCGCTCATCACGCACGGCAAGTCCTCTCATTTGTCTGACATGCTCGGTAGCAAGGCCGCCGATTATGCGGGACCGGCGCGAGACCTGGCGCGGCGGGGCTGGCTCGCGGTGGTGGTGATGCGGCGCGGGTTCGGGCAGTCGGACGGCCCGATGGCGGCGTCGGTATCCTGCGCCACAACGAGCTTCGCCGACCGCTTCGCGGCCGACGCCGACGATTTGCAGGGAGCGCTCGCGGCCGTGTCGAAACGGCCAGATGTCGACCCGGACCGCGCGATCGCGATTGGCGTTTCGGCGGGAGGTGGCGCGGTGGTCGCGCTTGGCGCGCGCAATCCGCCCAATCTGCGGGGCGTGATCAGCATCTCGGGCGGTCTTCGGATGCCGGATTGCCCGAAGGAAGACGTGCTGGTGAATGCCTACAAGGATTTCGGAAGCGTAAGCCGGGTTCCGAACCTCTGGATCTATGCGAAGAACGACAGTTTCTTCGGGCCGGAACTGGTCGGGCGCATGCAGTCGGCGTTTCTCGATGGCGGCGGCGATGTCAGGCTGGTGATGTACGAAAAGTTCGGCAATGACGGCCATTCGCTGTTCACCGCGGCGGCCGGCAAGCTGCAATGGCTGATGGAGATGGATGCGTTTCTCCGCTTCCATGGGTTGCCGGCGGCAGGGCGCGATCGCGCCGTCGAACTGATGAAATTGCTGAAGCTCGAGAGCCGGCAACGCGGCTTCGTCGACCGCTATGTCGCGGCGCCGACCTACAAGGTCATGGTCCAGACGCCGGACGGCAAACACCACTTCACCCAATTCGGCGCTCCCAGCCTGGAAGGGGCGCGCAAGGCGGCGCTCGCAGCCTGCGCTCAGAAATACAAGGCGTCCGAGCCCTGCCGGGTGGTCATGGAGAACGATGCCTGGCTCGGACGCGAAGCGGATGGGCGCGACCAGCCCTGACGCATGATCCGTCCCGGCGGCATGCAGACGAAGGTGGCGACTTTGCGCGTGCCCGCGGCGACCCATTCGCGTTTGCGGCAAAAGGGTTGAGCGGACCGCACCGCCCGTCCTATAACCGCGCCGCGTCAACCGATTTGCGGTATTTGGTCCATGGCAGGTCATTCCCAATTCAAGAACATCATGCACCGCAAGGGGCGCCAGGATAAAATGCGCTCCAAGCTGTTCTCCAAGCTCGGCCGCGAAATCACGGTGGCCGCGAAGATGGGTATGCCGGACCCGAACTTTAATCCGCGCCTGCGCGCCGCGATCATCGCCGCCCGTGCCGAGAACATGCCGAAAGACAATATCGAGCGCGCCATCAAGAAGAGCCAGGGCGGCGATTCGGAAAGTTATGACGAAGTTCGCTATGAGGGCTACGGGCCCGGCGGCGTCGCCCTGATCGTCGAGGTGCTGACCGACAACAGAAACCGCACCGCGGGCGACGTTCGCGCGGCCTTCACCAAGAACGGCGGCAACATGGCGGAAACCGGTGCGGTCTCCTTCATGTTCGACCATGTCGGCGTGGTCGAATTCGACGCCAAGGTTGCAAGTGCCGACGACATGCTGGAAGCGGCGATCGAGGCCGGTGCCGAGGATGTGGTCTCGAGCGAGAACGGGCACGAAATCTACACCGCACAGGACTCGCTGAACGAGGTCCTGAAAGCGCTGGAGGCGAAATTCGGGGAGCCACGCAAGTCCGGGCTGATCTGGAAGCCGCAGAACACGCTTTCGGTCGATGACGAGCAGGGTGAAAAGCTGCTGCGCATGATCGAGGTGCTGGAAGAAAGCGACGACGTGCAGAATGTCTACGCCAATTTCGAAGTGTCCGAACAGCTCATGGCGAAGATGAGCGCGTGACCGTGGGTCCGCGCCGAGCCGAATGTTGCGACGCAGCGTGACCGGGATGGCCGTGTCCTGCGATAGTGATGCGTCTTGCGGAGTTCCGCAGGTGACCACTCTCGCGAGCGTTCCGGGCGTCTGAAGTCAATGCCACTCGAAAAGCCGGTTCTGCCGCTGCCGCGCCGGCCCTGGTCGGATTTCGGCGCCGTCTATGCCGGCAATGCGGTCGTTGCTTTCCTGTTCGCGGCCTCGGCGCCGGTGGCGATCGTCCTGTCGGTCGGAGCCCGCGGCGGTCTGTCGGAATCCGATCTGGCCTCGTGGATCTTCGCTTCGTTTTTCCTGAACGGCCTCATCACCATCGCCTTTTCGCTGCTTTACCGGCAGCCGCTGGCGTTCTTCTGGACCATTCCCGGCACGGTGCTGGTCGGGCCGGCGCTCACCCATCTGACCTTCCCCGAGGTCATCGGCGCGTTCCTTGCGACCGGTCTGCTGATGCTGGTGCTGGGTCTGACCGGCCTGGTTCGTCGGGTCATGGACGCGATCCCGATGCCGATCGTGATGGCGATGGTGGCGGGCGTTTTTCTCAGATTTGGCATCGATCTGGTTCACGCCTTCCGCGGCGATGGGTTCTGGATCGCGTTGTCGATGTCGGCGACGTTTTTCGCGCTATCCGCCGCGCCGCGGATCGCGCGCATTGCGCCGCCGCTGATCGTCGCGTTGGTCGTCGGCGCCGTGGTGATCTGGCTGCTCGGCTCCTTCAATCCTCCGGCCGGCACGCTGTTCGAATTTGCGAAGCCCAATCTGTATGCCCCGCAATTCTCATGGCAGGCGATGGTCGAATTGGTGGTGCCGTTGGCGATCACCGTGCTGGCCGTGCAGAACGGCCAGGGCATCGCGATTCTCACGGCGACCGGCCACAAGCCGCCGATCAACGCCATCACGGCTGCCTGCGGTGTGGGATCGCTGATCGCTGCATTCATGGGTGCGGTGTCGACCTGCCTGACGGGACCGGTCAACGCGATCCTCGCCAGCTCGGGCGAGAAGCCACGGCAATATACGGCAGCGATCTTTATCGGATTGCTGGCTTTGGTGTTTGGGCTGATGGCGCCATTCTACACCCGGTTGATGCTGGCCGCGCCACCGGCGTACATCGCGACGCTTGCGGGCCTTGCGATGTTGCGCGTGCTGCAGACGTCGTTCCAGGTTTCGTTCCGGGACAAATTCAGCTTCGGCGCGCTGATCTGCTTCGTCGTGACGGTGGCAGATGTTCCGATCTTCCTCATCGGGGCTCCGTTCTGGGGACTGGTGTTCGGCCTTGCCGCGTCGCACCTTCTGGAGCGCGCCGACTTCAGGCGCGACACCCCGCCGGCGTAGGTCGCTAGCGGAACAATTCGTCGAACAGCGGCAGGCTCACCACAGCCGACAGCGCGATGATTGCGTAGGCCACGCGGCGATAGGCATGGTCCGATGCGCCGCGGAACAGGTAGGCGCCCGCGGCCATCGCCACGATGAAGATCGGTCCGAGCAGCAGCGACAGCGCCAGTACGTCGGCGGTGAACAGGCCGCGGCTGTAATAGGCGATGGCGGACACGATCGCTAGAATCGCGAAATACACCATCAGGTTGGCGCGGATTATCGCCGCCGAGTTCGGCCCGCCGAGCCAGTAGACGATGGCGGCTGGGCCGGCGATCTGGGCCGCGCCCGCGCCGAGGCCGGCAAACAGGCCGACGCCGACGGAGGCGGGCCATGTCGGCGCATTGCGATAGCGCCAGCCGGAGATCAGTGCGGCGAGCAGCGCGATCACCAGGATCGCGATGAACCAGCGCAGGATCGTGGGATCGAGATATTCGAGTGCCGCCACACCCAGCGGGATGGTGCAGACCGCCGCCAGCGATACCGGCGCGACCTCACGCCAGTTGCAGCGCCGTGTCAGCGGCAATGTGAACGGGGCGCTGGCCACGAAATCCACGATCAGCAGCGTGAGCGCGGCGATCCGCGGTTCATAGATGGCGGCCATCAGCGGCACATAGATCAGCGCCGAGCCGAATCCGGAAAAGCCGCGCACCAGCCCCGCGACCAGGGCGACGGCAAGTGCGGCTGGAAAACGCGGATCGGCGATAAGCCCCGCGGCTGTCGTTGAGAAATCTGTCACTGCAGGTTCCGGCTGCGCCCAGCCATACCAGCCGGGGGCGGCTTCAGCGATGCATCGCAGCGCGGGCCTTGCATGCATCCCGTGCTATGTCTGTTCCGGCATGCAGCGCCCGATTCGCATTCTCGGTATCGATCCCGGCCTTCGCCGCACCGGCTGGGGGCTGATCGCCTGCGAGGGCAACCGCCTGCTGTTCGTCGCCTGCGGGTCGGTCGAGACGAAGGAACGCGCCACGCTTGCGGCGCGACTGGTCGCGATTCACGACGGGCTGGTGCGCGTGATCGAGGAATTCACGCCCGACGAGGCGGCGGTCGAGTCCACTTTCGTCAATCGCGACGGTGCGTCGACGCTGAAACTCGGGCAGGCGCGCGGCATCGCCATGCTGGTTCCGGCGCGGGCCGGGCTGCAGGTTGCCGAATACGCGCCGAACCTGGTGAAGAAGACCGTCGTCGGCGCGGGGCACGCCGAGAAGACGCAGATCCGCATGATGATCGGGGTGCTGTTGCCGAAGGCCGACCCGCGGACCGAAGATGCCGCCGACGCTCTCGCGATTGCGGTGACGCACGCGCACCATCGCCAGAGCGCGATGCTGAGGATCGCCGCCGGCTGATGCGTCAGCGCTTTTTCTTCTTCTTGAAGCCGTAGAGGTCCGCGTCGCAATCCGGGCGGCCGGTCACCGCGCCGGTAATGACATCGGCCGCGATCCGCGAATAGGTAATGCCGTTGCCGCCATAGCCCAGGGCGGCAAAGCAGTGCGGCATGTCCGGGACCTCACCGATTAGCGGCAGTCCGGTATCGGTTTGCCCGAACGAGCCGGCCCAGGCGAAATCGATCCTGGTCGAGACACCGGGGATCAGCTTGCCGAGCTTCGCTTGAAGCGTACCGGTCTTGCGCGCGAGCAGCTTGTCGCGCCTCTCCTCGTCGACGAAGTCTTCGTCCTCGCCGCCGCAGATGATGCGTCCTTCCGGCGTCGTGCGCAGATACAGATAGGGATCGGAAGCTTCCCAGATCATGCATTGCTCGGGCCACAGCCGTTTCGGCTGTTTCACGGTCGCGATGGCGTAAGTGGAAATGATCTTGTGGCCGTTCGCCGGCACGCTCTTTGGGACCTCGTATCCGGTCGCCATGACGAGATAGCGGCAACGGATAACGTGACCGGTGTCGGTCTGCGCCGTCACGCTGCGCGCATGGCATTCGATATCGTCGATGCAGACGGGTGCAAAAACGCGCGCGCCATTGCTGACCGCTGACGCCAGCATTGCATGCGCCGCCTTGCGCGGGTCGATGACGAGATTGTCGTAGCCCAGCAGCGCCGCGGCGCGTGAAATTCCGAAGCGCGCTTTCAGCTCCTTGCGGGAAAGCAGCCGATCCGGCAGTCCGATCGCACGGCGCGCCGCCTGCTCGCGCGCGAGCCCCTCGGCGTCGAGTTCGTTGCCGGCGAGATAGAGGCTGTCGCGGCGGACCACATCCGGCAATTGCAAATCGGCCAGGCGCGCCGCGACGGCGTCGACGGCAAGACGTGAACGCCGCCAGGCGCGCATTGCATCGACCTTGCCGATCTTGCGCGAGAGCTTCGAAAGCGGCGTGTCGATTTCGTATTGTACCAGCGCGGTCGATGCGACGGTCGATCCTTTGACCGGATCGTCCCGCCGATCGACGATCGTCACGGCGAGCCCGGCCTCCGCCAAGGCATCGGCGATCATCGCGCCGGTGATGCCTGCGCCAACGACCAGCACATCGGTGGTGACCGGCTTTCGCAGCCGGCTGTGGCGCACCTTGGCGGCGTCGCGCCCCTCCCAGACCGAGCGTCCGGTGCGCAAATCTCGTTTCTTGGTGATCATCTGGTCCGTTCGCGGCAAGGACGACGTAACGCCAAGATATGCGAATGGTTCAGATTTTTTCCGTGACCCGCCTTAAAAACGCACCCACTTCATCGACCCGCGGTCCCATCGCGGCGATCCAGCCCATCAGGTTGACCGAGGCGTGGATCGTTCCGAGCCAGAGGCGGAATTCATGAGACGCACCGGCCGCCCTCAATTTGTCGACCAGCATTTCGGAATCGTTGCGCAGCGGATCGAATTCGCTGGCTGTGATGAACAGCGGCGGAAGTCCGCGCAGGTCGGCGTGGAGTGGCGCAGCCAGCGGATTTGTCCGGTCGGCGGGCTTAGACAGGTAGTGATTCCAGTACCACGCCATTTCCGGGGCGGAGATCAGGTACGGCCCGCCGCCATAGGCCTGCTCGGACGCCGTGTTCAGGTCGGGCGCATAGCAGCCGTACATGCAGGCGGTGCCGCGAATGGGGGATTGGCCCGCGTCGCGCAGCGCGATGGTTGCGGCGAGCGCCAGATTGGCGCCGGCCGAGTCGCCGGCGATAGTGATGCGGGTGGGGTCGATGCCCCATTCGCCGCCATGCGATGCGACCCAGCGGATCGCGGCGATGCAGTCGTTCAGCGGGACCGGGAACGGATGCTCCGGCGCCAGCGCATAATCGACGCTGACCACCCGCATGCCGGATCGCTTCGCAAGCTGGCGTGATACGCCGTCATAGATGTCGATATCGCAGGTCACGAAGCCGCCGCCATGCAGGAACACGGTGGCGGGGCCCGGAGCGGGTGCGCCGGAATCGTAGAGCCGGACGCGGATATCGCCGCTCGCCGCCGGTATGCGCCGCTCCGCGATATGCGGGATCGCAGGCGCGCCGGCGGAGACGTAGAATGGCAGGAACCGGTTGATCAGATCGCGCGCTCCCTCGGGCGTGCGGGTGAAGATCGGCGCCTCGTCGGCGGCATTGGTATAGATCCGAGCCAGGATGGCGGCCGTATCGGCATCGAGCTTCGACCACGGCTCTTTGAAAAGGGCGAGAAAATCGGGCATGAAACCATCCTGAGAGGGCTTTTAGGAAATCATGCTCTAATGCGGGAGTACGATTCGCACCCGATCCCGGCATGATTGGCAAACTCAAAGGCGTTATCGATTCATACGGTGAAGATTACGTGATCGTCGACGTTCATGGCGTCGGCTATCAGGTGCATTGCTCCGCGCGCACGCTGCAATCGCTGCCGGCTACGGGCGAGCCTGCCACGCTGTCGATCGAGACCCATGTCCGCGAGGACCAGATCCGTCTGTTTGGATTTGCCAGCGATCTGGAACGGGAATGGTTCCGGCTGCTGCAGACCGTGCAGGGGGTCGGGGCGAAGGTGGCGCTGGCGGTGCTGTCGACGCTGAAACCGGCCGAGCTTGCGAATGCCATCACCCTGCGCGACAAGGGCGCGATTTCACGGACGCCGGGCGTCGGCGCGAAAGTGGCTGAGCGCATCGTCACCGAACTGAAGGACAAGACGCCGGCCTTCACCGATCTGGATCCGGCGGTAGTGCGGCTGTCGGCGGACATGGATGAGGGCCGCGCGCCGGGGCCGACCCGCGATGCTGTCTCGGCCTTGATCAATCTCGGCTATGGTCAGCCGCAGGCGGCGGCGGCGATTGCGGCGGCCTCGCGCGAAGCGGGCGAGGGCGCGGATACCGCGAAACTCATCCGCCTCGGGCTGAAGGAATTGTCGAAGTAGGGTGCAGGGATTCAAGGTGCTGGCGTGTCGAGTTTGAGCAAGGAAGACAGGGACCTGATCGCTGCCGCGAGCGAGGCGATCAAGACGCGCTATCGCAATGAGTGGCAGGAGGTCGGCGCCGCAATGCGCACGCGCGACGGCCGCATCATCACCGGGGTTAATATCGACGCCTATCTCGGACGGATGGCGGTCTGCGCCGAGGCGATCGCGATCGGCCGCTCGATCACCGAAGCCGGCGACAACGGCATCGACACCATCGTCGCAGTGCGACATCCGCGTCCGCATGAGGAGGACCAGACCATCAAGGTGGTGTCGCCCTGCGGCTCCTGCCGCGAACTGATCCACGATTACGATCCGAAAGCGCGGGTGATCGTGCCGAACGGACCGGAGCCATCGGTGATGTCGATCTCCGAATTGCTGCCGAACAAATACTGGCGGGGCAAGAAGTGAGCGCGACCCGCCTCCTCACGCCGGAGCGCAGCGAGGACGATCTCGCCGAAGCCTCGCTGCGTCCGCAGAAGCTCGGTGAGTTCATCGGGCAGGAAAAGGCGCGCGCCAATCTCGAAGTCTTCATCAAGGCGGCGCGGGCGCGGGGCGAGGCCCTCGACCATGTGCTGTTCGTAGGCCCTCCCGGTCTCGGCAAGACCACGCTGGCGCAGATCGTCGCGCGGGAATTGGGCGTGAACTTTCGCGCCACATCCGGACCGGTTATCTCGAAGGCCGGCGATCTCGCCGCGCTCCTGACCAATCTCGAAGAGCGCGACGTCCTCTTCATCGACGAGATTCACCGGCTCAATCCGCAGGTCGAGGAAATCCTTTATCCGGCGATGGAGGATTTCCAGCTCGACCTGATCATCGGCGAAGGGCCGGCGGCGCGCTCGGTCAAGATCGAGTTGTCGAAATTCACGCTGGTCGGCGCGACCACGCGCGCGGGGCTACTCACCAATCCGCTGCGCGACCGTTTCGGCATTCCGGTGCGGCTCGATTTCTATACCGAGGCTGAACTTGAGCAGATCGTCACCCGCGGCGCGCGCGTGCTCGGTGTCGCGATCACGAAAGACGGTGCCAATGAGATCGCGCGGCGCGCGCGGGGCACGCCGCGCATCGCCGGCCGTCTTCTGCGGCGCCTGCGCGATTTCGCCGATGTGCAGGGCGACAAGGCGATCGATCGCGCCGTCGCCGATACGGCGCTGCGCGCGCTGGAGGTGGATGGCGCGGGACTCGATGCGATGGACCGGCGCTATCTCACCACCATTGCGCTCAACTATGGCGGCGGGCCGGTCGGCGTCGAGACGATTGCCGCGGCATTGTCGGAGCCGCGCGATGCGATCGAGGATATCATCGAGCCGTTCCTGATTCAGAAGGGCTTCGTGCAACGCACCCCGCGCGGCCGGCTGCTCACGGAACACGCCTTCCGGCATCTCGGCCTTGCCGTGCCCGCGCGCGATCCAGCGCAATTCGGGCTGTTCGGGCAGGAGGATTGAACCTCACGGCCACCTTGCGCGACCAACGAACCCTGCCTTCAACGGGTGCGCCATGTCCGATTTCATCAAAGAGGCCGCCAACTGGGCGACGATGCCGATCCCCGGCGCGGAGACGCCAGAGGAGCAGGCGACGCTGTTCGATGCCATGCCGATGGCCGAACTCGCCGATACCTGGCGCGCCTTGCAGCAGATCGGATTGCGCGACAAGACCGACGGGACCTGGGCGACGTTCCACTATTTCGACTCGCTGCCGCACCGGCAGCCGGAACGCGCGCTGGATCTTATTCTGGAGCTTTTGCAGCGCGAGGCCGACATGGCACTGCTGCTGCAACTCGGCGATAAATTTGCGCCGGCGTTGATGATCAACCATGGAGCCAGTCTCATCGGCCGGCTGGAGCGCGAGGTAGCGGACAAACCGAAGCTGCGCTGGCTGCTGGGGAGTGTCTATTGGTGGACCGAGGACACGGCGCTGGAAAACAGGCTTGCCGCCATTGCCGACCGGGACGGATGGCGCGCCACCCGCGATGCGCATGAGGAGCGCAATCCGCTGATCGATTTTGCCAGACTCTCGCCGACTGACATCGCCAGAGTTTGGATCGCGCAAAACCAATGCGCCGACAAGGACCGCGACCAGAACTGGTCGGCGCTGCGCGATTACGAGAGCGAACTTCGCGTCCAGGATCCGGGGCGGGCGCTGGCGATCATCCTCGAGGTGCTCAAGATCGAGACCAATCCGAACATGCTGTCGTATCTCGCGGCCGGTCCGCTCGAAGATATGATCACGCTGGAGACGATCGGTATGATCGAATCGGAGGCGGCGAGGAATGAGCGCTTGAGATGGCTGCTGGGCGGGGTGTGGTACTACACTGCGCCGGACGAATTGAAGGCGCGGCTTGATGCGATCGTGCAGGGGCAGCACTGGTAGTTCGTCACCGCTACAGTGGCAGCTTTGTCGCGAATTGTCGCATGCAGCCTAACGCCCGCACGAATCTGCGCGCTCCGGCGTTTATGCCTTCGCACCACTTAATGCGGGGGACTGAATGCAGCGGGCCGGGATGTCGATTGCGTGGCGCGGAAGTGTGCAGCTTGCATGCGCGCTGGCGGTGTCTGCCTTTGTGCTCTCGTTTTCCTCACACGGCATGGCGCGCACCAGCCCGGTACCGGACGAGACCGAGACCGAGATTGTGGAATACGAACCCATGCGCATCGGCGGCGCGTTCGAGTTCCCGTGGTCGATCGCGTTCCTGCCGGACCGTTCGCTGCTGCTGACAGAGCGCATGGGCCGACTCCGGCAGATTCGCCCGGACGGCACCGTGCGCGACATTACGGGCCTGCCGCCGATATTCTCGTCGGGACTGGCCGGTCTGCTGGACGTCGCGGTCGATCCCGACTTCGCCAAGAATCGACAGATTTACCTTTCGCATGTCCATGGCAGCGCCAAGCATTCGACAATCCGGGTGATACGGGCGCAGCTCAGCCGCGACGACAACCGACTGATCGGAAAGTCCGTGATCTTCGAAAGCACCGGCGCCGAGAAGGACGAGCAGTATGGTGGCCGCCTGGCCGTCACGCGCGACGGGTATCTGTTTTTGACCGTCGGCGATCGCTGGGAACAGGATCGGGCGCAACGTCTTGACGATCACCTCGGTACCGTCATCCGGATCCGCACCGATGGCAGCGTGCCGCCGGACAATCCGTTCTACGGCCGGAAGGATGCGAAGCCGGAAATCTGGAGCTTCGGCCATCGCAACGCGCAAGGCCTCGCCTTCGACGAGGACCGTGGCCACCTTTATGCCGTCGAGCACGGGCCGATGGGGGGCGACGAACTGAACCGGATCGAACGCGGTCGCAATTACGGCTGGCCGGTCATTTCGCATGGCATCGCCTATGACGGAACACCGATCCCGGGCGGCAGGGCCCAAGACGGCATGGAGCAGCCGGCGCATGTGTTCGGCGAACCGCCGGCGCAGGCTCCTTCCGGCCTCGCAATCGACAGCGCCGGCGGTAGCCCAATTCTGTGGGTCGGCACATTGGCCGGTCAGGCGCTGCTGCGGCTCGACTGGGACGGCGAGGGCTGGCGCGAGACCCGGCTGCTGCATGAGCGACTCGGCCGTATCCGCGATGTCCGGGTCGGGCCGGACGGCCTGCTCTATGTCATCACAGATGACCTGGAGGGCGGGCTCTACCGGATCGATCCGATCATCGAGCAGGCGGGGCAGCCGCGTCCCGCGCGCTGATGTTGGTATCGCCGGGAAGCTTGCTATAACGCGCGCTTCCGCAAGCGAGCGACGCTGACCTATGACATCCGTTCCTCTCGACGGCGAACTGCGTGACGGGCGCCACACTTTCATCGTGCGCGTCTATTACGAGGACACCGACTTCACCGGCATCGTCTATCACGCCAATTACCTGCGCTACATGGAGCGGGGCCGAACGAACTATCTGCGGCTGATCGGGGCCGATCATCGCGTGCTGTTCGAGCAGACCGAGGAGGAGGCCCCGGGCTTCGCTTTCGTGGTGCGCTCGATGACGCTGGATTTCCTCAAGCCCGCGCGCATGGACGACATTCTCACGATCGTCAGCGAGCCGAACGAAGTGAAGGGCGCCTCCGTCACCATCCGGCAGCGGGTGATGCGCGGCGATGACTTGCTGGTGCAGGCGGATGTGCGCGTCGCTTTTATTTCCGGCGGGCGGGCGAAGCCGATCCCTAAGCCGCTGCGGATCGCGATGAAGGCGGACCAGGACGCGGCGAGCGCCTGAACCGCACCTGCACTGCGCTTGACTCCATGCGAGCCTGATCGGCAAAACGTTACGGCCGGTTAGCCAGAAGCAGGGAGCCCTGCATGTCGCGTCCGCCGTTTCCACCCTTCACCGAAGAGACCGCACGGCAGAAAGTCCGCATGGCCGAGGATGCCTGGAATTCTCGCGATCCGGTGAAGGTGTCGCTCGCCTACACGCCGGACTCGACATGGCGCAACCGTTCGGAATTTTTCGTCGGTCGCGACGCGATCGTGGATTTCCTTACCCGCAAATGGGCCAAGGAGCACGATTATCGCCTGATCAAGGATCTCTGGGCGTTTCACGGCAATCACATCGCGGTGCGCTTCCAGTATGAGTGGCACGACGAGAGCGGCGCCTGGTTTCGCTCCTATGGCAACGAGCAATGGGAGTTCGACGAAGCCGGGCTGATGAAGCGGCGCGAGGCCTCGATCAACGACGTTGCGATCGGGATCGAGGACAGGCGGTTCTTCTGGGACGCGCCCGGACGGCGTCCGGACGATGTGCCGGGGCTTGCGGCCGTTCCATTTTGAACGGCCGCCCATCGACGTGGCCCTTCGACGCATGTTAACCCCCTTCACATGGTCTGGAAACGCGGCAGCGGCCCGGAACGCGGCTATCACCACGGCAATCTGAAAGAAGCCTTGGTGCGCGCGGCGCTTGCCTTGATCGCCGAGAAGGGGCCGGCCGGCTTCACCTTCGCGGATGCCGCCCGCTGGGCCGGCGTCAGCGCCGCCGCGCCCTATCGCCATTACCGGGACCGCGAAGAGTTGCTCGCCGACGTCGCGCGGCGCGGCTTCGACGAATTTACCGACCGCCTCTTAAAAGCGTGGGACCAGGGAAAGCCCGATCCCCAAACCGCTTTCCAGCGTCTCGGCAAAAGCTATCTGGACTTTGCGCGCTCCGAACCCGCTTTCTACTCCGCCATGTTCGAGGCGGGAGTTCCGCCAGACGCCAACCCGGAACTCCGTGCAGCCGGCGACCGGGCCTTTGCGGTTGTTCGCTCCGCCTGCGAGGCGATTTCCCTGCTGCTGCCGAAGGACAAGCGGCCGCCGGCTTTGATGATGGCGCTGCACATCTGGGCGCTTTCGCACGGCATCGCGTCTCTGTTCGCGCGCGGCGACGGATCGCAGCGGGTGCTGCCAATGTCGGCGGAGGACCTGTTGGAAGCGGGAGTCCTTGTCTATCTGAGTGGTCTCGGCCTGCACGGGCGATAAGCCCGGCTTTGTGCCTCGAGGCAGACCTGAAATGACGCAACCGTGAAGCGCGCGCCTTGACGGGAGGGCAGAGCGCCGTTATGTAAATGTTATTAACATTCACATCTCGCCATGAGGATGCGATGAACGCGATGACACTCACGGACAAGATCGACGACTACGGCAGGCCAGCCTGGATCCTTCTGACGGTCCTCGGCTTCGTCGTGTGGTGGCCTATCGGCCTCGCCCTCCTGGCCTTTACGGTATGGAGCGGTCGAATGGCTTGCAGTCGCTACGGCATGGAACGCTGGCAGAACAAAATGACCCGCATGCAGGAGAAGATGGACCGCGTGCGCACCCAGATGCAGGGTGGTGGCGGTGCAGGCTTCTGGTCGCCGCCGTCGTCCGGCAACCGCGCCTTCGACGAATACCGTGCCGAAACGCTTCGCCGGCTCGAGGACGAGCAGCGTGAATTCCAGGAATTCCTGGTCCGTTTGCGCGAAGCCAAGGACAAGGCCGAATTCGACCAGTTCATGGCCGACCGGCGCGGACGCCCCGACATCACGCCCCCGTCACCGTCTCAGGCGTAACCGTCTCGCGTATCGTTACGCCTCGAATGCCCGCCGGTGATGAACCGGCGGGCGTTTTCATTTCGGTTCCACGGTCCCGGTGCGAAATGGATGCGCGCGACCCGCGAGTCTGAGGAGTTTCGCGACGACCGGGCTCTGGTCGTCATCCCCCCGGACTGGCCGCGCCGCGGCCGAGACAAATCGTAGCGAATCCGTAACCAATCCTTAACCACATTAGGCGCTGGTAGCAGGGAGGGAGACCCGGCCACGCCCTAGTTTGGCCAAGTTTCGCGGGGATTTCGTCGACCTTGCCGGAGGTGGACGGCGGCGTCTTCGCAATAATCGGATCTGTGTGCCGCGTTCGCCAACGGACGCGACCCGGTTTCCGATTTGGGACGGACACAGGCGTGCGACGTTTTGTCGGGCTGTCGAGCAATGGGCTGACGCGAGCCCGGAGAGACTTCGTATGGAAACCGACGTAGCGCAGTCGGCTCTGCCCGTTGCCGCGGATCTGTCGATTCTCGGCCTGTTCTGGCAGGCGCATTGGGTCGTGAAGGCCGTGATGATCGGGTTGCTGGCCTGCTCGATCTGGGTCTGGGCGATCGCGATCGACAAGTTCCTGCTGTTTCGCCGCACCAAGTCGGCGATGGACCGCTTCGAACAGGCCTTCTGGTCCGGTCAATCGCTCGAGGAGTTGTATCGGTCGCTCTCGGCCAAGCCGACGCATTCGATGGCCGCGTTGTTCGTGGCCGCGATGCGGGAATGGAAGCGCAGCTTCGAGGGGCATGCACGCTCCTTTGCCGGTCTGCAGCAGCGCATCGACAAGGTGATGGACGTCACCATCACGCGTGAGATCGACCGGCTGGAGCGCCGCTTGCTGGTGCTGGCGACCGTGGGGTCGGCCGGTCCTTTCGTCGGACTGTTCGGCACCGTCTGGGGCATCATGAACAGCTTCCAGTCGATCGCGGCCTCGAAGAACACCTCGCTCGCGGTGGTGGCGCCGGGCATCGCGGAAGCATTGTTCGCAACCGCGATTGGCCTTGTTGCGGCCATTCCGGCGACGATTTTCTATAACAAGTTCGTGTCAGAGGTGAACAAGCAGGCGCATCGGCTGGAAGGCTTTGCCGACGAATTCTCGGCGATTCTGTCGCGTCAGATCGACGAGCGGGGAACCTGACCGATGGCGATGGGTGGCGGAAGCGCGGGGGTCCAGGGCGGAAGCCGGCGGCGGCATAGCCGCAAGCCGGTCATGGCCGAAATCAACGTCACCCCCATGGTCGACGTTATGCTGGTGCTGCTGATCATCTTCATGGTGTCGGCGCCGCTGCTCACCGTCGGTGTGCAGATCGACCTGCCGCAGACCCAGGCCAAGAGCCTGAGCCAGGACAAGGAGCCGCTGACAGTCACCGTCAATACCAAGGGCGAAGTCTATCTGATGAATTCGGAGATCAAGGTCGAGGAGCTCATTGCCAAGCTCAAGGCGATCACCGAAGCGCGCGGCGGCGCCGACGAGCGCATTTACGTGCGTGGCGACAAGAACGTGAATTACGGTACTGTGATGCGGGTGATGGGGAGGCTGTCGGCGGCGGGCTTTCGCCGTGTTGCGCTTGTTACCGAGGTTGAACAGGGGACCTGATCCGCAGGGACATGAGGACTGGGCTCGCCATATCGAGTGTCGTGCATGCGTCCGCCTTGCTGTGGGCGGTGCTGACATTCGCCTCCAGTCCGCTGGATTCGATGCCGACGGAATCGCTGCCGGTCGACATTATTTCGCCGACGGAATTCAGCCAGCTCACTGCCGGCTCCAAGACCGCCAAGCTCCAGGAGGCGCCCAAGCCGCTGGTCGAAAAGGAAGGCGAGAAGAAGCAGGTCGAGGATCACACCGCCAAGATTTCCGAGAAGAAGGAAATCCAGGCGACCAAGAACGAGCAGACGCCGCCCAAACCGGTCGAGAAAACCGAAACCAAGCCCGATCCGAAGCCGGAGCCGCCGAAACCCGCGCAGCCGGCAGAGGCGAAGCCCGAACCGAAGCCAGAAGAAAAGCCTGATCCGATTGCCGAAGCCCTGAAGAAGGACGAGAGCAAGAAGAAGGAAGAGCAGAAGAAGCAGCAGGCACAGAAGGCCGTTCCGACGCCGCCGAAGAAGCAGCCGCCGAAAAAGCAGCCCGAATTCAATCCGCAACGCATCGCGGCACTGCTCGACAAACGCGAGCCGACCCGTCAGGCCGCGACAGGAGATTCCATCAATCGCTCCGCGTCGCTCGGCATTCCGACCGGCACGGCGGCGACGCTGTCGCAGAATGAACTCGATGCGCTGCGCGCCCGCCTGAAGCAGAATTGGTCGGTGCCGCCGGTCGCGGAAAAGATTGTGATCCGGATGGTGATCCGGCTGACGCCGGACGGACGGCTCGCATCGCCGCCGCAGGTCATGACGCGTGGCAGCGGGGCGGCCTTCGAGGCGTTCCGCGACAGTGCCGTGCGGGCGGTGATGGTCAGCCAGCCCTTCAACATGCTGCGCCGGGAAACCTATGAGACCTGGCGCGAGATCGACATCGATTTCGACGAACGCACGATGTTTGGATTTTGACAGAAACGATCATGACTGAAACCAGCAAATTTCATTCGGTGCTTACCCGGCGCAAGGCGCTCATTCTCGGAGCCGGCGCGCTCGGCGCGGCGTCGACTTTCCGGCTGCGCGATGCCGCCGCGCAGGTCCGGCTGCAGATTACCGAAGGCAATTTCCAGCCGATGCCGATCGCGATCCCGGACTTCTTCGGCAACAATGCCGATGCCGAGACCGCGCGTAACGTGTCGGGTATCGTCACCAACAACCTGCGCAGGTCCGGGCTGTTCGCGCCGATCGATCCTGCGGCCTTCATCCAGAAGCTGTCCGGCGCCGATGCGCCGCCGAATTTTCCCGACTGGCGTGCGATCAAGGCGCAGGCGCTGGTTGCCGGCCAGGTGGTGCGGCAGGGCGACGGACGCCTGCATGCGCGCTTTCGGCTTTACGACGTCTTCGGCGGACAGCAGCAGGCCGGCCAGCAATACACCACAACGCCGGAAAACTGGCGTCGCATTGCGCATATCATCTCGGATGCGATCTACGAGCGGCTGACAGGCGAGAAAGGCTATTTCGACACCCGCGTTGTCTTCGTCGACGAAAGCGGTCCGAAGGACCGCCGCGTCAAGCGTCTCGCCATCATGGATCAGGACGGCGCCAATGTGCGCTATCTCACGCGCGGCGACGATCTGGTGCTGACTCCGCGCTTTTCGCCGTCGACCCAAGAAATCACCTACATGTCGTTCGGGCAGGGCGACCCGCGCGTCTATCTTCTCAATATCGAAACCAACCAGCGCGAAGTCGTCGGTAATTTCCCGGGCATGACGTTCTCGCCGCGTTTCTCGCCGGACGGCCAGCGAGTGATCATGAGCCTGCAACAGGGCTCGAACTCGAATCTCTTCGTGATGGATCTGCGCTCTCGCGCCACGACGCGGCTGACGCAATCGCCTGCGATCGATACCGCTCCGTCCTATTCGCCGGACGGCGCGCGCATCTGCTTCGAATCTGACCGCGGCGGCTCGCAGCAGATTTATGTCATGGCCTCGACCGGCGGTCCGGCGCAGCGCATCAGTTTCGGCGAAGGCTCGTATTCGACGCCGGTCTGGTCGCCACGCGGCGATACCATCGCCTTCACCAAACAGGGCGGTGGACGCTTTGCGATAGGCCTCATGCGCGTCGATGGCTCCGGCGAACGCATCCTGACGGAGGGGTTCCACAACGAGGGACCGACCTTTGCGCCGAACGGACGCGTGATCATGTTCTTCCGCGAGGGAGGTGGGCAGGGCGGCCCCTCGCTGTATTCGGTCGACATCACCGGTCGCAACGAGCAGCGGATACCGACGCCTAGTTTTGCATCAGATCCTGCGTGGTCGCCGCTCTTGTCCTGATTTTCAGCGGCCGGAGCGTTGCGCGGCGGACGCACCTGAGATGTCCACCCGCGAGAATCGAAATTAGAGGTCGATTCGCCGCATTTTCGGCGTTAAGCGATGAGTAACCATTAACAATGGTTTGCGCCAAACGGCCGCGTTTCGGTGCGCTTTGTAGGGTCCCGTCAAGGTTGACGGAAGGTTCGCTTAACGATCCGGGCCTAAACCTTTCCGGTACGTAGTGAATGGAGTCACCAGGATGATTGCTGTGAGACAATCCCTGCGCCACTTGGACTTGCGTGGATTGATGCGCGCGATCGGGCTGATCGGCGTGCTGGCCGCCTCGCTCGCGGTGTCGGCTTGCGCGAACAAGCCCGGCGATCAGACCGCGGGCGCCGGTGGACCTGCCACCCCCGGCAGCCAACAGGATTTCGTCGTCAATGTCGGCGATCGCGTGTTCTTCGAATCGGACCAGTCCTCGCTGACGCCCCAGGCGCGCGCGACACTGGACAAACAGGCGCAATGGCTGGCGCGGTACTCGCAATACAGCTTCACGATCGAAGGTCACGCCGACGAGCGCGGCACCCGCGAATACAACATCGCCCTCGGCGCGCGCCGGGCGCAGACCGTGCGCGAATATCTGTCGTCACGCGGGGTCAATCCTCAGCGGATGCGCACCATCTCCTATGGCAAGGAGCGGCCGGTCGCAGTCTGCGACGATATCTCGTGCTGGTCGCAGAACCGCCGCGCGGTCACGGTGCTGAACGCCAGTTCTTAAGACAGCGACGTGACATTCGGCTGACGAATTGACTTTCTGGTGAACCGGCGTCCGCAAGGGCGCCGGTTTTGGTTTTGCTCCTTGCCAAAACGCCAATGGCGCGGGATCGTAGTTTTGCCATGATCCGACGAATCTCCCCCCTGATCGCCCTGTCGTTTGCCGGCCTCGTCGCCGGATGCGAAGAAGCCAATCGCTATGTGCCGCCGCCGCCACCGCAGGTGGCGGTCGCCAATCCGCTGAGCACGAAGGTGACCGCCTATCTCGAGGAGACGGGTACGCTCGCTGCCGTGAACTCGGTCGATCTGGTGGCGCGCATTCCCGGTTTCGTGACCGCGATCCAGTACACCGACGGCACCTTTGTGAAGAAGGGAACGCCGCTGTTCCAGATCGAGCCCCCTCCCTATAAGGCGAAATGGGATCAGGCGATTGCGGCGGTGGATGCTGCCAAGGCGCAACTTGCCAATTCGCAGGCCGAGTTCGAACGGCAAGCCGATCTGGTGAAGCGTCAGGTCTCGACGCAGGCGAATTACGACAAGGCGCTCGCGCAGCGCGACAGCGACAAGGCCAACCTCGAGGCGCAGCAGGCCAATGCGGAGGTTGCGCAGATCAATTACGGCTATACCCAGGTGTCGGCGCCATTCGATGGCATCGTGTCGGCACGCCTGATTTCGGTCGGCGAATATGTCGGCGCCAACAACACCCCGACCAAGCTTGCCACCATCGTACAGGTCGACCCGATCTGGGTGAATTTCAACATCAACGAGCAGGACGTTCAGCGCATCCGCGCCGAGCGCGCCAAGCTCGGCCTGACCAGCAACGACGTGAACAACATCCCGGTCGAGGTCGGGCTGCAGACCGACACCGGCTTTCCCTACAAAGGACACTTGGACTATGCCGCGCCGACGCTGACATCCGGCACCGGCACGCTGGCGGTGCGCGGCATCATCGACAATCCGAATGCCGCGCTGCTGCCCGGCTATTATGTCCGCGTGCGGGTGCCCGGTCCGGGCCAGGAGCGGCTTCTCGTTCCGGACGTGGCCATCGGATCGGATCAGGGCGGCCGTTATGTTCTCGTGCTGAACGCCGAGAACGTCATCGCGCAACGCAAGATCACGCCGGGCCAGCTTGTCGGCCCGATGCGCGTGGTTCTCGATGGGCTCAAGTCCGACGACCGCGTTGTGGTCGACGGGCTGCTGCGTGCCATTCCGGGGCAGAAGGTCGATCCCAAGGTCGAGACCCTGACTGCGCCGTCGCAGACCTGATCGAGGACGCAGGGTGATTTCAAAATTCTTCATCGAGCGGCCGGTCCTCGCCAACGTCCTTGCGATCCTGATGGTCGTGGTCGGTCTGGTCGCCCTCATCAACCTGCCGGTCTCGCAATATCCGAACGTCACGCCGCCGACGGTGCAGGTGACGACCTCGTATCCGGGTGCGAGCGCGCGCGTGGTGGTCGATACCGTGGCGCTGCCGATCGAGCAGCAGGTCAACGGCGTCGAGGACATGCTCTACATGCAGTCCACCAGCGCGGCGGACGGCACCTACAACCTGATCGTCACCTTCAAGATCGGCACCGACCTGGATTTCGCGCAGGTGCTGGTGCAGAACCGCGTCTCGAGCGCGCTGTCGCAATTGCCTGATGCGGTGCAGAAGCAGGGCGTCACGGTCCAGAAGAAGTCGACCGCGATCCTGATGTTCGTGACGCTGACGTCGCCGGACAAGAGCCGCGACAGCCTGTTCCTCGCCAATTACGGAACCATCAGTCTGCGCGACGAGCTGTCGCGCGTCTCGGGCGTCGGCAACGTGAATGTGTTCGGCGCCGGCCAGTATTCGATGCGCATCTGGCTCGACCCGAACAAGCTTTACGGGTTCGACCTGACGCCGCAGGACGTGATCAGCGCATTGCGATCGCAAAGCCAGGAGGTCGCGGCCGGCCAGATCGGCATTCCGCCGGTGCCGAAGGGGCAGGACTTCCAGTACACCATCGACATCACCGGCCGGCTCAACGAGGTCGAGCAATACGAGAATGTCGTGGTCAAGACCGGCTCCGGAGCCGGCGGCCAGTTCATCCGCATCAAGGATGTCGGACGTGTCGAACTGGGTGCCCAGACCTACAGCCAGATCTTCACGCAGGATGGAGATCCCGCGGCCGCGCTCGGCATTTTCCAGACACCCGGCGCAAACGCACTTGCAGTCAAGCAACTCGTCTCCGCCAAGATGGACGAGCTGTCGAAAGCCTTCCCGCCGGGCGTCCAGTATCAGATCCCCTTCGACACCACGAAATTCGTCAACGCCTCGATCAACGAGGTGTATCGCACGCTGATCGAGGCGGCGGTGCTGGTGCTGATCGTGATCCTGATCTTCCTGCAGGACTGGCGCGCCATGCTGGTGCCGGCGACGACCGTGCCGGTCACCATCATTGGCGCTTTCGCCGGCATGTGGGCGCTCGGCTTCACCGTTAATCTCTCTACGCTGTTCGCGATCGTGCTGGCGATCGGTATCGTCGTCGACGACGCGATCGTGGTGGTGGAGGGCGCCGCGCACAATATCGAGCGCGGCATGAGCGGGCACGACGCGTCGATCAAGGCGATGGACGAATTGTTCGGGCCGATCATCGGCATCACCCTGGTGCTGATGTCGGTGTTTATCCCGGCCGCATTCCTGCCGGGGCTGACCGGGCAGATGTACGCGCAATTTGCGCTGGTCATTGCCGCGACCGCGCTGCTCAGCGCCATCAACGCCGCCACCTTGAAGCCGACCCAATGCGCGCTCTGGCTGCGTCCTTCCGTGCCGCAGGAACAGCGCAACTTCGCCTTCCGCGCCTTCAACCGCGGATACCAGGCCTGCGAGCGCGCGTATGTGCGGCTGATCGGGGCGATGGTGCGCCATGCCGCTGTCGTGGGTGTGATCGCGCTGATGATCATCGGCGCGGCCGGTTACGGCCTGTCGCGGATTCCGACCGGCTTCCTGCCGATCGAAGACCAGGGCTATCTGCTGGCCACCGTGCAATTGCCGGATGGCGCATCGCTGGAGCGGACCAACGCCGCGCTGCAGAAGGCCGCCGAGATCGCGCGCAAGGTTCCCGGCGTCGAAAATACGCTGTCGATCGCGGGCGTCTCCGCGCTGGACAACAACGCGACCCTCGCCAGTTCCGGCGTGATCTACATCATCCTGAAAGACTGGAGCGTGCGCGGCAAGGACGAGCAATTGCTGCCGCTGTTCACCAAGCTCTCTCGTGAATACGACCAGATCATGGAGGCGAAGATCGCCGTCCTGCCGCCGCCGCCGATCCAGGGCATCGGCAATGCCGGCGGTTTCACCATGATGGTGCAACTGCGCGACGGCTCGTTCGATTTCACCAAGCTGCAGGCCATCACCAACCAGATCGTCAGCAACGCGCAGTCGCAGACCGGATTGCAGCGCGTGCAGACCTCGTTCCGTGCCGACGTCCCGCAGTTGATCGTCGAGGTCGACCGGGTGAAGGCGCAAACGCTGTTCGTGCCGGTCAACGCGGTATTCGAATCGATATCGAGCTATCTCGGCTCGACCTATGTCGCGCAATTCAACAAGTTCGGCCGCACGTTCCAGGTCTATGTGCAGGCCGACGCGCAATATCGCGTCAAGCAGAGCGACATCGACAAGCTGTCGGTGCGCAGCGACAAGGGCGACATGGTGCCGGTCGGCACGCTGGTGAAGATCACGCCGTCGGTGGGACCGTCGCTGATCACGCTCTACAATCTTTATCCGGCCTCCACCGTCATCGGTCTGCCGGCGTCCGGCTTCTCCTCGGGCGAAGCGCTGTCGCTGATGGAGCAGATTGCGAACCGGACGTTGCCGCGCGGATCGTATTTCGAATGGACGGCCATGTCGTATCAGGAGAAGACCGTCGGCAATCAGATGTATATCGTGTTCGCGCTGGCCATGCTGCTCGTCTATCTGGTCCTCGCTGGCCAGTATGAGAGCTGGTATGCGCCGGTCTCGATCATCCTCTCGGTGCCGCTGGCGCTCGTCGGACCCGTGCTGGCGCTGAAGGGCCTCAAGCTCGACAACAACCTCTACACCCAGATCGGTCTGGTCCTGCTCATCGCGCTGGCCGCCAAGAACGCGATTCTGATCGTCGAGGTGGCGCGCGAACACCGCGTGCGCGACGGCAAGCCCATTCTCGAAGCCGCTGTCGACGCCGCCCGTGCCCGTTTCCGTGCGATTCTGATGACGTCCTTCGCCTTCATCATCAGCATGGTGCCGCTGGTGCTGGCGAGCGGCGCGGGCGCCAGTGCCCGCAAGTCGATCGGCCTGACTGTGTTCACCGGCATGATCGCCTCGACCTGTCTCGCGGTGCTGTTCGTGCCGTCGCTGTTCGTGCTGATCCAGCGCTTCGAGGAATGGCTGCAATCGCGAAAGAAGCCGAAAGTGGCGGCGCCGAGTTCGGCGGGATGAGCGCGCCAAACGGTCGCGCATCCGGCAAGTCATAATTTCGACGCCTCGCCGCCTATGCTATGGTCTTGTATCCCCGTCCAGAGTTGCTGTCTCATGCGCCTGAAGCCGCATCTATTTGTCATCGCCCTGACGACCCTGTTTTGGGCTGTCGTTCCCGCGTCGGCGCAGATGTCCGCGTCCGATCTGGTGATGCGGCTTGAGGCGCTGGAGAATCAGGTCCGCCAGCTCACCGGTCAGGTCGAGCAGTTGCAGTTCCGCAATCAGCAACTCGAGCAGCAGGTACGAGGCGGCGCAGGCATGGCCGAACCCGCACAGCGCGCGCAGCCACAGCGCCCCCCGATGCAGCAGCAACCATCGATGCAGCAGCAGCCGATGCAGCAACAGCCGATGCCGATGCCCGGCCGCCGGTCCGAAGCGGACCTGCCGCCGCCTGATCAGGGTGCCGACCAGCGTTACGGGATTGATCCGCGTGCCCCCGGGGCGGACCCCCGCTACGCTCATCGCGACAATCCGAATGCCGCTGCCATGCCGGCCCCCGGCGGACGGCGGGGCGATGCCTTCGACCCGAATGCAAGTCCGGCCGCGCCCGGTGCGCCGCGACCGCTTGGTGCCCTGCCGGCCGGTCAACCGTCGGCACCGGTTGCCGACAACGAGGTCGGCGGTCCTGGAGCCCCCATGGATCTGGACCCGTCACGTCGCGGGATTGCGGTGCCGCCTTCGCCGCAGCAGCAGATGGGGGGTACGGGCGTCGCGGCGGTGCAGCCGCCCGGCAATTCGCCGCGCGATTATTTCGATCTCGGCGTCGGCTTTATCCGGCAGAAGGATTATGCCTCGGCCGAACAGACATTCCGGGATTTCCTCGAGCGGTTTCCCTCCGACCGGCTCGCGCCCGACGCCAATTACTGGCTTGGCGAAAGCCTGTTCAACCGCAGGCAATATCAGGAAGCGGCCGAGGTCTATCTCGTGGTGACCACCAAATACGAGACCGCCTCCCGCGCGCCGGATTCGCTTCTTCGGCTTGGCCAGTCGCTCGCGGCGATCCGGCAGAAGGAAATGGCCTGCGCATCCTTCGCCGAGGTTGCACGTAAATATCCGCGATCGTCGGTTGCCGTGAAACAGGCGGTCGAGCGGGAACAGAAGCGTGTCGGCTGCTGACGCCCAACCGGTATCGGCTGCCGAGGCGCGCAAGCTGTTCGCGCCGTTCGCGGATCAGCGCAAGATCGTGATTGCGGTGTCCGGAGGACCCGATTCCACCGCGCTGCTCTGGCTTGCGTCGCATTGGCGCGCCACACGCAACGATGCCCCGGAATTGATCGCGGTCACGGTCGATCATGGCCTGCGCCCGGAGGCCCGGGTTGAGGCGAACGCGGTCGGGCTCCTCGCGCAACGGCTCGGTGCCGCGCATCGCATCCTGCGCTGGGTGGGTGCGAAGCCGAAGACCGGCATCCAGGAGGCCGCCCGCAACGTGCGCTATGCCCTCATCGCGCAGGAAGCTAAGCGCGTTTCCGCCGGTCAGATCCTGACCGCGCACACGCTGGACGATCAGGCGGAAACGGTTCTGTTGCGGCTGCTCTGCGGCAGCGGGCCTGCCGGATTGCAGGCGATGACGGAGCGCGCTCCCTATCCCGGCGAGCCCGCGCTTTCGCTTGCGCGACCGTTCCTGTCTCTGCCCAAAGCGCGCCTGCTGGCCACGCTGCGCGAGGCGGGACTTCCGTTTGCCGACGATCCGAGCAACCGCGATCCTCGCCACACCCGGCCGCGCCTGCGACAGATCATGCCCCAGCTCGCGGCCGAGGGGCTGACCGCCGAGCGGCTCGCGACCCTGGCGAAGCGCCTGCAGCGCGCGGATGCCGCCTTGCGCCATGCCGTGGCTGCGGCCTCGGAGCGGGTCGCGCTCACGGCCTGGGAGGAGGGTGGCCGGATCGTATTCGACCGCAAGGATTTCGTCGCTTTGCCGGCCGAAATCGGGCTCAGGCTTCTCGGCCAGGCAATCGGGGATGCCGGAAATGAGGGGCCGGTCGAACTCGGCAAGCTGGAAACGCTATTTGCGGCCCTGGCGCAGGCGCCGGGCGGGACCGGCTTTCGCCGCACGCTGGCCGGCGCAATGGTCACTGCGACCTCCGCCGAACTGGTCATCGAGCGGGCACCCCCGCGCCGGCAACGGCCGGGGACGTCCGCCGGGCGCCGCATTCCGGTCTTAACCACGGGGAAAACTGGTCCATTCGGACAGGCTGGGACGCGTTAGAGTGGTTCCGCCTTGGGGGTGGCGGCCGGCGGCGGTTTGCAGGCCGGTTCACTTGGCAGGCGGGGTCAGCAGACATACATTGCAGCGGCGGGGGGTAAGTTTCAGAGCCCTCTCCCGCCTGCACCTGATGGAAGTCGCTCTCTGGATGCAAGTTGCGCTCTGGACGGTGCGGTTCAACAAGGACACGTGATGAACGCAAATCTTCGGAATTTCGCCCTCTGGGTGATCATCGTCCTGTTGGTCCTTGCCCTCTTCACCCTGTTCCAGTCGCCCAGCCAGCGCCAGGCGTCGCAGGACATTTCCTTTTCGCAGCTGCTGACCGAAGTCGATGCCGGCCGGGTCCGGGACGTTGTCATCCAGGGTCAGGAGATCCACGGCACCTTCACCGATCTGAAGCCGTTCACCACCTACGCCCCGAACGACCCGACCCTGGTCCAGCGCCTCTACGGCAAGGGGGTGACCATCACCGCCCGCTCGCCGCAGGAGCAGGTGCCGTGGTTCGTGCAATTGCTGGTCTCCTGGCTGCCATTCATCGCGCTGTTCGGCGTGTGGATTTTCCTCTCGCGACAGATGCAAGGCGGCGCCGGCAAGGCGATGGGCTTCGGCAAGTCGCGCGCCAAGCTGCTGACCGAAGCGCATGGCCGGGTGACCTTCGAGGACGTCGCCGGTGTCGACGAAGCCAAGCAGGATTTGCAGGAGATCGTCGAATTCTTGCGTGACCCCTCGAAATTCCAGCGCCTCGGCGGACGCATTCCGCGCGGCGTATTGCTGGTCGGCCCTCCGGGAACGGGTAAGACGCTCATCGCTCGCGCCGTCGCGGGTGAAGCGAATGTGCCGTTCTTCACGATTTCCGGCTCGGACTTCGTCGAGATGTTCGTCGGCGTCGGCGCGAGCCGTGTGCGCGATATGTTCGAGCAGGCCAAGAAGAACGCGCCCTGCATCATCTTCATCGACGAAATCGACGCGGTCGGCCGTCATCGCGGTGCCGGCCTCGGCGGCGGTAACGACGAGCGCGAGCAGACGCTCAACCAGCTGCTGGTCGAGATGGACGGCTTCGAGGCGAACGAGGGCATCATCCTGATCGCCGCCACCAACCGCCCCGACGTGCTGGATCCCGCACTGCTGCGTCCGGGCCGCTTCGACCGTCAGGTCATCGTGCCGAACCCGGATGTGGTCGGCCGCGAGCAGATCCTGAAGGTGCATGTCCGCAAGGTGCCGCTGGCGCCGGACGTCAACCTGAAGACCATCGCACGCGGCACGCCCGGATTCTCCGGCGCCGACCTCATGAACCTCGTCAACGAAGCGGCGCTTATGGCGGCCCGGCGCAACAAGCGCATGGTCACCCAGCACGAATTCGAGGACGCCAAGGACAAGGTGATGATGGGCGCCGAGCGCAAGTCGCTCGTCATGACCGAAGAAGAAAAGATGCTGACCGCCTATCACGAAGGCGGCCATGCCATCGTCGCGCTCAACGTCAAGGCCACCGATCCGGTGCACAAGGCCACCATTATCCCGCGCGGCCGTGCGCTGGGCATGGTCATGCAATTGCCGGAACGCGACAAGTTGTCGATGAGCTTCGAACAGATGACCTCGCGGCTCGCCATCATGATGGGCGGCCGCATCGCCGAGGAAATGATCTTCGGTCACGACAAGGTCACGTCGGGTGCGCAGTCCGACATCGAGCAGGCGACCCGGCTCGCGCGTATGATGGTGACGCGCTGGGGCTTCTCGAAAGAGCTGGGCACCGTCGCCTATGGCGAAAACCAGGAAGAGGTGTTCCTCGGCCACTCGGTGTCGCGCCAGCAGAATATCTCCGAGGAGACCGCGAGGAAGATCGACATCGAGGTGCGGCGGCTGGTCGAGGAAGGCCTCAACGAGGCGCGTCAGATATTGACTGATCGGCGCGAGGAACTCGAAATCCTGGCAAAGGGCCTGCTCGAATACGAGACTCTCTCGGGCGACGAAATCAAGGACCTGATCGCCGGCAAGCCGCCGGTGCGCGAGGGCTTCACCGAGCCGACGCAACCGCGGGCCTCCGCGGTGCCGCCGGCTGGCAAGACCCGGCCACGGCCCGAACCGCCGACCGGGGATATCGCGCCTCAGCCGCAGGGTTGATCCGGCCTGACATGAAAACGCCCGCCGCTCGGCGGGCGTTTTTTATTGCGCCGGGCGTGACATCGCGTTGAGGTTTCACCGCCTTGCGTAATGTCGCGCTATAAGTGCGCATGCCCCTGCAGTCTCGCGTCACGCCTTCAGGTGAACTTGTCGCCGACCCCGCGCGCGGTTTGTTCATGGGCAATCGCGGCGGACGCATCCACCGCGATGACCGTACGCTCGGCAATCGTCGTTATGCGTCCAAGCAATGGATCTGCTGCCGGCTCGACTTCAAAGGCCGCCAGCGCAGCGTCTGGGGCGGTGGCTATACCGAATTGTTCTTTCTCGATGAGGTCACTGCGCTGGCGGCCGGTCATCGCCCCTGTTTCGAATGCCGGCGCGCGCACGCGCTGGCCTTCGCCGGAGCGTGGCAGCGCGCCGTCGGATATCGTCCGTCGGCCCCGGCGATGGATCACATCCTTCACGCCGAACGCCTGATCGGCCGGGAAAAACGCACGCACCGCCGCAACATCGACGATCTTCCCGATGCGACGATGATCCTGCGTGAAGGCGCTGCTTTCGCCGTGCGCGGCGACGCCATCCTGAGATGGTCGCCAGTGGGCTACACCGGACGATGCGTGCGTCCGGTGTCGACGATTGTCGACGTGTTGACGCCTCCGTCGATCGTGACGGTGCTGGCCGCAGGCTATGCCCCGCACTGGCATCCTGATGCCGCCGGTTGAGAGCCGGGATTAGCGGCTCATGTGCAGCCGCTTGCAGAAACACCCCTGGGTCCGCTAAAAGACCCCTGCAAAAGCCAGCGGTTAACACCACATTAACTGCGGCACTGCACTCTAACGGTCTGTTTTTCGAGGGTTTTTCGGCATGTCCGCGCAGGACTTCCATCGCGCGACGAAACGGGGGGCGGTCGACGCCCGGCCCGGTGCTGCCCTCATTCTCGGCGGTCTCCTGCTCCTTACGCGCCCCTGAGGGCCGGCTGGGCTTTGTTGCCTGGGTGCTCAGGGGTTCGCGAGACGGAAAGCCCTGAAATCGCGCCCTTCAAAGCGGCGCAGGACGAGACAAGGATCACACTCCCATGACCACGGCCCAGACCACGGCCACCACCGCCGACACCCAGCGCTCCGACAAGGACCGCGTCGTCATTTTCGACACCACCCTGCGCGACGGCGAGCAATGCCCGGGCGCAACCATGACCCATGATGAAAAGCTCGAAGTCGCCGAGCTGCTGGACGAGATGGGCGTCGACGTCATCGAGGCCGGCTTCCCGATCGCCTCGGAAGGCGATTTCGCCGCCGTGCAGGAGATTGCCCGGCGCTCCAAGAACGCGGTGATCTGCGGTCTGTCTCGCGCGGCGCCGAAGGACATCGACCGCTGCGCGGAAGCGATCCGCCCGGCGGCCCGCAAGCGGATCCATACCTTCCTGTCGACCTCGCCGGTCCACATGAAGTGGAAGCTGCAGAAGGAGCCGCACGAAGTCTACGAGATGGTGATCGGCCAGGTGACGCGGGCGCGCAGCCATACCGACGACGTCGAATGGTCGGCAGAGGACGGCACCCGCACCGAGCACGATTTCCTGTGCCGCTGCGTCGAGGCCGCGATCAATGCCGGCGCCACCACGATCAATATCCCCGACACGGTGGGCTACACCACGCCGGAGGAATATGCGGCGCTGTTCCGGATGGTGCGCGAGCGGGTGCCCAATTCTGACCGCGCGGTCTTCTCGGTGCATTGCCATGACGATCTCGGCATGGCGGTGGCGAATTCGCTGGCCGGCGTGACCGGCGGTGCACGCCAGATCGAATGCACGATCAATGGCATCGGCGAACGCGCCGGCAATGCCGCGCTGGAAGAAGTCGTGATGGCGATCAAGACCCGCAACGACGTGCTGCCGTTCTGGACCGGCATCGACGCCACCATGCTGACGCGTGCGTCGAAGCTGGTGTCGGCCGCGACCTCTTTCCCGGTGCAATACAACAAGGCGATCGTCGGACGGAATGCATTCGCGCATGAGAGCGGCATCCATCAGGACGGCATGCTGAAGAATACCCAGACCTACGAGATCATGCTGCCGGAAAGCGTCGGCGTGAAGCAGACCTCGCTGGTCATGGGCAAGCATTCCGGCCGTCATGCCTTCGTGCACAAGCTGGAAGAACTGGGCTACAAACTCGCCGCCAATCAGCTGGAAGACGCCTTCGTGCGGTTCAAGGCGCTGGCCGACCGCAAGAAGCACATCTACGACGAGGATATCGAGGCGCTGGTCGACGAGGAGATCGCGCACGAGCACGATCGCATCACGCTGACCTCGCTGACGGTGATCGCCGGCACCCGCGGTCCGCAATCGGCGACGCTGGAACTCGATATCGACGGCCGCCAGCAGACGGTGCAGTCGACCGGCAATGGTCCGGTGGATGCGATCTTCAACGCCATCAAGGCGCTGGTGCCGCATGAGGCCGTGCTGGAATTGTATCAGGTGCACGCGGTGACCGAGGGCACCGATGCGCAGGCGGAAGTCTCCGTGCGCCTCGCGCAGGGCGATTATTCGGTGACCTCGCGCGGGGCCGATCCGGATACGCTGGTGGCGTCGGCAAAGGCCTATCTGGGCGCGCTCAACAAGCTGATCAGCCGGCAGACACGACACGCCGACGGAGGCCGCCGGCGGATCCATTCCACGGATGTGGGATAGTCCTTGCGTCGTGCTTTCCTTCCCCGAAGGGGGAGGGAAAGCACGGCGATCTGCGGGCGCCGCAATGCCTCATTCCGGCCCCATTAAGTGTCGGATTTTGAAAGATTTATTGATCTTGCGTTAACCGGTTCCGTGTTGTCGGAACGGCCCGCCTGCGCTACCCCGCATTGCAGCAATCACAGACATCGCGGGGTTCTCAATGTGGAAGGCGTTTGTCGCCGGTCTATTCGTGCTGGCTTTTTCCGGGTCCATCGCAACCTCCGTCCCGGCCTCTGCCGACCCGGGCCGGCTCGAGGCCGGTATCGCCCGCTTCAAGGCCGCGCTGCGCCTGACGCCCGCGCAGGAGCGGCATTGGCCGCGGGTTGAAGCGGCTCTTCGTTCCCTGGCGAGTGAAGGCGAGCGTCAGCAGGTGGCGGACGCTTCCGGAAATTCCGGCTTCTTCGGGCGCGTGGGAACGCGCGCGACCGAAATGGCGATGAGCGCATCGTCGATGCGCCGGCTGGTGTCCGCGGCACGGCCACTCGTCAACTCGCTCGATCAGGAACAAAAGCGCGAAGCGGTCACGCTCGCACGGGCGATGGGCTTCGGAAGCCTGGCCGCGCGTCTCCAATAGCCGCGTCGGGCAACATCGCGAAATCTCAAGGCCGCTCCCTGGAGCGGCCTTTTTCTTGCCTGTCAGCCGATGTCGCGCTTTGCTTCGGCGACAAGGGCGGACAAATCGCCGCTCGCGTCGGCGACTTCCGAATGCTCGCCCAGCGACGCCGGCGGTGCGATCAGCCGGTGCCGCCAGATGCCGACGATGGTCATGACCGCTGCCAACGGCGCCGCCGCCATCGCCCAGCCATCGCTTGGATAGAACAGCACGAACAGCGACAATGCTCCCGTCAGCAGCCGCAATCCGGTATCGGCGGACCGGTTCGTCAGGAAGCGACCGAACATCGCAAAGGCGAAGCCGCAGGTGCCGATCATGACCAGCACCGTATCGGTGAATTGCAGCCAGCCGGTCGTCACCACCATGTTCGAGCGGGTGAAGATCGCAAAGGTCATCAGCGTGATTGGCAGGCAGATTTTCAGCGCTTCCCACATCGTTCTCATGAACGACGCTTCCGCGATGCGGGCCGATATCGCCGCCGTCAGCGACGTCGGCGGCGACAACTCGCCCCAGACCGAAATCAGGAACACGAAGAAATGCGCAACCCACGGGTTGACGCCGAGAGCGACCAGCGGCTGCACGATGATGACGGCGCCGATGATGTAGGTCGCGGTCGGCGGCAATCCGGCGCCGACCAGCCAGCCGAAGATATAGGCCATCGCGATCATGGCCAGGATATTCCACGAGCCGAGATCAAGCAGCGTGGCGCCCATCCGGTTGATGAAACCGGTGACCGTGAACAGGCCTATCATGATGCCGAGCGTCGCTAGCAGCAGCGTCAGGTAAGACGTCATGTCGCCATGGGTCTCGATGCTGAGCCTGATATTGCCGAGCAAGGTTTCCTCGGCGACCTGCGGATCCTTCAGGACATGCTTGAAATAGAGGAAGTTCGCCATCAGGACGAAAAACATGAAGCCGGCGGTATAGAGCGCGGCTAGCAACTCGCCGGTGCCGACATATCCCATCAGGAAGATGAGAAAGAGCACCGAAACGAAGAAGATCGAGGTCTTCACCTGGTCGTAGGTCACAACCGGCGGAGAAGCGATCTCGTCGCGGGGCAGGAGCCGCACGCACAGAAGATACACCGCAAGCGCCAGCGACACGTAATAGACGGCTGCCAGCGCGAAGCCGCGGGCCACGACGTCCCAATACGGCACGCCGAGAAATTCCGACATCAGGAATGCGCCGATGCCCATCAGCGGCGGCATCAGCAGCCCGCCCATTGATGCCGCAGTTTCCACCGCGGCGGCAAAGGTCGCCGGAACGCCGTAGCGTTTCATCAGCGGAATCGTGATGCTTCCCACCACGACCGCGTTTGCGGACCCGCTGCCGCTGATCGTGCCGACGGCGAGCGAGCCGAGCACTGCCGTCTGCGGCACCATCTGCCGTGACCGCCCGGCGAGCCTCCGCATCACGTTGATCATGGCACTCTGGGCGCCGAATCCGCGCGCGGCCGCAGCCAGCAGCAGGAAGGCGGCGATCACCGTCAGCGCAATCTGTCCATAGATCCCGTAGATGCCGGTCGACATCTCGACGGTGCTGGACGTCACGACACGATGGAAGGTTGTGCCGGGGTGCCAGAAAAAGTCGAACGGGCTGAGATAGCCGTACAGCGTGTAGAAGACGAGGACGAGGTTGATCCAGAACAGAGCCGGATGCGCCAGCCGCGATAGCTCCATCACCAGCAGAAACATCAGCAGGCCGCAGATGAAGTCCTCGCGCGTGTACGAACCCTGGCGGTAGATGGCGATCTCCTCGAACTCCCACCAGAAATGCCAGAACGCATAGAGCGCGATGGCGATATAGGCGATGACGAGGATGTCGTTCACGCGTGGTGGCAGCCACTTGTAGAAATAGCCTTCGCGGTACATGAAAAGAATCTGGAGAATGATCGCGATCGGAATCAGCCGCGATGCCAGTTCCTGGGGGCCGCCGGCGCCGGTATAGAAATAATAGAGCAGCCAGCTCAGCAGGACTGTCGAGAAAAACAGAATAACGTTGTTGAGGCTGAAATGCCTCCTGATCCCCTCGGACATCATCGCCGTCCCCATCGTCGGCTTGTCTTTGTTTTATTGTTGGTCTTTTGTCGTTGCCCGGTGCGTGCGCGGCCGCCGCGCAGCGGAGCAACAGGTCAGTTCACATCTGAAGAAAACGGGCGAGGGGACGCGCCTGCCCGCGCATCCCCCCGCCCGAAAATTATCGCCTCATCCGATCAGCTTCCGCTGGTCGCAATCTTCCACTTGTCGTCCCACGCCTTGTGTTCCTTCAGGAACTTGGCGAGGCCCGCATGGACTGGAATATCCGGGTTGGCCTTGATGCCGTTGACCTGCATGCCGACGAAATCTTTCGCCATCGGCGTGAAGCCCGCGTCCGCCTTGGCGAGCACGTCGCGATTCTTGTAGAAGGCAGAGAGCAGCTTGTAGACGACATCTTCCGGCATGTCGGCGCGCATGTTGTAGGCGAACAGGATCGGCACGCCCTGGATGTTCTGAACGCCGACATCCTTCGCGAACACCTTCGAGCTGACATCGGCAATCGTCAGCCCTGCCGCTTTCAGCTTCTCGACTTCGTCGGGGCACGGATTGACGACCTTCACGTCCATCCGAACTTCGGTTTCCTTCCAGTAGGGCGCGAGCGAGGCGCCAGAGGTCGTGTAGGCGACCGAGCCCGCGATCGTGCCGCCTTTCAGCGCGTCGGACTGTGTTTTCGGGTCGATCTGCACGTGCTTGAAGTCATAACCGAGGGCCTTGTACATGCGCTGGAAGTTGAGCCAGTTCATGAAGCCGGCGGGCGTGAAGAAGGTCGGCTTGCCGGACAGGTCCTTCAGGCATTTGAACTGGGCCGCCTTGTCGGCCGGCACCGCCATGAAGGATTCCATCGGATAGGCATACCAGGTGTGGACCAGCTTGCCCTTGCCAGGCGTGTAGCTCTTGAAGCCGCCCTCGCCAGCGTAAAGCTGCGTCATGCCGACATCGGCGGTGTAACCGATCTCGCCGTTGCCATCCATCGCGGCCTTCATGGCGGCGGTGGTCGCGGGATAGGGATTGACGGTGATGGTGTATTCGCCGCCCAGCGCTTCCTCGGCGACCTTCACCATGGCGGCGGCCACCTTATAGCCATACGAGTCCACGCTCGAGGTGGACCAGCGGATCGACTTGCGTTCCTGCGATTGCGCGAGCGGCGAGGTGGTGGCGACGATCGCGGTCGCCAGTCCCGCCGCCGATAGCGCCAGCCAATGGCGGCGTTTGATGCCTTGCATTGCGTCTCTCCCTGTTCGTTTCGCGTCCCGGTGGCCCGGTTGTTTTTTTCCCGGTTGCCCGCTGAGCCGGTTGACCCGGCCATGGCGAAGTCTAGCCGATGACAATGGCTGGCGCGCACAAAAAGGGGCTGCAAAGTGGCAATCGGTCGCGGCCAACCAGGCGCAGGAACGGGAAACCTGTCCGATATTTAAGTTGAAGCGCGGCAGTCCCGCCTTAGTTTGACGTGAGTGGAGACGGGATATGGCGCTTTTGCCGGTGTGAAAGCGCAAATTGTCTGGTTTTTTGAGCTTCGGTGGCCGGACCGTAATGACGATGGGGATCCAGCGAGGCGACATCTGACCTGGCGACAATGGTTCTAGCTACGGAAGCGGCGATTATTCTGAGCCCCCCAGCCCCCACAATCGCCGCCTTACCGGAGGCCGCCGGGACCCCCCGCCCGGCGGCCTTTTTTCTTTTGAAACCCGGCGTTTTGTCACCGTTCGCATCTTCCCGGGATCGGCCCGAAGCGTCGCGCGTTGAGGCCCTGACAGGTCCGAACTCGCCGTCCCACGGTCGCCGAGGCCGGCAGCGAAATCGGCGTTTTGAAGGAGATGTGGAATGAGCGGGCAAGCGGGCGGCTGGATGTGGCTGTTGTTGAATGTTGGTCTGGTGGTGCTGCTCGCGGGAGCCTTGGGCTACGGGATGTGGTCCTGGCGGGCCGCGGCGCAGTCCCGCGATGGATCGGCTCCGCGACCGGAAGACCGAGGAATTGCACCGCCGGCCGGATCCGGACGAGGCTGCGCCGCTCCCCGGGGGCAAACGCTCGCGCTAACGGCGGCAGAAGCAGGGCGTCGGCGGTCTGGTCAGGGCGCCGCGGAGGGTTCGTTCTATCTGGCGTCTCGCCGGACGGCCGGACCCGCGTCCTGGACCGCGACGACGGACCAGTGGTTCCGGTTCTCAGGCGGCAGGATTTTCAGCTCGACCGGTGAATTTAGGTGCGCGGCGGACGAATTTAGTCGCACCTTCGCTGGACACCGCGAAAGGCCTTTGGTAAGCCAGCCGCGCTTCGCCTGATGGCGAGTGAGTGGCCCGGGCGCATAGCTCAGTTGGTAGAGCAGCTGACTCTTAATCAGCGGGTCCAAGGTTCGAATCCTTGTGCGCCCACCATTGCTTTCACAGCACTTTTCCGGGTTCTGCCCCAGAACATCCAAGACCAGTTGGGTGTTCAGTTGGGCGTTTTTGTTCCCTTTTCGAGCTTGCGGATTGCGCTCTCGGCCAGAGCCGGATCGCGGTGAAGGTAGTGCGCATCAAGAATTGACCGCACGTCACGGAGACTGTGACCGGTAATGGTCGCAATTTCGGCTTCGCTACAGTCGGCCAGGGCTAGCCGGGTGACCGCCGTGCCGCGCAAATCGTTGTAGGTCACGCCGACGATGCCAGCGCTCGCACAGGCCTTGCGCCAGGAGGCGCGAAAGCCGTCCGAGGTCCAGCCGGCGCCGTCGCTGTTGACCAAAATCGGGCCCTGTTTGCCACCCACCGCATCGAGCGCGGCTTTCAGCGGCGTACCTACCGGCACGACCACCCGCCGCCCTGTTTTGGATTGTCGCAGGCGGATGACCTTCCCATCGTATTGGGTCCACGAGAGCCGTAGAAGGTCGCCCTGCCGTTGCCCAGTCCAAAGCGCCAACAACAACGGCAGATGCAGATGCGCCGGCGCGCCTTTAAGGAACGTTGCCTCATCGTCGGCAGTCCAGACCTTGTCCGCGCGCGAGCCGCGATAGACGCGCCCGCCTTTCTCGCAAGGATTGGTTACGACCAAGCCGCGGTTCAAACCCCAGGACAAGATGCGAGCCAAAACTGCCCAGGCATAGTCCGCCTGGCGCCGTCCCGACTTCGCGGCGATCGTGTCGCGCCAAGCCAAGAATTCGCCTCGCGTCCGGCGATCACTCAGACCGGAAAGCTTGAGGGAGCCGAATTTGACCTCAATGCGCTTGATCAGCGCGACATAGCTACGTCGCGTGCTGTCAGCCAGTTGGAGGAAGTCCTCGCTTGCTTGATAGGCCTGCATAACGGTGATCAGGACGCCAGCCGGCGGCTGCACCTTTCGGTTTACCGCCTCATTGTAGCTCGCCATGAACTCAGGCGTTCCGGGAGTGCCACGAAGTGCAGGACCGCCCTTCCAAGCGTACCAATAGGTCACCGTGCGGCCATCCGCCAGACGCTTCGTAACTCGATTGAGCCCTTTAAGCCTTACGCGCATCGGCCGCCTTCCATTCATCGAATGCGCTTTGGGCTTCCGACTTTATGTCCTTCGTTGCGTCGATCAAGATCGCGCCGTCGGGCAAAATTCGCACCTGTCCAACATCGAATCCGGCAGCCTTCGCGCCCCTCAAAGCGCGGGTGACGTCTGCCTGTTTGAACCGTGGGCTAGCGCGAGGCACGGCCAAGCCTCCTACGGGCGCCTGACGATAATCGGAGCGACGGGGAAGGGCCGCAGTGGCGGGCGGCCAGGATGTCTGCGGCATGGCGGGGCGATTTCCCAAGCTGGCTGCGATTGTCCGCTAGCTGTGCCATCTCAATCCCCAACTGCGCATCTCTGAAATCTCGCCGTAAGCGACAGAATTGTCTTGACTGTAAGCAGGCGAAGGCAGGCGGGCACTTCAGCCCACCGCCCTAACGCCTTCCGAGCCCGGTGCGGCTCCCGACTCCTTCGATAGGCAAGAGAACCGAGGCCAACTCGCGCGGTAAGGCCTCAACACCAATCTGCTCGCCTCTCTTGAATTGCAGCGGTCTCCGCGCCCGCACGACGAAAATGCCGTCCTGTCTCGTTAAGACGTCGACATTGTGCGATCTTGCCTCGAATTGCTCGGCAGTTAGCCGCACCACCTGGTCGCCTTCGATGACAGCAAGTTTGCCATCCACCTGATACGTCTTCATATCGGGTTATCCTCGTGCAAAGTCTAAACCCCTGACGCTCACCGAATTCAAGGCAAGCGCGCGATCAAAGCCTCCCATGCATATGGCGCATGTAGAGGTTTTCCATGTGTGCGGTGTAGACGGCGACGGAGAAAAACTCCCGCTCGATCGCACCAGAATTGTTAAAGCGGTTCTTCCAGATACTATACCGCTGCATCGTGGACAGGTCGGCTGTCGCCGCGATCCGGACCGCGTTTCGATCCCCATGAGGATCTGCGGGAGGTTTCGAATGGCTCATCGGTAAGTCTCTCCTGCTTTTGACGAAAAAGAAGGTGTGCGCGGCAGCTGCCCTATGGGCAGCGTTCAGAGATAGGGCTGACACCATCTCTTAGCCGCGCACGACGAGCCCGCCGGCAGCCAGCGCGACGGGCCGTCAACGAAATTGATCTCATTTGCCGAATTCGCGTGCGAGCGTTTCCAGGCCGAAGGCCGCGTTCACATCGCGAACAGCATCGCGATTGATGATCGCGTCCAGCCGGTAGTTATTCGCAATGCCGGTTTTGCCGCGGAGGACAGTCTCCGCCACGGGGACGCATAGATCGCGCCTGCCGGCGCTCGAGAACTCCGCATTTAACTTGGAAAGTGACGGGGTTACTTTCGCGAGTTCGTCGAGGGCTGCCATCAGCTTGGAACTGAGCTGGAAGAGATCGACGTGGAGCGCGAGCTCTCGCTGTTGAAGCTTTTTTGCCTCGGGATGCTTGAGTTCGACGGCCGCCATCATCTCGCGCTGCTCGGCCTCCTTGATCCGGTCAGGCAGGACTGACAGTAGCGCCTCTGTATCGGCGATCTCTTCTCTTACGACCTGAAGCTCTTCTCGAACCAACTGCTTGTCGGCCTTACTGCCGTCGATTTGGAGGTCCACGAACCGGAGCTCGAGCGCGGCACACTTGTCCGTTAGCTCTGTCAATTTGATGTTTTTCTGAGCCTGCATCGCCAGCAACTCAGATGCCGACTTAACACGTGTGGCTCGCTGCTTTTCGGGCTGACTCATTGTTTGGCCTCCTTCGATCAACGATGGGAGGAGGCTTGGCACGCCCGCGGCGTGTACCGAAATGTATAAAAGTACAGTAGATAATTCAGCTAGTTAGAGCGGAGCGGCGCATGTTACTTGCCGGCCCACTTGCTTCTCCTTGTAGAGATTTGTGCGAATCGACTCCAAGCATTTTTCCTCGGAATCAAAACCTAGAACGTAGTAGGACACGTTGTCGGCCGCCCACTCTAGGAGGTGCTCCGCCTCTTCTGAGATCTCGGCCGCCGCAACACCTTCCTGAACTCTCCGCTCATTCTCTCTGAATATCAATTGAAGTGGTCTACGTTTCGGGCCTTTCGGCGGTAGGTTCGCACGGCTTTTGCTTGCTGCGCTTGAAGCCGACGCCAGACCCGATGCGTCTATGGAATTTAGGCGCGCAAAATTGCCCCACAAAACAGGGATTGCTGAACTCAAAACGACATGAATATCTTCGATCTGTTGACCGCTCCTATGATGTTCCAACACGTTATCAACAAAGCTATTGAGACCGTCGGGATCGGCGCCTGGCAAGATGAAGCAGTAACTTCGAAGTTCGTGATTTAAGAAAAACCATTTTCCGGATTCTGAACAGCCGATAACATGCAAGAACCCAGCCGCCCTTTCATCAAGCAGGCGTCGAGATATTCCCGTTCGATGATTTGGCGGAGCGGCGTTGCCGGGAAGGCCGAATGTGGACCGATAGCGCCATCTCTCAATGATATCAGCGCAAAACACGAAAACTGCTTCAGACAAAGGTATAACGCTATTCGGCATGTCAGCTGCGCGTGAACGGCAGAATTCTGCAAAGCGGCCATCGAGCAAAAGCTCCGGCGCACTGGCCACCGTTTCGTCTGAAAGCGCCACTTGCATTAAAGATACCGTATGGAGTTTATGAAACCTGGTTGATTCGGTGGGGTGGCACAAGTTCAGTGCTCTCACGACGCCGCGACGGCCCGCGCCCTTGCCCCAGGGCGATCCAACTCACCTTCCCTAGCTCGGGTGCGGCTGCGTCGGGAAGTCGAAAAACCGTGAGGCAACTGAAAATTGATCTTGACTGCAACAGAACCGGTCATGCCATTCAAAATCCGAAGGCCAAGGCATCGACCTGATTTTGGCCGGATGTCGCCCAGTTAACTGATACCCCGCCCGCAGAGAGAATGCCCCTGGCCTTCCTAAAGGTGGAGATACGCACCGTTGCGTTAAGTCGATTATGGCGCTGCGCAACTTCGAAATTGCACGTGTCTAGCATCAACGAACCAGCACAGACGTGATTGCTAATGCGAACTAGACGCGCTCGATATGCGCGTTCGACAGCAGAACCGGTTTTTACTAACTGATCCGACTCAAAAATAGACGGCCGCTTGTTGAGTACTTTGCTTGCGCAATTAGCTGACTAAACAACTCTTTATCAGTAGTTAGCCGTCTGAAGCTTTCTACATCAAGCGCATTGTCAAAGTATGCTTGCGCAACCGCAACTCGCAGTCTGAGCCCAATGTCCCACTGCTGCCACCAATAGAGCGATGGCAGATGTCGAGATAACATATTGAGAGCATCATTCGGAAGGCGAGAGGCCACAATATCGGCGTGTACAGCTTGGAAAGTGAATTCAAATAGCAACTCAGTCCCCCTGAGAGGCTTTTCCAACGCCATGGCCAACAAAAAGGTCATTAACCGCTGTCTTGATTCGCCCGCCACATCATCATCTGCGCGCCTCACGGCATCACACCATACTAACGGTGAAGCAGACAGCCCGACGGCAACATCTAGATTCAACAAATCAGCGCAGGCCGCCAGCGCGGTGGTTGATCTAACGTTTGGCAGTATTTGACTCGGTATGTAGCGCCTATAAGTCGGAGCGATCGCACGCATCCATGCCGGCGAAACACTGGGGGCTATACGATCCGAAGGCTCCACAATACGATTGAAGATGCGAGTAGCCACGATCAAAGGATGCCGCCTAATGCATTCTTCTGCAATGTACTGGTCGTCAACTAACAGCAGTCTGTCGACCACTCTGCCGATTAGGTCTAGATCGCTTCCCAAATATTCGAGAAGCTCGCCCAGTTCGCGATGTGGAATACTACCTAAACCAGGGCTATCCATAAGGCGTGGATGGACCGCAAGGAGTATGTTTCGCCCTTTCGGTTGACCTTTCGAAAGAAAAAAGAAATTGTCTGGATTAACAATAGACACCAAATGATTTGCAAGTTCAGACCTTACCTTCGGAGCTTTCGTGTCGGCGAGTTCAAGAAGCTGCAATATCTGGTCTGCCCTATCTTGCCACGCCGATTCGGATATGTTGTGTTTTGAGAGGCGGGGGACCGGCAAGGACTGCGGGTCAGGCAATCTCAGCACATAGCTGAGGGCATCGAGGACATTAACGTGAGGTATAAGGGTGAAATCTGGCGAGCCCGCGCCAACCAGATCAGCCTTTAACATTTTACCCTCATCGGACCGAGGCAGCTCCCGGATCACCGTGTTAAGAATGTTGTAAAGCGCTTCGCCGCTCAGTTCGCTCAACCGCGTTAGCTGCAAAAACGTCTCCGCAAGAAAGCGAAATTGCTCTAGGCCGCGGCGAAGGTCCGCACCATACCGCCAGATAAACTTTCTGAATTCACCAGGCTGGAATAAATCATCAAGTGCGAGCCTCTCCCAATCCTCATACTCTAGCGGGGCTGCCAGCTCCGTGTGTTCGTCCCCAATCCGTAGATTGAACTTCGATCCGATCCCTTCACCGGCGCCTGCCGTTTGGAACGAGAAAGAGCGACGGAGCCGCGGCCATTGCTGGGACCACACTGCGAATAATGCATTTTCGAGCTCATGACCCGGCCGGCCGGCCACTCTCCTTAGTCCACGTCGCGCGTAGAGTGAATCGATTAGTTTCAATGCGTCCGTTCGCGAGAACACTGAAGGCCCACCGAGAGCCGATTCAGTATCGAGCATCAATGGCTTTCCGTATCGACCCAGGTCCATGCTTGAATTGGGTTTTGAAAAGAGCTTCGTCAAAAGATCCATATTTGCGAGCCGCGCGATATCAGCTGCACCGATGATAAGAGCTTGGGTCCAAACGCAACCGGGCCGAGGCATTTCAGGCGCAGGCCAAGTTCGCATGAGCGCGTATGCCTTGGCCGATGGCAATGGTAAACCCGTCCAGTAACCAGATTGATCGAAAGCAGCTCCGGCTGCCACATCACTGTGAATTAAAAGGGTTGATGCTGCCTCGTCGGGCAGAGCTCTCGAAGCCATTAGAAGTCGATGACCATCGTTGTAACCATACAGCGATTGATCGATCCTCACGGGTGCTTCCATCGCCGTGCCCAACTAGCGCTCCCCACTCAGCCACATAAGAGGACTTGTGAGATCGTGCTCGGACACGTCTGGGCCCACGCAACGAATTCGCAAACTTGCCCGCGACATTCTTAGAAGTTGCATGCGAGAATCGCCCTTAACACTTCCACCCTGCGCCGATACTCCATATATCCGGGCATCGAAGCTTTCTGGGTTGTTCCGGAGAAACTGGTCAAGCAACGGCATTTCTCTCGACAACCATTCCGCTGGCTGCAACGTATTTGGGATAACGACATCCCAAGCTGAGATCAGAATCGCAATTCTACGTCTCCGTTGTTCAAATGGCGGTCGCTGCAGAAATTGTAGCAAATCGACCAATTGGACCTGTTCCGGGACACAACTGTGTCGCCAAGGCGTGGCCGCTGGGGCCGTGCCTTCCTCGGCAGTGGGCTCCTCTCCGCTAAGCGCGGTCTGTATGTCGACAATGGTTATTCCGTCGCTGCGCCGGTCTGCGTTCACAAACAGGACAACCCCACCATTGCCCTCGAAGCTCTTCACGAAAGCGTCCGTACAAACACGACGAGCGAACTGATGCTCAAACGTCTCGCCGGAGAGGTCCGGAAACGACAACACTAGTCGAGAATTGTCGAATGCGGAATGCACATGAACAGATAGCGACTGTTCCTCCGCACCCATAGACGTCCGCGGCACCTCTTCACACCGCCGCCATGCTTCAACGATCCTATTCAAATAGGAATGATCGCCGACAAGCTTATCGAGTCTAAAACATGTTTCTGTCTCACCCGCATCGATTAAGTGCCACAGCGCGGCAAGGTAAGTCGTCTTGCCGGATCCCGGCAGGCCCAACATGGGGTGAAACATGGTACTCACACCCTATTCCTCCGGAGTTCTAAGGGCTAACCGGTCGAACTCCGAGGTCAGCGTCAGAGGTTCGTTTAGCTGCTGCGGCGGGGTGGACCGTCGACGCCCCCACTCCCGGAAAAGCTCGCTCAAGCCAAAGGCAGCATCAAACCTCCCATTCGGGTCCCGAGCCGCTACGTTGTGGAATGTTAAGCCGCTCACGTTCGATCCAAAATCGGAGGCAATTCGCTCACGTAGAAATGCTATAGCCTCCTCAGCGCCCGATTGGTCCGCTGCACTCGCTATGCAGTCATACTTTGTGGTGACTAGCTGGATGAAAGACCTCTGGTCGACTGCGCCGTTGTCGAAAAGTGCGCGCAAGAGTTGACGTGTTCCGTGAATGGCACCGGTCCGCTCTGTAGGATCTGCGACGCGTTCTCCATCCAGAAGTATCGCCAAAGTATCGCACCGAGGTATTTCCGAGAGACCGGCTATAGTCGTAGTGTCATTTCGGGCCGCGCGATATGTTTCTCCCGCTCGATCCGATATCATCAGGTCGGTACGCAGGTTCGGGAAACCAGTTGGCGCGATCGCGAGATGAAAATACCTCAAGCCTTCTGCGATCGATGTGCGTGGCGTATCAGGTAAAGGACGACCTGAATCAATACGAGATGGATAGATGCGTCGTTCGAAGGCCATTAGAGTTCTGCTTGAGACAAACTCGAAGCCAGCGTAGGCGCCTCGCAACAACCGGTCATACAACGCGCACAACAAAGTGGTCTTGCCACTATTGCTGTCTCCGATAAGCGCAACCATGTTTGCTTTGCGCCAAAGCAAGAATTGTTCCAGCTCTTCAGGCCGAAGTAATTCGCCGCTAGGGAGTTTTAGTAGGCTCAGCGGCGCTTCAGTTGGCTCGCTCTGGTCGTCAAGCTCATCGCTATCATTCAGAATATTTTCGTTAATCAGATAGTTGGGACAGGCGAGCAGGGGGTCATGGCCGTCTGCACATTTTCCCGAAGTGCTAACTTGGCAATCGATATTGCTGCAATGTTGACCTGTTTCATCCATGGCGCTGCCCACTAGTCGGCGAGCGAGTACAGGATCATACGCTCACGAAATGCCTGAATGCAGAGATCCGTTCCACTGAAATCGATGTTTTCAGAAAGACCAGTAGCGCGTCGGAATGCCGGATGCCACGCGCCATTCAAGCCACTTTCGCGGGCCTTATCAACAGCGGTGAGGAGTGGACAAATGTCATGTAGCTCGTGCAGCTTATTTCGATGAATTGTCAGCGTCGCAGCCGCCCCGTCATCGGGAAGGCCGGCGACCGCCTCTGCAATCGTAACCCTCCCGATCGGACCCTCGCGACCGGCGGTTAGGGATCGTTGCATAAGCGCTCGCGCTGCGGCAGGCCCAACGAGTGTTCTGCTCAAATCTGCGACATCTAATCCAATGAGCATCGCGGCGGTGGCGACGGGAAGATCGCCGAACGGGACGTTTAGGAGCCTACTCCATCCCCCGACATGCCACCACAACAAGGCCACCTCCTCTCGCAAATCACTTACTACGTTATATAAAGGTCCAAGAGTGCCCTTGGTTTGCTTAGCCAGAGCTTTGACCGCGGCGCCGGACCCGTCATTCACTTGCTTGATAATGCCCGCGGCTTTGGTCCAATCGTTGCCGATAGCTTGCACTAGGGCTGGCACGTCGGCGGGTAGCTCGTTAGTTAACTTTACTGCTATTGTAGCCGGATCGAGGAGGTCGTGGTCGCGGGCTTCGACGGCTTTAGAGATAAGTCTACGGTCCAATTCGTTCAGTAAATCTGGGATATCTTCAGCACTCCGATGTCCAGCTGCCGCCGCAGACAGCGGAGCAAGTGCGCACGTAATGATACCGCTTTCGAAACCCGCATCTAAGAGGCAGGCGGCAAGAACAGCTATTTCCCGTTTATTTTCAACCATCGAGAAGGAACTATCAGTCGCAAAAAATTCGTCTCGGAACCATTTCGTGTCGTTCTGCGAGGGCAATCCAAAATACAGCCTGGTTAGTTCAATGGCTGACCTACTATCAATGTTCTTGCAAAGCTTCTCGAACGGCTCTTGGCGAAGATCTAGCGTTGCCGCACCGGGATTCAAGCCGGCTGCACGGTATCGATCTGCAATGCTGACCATCGCCATTCCAGTTCCCCATTGTTCTTTTGAACTATTCACCTTTGATAGCTAACCGCACTTCTCTGTCCAAAACGTCAATTAGCCCGCGATCGCGTGCGCGAATAAATGCACGCCGAAACCGCTCGAAATCTGGCTCATTCGCGTCTTCTTCCTCAAGGAGGTTCAGCTTTCCGGCAATCGCAACCTTCTGACTCAGGGTAAGCCTAAAAAATCTTATGCCAATTTCGCGGAGAGGATCCATGCTGCTCACCATGGAAATACTTGCATTTGCTGATATTGGCGTGATCGGACCGGAGTGGCTGTCAACGAGCTGATCGTGCTCAACTTCATTTAACGACGGCTTCCATGATTCAAGTGGGATATCTTGCCGAAAGACCGTATTGCCGCGGTCAGTCTTAGCTCTGAATTCTCCTGGTCGGCTTTGCCAAACGCGCACATGGGCGGCAACTTTCATTGTACGCCTGTTTTCTTCGGTCGAAACACCGATTTCAATCAGATTGTACCCCGGCTCCCATCCTGGCTCTGTCCGATCCGGATGCGCGGCACTGGCTGATATGCGAACGCAATCTCTGAGAAGCTCAATCCGGTTGACGTGGTCATGACCGAACAGGTGGATACGAGCCACATCGTTTAGGTGGTCCCGGAGGAGATCACCCTGTCTCAACCAGTTATAGGGATGATGGCACACAACAAGGTGCTCGACGCCAGAGGTTCGCTGTAGTTGGAAGCAGGCGGGATCGACAAATAAGTCACCAGCGCAGTCGGAAGAGCTCGAGACGAACGCTGAGTTCAATCCTGATATTCTTAGCGTTGAACCATCCTCCAGAGTCAGGTCTCTGATAGCGATTGTCCGTTCCGGCGGAAGGAGATCGCAAAAGAATTGAACAGCGAAATTGTTATATGGACCAATCGCTTCGTAAAGTAGCCGCCTCGTTTCCACGTCCGTGAGCAAGCCTCGCAGGGTGCCATCAAGGGAGATAGTACTCGTTCGCTTTATGTCACGATGGAGTGACTGAATGATCGGTCTCGATGCGATTGCTCTGACGACGTCGTGATTGCCTGGGATCGTAAAAACGGCTTTGAGTTCCGTATTGCAGCGAGCGCAAAGCTCTGACAACCAGTCAAGAGCGAAGGCGTATTCACGTACATCGCCGCCAAACGCAATGTCGCCTGAAATAATTATCGCGTCCGGCGCTTTGCCGATCGCCGCGCATTGCGATTCCGCGTCGCGGAGCAACTCATTTCGCAAATGTGCGTTGGGGTCCATCGCGACCCCGACTTCTCCATGGCGGAAGTGAATATCTGACAGATGCAAAACCAGCATTTTAGTCCCGCGCCCCGGCTCAATTAATGAAGACTACGGCACGGTTGAGCCCCAAGTCGAGACCCACTTCTTTGTGTCGAATTTCAACGGCGACTGGCGAGCTCCGGGTGTAGAGAAGTGTTGCTGCGACCGCAGCTCCTGGCAGGCAAGCTGGCGCGTCAATGGGGCTGAACCCGAGGCGGCAGCTTTGTTCAGACTCGCTAGTTCGATCCGTTGTGCAGGATACCTGCTCATCCGGTCGCTTCACGGATATCCCGCCATTATCTCTCGTTCTCAGTTTCCCCTGCTTTACGGGCAGGATGAGCCGCGTTTAAAATTCAGGGAGCGTCGCTCGACGAACCAACTGTTGGAATTGCTGTCAATACGGGAATTACGTTTGCGGGGGGCTCGCCGCCTCCACTTTGTGCGGAGTAACCTTTAGTAAAAGCATCGACCCGCCGCAGCGCATCGGGCCGATACGCCGGAAGCTGTCTGCGTGCTGCACAGCCGCGAGCGCAAAGCGCCGCGAGACCGAAGGATGCACCGTAGCGTCGCTTGGAAGGGAGCGAACGTTTTCCGTGCAGTTGCAGGCCCGTAAAACGCGGGCCAGGAAAGCCGGCTTAATCGCATCAAGTGTATCGCGGATGCCCGCGACTTCCGAATGCTTCGCCGGCCTCGCTCTCTTGGCCGCCTGCAGGCAGACCGCCACGCGATCGTATACAGCGCCTAACTGAGTCGCCATCGTCTTGGCAGGCTTTATCCGCCAAAACGGCCGAAGCACCCTTCGAGGACGCGCGACACCATCTGCAGGGGGCGGTTGAATCGATCGACGGCCAAGAAGGGCCTCCCCACCAGTCAGAAAAATCGCGGGGGAGTGTCTCAAGGGGCGCGCCTCGATTTCGCCGTCGCGGAAACCCGTTCTTTCGAGCAGGCGCCCGTGGCCGATGCTTCGGTTAAGCTCGGCGCGTAATCGGTATTCGAACCGGAAATTCAGGGTTTGGTCGCCATCGCTTAACGGGGCGGACTTAACCGACTTAACCGACTTAACCTTATTTTTCGGAGGCCCAGCTAGGGAAACGCCGCGCTGTGGCCGCCCACATACGGGACTCGCCAGGGAGGACCCGAAGGGGTCGCTCGGTGCGCGGCGAACAACCGAGCGACCGCGCCGGGAGGGCGCATAGGGCGCGGCGATGACGCACCCCATAACCATGAACGCGAAAACCCCGCCGACCTGACCGGCCTTTCCATGCGAATAACGCTCAGGCACTCTCAGCCCGGCGCGGATTGGATTGGGGAACACCAGCGCTGGAGATCGATCCGCTTCCCGACCATCCAGGCCTTCTTGGTAAGGAAAGCATAAAATTCGATCGATCGGAACAACCACACTGCAAACTCTCTCGCGCAACGTGTAACCAATTGGAGGGAATTTGCTATGTTTAAGCTCATCGTTTCCGCCTTTGGGCTCTTCATCGCCGCTTTCATCGCTGTGCATGCCGCGACCAATCCGGCCACAACAACCGCACCCGCGACCAATCCGGCCTCAACAACCGCAGCAGTCCCGGCCGTCAGCAATACTCCGCTGGCATCGATTAACGATCCCGCCGAGCAAGCACGCATCCGCGCCCAGCGCGAGCGGGTTGAACGTGACCAGGCGCTTCGTAAGCCGGGACAGAAATTCGAACGGCGCATGTCAGAAATCGACGCTGATTACCGGCAACGCATGCACCAAATCGATCGCGACTATGAGCGCCGGAAGGCCGAGCGCCAGATTGAAGCCATGCAACGGGCATCCGTTCCGCCAGTCAAGACGACGATCACCTATACATCGCGGACCCGCGTCTACGTCCCGAGATAGTATCACTAGGGCGAGCGTTTACGCGCTCGCCCTAGTGATGCCCTAACCTCGTTCGCGCAGGGAGTCAGGGGCCAGTTGGTCGAGTTCAACTGAGGCCAGATTCTTAACAATCGCTTTAAGCCATTCGTCGGGTACCGAGAGCTCATCGACACGAGCGGCGTGTTGAATGAGCAGCTGAACATCGCCGATGTCGTTCGGATGAGCGTGAGCAACAGCCCAAGCCGCATCAAACAATTGATCGGTAGCCGCTACTTGCAGGGCGGCATATCGTTCGTGGACAAGCGCCGAGCTGTCGAGCGGCGGCTCGGACTTACAGAGCGCTGCGAAAGAACTGCAGTCGTGAGTATGTCGAGCGATCGCTGCACGAATTTCTGACATCGATTGCCTCCGGAAGGAATTGAAGAAACGAACAAAGAGCACCGTAACATCGATGCGCACAGGAGCTACAAGCCAAAAGCCAGTGTGGCGCGCCAAAAAAAGTTATTGACTGAACAGAGTCGCTCTCAACGAGAGTGCGTCGCGGCTTTAACGTGATTAAAGGTTTAGATCGCGCCGCCTAAGAGTGATCGAGCCGCGCCTTGGTCCTACGGAAGCGAGATGTGAACCGTTTTATCGCTCCGTCGTGAGCAGCCTGAGCAAGTTGTTCGAAGATATCGTCGTCCAACCTCCGGGCATCCGCGTTAATCTTAGCTAATTGAGCGATCCCATTGGCGCGGTTTGTCTCGTAAGTGATGCACGCCTCACCAATTTTTTCGTCGACCTCATGGGCGTCCAGTACGAGCTTTCGAGTCAATTGCCCGAGGTATCTGTCCGCCGAGGCAAGAGCAATATGGCTTCCAATGATCCTTGGAAGGATCTGGTGTATTTCGGCGTTATAATCATTGATTAGCTTGTCGTTGACGTAATTCCGCGAGGCGGACCAGGTGAGCCAGCATGTAGAATGTGCAACCGCCGCTAGATCGAGTGCGACTTGGCCCAATCTTGCCTCACGAATCCGTTGACGCTCGATCTTTGTCTGAGTCCTTTGCGTGAAATAGGTTCCAAGGAAGCCAATCAACCCGCCCACCAACGTGCCTGCGAGCGTGTATATTTCTGATGGTATCGCCGACCATTCCATTGTCTCACCCCATTTGATTGAGCGGGGCGCCCGATGCCGAAACTGCGCCGCCCGTCACTGATGAGGCTAAAGTTGCGCAGAGCTGTTTGCCAGCTTTCTGGTTGTCACGGCGGATAAGACTTGTGGCTTGCGGTGGAGCCTATTTCACATCGCCACAATCGACCGCCGGCGCTGATAGCGCCGGCGACCAGGCCGGCGGCGAGGGCGCTACCTGAAAAGAAAGCCCCAGCGACGACTCCGCCGGCCCAGGGCGCTACGGCAGCCAACGCCACTGCCGCGAGAATGCTGACAACCGACTTTCCGGTGACGCTACCGCCGTGCGGCCGCACAATGAAAACGATACAATCGCTGGTCTCAATTTTGGTGACAGGCCAGTCTTGCCGAAGGACAGGTAGCCCATTGCGAGCACAGATTGCTGGGAGCTTGAAATCCCACCCGGTGTCTTGCCGCTTGATCGCCCAGCCGCTATCGCCAACAAAGTCTTCTATGCTTTGGCCGACTGGGGCAGCCCGTTCGCCGACAATCACACCAGGAAACATCAGCTTCGAAATTGTAACTTGCTCCGTCATTGCCGTTGCCCCGCTGCAAAAATGCGATCGGCTTCGTCCCAAACGCGATCCAACTCCGTGTCGGCCGTTCTTGCCAGGTCTCGACCGGTTCGCTTTGCTATTTCACGCGGCAACTCGACCGAAGACCATCGTTCGATTATCCGAGTGGTGATGGTGCCGCTGGTATCCATACTCGTGAGCTGCGCAAAGCCGCCAATCGGCGCGAGATTGGCCTGTCTTTGAAGACCCATTAGGCGTGCGCCGTCCGTTACAGGATCAATGTCATCGGCGGATGCGTGCGGCGCCAAGCTTGCGATAAAATCGAGCTCAACCTTTTCGGTCCCGGGTAGGAACGCCAAAGCGCCCATAGAACGGAGCGCAAACGCCTCGGCGCCAAGCTCTGAGTGATTGCAGATGAAGAAGCTGTCAAATGATGTTCCCGCCATGCCGGCGACGACGACTTCAAGTTTGTCGAAATTGGAGCCCGTCGGTTGATGCGCAGAAACGAGTGCTAAAGCCGGCGTCAACTCTTGCATCGCCACGCGGAACCGATCGGCAATTTCGTCTTTGAGCTGGCCGAAGCTATTAGCGCCGTAGGCCAGGCGATCGACGATTTGCGTACAAAACCACCGCGGACCTCGAGCAGCGAAGATCGCCGGCAGATGCGCAGCCGTCCAGACCTTGCACGCTGAGTGCAATATCTCCTCGCCAACGTACACTGCACCGTCGGTAAGGACGTGCAATTGCTTCGACTGCTTGATGACATTGATAACGCTCATGCAAATCTCCTACGAGCGAGCGAAGGGGAGGGTGAGAAGCGAAAGAGGTTCGCCGCGCGCCAACTTGGGGAAGATCCCCAACGTGGGGCGGAACCAAAAAACTCGGTAAAGGACCTTCCGGGAAATTCCCGGAAGGTGTCGGCGGTCTTTGGAATCGGATCACCACAACTCGGTCGACTAGTTGGGAAATTCCCCAGAAGTCCGGACCTGACGAAAGCCCTAGGGGAATTTCCCCTAGGGTCTGCCGCTAGTTGACGCGAATATGGGCGAGCACATTCGAGCTGCGCGGGCCAGCAAGGGCGGAGCGCTTGAGTTCGGATGCCTCTTGCGCTTCGATGATTGAACACCCGATTGACCAGCGCTGAACCGTCAGAATTCAGAAATGGGAGGGTTGGGAGGGTCGGGAGGGTTGCAACAAACGCAACGCTCCGTCGGAAATGCCGATAAACAAGGGGTAAGGAAAAGAAAATGGGAGGGTTGGGAGGGTTGGGAGGGTTTTTATGTATGAGAACTACACGCGCACGCACGCGCACGCGCACGCGCGCATGTGAGATCGAGCGCGCGAAAACCCTCCCAACTCCCCCGAACCTTCCCAAAGCCGCCAAAATCAATGACTTAGAAAATCGCCAACCCTCCCAAGAATGGGAGGGTTGGGAGAGTTGACAGTTTCTCGGTTCTGACAGGTCGAGATCGCATGTGAGTCGCGCGATGCGTGAGCGCCAGATTTGCGCCGACCTACCGCCGTGGCTCACTTCGGACCGGCCTACCCGGTTAGGTTGGAATGGATCGATCATGATCGCTCCACCTCCGAAATCTTCGGCTGCAACCCCACCCAGTAAACGACGCTCGATCGCCGCCGCTGAAACCCACGGGCCTGAAGCTCACGAGAAAATCGGACAATTGAAAGCGAGGGCAACTGCCTCTTCGCGGCGAACGAGCAGAACAAACGATGGAGATGCTCGGCATTAACCTCCGCGCCCGCGCGCTGCCGCACACACGTCGTCAGAAACTCGTCTACTGGGTGCGGCGGGGAGTGGGTTTCCGCAGCCAGGCGGGACCGAGCAGGTTCAACCTGAGCCCTGGCGCGTCTCATCGCGATGACCGCGGAGCCGACCAACTCTCCAAAGATGTAGCGGAGCAATTGATCACGCGCGGATCGGCTCGCCGCGCGCCACTCTTGCATCAACGGCGACAGCGCGAGCTTGCGGCGGATGCGAGGCCGGCGCCCGCGCTTTTCAGTTGGCGATTTCGCCGTAACCCTTTGTTTCTTCATGGCGGCTTTTCCACTGAGTTGGGAAAAAAGCGCCGTGAAATCAGCCCCCAATCAGGGACTCTTAATCAGCGGGTCCAAGGTTCGAATCCTTGTGCGCCCACCACACCAGGAATTTGCTCAGAAATTTTTCCTGGTCCCGGCCACTCACTGCGAACGCGGATGCGCGTCCCTGTCAGCAGCGTTTCAACGGAGTATTGCTGATGCAGTGCTTGACTGGTTGCGGAGGTGAGTTTGCCGCTCACCCTTCGACAGCATGCGCGGCATCCGAGGCTCAAGGCTTGAACACGAAGCCCAATGCAAATCGCCACCTCCGTGGGAATGGACTGGAGGTCTGAAAACAGACCCGGGCATGCCTTCATCACGTTGAGGATGACTTGGGCTCGATGTGTTTGTTCATATCGAACACCGTTTTGATCACGCCCAGCCGTTGCAACGTATCCTGTGCCTTCCAAAGCGCGCGATAGTTGTGGGCGGAAATCCAGCGATCCACCTGCTGGATGTTGTACTGCATCGCAGTCTCCGCAACGTCGGGCTTAAGACCGGGAATTCAGCGGGTGCCAAAAGCAGCAGCCTGCTTGGGATTCTTACGCCTCCACCGGTCGGCTTCCGACAGGGCGGCGAGGAATTTCTCGATCGTCGGCCATTCTTTTCCACCCACGGCCGCAGCGCGATATTGAAGCCGAGACAGGAGATGACATCGCCGCCGCGAATGACCTCGATAGCGTCCGTGACCAGCGCTACTACGGCTCGAATGTCCTCCTCAATTATGTCGATGTCATCGGAGCCGCAGCTCTCACCCCATCGATGAATAGCCGCCATCGATTACAATCGACGCGCCGTTGACGAAATTCGACGCATTGCTGGCAAGGAATACGGCCGCTCCGGCGAAGTCCGCGGGCTCGCCCCAGCGGCCGGCGGGGGTGCGCGCAACGACGCGGTCGTTCAGGCCGGCGACCTGCTCGCGTGCTGTGCGTGTAAATGGTGTGTCGATCCACCCCGGCAGAAGCGCGTTGGACTGGATGTTGTACTTGGCCCAGGCGGTCGCCAAGCCCTTGGTCATCTGCACCAGGCCGCCTTTGCTGGCCCCATATGCGACCGCGAAGGGCATGCCGAAGATCGACATCATCGAGCCGATATTGATGATCTTTCCGCCGCCGGCGCGGCACATATGCGGGTAGGCCGCGTGTGAGCAGTAGAACGCGGACGACAGATTGACCTCGATGACTTGCCGCCATTCGGCCGGAGAATAGTCGTGCGGTGGCTTGCGGATGGCCATGCCGGCATTGTTGACCAGGATGTCGACACGTCCGGCGCGTTCAGCCGCCTCGTCGACGAGCCTCTTGCAGTCCTCGTCCTTGCCCACGTCGGCTTCGATCGCCAAGGCGCGGGTGCCGCGAGATTCGAAGGTCTGCACGGCTTTCGCATTGGCTTCGGCGCGGCGGCCAACGATCACAAGCGTGGCGCCAGCTTCTGCCAGACCTTCGGCGATGCCGAAGCCGATACCCGAATTCCCGCCGGTGACCACCGCGACGCGGCCAGAGAGGTCGAACATCTTCATGTGTCAGTTCCGTTTCAATGTCCGGCCACGCCGACATGGCTGTCCAGAACCTCATGGTTGCTCGACAATTCCTCCGGTGTCCCATGAAAAACGAACTGGCCGGACGAAATGACGTAGATGCTGTCCGCGACCGACAGCGCCAGCGCCAGATTTTGCTCCACCAGCAGAATCGCGTGACCGTGATTGCGCAGGTTGCGCATGATCTCCTCGATCTTCTGCACGAGTTTCGGCGAAAGACCTTCCGACGGTTCATCCATCAGGATCAGCGCTGGGTTAGCCATCAGCGCGCGGCCGATCGCGAGCATCTGCTGTTCGCCGCCGCTCAGGGCGTTGCCGGTATTGTCCATACGTTCGGCGAGTTGCGGGAATTCCTCAAGCACGGCATCGAGTGTCCATTGCTTGCGGCTTGGGTCCGTCTTGCGGTGCCCGGCGAGCGAACTCGTCGGCAACAAGAGGTTTTCCCGCACGGTCAATGATTTGAAGATGCGACGGCCTTGCGGGACGATCGCCATTCCCGATTGTGCGATCTCATAGGCCGGTTTTCCGATCAGGGACTGGCCCTCGAAGACCACGTCACCACGGCGCGGCGGGGTCAGGCCGGCAATCGAACGGATCAGCGTCGTCTTGCCCATCCCGTTGCGGCCGATGATGGCAACGATCTGCCCTTGCGACAGCTCGAGGCTGAGCCCGTGCAGCACGTAGCTATCGCCATAATAGGTGTGGACGTCGCGAACAGCGAGAAGGGCGTCAGACGCGGCCAAAATAGACCTCCCGGACCTGTTCGTCTTTCTGAACCTCTCCCGGTGTGCCATCCAGAATAACGTGACCGCGATGAAGGACGGTCACCCGGTCGGCCAGCGCCAGCGCGATATCGATGTCATGCTCGATCATCAGCAATGTGATGTCGCGTGGCAGCGCAGAAATGATGCGTGAGAAGCTTTGCCGCTCACTGGGCGACAACCCTGCGCAGGGCTCGTCAAGCAGCAGTACCTTCGGATCGGAAATGAGCGCGAGCGCAAGCTCCAGCTGCCGGCGTTCGCCGTAGGAGAGGAACTTCACCTCGTCCTCGGAGCGGTCCGCCAGCCCGATCCTCTCAAGGCTTCGCTCCACGCGATCGGCGATGTCGGGGAAGGAACTTGCCGCCCGGATCATTACCCATTTGCGGCTGTCGTTGCCAAGCGCCGCGAGCTGCAGGTTTTCGCGGACCGACAGGTCAGTGCAGATATTGGAGATCTGAAACGTCCGTCCCATGCCGAGCGCGGTTCTGCGGTTCTCGGCGACGTTCGAAATATCCTGGCCGAATAGCAGGACGCGCCCCGAGGTCGGCCGATGCGTACCGGAGATGCAGTGAAACAGGGTGGTCTTGCCGGCGCCGTTCGGTCCGATCAGAACGCGGCGCTCGCCGGGAGCGATCGCGAGCGACACATCGACAACGGCATGCAGGCCGCCGAACGATTTGGACAGGTTCTCGGTCTGGATTGCGGATGCGGTCATGCGCCTTCTCCGCGATCGCCGGACCGCCAGCGCGTGATCAGGCCCATCAATCCTTTCGGCGCCCAGAGAACCGTGGCGATGAAAACAACTCCGAGAATGCCATGATAGAAGTGGAAATAGCCGCTGACCCAGTTGCGCAGCATCAGGATGATGCCGGAGCCGATCAGCGGCCCCAAAAGAGTCCCGGAGCCGCCGATGATGGCCATCAGCACCGCCTCGACCGACACCGGGAATGATGCCGCGGCCGGGTTGATGAAGCGGTTGTAGTAGACGTAGAGCACGCCGGCGATGCTGGCGAGCAGCCCGGATAGCACGAATGCAACATAGAGATGGCGGCTGACGTCGAATCCGAGGCTACGGACCCGCGGCTCACTCGATTTGATGCCGCGCATCGCCAGGCCGAACGGCGAGGAGATCAGGATGCTGTAGGCCCACAGACACAGCACCACCACGATCAGGACGAGATAATAATACTGGACGGAATTGGTGATCGCGAAGTCGCCGACGGCGGGGTAGGGCACATTGGTCACGCCGTTGTCGCCGCCGGTGAACGACGCCCACCGATAGGCGACGCCCCAGACAATGTAACCGAATGCCAGCGTGATCAGGATGAAGTAGACGCCGCGGGTCCGGACCGAAAAGGCAAACAGCATCGCCAGAGCGGTGCCCGCAAGAATGCCCGCAGGCGCCGCGAGGATCGTCGGCACGCCATGCCGCACTTGCAGGATCGCAGTCGCATAGGCCGCGACCGCGAAGAATGACGCATGGCAAAGCGAGAACAGGCCGGCATTGCCGAGCAGCAGATCGGCCGAGAGCGCGAGCAAACCGAAGATCATGATCTGGGTCATCAGTCCGACCCAGAATTCGCCAACGAATAGCGGCGCAACAGCCGCGCCTGCGATGAGGATGAAGGCTATGGCAAAGCGCATCGCTCAGTGCTCCTTGCCGAAGATGCCGGTGACGCGGAAAAGAAGGAGCACGGCCATCGGGCCGAACAGCACGAAATAGGAGAATTCCGGCAACAGCCATCGTCCGTAGGCATCAAGCAGGCCAACGATAATACTGCCAAGGATCGCACCCTCCAGGCTGCCAAGGCCGCCGATAATGACGACGACCAGCGCGAACACGAGGATGTCCCATTCGGCGCCGGGATTGAGCGTCAGGAACGCACCGCCGACCACGCCGGCGACGCCCGCGAGAAACGAACCGAGTGCGGAGACCAGAACGAAGAGACGGTCGACATTGATGCCGGTGGCCGTGACCATTTCGCGATCGTCGACGCCGGCCCGCACGACCGCGCCGATCTGCGTCTTGTGATAGAGCAACCAGAGTGCGAGTGCGGCTACGATCCCGAAGATGATCATCGCGAAGCGGAATTTTGGATAATAGAGATCGCCAGGCAGGACGATCGAGCCCCTGAGATAGGACGGCAGCGGAATTTTCAGGCTGTCCCCGCCCCAGATCGACAGACAGACCTCGCCGATGACGAACGCGATTCCGACGGTCAGCAGCACCTGTGCGAGATGGTTGTTGCCGGTTCGACGGATGAGGTAGCGGTCGATGAAGTAGCCGAGCACGATGATCGACAAGCCGCCGCCCAGCATCGCGAGTTCGAAGCTGCCGCCGGCGCGCACGATCGAGAGTCCGATATACCCGCCGAGCAGGTAATACGCGCCGTACGCCATGTTGACGACGCGCATCAGGCCGAATGTCAGTGTGAAGCCGCTCGCCAGCAAGAACAGCAGAGCGCCAAGGGAGATGCCATTGATGGCCTGAAGGATCGCGCTTTGCATTACGATGTAACGACTTTACCGACGAAAAACGGAGGTTTCGGACATGCGAAAGGGAGCGGCGCTGTTTCGCCGCCGCTCCTTTTCAGTCAATTGCTCAGCGCTTGTAGGGGCCGCGGGCCAGAAACTCTTCCGGCTTCCACGTCCAGAACTGCGATACGGCTTCGTAGGTCTTCACCGGAACGGGGATGAGAACCTCGCCCAGGACCGGATGCTTCTGCTTCTCGATCTTGGAAACGTAGACGTTCTGGATCGGGTTGTCGTACGCGTCCAGCTTGAGCGGGCCGCGCGGTGCCTTCAACTCCACGGAGCGCATCGCCTTGAGGAAGGCGTCCTTGTCCTCGACGTTGCCGTTGATCTTGTCGATCGCGGCTTTCGTCCACATGCCGGCGGTGTAGGCGGATTCAGAGAACCATGACGGGAGCCGCTTGTAGGCCTTTGCGTAAGCGTCCACGAAGGCCTTGTTCTCCGGCGTGTCGATGCCGGCTGCGTAATGCAGCGAGTTCGCAACCATGCCGACGGCACGGTCGTCCACCTGTGACAGCATGTCTTCCTGCAGCCAGTAGCCGCCATACAGCTTCATCTTCTTGTCCATCCCGAAGTTGTACCAGTCTTCGAACAGACGGATGCGGTCTGCACCCACGACGATTGCAACGACGCCGTCCGAGTTGGACGGGATGGTGCTGATGGTGGTGCCGTAATCCTTGGTGCCGATCGGATTCCAGATCAGCTTCGCGACCTTGCCGCCGAGATCGGTGAACGTCTTGACGGCGCCGAGTGTCACTTCGTGGCCGAACGTGTAGTCCTGCCCGATGAAGGTGACATTTCGCAGTCCCAGCTCCTTGTAGAGATACTCGCCGAGCGGATGGCCGATCTGGCTCGACGAGACGGCGGTGCGCACAACCGTCGGCGTGCGGTTCCATTTGGTGACGTCGTCGGCTCCGGCCGCGTCCATCACCAGCGGGATGCCGGTTTCCTTGCTGACTTGGGCGACCGCCGGGCCTTCATGCCCGCAGAGCGGGCCGACAAGGATGTTGACCTTCTCTTGCAGCGCGAGGCGCCGCGCCTGGGTCAGCGCCTGGTCCGGATTGCACGTTGTGTCGGCGGTGACGATTTCGATTTTCCGGCCGCCGGCCATGTGGTTGGCCTGGTTCCAGAACAGCTTGAAGCCGCTGACCATGTCATTGCCGGGCGAAGCCAGCGGACCGGTGAGCGGTGCGAGCAGGCCGATCTTGATCGGTCCCTTGTCCTGCGCGGCGGCTGTTTGTGGAAATGCGAGACTTGCGCTCAGAGCGGCAAAAAGCGCGAACGCGCTCAGTGACTTCTTGCTGGACATGACGTCCTCCCATTTGCTCGCGCGGCTTGTTGTTGTTTCGCGCGTGACTCGAACGCCGCGGTGCTCGCCGGGCGCACGCGCCGGGAGAAACCGTGACGAACTTCTCTTGTGACCCGATATGTGATCACATATACCTAGTCTCATTCCTCCAGCGGAGGAGTCAAGCCTGTTTGTCGTCGCGTGCAGACCCATGAACATTGAAGCTCCCAATCTTTCCGGCCTTCATGCAATCGAAAGCGGCACGCTGGGCCAGCGCGTCTACACCGAGTTGCGCGACTACCTGATGGTGGGTGGCGTCAAGCCGGGTGAAAAGATCACGCTTCGCCAACTCACCAGTGCCTTCGGCACGAGCCTGATGCCGGTACGCGAGGCGGTGCAGCGGCTTGCGGCGGAAGGTGCGCTTGAGGTTCTGCCAAACCGCGCGATCCGTGTCCCGATTGCGACCAAGGCTGGCGTTCGTGAAATCCTGAAGGTGCGGCTGATGCTGGAAGGGCAAGCGGTTGAAGAGGCCGCAGCCCGTATTCATCCCTCCGTCGTCGCGCATCTTGAAGAACTCAATGCGGATTTCAGCCAGGAGATGCGCCACCTCGAAGACTCGACGCGTCCATTCCGCATCAACAAGGAATTCCACTTCACCATCTATCGCGCGGCCGAGATGCCTGTGCTGCTCGGAATCATCGAGAACATGTGGCTTCGTATCGGTCCCTTTCTGCATTTCTCGCTTGGCGTGCGCGGCCGCGAGGCCACCCGGAAATTCGCGCCCGACTCCCACAAGGACATGATCCGCGCGATGCGAAGCCGCGATGGCGCCCTCGGCCGCGCCGCGCTTGAAAGCGACCTCGCCGGCGCCGCCGACCTCATCTTGCAGCTTGGCAATCTCCCTGACTGACTTCACGGACGCATCATGATCAGTACACCTGTACGCTTCGGCAGCGACCAAGGCGCATTGCGCAGCGAAGATGAGCCATTGCTCACCGGCCGCGGCCAGTTCACCGATGATCTGAAAATGCCTGGCCTGGCCTTTGGCGTTTTCGTCCGCGCGACTGTTGGCCATGCGCTTGTCACGCATGTTGATGCGACACGTGCGCGTGCAATGCCGGGCGTGCTGGCGGTGATCACGGGTGCAGACCTCGCGGCTGACGGACTTGGCGGCATTCCCCCTGTCGCCAGCACGGTCGGACGTGAAGGCAAGCCAATGGTTGCAGCTCCGATGCCGGTGCTGGCGACGGACCGTGTTCGCTTCGTCGGTGAGGCGATCGCGCTCGTCGTTGCCGAAACGCTCGTGCAGGCGCAGGACGCTGCGGAGGCTGTTGAGGTCGAGCTCGACGAACTCGGCAGCGCATCCGATATCGAAAGCGCGATGGCGGCTGATGCGGCACGGCTTTACGATGAGGTGCCCGGCAACATTGCGCTGGACTGGCGCGATGGAGACGTTGCCGCGGTCGATGCTGCCTTTGCTGCGGCCGCGCATGTCGAGCGCGTACGGCTCGACGACACGCGGCTTGCAGCAGTATCGCTGGAACCACGCGCCGGGATCGGTCTGTGGGACGAGAAGTCGGAGCGCTACACGCTGATCGCGACCACGCAGGGCGTGGCGGTGGTGCGCAAGCTGCTGGCCGAGGGCGTCTTCAAGGTGCCGCTCACGAAAATTCGCGTGCTGACTTACGATATCGGCGGCGGCTTCGGGATGAAGGCGCAGACCTATCCCGAATACGGCGCGATCCTTTATGCCGCGCGCAAGACGGGCCACCCGGTCAAATGGTGCAACACCCGGGTCGAGAGCTTCTTATCCGACTCACATGGCCGCGACGGCATCCTCGAAGGCGAGATGGCGTTTGACGCCGATGGCAAAATTCTCGCTCTCCGCGCACGCAACTTCGTCGGCATCGGTCCTTACACGACCCAATACACGGCGATCTTCGGGACGGCCAATACCAAGAATTGCCTGTCCAGCGTCTACCGGATCCCCGCGATCCAGCTGGACGTCAAGCTCGTCTTCACCAATGCCGCGCCGCTTGGTCCCTATCGTGGCGCCGGTCGGCCGGAAGCGATCTATGTGGTCGAACGGCTGATCGACGGAGCCGCGCGCAAGCTCGGTATCGACCGGGCGGCGCTGCGCCGACGCAATTTCATTCCGCCATCGGCCATGCCCTACCAGACCGCGATCGGTCCGATCTATGACAGCGGCGAATTCGAAGCGCTGATGGACAAAGCGCTGACATTGTCGGACTGGTCCGGTTTCGGGAAACGCCGCGAGGCCGCCCGCGCAAAAGGTTTGCTGCGTGGAATCGGCATGTGCTGCTTTCTTGAAGTCGCCGGCGGCATTCTGAATGAAAAGGCAGACCTGCGCTTCGATGCCGACGGAACCGCGGCCATCCGCGTCGGCGTACAGGCGATGGGGCAGGGACACCAGACCACCTTTCCCCGCGTGATCGCAAAACGCCTCGGCATCGATATCGGCAAGGTGAAGCTGATCGAGGGCGACAGCGATGAGGTGCCGGATGGTACGCCCTCCGTCGCCTCGCGCTCGTTGATGATGGCCGGAAGCGCCTCGGTTGTTGCCTGTGACAGCGCCATCGAAAAGGGCCGCGGCATTGCCTCGCATCTGTTCGAAGTGGCCATCGGCGATGTCGAATTCTCGGCCGGAACGTTCTGCGTGGCGGGGACCGACCTCCGGATTCCCATTCTTGAACTGGCCAGGCAAGCGCGCGAAGCAACCGGTCTCCCTGAAGAGTTGCAGGGCGGTCTGGATAGCGTGGGTGAATTCACCTCGCCTCAGATGTCGTTTCCCAATGGCTGCCATGTCTGCGAGATCGAGATTGATCCCGACACCGGCCTTGTCGCGGTGGTCGGCTACACGGCCGTGGACGATGTTGGCACGATCGTTCACGAAACGGTCGTCGATGGACAAACCCACGGCGGGATCGCTCAGGGCCTTGGTCAGGTTCTCGGCGAGCATGTGCGCTATGGCAATGACGGGCAGCTTCTGAATGCTTCGCTGATGGATTACACCCTGCCCAGGGCAGCAAACATGCCGGTCATGGCGACCGCGCATCACAGCGTGCCATGCACCACCAATCCGTTGGGCGTGAAAGGCGCGGGCGAGTCCGGCGTCGCCGGCGCGCTACCGGCCGGCATGAACGCCGTGCTGGATGCGCTGGCCCAGCAAGGGATCGAGCATTTCGATCTGCCGGCGTCGCCGCAACGCGTCTGGGATGCATTACGGCAGAGTGCCTGACCGGCGTCCGGTCCAACAATTAACTATCGAAGCGCGGCGACAACCTCTGAAAAGGTCGGGGCGCCTTTGAGAATGCCGCGCTGCCGTGCAAATTCATTCATCGCGGCGACGAAGTCCGGCGTGATTTCCGTCGAATAATAGGGCAGGTCGCGTTCGATCAGCGCGGCGATCAGTGACGCCTCGCGTTCGGGGAAAACCTTGCGGCCGACCTCCGCCGCGAGCGACACGTCGCTCTTCAATGCTGCATGAGTGTCTTCCATCGCGGTCACGGCGCGACGCGCATCGTCGGGCCGTCGCGCGAGGAAATCGTCCGTCACCGCAAGCGAGGCCATGGTGTAGTTGAAGCATTCCTTCGGTCCGTCGCCGCGCCGGATGTCGAGCACGACTGTTCCGGCTCCGCTACGGACGGCGACCTCGGTTCCCATGCCGTTGGCCCAGAATCCATCGATGAGCCGTTCTTCCAGCGCCTTTGCCGCGGACAGACCGAAATTAACGCTGGGGCTGCCTGTGTTTGGAACGGGGGCGATGGTGATTTCGTCGCGCTTTTCATCAAGGCCGGCGGCAACGAGAAGTTGTTTCAAGCCGAGCTCGACCCAGGGCGCAGCACCTATCTTGCGACCCCGGACTACACTCACATCCCCTCGTTTGGGTTCTATGTCGGATCGCATCACCAGGAACCAGTACATGCCCTGGCCCTGTGCGCAGAGCAGCTTCACGCCGCGCCACTCCGGAAAAGCCGCGAGCGCGGAATGCGCCGAGCCTGCGACGCAATCGACGTCACCCGCGCGCAAGGCTTCGTAAGCCTTACTGACCGGAAAGATCAGCTGGATCTCGTCGTCGAGGCCCTGCTCCCGAAACTTGCCGAGTTCGGTCGCGGCGATTGCCGGAAAATATGAATTCGATATCAGGTCCGGAACAGCGATCTTGAACCGGTTCGAAGACGAGGTCATGCTGCGGCCTTTTGCTTTCGAACGCTCTCCAGAAGCGAAGTGCGCATGAGGAATGCGCGATGGCCGACGGGGTCCGCAGCGGTGCGGCGAAGATTGTCGAAGTTGGCCTGTCGCGTCGCCGGCTCCTTTTCCTCAAGGCGCTTTTTGTTGGCGATGGTCTGCTGCTGGACATATTCGATGTTCATCGGACGGCGAACCGCATCATACGTCTCGAGGTCGCTCTCGGGGCGCTCACCGTGCAAAACGGAGCTGAGCAACGATGAGATATGCATCGCGTCGTGTATGCCGCAATTCAGGCCCAAGCCGCCAATCGGATTGTTCACATGCGCCGAGTCACCGGCCAGGAACACGCGGCCGTGCCGGAAGCGCGCTGCGACGCGCTGGTGAACCCGGTAGATGTTGCGGTGGACGATCTCATAGGTCCCGGATTTGGGAAAAAACTTCTGCAGCCTCGCCTCGGTTGCGGCCTCGTTGAGGACTTCCTCGTCGGTCTGTCCCGGCAGGGTGGGGAACACCGCTCGCCAGCGGCCCTTGCCGTCATCGCCTGCGACCTTGAACAGGTTGGTCCATTCGTCCGGGTCGGAGAAATAAGCGCGATAGGCGACGCCGTGTTCGGTGGCAAAATCGAACAACGTCGTGAGCACGAGAAAGCGCTCCGGAAACGTGTAGCCCTCGAATGGAATGTCGAGCGATTTCCTCACCGTGGAACGGCCGCCGTCCGCACCGACGAGATAGCGCCCGGACAGTGTCTGCTCACGTCCGTCGATTGCAACCGTAATGTCCACGTTGTCGTCGCCCGCCGAGATGGCGGTCACCGGAGCGGAAAACGTGACCTCCGCATGCTTGAAGGCCCGGAGCTTCTCGACCGCGAGATTGGCGATCTTGTGCTGCTCGCATTGCACGACAAAAGGGTAGTCGGTATCGTTCTCCAGAATGGCATGATCGAACTCGGCCACGACGCTGCGTGTCGGTCGATCCCAGAACTGAAAGGTCCGCGCGACCAGGCCCCGTGCGATAATTTCATCCAGCAATCCCACGCTCGCCAGCATTTCCAGCGTGGCCGGATGCAGCGTCGAAGCGCGGGGAGCGTCGTTGACGCTCTCCGCCGCCTCGAACACCCGAACCGGGATGCCGCGTTGCGCCAGCGCCAGCGCGGTGATCACACCGACCGGCCCGCCGCCGGCCACCAGAACCGGAACCTCGTTCATGGCGCACCCGCTACTGCTGCTTGACGCCGGCGAGGTCGACGGCCTCGGCCCAGGTCGCGACATCACGCGCAAGCATCGCCTTGTACTGCGCGGGCGAATTGCCCAGCGGATCGACGCCGAATTCCGACAGACGCGCGGCGAATTTCTCATCCTTCACGGCTGCGGCGACCTCCGCGGCAATTTTCTCGACGATCGGCATCGGCGTGTTGGCCGGCGCCATCAGCCCGTTCCAGGTGAGGATCTCGAAATCGGGATAGCCGGATTCCACGACGGTCGGCAGTTCGGGCGCCAGCGGCGAGCGCTTTTCGGACGACAGCGCGATCATGCGCACGTTGCCCGCCTTGGCCTGCGGCAGCGCATCCGAGAAGTTGGAGAACATTGCGGGAATATGGCCCGCCACGACATCCGAGAGCGCGGGCGCGTTGCCCTTGTAGGGGACATGCGTCATCTCGAGGCCCGCCTTCTTCAGGAACAGCGCCATCGACAGATGGTTGAGGCTGCCGATACCGGCCGACCCATAGCTCAGTTGCCCCTTGCGCGCGCCGACATAGTCGACGAATTCCTTGAGCGTTTTGACCGGGATGTCCTTGTTGACGACGATCACGAACGGGTTGGTCGCAATGTTGCTGACCGGCGTGAAATTCTTGATCGGGTCGTAGCGCACCTTGTTGATCGCAGGCACGATCGCCATGACAGGCAGGGCCGCGATAAACAGCGTGTGGCCGTCCGGCGCGGCCTTCGCAACCATGTCGGCTGCGATGGCTCCACCGGCACCGGGACGGTTCTCGACGACAAAGGACTGACCGAACGCATTGCTCAGCCGTTCGGCGGTAATCCGTGCGATGCCGTCGGTGTTGCCACCGGCGGCGAACGGAACGATCAGCGTAACCGGGCGCTGAGGCCAATCCTGAGCCAATGCCGGGTTCTGACTGAAGGTGATCGCCGCTAAAGCAGCGGCAAGAGCCGCTGATCGTCCAAACATGCCGCAAGAACTACGCATTGTAAAACTCCGCTCTGTGTGATCCGGCATCCAAGTTAGGCGGCGTCACTTCTTGTTGGAGACGCTCTTTTCGTAGAAGTGCACTTCGTACAACAGACATCCGGTCTCCGACTTGAATGGGCCGTGTACCGCGCCAGGCGGGCGGCAGGCATAAGTCGGTGCTGTGAAACGTTCGCCGCCGTTGCCGTTGGCATCGTTGCCGACGGTCAGGTCGCCCGACATCAGGTAGACTTCTTCCCAATGATCGTGGACGAAGGGGGCGGTGGTGTATTCGCCAGGCACGAAGCGCAGAAGGCGCGTGCGGCTGCCGGTCTTGCTGGTTTCGTCTAGGTCGCTGGTCAAGATCTTCTGCTGGATGCCGGCGGGGTAGCCCGGCGGAGATGCCCAGCCTTCGGTCATGTCTACGGAGAAGAATTCCAGATGTGGCTTTGTCATGGGGTCCCCCGCTCGAGATGGCGCGTGACGTTGCGACGGAACGAGTCGATGTGATCGATCATCGCCTGTGTGGCGGCGTCCGGATCGTGATTTCTGATCGCCTCGAAGATGGCGCGATGTTCCTTCTGCACCTCACGATGATGCTCATGTGCGGTGAGGGAGATGAACCAGAAGCGGAGCGAGCGTTCGTGCAGGTTCTGGAGAATCCCCGACATGACGGAATTTTTCGCAGCGCGGGCGAGAGCGATGTGAAACTCACGGTCGAGCAGCATCATCTGTTCGATGTTGCGCACTTCGGTCCAGGCGTCGGCGCGGTTGAGAATGTCGCCGAGGACGGAAATGTCGATGTGATCGGCGCGTTCTGCAGCCAGCCTGGCGCAATAGGGCTCGTTGATCCGGCGCGCGTCGATGATCTGGGCGACTTCGTCGAGGCTGACGGGCTTCACGATCACGCCCTTGCGGGGGATGACCTCGAGCAGCCCGTCCTGGGTCAACCGGTCGATGGCCTGATGGACCGGCGTGCGGCCGATACCGATCGAGGCGGATACGAACGCTTCGTTGAGGTAGTCGCCCGGCTTGAACACGCAGGTGATGATGCGATGCTTGATCGCGTCATAGGCCGCGTCGCGCAGGGACGGCTGGATCGGGGTCACAACCGTCAGAGGTGCGGGCGTCAGCGGCGATTGCTGGATTTGTTTGACGTTGCGTTTGTGTTTCATCGTGGTGCCGTCAGCTGACAATCGGCAGAACCGTGATGTCGTAATCGCAGCGGATCGTTCGCTTCAGAACCGGGTCGATCAGCTCGCACTCGAAACGACTGCCTGGGCGAATGCCCCCGATGGCAGCCAGCGTTCCGCAGAACATCACCGTGCCGTCCGGCAGGACGCCGCGATCGTCGTAAAGCGAGAGCAGGGAGGCCGGCGACAGCATCTGCGCCACCGATCCGTCCTGATAGAGTTCGCGCTTGCCATCGATCGTCGCATAGGAGCGCAGCTTGAGCTGGTCCCAGTGCGGCGCGACCGCATCGTAGCGCCAGAACGCCGAGCCGATCGGCTTGTCGCAAATCTGCTTCGATGCGGCGACGCCGTATGTCTCAAGCTTGCGATCGGTGTGATCGGAGCCGATGCCGACCCAGAGAACACCTTTGTGCTGCAGCAGCACAAACTCGGCCTCGCCGCTCGTGTCCTCTCCCAGAACCTCGATCGCCCCGGCACAGGTCACGCGCGACAGGTTGCCCAGATAGAAGATCGGTGTGCGCGACGGGGGCGAAACGCCCAGCGCCTTCAGCTCCTCGATGTGGTGCGTCACCGCGGCGGCGTCGCGGCCGGTCCATCCCGCCACCACCAGTTTGGTGGGCGCGACGGTTTCGGTTCGGGCCAGGGGGTCGAAAAGGGTGAGGTCAAACATGGTCGCTCTGAAATTTCACTGAAATATTTGTAATCGTGGTCTTTCACAAATGCAAATAAAATAAGGTATATAGCCAGAACAATTAGAAATTTCACTGGAATGTACAGGCTCGGGGCGGCATGACAATGCCGGAGTGACGGCTCGAGGGAGACGGCGATGCATGTGGATGCGACGGACCGGACTGGTGTTTTGGACCTGAGCGCCACCGTCCACGGGGTGTTGCAGAGCTTCACGGACGGCGGCCATCGCGAAGCCGGGGTCCGGGAACAGCTCGAGCGGATCGCGGACCGGTCGGGAGAGGGAAGCCGGGCTTTCCTCAAGGTTTACGAGGCCGCAGTGACCGACGCAGCGGCCTACGACCGCGCGGCGCGGCACGGGACAGCGCTGCCGCGGTATGCAGGTGTCACCGTCAGCATCAAGGATCTGTTCGATGTTGCAGGCGAGGTGACGACCTCTGGGTCGAAGCTGCTCAAAGATGCCGCGCCGGCGGTGCGCGATGCCGTAGCCGTCGCGCGGCTGAAGTCCGCCGGCTTCATTCCGGTCGGCCGCACCAACATGACCGAATTTGCCTTCTCCGGCCTTGGCATCAATCCGCATTACGGCACGCCGCTCAATCCATACGATCGTAAGAGCCGGCGGATTCCCGGTGGCTCGTCATCCGGCGCGGCTGTCTCCGTCAGCGACGGCATGGCGACGGTCGCGCTGGGCACCGATACCGGCGGTTCGTGCCGCATCCCGGCAGCGCTGTGCGGCCTGGTCGGGTTCAAGCCGACCGCGTCGCGCGTCCCGTCAGACGGAGCGATGCCGCTGTCGACGTCGCTCGACTCGATCGGCAGCATCGGACGCTCCGTGGCATGTTGTGCGGCGGTCGACGAGGTGATCAGCGGACAGCCGCTCGTCCCGTCGTCGGTGGATCTGTCGTCGCTGACGTTCGCCGTTCCGTCGGCCTATGTGCTCGACGATATCGACAAACCGACCGCGACGGCCTTTGATCGTGCGCTTCGACGGCTAGCAGCGGCGGGTGTGACGATCGTGACGTCCGAGTTGCCAGCGCTTGCCGACATTCCGGTCATCAATGCCAAAGGCGGCCTCGCCGCGCGAGAGGCCTATCTCTATCATCGTCGTTGGCTTGAATCGCGTGGCGACGCGTATGACCCTCGCGTCCTCGTTCGCATCCTCAAGGGCGAAGCGCAGACCGATGCCGACTATCGCGAGGTGCAGCGCGCAAGAGCCGACCTGATCGCCAGGTGTGACGCGAACACCAAAGGCTTCGATGCCGTGATCATGCCGACCGTCCCGAAGATCGCGCCGACGCTCGACGAACTTGCAACCGACGAGGCCTACGGGCGGATGAACCTGTTGATGCTGCGCAATCCAACGATTGCCAACATGCTCGACCGGTGTGCGATCTCGCTCCCTTGCCAGGCCCCTGGGGAGGCGCCGGTGGGACTCATGCTGATGGGCCACCGGAACGAGGATCGACGGCTTCTGCAGATTGCCGGCTTGGTGGAGCGCATTCTGCTCGCAACCTGATGATTCAAGGCGCTGCGCCTCCTGAGGTTCGCACTAGAATTTCGCCGACACGGTCTTGCCGTTCGGCGCGGTGATCTGCACGACGCCCTTCGGTTGCTGAGGAAGCGCACCGCCTGCCTTGCCGGTCAGCTTTCCGTCTCCCAGCTCCAGCACGATGCGCTGACTTTTGCCCCCGGCCGAGAGAATCGCGAGGCCCGTGTAGCCCGCGATCTTGATCGGTTTGTCATCGTGATCGGTGACATAGACGTCGATGATGCCACCATTGGTAACGAGTTCGACATGGTAATCCCCCGCGTCGGCGACCTGACCGCCGTGCTTCCCCTTACCGTCATGCGCAGACGCAATACCAGCACTCAGCAGCGCAAGAATCGCCACGACAACCGCTTTCATCTTCAGTCTCCCTCTCAGTAGGTCGATGTGGATGGCGCCGCATCTGGCGCCGGATGTTCAGTGTTGGGTGCCGCTTTCAGCCGCTCGACCGCGTTGCGGCCGAACGCGAGCATCAGAAGCGGCGTCACGAAGGCGTCGAGCAGCGTGGCGCTGATCAGCCCGCCGAAGATCGTCACCGCCACCGGATGCAGGATTTCCTTTCCGGGGCTCGCCGGATCGATCATCAGCGGGACGAGCGCAACACCGGCCGAAAGAGCCGTCATCAGCACCGGCGTCATGCGCTCAAGGCAGCCGCGCGTGACGAGTTCGCGGCCCCAGGGCATGTCCTCGTGCAGATGCAGATTGATGATGTGGCTGATCTTCAGGATGCCGTTGCGAGCCGTGATCCCGGTCAGCGTGATGAAACCGATCATGCTCGCGACCGAGAGCGGTTGACCGACAAGCCACAGCGCCGCCACCGAACCGATCAACGCCAGCGGCACGCTACCGATAACGATCAGCGCCAGCACGCTCGATTTGTAGCGGCTGTAGAGGATCGCGAAGATCAGAAGGAGCGATACCATTGAAAGCAGACCGATGGTGCGCGCCGCCTGTTCCTGCGCCTGGAACGTGCCTTCCAGACTGGCGAATGTGCCTTCCGGCATTTTGGTGTCCGCAAGTACCGGGCGGATTTGCTCGATGAGATTCGCCATGTCGGCGCGGCCGTCGGAATTTGCAAGCACCACCAGGCGGCGCCGCCCGTTCTCGCGAAGAATCTGGTTTGGACCGGTGGTCTCCTTGACTTCGGCAATCTGCCGCGCGGGGATCCAGCCCGACGGCGTTTCGATCAGCAGATCGCTCAGGCCTTGCGTCGTGCGTATGTTCTCCGGCAGCCGCATCACAACGTCGAAGCGGCGATAGCCGTCGATCACGCGCGACACCACGCGGCCGTTCGACAGGCGGCTGAGCTGCTCGATCACGGCGGCGGGCTGCACGCCATAGAGTGCGGCTCGGCCGTAATCGACCCTGATTTCCAGCTGCGGGATACGGACCTGCTTCTCGACCTGAACGTCGGTCAGTCCGGGGATGGTGGCGAGCCTGGTCCGCAACTCTTCGGCCTTGCTCCTCATCGTGTCGAGGTCATCGCCGAAGATCTTCAGCGCAATCTCGGAGCGGATGCCGGTGAGCATGTGGTCGAGCCTGTGCGCGATCGGCTGCCCAACATTCACCGACAAGGGCAATACGGCGAGTCTGCTGCGGATATCGGCCACAATCTCCGTCTTGGCACGCGCCGAGGGATTGAGGTCGACCTCCATTTCGTTGACATGGACGCCCTCCGCGTGCTCGTCGAGTTCGGCACGGCCAGTGCGGCGGCCGACCCACTTTACCTCCGGCACCTGCATGATGAGCTGTTCGGCGATGGTGCCGACACGGTTGGATTCGGCCAGCGAGACCCCCGGGTTGAACTGGACCAGGATATTAAACGTGCCCTCGTTGAAGGGGGGCAGGAACGAGCGCGGCAGCGTCAGTGCCGCAGCCGCTGCGGTGACAACCATGATCAGGGTGGCGCCGACGATCAGTCCCGCATTGTCGTAGGCGCGCGGCAAAGCCGCTGCGTAGAAGCGCTTTAGCAGGCGCACCAGCCAGCTTTCGTGAGCGTCGAGCCGCTTCAGGCCGGGCAGCATGTAATAGGCCATGACCGGCGTCAGCGTGATCGAGACCAGCAGGCTTGCCAGGATCGACACGATGTAGGCAACGCCGAGCGGGGTAAACAGCCGGCCCTCGATGCCCGACAATGCGAACAGCGGCACAAACACCAGCACGATGATCATCGTGGCGTAGACGATGCCGGATCGGACTTCCTGCGATGCGCTCACCACAACGTCGAAGACGGATCGTGGATTGCCGAGCGCACGGTTCTCGCGCAACCGGCGGAAGATGTTCTCGACGTCGACTACGGCGTCGTCCACGAGTTCGCCGATCGCAATTGCGATTCCGCCGAGGGTCATCGTGTTGATCGAGAGTCCGGCGAAGTAAAACACCACGGCCGTGATCAAGATCGAAGCCGGAATCGCTGTGAGCGAGATCGCTGTGGTTCGCCAGTTCATCAGGAACAGGAACAGCACCACGGCGACTACCAGGAAAGCTTCGAGCAGCACCGTCTGTACGTTGCCGATCGAGGTCTCGATGAAGTTCGCCTGGCGGAACACGATCTGGTCCGCCTTGATGTTGTGCGGCAGCGCGGCGCTGAGTTCCTTCAGGGCCTCTTCGAGCTTGCGTGTCAGCGTTACGGTATCGACATTCGGCTGCTTCTCGACCGATACCAGCACCGCCGGAGCGCCCATATAGCCGCCGTCGCCGCGCTTGGTGCGAGCGGCGAATTCGACAGTCCCGACCTGATGCAGAAACACCGGTTTGCCCTCGACCTTCGCAACGACCAGGTTGCGGAGATCGTTTAGACTGGTGGTGCGTCCGATATTGCGGATCAGATATTCACGCGAATTGAGATCGGTAAAGCCGCCGCCGGCATTGGTACCGAAGGACGCAAGCGCTTTCTCGATCTGCTCATAATTGATGCCGAGGGCGCGGAGCGCTGGCGGTTGCGGCGATACACGATATTGCCGGACCTCGCCTCCGATCGGGATGACCTGCGCGACGCCCGGGATACTGAGCAGCCGCGGCCGGATGGTGAAGTCGGCCGCCTCCCGCAGTTCCATCGGCGTCGCGCGGTCGCTCGTCACGGCGACCATCAGGATCTGCCCCATAATCGAGCCGATCGGCCCCATCATGGGCGTGACATTGGCCGGCAATTGCTCGCGCATCAGGTTGAGCCGCTCGGACACAAGCTGGCGGTTGCGATAGATGTCGCCGGCGGACCACTCGAACTCGACATAGACGAACGACAGACCCACTCCGGAGACCGAGCGCACACGCGCAACGCCGGGAACGCCATTCATCTGCGTTTCGATCGGGAAGGTGACGAGTTGCTCGACCTCGGGCGGCGCAAGGCCGTCCGCCTCGGTCATGATGGTGACGACCTGCTTGTTCAGATCTGGAAAGACGTCGACCGGGAGCTTGGTGACGGCATAGCCGCCGAAGGCCATCAGCGCCGCACTCAGCGCGAGCACCAGCATCCGGTTGCGCAGCGATTGGGTGACGAAGAGGGTAAACATCGGTTCGTCCCTCAGCGCACATGGTCGAGCAGTTCGGCGCCTTGCACTACGATCCGCTTGCCCGGATCGATGCCCGCCGCGATCAATACGCGTTCCGCATCGAGCGGCTCGATCCGTACCGGGCGCGGCTCGAATCGCTCTGCCGTCGTGTGTTCGAACACGAAATCCTGACCGTTGGCGGCGCGGATCACGGCGGTGCGCGGAGCCGCAATTCCTGATCGCTCGTCGCCGGTTTCGGCGAACACCGTCACGAACTGCCCGGCGCGCAAGCCCTTGCCGCCCTCGTCAACGGAGAAATGCACCGGGATCGACTGGCTGCGGTCGGCAAGGCCGGAGCCTCGGAACGTCAGCTTCAAAGATTTGCCGTTCCCGATCTTGGCGGAAGCACGGCCGGTGCCTGCGACAGGATCAAAGCTCAGCGCTTCGACCCACAATTTTCCGGGTGTTATAATGTGGAAGACCACCGCATTGCTCTGCGCGATCTGTCCGGTGATCGGTGTTCCCTCGGCGATGATGCCGGTGACGGGTGCGATCAGGGGTACCGGCTCGTTTCTGATCCTGTCGAGCGCCGCTCTGCGGTCCTTCAGCCCCTCCAGTTCGAGTCTTGTCTCTTCCTTCAATGTAAGGGCGACCGCGCCACTGGTCACCAGCGATTCCTGCCGCGCCAGCCGGCGCTGCACGATGGCGATCTGCTGATCGAGCTCGCCCTGTCTCTGGCGCATGTCGGAGACGTCGATCGCCGCAATCGGCGGCGTGACATAGGCGAGAACGTCGCCTTCCTTCACTTGTGTGCCGAGCCGCGGAAAGCCGCCGGGCGGGGGCGACAGCACGCCGCCGACGGCGGTCTGCACATAGCCGCTCGTGTTGGGATCGGGGATGATGCGGCCAGGCAACTCGACCGTGCGCGCGAAGCGGCCGTTTTCTGTCTCGATGGTACGCACACCGAAGATGCGCTGGATCGGCTTCGGTACGAAGATGGCGCCATCAGGCTGGCGCTGTGCGCGCTGGTCACTGGTCGCCGCCGGCGCTTTGTCCGCTCCGTTATCATGGCCTTCGTGCGCGAGCGCGTCGCCGAGCCCGAACAGAACGACGATGACAGCGGCACTTACGGGCCGCAATCTGCGGATCAGACTGACAAGCACGGCGCCGAGGGCGAAGCCGGCCAAACCCATCGCCAGAGGCGATTGTGACAGCGATGCGAGCAGCGTCGCCCCGCCGTTCTTCGGGGACACACCGTCGCCGGAAGCGCCGTTTGAGGCGGGGATCTCAATTGTCACAGGCAGAATGTCAGGATCGCCGCTTGCTGCGACGGTGATGATCAGCTCGACGTGGCCACCCTTCTCCAGGAAAGGCGCATCCAGACTGTAGACGCCATTGCCGAGCGATTTTGCAGCTGCCGGGCCCGACGGCGTCTCGACCTCGATCGCGGCCTGCTCGATCGGGGCGTTGGTCTTATAGTCGTCGAGATAGATCGCAAGCGTCTTGCCTTGCGCTACCGCGACAATCTCAAAGCGCTCCGAATGCGCCTCGCCGCGCGGGGCGACGCTCGCAGGAGCGGCGGGCGCTTCGGGACCATGGTCGTGGCCCTCGTGCGCAGGAGCGGCGGTAGCGCCGAAGGTCAGGATGAATCCGGCGGCGGCAAATGCCGGCAGAATGTTGCGGAACATGGAGGCCAGTCCTTCGCATGAACGAAATCAAGCCGCCCGCCCATCAGGCGGACGGCCCGCGTCACGAGACGCGAGTCACGACGTTCAGGCGAAGGATTTAGGCGGTCGCGGTGGGCCTTCCCGCGCGAGGCTTGCGGGCAGGGCCGCATCCGGGCTCGGCAAGATCAAATATTTCGAGAGACTCAGGGAGGTCCACGACGCAGGCGCAAGCGCGGTCGTGCAGCCAGAGCAATGCCCGGCGCCGCAACAGCCACGATCGCCGCAATCTCTGTCGGTCTGATGATCGGCCGGCATTGGAACTTTGGCCCGCATTTCCGCCGGGAGAACGACCGCCGGGGCTACAGACTTGGCGCTATCGCCTGCATGCGTGGCGGCATGTGCATGCGGCGCACTGCCATGGGCAGTTGCACCGGTCGCCGCGAGCGCGACCAGTAGAAACGCCATTAAGCCAAACAATGCGGATATTGCAGTCCGAACAAGCATGGCCGATTTATACATCGGCCACCACATTTTGCAAAGTGCAGCGCAGCATGGTGTCAGCGGGATGCGCCGTATCGGTAAACGTCCCCCGCATTCGCGAGATCGCAACAGTGACAAGGGGGCCGGATTGCCTCAGGAGCGCCATGTTTCAAGCAGGGCTGCCGCCAAGATAACTGGTGACGATGCGCTTGTCGGATTCCAGGTCCGCAGGCGGGCCTTCAAGTGCGATGCGGCCCTGCTCCATCACGTAGCAATAATCGGCGATCTGCATGGCTGCCCTGGCGTTTTGCTCGACCACCAGCAGCGACACGCCGCGTTCACCGAGCCCGACGATGGTTCGGAAGATGTCGCGCACAATGCGCGGCGCCAGGCCAAGAGAGGGTTCGTCCAGCATCAAAAGCTTTGGTCTGCCGATCAGGGCGCGGCCGAGCGCCAGCATCTGGCGCTCTCCGCCCGACAACGTGCCTGCGAGCTGACGATGCCGCTCTTTCAGCCGCGGAAACAGCGCGTAGATGTCTTCGCGCGCTTCCGCGAGCACCGCTGCACCTTCGCGCCTGCGGCTGAACGCACCGAGCGCGAGATTTTCTTCGACCGTGAGCTCGGCGAATAGCGCACGCTCCTCCGGCACCAGAAACAGACCGGAATCCACCCGGTCTTCGAGCGTACGCTGATTGCTGTTACGGCCGGCGAAAACAACGTCGCCGCCATAGGGCAAGGCGCCGATCAGCGCTTTCAGCAGACTTGATTTTCCGGCGCCGTTCGGACCGATCACGGTGACGATCTGCCCCGCATCCAACCTCAAGCTGACATCGCGCACGGCTTCGATCTTGCCGTACGAAACCGAGATCCCGTTCGCTTCGAGCAGTGCGCTCATAGCGCGGCCCCTTCGGCTCGCCGTGTTCGCAGCGGCTTGTCATCGTCGATACCGCCAAGATAGGCCTCGATCACGCGCGGATCATTGCGAATTTGCTCCGGCGTGCCTTCCGCAATCTTCACGCCGAAGTCGACCACCACCACCCGGTCAACCAGGTTCATGACGAAATCCATATCGTGCTCGACCAGCAGGATAGATAGTCCTTCCGCGCGCAATTGCTGCAGCAGGGTTGCAAGCTTCTGCTTCTCCCCGAACCGAAGCCCGGCGGCCGGCTCGTCCAGCAGCAGGACCTGCGGGTCCGCCGCGAGGCCGCGCGCGATCTCGAGCAGCCGCTGCTGACCGAGAGCGAGGCTGCCAGCGGGCAAGGTGGCGCAGTCTGCGATTCCGACGCGCTCGAGCTGAGATTGCGCTTCATACAGGAGACGCGCTTCTTCCTGCCGGTCGAGCCGCGTGACAGCTGCGAGGAAGCCCAATCGACCGCGCAGATACGCACCAAGTGCGACATTCTCCAGCACGCTCATCTTCGACTGCATTACAACGTGCTGGAAGGTCCGGGCCACGCCGAGTCCGGCAATCAGCCGCGGCGGTAGAATGTCGATGCGACGGTCGCCAAAGTGGACCTCGCCGCCGTTGAGCGGAAGGAGGCCGGTCAGCAGATTGAAGATCGTGCTCTTGCCGGCGCCATTCGGGCCGATCAGTGCGAGAATTTCTCCGGCACGCATCTCGAAGGATACGTTCTGCACCGCCGCGAGACCGCCGAAGTTCTTGGAGATATCCTGCGCCGAAAGCAGGCGCTCGCCACGGGCCGGGAGCTGCCGGCGGGCGAGTGGCGCAGCCTTCGGCGGCGCGCGCAGCGGCGGAGGCGCCGGCAGCCAGCGCGCGATGAACGACATCAGGCCACCGCCCGCTGTTTGCAGCATCACCACGACCAGAATCCCAAACACCGCGACTTCATAGCCGCCGGCTCGTCCGAACAGCACCGGAAGCGTTTCGCGCAGCCAGCTGCGTGCGGCTTCGAATACGATCGGACCGATCAGTGCGCCGCCGAGCTGCCCAACGCCACCGATGACCACCATGAAGAGATAGTCGATCGAGGCATTGACGCTGAACGGACTCGGATTGACGATGCGGATGTAGTGCGCATGCAGCCATCCGCTGATGCCTGCAAGCAACGCGGCAAACACGAACACCTTGATCCGCAGCGGACCTGTGGGAACGCCGAAGCTTTCGGCCATGACTTCGGTCGGCAGGCTGCGGATCGCGCGTCCTGTGCGGCTGTTCAGTAGATTGGTTGCGGCGAGAAAGCTCAGCGCCACCAGGGTCCAGATCACGATATAGAAGTCGAACGGGGTGGTGATCGACAGTCCAAACAGCGAAATTGGCGGTAGCCCGGAAATGCCGTTGAAGCCGCCGAGTCCCGGGACGTTGCCGAACAGGTAGAATAGCCCGATCGCCCAGACCAGCGTTCCCAGCACGAGGTAATGGCCCGCCAGGCGAACAGTGAGGAGGCCGAGCATCAGCGCGACGAATGCGGTGACGAGCAGGCTGACCGGCAGGGCTGCAACCGGCGCCCAGCCGTACTGGGTCGTCAGCAATGCGGTGGTGTATGCCGCCAGTCCGCAGAAGGCCGCCTGACCGAACGAGGTCATGCGCGCCACACCGGTCAGAACCACCAGTCCGACACCCACCAGGACCGCGAGGCCGATATAGGTCAGCGGCGAGATTATTCGGATCGAGAGAACGAACGGGGCGAGGGCGAAAATGGCAACCAGCGCGCCGACGAAAATCCGGTGCGCGCTCATTCGTCGTGCTCGTGGGTTTCGTGGCCGCGCGGCTCGACGGCCGAGCGCCACAACAGGAAGGGGATCAGCAGCGCGAAGACGATCGCTTCCTTATAGGCGGATGCGTAAAAGGACGAGAAGCTCTCGACCAGACCGACCACGATCGCACCGAAGACCGCAAGTGGAAAGCTCACCATGCCGGCGACGACGGTGCCGACGAAACCCTTCAGTCCGATCAGAAAGCCGGAGTCGTAGTAAAGCGTGGTCACCGGCCCGATCAGTATTCCCGAGAAGGCGCCGATCAGCGCCGCCAGGGTGAAGGCGAGAGCGCCGGCAGTCTCGGTCCGGATGCCGACGAGCCGCGCGCCAAACCGGTTGACCGCGGCTGCGCGCAGCGCCTGTCCCCACAGGGTGCGACCCATGAACAGCCACAGCGCGACCATGATGATGGCCGAGGTCGCGACCACCAGCATCAACTGCCATGAGATCCGGGTGAAGCCGGCGTCGATGCGGCCCGGGATGAAGGGTGGCGTCCGGAACCCTTCCGAACCAAAGAATACAAGACCGAGCCCCACCAGCGCGTAATGGACGGCGATGGCAGCGAACATCAGCGTCAGGATCGATCTGTCAGCAAGCTGCTTGAACGCCACGCGATAGAGCATGAAGCCCATCGGCACGATCAGCGCGAGCGTGAAGAAGATCTGCACCGGCAGGATCGGTTTGGAAGCAGCGGTCAATAATACGGCACCGCCGACGATCAACGGTGTGCCGAGTGAGATGCTGACCACCATGGTCCAGCTTCGCCAATCGCCCGAGTGCCGAGAGCGCCAGGTTTCGACGGCCGCAGTGGTAACCCCGAGTGCCCCGCACAGCCATACGGTTCCGGGCACCTGGCCTTGCTGCAAAAGCGCTAGCGTCAACGCCCCGAATACGAGGAAATCGCCTGCCGGCACCCAGAGTACGCGTGTGACGAGAAAGACCAGGAGTATCGACAGCGCCAGCAGCGCGTAGATGAAGCCTGTGGTGAGGCCGTCCTGAAGCAGAAGCAATCCGATGGTCGTGTTCATGGCGACAGGCGGCTACCGAAGGAAGTTGGCTGCCGCCGAAGCGGCAGCCTGCTGATCTTGACGGAACTACTTCGCCAAACGGAAAGCGCCGTCCTTCACCATGATCATGACGCGGGCACGCTCATCCACGCCGTAGTGATCGGTCGGCGTGTAGCGATAGATCGCGTTGGTGCCGACGACTTCCTTGCCCGATTGCAGGGCATCGCGCAAAGCCACACGAAACTCGGGCGTACCCGGCTTGGCCTGCTTGACGGCTTCGGCGGCAGCGGCATCGACCAGCAGCATCGCATCCCACGCATAGCCGGCAATCGGACTGGCCGAGCCCTTGCCCCACTTGCCTTCATATTTCTGGATGAAGTCGAGCGAGACCTTCTTGATCGGATTATCGTCGGCGAGATCGGCTGCAGCAACGACCGGTCCCGTTGGCATGCGCGCGTCCTCGACAGCTTTGCCGCCGGCGTCGATGAATGCCTTCGTGACCGTGCCGTGTGTGTGATAGATGCGGCCGTTATAGCCTTGATCCTTCAGCGTGACGTGCGGCAGGACCGCGGCCGTGCCGGATGCACCGACGAACACCGCATCGGGCGAACTCGCCATCAGCTTGAGGACCGGGGCGGTGACCGACGTGTCGGTGCGGTTGTAGCGCTCCGAAGCCACAATGTTGATGCCTTCCTTCTTGGCAACCTGATTCAGCGCATTCCAGTTCAGATCGCCCCAGCCGTCGGCAAAGCCGATGAAGGCGACCGTCTTCATCTTGTTCTTCTTCATGTCCTCGATGATCGCGGACACCATGACCGGCACCGGATGGGGCAGGTTGAACACCCAGGGAAGCTTCGCCTCCGGGATCTGCATCGGCGAGAGGCCGATCTGCGGGGTCTTCGACTCAACGGCGACGTCGCTCATCGCCGTGGCGGTGATGGTCGATGTCGACCCGAGGATGATGTCGACCTTGTCCTCGTCCACGAACTTGCGGGCATTCTTGACCGCGGTGGTCGGGTCTGTTGCATCGTCTAGAAGGATCCAGCGTACCGGCACGCCGCCCAGCGTCTTCGGAAACACTTCGGCAGCGTTACGATAGGGGATTCCGTTGGTGGCGTTACCTCCCGTGAACGTGCCGGACAGCCCGACCTTGATCTCCTGAGACAATGCGGGCTGCGCGGCGAACAGGGCCGCGGCCAGTGCAATCGCGGACGTCGTGTATCTCTTCATCCCACTCTCCTTTTTGATACCTTCGGTTTCAGACAATCCTAGAGGCTAGTGCTCAGTGTTGCGCGCATCGCGGACTTCAGCCCGTCGAGTTGCTGGATCAGTTCGCGCTTCTCTCGCTTCGGCATTTCCGCAAAAATCTCCTCAATCCAGTCGGCATGAATTGGCGCCATCTGAGCGAATGCTTTGCGGCCGCCTTCCGTAAGAGTGATGACGGTGGCGCGACGGTCACCCTCCGCGGCCTGCCGCTTCACCATTCCGCGCTGCTCGAGATCGTCAACGACCGCGGTCACATTGGAGCCGGTGACGACGGTGCGGCGTGCGACTTCTCCCATGCGGATCCCTTCGGGCGCACGGTCAAGCTGCGAGAGCAGATTGAACTGGGTCTGGTTGATGCCGAACGTTTCCTTGATCCTGTTCTTGACGCGTTGCTCGGCGGCGTGACCGCAGGCAAGCAGGCGAACCCACAATTGCAGGTCGAGCTTCTGATTCTCGGGCGCGAGCCACGCCGGCTCGCGCTCACGAAGTCGGGGCTCTCCGATCTTTTTTGCCAGCGCTTTGGTCATGCCATGTCCTGTTACGGAGCGAGCAGGGCGGGACGATAGAGTTTGCCGGTTGGACCGGTCGGCAGCCGTTCGACGATGTGGATCGCCTTCAGAAAGCGCATCGACGAAACCTGGGAATCCTGGCGCCATGTTTCGACCGCCTGCACGTCGAGACCGCTGTCGCCAACCACGACAAAAGCCTCCGCGCGCTGGCCCCATTTCGGATCCGGAACGCCGATGACGGCGGCCTGGCGGATGTCCGGATGGCTCATGAGCGCGGCCTCGATCTCCTCCGCCTGGATTTTCACGCCGCCTGAATTGATGACGTGATCGGTGCGCCCGACCAGCACGACGCCGCCATCTTCGGTCAGATAGCCGGTGTCGCCGCTTCGCCACCATCCATCCCGAAACCGTTGCGCCGTGCGTTCCGGATCCTTCCAGTAACCACAAGCAAGCGACGGGCCAGACAGCATGATCTCGCCGGTCTCTCCAGCCGGCAGCGTTCGATCATTGCTGCCATTCGTCGCGACAACGCGCACATCAACGCCGGAAAGCGGACGGCCGACAGGACGATCCTGCATCGCGAATGCGTCCTCGTCGGCGACGATGCCGCAGCCACAGGCGCCTTCGGTGGACAAATAGGCTGCGCGGACCTTGTCCGTGATCCGTTTGCGGATCTGCTCGACATCGCTGCGGCTCGCCATTTCGCCGGACATGAAGGCGAGTCTTACGCTGGACAAATTGTAGCGCTCCGGCTCGGCGGCCAGCACCATGCGCCACATGGTCGGTACCAGCGGCGCGATGGTTATTCGCTCGTCGGCTAGTCCTTTGAGGAACGCCTGCGGCTCGAAGCGGCGCTGGAACACCAGCCGCGTGCCGAGACAGACGAACGGGATGACCGTATTGCACCAGCCCCCGAACGAAGTGCCAATGCAGACAAGGACGGAATCGTCGCTATCGATCCCGCGATAGACATCGCGCCCGGCTTGAACGGAGCCGAGGGTCGAGGCATGGCTGTGCATGACGCCTTTCGGGCGGCCGGTTGAGCCGGACGACAGCACGATGGCAACAGGATCGTCTGGGCTGCCGCGATCGAGATCTCTGGTCGGCGCCGCGCTTGAATGATTAAAGTCGACGAGCGGCGCGAAGCGAACATCCGGCAAGGTTTGGGATAGAGCTTGCGCCAGCGCGGAGAACTCCTCATCGAACAGCACCAGCCTCGCTTCGAGCCAGACGATGGTCTCCGCCATCCGATCAGGCGATTCGAGGAGATGGAGGTTTGTCGCGATTGCGCCGAGCCGGATTGCGGAGAACCAGGCAAGTGTGTGCAGCACGCTCGGGCGGCTGAGGAACACGACCTTTTCGCCGGAGGCAAGGCCGTGCGCCTGAAGCGCGCCCGCCAGACGTGTGGATGTTTCCAGGGCGTGCGTACCGTTGAGGCGCAATTCGCCATCGGCCAGGAAAGGCCGGTCATTACGGAGCGTTGCGGCAGCGGCGAAGCTCTCGCCCAATGTCGTCGGAGTTAAAGGCATCGACGTGGGCTGGCTCGCTGCGTTCATCAGCCTTGCCGCTCGCGATCCACATAATTGCGGCTGATGATCTGCTTCATCACCTCGTTGGTGCCGGCATAGATCCGGTGCACACGCGCGTCGGCCCAGGCCCGCGCCACGGGGTATTCCCACATGTAACCGTAGCCGCCATGAAGCTGGACGCATTCGTCGAGCACGCGATCGACGAGTTCGGTGGTCCATAGCTTCGCTTTCGCCGCCATTTCCGGCGAGAGGCTGCCGTCAGCCAGGCTCGCGATGCACAGGTCGACAAAGGGCTGTCCGACGTCGATATCGGTTTCCAGCTCCGCCAGTTTGAAGCGCGTGTTCTGGAAGCTGACGATCGGCTTGCCAAAGGCGACACGGTTGCGCACATGCTCGAGTGTCGTCTCGAACGCCGAACGTGCCATCGCCATCGAGCGCACAGCGACCACCATGCGCTCCTGCGCCAGCCCGTGCATCAGCTGTTTCCAGCCCTTATTCTCCTCTCCGCCGAGTAACGCATCGGCCGGGACATGCATGTCGTCGAAGAACAACTCCGCGGTATCCTGCGCGTGATTGCCGACCTTTTTCAGTTTGCGGCCACGGCGAAAGCCCGGCGTCGTGGTATCGACCAGGAATAGCGACACCCCCTGGGCTCCGAGCCCGGGCTCCGTCTTGACCGCCAGCAATACGAGATCGGCGATGATGCCGTTGGTGATGAAAATCTTCGACCCGTTGATGCGATAGCCATTGCCATCGCGTCTGGCCTGAGTGCGGATGCCGGCGAGATCACTGCCGGAATTGGGCTCGGTGAGCCCGATCGCAGAGATCGTCTCGCCCTGCACCATGCGCGGCAGCCAGTATTGCTTCTGCTGGTCGGTGCCGAAATGGGTGAGAAACGGCGCGACGATATAGGCATGCATGTCCCAAGCGGGTGCAGCCAGATTGAGCCGGCCGAGCTCCTCGAGGACGATCGCGTCGAATTTGAAGTCGCCCCCTGCTCCGCCAAATTCTTCCGGCACACTTGTGCCAAGGAGCCCGACCTCGCCCGCACGCCGCCAGATCTCGCGTGGCGTGAAGCCATCGTCTTCCCATTGGGAATAGTGGGGTGCGACCTCGCTCTCCAGAAAACCGCGAACGCTGCGGCGAAACGCCTCGTGCTCCTCCTCGAATACGGAACGCTTGACCTCGAAGCCCATGACCCCATCCCTGACCCGACGGGATCATTTCACAACTGAAATATTCAGATTTCAAGTAGTTTGTTTCGCCTGCGACTGCCGATCGCAACAATGTCCGGAAAACACGAGTGGCCGCTAACTGATGATGTGAAACCCTCGCGGGAATTTCTGCAGCGAGCGCACCCCGGTTTCGGTCACGACGACGAGGTTGCCGGTCTGCACGCCGGCCTTCCAGTCCCGGGTGACGACGTTCGGCTGGACCACCAGCGCCATGCCGCGCGACAGGGTCATGTCAGGGATATCGCCGGCGGCCGGCCGGCTTTGCGACCCGAGCACGGGGGGAAGATAGCCTCCGCCATATCCATGGATGAGGTCGTCTATAATCGTGAAGCCGGACTGTTCGATCAGCTGCGATGCGGCCACAAGATCGCGAACGTGGACTCGCGGTCGCATCCGCTCAAGGATAGCGTCGAGCACGGCATCAGCGACAGCGTGCAGGTCGCGATAGAGCGCGCTCGGCTGCTCGCCGATGAAGAACGTTCGAAGCACCTGTCCGGTATAGCCCCAGTAATCGACGCTGAGTTCGGTGGACATCACATCGCCGCTACAAAGCTTTCGTCCGGACGGATATTGCCGGGGCACAGCCGCATCGGACGCCGCCATCGAGGCGGTATGGAAATAGTGGATGAAATTGGTCGCGCCAAAGGGAAGGTACGGGGTCTGCACGATAGCCTGGAGTTCGCGCTCGCTCATTCCGGGTTTAGCGCCTTCGGCCAGCGCGGTGACCGCGACGTCAGTGAGGTCCGCCGCAAGTTCCAGCCATCGCAGCTCTTCATCGGACTTCACGAGCCGGACCTGCGTATAGGCCCGATTCATGTCGACCAAGTCGAACATCCCCGAAAGCATCTCAGCCTGGGCGACCGGAATTCTGCCGATGATCCCGACCCGCGCTTTTCCGGCCTTGGCCTGCTGCACGGCGCTGGCCGCCAGCCTGAGCGCTCCGGCTTCGCCCCACAGCACTTCGGTGTCATGTGCGAGCCGCTTTGCCAGTGGCAGATGGTTGAAGTGCTGAATGAACATCCGGCGCGGGGCACCGGGGACCATCAGCGTCACCGCTTCGGCCGTAACCGGCCAGCCGGTGATCCATCCGGTTGCGGTGCCGGCACGCATCGCTTCCGCCGCGATCAACGCATCCAGATTGTGCGCTGCGATGATGCTGGCCAACAGGCCATCGCGCCGCGCCATCTCGCCATCCGAGAAACGAGGATAATCCAGGTCGATCAGATCGGCGTAGCGTGCACCGATTTCGGCAACGAGCTGCGGAACCGACTTCATCCATTATTTCCTTGGCAGAAGTCTGCCGTACCATGATCGCGTGATGGGGCCTTTGCTTGTCTATTGCCAATGGCCTTTCGGTATCAAGCGCGCCGCGCTTCTTGCCGTGACGCCGCGGCCTTCCCCGAAGAAAAAATCTAGACACAGGCTTGTGGTAGAGGCGAAAACGAGGTCCCGCACTTCCCATCTTACCTGAAATCGAAAGTTAGAGCGACGCACATGGCGAAACACGCAAGCGTAAAGGATGATCTGGTCACGTCCGCCATGGCGCATTGGGGTGCGCGGTTCGTCTCCAACGGCGTCGCGCTCGCGGACTTTGAAGAGATCACCGGAAGTCTCAGATCATGGGAGGACTGGTGCGCCGCCTGGTCTGCGCGCGCCGCGGACCACGAGGACATGGGACGTATCGCGCTGGCGGAGCGTAATTTCATCAGCGCCGGCGAGCACCTCAATCGTGCGGCGGTCTATTATCATTTCGCGAAATTCCTGTTCGTGCATGACCTGCCGCAAATGAAAGCCGCCCATATGAAGGCGGTGGCTTGCCGCAGCGAAGCGCTGCCGTATCTGCGCCCGCCCGGCGAGCGCGTCGGCATTCCGTATGAGGGCAAGCAGCTCTACGGCATTCTCCGCAAGCCCGCCGGCATCGCAAAGCCGCCGGTTCTGGTGATGGTCGTCGGTCTCGATTCGGCCAAGGAGGAGACCGACGCTTATGAGCAGCCGTTCCTGGCGCGGGGCATTGCGACCCTGGTGTTCGATGGCCCCGGGCAAGGGGAGGGCGAGTATGACTTCGCGATCCGCGGCGACTACGAGGCCCCGGTCAAGGCGGTGTTCGACTGGCTGCAAGGCCGCAAGGATATCGATGTCGATCGTGCGGCTTTGTGGGGCGTCAGCATGGGCGGCTATTATGCGGCGCGCGCCGCGGCGTTCGAGAAGCGCGCAAAGGCCTGCATCTCACTCGCCGGTCCCTACAATCTCGTGGAATGCTGGGATACGATGCCCGAACTGACCCGCGACACCTTTCGGGTGCGGGCCAAATGCGAGACGATGGACGAAGCGCGCCAGCACGCGGCGACGTTGTCGCTCGAAGGCGTGGCGCAGAACATTACCTGTCCACTCTATATCGTCTCCGGCAAGCGCGACCGGGTGATCCCCTGGCAGCATGCCGAACGTCTGTCGCGCGACGCAAGCGGTGAAGTCGTTTTCAATCTGGTCGAAGACGGCAACCACATTGCCAATAATCGGCCGCACCGCTGGCGGCCGCAAAGCGCTGATTGGCTTGCGCGGCAGCTCGGCGCTGTCACGACCGGAACCTGACGAATTCGACAATGCGAAATATTCGCCTGCCGCGCTGTCGTAGATGTCCGTAGCGCGCCAGGCAGTCGCTGCATCTCGATGGTCCGGTTGATCGTCTCCGCCGTCTGAGGTTCTCCCGGCACGCAACCCGCATGAGCCCGGTTGCGCGATCAATTGGAGTCGCAAGGCGGGCGGGGCGGTGGTCTAATCCGCTGCGGGAGGACTGCACGCCATGCCATACCAGCTTTCAGAAGAACAGCGCATGATGCGCGACTCCTGCCGCGCCTTCGCCGACGAGGTCATCACGCCTTTCATCCGCGACAACTGGCGGCGCGAGTGGGACATGAACGCCGGCGAACGCCTGCCCCGCGAAATCCTCGAGGCCGCGGACAAGGTCGGCATCCGAACGCTCGGAATCCCCGAGGAGTTCGGCGGCATGGAGCTCGACCCCAAGACCGAGGTGCAGACCTTCGCAATCATCGCCGAGGAGATTGCGCGCGGCGACTGCGGTCTCGCCGACAAGCTGGTGCAGAACTGGAAGATCTCCGTGTTGCTGCGTCACCTCGCACCTCGTCATTTGCAGGAGCATTGGTTCGGGCGCCTCATTGATGAGCCGCAGATGCTCTTCGCCCACTGCCTGACCGAGCCGCGCGGCGCCTCGGATCGCTGGCTTCCCTACAATGTTCCGGAAGCCGCCATGCAAACCCGGGCCGAGAAGCGCGGCGACGAATGGGTCATCAACGGCCGCAAGCAATTCATCTCCAACGGCTTCGACGCCGGCCTCTATGTCGTCTACGCAAACACGAATCCAAAGGCCGGCATTCTTCAGGGTACGTCTTCGTTCATCGTGCCGCGTGATGCGCCCGGGCTCACCGTCGCACGCTGCAACGAGACGATGGGCGGCCGGTTCATGAACAACGGCGAGATCGTGTTCGAGGACTGTCGTGTCCCCGCCGACCATGTGCTGGCCGAGAACGACGCCATGCAGAAGGCGGGGGTCTATTTCCACCCGGGCAAGATCATTCAGGCCGCGAAGAATCTTGGCGTCGGTGTGGCCGCCTACGAACGCACGGCGGACTATGTCCAGAACTACGTTCAGGGCGGCCGGATCCTGATCAAGCATCAGGCCGTCGCCTGGCGGCTGGCCGACATGGCGATCCGGATCGAGGCGGTTCGTTCGCTGCTGGCGCGCACCGCGCAGGCGGTCAGCGACAAGGCGCCGGATGCCGATCCGCTCTGCAACATGACCAAGGTGTTCGCGTCCGAGGAAATCCTGAAGGTCTGCCAGCACGCCATGGAACTGCACGGCGGCAACGGCGCGATGCTCGAAGTCGGCATCGAGAAACTGTTTCGCGATGCGGCAATCTTCCTGCACTCGGATTCGACCGCCGATATCTCGCGCTTCAAGATTGTCAAGGCGCTGTTTCCGGAGACAGCCGGAAAATACGCCGGACCGGAGAACTGACTCGCGAGCCGCCTGCCCACTTTTTGACCGTGGATGACGATCTACGCACCGTACCTTCGGTTGCACGATTGTGGACACTCCAATGGCATTGATCCGCTCAAGCCGATGGGTCAACATGCGTGTCAACAAATCGGGCAAACCCGACGTACCAAACCCAGGGAGGAACGTTATGGCCGGACAGCGGCGCGTCGCCTACGTGCAGCCCGCCCAGACGCACGTCTCGCCAATGCTGGGGACGCAAGGTGCTCTCGCGTGCCAAGGCAGCGGAGCAACACGGTGAATGTAGCGGCAAGCATTGCAATGGGCGGGACGAAACCCGCGAGCGCGCCCACGAGTGGCGGCGCGCGCATCCGGGTCTCCGGTCTCGGCAAGCGTTACGGCGGGCTCGAGGTTTTTCGCGACATCAATATGGAGATCGGTGATCGCGAGATCGTTGCGATCGTCGGCCCATCCGGTTGCGGCAAAACCACACTGCTCCGCTGCATCGACGGGCTGATCCCGCCGTCGTCCGGAAAGGTCGACATCTCGGGCACGGAAGTCACCGCGCCGCTCCCCGGCGTCGCGATGGTCTTCCAGCAGTTTGGCCTGTTTCCGTGGAAGACCGTTTTCAACAATGTCGCTTATGGCCTGCGGCTCGCCGGCGCATCGAAGGCGCAGATCCGCGAGAGCGTGCCCCGCTTCGTCAAGCTCGTCGGCCTCGCCGGATTCGAGAACGCCTATCCCTACCAGCTCTCCGGCGGCATGCAGCAGCGCTGCGGCCTTGCCCGCGCGCTCGCGATCGAGCCCAGCGTCCTGCTGATGGACGAGCCGTTCGCCGCGGTCGACGCGCAGACGCGCGAGATTCTTCAGTTCGAGCTGCTGCGCATCTGGCAGATGCGTCCGACATGCATGGTGTTCGTGACACACTCCATTGAGGAGGCGGTGCTCATGGGCCACCGCGTGGTGGTGCTGAAAGGTCGCCCAGCGAGCGTCTTCGAGACGATCGAGGTGGATCTGCCCTTTCCACGCAACCGCGAGACACTCACGCTGCCGCGCTTTGCTGAGTTGCGCGAGCATGTCTGGGCAACCCTGATGGACGAAGCGCGCGCGGCCGAACTTCAATTGCAGCGCTGAAGCCCTGCGCAAGACAAGAAACTGAACAGGAACGCACAACGGAGAGAATCGATGAACCACCCGTATCGCATCGCCATTGCCGTTGCGGCGCTTGCTGCCGCCGGTCTCGGCGCGCCAGCGCTGGCGCAGGAAAAGAGCGTCACCATCGGCCTGCCGGGAATACCGCCGGTGTTCGTGACCACGCAGGCCTACGTCGCCGAGCAGCAGGGATTTTTCAAAAAGCACGGACTCAAGGTGAGTTTGCGGCCGTTTGATTCCGGCGCCGCCGCTGCGCGCGCCGTGCAGTCGGGACAGATCGACCTTGCGATGTCGCCTTCGCCACTGATCGCGACGATGATTTCCAACAACCCCGACGTCGATCTCGCGCTGATTTACGGCTATCCGCGGCCGACCTGGAAGCTGGGCTCGCTCGATGGCTCGATCACCAAATGTGAGGACGTGAAGGGCAAGGCCGTGGGCGTCGACAGCCTCGGAGGCGCGCGTTCGATCGCGCTGAACCAGATGCTGCGCTCCTGCAACCTCAGCGCGGCCGACACCAACCAGGTTGCGCTCAGCGCCAATGTCGGTGCGGCAATGGTCTCGGGCCAGATACCCCTCGGCGTGCTGCACGTCGATGAGCTGCCGGCGATCGAGCGCGAAGCAAAGAAGAAAGTCGGTATCGTCGTCGACATCAACCAGACCCAGCCCGTGAACCATTATCTCGCGCTGACGGCGACGAAGAAAAGCATCGCCGAGAACCGCGACACGCTCATCAAGGTGCTCGCGGCCTATATCGAGGCCGAGCGGTTCCTCCGCGATCCCAAAAATGTCGAGGCGGCCGCCAAGGCCGCGGCTCCGACCGGCCGCAGCACCGAGGACGCCAAGGCTGCGATTCCGGACTATGTGAAGATCGGCTTCTGGCCGCAGGATAATGCGGGCCTCGCGAAGGAAAATCTCGAAGCGATCATCGGCGCCCAGAAGCGCGCCGGTAACATCAAGGGAACGCCGACGACCGTGGAGCGCCTTGCCGACACCTCGCTCTACGACGAGGCCGTCAAACTCGCGAAGTAAGCAGCATCGCAGCCGCCGGGAGCAATCCCGGCGGCTGTCTTCACTGGACAGCGCATGTTCTCCAAGCCGGATACCTGGTATCGTCTCGCCACCTACGCGGTTTCGCTCGCTGCCGGCGCGGCAATCTGGCAATTCGCCGCGAGCCAGACGCGGCCCTCGTTCCTGTCGAGCTTTACCGCCACGGTCGCGCGTATCTATGAATTCGCGCTCTCCGGCGTGCTGTGGAACGTGCTCTCCAGCTCGATGCTGGTTTATTTCACGGGCCTTGCCGCGGCGATTGTGTTCGGCATCGGCTTCGGGCTCCTGCTCGCGCGCCTCAGACTGCTGCGTGTCGGGCTCGAGAGCTACATCACGGTGCTCTATGCCACGCCGATGGTCGCGCTTATTCCCTTCATCATGTCGATGATGGGTTTCGGTTTCGCACCCAAGGTGCTTGTGGTGTTCCTGTTCGCTGTGTTCCCGATCCTTTACAACACGATCGAGGGCGCGCGCAGCCTAAAACCCGAACTGCTCGAAGTCGCGCAGTCCTTCCGCTCCGGTGAATGGGGCGTGTGGCGCGACGTGATGATCCCCTACACGCTGCCTTACGCCATGACCGGCGTCCGGCAGGGCATCGGCCGCGGTCTCGTCGGCCTTGTCGCCGGCGAGTTCTTCCTGTCGGGCACCGGCATCGGCCTCCTCATCATGCAGAGCGAGCGCGACTTCGACGTGCCGGGCCTCTACGGCTCGATCCTGATCGTCACGATCCTCGGCGTCGTGCTGATGGGTATCGGCCGGATGGTGGAAAATCACTTCGCCGCCTGGCGGGGACTGAGCCGATGAGCGCGCCGGACCTTTCGCTCGCTGCGCAGCCTGCCGCGGGCTGGCGTGCGTGGATCAGCCCCGAGGCTGCGGCCCGTATCGCGGCGGGCTTTGCGATCCTGCTTTTCTGGGAGGTGGCCGTCCGGCTCTGGGCGCCGGCTTTCGTCGCGCGGCCCTCGCGCATCGCCGCCGTATTTCCTACCGTGATCGTCGACCCGGTGCTGTGGCAGGCCGCGGGCGCCACGCTCGGCGCGGTCGTGCAGGGGCTTGCCATTGCCATCGTCCTTGGCACGGCGATCGGCGTCGCCATCGGCCGCCTGCCGGTCGTCGACCGTTTCCTCCAGATTTATGTCAGCGGCCTGTTCGCGATGCCGATGGTGGCGATCCTGCCGCTGCTGACGCTTTATTTCGGCTATACGGGCGACGCGCGCCTCGCCACCGTCGTGTTCGCCGCGGTCTTCGCGATCATCATCAACGTCTCGGACGGCGCCAAGGCGGTGCCGCCGGAATATATCGAGGTGTCGCGTTCGTTCCGTGGTTCAGGCTGGTCGCGCTTGTTCGACGTCGTGCTGCCTTCCTCGGTCCCCTATCTTCTCGCCGGATTGAAACTCGCCGCCGGTCGCGCGCTGATCGCGGCGGTGATCGCGGAGTTCTATGCGGCGATCCCCGGCCTTGGCTTTTACATTCTCTTCAACACCCGCACCTTCAAGCACAGCGAAGCGTTCGTCGCGGTTGCGATGCTCGCGCTCGTCGGCGTCCTGTTTGAACTTCTGCTGACCAGAGGCACGAAGAAGCTCCTTCCCTGGTATCGCCGCGACGAAGCGCGCGATTGAAACGTGGGGAGGTGAGAGGAGCGAAGCCCGCACCGATCCGGCTTTCGCCGAGGCGGCACGAGGTCGAAGGCGTCGTCACCGCGAACGGAAGCGATCAGGGAACGGACGCGGTCAGTCTCTGGTTGTCATGAAAGCGCCGAAGAACCGCGCAAGGTCGTCGAAGGCGTCCAGCGGCAGGATAGCCGCGACATACTGATCCGGCCGCGTGACAATCATGCATCCGCGCTCGCGGTCGATGCCGCGCATGTCGAAGATGTCACGACCGGACCGCAGGTCGGGGCAATACATCTTCTCGTAGTCCTGAAGTCCGTAGCGTCCCTTGCGAGGCAACAGCAGGGCGGGCATGGCGCCGATATCGAGGTCGCGATGCGCCTGCTGGAAAATCGCGCGCAGATCGATGACCGAGTCGACGTCTTGTCCGGCGGGCGTGTAAGTGCGGATCGGCGAGTCCGGCCCATCCGCAAGGAAACTGCACAACGCTGCGATCCGCGATGTTGGCGCCGCCGGATCGCCGCGATCGCAGAAGGCATAAATGCGCCAGCGGCCGTCCGCCTTGGCAACATGGCCGAGGCCGATCGCCTTGGCGTCGCCCAAACGGATGACGGGCGCCGAATGAAAGCGCATGCCGATGGTGAGTCCGGTGGCGAGCGCCTGATGCGTCGCGGCGCCCGTGAGGTCGGATTGGGTGTATTTCGTCGCGGTACCAGCGGTGTAGCGGCCATGCTTGACGAAATAGTTTTGTATTTCCGCCGGGTCGACGCCCGTCCCGTCGGGGTCGTCCGCCGATTTCAGCGGCGCACTGATCATCTTCGCCCATTCGCGATCGTAATCGATCAGCTCCTTGGCGATGGCCTGCCGCTCTGCAGAATAGCTGTGCAACAGCGATGGCGCGCATTGTCCGCGCAAGACCGCCGCGAGTTTCCATCCGAGATTGAACGCGTCCTGCATCGATACATTCATGCCCTGGCCGGATTTCGGGCTGTGGGTGTGGCAGGCGTCACCCGCGATGAAGACGCGCGGCGTGCGCGATGCCACTTGCTCGGCCGGCACGTCGTCGAACTTGTCGCAAAGCCGCTGTCCGATTTCGTAAACCGACCACCACGCGATTTCCTTCACCTCGAATGAATAAGGACTGAGGATGCGTTGCGTCGCGGCGATCAGATGATCAACGGTGATGTTGCGGTTCGAGACCCGTTCGTGTTTCCGCAACTCGTCGAGTTCCACATAGATGCGGACCATGTAGCCGCCTTCGCGCGGGATCAGGACGATGTTGCCTTCGCTGGCGGACTGGATCAGCGCCTTCAGACGGATATCAGGAAAGTCGGTGACGGCAAGCACATCCATCACGCCCCAGGCCTGATTGGCCGAGTCGCCCTTGAGTTCCAGTCCCAGCGATTGCCGCACCGCGCTGCGCGCGCCGTCGCAGCCGACCACATAGCGCGCCCTGATTTTTTCGATCTGGCCCTTGTGATCCGGATCGACACGCTCGAGCGAAACCGTCACCGGATGGCTCGGCACGTGGGCACTCGACACCGCAGGGTCAATCTCAACGCCGGCCAGCCGTCGCGAGTAATCCGGCTCCAAGCGGTTCGGCGAATTGCGCATGACGGTCAGATAGAAATCATGCACCCGCGCCTGGTTGAGAATCATGTGGGGAAATTCGGACAGCCCCTCTTCGACATCGTCAATGCGGCCCGAGCGTATGATCCTGTCCCTGTCGCTGTCGTCCGGCTTCCAGAAAACGGTCTCGTTGACCCAATAGCCCTCCCGCATGACGCGATCGGCGATGCCGAAGGCGTGAAACATCTCCATGGTCCGGCAGGCGATTCCATCCGCCTGTCCGAGCTGGAGTGGGCCGGACTTCTGCTCGACGATCCTTGTCTTGATGTCGGGAAAGGCGGCCATCTGCGTGGCCAGCGTCAACCCGGCCGGCCCGCATCCCACGATCAGGACGTCGACCTCATCCGGCAGCGCGTCCGACCGGGGAGAGGATTTATAGCCGTCCGAAGGATCCAGAATGTCCGGGTCTCCGGTCCGGAAGCCGTTGAGATGAAACTGCATGCCAAGGGCCCTCGACACCTCTGCCCGACCGACGAAAGGTCGGCCGCTGTCACTCCATTCCATAGCAATAATCTCAAAATATGGAAATTGTGAAATTCATGCTATTGCGTATTGTGAATAATTGAGAATTTTGGACTGACGGATGTCAGGGTTCGGCCGATATCGGGCGGTGCTTGAGCTATTCACCGAAACCCGGCCGAGTTGGACGGTGCCGGCTCTCTCGCAATCGTTGGCTCTGCCGGGAAGCACCGCTTATCGGACCGTGCGCGAATTGGTGAAGGCCGGATTCCTCGAGCCGTCGGCCGGCGCGAGCTACCGGCTCGGCGCCGCCTTCCTGATCTACGATCGGCTGATACGCTTGACCGATCCACTGATCGGCGCCGGATATGGCATTCTCCAGGAGGCGGTGCGGCAGGCGCATATTCCCTGCGTTGGTTTGCTCGCGCGCCTTCATCATGAGACGGTCATGTGTATCGCCGAGGACGCGACGTCTGCCGCGGACTTTCGCTCCAGCTATCAGCGCGGACGGTTGATGCCTCTGACCAAAGGCGCGACCTCCACGGTCATCCTCGCGCAACTGAGTGGCCGAAAGCTTGGCAAGCTATTGAAAACCGTCGCTGAGGATACCCAGCCGGTGGGCGCTACGGCCGAAGAGTTCAGGGACAATCTCACTCGAATCCGCAAGAATGGATTTTGCATCAGCCGTGGAGAGATCGACGCTGGCCTCGTCGGCATTGCGGCGCCAATCGTCGCGCCGGATCTCGGGATCATGGCAAGCCTGAGCCTGGTCCTGTCGGCCGACGGACTTACGGATGCGGTCGAGCGGCGCATCACATTGCTGACGGTTTCTTCGGCTGCGCTGGTGAGCGAGCAGCTGAGGCGGCACAATCGCTGAACAATAAATTGGACTTGGAAGGGGAAGCCCGATGAAGCCGCTCATTCGTCAGATGGGTTATGTCGCGGTTGCAACGCCGAACCCGCAAGGATCGGCGAAAGACCTCTCCGATATCGTCGGTCTGTCCATCACGCGCGAGACTGCCGACGCAGTTCATCTCACGTCCAACAAGAAAGCGTGCGAGGTCGCTTTCGTGAAAGGCGACCGACCGGGCATCCGTGCCGTGGGACTGGAAGCGATCGACGAAGCCGCCGTCGATGAAATTCTCGCGCGGGCCAGGGCGGACAATATCGAAATCCTGTCCGATGCGCCGCTGGTCGATCGCGCCCGGCGCGCGGTGCGCCTTCGTACGCCGTTCGGTCCGATTTTCGAGGTCCATACTCCGGTCGAGCGACGGCCTGAACAAGGCCCGAATTTGCTGAGCGATGGGCGTCACGCCCGCCGGCTGGACCACGTCAATCTGCGCGTGAACGATACCCGGGCATTTTATGACTTCATGACCTCATTTCTCGGGATGAAGCTCTCGGACCGGACGACGAATTTCGAGCGCGCGTGGTATCGCGCAGAGGACGGCTTCCATCACACCATTGCCGCGGCGCCCGGCGAGGGCATCCATCATTACGGATTCGATGCGAACAGCGTCATCGATCTCGCATCCGTCGCCGACAATCTGGTTGCGCGTGGACGTCAGCTGCTCTGGGGCGTCGGCCGTCACGGGCCCGGCAACAACATCTTTTCATATTACCTCGACCCGAACGGTGTCGTGATCGAGGTCTCGTTCGGCATGGATCGCATCGACAATGACGAGCTGTATGTTCCGGGCAACTGGCCGTTCGATTCGAAAAGCAACGTGCTCGATCTCTGGGGTTCCAAGCCGCCGGAGCAATATGGCCGATCGGTCTCAGCGTTTGTGGTCTGATCTGTCGCATCACGCGGCACCTGCCGCGACATATCATCACCGTTGACGCCGCATCCCGCCTAGCGAACCCATCGCGTTACAACAGCGCACTCCGCCTGTGTCGGTGAAAATCCGGAACGCCGCGGCGCGCGCCGCATTGGTCCTGTATGTCCGCTTCGTGTCCAAGAACGAAGCAAAAGCGAAACAAGACCAATGGAAGGAGTTCTTCACATGATCCGCATGACGGCCGCTGTCGCGGTTGCGGCCATGATCGCCGCCAGTGCCGCGCAGGCACAGAATGCGCCGCCTCCGGGCAACGTCAATCCGGGTTCGATGCAGTCCGGGGCGGAGCAGACGGGTGCGCCGAACCAGCCGCGCAGTGGGAATTACGGCGCGATCAAGGGCACGACCGGCTCCGGCATCAGTTCTCCCGATACCAATCCGGCGGTCGATGGCACCAATGCCAACGTCAAGCCGAGTTCGCCCGAGGCGGGTTCGGAGCCGTCCGGCGAGCCCACCGGAGAGCGGCGCTAACGCAATAAGTGTTGGGTAATTTGGATATGGGCGAGAGCGCCGGCGCGGCGCTCTCGTTCTTGTGATCGTGACTTTGAATCAATCTGCATCGCCTGCACGCACGGTCTGCACATCGTCGCGATGAAAATGCCCCAACACCGTCATGATCGAAACGGAACGCCCGGTGCCGTGCAGCATTGGTGCCCGGGTGCGCGTTCGGGCTTTCCCGAAACAGCGACGCCCTGATCGTTAGAAACGGAGTTACTCATGAACCGCATTATCACCGCAGTCACCGCCGGCGCGCTCGCGACGGCCTTCGCCCTTGCCCCTGCGGTCGCGCAAAACCTGCCGCCTCCCGGCAATGTTAACCCCGGCTCGCTGAATTCAGGCGCCGAGGAAACCGGGGCGGAGAACCAACCGCGGAGTTTCTCGCCATATTACGGTGGCCCCCGTGCCTATTACGGCTCCGGTGCCACTTACGCTCCCGGCTACGATGCGTATGCCGCACAACCGGGCATGAGCTATGGCCCGTTTGGCTATGCGCCAGGCTATGGGCCATATGGGCTGGGCACCGGCGGTGCCGGCGCGATCGGCTCGAACAACTAGCCCGGTTTGGAACACGGCTTTTTTTGAGTCACGGAAGGCCCCGGCATGTGCCGGGGCTTTTCGTTCTGTGCGGTCCTAAACCGCACAGCTGTGTCACTCAATGCTTGCGCGCGCTGACGCGATAGCCCGCGATGGTGGTTTCGCCCAGCGATCTTGCGGCTTCCAGCCGGTGCAAGCCCTCCACCAGCACGAAGCGGTCGCCGTCCAGCCGGACCAGGATCGGTGTCTGCAATCCTTCGGCGAGGATTGCGGCCGCAAGCGCATCGACCTTCGCCTGCTCCAGCGTGGCGCGTCGTTTCACCGGCACATAGATGCGGGCGATCTCGAACATCTCGCGTTTCATCATGGTGGCACAGGCTAGCATGGTTGCGGGCAGGACGCGATCCGGTTGTGGCAATACGGCGCCGGTCGCAGGCCGCGTCTTCACGTGGACAAGGACCGCCCGCCGTGTGACCCTGCGTCCCGCTTCAAATTCGAATCCGAGAGCGCCATGCCGTTCAACTCAAGACAGATGTTCATGATCGCGCTGTTCGCGATTTTCTGGACCGCCTTTATGCTGTGGTGGAATGGCGATTACGGTACCCCGCGCGTCGCTATCATGCTGGCGATCGGGGTCGGCATCGCTCTGGTCTGGGGCTTCTGGATGAAGAAATACGGCGCGTGGAAGGATCAGGCGTGACTTGGAGTTCTCAGTACAGAACTGCGCCCGGGGCGGGGCACTCACGCCTGACGTGACGCCCCCTCAGGCCCGCGCCGCTCGGTCACCCGCACCGCCAACACCCAGACGACCGGCAGCAGCACGGCCAGCGTTCCGAAGAAGCCGAGCACGCTGAGCATGTCGTGAATGCCCGGAAAATTGTCCAGCACGATGCCGAAGGTTGCTGCGACAACGACCGCTCCGAGCGCCATCACCGCGAACGTCAAAAGCAATGTCAGACCTTGCATGGCGACCTCCCGGATGTGGTTGGCCGTCAACGTGGGGAGGGGCCTGTGGTTCAGAGGTGCGACGATTTGCGAGGGGCAAGTTCGCGTCCGTCCTTTCGCAATTCGTCGATGCTGCGCGGTTTGGGAGAGGGATTGCCGGTATGCTCCCACTAACCCTCGGCAGCGAAGGCCAAGATCTCTAACGCGCTATCCATGGCGTCGTCGATGTTGTCGCGCCGGTGATCACACCTGCACCCGCTTCAAAATCGTGATGAGGCCGTGCGTAATTTCCGGTGTTGATTCGCGTCGCGCCCGCTACACCCGCTCCACGAAACTATCCACCACGCGCTTTTCGCCGGCCTTGTCGAACTGGATGGTCAGCTTGTTGCCGTCCACCGCGACCACATTGCCGTTGCCGAACTTGATGTGAAATACGCGGTCGCCCCGGGTGAACGCGGACGCCACGCCGGTCGACTTGGCGACCAGTTCTCCCTCGATGGTGAGCGGTTCGCGGCGCGCGGCGAAGCGGCCTTTCGCTGTGCCGGTGGTGCGGGAGGCATGGGAGCCCGCGCGTCCGCCGAAGTCACCCCCCTCGCGGCTGCCTGAGGCGGCCGACCTCCCCCGCAAGGGGGGAGGTGAAGAAGAGCGCGGGGAGAGGTGATCAGAGTGAGCCGCGACGGCGTCGTCGTCATCGTTGGCGTAGCGCGCCTCGCTTTCGTATTCCGACGCCTCGTCACCGAAGCCGCCGAACTCGTCATCGTCACGCTTGCGCTTCTGCGCGCGCTGCCAGCCGGGCGTGGAATAGCTCGAGCCCTTGGGCGCGAAGGTATCGAAGCGCGAGGCGCCGTAGCTGCCGCCGCCCTGGCCATATCCGCCGAGATTGCTGAAGCTGCCGCCGAAACCGCCCTTCGCCTCCGTCACCTCGACATGCGCCTCCGGCAATTCGTCGAGGAAGCGCGAGGGGATGGTGGAATTCCACAGGCCCTTCATGCGGCGGTTGGTGGCGAAACAGATCTTCGCCCGCTTGCGCGCGCGCGTGATCGCGACATGCGCGAGCCGGCGCTCTTCCTCAAGGCCGGCGCGGCCGCTCTCGTCCAGCGAGCGCTGGTGCGGAAACAGGCCTTCCTCCCAGCCGGGCAGGAACACGGTGTCGAATTCCAGCCCTTTGGCGGAATGCACGGTCATGATGCTGACGGCGTCGTCGATGCCTTCGGCGTCGCGGTCCATCACCAGCGAGATATGCTCGAGAAAGCCGCCGAGATTTTCGAAATCCTGCATGGAACGCACAAGCTCCTTCAGGTTTTCGAGCCGGCCGGCGGCATCGGCGGAGCGGTCCTTCTGCCACATCTCGGTGTAGCCGGATTCATCCAGCACGATTTCGGCGAGTTCGGTGTGCGGCAGGTGTTCGGCTTGCGTGCGCCAGCGGTCGAACGCGGTCATCAGGTCGCGCAGCGAGGCGCGAGGTTTCGGCTTCAGCTCATCGGTCTCGACGATGGCGCGCGCGGCCTCGCTGAGCGGGATGCGGCTCATGCGCGCATGGTCGTGCAATTGCTTCACCGTGGCGTCGCCCAAGCCACGGCGCGGCACGTTAACGATGCGCTCGAAGGCGAGATCGTCGGACGGCTGGTTGATGACGCGCAGATAAGCGAGCGCATCGCGGATTTCGGCGCGCTCGTAGAAGCGCGGGCCGCCAATCACGCGATACGGCAGACCAAGCGTGACAAAGCGGTCTTCGAATTCGCGCATCTGGAACGACGCGCGCACCAGGATCGCGATCTCGTTCAGCTTGTGCTTCTTGCGCTGCAGCTGTTCGATCTCTTCGCCGATGCCGCGCGCTTCTTCTTCCGAATCCCAGGCGCCGGTGACGGTGACCTTCTCGCCCGGCACGTCCTCGGTGCGCAGCGTCTTGCCGAGCCGGCCTTCGTTATGCGCGATGAGATGCGACGCGGCGGCGAGGATATGGCCGGTGGACCGGTAATTTCGTTCGAGGCGGACGACGACGGCGCCCGGAAAATCCTTCTCGAAACGCAGGATGTTGTCGACCTCCGCACCGCGCCAGCCATAGATCGACTGGTCGTCATCGCCGACGCAGCAGATGTTGCGCTGCAGGCGCGCCGGTTGCGCGGGCGCGCCCTCTTCACCACCGGGGGCGGGAAGGGGCGTGCGTTGCGTTGCCGGCTGTCCCAGCAATCGCAGCCACAGATATTGCGCGACGTTGGTGTCCTGATACTCGTCGACCAGAATATAGCGGAAGCGCCGCTGGTAATCGGCCAGCACATCCGGATGATGACGGAACAGCCGCAATTGTTCGAGCAGAAGATCGCCGAAGTCGCAGGCGTTGAGCGTCTTCAGCCGTTCCTGATAGGCGGCGTAGAGGTCCTTGCCCTTCCCGTTGGCGAACGCCATCCCTTCGCCGACCGGGACCTGGTCGGGCGTCAGACCACGATTTTTCCAGCCGTCGAGGATCCCGGCGAATATGCGCGCCGGCCATCTTTTTTCGTCGACGTTCGCGACTTCCAGCAGCTGTTTGATCAGCCGGATCTGGTCGTCCACATCGAGAATCGTGAAGTTCGACTTCAGGCCCACCAGCTCGGCGTGGCGGCGCAGGATCTTCACCCCGATAGCGTGGAAGGTGCCAAGCCACGGCATTCCTTCGACAATTTGCCCCACCATGTCGCCGATGCGCAGCTTCATCTCGCGCGCGGCCTTGTTGGTGAAAGTCACCGCCAGGATCTGCGAGGGGTGGGCCCGTCCGAGCCGCAGGATATGCGCGATCCGCGTTGTTAATACGCGGGTTTTTCCGGTTCCCGCGCCCGCCAGTACCAGCACCGGGCCGTCCAGCGTTTCGACCGCGAGCCGCTGTTCCGGATTGAGCGCGTTGAGGTAATCGGCCGGCGGGCCGCCCTGAACCGCCTGCATCGCGCGCGCGGTAATGCCCAATCCGTGGCCCGACTGGCCTGATTTTTCTGGAGTTTTTGCGTGTTCTGCCATGCGAATCTCAAGCTCCAACATGGCACCTGACGGCCCAAAACGGGAGGGGGCCGCCTCCCGTTTGTGGAAGACGGACCCCAGCCTGTTTGAGGACGGACGCTGGCCTGTCTAACGGCCTTTATCGGCGATTGTCGGCCGGTTCGCGCGGCTGCGCGGGCAGACCGTCTGCGATGGTCTGCAATCGTCTGTCCCGACCTATTCCGGCTTGTATTCCTTGCGCGGCTCGTTGGCGATTTTCACCAGATCCTCCGCCGCCTTGCGGTCCTCCTTCAGGAAAGCCGCAAACGCTGCTGGGCTGGTGGGCGCCGGCACCACCAATTGCTTGTCCAGAAATTCCGCGAATTTCGGGTCGCTGAACACTGACACGAAGGCCGCATTCACTTTGTCCACGATCGCAGCCGGCGTGCCCTTCGGCGCGGCGAGGCCCCACCAGCCCTGACCGGGATAGTTCAGCCCGGCTTCCTTCAGCGTCGGGACATCCGGGAACTGCTTGGAGCGCTGATCCGCCGCGATCGCCAGCATGCGCACCTTGCCCGCATCCATCAGCCCGCGGAAATTGCCGACGCCGAAGCGCGTCAGTTGCACTTCATTCGCGGCCAGCGCCTGCGCCGCGGGTCCGCCGCCCTTGTAGGGTACGCCCACGATCTTCGTGCCCCACTGATTGTTGAGCCATACGCGAAACAGGTCGGGGAACGATGCATTGCCGAGCGTCGCGTAGTTCAGCCCGTCCGGCTTCGCCTGCGCCAGCGCGCGCAACTCGGCGACAGTCTTCGCCGGCAATTCGGCATTCACGAACAGTCCTTCGGTAAGGAAGAACAGGCGCGTCACCGGCACCAGTTCGTCGGCGTTGTAGGGCAGCTTGTCGAACTGCACCGGGTTGTAGGACATGGTCGAGTGATAGATGACGCACAGCGTGTAGCCGTCGGGCGCCGATTGCGCGCAGGACTGCCCGGCGAGAATGCCGGCCGCTCCGCCACGGTTTTCGATCACCAGCGGCTGACCGAGCTTGCCCTCCAGTTCCTTCGCCGCCGCGCGCACGATCACGTCGGTCACGCTGCCGGCGGCGATCGACACGATCACGCGGATCGGCTTGTCGGGATAGGTTTGTGCGAAAGCGGGTGAGAGCGAAAGCGTTGCGGCGATGAATGCGCCGGCGCAGATGCGCGCAAGCCGTGCCATGGTGCGTCTCCCTGAAACCGTTATTGCTGTCGGCAGTGTTCTGCTCGTGCGCAAAGGGTGCGCCAACTTTGTCGCAGCTTCAAGCGAGGCAAACCGGCATGCGGTACAGACGCGGAAAAATCTGCGCGATCCAAGCGTCGGCTATTTCTAATCGTCCAAAGGAGATTCCATGCCTGCTTTGGGGCAAGAGCGGAAATAGCGAGGCGTCCGCTCTTGCCACAAGCAGTCATCGCGCGTGTCGTCTCAGGAGTTATCGCCGCCAACCGGACGCAACATCGGCCAGCCCGCAGCAGCCGCGAGCGCGAGTCCCGCGATCAACAAAAGCATCAGCACGACCTTACGAAAGGCCGCGTCGTCGAGTTTTCCGTACAGCCGGAAACCGACCCACAGCCCAGCCAACAATGCGGGCAGTCCAAGAACATACAGTTTGACCGTTTCCGCTGTGATCGAACCGCTCGCGGTGAGCGATATTGCGGTCATGACAATGGCCGCCAGCATCACCGGCTGGAATACGGCGCGCTGCTCATCCTTGTTCCAGCCGCGCATCTGGCACCAGACCGTGATGATAAAGCCTGGAAGACCGGTGAGCCCGCACAGCACGCCGTTGGCAAATCCGACTCCGCCATCGGCGCCGAGTTCGGCGCGGATCGGCTTGAATGCCGGCTTCGACAACCCGTAGAGTCCGTAAGCGATCAGCAACAAGCCCACGCCAAGCCGCAGATATGCTGGTTCGGCGTAGGTCAGCAGCACCGTACCGATCGGGACGCCGATGGCGCCACCGATGATGAACGGCGCGACGTTTCGCCAGCTCAGCGAGCGCCGAAGTTTCCAGACGCCATATCCCTGCGTCCAAAGCCCATAGCCAGCTATTAGCGCGGTTGTCTGAAGCGGAGTGATAAAGTGCAACCAGATGCCGGATACAACAAAGCCCATGGCAAAACCGGCAAGACCCGAAGCAAAGCCACCGAGAAATGCGGCGAACAGAAACAGAAAAAGGACAAAGCCATCCATGGCTCGCTCCACGACTGAGGCGAGCAGCGCTTGGATGGCGGAATCCATCTATAGGGGAGGCCGCGATTTCCCCTGTTCAGCAGTGTCGTTTGTGTTGGAAAAAATCAGGGCCCGGCAGCCATGGTCCCCCCCTTGCGAAGGAGACGGTGCTTGGGCCAAAGCCTGAAACAACGGGGCGACCGTCGAAGGCCCCGCTACAAATCCTTAGACCAATTTCCGTGCGGTCGTAAACCCCATGGGGAAACGGAACGGCGCACCCGCACTGGCCGCTAAGACTTGATCGCGCACAGCGTCGGGGCTAATTATTGAACGCCGGGGCATCGCAGGCTCCCGACCCCTTCAAGACGGTTCCTCGTCCAAGCCCTGCTCTTGTCCGCGTTGACGCGCGGGCAGAGGCACGTTTGTGCTTGAGGAGCCATGTTATGTCTGATCCCGCAACTTGCCGCGGCCGTGTTGCAATCTTGTGGCGCGGCGACGAGGCAGCGCGCCGCGTTGCCACGCCGGAATCGAGCCGATTTCGTGCCATCTTCGATGCGCTTGCAGGCGTCGGAATTTCTGCAATACCAGTGGTCTACGAAGATGATGTCGCAGATGCGATAGCCGCACAGCTCGTCACGCTCGATGGCGTGCTCGTATGGGTCAATCCGATTCACGAGGGACGCAATCGCGCCAATCTTGACGCGCTGCTGCGCGACGTTGCGACGCGCGGCGTTTGGGTCAGCGCCCATCCCGATGTGATCGCGAAGATGGGCACCAAGGAGGTGCTTTATCGCACCCGCACGATGAGCTGGGGATGCGACACGGCCCTTTATCGATCAGCCGCGGAGATGCGTTCCGAATTGCCGGCCAGGCTCGACGTTGGCCCGCGAGTAATCAAGCGCAATCGCGGCAACGGTGGTCAGGGCGTCTGGAAGGTCGAAGCGTTGCCAGGCACACAGAGTCGGCAGACCATCCGCGTGCTGGATGCTACCAAGGTCGCCTGCGAGGACCTGGCACTCGACGAATTTGTCGATCGGTGTGGTGAGTGCTTCAACGACGGCTTTATTGTCGATCAGCCGTTCCAGGCTCGAATCACTGAAGGCGTCGTACGTTGCTACATGGCGGGCAGTCGTTGCGCAGGCTTCGGCTATCAGAAGGTCAAGGCGCTCATCGACTCGCCGGCTGCGCGTGCCGAGGCGGGGCCAAGGGTTTACAGCCCCAACTCCGACCCGCGATTTCAGCGCCTTCGCTATTTGATGGAACACGAGTGGACACCGCAGCTAACAACTTTACTGGACATTGCGCCGCTTGATTTACCAATGATCTGGGATGCGGATTTCATGTTCGGACCTCCGGGTACCGACGGTGTGGAGTCGTATGTGCTCGGTGAGGTCAACGTCAGCTGCGTGTTCCCGATTCCGGATGAGGCGTCGCAAGAGATTGCCCATCGCGTGGTCGATCGACTGCGGGCGAAGAAGTGATTGCTTCAACCCGGTCGGCCTTTGTGATCCCGTGTTTAAGCTTTCTCAGCAAAGCGAGCATAGGATGGGCGACATCTCGCCGGGCTCACGGAGGCAACGATGTTGCGGGCAATCAGTGTCATTTCGATCTTGTGGGGATGCAGCTGCGTATCAGCCCTTGCGCAATGCGCGGTCGAGCCGTGGGGGATTCCCTATTTCGGATCGAATACCAGCACGGCGATGTCGGCCGGCAGCGGACAACCCTGCAAGGTCTATGCGAATGTGGGTGGCACCAACATCGTCAACTCGGTTGCGGTGATCGCGCCGCCGCGCCACGGCGCGGCATCTGTGAGCGATAATGTTGTGACCTACCGGTCGCGGCCCGGATTTACCGGATCGGACAGCTTCACATTCCAGGTGTCTGGGAGCGGACCAGGCGGCAGCGGCTCGTCGTCGGTGCAAGTTGGCGTCAGCGTTCAATAACGGTGGATTGCAGGAGGGCCGGGTAGGCCCGGCCCTCTGCGAAGATATCCTCAGCGCCGCGTCGCGCTGACACGGCTGTCTGCGACTACAGCCGCTTCGCGAACGCATCCTGGATGAAATCGTCCAGCATGCGGTAGGTCTGGTGCGCGGCGCCGGCATCGAACTTGGCGACGCCCGGCATGTCGGTTTCTTCCTCGGCAAAGGAATGCAATCGTCCGCCGAAGGTCAGCATCTGCCAGTTGGCGCCGGCCGCATCGAGCTCGTCCTCTAGCGCGTTGCGGTCATCCTTGCCCGAGACCGGATCCTTCGAGCCGTGGATCACGAAGACCGCGGCTTTGATGTCGCCCTTCTTCGCCGGCATCGTGGTGGCGAGATCGCCATGCAGGCACACCACCGCGTCGAGGTCGGCGCCGCTGCGCGCCAGCTCGAGCACATTGCCGCCGCCGAAGCAGAAACCGACCGCCGCCTTCTTCGATGAATCGCCGATGCCGCGCTTGGTCGCCTCCGCGATCATGGTCTGCAGCGCGGCGTTGACGCGCTTGCGCCCTTCCACGCGATCGGACCGCACCGCCATCATCAGGTCCTGCGATTCCGGCGGACCTTCCGCGGTCTTGCCCTCGCCATACATGCAGGCAACGAACGCGATGTATTTGTCGCCCGCCATCTTCTCGGCGCGCTTGATGATGGTGTCGGTGACGCCGAGCCAGTTCGGCATCACCAGCAGCAGCGGCCGCTTGGTCGTGATCTTGTCGTTCCACACCAGCGCCCCATGCCCCGTCACATTGCCGGCCTGATACTTGATTGTCTCGACTGCCACGCGTTCCTCCACAAATCCTGAAACAGTTACTGCGGGATGACTTCGCCGATCATCCCGGCATCGAACAATGTCACATACATCCGCCCGTTTGAATGCGGCCCGATGCAGCGCGCCCCGGCATTCGCGACCGGAATCGGATATTCGCCGACCATGCTGCCGTCCGGGCGCATGCGGCCGATCTTGTTAGCGAAATTCGCAGTGAACCAGAGGTCCCCGTCGGGTCCGACGCAGACGCCACGCAGCGAAGACTCCGGCGTCGTCACCTTGTGCTCGGTGATGTAGCCGTCGCGGTCGATGCGGCCAAGCGCATTGGTCGAGGTCTGCACGAACCAGATCGAGCCGTCCGGATGGGTCGCCATCGCGCGCGGCTGGCTGTCATGGCTCGGGATCGGAAACTCAGTGACTGTGCCGTCCATGGTGATGCGGCCGACCCGATTACCGGCGGCTTCGGAAAACCACAGCGCGCCGTCGCGTTCGGCGATCGACAGCGGCCGCGCGCCGGGCGAGATGCCGTCGGCGAATTCCGTGACCTTTCCGTCCGGGGTGATGCGACCGATGCGGCTCAGTTCGGTTTCGGAAAACCACACATTGCCGTCGGGGCCGTTGAGCGTGCCGTCGGGACCCGCATTCGGTGTCGGCAGGTCGAACAGGGTGATGTCACCGCGCATGGTGATGCGGCCGATCTTGTTCGCCTTCTTGGCGCAGAACCACATATTGCGGTCGCCGCCGACGGTGATGCCGATCGGCATGGCGTTGTCGACCGGGAGCGCAAATTCGCGAAACGATGAATCGGCGGGATCGAAGCGGCCGATCTTCGAGGCGCCGCTTTCGCAGAACCACAGGGCGCGGTCCGGACCTTCCATGCAGATGTAGGGTTCGGATTTCGCGGACGGGATTTTGTGGGTGCGGATGATCGGCGGTTTTTCGCTGCGCGGGAGATGGCCGTGAGCGACGGGCGAAGCAGGCGCGGACATCGATCCTCCGTGTACCGCCTTGCGGCACATTATCTGTCGTTGCCGCGAACCTATCGGCGAGCCTGCGCAAGTCAAGCAGACGCGGCTCGTGTCTCACGATGCGGTGGCAGTGGCATTGCCGGTCCCGGAACAGGACATGTCCGGACGATCACACACTCGTGCGCCGACGCGGTGGCAAGGTCGCAAAGATCGCCGCGCCGCGACGGAACGGCGCGTTGGCACGCGCGTTCATGGGACATGAAACTCCTGCTTGGCGCACTCGCATATCTCGCTTTCGTCGGAACCCTGCTGGGGGCGACGTTCGTCGGCATGTCCTCGGTCGAACGCAAGGGACCGGAGGATGGGCCGGTCCTTGCGCGCGGCGACGACGGCGCGACGCGGACGGTGTCCGAGGAGGCGCAGGTCGATCCGAACCGGGTGCCGGTCTGGATCGTGGCGACGCCGAAATACGAATACACCCCTGTTCCAATCGATCCGCGTCCGAGGCGCAGCCTATTGATCAGCGACGAAGCGCGAAATGCGATGGCGCGGGCGCCGGCGCGCGCAAGGCCGGATCGCCAGGAGATCGGACGGATGGCCGCGCCTCGCCGCGCCGATTCACGCCGGGACAACGATCCGTTCTTCCGGGACTGAACAGGCTTTCCCCGCACATCACGCCGCGTTAACGCGCCGTTAACCATGCCGGTCGCACATCCGGTCGGGGCGGTGCGAGCGGGGTATCGCGGTGAATCCGATCAGTATCTTTTGTCCGCAGACCAACAGGCCGGTCGCAACTGGTATCGAGACCGACTGGTCTACCTTCTTTTCGCTTCGGTCATATCAGCTGCGAGTCCGCTGCCCGGATTGCGGCGGCCAGCACGACGTTCCGGCGCGTGAGGGATATCTCGCGCGATCCGAAGCCGGAATGGATGGCGGTCGTCCGCAGGACAACCTCCGGATCGACAGCCTGCTGGCGAAGCTTCCGAAAACCTGAGGCGCTAGGCTTTTTCCGGCATCGCGATCCGCTTGCCGACGGCTTCAGGCCGCGGCAGCCGGCCATGCGATTTCTTGATGTCGCAAAGGCGCTTCACAATGTCCTGCGGGAAGGGCGCCACCTTGCGCGCCGACATGTCGATATGAAGTGACATGTTCTCGCAGGTTGCGGAGACCCAGCCTTCGGTGGCGTGAAACAATTGCTGGAAGAAATGCAGCCGCTTTGAATCGTGTTCGAGCAGCTGGAATGTCACCCGGACGGGATCGCCCTCTTTCAATTCGCGCAAATAGCGCAGGTGCACCTCGGCGGTGAAAAAGGAGTGGTTGCGCTCCTTCAGATAGTCCCAGCCGAAGCCGGCAAGGGTGTACATCTCGTCGACGCCGCGATCGAACAGCACATGATAATAGGCCATGTTCATGTGGCCGTTCGGATCGATCCAGGCCGGATCGACGGACATCACCGACGAAACAAACGGCGCGAAGAAAACGGGCTCAAAATCGGTTCGGTCCAGCATGTCGCGAATTGTGATGCAGGTGCGTCTTTGTGTAAATCGAAAACCCAAGCAAACAGGGCATTTTAGATAATTTTGCGGCGCCGCCCTGGTCGGCCCGGGTCGTCGATGCTGATCCCGTTACGGGGCGTGTCGCGCCATCGGAAGCCTTGCCGAAAGCCCGGACCGGGATCTGCCCATCCCGTTCTCGTTGGGGCGGTGAAGCAATGCCAGGATTGCGGCGACTTGCTTGCGGCCATCCGCCTCTCTGCTAGGGTCGGCGCTCTCTTTTCGCATGAGGGCGCCGATGGCCGTTGCTGCTGCAAAATATTCCGACAAGAAACGTGACACGCGCGCGATCGAAGCCGCGATCGGCGATTTGGCAAAGGCCTTCGGCAATCGCCTCGTGACTTCGCAAGCGGTGCGCGAACAGCACGGCCACACCACCACCTGGATCGAGAACCAGCCGCCGGATGCCGTGGTGTTTCCGCAAAGCACCGCCGACGTGCAGGAGGCGGTGCGCATCTGCGCGCGGTATAAAGTACCGGTGATCCCGTTCGGGACCGGCACCTCGCTCGAGGGTCATGTCAACGCGCCGCAGGGCGGCGTCTCCATCGATTTCCGCGACATGAACCGGATCCTCGCGGTGCATGCCGAAGACCTCGATTGCGTGATCGAACCCGGCGTTACCCGCAAGCAATTGAACGAGCATCTGCGCGATCAGGGCCTGTTCTTCCCGATCGATCCCGGTGCCGATGCCTCGCTCGGCGGCATGGCCGCGACCCGGGCGTCCGGCACCAATGCGGTGCGTTACGGCACGATGAAAGACAACGTGATGGCGCTGAAGGTCGTGCTCGCCAATGGCGAGGTCATGACCACGTCGACCCGCGCCCGCAAGTCGTCCTCCGGTTACGACCTCACCCGCCTGATCGTCGGCTCCGAGGGCACGCTCGGCGTGATCACCGAACTGACCCTGAAGCTGCACGGCATCCCGGAATCGATCGGGGCGGCTATCTGCCCATTCCCGACGGTGGAGGCCGCGTGCAGTGCCACCATCCTCACCATCCAGTCCGGCATCCCGGTGGCCCGCATCGAACTGCTCGACGAAGTGCAGGTGAAGGCGTGCAACGCCTATTCCAAGCTGACGCTGCCGGAAAGTCCGCTGCTGCTGCTGGAATTCCACGGCACCGAGGCCGGCGTCGCCGAACAGTCGCAGCGCTTCGGCGAGATTGCCGCCGATCTCGGCGGCGGCCCGTTCGAGTGGACCGCGAAGGCCGAAGATCGCACGCGGCTATGGCAGGCGCGCCATGACGGCTACTGGGCGGCGAAGGCGCTGCGGACGAATTGCCAGCCGCTGGCGAGCGACGTCTGCGTGCCGATCTCGCGGCTCGCCGAATGCGTGGTCGAGACCCAGACCGATCTGCAGGAGGCCGGCCTGCTCGGGCCGATCGTCGGTCACGTCGGCGACGGCAATTTCCATGTCGCGCTGGTGGTCGATGTGAACGATGCCACCGAGATGGCGGCCACGCAGAAATTCCTGTCCCGGCTCACCGAACGGGCTCTGGCGATGGGCGGAACCTGCACCGGCGAGCACGGCGTAGGGCAGGGCAAGATGAAATACCTGCTCGCCGAGCATGGCGCGCCGGCGCTCGCCGCGATGCGCGCGATCAAGACAGCGCTCGATCCGGACGAGATCATGAATCCGGGCAAGCTGGTTCCGGCGGATTGATCGCTCGAACCGGGACGCGCGGCTTTCTATGCCTCCATCGCGTTGCCTGTCCCTCCCCGCAAGCGGGGAGGGATAAGCGCATGCGCATCATAGAATCGCCGCCAAAGAGCGGTATTCAGGTCTGCGCTCACAATAGACAGGTCCTGCCACAGCCTTCGCCTTGCAGTGCGGGAGAGACGGGCTCATCTTGCGGTGGGCGATTCAGGTGGATCCGTGCAGGCAACACTGCTGACCTTGGCGATTGCCGCGATTCTGGCGCTGCTCGCGGCGTTGTTCGGCCCGTATTTCATCGACTGGAACGCGCACCGCGCGACATTCGAGCAGCAGGCCAGCCAGGCGATCGGGGTGCCCGTCCGGGTGACCGGTCCGATGGACGTACGGCTGTTGCCCTCGCCGTCGCTGGTCCTGTCGGGTGTCGAGGTCGGCGAGCCGGGCGATGCCCAGAGTTTGCGCGCCAAGGCGCTGGGGATCGAATTTGCACTGCCGCCGCTTCTGTCCGGCCGGTTCCAGGCGGTCGAATTACGGCTGATCGCGCCCGAAATCCGTGTGTCGCTGACTGAGGGCGGGCAGGCCTTGCTGCCGAACGCACTCGCGGGCGTGAACACCGAAACGCTGTCGATCGACAAGCTGGTGGTCGAGGATGCCAGCCTTCACTTCACCGACGCGGCGAGCGGGACCAATGCCGCACTGACCAAGGCCTGGTTCAATGGCGAAGTGAAAGCGCTGCGCGGCCCGATCCGCGGCGAAGGCGCGTTCGTGCTGGATGGCGCGCTCTACGGTTACCGGATCGCGACCGCACGGCCGGAGCCGAATGGCTCGCGCATCAAGCTCACCATCGATCCCGCCGACCGGCCGGTCGCGGCCGAGTTCGAGGGCCTGCTGGCCGCCAACGACGGCGCGCCCCGGTTCGAGGGAACCGCGAGCATCGCGCGGCGCGTGTCGGTGAAGGGCGACAAGGGCGATATCGCAGAGCCCTGGCGCATCAGCGCGCGGGTGAAGGCGAATGCGGCCTCGGCTTTAATGGAGCAGGTCGAATTTAGTTATGGCCCCGACGAGCGCGCGCTGAAGCTGAACGGCACCGCGGAAGCAAAATTCGGCGCGCGGCCACGGCTCGACGCGGTGCTCTCGGCGCGCACGCTCGATGCCGACAAGCTTTTCGGCAGCGGCGACGCCAGGCTGTCGCCCCGCAATGCACTGGCCGCGCTGGTCACGGCGGCCGAACGGATCATCGGGCCGCCGATCCCGACCCAGGTCGGATTCGGCGTCGACTCGCTGACGCTCGGCGGCGCCAACCTGCAGAATATCCGTGGCGATATCGAATTTCGGCGCGGCGAAATGACGTTGAGCGGGTTCGAAGCGCGCGCGCCCGGCTTCACACAGTTGCAGGCGGGCGGCCGGATCGACAAGGCCGGCGATCATCTGACGTTCTCGGGTCCGGTCAGCCTGACCTCGTCCGATCCGCGCGTCTTCGCCGACTGGCTTGAGGGGAAATCCGGCGGAAGTGTCGTGCCGGCGCGGCCGATCCGGTTTCGCGGCGAAGTGACGATCGGCGGCGAAAAGGTCGCCGTCGAGCGCATGCAGGCGGCGTTCGACCGCAAGACATTCGATGGCGATGTCGTCTACAGTTTCGCAACCGGGACCGAGCCCGCGAATTTCATCGCGACGTTGCGCGCCGACGAACTCGATATCGACGCGCTGATGGATACCGCCGGCTCGCTCAAGGCGCTTCCGGATCTCGCGCAGCCGCATGACGTGTCTTTGGCCTTGTCGCTCAAGCGGCTGCGGTTTCTCGGCGTCGATGCGGATGCCGCCAATGTGCAATTGTCGCTCAAGTCCGGCGCGCTTTCGATCGAGCGGTTTTCGGTCGGCGACCTCGCCGGCATTGCGATCGACGGCAAGGGCGGCATCGATACGCAGGCGCGGCGCGGGTCGATATCGTTCAATCTCGCCATGCGCGACGCCAAGGGCCTGGCCACGCTCGCCGCGCGCGCGCCGGCTTCTCTTTCCGAGCCGCTGCAGCGTGCGGCGCAGGCTGCGGCGCCCGGGAAACTTGCCGGCACCATCGCGGTCGAGCCTGCCGGCAAAGCCGAAAACAGCCGCGCCACCATTTCCCTCGAAGGGCCGCTCGGCGCGGTCGATCTCAGGCTGAAGGCGGCGCTCGCCGGACAATGGAACGATCCCGGACAGGCCGATGTCTCGCTTGAAGGCTCGCTCGATGCGGGCGACGTGAATGCGCTGCTGCGGCTTGCCGCTGCCGAACGCGTCGTGTCGGCGCCACGGCAGCCGGGCAGCTATACGCTTTCGCTGAAAGGCCCAGTTGCGGGCGATCTTCAACTCGACAGCCGCATCGTATCCGCCAACCTCGATATCCGCGCCAGCGGCGGCGTTCGACCCTTCGCCGGCGATGCCGGCCGCATGTCGCTCGATATTGCCGTCGGCACCGCCAGCCTTTTGCTGCCCGGCAGCGCCAGGCCGGTGCCGGTCACGTTGAAGACGCGCCTGCAGAGCGATGCTCTGGGCGTTCAGTTCAACGATGTGTCGGCGAATCTTGCGGGCTCGGCGGTGCGCGGCCGGCTGGGCCTCGTGTACGGCGAGCCGCTTGCCGTCGATGGCGAATTGCGCACCGACAGGATCGACATCGGCGCGGTGCTGGCCACGGCGATTGGGAGCGCCGCGTCCGCCAAGGCCGACAGGCTGTGGAGCGAGACGCCGTTCGTGATGCCGGCGCTGCCCGACTTGTCCGGCCGGATGACGATCAGTGCCGCGCAGGCAAGCCTCACGCCGTCCTGGCAGGCAACGAAGTTCGCGTCCGCGCTGCGCTTTTCCGGCTCCGATATCGTTGTGGAGGATATCGCGGGTGAACTGCTTGGCGGCCTCCTCGCGGGCGAGGTGACGATCCGGCGCAGCTCCGACACGCTCGGCCTGCAGGGGCGCATCGCGGTGACCGATGCCGACGCCACGCAATTGCTGTTCGGCGACGGCGCCGCACCGCTGACGGGGCAGGCGGCGTTGACCCTGCAACTGGAGGGGCTGGGACGTAGTCCGCGGGCGCTGGTCGGTTCGCTCAACGGCACCGGCACGCTGGTGCTCGATCATGCGCGCATCGCATCGCTGGATCCGAAGGTCTTTGCGACCGCGACCCACAGCGTCGATCAGGGGCTTCCGATCGATGCGCCGCGGGTGCGCGAACTCGCCCGGAACGGCCTCGATGCGGGTCCGCTGCTGGTGCCGCATGCGGAAGCGACGCTGATCATTGCCGCCGGTGTCGCCCGCATCGACAGCTTCAAGGCACGCGCGGATGCCGCCGACCTCGCGGTCACCGGCGCCTACGATTTCTCGAACGGGCGCATCGATATGCGGCTCGCCATGTCGGGCCCGGCGGACGGCGCTTCGCTGCGGCCGGAGGTTGCGGTGCAGCTTCGCGGGCCTGTTGGAAATCCGGAGCGGGTGCTGGATGTCTCGTCGCTGACCGGATGGCTGGCGTTGCGCTCGGTGGAGCGGCAGACGAAGAAGATCGAAGCGATCGAGCAGGGGCTTCCGGTCGAGGATGCACCGGCAGCGCCGGCGCTGGCGCCGCAGAAAGAGACTTCGCCGCAAAAGCCGGATGCCGCCGTGGCGCCACCGCGGCGCAAGCCGCCGCAGCCTGCGGTTCAGCCGCTGCCGCCGGCGATCGAGATCAGACCGTCGGCGAGCGATCGCCGCCCGCAGCCGAGAGCGGAGCCGCAACGCGAGGAGCCGTCACGTCCGGGCGGAGCCAATCCGTTTCCGCAACCGATCGGTTCACCGCCACCGCCGCCATCCGCCGTGCGGCCATTTCAGCCGCAGACCGTACGGCCGATCTTCTAAGTCCTGGAATTCGTGCGATGCCTCGGAGTGACCGATGCATCCAAGATCGAGAAAGTGAACCCCGCGGCGGGGCTCGTCGTCATTCCGCGATGTCCCCCGGGCCCTGGCGTGCCCGACAACCCGGAATGACGAAGGATGAAACCCGCGTCTAGCGGCGCATATCCCTGTCGAGCGATTGCCCGCGATAGTGATCGAGTACGAACAGCCTGATTGCGGACGACAGATTGCCGTGCCGCCGTTGCGAGTCGATATTCGCAACGATGTCCGACAGCGTCATGCCGCGCGCGTCGGCGATTTCCTTGAGGCCCTTCCAGAAAGCATCTTCAAGACTAACGCTGGTCTTATGTCCTGCTATCACGATCGATCGTTTCACGACCGGTGACTTCATTGGCCTCTCCGCTTCCAATCCGGTGGCCGTCGAGATTGCTTGCAGACTTGTCACGTTGCGCCCCTTCCAGTTTGCGCTCCGCCTTCGATCGACCATGTAACAGTCGACGTGCCGCAGCGTTATCCGCTTCACGCTGCCGGTCACGCTTCTTCCGCGCCAGCCGAAGATTCAAGACGTCGCCCATCAAAGACCCGGTCCGTTACCGGCTATCTTTGGACCCCCCAAGGGCCCAAATCTATTGACGCATACCGGCTGTTGATTGCGCCTTTAGCGTGGCAGGGGCAAGGCGGAATTGGCAACGAACAGGAATCCCAGTTTTCGCAGGCTTAAGCCGATCGCAGAAAGTTTGAAACATGCCGGACCATGTTGCCGGAGGGTGCCAAAAAATTTCGGTCAGTGCGGTCGAATCATAAGCGCGGGACGGACCAGCCGGTCGAACTCCTCGGCGCTGACGAAGCCGCCGGTGACAGCCTCGTGCTTCAGCGTTGTCCCATTTTGATGCGCGCGTTTGGCGACCTTCGCGGCGTTGTCGTATCCGATCTTCGGCGCGAGCGCGGTGACCAGCATCAACGAACGCTCCATCAATTCGCGGATGCGAGATTCATTGGCGCGGATGCCGGTGACGCAATTGTCGGTGAAGGAGCGCGACGCATCCGCCAGCAGCCGGATCGATTGCAACATCGCGAACGCGATCACAGGCTTGAACACATTCAGTTCGAAATGGCCCTGGCTCGCGGCGACGGTGATGGTGGTGTGATTGCCGAACACCTGGCAGCACACCATGGTCAGGGCCTCGGCCTGGGTCGGGTTGACCTTGCCCGGCATGATCGACGAGCCCGGCTCGTTCTCGGGCAGGATCAGTTCGCCCAGTCCCGAACGCGGGCCGGAGCCGAGCAGGCGAATGTCGTTGGCGATCTTGAACAGACCGGTGGCCATGGCGTTGAGCGCGCCATGCACGAACACATAGGAGTCGTGCGTGGCCAGCGCCTCGAACTTGTTCTGCGCACTGACGAAAGGAAAGCCGGTGATCGCGGCGGCGCGCTTTGCGAACAGGCCCGCAAATTTCGGGTGCGCGTTCAGGCCGGTGCCGACTGCGGTGCCGCCCTGCGCCAGCGGATAGAGTTCTTTCACCGCAAGCTTGATGCGGGCGATGCCGAATTTGAGCTGCGCGGCATAGCCGGAAAATTCCTGGCCAAGGGTGAGCGGGGTCGCGTCCTGGGTATGGGTGCGGCCGATCTTCACGATCTTGGCGAAGTCCTTCTCCTTCACGTGCAGCGCGTCATAGAGATGCTCGAGCGCCGGGATCAGCTCGTTCGTAATGTCCAGCACCGCCGCGATATGCATGGCCGTCGGGAAGCTGTCATTCGATGACTGGCTCATATTGACGGCGTCGTTCGGATGAACCGGCGTTTTCGATCCGAGTGGCGCGCCCAGCATTTCGTTGGCGCGGTTGGCAATGACTTCGTTGAGATTCATGTTGGTCTGAGTGCCGGAGCCGGTCTGCCAGATCACCAGCGGGAATTCGCCGGACATCTTGCCGTCGATCACCTCCTGTGCGGCATCGACGATCGCGTTGCCGCGCTTCTTGTCGAGGGTGCCGAGCTGCATGTTGGTTTCCGCCGCGGCGCGCTTGACGATGCCGAACGCGCGGATCAGCGACTCCGGCATGCGGTCGCCGCCGATCCTGAAATTCTGCAGCGAGCGCTGGGTCTGCGCGCCCCAATAGCGATCGGCGGGCACGTCGATCGGACCGAAGCTGTCGGTCTCGCTGCGGGTCTTGCTGCGAGTCTTGGCCGGATGGGATCCGCCTTGACGGCTCTTGCTGTCGGCGGCTCGGGTCTTGCTTTGGGATTTGCTCATGCGGCCAGTGTAGCGTCACGCGCTGGCGCGCCAAAGCCGCAAGACCGAACACGGACCGGAATTGATCGAAACTATTTCTTGCGGAAGCGATCGAGCCGGACCACTTCGCCGGACGGCTTGTCGCCGGCGGCGTCGGCGGTCTTGCCGTCGCCTTTCGACTCGGTCGCGGCGGCGGGGATCGCCGGCGTCACCGCGGCCGGTGGCTGGCCGGCCTCGACCAGCGCCACGGTCTCCGCCTCGATGGTCTCGAATTGCAGGCCGAACTGCACCGACGGATCGAAGAAGCTCTTGATGGCATTGAAGGGCACGCCGAGCTTTTCCGGCACGCCGCCGAACGACAAACCGACCTCGAAGCCGGTGTCGGTCACCTTCAGGTCCCAGAACTGATATTGCAGGATGACGGTCATTTCCTGCGGGAATTGTTCGCGCAGGCGCGGCGACATCTTCACGCCCTCCGCGTCGGTGCGGAACGAGATCGAGAAATGATGCTCGCCCGGCAGCCCGCTCTTGGCGGCGTCGGACAGAACCTTGCGCACCAGGCCGCGCAGTGCGTCCTGTGCCAGGAGATCGTAACGGATATGGTCGGTCGCCATTGGTGATTGCACCAGAAAGCCGCCTTTGAGAATCGTCCGCGATGGTAACCCGCCGCAACCCTCCCGTCAGCCCGTGGGCAGCCGCGGCGCGGACAAAAGCCTGTGTGGAAACGAGTGGAGGCTTCTGTTGCCAGGTGCCTCCGAACCCCGCCTGACGGAGCTTAACCCGTCAGGGCTTTAGGCTTGGTTTTTCAAACCGCTTACGCGGCCTGAGCAACCGGAGCATAGTTGTCGTTGGCAACTATACGTTTGGCCCGATAACGGCGGGTACCATACCGAGCGAAAGTACAACCTTTACGCCCTCGTCGATCCTGTTTCGCCCCCATCAGCAGCGGCCGGGCCACTCGTATCGGCCGCTGTTGGTGGAGGCGCCGGGCACTGCCCCCGGGTCCGAAAGGTTTATTACGAAGTCCGTTTATCGCCATAGCCGGCTTGCGCCGGCAGGACGAATATATGGGCAGCGCCGCCGGTAGGGAAGAGCGGCAAAGCGATTAATGTGAAAAAAAACCTATTTTTCTGAAAATCTGACTGTGATGGGTTTCCGGTTGGTTCGCGGCGATCGCAATGCTCCAAGAACCCGATATCCTCGGCCCCCAGAATCGTCTCCCGGACAAGATCGGCTTAAGGCTCGGACCGGACGAAATCACACCGGAACCCCGGCCAAGATCGCCCCGGGGCGTAGCACGTCATCGTAGAATTGCCGGTAGCGAGGCGGCGACAATGGCTGGTAGCAATCGATCGTCTGCGACAAACGATATTGCGGAACCAATGTGAGCAACTCGCCCGCCGCAACTTTGGCCGCCGGGACATCGTCGGTGATCGCCAGGGCGACCGCCGCCCCGAAATGGGCGCGCGGGAGTTTGGGATTTGCCTCTCGCCCGCGCAGGAAGCATACGACGGCTTCGGCGCGGTCTCCGAGCAAGAGGCGAGCAAACCCCGCGGTCGTCCAGAACGCCCCAAGCTGCGGGCCGCGCGGATCGAGCCGCAAAGCGGTTTCCACCGCCGCCAAAGCCTCCTTGCCCCTCCCGAGGTGAACCAGCGAGTTGCCAAGGTTGTTGTGGGCGAGCGCAAAGTTGCGATCCAGCGCGATCGCGGTCTCGTTGGCGAGCGCCGAGCGCTCGAAATCGCCCCGCAGGACGTGAACCAGCCCCATCGCGTAATGGGCGCGGGCGTTGCCTGGATCGAGAGCCAACGCGCGCTCAGCTGCGCTGACACCCCGCATCAGCATGTCGTCTTTGCGGGGTGAGGGAGCATGGCTCTGCGTCACCTGAATCACGATGGCTCGGGAAAGCCGGGCGAGCGCATCGCTGTGGTTCGGATCGAGCTCCACGGCCCGTCCGAACAAGACCTCCTGTTCCTGCAAGCATTCGAGCGACTGTGGTCTGTTGTCTGCCGCGATTCCGCGCATGAAAAGGTCGCTGGCTTTCGGATCGATATCGCGCGCCTCTCCATCCCTTGCGGCGGCGACGAAAATCTCACGTCCAATCGTATTGGCGATGCGGCCCGTTATCCGGTCCTGCAGCGCCAGCAGGTCGGTGGCGTCACCGTCGAACAGATCCGACCAGATCTGCAGGCCGCTTTGACCATCGACCAGCTGCGCATTGATCCGCAGGTTACGATCGCTGCGCTGAACGCTGCCGGTGAGCGCGTATTTCACGCCGAGTTCGCGGGTGACTTGTCTGACGTCGAGGCCCTTCCCCTCGAAGGCCGCCGCGGTCGTTGACGAGATCACGAGCAATCCGGAGATGCGCGACAGGTCGGTTGCGACGGTTTGGCCGAGACCCTGAGCAAAGTAAGCCTGATCGGAATCGCTGCTCAGGTTCGAGAACGGCAATACGACCAACGACACGTCTCCGCTGATGCTGTGGGTCGGCGGTTTGTTTACGCTGGCGGAATTGGTTTCGACCTCGATCTCCGCCACGAAACGGTATCCTCGGCCGGGAACCGTTTGCAGGCACCGCGACAGTGCCGGGTCGCCCGCCAAAATTTTGCGGAGAGCCGAAATTTGCGCAGCCAGATTGTTCTCGTCGACGATCGTGCCGGCCCATACCTCGGCCATCAGCGCGTCTTTTGCCGCGAGCTGTCCTGGCCTGCGGACCAGCGCCGTCAGCAGATCGAACGCGCGCGACCCGAGCGTGACCTGGGTGCCGCGAAACAGGAGTTCACGGCGCGCAGGGACAAGCCTGAACGCACCAAAGCGTATGACCTCTGGAGCACGCATGGTCAGCAAAGTCTTGGGTCAGTTGCTGAATTCCGGCGTGTCGATGGTGGCACGGGGTGGGGCGCTTCACAAGAATTCAGAACGTTTCATAACGATGTCAATGACTTCGGAGTGCTTTCGGACGATCCTTTACGCGACACGACATTGACCCTGAAATCTCGCAAGGATCAGCGCCATGATTGTCGATCGCCGTCAGGTTCTATCGCTTGTGGCTGGCTCTGCCATTTCTTCATGGGTATCCGGTCGAGCCTCTGCCACCGCATATCCAACGCGTCCGGTGCGTGTGATGGTTGGCTTTCCGGCTGGCGGAGGCGCCGACATTCTCACGCGCGTTATCACCGACTGGCTGCAAACGCGGCTTGGTCAGACTTTCATCGTCGAGAACCTGCCGGGCGCCGGCACCAATCTGGCGACCGAAGCTGTGGTCCGGGCACCGGCGGATGGCTACACGCTGCTTGCGACAACCACGAGCAATTTGATCAACGGCGCCCTGTACGATGATCTGAAATACGATTTCGTGCGCGACATTGCGCCGGTCGCGAGCCTTACGACCCAGCCGCTTGTGCTGGAGGTCATCCCGGCAATTCCGGCAACAACGGTTCCCGAGTTTATTGCTTATGCCAAGGCAAACCCGGGCAAGATCAACATGGGTAGCTCCGGTCTCGGGACGGTTTCAAACCTCGCCGCGGAGGCATTCAAGCTCGCAACCGGTGTTGAGTTTGTCAGCGTCCCCTACCGCGGCTCCGTGCCGATGTTCACCGATATGCTCGGGGGTCGCGTACACGCCGCCTTCGAAAACATCCCTGCCTCGATCCAGCACATCAGATCGGGGAGCTTGCGTCCTCTTGCCGTCACGACCAAGGAGCGCTCCGAGACGTTGCCGGGCGTGCCCGCCCTGCATGAATACGTCCCGGGATTCGAGGCATTCGCGGTCGCCGGTATCGGCGCGCCCAAGGGGACACCCGCCGACATCGTCGAGACGCTCAACAAGGAGATCAATGCCGGTCTTTCCGATCCGGGCGTGAGGGCGCGGCTTGTCGGGCTTGGCGCAACGGTGCGCGCCGGGTCGTCCGCCGATTTTGCGGCGCTCATCGCGCAAGAAACAGAAAGGTGGGCCAAAGTGATCAAGTCGTCAGGCTTCAGGATGAAAACGCGTGAGTAGGCGATAATCCTGCGTGGACCTCGCTGATCGCAAGCAACTGGGCGGATGATCGGCTAATCGTCAGCCTGCCACAACCGCCCGGGAGGCGGTGAGCAGCCGTGCGAGTTCCGTCCGCAACTGCTCCTGGCTGTAAGGCTTGCCGAGGCGCGGCAAGGTCAGGCTCGTGTCCTCCGCCAGGTCGGCAAATCCCGTCACCAGCAGGATCGGAATATCGGGACGGATTTCCCGGGTCGCCCGCGCGAGCTCCATGCCGGTCATCCCCGGCATCGAATGGTCGGTGACCAGGATATCGATCGAGCGGTCGCTGCGCAGAATCTCGAGCGCATCCTGTCCGGAATTGGCCTCGATGACGGTGTGTCCGATGTCTTCCAGCATGTCGACCGCGCTGGTCGCGATCAACGGGTCGTCGTCGACCAGCAGGACCGTCGAACCGCGCTCGGGCACGGTGGTGTCGACGTTTTCCTGCTCCACTTCAGGCGCCGTGACCGCGACCGGAATCCACAGATCGACATTGGTGCCCCTGCCAGGCTTGCTGTCGATGTCGACCACGCCGCCGAGTTGCACCATCAGTCCGTGCACCATCGACAAGCCAAGACCGGTCCCGCGGCCGACCGGCTTGGTGGAGAAAAACGGTTCGGTCGCGCGCGCCAGTGTCTTGGCATCCATGCCGGTACCGGTATCGGCGACCCTGACCCGCAGGTACTTGCCGGGCTTCAAGGTCGATGGCTCCGGACGATCCTTCGGCTCGACCTCGATATGGATCGCACCGCCCTCGGGCATGGCATCGCGGGCATTGATGGCGAGGTTGAGCAGCGCCAGTTCGAACTGGTTGGGATCGACCAATGCTGGCGGAACGTCGTCCGGATAGGTGAGATGGAGCTGGACCTGCGGTCCGAGCGATCGCTCCAGCAAATCCGTCATGTCGTGGATCAGCGAGATCAGATCGATGGAAACCGGCCGCAAATCCTGTTGTCGGGCGAAGGCGAGGAGGCGCTGTGTCAGCGTCGCACCGCGTTTGGCGCCCTGCAATGCGCTGTCGATGAGCCGATGCAGGCGCGGGTCGTCGGGCACCCGCTTGCGGAGCAATTCCAGATTGCCCATGACCGCCATCAGCAGATTGTTGAAGTCGTGCGCGACGCCGCCAGTCAGTTGTCCGAGGCTCTCCATCTTTTGCGCCTGACGCAACTGTTCCTCGATCTGCGAGCGCTGCGCCGCCTCGCGCATCAACTCGCTCGTGCGCTCCTGCACGCGCTGCTCTAGCGTCCGGGTCAATTCGGACAAGGCGCTGCGCTCGCGCGCGAGGTCTTCCAGCAGCGACCGCGCCTGATACTGCCGCCGCCGGTTGCGCATCGCGGTGCGGACGACGCTGACGAATGTCGTCGGGTGAAACGGGCGTTCGACAAACGCGACGTTGCCGAGCGCTTCGGCGAGCCGGGCTGCGGCCGGATTTTTCTCCGGACCGGCGCCCTGACGTGTCAGGATCAGAAGCGGGATGTCAGACCAGGCAGGCTGCGTCTCCAGCCATCGCGCCAGCGGTGCGATGTCGGCAGTGCGAAGCGCCTCGTCGGCGATGACAGCCAAACCGGCGCCGCGGCTGAGTTCTGTCAGCAGGGCGGGCAGATCGGGGACCGTCCGCGCCGCCAACTCTGCTTCGGCCAGCAATTCGCTCGCCACCTGCGAGTCGCGACCGGTCGGTGTGAGGATCAGGGCCCGTTCCGAGAGGTGGCCGCTGGTCACCGTGATGGCTCGCTAAGCGCGGCTGCGTCGCTCAACGCGACCGCCGTGCCGGCAAAGGTCGGAACGCCGCGGAGCACGCCTTGGAAATCCTTCAACGGTGTCCCGACATTGAGGCCGGACTTGTCGATCCAGTATTCACGGATCGTGTTCTCGTGAACGCCGGCGCGCTTCTTGATCACCGAGATGGCCCGGCGCACTTCGCCCAGTGTCTCGAAGTACCGCAGCAGGATGACGGTATCGGCCAGATAAGTGATGTCGACCGGCGTCTGCATGTCGCCGACAAGCCCGTGCTGCGCAACGGTGATGAATGTCGCGGCGCCCTGGCGGTTCAGATATTGCAGCAATTCGTGCATATGCAGGATGAGCGCATTTTCCTGCGGCATCGCCGCCTGGTAGCCGTTGAGGCTGTCGATCAGCACCGTACGGATTTTTTCGTCGTCGACGACGGTCCTCACCATGTGTGTGAATTCGCCCGGCGTCATTTCGGCCGCGTCCACCTGCGCGATCACGAGAGCGCCCCGGTCCCGCAGTTTTTCCAGCTCTATTCCGACCGTCTTCATTCGCTCGAACAGCAAGCCTAGCTCTTCGTCGAACACAAACAGCGCGGCCTTCTCGCCACGCGCAATCGCGTCCATCGCGAAACTGATCGCGGCCAATGTCTTCCCGGTGCCCGATGGACCCAGGATGAGAGTGCTTGAACCGGAATCAATGCCGCCACCGAGCAAGTCATTGAGTTGTGCAATCCGGGTCGCGATGGTGAAGCGCGCAATTTTGGCACGATGTTCGTTCGCGACCAGCCGGGGAAAGGCGACAACGCCGCCCTTCCTGATGGTGAAGTCGTGGTAGCCGCCGCGATAGCGGCGGCCTCGATATTTCTGGATCCTCAAGCGCCGCCGCTCGGCACCGTAATCGGGCGTTTGCTGTTCCAGACGGATGACGCCGTGAGCGACGCTGTGCACCGTCTTGTCGCCCGGTTCTGTGGTCATGTCGTCGAGCATCAGGACGGTGGCGCGATAGCGCGAGAAGTAATGCTTGATCGCAAGGATCTGGCGCCGGTAGCGCAGCGAGTTCTGAGCCAGCAGCCGGATCTCCGACAGGCTGTCGAGCACGACGCGGTCGGGTTTGGTCTTCTCGACCGCATCGAAGATCTGCCGTGTGGTTTCGCCGAGTTCGAGATCGGAAGAATAGAGCAGGCTTTGCTGCCGGTCGCCGTCGAGCACGCTTTCCGGCGGCAGCAATTCGAACACCGTGATCCGTTCGCTCAGGTCCCAGCCATGCGAGGCCGCCCCCTCGCGTAGCTCGCGCGCAGATTCCGACAACGTGACGTAAAGACAGCGCTCTCCGTTTTCGGCGCCGGTGATCAGGAAGCGCAGCGCGACGGTGGTCTTGCCGGCGCCGGGCTCGCCTTCGAGAAGGAAAATATTGCCCCGTGTCAAACCGCCGTTGAGAATATCGTCGAGCCCGGCGACACCGGTCCTCGCTATGTCGTCTCGTACATCCACGCGTCAATTCCGGTCCAACAGCCGCCGCGTCCTTCCGCCAATCCGCAGCGGAGACCTGGGACGCTCGCACTCCTATCGACGCCTAACGGTATTTCTGCGGAAAAGTTCCCTGTGGAGGGTCCCCGCGAAAGCAACCACGCGCGTGCCGCGGATCAGGAGCCCGACCCCCGGCAAAACGCCGGCGAGCGCATAGCAGCATGCCTCACCCCGCAGGCGTGTCGTCGGCGGCGTGATATACGTGCGGGATGTCAGAATCGACGTCGTCGCCACCTCCGCCACCTCCGTCATCGCCGCCTGTCAAATCGCCGCCTGCCATCACGCTTCTCGAACTGTTTCTCGGCTTCGCGAAAATTTCCGTCTCTGGTTTCGGCGTGATCCTGCCCTGGGCTCGCCGGCTGATCGTCGACGAAAAGAAATGGATGAGTGCGGAGGAGTTCAACGAGACGTTCGCGCTTGCGCAATTTTTGCCGGGACCGAACGTGGTCAACCTGTCGGTCGTGTTCGGTTCGCGCATCGGCGGCGCTGCCGGCGCCGCGGTCGCCTTGCTTGGACTGCTCGGTCCACCGGCGCTGATCGCGACGGCTCTGGCCGCGTTCTATGCGCTCTATGGCGATGTGGATATCCTGCGCCGCATTCTGACCGGCATCGCCGCGGCCGCCATCGGTCTGATGATCGCGGTGATCGCAAGAATGGCGGAACCGATCCTGCGCAAGGGATTGGGGCCGGCGCCGCTGGTGATGGCCGCGGCCTTCCTTGCAATCGGTGTCGCGCGCTGGCCGCTGGTCGCGACACTTGCGGTGCTTGCGCCTGCCAGCATCGCGCTCGCATGGTGGTGGCAACGGCGATGAAACCCGCCGATCCGCTCGCTGTCATTGCCGGACATTTTGCGTTGCTGTCGCTGTTCGCAATCGGCGGAGCGAATGCGGCAATTCCTGAAATGTACCGGATCGCGGTGCATCTCGAAGGCTGGCTCACCGACCAGCAATTCTCGGACCTGTTTGCGATTGCGCAGGTGACGCCGGGGCCCAACGTCATCATCACCACGCTGATCGGATATCAGGTCGCGGGAGTGGCGGGCGCGCTGGTCGCAACGGTTGCGATGGTGGGCCCGACATGCATTGCGACTTATTTCATCGCTCGCGTCTGGGATCGTTTTCGCGATGCACCATTTTGCGCTGCGATTCAGTCCGGGCTGGTTCCGGTTTCCATCGGCCTGCTGGCTGCGAGCGCATGGATCCTTGCTTCGGCAAATGATTCCGGTTGGATGGCCGCTGCCATAACTTTAACCACCGCGACAACTGGATATCTCAGCAGGGTGAATCCGCTCTGGATTTTCTTTATCGCTGCGGCAATCGGCGCTGCCGGTTTGGTCTGACAGACGATGATTGTTTCTTCGGTTCAGGCCGGCGATGAACTAGACAAAAGGCTCAAGTTGGGCGAAGACCGCCGGGGGAATATGGTAGAACTACTGGCGTTGGGGGGTGGCTGATGGCCGAGCGCATGGTTGAGCCGGCAGAGGGGCCGCAGGCTCGCGGACTGATCAAAAATCCGCAGGACTTTTGGGGCGGAATTGCACTCCTGTTATTCGGGCTGTTCACGCTCTGGGCGGGCAGCGACCTTCCAGGCATGCGCGGCTTCGCTTTTGGTCCGGGAACTGCGCCGCGCCTGTTCGGCTGGTTGCTGGTCGGAGTGTCGGCGATCATCGCTGTCGGCGGCCTGATCTCGGAAGGACCTCCGCTCGAAAGATGGGGCATTCGCGCGCCGTTCCTCTTTATTGCCTCCATTGTTTTTTTCGGCGCGACGGTGCGGCCGTGGGGACTCATCATATCGAGCTTCTTCACGCTGATGATCGCAGCCGCCGCCTCGAAGGATGTGCGCTGGATCGAAAGCATGATCTGGTCGGCCGTGCTCACGGCAGCCAGCGTCGGGCTTTTTATCTACGGGCTCAATCTGCCGCTTCAGCTCTGGCCCCGGTGACGCGTCATGTGGGATCTCATTAACAATCTCGCCTTTGGCGTCAGCGTTGCAGCTTCACCGCAAAACCTGTTGCTGTGTCTTATTGGCGCATTGGTCGGCACGCTGATCGGCGTGCTTCCCGGGCTCGGTCCGGTCGCCACCATCGCAATGCTGCTGCCGATTACTTACGGCCTGCCGCCGGTGGGCGCGCTGATCATGCTCGCGGGCATTTACTACGGCGCGATGTATGGCGGATCGACCACCGCGATCCTGGTGAACATACCAGGCGAATCTGCGTCCGTGGTGACCACGCTCGATGGTCACCAGATGGCAAAGCAGGGCCGTGCCGGTCCCGCTTTGGCGATCGCGGCGATCGGCTCGTTCTTCGCGGGTTGCGTCGCGACCGTGATCATCGCCGCGGCGGCCGCTCCGCTCACGAGCATCGCGTTGATGTTCGGACCCGCGGAATATTTCTCGCTGATGGTGCTCGGCCTGATCTTCGCGGTGGTGCTGGCGAAGGGCTCGGTGGTCAAGGCGATCGCCATGATCCTGGTCGGTCTGGTGCTGTCGATGATCGGTTCGGATCTCGAGACCGGAGCAGGGCGCCTCAACTTCAACATTCCGGAACTCGCCGACGGACTGGGCTTCGTCGTGATCGCGATGGGCGTGTTCGGCTTTGCCGAAGTGCTGCGCAATCTCGAGGTTACGCACAACCGCGACATCGTCCAGGCCAAGATCACCGGGCTGATGCCGACCCGCGCCGACCTGATTGCCGCCGCACCGGCCATCGGCCGCGGCACGGTCCTCGGCTCCGCGCTCGGCATTCTGCCGGGCGGCGGCTCCGTCATTGCGGCGTTCGCGTCCTATACGCTCGAGAAGAAACTGTCGAAGTATCCCGAGCGTTTCGGTCGCGGCGCAATCGAAGGCGTGGCAGGACCGGAAACCGCCAACAATGCGGCCTCGCAGACCTCCTTCATCCCGCTGCTGACGCTCGGCATTCCGCCGAACCCGGTGATGGCGCTGATGGTCGGCGCGATGACCATTCACGGCATCGTGCCGGGCCCGCAGGTGATGACCAAGCAGCCGGAATTGTTCTGGGGCATGATCGCCTCGATGTGGTTCGGCAATCTGATGCTGGTGATCATCAACCTGCCGCTGGTCGGCCTGTGGGTCCGCCTGCTGCGCGTGCCGTATCGCCTGCTCTATCCACTGATCCTGATCGTCTGCTGCATCGGCGTCTATTCGGTGAACAACGCACCGGCGGACGTCTATCTCACCGCGGCATTCGCGCTGGTCGGCTACTGGCTGGTGAAGCATGATTTCGAGCCGGCGCCGATGCTGCTCGGTTTCGTGCTCGGACCGCTGATGGAGGAAAATCTCCGCCGCGCCATGCTGATCGCGCGCGGTGACTGGACGGTGTTCCTGACACGGCCGATCTCGGCCGGGCTGCTTGCCGTCTCGGCGGTCCTCCTGGTCATCGCGCTGCTGCCGATGATCCGCAAAAAACGCGACGAGGTGTTCGTCGAGGAGGGGTAGGCGGGTCGTCTCGATCCAATTGCGGATTTGACTTTTGGGCGGCGTTTCGGTGAAACGCCGCCCAAACTCTATTCCGCTACAGTGATGGGCGGGATTGGGCCGCTAAAAGACATTGGAAACGCCCCCTTCGGAGGAACTCAGGCCATGGCTTTGCTATCTCGTCTTGCCGGCGCGTTCGCCGGCCTGTCCGCGCTCGCGGCACTCTCGGCGCCGGCGCTGGCGCAGTCCTATCCGTCGCGGCCGATCACCATGATCGTGCCGTTTGCCGCCGGCGGCCCGACCGACATCGTCGCGCGCATCGTCGCCGACAACATGTCGAAGACGCTCGGCCAGCAGATCGTCATCGAAAACGTGGTCGGTGCCGGCGGAACCACCGGCGCCACCCGCGCGATGCGTGCCACCCCCGATGGCTACACCATCATCATGGGCCATATGGGAACCCATGCCGCCGCGGTCGCGCTCTATCCCAAGCTCGCCTATCACCCGATCAATAACTTCGAGCCGATCGGGCTCGCCGCCGGCACCCCTGTCCTGATCGTGGCCAAGAAGGACTTTCCGGCCAAGGACCTGAAGGAGTTCGCCGCCTACGTGAAGGCGAATGCCGACAAGGTGAATGCCGCCCATGCCGGCGTCGGTTCGGTCTCGTTCACCAGCTGCCTGCTGCTGAATTCGGTGCTGGACGTGAAGCCGACCGCGATTCCGTTCCAGGGCACGGGACCGGCCCTGAACGCGCTGCTCGGCGGCCAGGTCGATTACATGTGCGACCAGATCGTCAACCTGGTGCCGCAGATCAAGGCCGGCAACATCAAGGCCTATGGCATCGGCACGCCCGACCGGAACCCGGCGCTGCCCGACGTTCCGACCACCAAGGAGGCCGGCCTCCCGCAATTCGAAGTGTCGGCCTGGAACGCGCTGTTCGCGCCCAAGGGGACGCCGAAGGAAGCGCTCGACAAGCTGTCCGACGCGCTGTCGAAGGCGCTCGATGACGAGGGCGTGCGCAAGCGTCTGCTCGACCTCGGCAGCGACATTCCCGGACCCGACCGTCGCGGCCAGGCGGCCCTGAACAAGCTGGTGGACGGCGAAATCAACCGCTGGACCCCGGTGATCAAGGCTTCGGGCATCACGCAATAAGCAGGTTCCCGCAGAATTCGCGTGCAGGGGCGGCCGGTCACGGCCGCCCCTTTTCATGTGGGGAATCGGCTAGCTTGCGGGTCGAGACAGGCGCGCTTTGATAAGGTCCGACCAAGAGGCCGGATGAACCGATGAAGCAATATCTCGATCTGATGCAATACGTGCTCCGCGACGGCGTGGAGAAGCGCGACCGGACCGGGACCGGGACGCTGTCGGTGTTCGGCCATCAAATGCGCTTCAACCTGCGTGACGGCTTTCCGCTGGTCACCACCAAGAAGCTGCACGTCAAGTCGATCGTGCACGAATTGCTGTGGTTCCTGCAGGGCGACACCAACGTCAAATATCTGCGCGATAACGGCGTCACCATCTGGGACGAGTGGGCGGACGAGAACGGCGATCTCGGTCCGGTCTACGGCCGGCAATGGCGCTCATGGCCCGCCCGCGACGGCGGCACCATCGATCAGATCGCGGGCCTGATGCGCGACCTCGAACGCAATCCGGATTCGCGCCGCCTGATCGTGACCGCCTGGAATCCGGCCGATATCGGCGACATGGCGCTGCCGCCGTGCCACTGCCTGTTTCAGTTCTATGTCGCGGAGGGCCGGCTGTCTTGCCAGCTCTACCAGCGTTCCGCCGATATTTTTCTCGGCGTGCCGTTCAACATCGCGTCCTATGCGCTGCTGACCATGATGGTGGCGCAGGTGGCGGGGCTGAAGCCGGGCGAGTTCATCCACACGCTGGGCGATGCGCATCTGTATCTCAATCACGTCGATCAGGCCGAACTGCAATTGTCGCGGGCGCCGCGGGCATTGCCGGTGATGACGATTGATCCCTCGGTGCGGGACATCTTCGCGTTCCGCTACGAGCATTTCGCGCTCGAAGGCTATGACCCGCATCCGCATATCAAGGCGAAGGTGGCCGTGTGAGCGATAGCTCCTCTGCCGCGCCGCAGCCCGCAGCCGCGCGTAGCCCCGTTCCCATCATCCTCGTGGTCGCGGTCGCCGAGAACGGCGTTATCGGGCGCGACAACCAATTGCCGTGGCGGATCAGGTCGGACCTGAAATTCTTCAAGTCCGTCACCCTGAACAAGCCGGTGGTGATGGGGCGCAAGACCTATCGGTCGATCGGCAAGCCGCTGCCGGGGCGGACCAATATCGTGATCACCCGGCAGCAGGATTTCGCCGCGCCGGGCATTTTGGTGGCGCCCGGCATCGATCAGGCGCTATCGGCCGCGCGCGGCGACGCCTTGCGGCGCGGCGCCGACGCCATCGCGGTGATCGGCGGCACCGAGATTTTCGCGCAGACCCTGCCTTTGGCGGATCGCCTCATTTTGACGCTGGTCCATGCAAATCCGCCGGGCGATACCTATTTCCCACCGGTCGACCCCGCGGTCTGGCGCGAAGCCGAACGGCTGCCGCAGCCCAAGGGGCCCGACGACGAATATGGCTTTACTATCGTTAATTATGAACGGGCGGCGCGGCATGAGCGCGCGTTGTAAGGGACAGGACCGTCCCCTATAACCGCGCCGAAGCATAGCGCGCCTATCGGACGGCCGCGCTCAAGGAGGATCGAGATGCCGTGGAGTAATCAGGGCGGTGGCGGTGGCGGCGGACCCTGGGGTTCGGGACCGAAGGGTCCCTGGGGTTCGGGGCCACAGTCCGGCGGCGGGACGCAGCCTCCCGATCTCGAGGACCTGCTGCGGCGGAGCCAGGACAAGCTGAAGACCGTGCTTCCGGGCGGCAGCTTTGGCGGCAAGATCGGCATTGCCGCGGCGCTGGTGGTGGCGCTTTTCCTCTGGGCCGTGTCCGGATTTTTCGTTGTCCAGCCGGGCGAACTCGGCGTCATCCAGCGCTTCGGTAAATATGTCCGCGATGCACCGGCGGGCTGGGGCTACACGTGGCCCTATCCGGTGGGCGCGGTGACCAAGGTCAATATCGAACGCATCAACCGCATCGATGTCGGCATGCGCATCGTCGACGATGCGCGGCGCGGCACTACGACTCGCGACATCCCGGAAGAGAGCCTGATGCTGACCGGCGACGAGAATATCGTCGACGTCGATTTCTCGGTGTTCTGGAAGATCCAGCCCGACCGCGGCGCCGGCAAGTTTCTGTTCAACATCCAGTTTCCCGAAGGCACGGTGAAAGCCGTCGCGGAAAGCGCGATGCGCGAGGTCATTGGCCGTTCCAACATCCAGCCGGTCCTCACCGGTGCGCGGCAGAATATTGAAAACGCCGTTCAGGAGTTGATGCAGAAGACGCTCGACGAGTATCAGTCGGGTATCCTGATCACGCAGGTGCAGTTGCAAAAGGTCGATCCGCCGACGCAGGTCATCGACGCGTTCCGTGACGTTCAGGCGGCGCGCGCCGACCTCGAACGCGCACAGAACGAGGCGCAGACCTACGCCAATCGCGTGGTCCCCGAAGCCCGCGGCCGTGCTGCGCAGATCATGCAGAATGCGGAAGCCTATCGCGAGCAGACCGTCGCCGACGCGACCGGCCAGACCGCCCGCTTCAACCAGATCTTCGAGCAATATGCCAAGGCGCCGCAGGTGACGCGCCAGCGCATGTATCTCGAAACCATGGAGCGGCTGTTCAGCGGCACCGACAAGATCATCCTCGATCCTGGCACCGGTGCCGGCGGGCAGGGGGTCGTGCCATATCTGTCTCTCGACCAGAACCGTCCGCGGCCGGCGCAGCCGCAGCAGCCGCAAGCGCAGCAGCCGCAAGCGCAACGCCGCTAAAGGAGCCTGACATGAAACTCGGTATCGCAGGCGGCGTGTTGCTGGTCCTGGTTTTGGCTGCGGCCTTCATTGGCTACAGCTCGGTCTTCACCGTTCCGGAGACGCGTCAGGCGATCGTGATCCGGCTCGGTGAGCCGCAGCGCGTGGTGTCGCAGGCCGGACTGCATTTCAAGGCGCCGTTCATCGACAGCGTCGTCTATATCGACAAGCGGATCCTCGACCTCGAAAACCCGGCGCAGGAAATCATTGCCGCCGACCAGAAGCGGCTCGTGGTCGATGCCTTCGCGCGCTACAAGATCGTCGAGCCGCTGCGCTTCTACCAGGCGATCGGGACGGTCCCGGCCGCGAATTCGCAGCTCGCCACGCTCCTGAACTCGTCGCTGCGCCGCGTGCTCGGCGAATCCTCGTTCCAGGACGTGGTTCGCGACGATCGCGACAAGCTGATGACCCGGATCCGCGAGCAACTCGATCGCGAAACCCAGCGTTACGGCATCAACGTGATCGACGTCCGTATCCGCCGCGCCGACCTGCCGGAGCAGAACAGCCAGGCGGTCTATCAGCGGATGCAGACCGAACGTCAGCGCGAAGCGGCCGAATTCCGCGCCCAGGGCTCGCAGCGTGCGCAGGAAATCCGCTCACGCGCCGACCGCGACGTCACCGTGCTGCTGGCCGAGGCCAATGCCAAGGGCGAGCAGATCCGCGGTGAAGGCGATGCCACGCGTAACCGCATCTTCGCCGAATCCTACGGCAAGGACCCGGACTTTTTCGCCTTCTACCGCTCGATGCAGGCCTACGAGCAGGGGCTGGGCAACAACGACACCCGCATGGTGCTGAAGCCGGATTCCGAATTCTTCCGCTATTTCGTGGATCCGAGCGGACGTTCGGCGGCCTCTCCGCCGCAGCAGCCGTCACAACAGCTCGGATCGCCGACCGCCGCGAGGTAACCGCATCACGATCGATAGAAGCGGGGGATGTGGGACTTCATCGTCGCGATCGGGCTCGTGCTCGCGCTTGAGGGCTTGTTGTTTGCGGCGTTTCCGGGCGCCGCGAAACAGGCGATGGCAAACGTCCTCGAGACGCCCGACAGCATCCTGCGCGGGGTCGGGATCGCCAGCGCCCTGATCGGAATCGTCGTGATCTGGCTTATTCGCGGCTGAGCGGTGTTTATCCGCATGGCGGTGGCTTTTGGCTGCCGCTTTGCGGATTGCGGCGCAGTTTCGCCGCAATCACGTCCCCGTTTGCTGCTGGGTATTGTTCTTGCTTCAATTCCATGCCGGGGGCAGTGTTGATGCACGTCTTGCAGGAGAATTCGCAGACATGACGGCTTCTTTCGCCCTGTATTCAAAGGGGTTTCGCCGACCGGCCCTGGCCGCTTTGGCGGCCGCAATGCTGATGATGCCGGCGCTGCCGGGCCAGGCGCTGGCGCAGCGCGGGCCCGACAAGATTGCCGATGTGGCGGAAACCGTCATCGACGCGGTGGTCAACATCTCGACCTCGCAGCGGGTGGAGGCCGCCAACCGGCCGGGCTCGCGCCGCTCGGAGCGCCCCGGACAGGAAGAGGGGCCCGGACAGTCGCCGCAGGTTCCGCCCGGTTCCCCGTTCGAGGATTTCTTCAAGGATTTCTTTGAGAACCGCCGCGGCGGTCCCGGAGGCCAAGGCGGGCAGGGCGGCCAGGGCGAAAACCGGGCGCCGCGCCGTGCGTCGTCGCTCGGCTCCGGCTTCGTCATCGACCCGTCCGGTCTGGTCGTGACCAACAATCACGTCATCGCCGACGCCGAAGAAATCACCGTGGTGTTCAACGACGGCTCGCGCCTGAAGGCGGAACTCGTCGGCCGCGATCCCAAGACCGATATCGCGCTGCTCAAGATCAATCCGGACAAGCCGCTGAAGGCCGTCAATTTCGGCGATTCCGACAAGGTCAGGCTCGGCGAATGGGTGATCGCGATCGGTAATCCGTTCAGCCTCGGCGGTTCGGTCAGCGCGGGCATCGTGTCGGCGCGCAATCGCGACATCCAGTCCGGACCGTATGACAATTATATCCAGACCGACGCCGCCATCAATCGCGGCAATTCGGGCGGGCCGCTGTTCAACCTCAATGGCGATGTGATCGGCGTCAACACCGCGATCATCTCGCCCTCCGGCGGCTCGATCGGTATCGGCTTTGCCGTTCCGTCGAAAGTCGTGATGGGGGTGATCGAGCAACTCCGCGAGTTCAAGGAAGTGCGGCGCGGCTGGCTCGGTGTCCGCATCCAGCAGGTGACCGACGACATCGCCGAGAGCCTCGGCCTCAAACAGGCGCGCGGTGCCCTGATCGCCGGCGTCGACGACAAGGGTCCGGCAAAGCCTGCCGGCATCGAGGCCGGCGACATCGTGATCAGGTTCGACGGCCGCGACATCAAGGAGATGCGCGACCTGCCGCGGATCGTCGCCGATACGCCGGTCGGCAGGGAGGTCGAGGTCATTGTCCTGCGCAAGGGCAAGGAAGAAAAGAAGACGGTGAAGCTCGGACGGCTCGAGGACGCGGAGAAGGCGAAACCGGCCTCGGTGCAGAGCGACGCCAAGCCCGACGACAAGACGGTGGTGAAGAAGGCGCTCGGCCTCGACCTGGCCAACATCTCGGCGGACCTGCGCAAGCGCTTCAAGATCAAGGACAGCGTCAACGGCGTGGTCATCACCGGCATCGACCAGAATTCCGCGGCGGCCGAAAAGCGGCTCAGCGCGGGCGACACCATCGTCGAGGTGGCGCAGGAGGCCGTCGCCAGCACCGACGATTTCCAGAAGAAGGTCGACAAGCTGAAGAAGGATGGCCGCAAGCTGGCGCTGCTGCTGGTGGCCAATCCGGAAGGCGAATTGCGCTTCGTGACGCTGGGGCTGCAGTAGGTCTCAGTCTCGTCCGGGGCGCGGCATCGCGCGCTCCGGAGTCATCCCTCTGCGACGAACTCATCCCGCCTGTAGCCCTGCAGATACAAGAGGCTCGTCAGATCTCCGTGGTCGATGCGGACGTCGGCGATTTCGGCGACCGCCGGCTTCGCATGATAGGCGACGCCGAGACCGGCCCGCCCGATCATCGCCAGATCGTTGGCGCCGTCGCCGACCGCGATGGTCTCCGCCAGCGGCAGACGCAGATGGCGTGCGACTTCGAGCAGCGTGTCGAGCTTGGCTTCGCGGCCGAGCACCGGCTCATCGACGTAGCCGGTCAGCTTGCCATCCTCGACCAGCAGCGTGTTGGCGTGGTTTTCGTCGAAGCCGATCAGCCCGGCGACCTCGCGGGTGAACAGCGAAAACCCGCCCGAGACCAGCACGGTATGCGCGTCGTGCGCGCGCATGGTGGCGATCAGCGCGCGGGCGCCCGGCATCAGCGTGATGCGCGTTGCGATCACCTCGTCGATCACCGAGAGCGGCAGGCCCTTGAGCAGCGCCACGCGCTCGCGTAGCGCCGGCTCGAAGGCGATCTCACCACGCATGGCGCGCTCGGTGATCGCCGACACATGGTCTTTCAGCCCGACCATATCGGCCAGTTCGTCGATGCATTCCTGGCCGATCATGGTGGAATCCATGTCGGCCAGCAGCAGCTTCTTGCGCCGTTGCGCCAGCGGCTGGACCGCAAGATCGAGGGGCGCCCCGGCGAGCGCCGTGCGCAGGTGTTCGGCCACGTGTCGTTGGTCGATCGGGCCCTGCGGGATAAATTCGATATCGGCCGCCACGTCACGGTCGAGCCAGTGTATGTCGGTGGTCTGCGGCAGCGCCGCGCGGGCGCGCGCGATCAGGTCGTCGGTCAGGCGCGTTTCGGGGGCGGCAATGAGGGTTGCGACGTGAGTCATGGACGGGCGCTGCGATGAAGAAGGCCGTGCTTATCGCAGGGCCGACCGCCAGCGGCAAGTCGGCGCTGGCGCTGGCGCTCGCCGAACGCTTCGGCGGCGCGATCATCAACGCGGATTCCATGCAGGTCTATCGCGACCTGCGGGTGCTGACGGCGCGGCCGAGTATCGAGGAGGAGGCGCGCGCTCCGCATCACCTGTTCGGGCATGTCGATGCGGCGGTGAATTATTCGGCCGGCCAATATGTCGCCGATGCGGCCCGAGTTGTGGCGGAGCTTCCGGCGGACCGGCTTCAAATCTTTGTCGGCGGCACCGGGCTTTATTTCAAGGCGCTGACCAGCGGGCTTGCCGCGATCCCGCCGATCGATCCGGCGATCCGCAACGCCTGGCGCGATCGGCTCGCGCGCGAAGGCGTCGAGGCCTTGCATGCCGAACTCACTGTCCGCGATCCCGTTGCGGCGGCCCGGATCATGGTGCGCGACCGCTCGCGCATCCTGCGGGCGCTGGAAGTCCTCGATGCCACCGGGCGGCCGATTGCGGATTGGCACCGCGAGGGCATGCCGCCGGTCATCGACGCGGACAGGACGATCCGCATTTTCCTCCATCCGGCACGCGATTCTTTGATTACGCGGATCGAGACGCGTTTCGCAACGATGCTGCAGGCTGGCGCGCTCGACGAAGTGCGCGCGCTTGCGGCGCGTGATCTGCCGGATACCTTGCCTGCGATGAAGGCCCATGGCGTGCCGTGGCTGCGCCGCTATCTCGACGGCGACATCTCGCGCGACGAGGCGGCAGCCGGGTCGATCATGGATACGCGCCGCTATGCCAAGCGGCAGGTGACCTGGTTCCGCAACCAGATGCCGGGCTGGACCTGGGTCGCGCCCGAGGAGGGCATGGCGGCGGCGGAAACTTTGATGCAGACTTGAACCGGCCGCCCGCGGCGCGCGACCAAAAGTCGAGTCGTAAAGCGAGAGGACGCCAGTATGAACCGGATTCTCCAATTCGCCGGGGCCGCCGCGATTGCCGCGGGCTTGCTCGGCGCTTCACCCGCACTCGCGCAGGACAAGAAGGTCGCGCTGGTGATCGGCAATGCTGCGTACACCAATGTGGTCTCGCTGAAAAATCCGGTCAATGACGCGGCCGATACCGGCGAGGCATTGAAGCGGATCGGGTTCGTCGTCACGACGCTGAGCGACGCTCCGGTCGCCGATATGCGCCGCTCGCTGAAAGCATTTGGCGATAAGGCCAGGCTCGCCGAAGTCGCGGTGGTGTTCTATTCGGGCCATGCGCTGCAATCCGACGGCGTCGCTTGGCTGCTGGCGAGCGACGGGCAGGCGCGCTCGCTCGCCGACATCACCAAGGGTTCGATCAGCCTGCCGGAAATTCTCGAACAGCTCGAGGGTGTCGAAAAGGCCGGCGTGGTGTTCATCGATGCGGCGCGCAACGATCCGTTTGGCGAGGCCCAGAAGCGGCAATTGCCGTCCGGCCTGAAAAAGCAGGTCGAAGAGCCGAAGAATGTGCTGGTCAGTTTTGCCACCGGCGCCGGCCGCAAGGTCGCCGACGGGGAGGGGCGCAACAGCCCGTTCACCACGGCGCTGCTGAAACATATCGAGGAGCCGGGGCTCGAACTGATCGCGCTGATGAAGCGCGTGCGCGAGGATGTGGTGCGCTTGACCGCCGGCGAGCAGGTGCCGTCCTTCTATATCTCCGCCGCGGACGATGCGTATTTTGTGGCGGCGCTGCCGAAGGCGGAGCCGTCCCAGCCGGCGTCGCCCGAGCCGGTCCCGGCTGCTCCGCAAGCCACCGCTCCGGAAACGCCGGCTGAACCTGCGCCCGCTCCGCAAGCGGCGGTCCCCGCCTCACATGCTATCGCGCCGGAGCAACCGGTTACGTCTGTGCCGGCACCTGTCGCCCCCGATGCGGCTGTTGCACCGTCTTCTGCGCCTGCAGAGAAGATTGCCGAAGCGCCCGTGCCGGCTCCTGCTGCCACGCCTGCGGCCGAGGCCGAGCCGTCCGCGGCGGATGCTGCCAGCAGTTCAGATGCCACCGAAAAGCCGCGCGAACAATCGCAGCCGATCGAGACGAAGCATCCAAACGATTGATGGGCAGTCAGGCCGGGGCGCTGCTTGCGGGCCTCGGCAATGTCCTCACTTAAAGTGCTTGAAGAACTCGTAGAAGGTGAACAGCACTTCGATCACGATCAGCGCCACGATCGCGATTTCGAGGCGCACGCTGCGTGACGCATCGATCAGGTCGGTGAGCGTCCGTGCGGTCTCGCCGACGACATCGATCTTGCGCGCGAGCGCGGCCGATCGCTCCTTCAGTTCGTATTCGTCGGCGAGGCGCGCATGCAGGCGTTCGAGGTCGAACCGGTCCCAGAGCACGTCGGGCTTTTCCTCGATCTCGACGCGGCCGGTGAGGCGCTGACGCACCAGCAGTGACTGGCCGATCACCTTCAGCATGTTGCTGCGATCGGTCGGTGTGCGTCCGCCGGCGGCAAGTTTCGCGGCCAAAGGCTCGACGATGTCGAACACGCCGCGAACCTCGCGTTCCTGATGCGCCAGCACGACATTCTTGGCGAGTGCGTCGGCGATCACGACCAGCCGCGCCGGCGACAGGTCTTTCACCTTGATGGCGCCGCCCGGATCGATCTGGTCGTCCTGATCCGGTCCAATCTCCAGGGTTGCGGTCTCGTCCTCGATCCGCGTCGCCGGCGTGATGATGCGCGGACCCAGGCCGCGCACGGTCTCGTCCTCCTCGATCGGCGACAGGCCGATCAGCACCGCGACGCCGTAGCGGAACAGCACCACGTAGCCGTCACCATTGCGGAAGGCGAGGGGCACGGTGTTGATGACGTCGCTGCGTTCGAGGCCGGCGGTGTCGATGCGTTCGCCGACGAGCAGCGCGCGCGCGGTCAGCCGCTTGCCCGCGACGGTCGGAGCCTGAGGAGGCGCGGCGTCGGCCACGTGGCGCTCACTTCAGGGTCTTCAGCCACTCGTCGATCTGGCGGTCGGCGCTTTCACGATCGATGCCGTAACGCGACTGGATGAAGCCGTTCAGCGCCTCGCGGCGGCCGCGCGCTTCCTGGATTTCGTTATGGGTGAGCTTGCCCCAGCGCTCCTTGACCGCGCCCTTCATGCGCTTCCAGTTGCCGGACACCTTGTTCCAGGCCTTGGAGCGCAACGTCTCCTTCACAGGAGCCGGCTCGGACACCTGCGCAGGAGCATTTTGAGCAAAGGCGCCCGGGGCCGTGCCCGCGCCGAGCGTCAGGCAGCCTGCCAGGGCGGCCGCCAGAAATCGTGATTTCGCCATGGGTGCATCTCGTCTTAGGTTCCCGGCCTCAATATATCGTCTGGTGGCCGCTGTCCCGATCGTGTCGGCCGCTTGACCGGTGGGGGTTTTGACCTTATACCCTCGCGCAACGTTCGTACTGAGAAGAGCCATGTCGCGCAATTTTATTTCGTTCTCGGTGGTAATCGTAGGAAGGCGCATCGCCGGGGGTGGCTGAAGCCATCCTTGCCGGACGATGCGCCGTACCGAAGGGCCGTGAGGCCCTTTTTTCATTCCAGACACCGCGGGACGACGCGAATTCAGGTGGAGCAGAGATCATGACCAAGGAACTGACCGGCGCCGAAATGGTGATCGAGGCGCTCGCCGATCAGGGCGTGCAGCACATCTTCGGCTATCCGGGCGGCGCGGTGCTGCCGATCTATGATGCCATTTTCCAGCAGGAGAGGGTCAAGCACGTTCTGGTCCGCCATGAGCAGGGCGCTGTCCATATGGCCGAAGGCTATGCGCGTTCGACCGGCAAGGTCGGCTGCGTGCTGGTGACGTCGGGCCCGGGTGCGACCAATGCGGTGACCGGTCTGGCCGACGCGCTGATGGATTCGATCCCGATCGTCTGCATCACCGGCCAGGTGCCCACACATCTGATCGGCAACGACGCCTTCCAGGAATGCGACACGGTCGGCATCACGCGGCCCTGCACCAAGCACAATTACCTGGTGAAGCGGATCGAAGACCTGCCGCGCGTGCTACACGAGGCGTTCTATGTCGCGGCGAGCGGGCGTCCGGGGCCGGTGGTGGTCGATATCCCGAAGGACATCCAGTTCGCAAAGGGCACCTATTCGGGTCCGCAGAACATCAAGCACAAGACCTATACGCCGAAGATCAAGGGCGACCTCGATCGCATCAAGCAGGCCGTCGACCTGATGGCCAAGGCGAAGCGTCCGCTATTCTATACCGGCGGCGGCATCATCAATTCCGGCAAGGAGGCGAGCCATCTCCTGCGCGAACTGGTGAAGCTGACCGGCTTCCCGATCACCTCGACGCTGATGGGGCTCGGCGCCTTTCCCGCGGCCGATCCGCAATGGCTCGGCATGCTCGGCATGCACGGCACCTATGAAGCCAACATGGCGATGCACGATTGCGACGTCATGATCTGCATCGGCGCCCGCTTCGACGATCGCATCACCGGACGGCTGGATGCGTTTGCGCCGTATTCGAAGAAGATCCATATCGACATCGATCCGTCTTCGATCAACAAGAACGTCAAGGTCGACGTGCCGATCGTCGGCGATTGCGCGCATGTGCTGGAAGACATGACGCGGATGTGGCGCACCGCGTCGATTCAGCCCGACAAGAAGGCGATGGGCGAGTGGTGGAAGCTGATCGACAAGTGGCGTGCCCGCAAGTCGCTGAGCTACCGGCCCTCGAACGACATCATCAAGCCGCAATACGCAATCCAGCGATTGTTCGAACTGACCAAGGATCGCGACACCTACATCACCACCGAAGTCGGCCAGCATCAGATGTGGGCGGCGCAATTCTACCAGTTCCAGGAGCCGAACCGCTGGATGACCTCGGGCGGGCTCGGCACCATGGGTTACGGCCTGCCGGCCGCGGTCGGCGTGCAGATGGCGCATCCGAAATCGCTGGTGATCGATATCGCCGGCGAGGCCTCGGTGCAGATGACCATGCAGGAAATCTCGACGGCGGTTCAGTACCGGCTGCCGATCAAGGTCTTCATCCTCAACAATCAATACATGGGCATGGTGCGGCAATGGCAGGAATTGCTGCACGGCAATCGCTATTCGGAAAGCTATTCGGAAGCCTTGCCGGATTTCGTCAAGCTTGCGGAGGCGATGCATGCGCACGGCATCCGCTGCAAGAAGCCGGGCGAGCTCGACGATGCGATCAAGGAGATGATCGATATCGACAAGCCGGTGATCTTCGATTGCGTGGTCGACCAGAAGGAAAACTGCTTCCCGATGATTCCGTCCGGCCGCGCGCATAACGAGATGATCCTCGGCGATGCGGCGGAGAGCCTCGACGAGGCGATCACCGAAGAAGGCAAGATGCTGGTTTGACTTCTCTTTCCCTCGCCCCTTTGGGAGAGGGTGCTGAGCCGCGAAGCGGCGAAGCGGGTGAGGGGTAATGCAAGAATTGACGAAGTGACCCCTCACCCGGCTCGCTTCGCTCGCCACCCTCTCCCTCAAGGGGAGCGGGTTTAGACCGAGCAAGGATTAAGATCGTGAACGCAAACGTGCCATCCACTTCGCATTATCCCGCAGCGCCGACCGCGCAGCTCGTCGAGCGGCATACGTTGTCCGTGCTGGTCGACAACGAGCCCGGTGTGCTGGCGCGGGTCATCGGCCTGTTTTCCGGCCGCGGCTACAATATCGACTCGCTGACGGTCTCCGAGACCGAGCACGAGAAGCACCTGTCGCGCATCACCATCGTCACCCGCGGCACGCCGATGGTGATCGAGCAGATCAAGCATCAGCTCGAACGGCTGGTGCCGGTGCATCGGGTCAACGATCTCACGGTGTCGGGACCGGCGATCGAGCGCGAACTCGCCATGGTCAAGGTGCGCGGCAAGGGCGATCATCGTGTCGAGGCGCTGCGTCTGGCCGACGCCTTCCGTGCGCGGGTGATCGACGCGACGACGGAAAGCTTCGTGTTCGAGATCACCGGCAAGAGCGACAAGATCGATCAGTTCGTCGAGCTGATGTTGCCGCTCGGGCTGGTCGAAGTCTCGCGCACCGGCGTGGTCGCGATCGGCCGCGGTCCGGAGGCGATGTAGCGGCCCGATCCCGGCGCTCTTTTTTTCGCGTTCGCCTGAACAGCGAGCGCCGTGTGTTATGATTCCGACCGTCATGGTAGCCGCCGCAAAGTGACGCAAGGTGCAAGCGATCCACGAACTGACACTGCGTCCCGTGCTGATGGCCGTCGCGGTCATGGGCCTTGCGGCGGGCGTGATCGCACGGTTCGCCGGCGCTGAGAGCTGGTCGAACGCATTCCTGATTGCGGGCGTGGTCCCGGTCCTCGCGGCGTTGATCGTCGAAATCTGGCAAAGCCTGCGCGCCGGGAAGGTTGGCCTCGATATCGTGGCTGCGCTGTCGATGAGTGCCGCGCTCGCGGTTGGCGAAAATCTCGCCGCTGCCATCGTCGCGCTGATGTATGCCGGCGGACAATATCTCGAGCGTTTCGCCGAAGGCCGCGCGCGCCGCGACATGTCGGCGCTGCTCGAGCGGGTGCCGCGCCTTGCGATCCGTCATCGCGATGGCGCGCTGGAAGAAGTCCCGATTGACGCGATCGTCCCCGGCGACCTGCTGCTGATCCGTCGCGGCGACATCGTGCCGGTCGACGGCACGGTGGCAGCGGGCGTGGCGGTTCTGGATCAATCGGCGCTGACCGGCGAATCCGTCCCGGTGCAACTGGCAGCGGGCGCCGACGCCATGAGCGGCTCCACCAATGCCGGCGAGAGCTTCGACCTCATTGCAATGCGCCCCGCCGGCGAAAGTACCTATGCCGCAATCGTACGACTCGTCGAGCAGGCGCAACACTCGCGGGCGCCAATGGCGCGGCTGGCGGATCGTTATTCGCTGGTCTTCCTCGGCGTCACCGTGACGCTTGCCTGTGCCGCCTGGTTCGGCAGCGGCGATCCCGTTCGTGCCGTGGCGGTGCTGGTGGTGGCGACGCCGTGTCCGCTCATCCTGGCGGTACCCATCGCGCTCGTGTCCGGAATGTCGCGCGCCGCACGCAGCGGCATCCTGATCAAAAGCGGTGCTGCACTGGAGACGCTGGGGCGTATTCGATCGCTGGTGATCGACAAGACCGGCACGCTGACCGTTGGCAGGCCGGAGGTGTCGCAAATCCTGCCGACCGGACCGCTCGAGCCGGTCGCGCTGCTGCGCCTTGCGGCCTCGCTCGATCAGGCCTCGCAACATGTGGTGGCGGCTGCGATCGTGGCGGACGCGCGGCGGCGTGGGCTGATGCTTGCCATACCGGCGGACGTGTCCGAAACGCCGGGCGAGGGCGTTACCGGCAATGTCGACGGCCACCGTGTCGCGATCGGCGGGCGGCGCTTCGTCTCAACGGCCATCGGCAAGCCGTTCGTCCGCCGGGAAGGCCTGTCGCACGGCGCGCTCACCGTGCATGTCGCCATCGATGGCGTCCATGCCGGGATCATCGTTCTCAGCGACCGGCTGCGGGACGGCACCGGCGACCTGTTGACCCGCCTGCGCGATCTCGGCATCGAACGTATCGTCCTTGCGACCGGCGATCGCAAAGATGTCGCGCATGCGGTGACCCAGGGCCTCGCGGTCGATGCCGTACGCGCCGAATTATCGCCGGACCAGAAGGTGCTGGTGGTATTGTCGGAGCGCAAGAACGGTCCTGTCATGATGGTCGGCGATGGCGTGAATGATGCGCCCGCATTGGCCGCGGCTGATGTCGGCCTTGCGATGGGCGCGCGCGGCGCGGCGGCATCGGCGCAGGCCGCCGATATCGTGCTCCTGGTCGACGATCTGGCCCGGCTCTATCCGGCGGTCTGGATTGCGCAGCGCGCGCGTTCCATTGCGCTGCAGAGCGTGTTAGCCGGAATAGGCTTGTCGGGGCTTGCGATGATCGTGGCCGCGCTGGGATATCTGCCGCCGGTCCAGGGGGCGATCCTGCAGGAAGCGATCGACGTTGCGGTCATCGTCAATGCGCTGCGGGTGCTTGGCGGTGAGTCGGCGCTGGTCGCGACAAAGCCTCCGGATTTAGAGGCGTAAAGCGGTTCATTTTGCTGGAAGGGGTCGGCGATGCCGATCGACACGTTCGTGGCGCTGGTCGTGTTTGCATCGGCGATGGCATTCACGCCGGGGCCGAACAACATCATGGTGACGGCGTCCGGCGTGAATTTCGGATTCACCCGAACCATCCCGCATATTCTCGGCATCACCTTCGGCTTTGTCGTGTTGCTCGTTGGCTGCGCCGCCGGCCTCGGCGCGCTCGTGGCGGCCTGGCCGCCGCTTCAAACCGCGCTGAAGGTCATCGGTTCGCTCTATCTCGTCTGGCTGGCCTGGAAGATCGCGACCGCGGCACCGGCGTCCGCCGACGACAAGCACGTCGCGCAGCCGATCACCTTCCTGCAGGCGGCGCTGTTTCAGTGGGTCAACCCCAAGGCCGTGGTGATCGCGCTCTCCGCAATTGCGATCTATGTCCGGCCGGGACATTGGCTGACCGATTTCATGGTACTGGCCGCGGTGTTTGCGGTCGCCACCGTTTTCGCGGTCGCGACCTGGACCGGCTTTGGCGTGGCCTTGCGGCGGGTGCTGAGCGACCCGAAACATGCCCGCGTCTTCAACATCGCGATGGCGCTGCTGCTGGTCGCCAGCATCGTGCCGATGGTGATGTGATCCATCTTGGCCGGTACGCCGGAACCGCGTAATCCTTGATCCATGCTCTCGCGCCGCGCCAAATATGCCCTCCGGGCGATGATCTATCTCGCCGGCCACAGAGGCGCCGCGCCGGTCTCTGTGCGCGACATCTCGCAGGATCTGAAAATCCCCCGGCCGTTCCTCGAGCAGATCTTCTCCGAGCTGAAGCGATCCAACCTGCTGGTTTCGACCCGCGGCAACCAGGGCGGCTTCCTGCTCAGCCGCTCTCCCAAGGACATCAATCTGGCCGAAATCATCCGTCATATCGACGGGCCGCTGGCACTGGCGCCCTGCGCCAGCCAGACGGCGTTCCGGCAATGCCCGGACTGCGTCGATTTGCACATCTGCCAGCTTCGGCCGGCACTGATCGCGGCGCGCGACGCGACCGCGAAAGTGCTTGAGAAAACAACACTGGCGCAAGCCGCCGCAGAAAAATCTACTCCCGGGACCCCTGTATAAATAATACTATTCTGATTGATTTAGTCGGAATTAGATGCTCCCATCGTGTCCGGGGTTGAACGGGATTCCCGTCGATTCCTGTGACGTGCGGGGGCACTGGAGCAGGTTCGTCCTTCATTTCCGGGCGCTGTCGCATCTCACCGAACCGAACCCGGGGCATCGTCCGCTATTGGCGGCGAACCCACAACGCTTGCCGGACGTTGAAAGTCCGGCCGATGGAGGTGGCAGATGCGTCTTCTGGCTTCGGCAGTCGCGATCGCGGCGATGACCGTGACGGCACAATTCGGAAGCGTCGGTAGCGCTTCCGCCCAGGACAAGCTGGTCAACGTATCCTACGACCCGACTCGCGAACTCTATCGCGATTATGCCGATTACTTCGCCAAGTTCTGGAAACAGAAAACCGGCCGCTCGGTCGAGATCAGCAACAGCCACGGCGGCTCCGGCGCACAGGTCCGGTCAGTGATCGATGGCTTGCCCGCCGACGTCGTAACCTTCCCACTCGAAGGCGATATCCTCGGCATCGAGCAGAAGGGCCTGATCAATCCTGACTGGAAGAGCAAATTCCCGGACGCGTCGTCGCCCTACACATCGACCATCGTCTTCCTGGTTCGCAAGGGCAACCCGAAGAACATCAAGGACTGGAACGATCTGGCGAAGCGGGGCATCTCGGTCATCACGCCCAATCCGAAGACCTCGGGGGGCGCGCGCTGGAACTACCTCGCGGCCTGGGCCTACGAACTGGATCGCACCGGCGGCGACCAGAAGAAGGCGCAGGATTTCGTGGCCGCCATCTACAGGAACGTGCCTGTGCTCGACACCGGAGCGCGCGGCTCGACCAATACCTTCGTCCAGAACAAGGTGGGCGACGTATTGATCGCGTGGGAGAATGAGGCCCTGCTATCGCTCAAGGAGTTCGGTAAGGATTACGAGATCGTCGTGCCGTCGGTTTCGATCCTCGCCGAGGTGAAGGTTGCGATCGTTGACCGCAATGTCGACAGGAAGGGCACGCGCGAACTGGCCAAGGCGTTTCTGGATCAGCTTTATTCGCCGGAAGCGCAGAAGATCTTCGCGAAGCATTTCTACCGGCCCGGCAAGCCCGAGCATGCCGATCCCGCCGACCTCAAGGCTTTCCCGAAAGTCAAGCTGGTGAAAATCGACGACGTTTTCGGTGGATGGGCCAAGGCTCAGCCGACGCATTTCGATAACGGCGGCATCTTCGACAAAATCTACTCCAAGGATTGACGGGCTTTCGTCCAAGCGAACGGGCGGGTCGTGGGGCGCTTGTCGTCCTACGACCCGCAGGGTTTTCAGACCATCGGAGCACATTGGCTATGGCGGGATTCCGGTTTCGGGAGCCGAGCATTATTCCGGGCTTCCGGCTGACGTTCGGCTTCACGATCTTTTACCTGTCGCTGATCGTGCTGATTCCGATCGTCGGCCTCTACATCAAGACCTTCGAGCTCGACTGGAGCCGCTTTGTCGCGATCGTGACCGGGCCAAGATTCATGGCGGCGTTGAAGCTGAGCTTCGGTGCGTCGCTGCTCGCCGCGCTGTTCAACGTGGTGATCGGTGTCGTGATTGCGTGGGTACTGGTCCGCTACCGGTTCTTCGCGCGGCGGCTTCTCGATGCCATCGTCGATCTGCCCTTTGCGTTGCCGACCGCCGTTGCCGGTATTGCGCTGACCGCGCTTTATGTTCCGCAGGGCTGGATCGGCCAGTTGTTTTCGCCGCTTGGCATCACCATCGCCTATACCCCGATCGGTATCTGGATCGCACTGGTCTTTATCGGCTTGCCGTTCGTCGTTCGCACCGTGCAGCCGGTGCTCGAAGACTTCAACCGCGAGGTCGAGGAAGCCGCCGCCACACTTGGCGCGCCACGGCGGACCACGATCCTGCGCATCATATTGCCACCGTTGTTTCCGGCGATCCTGACCGGCTTCGCGCTCGCCTTTGCCCGCGCCGTCGGCGAATATGGCTCGGTGATCTTCATCGCCGGCAATATTCCGCGACAGACCGAAATCCTGCCGCTTCTCATCGTGTTCCGGCTTGAGGAGCGCGACTACGCGGCCGCCGCCGCGATTGCCGCGGTGATGCTCACCATCTCGTTCGCGATCCTCCTGCTCATCAACCTCATTCAGTTCTGGAGCTACCGGAGGTACGGTCATGTCTGAGACGGCAATCGAAATGCGTGCCGTCCGCTCTCCGGTCACCGAAACGCGGCCGGTCCGCGTCGTGCTGATCGTGCTGAGCGTCCTGTTCCTGGCGGTGTTCCTTGTTGCGCCGTTGCTGACTGTCTTCGTGCAGGCTCTCAGCATGGGTCTTGGTCCGGCGCTCGCGACGTTCGGCGACCCGGAAGCGATCGCCGCGATCAAGTTGACGCTGCTGGTGGCCGCGATCGCGGTGCCCTGCAATCTCGTATTCGGCGTGGCGGCGGCCTGGTGCATCGCCAAGTATCGTTTTCCCGGCCGGGCGCTGCTGATCTCGCTGATCGACCTGCCATTCTCCGTGTCGCCCGTCGTCGCCGGCCTCGTCTATGTCTTGCTGCTCGGACCGTTCACGCCGATCGGCGCCTGGTTCCTGCAGGATTTCGGCGTGCGCATCATTTTCGCCGTCCCGGGCGTTATTCTCGCGACCATCTTCGTGACATTTCCCTTCATCGCGCGCGAACTGATCCCGCTGATGCAGGATCAGGGCACCGGTGACGAGGAGGCGGCGCTGTCGCTCGGCGCGTCCGGCTGGCAGACTTTTTTCTACGTGACCTTGCCGAACGTGAAATGGGCGCTGCTCTACGGCGTCCTGCTGTGCAATGCCCGCGCCATGGGCGAATTCGGCGCAGTGGCGGTCATCTCCGGCAAGCTCAGGGGCGAAACGGTGACCATGCCGCTGCAGATTGAGCTATATTATCAGGAGTTCAGGGCGCTGGCCCAAGTCTCCGCCTTCAGCATGGCGGCTGTGCTTGCAGGGCTCGCGTTGTTGACGCTGGTGATCAAGACCTGGCTGGAATGGCGTTACGCCGACCAACTCGCCGCAACCCGAAGCGGACATTGAGGACAACATGGAACTGGCCATCAGAAACGTTCGGAAACAGTTCGACCGATTCCCGGCGCTCCATGACGTGTCGCTCGACATCCGCTCCGGCGAACTGATCGCATTGTTGGGACCATCAGGCTCGGGCAAGACCACGTTGCTGCGCCTGATTGCCGGACTCGATTTCCCGAGTGCGGGCTCGATTTTCTTCGGCAACGAGGATGCCTCTTTCAAGTCGGTGCAGGAGCGGAATGTCGGCTTCGTTTTCCAGCAATATGCGCTGTTCCGGCACATGACGGTGGCGGAGAATATCGGCTTCGGACTTAAAGTCCGGCCGGCCGCGACGCGTCCGCCCAAGGCGGAAATCCGCCGCCGTGCGTCCGAACTGCTGGACCTTGTTCAGCTGTCGGGCCTGGAGAAACGCTATCCGAACCAGCTCTCCGGAGGCCAGCGCCAGCGCGTCGCGCTCGCCCGCGCGCTCGCGATCGAGCCGCGCGTGCTGCTGCTTGATGAGCCGTTCGGCGCGCTCGATGCTCAGGTCCGCCGGGAGCTGCGCCGCTGGCTGCGCGAGATCCACGACCGGACCGGACACACCACCGTCTTCGTCACCCACGACCAGGAGGAGGCGCTTGAGCTTGCCGATCGCGTCGTGGTGATGAGCCAGGGCAAGATCGAGCAGGTCGGCACTGCCGACGAGGTTTACGACACGCCCAATTCGCCCTTCGTATTCGGCTTCATCGGAGAGTCGAGTTCGCTTCCAGTGCGCGTCGAGAGCGGCCAGATCTGGCTGGACGACCGTGCGATCGGGCTGGCGGCCAAGGATGCGCAGGATGGCCAGGCGGCGCTCTATTTTCGGCCGCACGATGTAGAACTGGTGGACGGATGCGGCGGCTGCATTGCCGGGACGGTGTCGGCCAGCCGCCGGGTGGCGGGCACCAAGCGCGTCGAGCTGGAAATCGGCGGCGGGCAGCACCGCGTCGAGATCGAGGTGCCGGCAGCACACCCTGCGGCCCAGGGAGCCCGGATCGCCTTCAGGCCGAACCGCTGGAAGCTGTTCCCCGAGGCGGGGCAATCGTCGCCACGTCGGTCGACTCCCGTGGAATCCGCCCCATACGCACCGAAACCGCTTCTGCGGGTGGTTAACTCCTGAGAAAGGCGTCGGCCACAGGGCTTGCCGCGCGCCCCCCATCCCCCTAGAAACCCTGCCAACGGCGCCGGAACCACCTCCGGCGCCTTGCAGCGATTGCGGCCGGGAGCCGCCATTTCACGGGGTTTATAATGCGCGTTTATTACGACCGGGATGCCGACCTGAACCTGATCAAGGGCAAGAAGGTCGCCGTCGTCGGCTATGGCAGCCAGGGCCATGCCCACGCCCTCAACATGCGGGATTCCGGCGTGAAGGACGTGGCGATCGCGCTGCGCAAGGGTTCCGCCTCCGCCAAGAAGGCCGAGGGCGAGGGCTTCAAGGTGATGGAAGTGGCCGAGGCCGCCAAATGGGCCGACGTCATCATGATGCTGACTCCTGACGAATTGCAGGGCGACATCTATCGCGACCACCTGCATGCCAACATGAAGAACGGCGCCGCGCTCCTGTTCGCGCATGGCCTGAACGTGCATTTCAACCTGATCGAGCCGCGCGCCGATCTCGACGTGCTGATGGTCGCGCCGAAGGGCCCCGGCCACACCGTGCGCGGCGAATATCAGCGCGGCGCCGGCGTGCCCTGCCTGATCGCGATCCACAAGGACTCGTCCGGCAATGCGCATGACCTCGGCCTGAGCTACGCTTCGGCGATCGGCGGCGGCCGCGCCGGCATCATCGAGACCAGCTTCAAGGAGGAATGCGAAACCGACCTGTTCGGCGAGCAGACCGTTCTCTGCGGCGGTCTCGTCGAACTGATCAAGGCCGGCTTCGAGACGCTGGTCGAGGCGGGCTACGCGCCGGAAATGGCGTATTTCGAATGCCTGCACGAGGTGAAGCTGATCGTCGACCTGATCTACGAAGGCGGCATCGCCAACATGAATTACTCGATCTCCAACACCGCCGAATACGGCGAGTATGTCACCGGCCCGCGCATCATCACGCCGGAGACCAAGGCGGAGATGAAGCGGGTGCTGAACGACATCCAGTCCGGCAAGTTCACCCGCGACTGGATGCTGGAAAACAAGGTCAACCAGACTTCGTTCAAGGCAACCCGTGCCAAACTCGCCGCCCACGACATCGAGAAGGTTGGCGAGAAGCTGCGCGAGATGATGCCTTGGATCAAGCAGCGGGCATTGGTGGACAAGACTAAGAACTGATCCACGTGCTCTTGCGAAAGTGTTTCGAAAGGCCGGCACAGGGTGCCGGCCTTTTTTATCGTGTGCGGTTCGCGCCCCGGTAGACAGCCAAAACCCCTCGCGCAATGATGGTGTCTTCCTGGGGAGGACTTCAGATGACGCGCGACGAGATGCTGAAAGTGATGGGCGACGGCTACATCGCCCGCGTGAATGGCGACGTGGACAGGGTGCTTGCGGTGTTCACGCCGGATGCGAAATTCACGCTGAATGCGTCGCCACCGCAGCCGACCGTTTCGGTGATGACGGAAGGTGGCGGCATGCGGGCGGCCTTGTCCCAACTCGTCGAGGCGTTCGAGTTCAAGGATCTCAAGATTGTCGATTCCGTCGTCGAGGGATCCAAGGCCGCGATCCGCATCCGCTTCACCGTGAGATCGCGGGCGACCGGAAAATCCGCCGTGACGGAATCGCTGGACCTGATCGAATTCCGCGACGGCAAGGTGGCGTCCTACACGCAGTTCTTCGACTCGGCGATTGCCGACCGCCTGCTGGCGCCCTGACAAGCCGCCATCGATGTCTCGCTGGCGCCGGCGGAGTGCCGACGCATCGGCCATTGCCGCCTAATTTTGCTTGCAATTGCAAATGCAATTGGCTGCAATGGCGTCGCCGGTTTTGATGTCGACATCGTGGTTCGCGGAGGTTTCCGATGCTGTTGATCATGCGAGCGTTGCTCGTGGCCGCCGTTTCGGTGGTACCCGCAGCCGTGTGGGCGCAAACCTATCCGACGCGCAGCATTGAAATGATCGTGCCGTTTCCCGCCGGCGCCAACAGCGACCTCGCCGCGCGTCCGCTCGCGGATGCGCTGTCGAAAGCGCTCGGGCAGCCGGTGGTAGTGGCGAACAAGGATGGTGCCGCAGGCGTCATCGGCACCAGCGCAGTCGCCGCGGCGCAGCCCGACGGCTATACGCTCGGCTTCTCCGCCATGGGCGTGGTGACCGCGCAGCCGCATCTGCGCGACGGCCTGCGCTACAGCGCCGCCTCGTTCGATTACATCTGCCAGGTGACCGACGTGATCGTGGTCGCCTCGGTGTCCAACGAAAGCCCGCACAAAAGCTTTAAGGATCTGGTCGCCTATATCCGCGCCAACCCGGAAAAGGTGACCTACGGCCATCCCGGACCGGGCACGGTGCCGAACCTGCTGATGCTGCAGATGTCCGCCGACAATGATCTGAAGCTGACCGCGGTGCCGTTCCGCGGCGATGCACTCGGCTTCAACGCGTTGCTCGGCAACCATATTGACCTGCTGATGTCGGCCGATGCCACAGTGACGGGCAAGAATGTGCGCACGCTCGCGGTGTTCGGCGACGAACGCCTGCCGGCCATGCCCGATGTGCCGACGACCAAGGAGATGGGTCTCGGCACCGGGTTCGGCACGCCGAACGCGCTGTTCGCGCCCAAGGGGCTGCCGCCGGAGGTGCTGGCGAAGCTGCGATCGGCCTGTGCGTCGGCGATGAAGTCGGAGGCGACGCTCGACGCCATGAAGAAGGCGCGTCACAACGTTCGCTATCTCGATGGCGACGCCTTGGCGGCGCGTGTCGGACGCGATGCCGACACCATCGGCGCTCTGATCAAGAAAACCGGCCGGCCGAACTGATATGCCGCGCAAGCCTGCGCCGGCGCGCGCCGGCAGCGAGGCGCTCGATCTCGAGCGCTTCGAGCCGTTCATGATCAATTCGTTGACCCGCCGCTTCAATGGACGGCTGGAGAAGGCTTTCCGCAGCAAACGCCTGACCATCCACGACTGGCGGCTGCTGGCGACGCTTGCCAATACGCAGCTCAACCGGCCCGCCGACATCGCCGATTATATCGCCACCGACCCGTCGACCCTGAGCCGCATGATCGACCGCTTCGTGCGCTCGGGCGTGATGGTGCGCCACAAGCCAGCGGGCGAGGCGCGCATCACCGAACTTGCGCTGACCAAACTCGGCCAGTCGCTGTACCAGGCGGCGCTGGAGGTGATCACCGCAGAGCGCGACCGGATGGTCGGCGCGTTTACTGCGAGCGAGAAGCAGCAATTCCTGCGGCTGCTGACGAAACTTGTCGATTCCTACGAGCCCGCCGCGACCCTGCCGCAGGGCAGGACATCGGCAGCCTGAGACCGGAGATGCAGTTCCATGCGTGAATACCGCGACCATTATTTCCCGAACACCGAGCCGCTTGCGGCCGACGAGATGCGCATCATCGCGCTCGGCACCGGGCGGCCCTATCTGCGCAAGGATCAGGTCAATACCGGCTGGTTGGTCGAACTCGGCAACGGCGACAAGTTCCTGATCGATTTCGGCTTTGGCACGCAGCGCAATTTCGTGTCGCTGGAGATTCCTTACAACGCCATCACCGCGGTCATCGCCACGCATCTTCACACCGACCATGTCGGCGATTTCATGCAGATCCGGCAAGGCGGCTGGTCGGGCGGACGGATGCATCCGCTGCAGGTCTACGGGCCGTCGGGAAAAATTCCCGAACACGGCATGAAGCATTTCGTAAAGCACCAGATCGAGTCGCTGCGCTGGGACGCCGATACCCGCCACGGATTGCTGCCGCTGGTCGGGTCCGAGGTCGATGTCCATGAATTCGATTACGCGAAGGTTGCGGTGATCTACGACAAGAACGGCGTCAAGATCACGTCGTTCCCGGCCGTGCACATTTACGACGGCCCGGTGTCGCTGCGCCTCGAATGGAACGGGCTGACATTCGTCTATTCCGGCGACACCACGCCGTCCTATTTCATGGTCGAGAACGGCAAGGGCGCCGACATCATGATCCACGAAACCTTCGACCGCTGGCAGGTGATGATGGACCGCGCCGGCTATGACGAGCGCACCGCGCGCGGCGTCTGCACCGTCGCACATTCCGATCCGGAAGAAGCGGGCAGCGTGTTCGCGCTCTGCCAGCCGCGGCTCGCGGTCGGCTATCACTTCTACAATGACGACGAGACCTTGCCCGGACATCTGGACGCGGTGCGCAAGAGTTATGGCGGGCCGCTGGTGTTCGCGCGCGACCTGATGGTGTTCAACGTCACCAAGGAGCAGGTGAAGTGGCGGATGGCCGTGACCGCCGGCACCACCTGGCCGAACAAGGAATTCCATGACGAGGGATTCAAGAAGCTGCCGCGCGGCGAGAAGCTAAAAATGTCGCAATGGCTGCTGGACAAGGTGATGTTCCAGAAATAATCCGGCGAGCGCGCAGCAACAGCCATTCCGAGAGTGGGATGGCTGCGCAGTGCATCTGTCTATGGTGCTGCAGTCACGGCTGCCCACGTGCGTATGGTGCGATGCAGCACCTGTTTTCGCTTGCTTTTGGCAACCTGTTTGAGTCGAATTCCGGCCCCCGTATCGGAGTTCTGACGCGTCATGATCGGCAAGCGGACTGGTTGCATCGTCGCCTTGGCATTGTTTGCGTTGGCGCCGCCCGTGCCCGCATTCGCGCAGGCGCAACCGTCGCGCAATATCGAACTGATCATTCCGTTTCCGGCAGGCGGCGTCACCGATATCGTCGCGCGCATGCTGGCCGAGGGACTATCGAAAGAACTCGGCCAGTCCTTCGTCGTGGTCAACCGCGATGGAGCGGGCGGCACCATCGGCGCGACCGCGACCGCGCTGGCGGCGCCGGACGGCGCCACCCTCGGCTTTTCCGCGATGGGTGTGATCACCGGCCGGCCGCATCTGCGCAGCGACCTGCGCTACAACGTGAAGTCCTTCGACTATATCTGCCAGGTCTCGGTCACTCCGACGGTGATCGTTGTCTCGCCGGAGTCTCCGGTGCGGTCGCTGAAGGAATTGTTCGAGAAGGCGCGCCAGGCCCCCGACACGCTCACCTACGGCCATCCCGGACCCGGCAGCATCCCGCATCTTCAGATGCTCGATCTGTCGGCGCGGGCCGGCGTTTCGCTCACGTCGGTCCCGTTCCGCGGCGACGCTCCGGCGCGCACCGCGCTGATGGGCAATCATATCGATGTGCAGATGGCAGGCGATGCCGGAGGCGTCGGCAACATGCGGCCGCTCGCCATTATCGCGCGCGATCGCATCCCGATCCTGCCGGATGTGCCGACCACGAACGAACTTGGCTTCGGCGAAGGCTTTGCGACACCGTTCGGCCTCTATGCGCCGAAGGGCGTATCGCCGGAAACGTTGACGCGGATGCGCAAGGCGTGCGCGGACACCGTGAAGTCCGACGGCTTCCGCGCGGGCATGAAGAAATCCGGGCAGACCATCGACTATTTCGACGGACCGGATTTTGCGGTGCGGATGGAGCAGGTCTCGAAGCAGATCGGCGATCTGGTCGAGAAGGTGCCGTCGCTGAAGAATTAGGTGGCGCGGCAGCGTCAGCTTATTTCCGTAATTGTTGCGCCAACCACGTCGCGACCTGTTCCGGCGGCTGGCTCAGGCCCGCGCGCAGATTGGCCTCGCGCATCAGCGTTACGTCGATCGCGCCGTCAAGCGGCTTGAGTGCTGCGAGCAGGGCTGCGTCGCCCGCCCGCTTCGGCGACACAAGTAGCACAGCATCATAGGGCGGGATCACGCCTTTCGGGTCTTCCAGCACCACGAGGTCGTACTGGGCGATGCGGCCGTCGCTGGTATAGGCCGAGATCACGTCGACCTCGTTGCCGGCAGCGGGATACATGAATTCCGCCTGCATCGCGCGTTGCGCCTTGAACGACAGCCCGTAGGACTCGCGGATCGCGTCCCATTCCGGCCGGCTGAAGAATTCGTAGTCGCCGGCGATGGTGAGTTGCGGCGCGTGCGCGGCGAGATCGGCCAGCGTCTTGATGCCGAGACGCTCGGCTTCGTCGCGCTTCATCGCCAGCGCATAGGCATTCTCGAAGCCCAGCGCGCCGGCCAGCGTGATGCCGCGCTCCCGGTTGAGCCAGCCTGCGACTTCGGCAAGCGTCTCCTTGCGCGGCTGGATGTCGGTCCGCTTCATCACGTTCGCCCAGATGGTGCCGGTATAATCGACATAGGCGTCGATCTCGTTGGCGGCGAGCGCGTCGAAGATGATGCTGGAGCCGAGACCCTCGCGCCGGCGCGCGGTGAGCCCGTTGGCCTCCAGCCGCTGCGCGATCAGGGAGGCGAGGATGTATTGCTCGGCGAAGGTTTTGGCGCCGATCACATACTCGCTCTTGCGGGCGGTGAGCGATGGAATGAGCGCCAGCGCCACGATCAGCGCGAGCCCCGCGAGACCGGTAACGGCGGGCGCACGGCGGCGCTGGGCGGCGCCGCGCTCCATCAGCGACAGCAGAAGGTCGACCGACAGGGCCAGCGCCGCCGCGGCGACGCAGCCGAACAGCACCAAGATCAGGTTCTGGGTCTGCAGGCCGCTGAAGATGTAATTGCCGAGGCTGGTCTGGCCGATCGGTGTTGCCAGCGTCGCGGTGCCGATCACCCAGACCGCGGCGGTGCGGATGCCGGCCATGATCACCGGCAGCGCCAAGGGCAATTCCACCATGAACAGCGATTGCCGCGCGGTCATGCCGACGCCCTGGGCCGCGCGGCGCAGCGCGGGGTCGACGCCGTCGATTCCGGTGATGGTGTTGCGGATCACCGGCAGCATTGAATAGAGCGTGAGCGCCAGGACCGCGGGCAGGAACCCGAGCGCGGAAAATTCGAAGCCCAGATATTGCGCGGTCAGCGCGGCGATGCCGAGCAGCAGCGGATAGAACAAAGCGAGCAGCGCGAGGCCGGGAATGGTCTGCACCACGCTCGCGAATGTGAGCAATATGGTGCGCAGATGCGGCCGCCGCACCGCGAACAGCGACAGTGGAAAGCTGATGGCCAGTCCGAGCGCGAGCGCAGTCAGGCTCACCAGCACATGCTGGCCGAGATAATCCGGCAAGCGCGACCAGGCATCGGCAAAGGCGGGATCCGAGAACATCACGCCGCTCCGCCGGCGCGCATCAGGGCGGTCAGCCGCTCGGCCTGGCGGCGCGGCATGTCCATCAGCGCGCGCACGTCGGGGCTCTGGGTCCCGTCCATCAGCTCATGCGGCGTGCCATAGGCCGCGATTCTGCCCTCATGGATCACCGCGATGCGGTCGGCGAGCAGCACCGCCTCGATCACGTCATGGGTGATCATGACGGTGGTGAGATTCAGCGTGTCATGCAGCGTGCGGTAATCCCGGCTCAGCGCATCGCGGGTCCGCAGGTCGAGCGCGCCGAACGGCTCGTCCATCAGGATCACATGCGGCTCGGCGGCGAGAGCGCGCGCAACGCCGATGCGCTGACGCTGGCCGCCGGACAATTCGGCCGGAAAACGGTCGCGGTACTCGGCAGGCGGCAAGTGCACGCGTTCGAGCAATTCGTCGGCGAGCGTGCTGCGGCGCGCGGCATCCCAGCCCAGCAGCCGCGGCGTGATCGCGATATTCTCAGAGAGCGTCATGTGCGGGAACAGCCCGACATCCTGGAACACGTAGCCGACGCGGCGGCGCAGACCGATCGGATCGAGATCGCGGACGTCATCGCCCTCGAAACGCACAATGCCCGCGCTGGGGTCGATCAGCCGGTTGATCATGCCGAGCAGGGTGGACTTGCCGGAGCCGGACTGGCCGACGATGGCGACGAACGCGCCCTGCGGGATATCCATGGTGACGTCGTCGAGTGCGGGCGGCATGCCCGGCGCGTAGACCTTGGTAACGTGATCGAAGGCGATGATCGGCTGCATCGCGCCATTGTCGCATCTCAGGGGCACGGTCTCAATCAAAAGCCAGTTCATTCGAATTAGTTGACATGGAAAGCAACTCTGCTATATGGTTTCCATGGAAACAAAATCCCAGAAAGCGGCCGGAGCGCGGTCTGGCGTCAGCGCGCTGGAGAGCCATCTCGGCTATTGGCTGCGTTTCGTCTCGAACCAGGTGTCGCAATCGTTCAGCGACAGGCTGCGCGGGCAGGACGTCTCGGTCGCCGAATGGGTGCTGATGCGCGAACTCTATGACGGCGAATGCACGCCGAGCACGCTTGCGCAGCGGATCGGGCTAACCCGCGGCGCCATTACCAAGATCGCGGACCGGTTGATTGCGAAGTCGTTCGTCACCCGCACGGCGAGCGAGACGGATGCGCGGTCGCAGATGCTCGCCTTGACGCGGCAGGGCCGCGCGCTGGTGCCGAAGCTCGCGGCGATCGCGGACCGGAACGACGCGGATTTCTTTGGTCACCTGTCGCCGCGGGAGCGTGCGGCGATCGAGGACGCCATGAAAGGCATCGTCCGCCGGCTTGGACTGAAGGGCCAGCCGGTCGACTGACAATAACTCTATTCATTCCGGAGTGAGGATCGACGATGGATCGTGCAATTCATGACGTGATGGTGGAGGCTTCGCGCGCCTCCGACGAGGGCAACCAGAGCTTCGGCGAGATCGTGAAGCAACTCGCCGATGCCGGTGTCGAGCGCTACCATCAGGACTTCGCGCGCTCCGAGCGCACTTATTATCTGCCGGACGGCGAATCCGAAGTGGTTCGCAACGCGACAGTCGCTGCGACGCTTGCAAGCGCATTTTCGGCGAGCGGCGTCGAGGCCGCAGTGCGTGCGGCGCAGGCCGGCGCCATCCAGTACAAGGAGTTCTGCCGGCGTGTCATGGAGGCGGGCTGCGCCGGCTATCTGGTGTCGATCGCCGGCCGCCGCGTGGTCTATTACGGCCGCTCAGGCGACATGCACATCGAGTATTTCCCCGGCGCGCGATAGCCGCGCGGGCCGCGATTAATTGCGCGCCGGGTGGTCGACTTCCAGCACCAGGATCGCCGGCCCGCTACCGATCAGGTAGCGCCTGCGCAGCACCACGAAATCGTCGGCCGGGTCGCTGCCGAACGACAGCCGGTCGCCGACCTGGACCCGGTCGTCGAGGCTCTGGCTCGCCGCGGCGTTGACATCGAGCCCGGCCGCCTCCGAACGGGCCCGCGCGCTGGCCGTCAGTTCGATCCGAATGAACAGCTTGCGGTCGGTCATTGAGGCGAATCTGCGCAAGGCGCATAAGCGCAGGCGGAGCGGGGGAGGGACATCATGCTGATCGTCCGGCTTGCAAAGGTCGCGATGACGGCGGCGCTGGCTGCGTTCGCATTCATCGTCAGCTACGACAATATCGTCGATTACGGAACCAACTACGAGTTCGTCAAACACGTTCTCAGTATGGATACCACGTTTCCGGGCAACAAGCTGACGGGCCGGGCGATCACCGATCCGAGGCTATGGACGCTGGGATATGTCGGGATCATCGCCGCGGAAGGCGTGGTGTTCCTGCTGCTGGCGGTCGCGACCTTCTCGATGCTGATGGCGTTGCGCGCCCCGGCCGCGAGCTTCCAGCGCGCCAAGACCTGGATGGTGGCGGGCGCTACCATGGGCTTCATGGTCTGGTTCTTCGGCTTCATGGTGGTGGGCGGCGAATATTTTGCGATGTGGCAATCGAAGACCTGGAACGGGCAGGAGGCGGCCTTCCGGTTTTACATGACGCTCCTCGCGGTGCTGATTTTCGTCAACCAGAGGGACGAGGACCTCGCCTGACGCTTGCGCGCATTCGGGCGGCGGGTAATGTCGTCCGCAAAACACGGGCGGGAGCGGAGCTTCGGTGATGGGGGTATCGGCAGCCGAGGCTTTGCCGGCTGGGGCGGAGCGTTCGGCCCCCGCGGTCGCATTGCGCGACGTGACCATCACGTTCCGGCTTGGCAAGGGTGCCACCTACACCGCCGTCAGCGACGCCACCCTGTCGGTTGCGGACGGCGAGTTCGTCGCTATCGTCGGCCCGACTGGCTGCGGCAAATCAACGCTGCTCAATGTGGCGGCCGGTCTGCTGACACCCTCGGCCGGCACCGCCGATATTTTCGGCGAGCCGCTGGCCGGCCTGAATTTGCAATCCGGCTATCTGTTCCAGGCCGATGCCCTGTTCCCCTGGAAGACCTCGCTGCAGAATGTCGCCATCGGTCTCGAGACCGCGGGCGTGCCGACGGCGGAGGCGCGGACGCGGGCGCAGCATTGGCTCAAGCGCGTCGGGCTCGGCGGCTTTGCCGGCCGCTATCCGCATATGCTGTCGGGCGGCCAGCGCAAGCGGGTCGGGCTGGCGCAGGTGCTGATCCGCGATCCGAAGATCCTGTTGATGGACGAGCCATTCGGTCCGCTCGACGCGCAGACCCGACAGATCATGGGCAACCTGCTGCTCGATCTGTGGAGCGCCGACCGCAAGGCGGTGCTGTTCGTCACCCACGATCTGGAAGAAGCGATCGCATTGTCGGACCGGGTGGTGATCATGTCGGCGGGTCCGGCCGCGCGCATCATCGGCGACTGGCGCGTGCCGCTGGCGCGCCCGCGCGACATTTCGGAGGTGAAGCTGGACAAGAGCTTTCACGACCTGCACCGGGAAATCTGGAACGTACTGAAGGACGAGGTGCTGAAAGGCTACGCGCAGACGGAGGGCGGGGAATCATGAACCGCGTCGCGCTTGTCGGTTGCCAGGTCCTCGTCCTCGTGGTGACGCTGCTGGCCTGGCATCTGCTCACCACAATTCCGATGTCGGACGGCAAGCCGCTGGTGCCGCCGTTCTTCTTCTCCACGCCGGGCGACGTGTTCGCGCGCATCTGGCAATGGTTCTACGAGGGCACGATCTGGCGCCATCTGTGGATCACGCTGACCGAGGCGACGCTGGCTTTCGTCATCGGCTCGGTTGGCGGCATCCTGGTCGGCTTCTGGTTCGCGCGTCAGCCGATCATCGCCGCGATCTTCGATCCCTATGTGAAGATGATCAACGCGCTGCCGCGCATCGTGCTGGCGCCGATCTTCACGCTGTGGTTCGGACTCGGAATCTGGTCGAAGGTGGCGCTCGGCGTAACGCTGGTTTTCTTCATCGTGTTCTTCAACGTCTATCAGGGCGTGCGCGAGGTGAGCCCGACGGTGCTCGCCAATGCGAAGATGCTCGGGATGAACGAGCGGCAATTGATGCGCCATGTCTACTGGCCCTCGGCCTTGTCCTGGATGTTCTCCTCGCTGCACACCTCGGTCGGCTTCGCGGTGGTGGGCGCCGTGGTCGGCGAATATCTCGGGTCCGCGGCGGGGCTCGGCTATCTGATCCTGCAGGCGGAGGGAACTTTCGACATTGCCGGGGTCTTCGCCGGCATGTTCGTGCTGGCCGCGTTCGTGATCGTGATCGACGGCTTCGTGACCCTCGCGGAACGGCGATTGCTGGTCTGGCGCCCGGTCGCCGCCGATACGCGGACGTGATGCCATTAACAATGGCCGGACTTTGCAGGTCCGGCGCGGTGTTTTATCGTCCATCATCCAATGCGGCCGGCACAGGCCGCTCGTCGCAACCGGGAGGAATTTTCATGACGACTCGGATCGTCCGGCGGCTGGTTTCGTCGCTGTTTGCGCTCGCGCTGATGTCGGGCGCGGCCTTTGCGCAATCCAAGGTCACTATCGCCATCGGTGGCGCGTCTTGCCTCTGCTACCTGCCGACGGTGTTGGCCAAGCAGCTCGGCGAGTACGAGAAGGCCGGCGTCAATGTCGAGATGGTGGACTTCAAGGGTGGCTCGCAGGCGCTGACCGCGGTGCTGGGCGGATCGGCCGACGTGGTGTCGGGCTATTTCGATCATTGCGTGAACCTCGCCGCCAAGGGCCAGGATCTACAGGCCTTCGTGGTCTATGACCGCTATCCGGGCCTCGTGCTTGTGGTCTCGCCGAAGCAGACTGGCACCATCACCTCGATCAAGGATCTCGCCGGCAAGCGGGTCGGCGTCTCGGCGCCGGGATCGTCGACGCATTACTTCCTGAATTATCTGATGAAGAAGAATGGCGTCGATGCCGGTTCGGTCGGCGTGATCGGCATCGGGCTCGGCGCGACCGCGGTCGCGGCGATGGAGCAGGGCTCGGTCGATGCCGCGGTAATGCTCGATCCGGCGGTGACGCAGCTGCAGGGGCGCAACAAGGATCTGCGCATCCTGTCCGACACGCGTTCCGAAAAGGATACGCTCGATGTGTTCGGCGGCGAATATCCGGGCGGCGCGCTTTACACCAAGGCGGAGTGGATCGAGAAAAATCCGAAGTTGGCGCAGGGGATGGCCACCGCGATTGTCAACACGCTGAAATGGATTCACGCGAATACGCCGGAAGAGATCATGGCGAAGATGCCGCCGGAACTGATCGGCGCCGACAAGGCGCTTTATCTCGATGCGCTGAAGGCCACGATCCCGATGTACTCGCTCACGGGACTGATGGACCCGAAAGGCGCCAAGGCGGTGCTGGACGTGTTCAGCCTGTCCTCGGAGGCGGTCGCGAAGGCCAAGATCGATCTGTCGAAGACCTACACCAACAAGTTTGTCGAACAGGCGCTCAAGGCGAAGTAGGGCGCGCGCTTTTCCTCCGCCCGCGCCTTTCTTCTCCCTCCGCCCGAAAGGGGGAGGGTTGGGGAGGGGGTCATCTTGTTGGTTCAAGGATGCTCGATGACTTGACCCCCACCCGACCGCCTTCGCTATGCTAAGGCGGTCGACCTCCCCCTTTCAGGAGGAGGTGAAGGTCCGCTCACCATGAATCTCCTCTCGATCCAGTCGCACGTCGCTTACGGCCATGTCGGCAATGCCGCCGCGGTGTTTCCGCTGCAGCGGATCGGCGTCGAGGTCTGGCCGGTCAATACCGTGCAATTCTCCAATCATACCGGCTATGGGAGCTGGACCGGCGAGGTGTTCGGCGCAGCCCATATCCGCGATGTGGTGAAGGGCATCGAAGATCGCGGCGTCATGTCGAACTGCGACGGCGTGATCTCCGGTTACATGGGCTCCGCCGAGACCGGCGAGGCGATCCTCGACGCGGTCGCGCGGGTGAAGCACGCCAATCCCGCGGCACAATATTGTTGCGACCCGGTGATCGGCGACGCCGATACCGGAATCTATGTGCGCGAGGGCATCGCGGACTTGATCCGCACCCGCGCGCTGCGGGTTGCGGACGTGGCATGCCCGAACCAGTTCGAAGTCGGCATTCTCACCGGGCTCGACACCGGCACCATGGACGGCATGCTGGCGGCGACGGACTTCCTGCATGCCTTCGGTATCGGCACGCTGCTGGTGACGTCGGTGCAGACCGACGAGACCCCGGACGATCATATCGAGATGCTCGCATCCGGCCGCGATGGCCGGTTCCGCTTGCGCACGCCGCACCTGCCGATCACGGTCAACGGTGCAGGTGACGCGATCGCAGCCTTGTTCTTCGCACATTTGCTGAGGACCGGATCCTGCGCGGACGCAATGGCGCAGGCTGGTTCCTCGCTGTTCGGGGTGCTCAAACTCACCGCCGAGCGTGGTGCGCGGGAGATCCTGCTGATCGAGGCGCAGGACGAACTGGTGAAGCCCTCGCAGGTGTTCGAAGCGGAGAAGATCGACTAAGGCCGCTGCCTCTTCCGGGGTGGGGGTATTTTTCAAACCTGTCCAAATTTATGGACTGGCCTATAAGTCCCCCACCCCCGACCCCTCCCCACCACTCGCTTCGCTCGCGGGAGGAGGGGAGCCCACACAGCGAGCACTTGAATGCGCCGCCGCTTTGTCACCCTCGACGTGTTCACTCAAACCCGCTTCGCCGGCAATCCGCTGGCGGTGGTGCTGGAATCCGACGGCCTCGACAAGGCCGGCATGCAGGCGATCGCACGCGAGTTCAATCTCGCCGAGACCGTGTTCGTGATGCAGCCGTCCAACCAGCGGCATCGTGCGATGCTGCGGATCTTCACGCCGGCGGCGGAGCTGCCATTCGCCGGACATCCGACCGTCGGCACCGCGGTGCTGCTCGGATGCACCTCTGGCTACAATCTCGGCGCACACGAGATGGTGCTGGAAGAAGCGGTCGGCGATGTCCATTGCATGGTGGAAGCCCAGGCCCGCGAACGCGGCCGCGCGAGCTTCGTGCTGCCGCGTCTGCCTGAGCGGGCCGGCGCAGCAGTCAGCGCGGCGGAGGCAGCGACGGCGCTATCCCTGAAAGAGGATGAAATCGGTTTCGGTACGCCCTCTCGCTGGTCGGCCGGCGTACCGGCGCATTTCGTCCCGGTCCGCGATCGCGACGCAATCGGGCGCGCAGCGCCGGCAAGTTCGTTCGAAGCCACGTTCGGCAAGGAAGGCCGTGCAGTGGTCTATCTCTATTGCGGCGAGACCACCGAACCGGGGCACCATTTCCATGCCCGCATGTTCGCGCCGAAGCTCGGCATTCAGGAGGACCCGGCGACCGGCGCGGCCGCGGCGGCCTTCGCCGGCGTGGTGATGGATACCGCGCATCCGGGCGATGGCGAGCATCGCTTCGTGATCGAGCAGGGTTACGAGATGGGCCGGCCAAGCCAGATCGAGCTCGGCATGACGGTGGAGGGCCGGGCGCTCACGCGCGCCACCATCGGCGGGGCCGCGATCATCGTCAGCGACGGACATATCGAGGCGTGATGGCCGCAGATCTACTGCGCATCGAGACGCTGGACCTTCGCATCGCGCCGTTCGACTGGGCGTTTGCGCGCGAGCGTCGGGCCGAGATCGATGCGCATTTCGAGGCGCAGCGGCGCGACAAGCCGGGAATGTGGAACGGCCGCGTGCTGTTGATGAATCGGCACGAGATTTCGGGTGCTGCGCTATTCGGCAGCTTTTTCGAATGCGATTTTGCGAGCTTCATGGCCTGGCGCGATTTCGGCTTTCCGGACGACGGCGTGATCAACTGCTTCGCGCTCGGCGCGCTGCAGGGTTCGGACGGGACTTACGTGCTCGGCGTCATGAGCGCCGGCACGATGAATGGCGGCAGGATCTATTTCCCCGGCGGCACGCCGGACCTGAACGACATCGTCGACGGCAAGGTCGATCTCGACGCCAGTGTCCGCCGCGAGGTCGCGGAGGAGACCGGGCTCGATCCGGAGGACTTCACGATCGATGGCGGCTGGCATTGCCTGCCGGCTGGCCCGATGCTCGCGCTCTTGAAGCCAATGCGCAGCCGTGAGACGGCGCAGCAAATCCGCGACCGCATCCGCGCCCATATCGCACGCGAGGCGGAGCCCGAACTGGCGGACGCCTATGTGGCGCGTGGCGCAGCCGACATCGATCCGATGATGCCCGGCTTTATCCAGACCTTCCTGCGCAGCGCGGCAGGCTGAGATCGCTTGCCAAAGCATGCGGATCGTCGTGAAGTGACGGGATGAAGATCGAAACCCTCGCCCGCAAATACCGCATCGACAATCCGGAAAAATTCCGCCTCGCGGACATCGATCCCGGCGACACTGCAGGCCTTGCCATCGACAAGGACGACGCCAAGGACCTGCTGCAGGAGAGCATCCGCAAGCTCGCGGACTATCAGGAGATGCTCTACGCGCAGGACCGCTGGTCGGTGCTGGCGATCTTCCAGGCGATGGATGCCGCCGGCAAGGACGGCGCCATCAAGCACGTGATGTCCGGGATCAACCCGCAGGGCTGTCAGGTCTATTCGTTCAAGGCGCCGACTTCGCATGAACTCGACCACGATTTCATGTGGCGCACCACGATCGCCACGCCCGAGCGCGGCCGGATCGGGATTTTCAACCGCTCCTATTACGAAGAAGTGCTGGTGGTGCGGGCGCATCCGGAGATTCTGGCAAAGCAGAAAATTCCGCCGCAACTCGTGACAAAGGAAATCTGGAAACAGCGATACGAGGACATTCGCGACTTCGAAAAATTTCAGGCGCGCAACGGCATGCTGATCATGAAATTTTTCCTTCATGTCTCGCGGGAAGAGCAGGCCAAGCGCTTCCTCGAGCGGATCGACGATCCGGCCAAGAACTGGAAGTTCAATCTGGGCGATGTCGCGGAGCGCAAGCTCTGGGACGATTACATGCGCTATTACGAGGAGACGATCCGCGAAACCAGCCGCCCGCATGCGCCGTGGTTCGTGGTGCCGGCGGACAAGAAATGGTTCACCCGGCTGGTGGTCGCCTCGGCATTGGTCGAGGGGCTCGAAGGCCTGGACCTGCATTTCCCGCGGGTCGACGACGCAACCCGCGACGAACTGCAAAAGTCGCGCGTTCTGCTCGCGGCCGATTTGCCGGAGAAGAAGAACGGCAAGAACAACAAGAACGGCAAGGACGACTCAAAGTCCAACGGCAAGCGCGGCTGACACTGGCGTTGCTCGTGCTCTATCGTGAAATGGCTTGCGACTCCTGTCCTACGCATCGCGCCAGGCGAAGCGGACCAGTCCTGCCATCACCAGCAGCATGCCGGCGATCAGCCCGACCACGCCCGGCCATCCAGTCGTGCTCCAGAGCAGCCCGGGAATGAGGCCGCCGAAGCTGCCGCCGATATAGAACGAGGTGACGTAGAGGCCGACCGCTGACGAGTTGCCTTCGCGCGCATTCGTGGCGACGAAACTCTGGCAGCAGACCTGCACATAGAAGCCGGAGCCGGTGATCATGCACAGGCCGACGATGATCACCGGCAGCGACGGCGCCAGCGTCAGCAGGATGCCGCCCATCCAGACCGACAGCGCAATCATTCCGAATCTGCGTCGGCCCAGATGTGAGACCAGCAACCCGGTGAATGGCGCGGTCACGATGCTGATCAGATAGGTGACGAACACCGCGCCGATCGCGGCGGTCGACAGGCTGAACGGCGGCGCCGCCAGGCGAAAGCCGAGATAGGTGAAGGCGGCCAGGAAGTTGAACATGATGCCGAAGCCGACGCCGAAGGTGGCGAGCAGGCGCGGGTTGCGCACATGCTTCATCATCTGGCGCAGCGACGTGGCCAGCGTGGTGCCGTGCACGAAACTGCGCTCGCGCGGCAAGAGCGCGATCACGACCAGCGCGCACAGGGCGGTCAGCGCGGCATCGGCCAGCAGGGCCTCCCGCCAGCCGATCGGCTCCGCCAGCGCCGCGGTGATCATGCGCCCGCCGAAGCCGCCGACGGCGGTGGCGGCGATGAAGGTCCCGGTCACCGCTGTGGCTTCGCTCGCCGGCCATTCGGCACCGATATAGGCGACCGATACCGCAAAGATCGGCGGCAGCAGCAGGCCCTGCACGAAGCGCCAGACCAGCAGGGCTTCCAGGCTTTGCGAGAAGCCCATCATCACGCCGGGAATGACCAGCAGCGCGATCGCAATCGCGATGACGAAACGCCGCCCGAGCACGTCAGCGATCACGCCGGTGAACGGGGCGGTCAGCGCGACCGCAAGCGCGCTCACCGTCATGATCTGGCTGATGGCGGCGGGCCCTACGCCGAATTCCTCCGACATCAACGGCAGCACCGCCTGCGGTGCGTACATGTTGAGCATCGCGGTGAAACCGGCCGTCGCAATCGCGACGCGGGGCAGGGGACGGAGCATGGGAGGGCTGAGGCAGGGGTGGGTTGCAGCCGCCAAGATTGCCCAGCCGGAGCGGCTTTGCTAGAGCGCGAGACCCCTTTCCGGGCATGACCTCCATGCAAACTGAACCCAGCGACGGTGGGCCTCCGCCGATTTGGAGCCTTGACGGTGTCCGCGCCGGCGCCCTGAGCATCGTCCCGGCGCTGCCCGGCGTCGCGCTGTTCGGCGCAGCCTTCGGCGCGCTTGCGGCCGAACGCGGGTTGACCACGCTTGAAGCCGTGGTGATGAGCGGGATCGTGTTTGCAGGCGTGGCGCAGATCGCCTCGATGGAACTCTGGTCGCCACAGATCACGCCGGCGCTGGTGCTGACGATTGCGTTCACGGCGCTGGTTATCAATTTGCGCATGCTGCTGATGAGCGCATCGATGCGGCCGTGGCTGGCCAGCGCGCCGCCGCTGCAGGTCTATCCGGGTCTCTACATCCTGACCGACTCTAACTGGGTATCGACGCTGCGCTACCGGCGCGAGGGCGGCGCCGACGCCGGCTTCCTGTTCGGCGGCGGGTTGATCATCTGGCTGACCTTCGTTCCGGCGACCGCCATCGGACAGATTTTCGGCAGCCTGCTCGCCAATCCGAGGCCCTATGGCGTCGACATGATCCTGCCGCTCTATTTCGTCGCGTTATTGGCGCCGATGTTCGAGAGCACGCGGCGATCATTGCCCTGGGCGATTGCCGGTCTGGTCGCGATTGCGGTGCAGTATGTGCTGCCGGGCTTCTGGTACATCATCGCCGGCACGCTGGCGGGCGCCATCGCCGGAGGCTTGCTCGGCGATGAATGAACCGCTGTCGCACGGCGTGTTTTATGTCATCGCGGCCATGGCGGCGATGAGCGCATTCACGCGCATTGCCGGCTTCTGGATGATGGGACGCGTCACGGTGACGCCGCGCATCATGCGCATGCTGGAGGCGCTGCCCGGTTCGGTGGTGGCGGCACTGATCCTGCCGGTGATCCTGAAGGAAGGGCTGTCGGCCGCCGTGGCGATGACCGCGGTGGCGCTGGTGATGATCTGGCGACGCAACGAGTTTCTGGCGTTGGCCTGCGGGATCGCGATCGTAGCGTCGATGCGAGCGGCCGGCTGGTAAGACCCGCAACAGGTCAGGCGGACAGCCCGAGTATGGCGCGCGCCCGCGCCAGCGTACCCTCCGGTGTGCCCGAGGCATCGACCTCGGTCCAGTCGATGGCGCCGACATCGTAGCCGGCCTGCTGCCGCGCCACATCGGCATCGGCATCGGATGCATCGCCAACGCGCGCGCCGACCCGCGCGATCCGCGTCTCGAGATCGGCGGTGAGGAAAAGTCCGCGAAACGAAATGCCGGCATCGGCTGCGATGCCGGCGAGGCTTGCGCGTTCATCCGCTGTCGCGAACACCGCATCGACGATTGCCGAATGCCCGGCTTGCAGAACGCGCAGCGCACGTTCGCCGAGCACCGCATAGACCCGCCGGGTGACTGCGGCCGTGTAAGCGTGCTCCGGCAGTTTCTCGGTCTCGGGATAATCGAACAGCGCCTTGCGCAAGATGTCCGAACGCAGGATGACCGCGCCGGGCGCAGGCTCGATGTCGGCCGCCAGCATCCGCGCCAGCACCGATTTTCCGGTGCCGGACAGTCCGCCGACCGCAATCAGTTGCGGCGGCGGCGGCGTGATCAACCGCATGGCCAGCTGGAAATAGGCCTTGGCGCTGCGTTCGATCTCTGCCTTGTCCTTGTCGTCCGCTTGCTCGCGCTTTGCGGCGGTGACCTTGGCGCGGATCGCCGCGCGCATCGACATGAAGAAGGGCAGGGTACCAAGCGCGTCGAGGTCGCTATTGCGCTTGGACTCGATCAGATAGCGGTTGAGAAGGGAATTGGCCGCGCGCGAAAGCCCGCGCTCCTCGAGGTCCATCAGAAGGAAAGCGAGGTCGTAAAGCACATCGCCCGAAGCGACCAGCGGATCGAACTCGATTGCGTCGAACAGCACCGGCTTGCCGTCGATCAGCGCGATATTGCCGAGATGCAGGTCGCCATGACCGTGCCGCACCAGCAAGGCTTCGCCGCGCCGGCGCAGCAGCGGTACCAGCCTTGCAAAGGCCTGCCGGCTCTCGGCGATCAGTTGCGCGGCATCCTCCGGCGGAAACAGGTCAGGAAATTCGCCGAAGGCCTGTTCGTTCTGGCCGATATAGCTGTCCAGGGCGTCGATCCAGGGATCGGCCTCGACCGGAAGCGCCGCGCGATGGGCGGCGGCGACGGTTCGCGCCAGATCCTCGGCGAGGCGGTCGTCGATTGTCCCGGCCTCGGCAAGCCGGTCGAGCGTCGCGGTTTCGTCGAACCGCTGCATCTCCAGCGCCCACTCCACCGGTTCGCCATCGCCATCGATGGAAAGGGCGCCGGCCTCATTCCTGGTGATGGAACGGACGCCGAGATAGATCTGCGGCGCGAACAACCGGTTGACCCGCAACTCCGCCTCGCACGCGGCCTTGCGCTTGTCCCGCGTCGAGTAATCGAGAAACGGGAACTTCACCGCCCGCTTGACCTTCAACACGTGGTCGCCGGCCAGAAAAACGGCCGCGCCATGCGTATCGATGCGCGTGACCTCGGCGCCGCCATGGGTTTTCGGGTCGGCCAGGAACGCGAAGACCGCGTCCTGCGATTGGCTCGTTTGGCTGTCGGGCATGATCGATTGTGTGACCCCGTCAAGGCACCGGACTTGACCCGGCCGCGTCTGGCTTGAGAATGCCGCCGTCGCGCCTGCGGGCGTAGTTGTTTTTGAGCGGAGGAATCACGTGCTCATCGATCATCGAACCTATCGCGTCAGACCGGGCACCATGCAAGCCCATCTCGATATCTACGAGCAACACGGTTTTGCCGCCCAGACGCGCCATATCGGAAAACCCGTTGCCTATATGTTCGCCGAGAGCGGCGACTTGAATACCATCGTCCATATCTGGGCCTATGAAAATGCGGGCGATCGCGAAAAAAAGCGCGCCGCCATGCAGGCCGATCCGGAATGGCAGAACTATCTGAAACTGAATCGCGAGGCCGGATATTTGGAAAATCAGGTTACCAAACTGATGATCCCGGCGAAATTCGCGCCGATCATTCGCTGAGCGCACTATCCGCGCCATTTTCTTCATGGACAAGGTCGTCATGCCCGTAACACGCGTGGGCATGACGACCGGTCCGCATCGCTATTGAGATCAGAGACACGCCATGCGCAGCAATGACGGATCGCGAACCGGCGGCGAAATCCTCGTCGATCAGCTTGTCGCTCACGGTGTCAGCCATGCCTTCTGTGTGCCGGGGGAGAGCTATCTCGCCGCCCTGGACGCATTCCATGACCGCGCAATCACGCTCACCGTCTGCCGCCAGGAAGGCGGCGCCGCGATGATGGCGGAAGCGGTCGGCAAGGCCACCGGCCGGCCCGGCATCTGCTTCGTCACGCGTGGTCCGGGCGCCACCAATGCGTCGCCGGGAATCCATATCGCGATGCAGGATTCGACGCCGATGATCGTGTTCGTCGGGCAGGTCGCTCGCGACATGCGCGAGCGCGAAGCATTTCAGGAGCTGGATTACCGCGCTGTGTTCGGCACCATGGCGAAATGGGCGACCGAGATCGACGATCCGGCGCGCATTCCGGAAATCGTGTCGCGCGCTTTTCACGTTGCGACCAATGGCCGCCCCGGTCCGGTGGTGATCGCGCTGCCGGAGGACATGTTGACCGAGCGCGCGGTGGTCGCCGATGCGCCGCCGTTCGAGCCGGTGGAGACCTGGCCCGGCCTCACCGACATGTCCCGACTACAGAAGATGCTCTGGTCGGCGCAGCGGCCGGTCATGATTCTCGGCGGCAGCCGCTGGTCGGAGAAAGCCTGGGCCGCCACCCAGCGTTTTGCCGAGCGTTTCGACCTGCCGGTCTTCACCACCTTCCGCCGCGGGCATCTGTTCGATCAGACGCACAAGAATTACGGCGGCGATCTCGGTATCAGCCCGAACCCGAAGCTGCTGGCGCGCGTGAAGGCGGCCGATCTCGTGCTCCTGGTCGGTTCGCGGATGGGCGAAATGCCGAGCCAGAGCTACACGCTGTTCGAGATCCCGCAGCCGCGCCAGACGCTCGTGCATGTGCATCCGGACATCAACGAGCTCGGCCGGGTCTATCGCCCGCATCTCGCGATCAACGCGTCGCCCACGGCATTCGCCGCCGCGCTCGAAGGCCTGCAGGCGCCGAACACGATCCCCTGGGCGGGCGAGGCTGCGACCGCGCATGCGGATTATCTCGCTTACACGGACAAGGCGACCGAGGTGCCGGGCGCGGTCAATCTCGGCGAGATCATGGTGTGGCTGCGCGACACATTCTCGCCGGACGACATCCTGTGCAATGGAGCGGGAAACTTCTCCGGATGGCTGCATCGCTTCTACCGGCTGCGCCGCTTCAACACCTTTGTCGGACCGACATCGGGCTCGATGGGTTACGGCGTCCCGGCCGCGATCGGCATGAAGCGGCTCTATCCGGAGCGCAACGTGTTCTGCCTCGCCGGCGACGGCGACTTCCTGATGAACGGGCAGGAATTCATGACCGCGGTGCAATACGATCTGCCGGTGGTGATCGCGATCGTCGATAACGGCATGTACGGCACCATCCGCATGCATCAGGAGCGCGAATATCCCGGCCGCGTGATTGCGACCGCGCTGAAGAACCCGGATTTCGCGGCTTACGCACGCGCCTTCGGTGGCTTCGGCGTCACGGTCGAGAAGACCGCGGATTTCGCCAAGGCCTATGAGGCCGCGCGCGCCTCCGGTAAGCCGGCGATCATCCATCTGAAGGTCGACCCGAGCGCGATCACGCCAGTGACCACGATCGAAGCGATCCGGGACAAGGCGCTGGGCGGCAAGTAGCGCGATTGGGGACGTGGAGCGGCCGCTCCGACGACTTGCCGCGATGTGGTGAATCATGATTCACTCCATCTATGCCCTATCGGCGCACGGCCCATATCGCTCGCAAGCAGGCGGCTCGACATCAGGCGATTGTCGCGGCGGCGCGAGCGGTGGCGACTGAAGGCGGCATGGCCGCGTTGCAGGTCGCGGTCGTGGCGGAGCGTGCCGGCATCGCCACCGGGACCGTGTACCGATATTTCCCCTCCAAGGCCGAGCTGGTGACGGCGCTGGTCGGCGCCACGGCGGAACGCGAAATCGCGGCCATCGGCAAGGCCGGGAAGGCCGCTCCCGGTCCTCTCTCGGCATTGGCCGCGGCGATTGCGACCTTCGCCACCCGCGCGCTCAGGCAGCGGAAACTGGCCTGGGCGATGATCGCCGATCCCGCCGAATCCGAGGTGGAAGCGGTGCGGGTGGCATTCCGGCGTGCGCTTGCGGAGGAATTCCAGACGCGGATCACGGCGGCGATGCAGGCCGGTCATCTGCCGGCGCAGGATGTGCGCCTCGCCGCTGCGGCCCTGGTCGGTGCCTTGGTGGAAGGATTGATCGGACCGCTTGCGCCCGAGAGTGCGGACGATCCGGCGCGCCTGCGCGACGCCGTGCAGGCACTCACGCTGTTGTCGCTGCGCGCGCTTGGCGTGGTCGACGCGCGCGCCCGCGGCGTGGTCGTGCAGATCGCGCTGCCGGCGGCGGAGGAGGCGTAGCCGCACCCGGCTCATGCCGGATCAGGCGACCGTCCTCTCCACCAGCCACTCCGACACCCGGCGCAGGCCTTGCTCGGGGCTGTCGGCAGACTGCTCGAAAATCGTCATCTGCCGGTCGGCCGAGGTGCCTTTTTCGACGATGGTCCGGCAATGCAGCAAAGCGTCGAGGCAGCCGAGCGCTTCCGCATCCGGTGTCACCTCGTCGATGACATGCTCGAGCATCTCGGCGACGGTGATCGGTCCGTCGCGCTCCAGCCGCGCAAAGCTGCCCCGCACGCCGTAGCGCTGCGCCCGCCATTTGTTCTCGATGACGATTGCGCGGGCGATCGCATTCATGTCGGCATTCTGCGCCGGGTTGAGCGTCAGCCTGCGGGTCACCGCGCGATACAGCGCGGCGATCGCGATCGCATCGTCGACGCTGGTGCAGACGTCCGGCGCGCGCAATTCCAGCGTTGGATGTTCGAGCGACGGACGTACCGCCCACCAGATATAGCTTGCGTCCGGCATCACCCCGGCCTGGACCAGCGCGTCGATATAGGCGTCGAATTCCTGCTTGGTCTTGAACAATTCGGGAAGCCCGGTGCGCGGCAGTTCGTCGTATGCCGCAAGCCGGTATCCGAGCAGACCGGTCGGCTGCGAGCGCCAGAACGGCGATGACGTCGACAGCGCGATGAACAGCGGCATGTGCGGCAGCATCCGCGTCATCACGCCGACCCGGTCATCGGGATTCGGCAGTTCGACATGCACATGCATGCCGCACAGCATGTTGCGGCGGCCAATCATCTGCAGATCGTCCATCACGCTGTCGTAGCGCTCTCCGACCGATTGCCGCGAGCGCTCCCAAATTGCGGTCGGGTGCGTACCGGCGGCCATGATGGCGAGGCCGTAGTCATTGGCGACGGCGCCGAGCGTCTGCCGCATCGTGCGCAATTCCGCGTGCGCTGCTTCGGTATCAGTTTGCGGCGCGGTCACGATCTCGATCTGCGATTGCAGAAACTCACCGGTGACCCGCTCGCCCAACGCTGCTTTCGCAGCCGCGAAGAAGCCATCAGGCATCTTGCGCGCCACCTCCTTGGTCGCGCTATCGACCAGGAAATATTCTTCCTCGATCCCGAAGGAAAAGGACATTTCTACCTCAAGGCAGCCGAATGGCGCACGAATGGTCCCTGCGGCACGTCACGCGCAGAACGCAATCAATGCGGGGAGGGTGTCCCGGGTTCCCGGCCGCGCAGAGATTAATGCGACATCAGGGTCGGCACCGTCATCGACTGGAGCATGCCGCGCGTCGCGCCGCCGAGAACGAAATCGCGCAGCCGAGAATGCCCATACGCGCCCATCACGATCAGGTCCGCATCGACATCCGCCGCATGCGAGAGAATGGCGCTCGGAACGTCGATATCGGGCGCCGGTAGCCGCGTCAGTTCGGTCCGGAGCTTGTAGCGCGCCAGATGCTCGGCAATATCCGCGCCGGCCACATCGTTCTCGTCGAACTTGCCGGTGACCACGGTGAGGACCTGCACGTTATCCGCCCGGGCGATCAGTGGCAGGCTGTCGGCCACCGCCCGCGCCGAGGCGCGGCTGCCGTCCCAGCAGACCAGAACCCGCTTCACCGAAAAGCCGGCCTTCTGGACATAGGGAACGATCAGAACCGGACGTCCCGAATTGAACAGCACCGCCTCGACGACGTCCTGAGCGATCACGTCTTCACTACCGCTCGATTGCTTGACGACCGCGAGATCGTAGGTGCGGGCCAGATTTGCGAAGGCTTGCGCCGCGCCGGGCGACGAGGCTTCCGGCGTCAGCGTCTGCACCGACAATTGCGACCGTTGCGCGGCAGCCTGGAAGCGCGCCGCGGTGGCCCTGGCTTCCTCCCGGCTCTTCTCGAGAACCGATTGGAGAATCTGGGCGCCTCCCAGGTCGGTGATGGCGGGAGGCCAGGGTGGATCGTAGGCAAAGGCCACACCGGTCACATGCGCGTTGAATGTCTCAGCCAGGGACATGGCATAGCGGAAGGCGGGATCGTCTTCGGTGCCGGGCGTCAGATTGACGACGATATCCTTGATCATGAGGCGCTCCGATATCAGCGGAATGGAAATGTGAGTTGTGCCGGTGTCGCGGAATGGAATTCGCATTCTGCGCCCTCGCCGCAGCCGCCGCAATTGGATAACCTGCGACAGGATCGGCGATGAGGAATTGATCGATGTCAGTGCGGATGCCCGAACCGGATCGCGAGGTATTGCTGCGGCGCGAAGGGATCGTCGCTGCGATGCAGGCGATCGTGCCGGGCGAGGGCGTGATCGCCGGCGAACGCGAGATGCGGCCGTTCGAGACCGACGGCCTCACCGCCTACCGCCAATTGCCGCTGGTGGTGGTGCTCCCATCCACCACGCAGCAGGTGGCGCAGGTGCTGCGCTATTGTCACGAAAACAACATCAAGGTGGTGCCGCGCGGCGCGGGGACGTCGCTGTCCGGCGGCGCGTTGCCGCTGGAGGACGGTATCCTGCTCGGCATGTCGAAATTCAGCCGGATCCGCGAGATCGATTTCGACAATCGCGTGGTGGTGGCCGAACCGGGCGTCACCAATCTCGGCATTTCCAACGCGGTCGCGCATCGCGGCTTCTACTATGCACCGGACCCGTCGTCGCAGATCGCCTGCACCATCGGCGGCAATATCGCGGAGAATTCGGGCGGCGTGCATTGCCTGAAATACGGCATGACCACGAACAATGTGCTCGGCGTCGAGATCGTGCTGATGACCGGCGAGATATTGCGGCTCGGCGGCAAGCAACTCGATGCCGAGGGCTATGACCTGCTCGGCGTCATCACCGGATCCGAAGGGTTGCTTGGTGTCGTCACCGAGATCACCGTCCGCATCTTGAAGAAGCCGGAAACCGCGCGTGCGCTGCTGGTCGGCTTTCCGACATCGGAAGATGCCGGCGCCTGCGTCGGCCGGATCATCGGCGCGGGGATCATCCCCGGCGGCATGGAGATGATGGATCGCCCCGCGATCCATGCGGTCGAACAATTCGTCCATGCCGGCTATCCGCTCGACGTGGAAGCCCTGCTGATCGTCGAGCTGGACGGCGGCCAGGCCGAGGTCGATCACCTGATCGAACGGGTGGAGGCCATCGCCCGGGACTGCAAGGCCGCGACCTGCCGGGTGTCGCAGAACGAGGACGAGCGGCTGCTGTTCTGGGCCGGACGCAAGGCGGCTTTCCCCGCCGTGGGCCGCATCTCGCCCGACTATCTGTGCATGGACGGGACCATCCCGCGTGCGGCTTTGCCGCTGGTGCTCGCACGGATGCGCGAGATGAGCGAAAAGTACGGACTGCAGGTCGCCAATGTCTTCCATGCCGGCGACGGCAACCTGCATCCGCTCATTCTCTATGACGCCAACAATCCGGGCGAACTCGACAAGGCGGAGGCGTTCGGCTCCGACATCCTTCGGCTGTGCGTTGAAGTCGGCGGCGTGCTCACCGGCGAACACGGCGTCGGCATCGAGAAGCGCGACCTGATGCCGGTGATGTTTTCCGAGATCGATCTCAACCAGCAGCAGCGGCTGAAATGTGCGTTCGATGCGCAGGGGCTTTTGAATCCCGGTAAGGTGTTCCCGCAATTGCACCGCTGCGCCGAGCTCGGCCGGATGCATGTGAAAGCGGGAAAGGTGGCGTTTCCCGATATTCCGAGGTTCTGAACATTCCAGAGTTCCGGTCATCGCACGCCGAAGCGTCCAACGCCGCCGGTTTTCGCAACGCGGCATAAAGCAAAGTTGTGAAACCGTCGCGCCGGCGCCCCTTGCCTTTGCCGCAAAGTGCGCAGAGCATGATCGTCCGGCGTCTGACACGGCCGGAAGACCGGCCCTTCGCGTCAGGCGCCCAAACCGGGCGTGATGCGGAAAATGCAACGCGAGACTCGGACTGCATCGCGCCCTTCCGCAACAGGGAGGCGCAGATGACGGAAGCGAATGCGGGCGGCACCAGAACCAACGGCAATAGGCCGAAGGGTCCCCGGTGCATTGCATTGGTGGGCCCCTTTCAGAGCGGAAAGACCACGCTGCTCGAAGCCATACTGGCGCGGACCGGCGCGATCCAGCGTCAGGGCAGCGTCGAGGCCGGCACCAGCGTCGGCGATAATTCGAAGGAAGCGCGCCATCACGGGATGAGCGTCGAATTGTCGGTCGCAACCACGACCTTCATGGACGACAGCTACACCTTCATCGACTGCCCCGGATCGGTCGAGTTCATCCATGATATGCGCGCGGCGCTGCCGGCGGTCGATGCGGCGGTGGTGGTCTGCGAAGCCGACGAGAAGAAGGTGCCGCAATTACAGCTCGTCCTGCGCGAGCTGGAAGACCAGAAGATCCCGCACTTCCTGTTTCTCAACAAGATCGACAAGGCCGACAAGCGGCTGCGCGAGACGCTGCAGATCTTGCAGCCGGCGTCGCGGATTCCATTACTGCTGCGGCAGATCCCGATCTGGCGGAACGACATTATTACCGGTTTCGTCGATCTCGCGCTGGAACGCGCGCATGTCTACAAGGAACACACGGCGTCCGAAGTGATCGAACTCAGCGGTGAGGATCTCGAGCGCGAAAAGACCGCGCGCTTCACCATGCTGGAGACGCTCGCCGACCACGATGACGAATTGATGGAGCAATTGCTGGAGGATATTCCGCCGCCGCGCGACAAGGTGTTCGACGATCTGGCGATGGAATTGCGCGACGGGCTGGTTTGCCCGGTGCTGATCGGCGTCGCCACCCGGACCAACGGCGTGTTGCGCCTGTTGAAGGCGCTGCGGCACGAGACGCCGAATATCGAGACCACGGCGAAGCGGCTTGGCGTCGACGCCAGGGGCAACGACGCGGTGGCTTATGTGCTGAAATCCATCAACACCGCGCATGGCGGCAAGATGTCGGTTGCGCGCGTGCTTGCAGGGCAGATCGGCGACGGCTCGACGCTCAATTCGCAGGACCGCGAAGCCGGCCGCGTCTCCGGCGTGTTCAAGATGATGGGGCAGGCGTTCGAAAAGCGCGGCGCCGCGCAGCCCGGCGAAACCGTTGCTTTCGGCAAGCTCGACAACGCCCGCACCGGCGACACGCTCGCATCGGGCAAGGACAATCCGAAGCGGCTCGCCGAGGTGCAGCCTTATCCGCCGGTGCTCGCGCTATCCATTGCCGCGACCGAGCGCAAGGACGACGTCAAGCTCGGCCAGGCCCTGAACAAGCTCGCGGACGAAGACCCGTCGATCACCATTGTGCATAACCCCGATACCCACGAAGTGATCCTCTGGGGGCAGGGCGAGATGCATCTGCGCGTCGCGGCCGAGCGGTTGACCGACCGTTTCGGCATCGCCATCGAGAAGCGGCAGCCCAGCGTCGGCTATCGCGAAACCATCAAGAAGCAGGTGCAGCAGCGCGGCCGCCACAAGAAGCAATCCGGCGGACACGGGCAGTTCGGCGATGTGGTGCTCGATGTGAAGCCGCTGCCGCGCGGCTCAGGCTTCCAGTTCGCCGAGACCATTACCGGAGGCGTGGTGCCGAAGAACTACATCCCGTCGGTCGAGGAAGGCGTGATCGATGCGCTGAAGCACGGACCGCTCGGCTTTCCGGTGGTCGATGTGTCGGTGACGCTGATCGACGGTTCCTACCACACGGTGGATTCCTCGGATCAGGCATTTCGCACCGCCGGCCGCATCGGCGTGGTCGAGGCGCTGCCGCAATGCCATCCGGTGCTGCTCGAGCCGATCCATGCCGTCGAGATCGCGTGTCCGAACGATGCGACGGCGAAGATCAACGCCATCCTGTCGGGACGGCGCGGTCAGATCCTCGGCTTCGATACACGCGAGGGCTGGCCCGGCTGGGATTGCGTCAAGGCGATGATGCCGGAATCCGAAATCGGAGATCTCATTGTCGAGGTGCGCTCGGCCACCGCCGGCGTCGGCACCTTCACCTTCAAGTTCGACCATATGGCCGAGCTGACCGGCCGCACCGCGGACCAGATCGTCGCGGCGAGACGGGCGGCGGAGTAGGGGACTGATCGCTACGTGCTCCGATCACCTCCCCCGTGTGGGGGAGGTCGAACATT